>NNBV01004661.1_pt1 | contig 717858 bp, 651 predicted proteins | sample 1173771 | NCBI WGS metagenome assembly NNBV01 (sample SAMN07173938, study PRJNA388173) | plant metagenome | isolation source: symbiotic tissue sample KVS11 | place: Norway: Troms, Kvaloya island | reverse complement strand
GGCCCCGCGGTCGTGCCGGTCGGCAGGGCGTAGCAGGGCGGCATGGTGCGGCGCAGTGCGTTTTTTATTTCCATGCAGTAGACGGCGTACGAGGTGCTCAGGAGTCTCGKGGGCTCGGAGRTGKGTWTAAGVGVCAGCGCAGTCCTTGRGCTTGCCGAACATGTTCKCGATGAGGTGGCGCTGGCGGTAGAGGACCGGGTCGTGCGGGATTGGCGCCTTGCGGTTCGATTTTGACGGGATGCAGGGCATCGTGCCGCGCGCGGTGAGCGCCTGGCGGAACCAGTCGCCGTCATAGCCCTTGTCGGCGATCATCGCCCGAGCCTTGGGCAGCGCGTCGAACATCAGCGCGGCACCCTTGTAGTCGCTCATCTGCCCTTCGGTAAGCAGCATGACGAGGGGACGCCCGTGGCCGTCGCAGACCGCGTGCAGCTTCGAGTTCAGGCCGCCTTTGGTGCGCCCGATACGTCGGGGAACAGCCCCCCTTTTAACAGGCTGGCGGCGGTGCGATGCGCCTTCAGATGCGTGGCGTCGATCATCAGCCGGTCAGGCTTGCCGCCCTTTGCCGCAAGGCCCGCGAAGATATTGTTGAACACTCCCATCCGGCTCCAGCGAATGAACCGGTTGTAGATCGTCTTGTGCGGACCGTAGGCAGCCGGCGCATCACGCCATCGCAGACCGTTCCTGATCACGAAAATGATGCCGCTGATGATCCGACGATCATCGACCCGCGGCACGCCGTGCGACAGCGGAAAATGCGGCTTGATCCGGCGCATTTGCGCCTCCGACAACCAGAACAGATCACTCATGACAGCGCCTCCTCGCGCCACCATTGAATCACATCGCAACCGCCTTGTGAATCCCCTTAATGGGTCCTGAGCCTAGTGCGGTCGCTCTTGCGTTGGGCGGATAGAATCGAGCTCCGGCGAATGAGCTAGAACCACCTCCACAGTCCCGCGGGCACGCCACCGGCGGGGATGTGGAGCCAGGTCACCAGGAGCCACACGGCGATTGCCGCGAGCCATAGCATCGCACCCGCGTCAAACAGACTGGTCCAGCGCGGCCAGTATCTGGTCTTCGCTTCCCATTCCGCCCAGGCTGCGCCCATCAGCGCCTGTTTCTTGCGGTCCTGAAGGTGCGCGCCGACCAGCGCCAGCACCAGAATCGCGCCGGCCACGATCGTCGTGCGCCAGCTCCACCACAGCACGAGATGGCTCAGGGCCCAGAGTGCGAAACCCCACATCATCGGGTGGCGGGTGACGGCGAAGACGCCGGTGGGCTCGCGGGTCAGCACCTGCGTTGCGCCGGGGTTGGGGAGCGCGGGGTTCCTCCACAGCGAGCCCAGGAACAGCACCAGCGCAGGTAAGGTGAGGATCGTCGAGACGATCCACCCCGCCTCGCCCCCAAAAAACGGCAGCGCGCCGCCGAGGTCGGCGGCGGGGGCGGCGCGGAAGGCGAGCGCCATCCACGCCAGGCAGACTGCGCCGACCAGCGAATAGAGGGCGAGGAACAGTCTCTCGCCGATCGCCCCGACCAGCGGCGCGCGCAGCGGGTGCGAGAGCGCGAAATGCGTGCCGACGAGCGCGGTGCTGGCGGCGGCGAGCGAGACGAGCGGGTCCACGGACAGTTCTCCCCTGCGCCGCAGCCTAGCGGCTGGGAGAGGGGGTGGCGAGCGGCGATAATGCGCGCCGATCCGGTGCGGCACTTGGGCAACACTCATGGCCAAAGTTGAAACCGGGAACTGGCGCAAGCTGCTGGACTTGCGCCGGAAAAAGATTCGTTTTCCTACACCCCGCTCAAGATGGGAAAACCTCACCGGTTCTTTCTCATCGTGATTCTTTTTGAAGCACGCCGTTCGCCTCCCGCCTGTCGCGCAGCCCGACAAGGCGGGGAAACGCATGGCGGACCGCGTGCGATTCTCCCCGGGCGGGGCGGCCGGGGCGGGGCGCCGGCGCGTGGGCGCGCTGGCGCCGGCCCGGCAAATTCCGTCAGGCCGCGGGCTTGCCGCCGATGCCGAGAAGCTCGACCTTGAACAGCAGCGTCGCGCCGCCGGGGATCGGGCCCTTGCCGGCGGGGCCGTAGGCAAGCGTGGCCGGGGCGGCGAGCTCGATGGTGTCGCCCACCCCCATCTGCGGGATCGCCAGCTGCCACGCCCTGATCAGGCGGCCCAGCGGGAAGGTCGCAGGCTCGCCGCGGTCGAAGCTGCTGTCGAACGTCGTGCCGTCGGTGAAGGTGCCGGCATAATGAACGGTCACGGTGTCTTCGACCGTGGGCCTGGCGCCGCTGCCGTCGCCGGCGATGCGCCGCCACTTGAGCCCGCCGGGAAGGTAGCGCCAGCCGTCCGCGGGTTTGAGCGCGGCCAGATAGGCCTGCTGCGCATTGTGCCAGGCGAGGTCCTGCGAGCGGTCGATGGCGGGCTTCGCGTCCTGCGCCGCTGCGGGCGCTGCGACCAGGGCGAGGGCAAGCACGGCGGTTCTCATTGGTCGAAGGCCTTCGGCAGATCGCTGGTGTCGAGGTCGCGATAGCGGTTGCGCAGGCCTGATTGATGGTCGTCGAGCCTCTGCTCGACGCCATCGATGAACACGCGCAGCGGCGCGCTCGTGACTTCCAGCGGGTCGCCGTCCCACAGCACCAGATCGCCCGCCGCCCCCGGCGCGAGCCGTCCCGCACCCGCACCCAGCCCGGCAATCTCGGCGGGCACCGAGGAAATCGCGGCGAAGGCCTCGCCCCAGCTCAGCCCCGTGGCGCCCGGGACCCTGGTCAACGCGACCATGTTGCCGGCGAATTGTGGCAGGTTCTCCGGCTGGTTGCCGAGCGCGCCGAACGCCACCTTGACTCCCGCGCGGACCATGCGTCCGACATTGCTCTGGGTGGCGGCGAGCTGCTCGAAGCTGGATGGCAGATCGTTCATCGGCTGCGCAATGACGGGCACTCCCGCGGCGGCCAGATCGCGGGCAGCCAGCCAGCCTTCGCTGGCGCCGACGATGACCAGGCGCAGGCGCGGGAACTCGCTTCTGAGGGCCAGGACCGCGCGGATATCGGCGGCGCGCTCGACCTGGACATAGAGTGCCTGCGCCCCGGTCACGACCGGCACCAGCGCCGCCGCGTCGAAGCGGGTGAGCAGCACGTCGTGGCGCTCGGCGTCGCTGTCGAGCAAGCGCGGATCGACCGGGACATCGTCGCCCGTTTCGATCCGACCGGGCCGCCCGCTGACGGTCAGCCGCGACTCGGTGCCATACTGCCGGGCCTCGCGCAGCGCGTTGCGCAGCAGGGCATGCGCCGCCACCCGGCTCCCGCCGGCGATGCGCGCGCCGTCCTCGCCCAGCGCGACCATCTGGAAGGCGCGCGGCCGCACGACCATGCGCGGATCGCTTCCCAGATCGACCACCGCGCCCTGCCCGCCGAAGATCGAGCCCGAGGGGCGCGCGAACACGCTGGCGCGGGTGATCCCGCCGCGGCGCGCGACCTGGACATGCTGCGAAGCGGGGTTGAGCGCAGGCACCACGTCGAGCGCCGCCCCGAAGGGTGCGCTGCGCGCGGCCTGATCGTCCGATTCCTCGATCCCGTCGGCATCGGTGAGCCCAAGCGTGGTAAGCGCCGCGAAAAGGCCGGGCGTCACCCATTTGCCGGTGCCGTCGACGATCGTTGCGGCGCCCACCGCCGGCATCTGCGCGGCAGGTCCGGCAAAGATCACCCGTCCCCCCTGCACCACCACTGCCCCGCCCGGAACGGGCTCGCCGCCGTCACCGGTGGCGATCGTCACATTGGTGATGGCCACATCTTGCGCGCCGGCGGAATAGGCGGGAGCGGCGAGGGCGGCGAGGGCGGCGAGCGCCGCGCCGAGGAGCGGGGCGAGCTTCATTTCACGTCTCCCGCGCCCGGCTGGCCGAGCTCGAAGTCGGTCATCGGCCTCCGCCTGGGATCGGCCGAATCGTACAGCAGCGCGCCGTCAACCCACACCTTCTCGGGCCGCGAATAGACCGAGAGCGGATTGCCGTTCCACAGCACCGCATCGGCCATCTTTCCCGGCTCGAGGCTGCCGGTCATCGCGTCGATCCCCATCGCCTTGGCCGGATTGAGAGTGATCCAGCGGATCACCTCGGCTTCGGGGATGGCGATGCCCATGCGCCGGCCGGCAGCCGCGGCCTTGCTCGCTTCCTGATTCAGGCGCTGGATCCCGTTCGCATCATCCGAATGGATCACCACGCAGGCGCCTTGCTTGAACAGGAGCGCGGCGTTTTCGGGAATGCCGTCGTAGCTTTCCATCTTGAAGCCGTACCAATCGGCCCAGATCGCGCTGCAAATGCCGTTCTCGCGCAGCAGGTCGCCGATCTTGTAGCTTTCGACGGCGTGGTGGAAGGTGGAAACCTTGTAGCCCATCTCCTTGGCCATATCGATCACCTGCGCCATCTCGTCGGCGCGGTAGCAATGGTTCTGGACCAGGATCTTGCCCGCGAGCACGCCCTTCAGCGTCTCGGTGGCGAGATTGCGCTTCTTGCCGTCGTCGGCCTTGGCGTCGAGCCAGGTCTGGCGGTTGACGGCGAAATTGCCCATCCGGGTCGAAGGCATCCGGCCCTTGCCGCCATAGACTCGCTTCGGGTTCTCGCCGCAGGCCATCTTCAGGCCATAAGGCGCGCCGGGAAACTTCATCCCCTGAACGGTGCGCGCGGGGACGTTCTTGAGCGTGACCGAGCGCCCGCCCATCAGATTGGCCGATCCGGGCAGGATCATCAGGCTGGTGATCCCGCCATGCGCCATGGCGCGAGTGAAGCCGGGGTCCTGCGGCCAGACCGAATGCTCGGCCCAGACTTCCGGGGTGGTGGGATCGGTGGCCTCGTTGCCGTCCGAATTGGCGCGGATGCCGGGGCTGGGATAGACTCCGAGGTGGCTGTGGATGTCGATGATCCCGGGGGTGACGAACTTGCCGGCGGCGTCGATCCGGTCGTAGCCCTGGGTGGATAGCGAGGCGTCGCCCACGCCCGCGACCTTGCCCTCGCGCAGCAAGACAGTGCCATTTTCGATACGCTTGCCGGTCCCGTCGAACACGGTCGCCCCGACCAGCGCCACGGGCCGCCCCGGATAGGGGCGATAGGTGCTGGGGTAGGGGTTCTCGTTCACCACCGGAGGCGGGGCGGAGGCGCTCCTGGTGCCGGGGGAATTGGTGCAGGCAGCGAGCGCCAGCGCGCCGGTCAGCACGAGGGGCCCCAGGCGGAGGAAAATTCGACGCATATCGTGCACCCTGCGGTGTCGGATCAGGATTTGGTGGCCGGGTGGATGCCGGGCGCCTGCGGCTCGCCCACCTCACGCTGACCGGCAAGATCGGCGGGGGCGTCGTCGTCGCGCAGCGTGTCGAGATGCATCAAGCGCCTCACCAGCGGGGACAAGAGCACGATGAGCACGCCGATGCCGGTCGCCACCAGGCCCATCGTCCAATAAATGCTCAGTGCGCCCTCGCGGGTAATCTCGCCGCCTTCGCCCCCTTCGCCCATCAGGGTTCCCATGAATCCGGCGACGTAATGTCCGCCGGCAGTGCCGAAGAAGAACGCGGCCATCATCAGACTGGCCATGTGCCGCACCGAGAGGCGGTTGATCGCAGACAGGCCGACCGGCGACAGGCATAGTTCGCCGGTCGTCGAGAGCAGGTAGAAGAGGAAGATGAAGAGCACCGGAACCAGCGCGTCGGCCCCGGCATTGGCGCCCAGCACAAGCACTACGAAGGCCAGCCCCATTTGGACGATGCCGAGGCCCATCTTGGCGTAGGTATTCGGCTCCCATCCGCGCTTGCCCAGGAATTGCCAGAGTCCGGCAAAAACCGGCCCGAGCAAGATGATGTAGATGGGATTGATCGACTGGAACAGGGAGGTCGGCACGCCCTGCCGGTCCACATATCGATCGGTGAACAAATTCACCGAACCGCCCGCCTGCTCGAACAGGCCAAAGAACAGCGGCATGAGCAGGATGATGAAGATCATCGCAAACACGCGGTCGCGCGCATCGTTGCGGTTCCGGCCTGCTTCCATGACACAGGCCGCGACCACGAGCACCAGGCCGAACACCCCGCCGATGGCACCCACCGTGTCCGCGCCCTGCCGCGCGATCGCGTAGGCGGCGCTCGCCAGGAGCACCGCCACACCGCCGAAGAACACGGGGCGGGTCGATCCGTCGCTCAACCCGCCGCGCTCGTCCTTGAGGTTGTAGAGCGCCTGTTGCAGGACATAGCCGAGGAGCAGTATCCCGGAGACCAGCAGCAACCAGCCGACCGCCGCCTGGAACTGGATCAGCGCCCAGATTACCGCCACGCCCGCGATCCCCACGAGGTAGAGAAGCCACTCGAATTTGATGCCGGCGACCGCGCTCTTGAGACGGGCCGGAGCCGGCGGTTCGCCCTGGCCGCGCAGGAGCGGCTTGCCGAGCACGAAGACGATGAGTCCAAGCAGCATCCCGACGCCAGCGGCGCCGAAGCCGTAGGCCCAGCCCAGCGTCTCGCCGAGATAGCCCGCGATGATCGTCCCCGCCGCCGCGCCCAGGTTAATGCCGATGTAAAAGATCGTGTAAGCGGAATCGCGCCGGAGGTCGGTGCGCGGATAGAGTTGTCCGACGATGACCGAGATATTGGCTTTCAGAAAGCCCGAGCCGACGATGATCAGCGCCAGCGCCAGCCAGAATATGTTGAGCGTGGGGTCGTTGGCATAGCCCGATCCGTCGCCCTCGAATGCCATGAAGAAGTGCCCGAAGGTGAGCAGCACCGCGCCGAACGCCACCGCCTTGCGCTGGCCCAGGTAGCGGTCCGCCAGCCATCCGCCGAGCACCGGGGTGATGTAGACAAGGCTGGTGTACGCGCCGTAGATCAGACTGGCGCTGCCATCGGAATAGAGCCAGTGCTTGACGAGATATAACACCAGCAGCGCCCGCATCCCGTAATAGGAGAACCGCTCCCACATCTCGGCGAAGAAGAGGACATAAAGACCCTTCGGGTGACCGAGCACCTCTTCTTTGGGACGCGTGACGGCGAAGGCACCGATAACCAGGAATGCCGAGAGGATCACGACCGCGATTGCAGCGATCCAGTCGCCCTCCTGCCACAAGGCCATGTCCTTCATGCGTGCCCTCTCCCTGTTGCCTGAGGCCCCTCGCTCTAGCGGGAGGAGGCCGGAATCACGGTACCCTAGCGGCTCGGACGCATCTGTGAAGCCTTAGTTACAAGCGCGACTGCTTCGCCGACCCACAGAGATGCTTCGGGTCAGCGGGGAACCTTGACCGACCCGCTGTATTATGGCACTGATGCAGCAGGTCACCGGACATCGCCCATGAGCAACGCCGCCAAGCCCGTCTATCTCAAGCTGCGCGACCTGATCGCCGCGGCCATCATCGACGGCCGCTATCCGGAAGGGGCGATGCTGCCCTCGGTGCGCAGCTTCGCCGCGCAGGAGGGCGCCAATCCGCTCACCGTGGCCAAAGCCTATCAGCAGTTCCAGGCAGATGGTCTGGTCGCGGTGCAACGCGGCGTGGGCATGTATGTGGTGGAGGGCGCGGCGGCGCGGCTGCGGCAAAGCGAGCGCGACGCTTTCCTGGCGGAGGAATGGCCCGCACTGCGCGCGAGGATCGCGCGGCTTGGCCTCGATCTCGCGGACCTGCTCGAACGCGCCTGACACCCTTGGGCACTGGCGGCTTGCGAGCGCGCCCGGCCTCTGGCAAGAGTGCCGCATCCGGAGCGCCCCGCTGAAACGCGCCGCCTCGGCAAGGGTCGCGCCTTGAGCTGAACCGGGCGCCGCGAGCCCGCAGTCTGGCCGGGAGGATGGCAATGATACGGTCCGAGCTTCTCAGCGTCCTTGCCAAGGACAACCCCGGCCTGCGCGCCGAGGATGTCGAGCAGGTGGTGGACATCTTCTTCGACGAGATTTCGCAGCGCCTGGCGGAGGGCGGCCGGGTCGAGCTGCGCGGCTTCGGCGCCTTCTCGACTCGCGAGCGCGCGGCGCGCCAGGGCCGCAACCCGCGCACCGGCGAGACGGTCGAGGTCGGGGCCAAGCGCGTCCCCTATTTCCGCCCCGGCAAGGAAATGCGCCGCGTGCTGAACCAGGACTGAGCCCTCCGGGCGCATCTGCGGACATTGCCAGCCTTCCCGGCGCGTCCTAGCGCGCGCGAGACCGGCGCGCGGGCGTGGCGGAATGGTAGACGCCGGGGACTTAAAATCCCCTGAGCATTGCTCGTGTGGGTTCGAGTCCCACCGCCCGCACCAGATCGCCGCGGCTCTGCGATGCCGAAATCCGCGCTCCCGGCGGACCCTACGGCATTATCCTTAGCGCGGGGTCAGGAGAATGACAGCGATTGTGGCGCATTGCGACTGCGCCGGGGTCGGACCCATTTTCCGAAGGCATTGGCGGGGCATTGGCGGGGGTTGCAATGATGAACACGGCGCAGGGGAGGCTCGATGCCCAACCGATCGGGTGGGCAGAGCGCGAGCAGCGCGCGGCACCTCGCTTCACCGCCTTGCTGCGGTCCGCCAAGGTGGTCAGCGGCGAGGGAGAATTCGTCTGCGTCGTCCGCGATGTCTCGACCGGGGGCGTCCGGCTGCGGTTCTTCCACCGCGTCCCGCCCGATGCCGCGATGGCTCTCCAACTCCCCAATGGCGAGGCGCTTGAAATCGGGCTTGTCCGAAGCGACCAGACGGAGGCCAGCTACCGCTTCGCGCACGAGACGACGATCGAACGGCTGATCTGCGAGAGCGGCGTCCATCCGCGCCGTCTTCTGCGCCTCGGCCTCGCAGTTCCGCTGACGCTGCGCACTGCGGGCGGCGTGCTGCCCGCGGTCACGCGGAACATCTCGCAGCAGGGCTGCTGCCTCGAGGCCCAGGGTCCGCTGGCGCTCGCGCAGTCGGTCCTGGTGGAAAGCCGGCACCTGCCGAGCATCCGGGCGAAGGTCCGCTGGCGCGGGGGTGGCGCCTGCGGGCTGGTGTTCGATGACACCTTTTCCCTGCGCGACTTCGCGGTGCTCGCCGCGCGGCTTCAGAATCCCGAGCTGATCGGCCTGTGACGCGGGCGCCAAAAAAATCGCTTCCCGGGTTAACCCGTCGCTAACCAGTTTCCTTCATCTGGGTTCATGTACCTAGTGGGGGTTTGCCAAGACATGTCCGGAACGACCAGGGAACTCAGCGTCGACGTCGCGATCATCGGCGCCGGCCCGGCGGGCCTCACGGCGGGATACTTGCTGACCAAGCAGGGCAAGAGCGTCGCCATCATCGAGAAGGACGCGACCTATGTCGGCGGCATCAGCCGCACGGTCGAGCACGAGGGCTATCGCTTCGACATCGGTGGGCACCGCTTCTTTTCCAAGAGCCAGCAGGTCGTCGACCTGTGGAACGAGATCCTGCCCGACGATTTCATCCAGCGCCCGCGGATGAGCCGCATCTATTACGAGGGCAAGTTCTACAGCTATCCGCTGCGCGCCTTCGAGGCGCTGAACAACCTCGGCATCCTGCGCTCGACCTCGTGCATGATCAGCTACGGGCTCTCCAAGCTGTTCCCGATCCGTGACGTCAAGAGCTTCGAGGACTGGACCAGCAACCAGTTCGGCCGACGCCTCTATTCGATCTTCTTCAAGACCTATACCGAGAAGGTGTGGGGGATGCCCTGCAACGAGATGAGCGCCGACTGGGCCGCGCAGCGCATCAAGGGCCTCTCGCTGTGGGGCGCGGTGAGCGACGGGCTCAAGCGCTCGCTCGGTCTCAACAAGCGGCCCAACGACGGGCAGGCGGTCAAGACGCTGCTCGAGACCTTCCGCTACCCGCGCCTGGGCCCCGGCATGATGTGGGACGCCGCGCGCGACCGGATCGTCGCCACCGGCAAGGGCCAGGTGCTGATGGGCCACGCGCTCAAGCAGCTCGCGGCAGTGGGTGCCAATGGGGCTGACGGCTGGCGCCTCGCCGCCGAGGGGCCCGGGGGCGAGATCGTGATCCGTGCCGCGCATGCGATCAGCTCGGCGCCGATGCGCGAGCTCGCCGCGCGTCTCCACCCACTGCCCGCGACGACGCTGCAGGCGAACCGGCTGCGGTATCGCGACTTCCTGACCGTGGCGCTGATGGTCGAAGGCAAGGACCTGTTTCCCGACAACTGGATCTACATCCACGACAGCAAGGTGAAGGTGGGCCGGGTGCAGAACTTCCGCAGCTGGTCGCCCGAAATGGTGCCCGACGAGAGCATGGCCTGCGTCGGCCTGGAATACTTCTGCTTCGAAGGCGACGGGCTGTGGTCGATGGCTGACGGGGACCTTGTCGCGCTCGCCACGCGGGAGATGGAGATTCTCGGGCTGCTCGATCCGGGCAAGGTCAAGGGCGGCGCGGTGGTGCGCCAGGAGAAGGCTTATCCTGTCTATGACGAGGACTATGCCGCCAATGTCGAGGCGATGCGCCGCGAGCTCGAGGCCAGGCATCCGACGCTCCACCTTGTCGGCCGCAACGGCATGCACCGCTACAACAACCAGGATCACGCGATGATGACCGCGATGCTGACGGTCGAAAACATCCTCGCCGGGGCACGGGTCTACGACACCTGGTGCGTCAACGAGGACGCCGAATATCACGAGGCCGGCGACGAGGGCGCCGAGAAGGCCATTCCCGCGCGCGAGACCCGTCCGGTCAGCGAGGACCAGGCCGCCGCGCTCGCCTCGGTGCGCGAAGTGCCCGCCCGCCTCGCCGCCACCGGCCGCAAGGCGGCGTGATCGCGAGGCCGGGGCCAGCGTCCGTGAACGATGTGAAGCACCTGCTGCGCCAGGCGGAGCACCTGGTCCAGCGCCTGGCCCAGCGCCTGGTTCCTGGCCGCTATCTCGCGGCAAGCGGGGTGGCGCTGGCCTTCGACATGGGCAGCTTTCTGGCGCTGCTCGCGCTCGGAATGCCTCCGGCGCCCGCCTCGGCGCTGTCCTATTCGCTGGGCATCGTGGTCCATTGGTTCATCTCCAGCCGGGCGGTGTTCACGGCCGGAGTTGCGGCGCGCGGTCCGGGGCGGACCCGGCAGAAGGCGCTGTTCGTCGCCTCGGCGCTGGTGGGCCTCGCACTGACCGCTGGCGTCGTCGGGCTCGGCTCGGCGCTCGGGCTCGATCCGCGTCTCGCCAAGATTGCCGCCGTGGGCGTCAGCTTTGCGGCCACCTGGCTGCTGCGCGCACGCATCGTGTTCGCGGCGTGAGACGATGAGCACCGCCGCGCTGGACAGTGGGCCCGTCGCTCCGACCCAGCAGCATGCCGCCGCCCGGCGCGGCTGGCTTCCCATCGTGGTCATCGCCTGGCTGGTGATCTGGTCCGGCTTCGTGCTGATGAATCACGCCACCATCGCCAGTGCCGAATTTCACGATCCGGATGACGAGCTGCGCCTGGTTCAGGTGCGCGATCTGCTCGCCGGGCAGGGCTGGTTCGACCTCACCCAGTACCGGGTCAACGCGGCCGGCGGCGGTGTGGCGATGCACTGGTCGCGGCTGGTCGATGCGCCGATCGCCGCGCTGATCGTCATGTTGCGCCCGGTGCTGGGGCAGTCCGCCGCCGAGCTCGCCGCGCTGGTCGCCATACCGGGCCTGACGCTGTTCGCCATGCTCGCGCTGGTCGGCTGGATGGCATCGCGCACGCTGCCCGCGGGGGCGCGCTTCCTCGCGCTGCTGGCGGTCGCCTTCGCAGCCCCGGCGATGGTGCAGGTGCTGCCGCTGAGGATCGATCACCACGGCTGGCAGATCGTGATGGCGCTCGGGGCGGTGGCGGCCTTCCTCGATCCGAACGAGCGGCGCGGCGGCTGGTTCTCGGGCGCGGCGCTGGCGGCGTGGATGGCGATCTCCTTCGAGGGGCTGCCATTCTCGGCCTGGTTCGTCGCCGTGCTGGCGTGTTGGACGCTCGCCGACGCTTCGATGCGCACGCGCCTTGTCGCCACCATGCAATCGCTGGCGCTGAGTTCACTCGCGCTGTTCCTCCTGACACGGGGCGTTTCCGACCTCGCTCAGCATTGCGACGCCATCGCGCCCGTGCATCTGGCGATGTTCGGTTGGGGCGCGCTCGCGATCGGCGTGCCCGCCTCGCTGCGGCCCCACTCGCGCCTCGCGCTGGCCGTTGGTCTGGGGGCGGCAGCGGCGGGGGCGCTGGCGCTGGTGGCGATGGCTGCGCCGCAGTGCGCGACCGGGTCGTTCGACATGCTCGATCCCGTGGTGCGCAGCTTCTGGTACGACAATGTCAGGGAAGGCAAGCCGCTGTGGCAGGCCGATTGGCACCTGATGGCGCAATATACCCTGCCGCCGCTGATCGGCCTGTGGGCCGCGGTCGCGCTGGCCCGGGGTAGCGAAGGGCCGCTGCGGCGCTGGTGGATTTTCTATGCGCTGATCCTTGGCGGAGCGATCGCGGTCTCGCTGCTGGTGGCGCGGAGCGCGGCCTTCTCGGGCGCGCTCGCCGCCCTGCCGCTGGGGTGGCGGCTGTCGGCGTGGATCGGGGGCCTCAGGCGGCCGGCAAATCCCCTGCTGCGGGCGGGCGAGCTGGTCGGCGTGGCCGTGCTGGTGTTCGGCGCGGTGTTCCCGGCCGTTCCGGTGCTGGCGATCGAGAGCCTGTTCTCCAACAAGGTCGCCGAAGACGCCGACAAGGACCTTTCGCTCGCCTGCTCGGTGCGCAAGGCTGGCGGCGCGCTCGACGCGCTCCCGGGCCGGGGGATCCTCGCCCCGCTCGATTTCGGCCCGAATGTGCTGCTTTATTCGGACCAGGCGGTGTTGGCGACCGGCCACCATCGCGGCGCGCCGGCGATGCGCGACGTCATCGACGCATTCACCGGCTCGCCGCGGCAAGCCCGCGCGATCATGGCCAGGCACCGCCTGCGTTATGTGATGATCTGCCCCAAGGTGCAGGAGATGGATCTTTACCGCGACCGCGCGCCCGACGGGTTCGCCGCGCAATTGCTGGCGGGCCGGGCGCCCCCCTGGCTGCGCCTGGTTCCGCTGCCGGAGGCCTCGGGACTCAGACTGTGGGAGATTGTGGGGACGCCGCCGGTCAGGCCGGCCGGAACACCAGCGCCACGCCGTTGATGCAATGGCGCTTGCCGGTGGGCGGGGGGCCATCGTCGAAGATGTGCCCGAGGTGCCCACCGCAATCGGCGCAGTGGACCTCGGTCCGCGGATAAATCAGCTTGCGGTCGGTGGCGGTGCCCACCGCCCCCGGGATCGCGTCCCAGAAGCTCGGCCAGCCGGTCCCGCTGTCGTATTTGGTGCGCGAGGCATACAGCGCGTTCCCGCAGCCCCGGCACGCGAACAGGCCGGTGCGCTTTTCGGCGTTGAGCGGGCTCGAGAACGGCCGCTCGGTCGCTTGCTGCCGCAGCACGGCGAACTGCTGCGGGGTGAGGCGCTTCTTCCACTCGGCCTCGCTCAGAGCGACGCGAAAGCTCTTGGCCTCGGCTGGTGAGCCCGAGCAGGCGCCCAGCGCCGCGGTGGCGCCGCCGAGCCCGAGCAAGGCGAGAAACGCGCGGCGATCGGCGGGAGGCTTGTTCATGAGCGGCATTTTTCCACGCCCGGCCTGAACCCAAGCCGAACGCAAGCGGTCAGAGCCATCTGGCTTTAGAACTGCGTGACCTCCACCTCGAGCTTGCGGAAGCCGTGCACGAAATTCGCGCGCACCCGCTCGACATCTCCCGCGACATGCACGCGCATCCGCCGTTGGTGCATTTCCTCGAGCAGCACGCGCAGCTGCATTTCGGCCAGCCGTGCACCGACGCAGCGGTGAATGCCGTAGCCGAAGCTCAGATGCCGCCGGGCGTTCTCGCGGCTGATATCGAGCGCGTCCGAGGTCTCGAACACCTCCTCGTCGCGGTTGGCGGACAGGTACCACAGGATCAGCCGGTCGCCTTTCCTGATCTGCTCGCCGAACAGCTCGGTGTCCTGGGTGGCGGTGCGGCGCATGTGCGCGAGTGGGGTCTGGTAGCGGATGCATTCCTGCACCGCGTTGGGGATCAGGCTGGGGTCCTGCTCGAAGAGCTTGCGCTGGTCGGGGAACTTGTCGAGCGCATGGACGATGCCGCTCATCGTGTTGCGCGTGGTGTCGTTGCCGCCCACGATCAGCAGCACCAGATTGCCCATGAATTCCTGGGGATCCATCTGGTTCATCGCTTCGGACTGGAGCATCATCGAGATGAGATCGTCGCCGCCCGGGTTCTGCGCGCGCTGCATCCACAGCATCTGGAAATAGGCGGCCATTTCCTGGAGCACCTCGCGGCGCTGCTCGTCGAGACCGGGCACCAGCGCGATCTCCGTATCGCCGGCCCAGTCGGACCAGAAGGTCAGCAGGTGGCGATCGTCCCACGGGAAGCCGAACAGGATCGCGAGCATGCCGGTGGTAAGCTCGATCGAAACTTTCTCGACCCAGTCGAAGGTCTCGCCGCGGGGCAGGCTGTCGAGCAGCTCGCCGGTGCGCTGGCGAATCTCCCCCTCCAGCGCGGCCATCGCGGACGGCGTGAACTTGGGCGCGACGGTGCGGCGCTGGCCGGTGTGCTTGGGCCGGTCCATGGCGATGAACATCGGCAGCTCGAACCGCTCGCGGCCCATCTCGGCGAGCTGCTCGTCGGTCGGGCGCGGAATGATGGTGATCCCGCCGTACTCCCAGCTCGAGGAGAACAGCTCGGGCAAGGCCTCGATGTGCGCGACCGCCTTGTGCGTGACCACGTTCCAGTGCGCGCCGAACGGGCTCTGGGCGACATAGTGCAGCGGGCCGCGCTTGCGCATGGCGGCGAAGATCGGCTGCCAGCGGTCCTCGACGTAAATGTCGCTGCCGCTGACGTCGTTGGGATCGTTATGCTCCCAGTGGATTTCGGGATGCTCGGCCAGGTGCCGGACCAGCGCGTCGTAAGCGCGCGGTTCGGTGCGGAATTGCGGCTTGTCGGCAGCCAGCGTGGCCATGGTTCTCTCCCGTCGCGCGACTCCCTGCGCGGAGCCGCCGTGTCGGCGGGAATGCTGCACTAACTGACAGGCGAGTCAATAGTCCGTGGCGTTCCGAAACCTTTCGCCTTGCCCCGCGCGGCCGCGGCTCGCCCGCCCGGACCCGATTTCATGACTCGGCGGCGGAACAGCCCGGCGCCCGCGCGCACGAACACGAATACGCACAGCGCTTGCCAGGCGAGCGCCAGCGCATGGGGCCACAGCGTCTCGCTCAGCGCGGCGCGCGCGAGCATGGCGAAGGGGCTCGAAAGCGGGAAGACCATGGCCGCGATCTCCACCATCGAGCCGGGCGCGGTCAGCGCATAGGCGGCCAGAAAGAACACCAGTAGCTGGAGCATGGTCACCGGCATCGACAGCGTCTGCACCTCGCGCACGGTGCCCGCGAGCGCGCCGATCGACAGAAACAGCGCGCCCAGCAGGAGATAGGCGAGCGCGAAATAGGCGATCCCGAGCGCGATGAAGAGCGGCCAGCCCAGCGCCGGCGCGGGAAGCGACGCCGCATCGGGGCCAGTCGCGAGAAGGAATGCGCCCACACCCGCCCCCCATACCGCGATGCCGACGAAGCTGACGGCGAGCATGGCGAACAGCTTGCCCAGGAACACTGCGTCCATCGGGATCGCGGCGGCGAGCACCTCGATGATCTTGTTCGCCTTCTCCTCGACCAGGTTGGACAGCACCATCCCCGCGAGCAGCATGGTCAGCAGGAACAGCAGCAACTGTCCTGCCTGGGCGGTGCGGATGCGGTCGGTGCGCGCGGCGGCGGTGGTCTGTTGCACAACTTGGGTGGCAACCGGCGCAAAGGCGACCTGGGCATCGCCCTTCGCCTGCGCGGCGRGCAGGGCAATCGCCCCGCTCCAGCGGTCGAGTTCGGCCTGTGGGCCGGTGAGCCGGGGCGCGGCGAGCGTGCCCGAGATCACCGCGGCATAGCCCTTGCCCTGCTCGGCGAGGATCGCGGGCGGCTCGCCGGGGGGCACTTCGACGAGGTTCGGGATGCTGCTCGCGAGACGCGGTCCGATAGCATTTGCGGCCGCGATCATCCGTGCGCTGTCGCCCGGCGCCATTGCCAGTGCGACGGCATTGGTCTGCGCCTCCTGCTCGACCTTGCCGCCGATGTTCCCGGCCAGACCGCCCACGGCAACCGGGAACAACGGCCCCAGCAGAAAGAAGAGGAAGGCGCGGCTGRGCAGGATCGCGATGAAGTCGCGCCGGGCGATCACCCAGGCGGCTTCCAGCCGCGAGAGCCGCGAGGAGGGGTGCGCGCTCACCGCCGGCTCTCCTGCTCGCTCTTTTCAAGCGCGCGCGCCGCCGCCTCGCCGGCGATGGCGACGAAGGCATCGTGGAGGCCGGCACGCTCGATCGAGAGCGACAGCACGCGGGCCCCGCCCTCGATCAGCGCGCGCAGCAGCGCCTCGACTCCGCTCTCGGGCAGCGCGAAATACCAGAAATGGCTCCCGCTCTCCCTGGCGTCGTGGCGCAAGCCGGACGGCAACGCTGCGCGCCAGCCCCCTTCCGAATCGGCGGTTTCGAGCCGGACCTGCGCCGGAATGCGGTCGCGCGCGGCGTCGACCGAGCCGGCATAGGGCACTCTCCCCCCGGCGATGATCGCCACATCGTCGCACAGGCGCTCGGCGTGGTGGATCACATGGGTCGAGAAGATCACGGTGGCGCCGTCGGCGGCGAGATCGCGGATCAGCAGCTCGAGCTTGCCCTGATTGATCGCGTCCAATCCGCTGAAGGGTTCGTCGAGCACCACCAGCCGCGGCCGGTGGACCAGCGCGCCCAGAAGCTGAACGGTTTGCGCCATGCCCTTGGAGAGCTGGCGGATCTGGCGGTCGATGGCGTGGCCCATGCCGTGCTTCTCGAGCAGTTCGCGCCCGCGCCTGCGTCCCTCGGCTAGCGGCAGGCCGCGCAAAGCGCCGAGGAAGGCGATGGCCTCGTCGCATTTCATCGCGGGATAGAGCCCGCGCTCCTCGGGCAGATAGCCGATTGCCCGCGCGATCTCGTGCGGGCGGTCGTGGCCCAGGACCCGGCGCACGCCCTCGTCGGGATCGATGATGCCGAGCACCATGCGCAGCGTGGTGGTCTTGCCGGCGCCATTGGGGCCCAGGATGCCGTAGATCGCGCCCTCCGGGACGCAAAGATCGACGCCGTCCACCGCAAGGGTCTTGTCGAAGCGCTTGACCAGCCCGCGCGCCTCGATCGCGGGCGAGCGGGTGGCGGTCGCAGTCTGCTCTCGCATCGTCAGCATGGCCTCGGTAAGCATCGCGCGGCGCTAGCGAATGGGCGTGAACGAGGGCGACAGCAAGTTTGGTTAACGCCGATCTCCAGGACGAGCTTCGCGCGCAAGCGCTGGCACTCGGTTTCGCCACGGCCGGTTTTGCGCGTGCCGAAGGCTTTGCGCTGCCTGGCTTGCGGCTCGAGGAATGGCTGGGCCAAGGCCGCAACGGCTCGATGGAGTGGATGGAAACGCGCAAGACGGAGCGCGCGAGCCCCACGGGGCTGTGGCCCGCGGCGCGCAGCGTGATCGCGCTGGGCATGAGCTATGCGCCGCAGCACAATCCGTTCGCGCTGGCGGAGGCGGGCGAAAAGGCGCGGATCTCGGTCTATGCACAGGGGCGCGACTATCACGATGTGGTCAAGAAGGCGCTGAAGGCGCTCGCCCGCTGGATGGTGGCGCGCGCGCCCGACAGCGAGCTCAAGGTGTTCGTCGACACCGCGCCGGTGATGGAAAAGCCGCTCGGCGAGGCTGCGGGTATTGGCTGGCAGGGCAAGCACACCAATCTCGTGAGCCCCACGCACGGAAGCTGGCTGTTTCTCGGCGCGATCTACACCACGCTCGAGCTGCGGCCCGATTCGCCGCATCCCGACCGTTGCGGTTCGTGCCGCGCCTGCCAGCTCGCCTGCCCCACCGCCGCTTTTCCCGCGCCCTACCAGCTCGATGCGCGGCGGTGCATTTCCTACCTCACGATCGAGCACAAGGGGCCGGTGGCCGAGGAGTTCCGGCGGTTGCTCGGCAACAGGATCTACGGCTGCGACGACTGCCTGGCGGTGTGCCCATGGAACAAGTTCGCGTCCGCCGCGCAGGCGAACGCGAAACTCCTCCCGCACCAGGAACTGGTCGCGCCCGATCTGGCGAGGTTGCTCGCGCTCGACGATGCGGCGTTCCGGCGGACGTTCTCGGGCTCCCCGATCAAGCGCATCGGACGCGACCGCTTCGTGAGGAACTGCCTTTACGCCGCCGGCAACAGCGGCTCGGCGGCCTTGCTGCCGCTGGTCGAAGGGCTCTGCGCCGATCCCGACCCTGTCGTGGCGGAGGCCGCAGTATGGGCCAGGAGGCAGCTTCACGGTGTCGCCGCAAAGCCGGTCAACCCATGTCCTTGAGGCTGGCCTCGCTGTCCGCGAGCAGTTCGGGCGCGATCTGCGCGCGCGCCTCGACCAGCTTGCGCCCCTGCGCGTAATCGCGCGTGCGGTTGACGCAGTCGAGCGCGATCACGCGGCCCTCGCGCAGATAAACCACCGAGAAGCTGCGATCCTCCATCGATCCGCGGACGACTTCGGCATCGTAACCGTTCGAAAGACCCGCGGTCTGGAGCCGCAAGTCGTATTGGTTGGACCAGAACCACGGCAGCGCATCGTATGGCGCGGGTTCGCCCATGATCCCGCGCGCGGCGCAAACCGCCATGTCATGCGCGTTCTGGACCGATTCGAGCCGGATCACCGCACCGCCGGCATAGGGGTTGGCATGCGCCGCGCAGTCGCCGACCGCGTAAATGTCGTCGAGAGTGGTGCGGCAGAATTCGTCCACGTCGACGCCGTTCGAGCCCGCCGCGCCCGCCGCGATCAGCGGGCCGACCGCGGCCACGATGCCGATGCCCACGATGACGATGTCGGCGGGGATGATCTCGCCGCCCCCCTGATCGCTCATCGCGGTGACGACGGCGCTCGCACGGCCGTCGGCGGTAATGACTCGCTCGATCCCCGTCTCCAATCGGACATCGATGCCCTGGCGGCGGTGCTCGGCGAGGAAAAAAGCGCCCAGCGTCTCGCCCGCCACCCGGCCGAGCAGGCGCGGCTGCATCTCGAGAAGCGTCACCGAGCAGCCGAGCTTCCTGAGCACGGCGGCGGCTTCCAGACCGATGTAGCCGCCGCCGATGACGACCGCGCGGCGCGCGCCGGCGGCGAGCTCGGCGCGCAGCGCGTCGACATCGCTTCGGTGGCGGACGGTATGAATTCCCTCGCTATCGCCGCCCGGACACGACAGCCGCCGCGCGTCGCCGCCGCCCGCCCAGATCAGCTTGCGATAGCCGATCCGCGCGCCGGTGCCGGTCACGACTTCGTGGGCGAGCCAGTCGACCGCGGTGACGTTGGTCCCGAGCATCAGTTCGATTCCGCGCTCGGCCCAGAAGGCCTCGGGGCGGATCAGCAGGCGCTCGAGCGGTTTTTCTCCCGCCAGATATTCCTTCGAGAGCGGCGGACGTTCGTAGGGCGGGGTACGGTCGCGGCTGAGCATCGCGATCGCGCCCTGATGGCCGGCCTGGCGCAGCGCTATCGCTGCCTGCGCTCCGCCGTGGCCCGAGCCGACGATCACCACATCCGCGCTATCCATCAGCGCCCCAGCAGATTGCGCGCCATGCTGGCGATCTGCGCGAGCATGGCGGGTGCGACATCGCCTTGCGTCTGGGCGCGCTCGATGATCGCGCGGAAGCGGCGAATCGCTTCGGCATGCTCGGTGGCCCAGATGCTCACCGTACCCAGGGGATCGCTCTTGGCGCCCTTGCGGCGCGACAGGCGGCGCAGGAATTCCAGCCGCATCTGCTGGAAATCGCGCGACAGGCCCGCGACCAGAAGGCGCTCCCAGACGTCCGAAGGGTTCATCAGCGCGGCGCTGCTTTGCGCCCAATCGAGCCCGATGCGCTCGCCCAGATCGGTAAACGCGGTCGTCAGCTTGATTGCGTCGATCTCGGCGGCTCGCGACAGCGCCGCCAGGCCAACCGCCCCGTCGAGATCGTAGAGCCGCGTGACCCGCGCCGCCAGCTTCTCGGGCGCGCCCATCTTGACGAACTCGGCGGTGAGGTTTGCCGATTGCCTGGACGATGCCGGAGTGAGGAGATCCGCCGTGTTGGCGGAAAGCTCGGCGATGCGGCCCTGCAGCTGGGCGATCAGCTCGCTCGGCGGAGCGGTTCCCGCGCCCCCCCGGATGAGATCGGCCATCTGGCTGCGAAGGGCGCCGGCGGTGTGGCGGAACAGATAGAGTCGCGCTTCCTCCGGCATGGCCGCCGCTTCCAGCYCGGCCCACAAATCGCCCGCGCCGAACAGCTTGTCCGCCGCGACGAACGCCGCGCAGACATCGGCCAGGCCCACGCCTTCCTCTTCTGCCAGCTCGAACGGGTGGACAATGCCCATCCGGTTGACGAACCGGTTGGCCAGCTCCGTGGCGACAATCTCGCGGCGGAGCCGGTGCGCCTCGATCTCGCGCCGGAACGCCTTGCGCATCGGTGTCGGGAAATAGCCGATCAGCAAGTCGGCAAGGCTCGCATCATCAGGCAGCGTGCTGCGCTCGATCGCGTCCTGCAGCACCAGCTTTGCCGACGACAGCAGGACCGCCAGTTCCGGCCGCGTCAGCCCCAGACCATCCGCGGCGCGCCGGGCGAGCGTCTCGTCGGCAGCCAGGCCCTCGGTCTGCCGATCGAGCGCCCCGCGATCCTCCAGCGTGTCCATCAGGCGCAGTTGCGGCGGGACCGCGGCGGCGCCGCCCTGCTGGCCGATCGAAAGCGCCAGCGCCTGAAGGCGGTTGTCCTCCAGCACGATAGCGGCGACCTCTTCGGTCATCTCGGCGAGCAGCTTGACTCGCTTCGCCTCGGTGAGCCTTCCCGACCGCATCGCCGCGGCGAGCGCGATCTTGATGTTGACCTCGTTATCCGAGCAGTCGACGCCCGCCGAATTGTCGATGAAGTCGGTGTTGATGCGACCACCGGCAAGCGCGAATTCGATGCGGCCCGCCTGCGTGAAACCGAGGTTGGCGCCTTCGCCGATCACCTTGGCGCGCAGCTGAGCCCCGTCCACCCGCAGGGCGTCGTTCGATGGATCGCCGACCTGGACGTTGTTCTCGGCGCTGGCCTTCACATAAGTGCCGATACCGCCGAACCACAGCAGGTCGACCGGCGCCTTGAGAATCGCGGTGATCAGTGCCTCCGGCTCGAGCTCGCTCGCCTCGATCCCGAGCGCGGCCTGCGCCGCCCTCGACAGCTTGATCGATTTGACATCGCGCGCGAAGACTCCGCCGCCCTTGGAGATGAGCGCCTTGTCGTAATCGTCCCAGCTCGAGCGGGGCAGTCCGAACATCCGTTTGCGTTCTTTCCAGCTCGTGACCGGATCGGGATCGGGATCGATGAAGATGTGCCGGTGATCGAACGCCGCGACGAGCTTGATCGCTTTCGACAGGAGCATGCCATTGCCGAACACATCGCCCGACATGTCGCCACAACCGGCCACCCGAACGGGGTCGGACTGCACATCAACGCCCATTTCAAGGAAGTGGCGCTGCACCGACACCCAGGCGCCCTTCGCGGTGATACCCATCGCCTTGTGGTCGTAGCCGTTGGACCCGCCCGAGGCGAAGGCGTCGTCGAGCCAGAAGCCGTGCGCCTGGGCGATGGCGTTGGCAACGTCGGAAAAGCTGGCGGTGCCCTTGTCGGCGGCGACGACGAAGTAGGGATCGTTGCCGTCGCGGATCACGATCCCCTGGGGATGGACGACCGAGTTCCCCACGATGTTGTCGGTGATCGACAGCAGCGTGCGGATGAACACTTCGTAACTCGCCTGGCCCTCCGCCGCCCAGCCCTCGCGGTCCTGCCCGATGTCGGGAAGCTGCTTGGGATAGAAGCCTCCTTTGGCGCCAGTCGGGACAATGACTGCGTTCTTGACGCGCTGGGCTTTCATCAGGCCGAGGATCTCGGTGCGGAAGTCGTCGCGCCGGTCGGACCATCTAAGGCCGCCCCGGGCGATCGGACCGGCGCGCAGATGGATGCCTTCGACTCGGCGTGAATAGACCCAGATCTCGCGCCAGGGCACGGGCCTGGGAAGGCCAGGGATCAGCTTGGAATCGAGCTTGAAGGCCAGCGCCTCCTCGGCTGCCGGGGCAAACGCGTTGGTGCGAAGGATCGCTTCGATCAGGGCCTGGTAATGGCGCAGCAGACGATCGTCGTTGATCGCGGCGACTCGTGAGAGGCCTCGGCGGATTGCGCCGCGCGCATCGCTTGCCGCCGCTTCCCGGTCTCCGGGAAAGGCGGGGTCGTGATAGGCGACGAACAGGCTGATCAGCGCGCGCGTGACCTCCGGCGCGCGGGCCAGCGCGTCGACCACGGTGTAGATCGTGAACCCGACCCCGGCCTGTCGCAGATAGCGATAGAAGGCGCGCAGCCAATCGGTCTCGCGCGCCGAGAGGCCGACTTCGGGCACCAGACGATTGAAGCTGTCGTTTTCGGCCTCGCCGTTCAGAACCGCGGCGACCGCGGCTTCGATCGCCGGAGCCCGGGCCACGATGGACTCCGCCTTGACTCCCGCGCCGAGCGCGAGCTCGAAATCGTGGATGGTGCCGAGCCGCCCTTCGTCGAGCTCGGTCGGCATTTCGGTAAGGACGTGAAAGCCGAAATTCTCGAGGGCGGGCACCGCGTCCGAGAGCGGCAGGCTGCCCTGCGCCTGATAGAGCTTGAGGCGCAGGCAAGCGGCCTCCTCCCGCTCGCAGTGATAAAGCCGCGCGTCGCGCTCGCGCCCCCCTTCGACATCGTCGTTGCTGCCGAGCGCGCGCAGCCGGGCGATGTCGAGCGCCGCTTCGCGAGCACCGAAGCGGCCCCGGAACGAGGTCGGAAACGCTTCCGCCCAGCGCAGCGCGAGCGCTGCGGCGCGGCCGGGTTCGACCAGCGAGGCGAGCTCGACTTCCACCGCCTCGTTCCAGCCGCGAAGCAAGGTCTGAAGCTTGGCGTCGAGCGCGCGCTCGTCGGGCGCCGCGCTGCCGTCGCGGATGTCGAGAACGAAACGCAGCAGCGCGAGATTGCCGCCTTCGACCTCGAGGCTCCAGTCGAGCAGCAGGGCCTGCGCCCCCTCCTCGAGCAGATTCTGGATCTCGAGCCGGATCTGCGTCGAAAGCAAGTCGCGGGGGAGCCAGACGAAGGCAAACAAATGGCGCGCCAGCGGCGCCTCGACCACGATCAGGCGCGGCCGTGGCCGGTCGACCAGGCTCATCATCGTGGTGGCCACCCGCTCGACGTCGGCCTCGTCGAACCCGATCACCAGATCGTGGGGCAGCGCGGTCAGCGCGTGGACCAGGGCCTTGCCGGTATGGCCCCCGGCATCGAGATCGAGCCGCGCCATGACCCGGTCGAGCTCGGCGCGCAGCCGCGGGACGCTGCGCGGGGGCGCGGCGAGCGCGGCGCTGGTCCAGACGCCCGCATGGAGCGAAAGCGCGCTGACCTTGCCCTTCTCGCGGCGCGGCACGATCAGCAGATCGAGCGGGACGCGCCGATGAACGCGCGAAAGGTGATTTGCCTTGATGATGAGCAGCTCGCGTGAGCCACCCTTGCTTTCAAACCATTCGAACGCGCGCTGGAACGAGGCATCGGCGAGCAGCGGCACGCTCCCGTTGCGGCAGATGCCGAGCTGCCCGGCGATCGTCCCGTCACGCTGCCGCACGAGATGGCCGAGCTGCGTCAGCATCCCCCCGTCGAGCCAGCGCAGCAGCGCGGCGCTTTCCGGATCGGCGTTCTCGATGGCCCGGGCATCGGCGGACATTGCCGCTTGCAGCCCGGGCCAGTCAGCGACCGCGGCGTGGACATCGGCCATGGCGGCGCGGAGCGTCTCGCGCAGCTCCTTGCGCTTGCGGGCGTCCACCCGCGCGGTCTCGATGTAGATCAGCGAATCGTAATCGGCATCTTCGGGATCGCCGCTCAGTATGCGCAGGAGCGACCCGTCGGGGCGCCGCTCGACCGGCACCACGGGGTGGACCAGGGTATCGATCGCCAGCCCTTCGCCGGCTATCGCCGCGGCAGTCGAATCGACCAGAAACGGCATGTCGGGGTTGGCGATCGCGATCCGCAGCAGGCGTCGCGGCGCGCTGACCGATTCGACGGCGAGTCCGGCTTCCCTGCCGCGCTTCATGGCTGCGGCGAGGACGAAGCGCGCGGCCTCTTCGAGCTGGGCCTTGTCGAGATCGGCCTCGCCGGGAAGCAGCGACGCGCGCATGCGCCCCGCCAGATCCTTGACCAGCTTGGAGGGCAGTTCGGCCGAGGTCCCGGCGTCGTCTCGTGCAGCCATGCAATATGGGCGGCCAACGAACGCGGGCCGCGCGCTCCTCTGTTACTGCGCCGCGGCGCGATCTCTCGTCGGCGCGTTAGGACCCTGTCGCGGCATCCGCAAGCGCGCCCATCGCCAAGGCGAGCGAACGCTCGCGAAGCGCGGGATCGTAGGTCGGTCCGGCGAAGATGATCTCGTCGGCGCCCGTCCGCGCGACGAAGGCGCGGACCTGTTCCGCCGCCTGGGCGGGCGTCCCGAGCGCGCTTGCCTGACCGATATGCTCGAGCATCATCCGGGCGTGGGGGGGCAGTGTCTCGCGATACCCGGCGACCGGCGGCGGCAGCCGGCCCGGCTGGCCGGTGCGCAGCCGCACGAACGCCTGGAGCTGCGAGCTGGCGATATACTCGGCCTCTTCCGCGCTGTCGGCGACGAACAGGTTCATCGCGGCCATGACATGCGGGCGGGCGAGCGCGGCGGACGGGCGGAAATCGCGGCGGTAGAGCGCCACGGCCGCGTCGAGATGATCGGGTGCGAAATGGCTCGCGAACGCATAGGGCAGGCCCAGCCGGGCTGCGAGCGAGGCGCCGAACAGACTTGAGCCGAGCATCCACATCTCCACCTGCGCGCCGTGGCCGGGCGTGGCGCGAATCGCCAGCTCGGGTCCGCCACTCAGCAAGGCGCGCAGCTCGACCACATCCTGCGGGAACATCTCGGCGGCGCGGTGCAGGTCCTTCCTGAGCGCGCGCTGGAGTTCGGGCCCGGCCCCGGGCGCTCGCCCCAGGCCGAGATCGACGCGCCCGGGAAACAGCGCGGCGAGCGTGCCGAATTGTTCGGCAATCTGGAACGGGGTGTGGTTGGGGAGCATGATTCCGCCCGAGCCGATCCGGATTGTGCGGGTGGCGTGGCCGAGATGCGCCAGCACCACCGCGGTCGCGCCGCCCGCAATTCCCTCCATCGCGTGGTGCTCGGCGACCCAGAACCGGTGGCAGCCCGCTTCCTCGGCAGCGCGCGCGAGGCTGGCGACGGCCGCGAAGGCTTCCTCGAGCGTTCCGCCTTCGCGCACGGGGACAAGATCGAGGACGGAGTAGCTCGTCACGGCTGGAGCTGCGCCAGATAAGTCCTGGCGGTGCCCGCTTCCGCGCTGTCGGGCGCGAGTGCGATGACCGATTGGAAGCTGCGCCGGGCAGCCGCATCGTTGCCGCGCTGCGCGGCGATCACACCCGCTTCCAGGCCCACCGCCGGATCGCGCGGTTCGAGGCCCGCCGCCTTCTCGATCTGCGCCTGTGCCGCCGTCAGATCGCCCTGCCGCCGGGAGAGCGTGGCGGACAGCAACCATGCCTGGGCATCGCCCGGGGTGGCCGCGCGTGCTTCGCCCAGCGCCAGCGCGGCTTCGGCGGGGCGGCCCAATGCCACCAGCGCGCGGGCCCGCCCGATCGCGATGTCCCCCGCCAGCGCACCGCTTGCCGCCGCTTCGCCCTTCGCCGCGTCGAACAGCGTCAGCGCGCGGGCGGGGTCCCCGGCCGTCAGCGTGGCATCGCCGGCCAGCGCGCCGAGCCGGGCGCGATAGGCGGTGTCGACTGCGGGCACGGCGTCGCGCGCGGCGGCAAAACTGGCGCCGGCCGCCGCCCACGCGCCGGTCTCGGCTTGCGCCAGACCCAGGCAGTGGCCGGCTTGCGCGCGTGCGAGCCCTCTCGCTTCGGCAAACCAGCTTTCGGCCTCCTCGAGCGCGCCAGCCGGAGAAGCGCGCACGCCGTCGAGGCAGGCGGCAAGTTTCGCAGGCGGGGGAGCAGGCGCGGGAGCACGCGCGCCGGAGCTCGCCCCGCGCGGCGGGCGCGTGCGCAGTTCCTCGGGCACGCCGGGAACCTGCCCGTGCCTCGGATCGACCCCCACCTGCATCAGCATCAGGGCGAGGGGGAGCAGCATGGGCATGGCGAATCAGTCTCCGGCGAGTGTGGCGAGGGTGCGCAGCAACAGCGCGATATCCTGCGGGCGCGACAGGCGGTGATCGCCATCCTTGACCAGCGTGACCTGTATATCGTCCGAACGCAGCGCGGCGGCGAGCCGCAAGCTGGTTGCTGGGGGCACGTCGCCGTCGCGCTGGCCGTGGACAAGGCGAACCGGACAGTCGATCGCGATCACGCCTGCGAGGCGGCGCTGCGCTTGCCCGTCGGCGAAGAAGGCGGGGTGCATCGCAGTGGGCTCAGGACCATGGGGATTGGCGTCGAACACCGTCTCGCCTCGAAGGAGGCGCGCCTTGTCCTCGGCGTTTCGGCCCCATTCGGTGAAGTCGGGCGCGGCGGCGATTCCCATCAGCCCCGCGACCCTTTGGCCCAGAACCTCGGCCACGAGAAGCATCAGCCACCCGCCCATCGACGATCCGACCAGGATCACCGGGCCCGGGGCCACCGCCTCGACCAGTGCGACCACCTCGTCGCGCCAGCGTGACAGTGTGCCTTGCGCGAAATCGCCCTCGCTGGCCCCGCAACCCGAATAGTCGAGCAGCAGGCAGGCCCGCTCCTCCTGACGTGCCCAGCCTTGGATTGCGGTCGCCTTGCCGCCCGCCATGTCCGACATGTAGCCCGGCAGGAAAACGGCCGTGGGCCCTCTGCCGCGAAGGTGCCGATACGCAATTCTGCGCCCGTCCGGCATGGTGTGGAAAGAAAGGCGATCGGCCATCGCCTCCGCCTTCGCCAGCAACGGGACCGAATGCAAGCGGTCAGCTCGCGGCGGCCGCGGGCGCCCGATTTCGGGCAGGTCCAGGGGCGTTAGCGCCGAGAAGCCGGTCGACGAGCAGGCCCCGGACACTCGCGCCCGCAAGCGTGACGCCGGTCGCAACAGCAAATTTCCGCAGATATTGGTCGTTCAGTCACAGAGGGTCTGCCACATGGCCATTTGCCTCGCCCCTTCGGCCCTGTAGGAAGTTTTGCATGATCGCAGCCGAACCCCCCGCCTGCCCGCCGCTGCCTGCGCTCGACCGGCGCGCGCTCATCAGGGGCGGCCTGGCCGGCGCCGGTCTCGCGCTGGCCGCGCCACTTGCCGCGCAAGCTGGACCCCAAGGCTTCACCTCGGGAGTCGCGAGCGGCGAACCGGCGGCGAATTCGGTCCTGCTATGGACCCGGTATGTCGGCCAGTCGGACGCCAGGCTGCGCTGGGAGGTGTCCGAGACCGCCGATTTCCGCTCCATCGCGAGCGGCGGAGAGGTGACCGCGTCACCCGAGCGCGATTTCTGCTGCAAGCCTGCCGCATCCGGCCTCGCGCCCGGGCGCTGGCACTATTTCCGCTTCATTGCACCCGATGGCACAGTTTCGGACATCGGCCGGACCAGAACGCTGCCGCAGGGCCGCACGGCTCGCTTCCGCATGGCGGTGTTCAGCTGCTCGAACATCGGCTTCGGCTGGTTCAACGCCTATGCCCACGCCGCCGCGGCGGACGATTTCGACTGCGTGCTGCACCTGGGCGATTATCTCTATGAATATCCGCCCGGGACCTATCCGACTGCGGCGCAGTTGCTCCCCGGCCGCGGGGTCGAGCCCGCGCACGAGATCGTCGCCCTCGCGGACTATCGCGCGCGTTATGCGCAATATCATCGCGATCCCGATCTGCGCCGGCTGCGCCAGCTGTTCCCGATGATTGCGACGCCCGACGATCACGAGAGCGCCAACGATTCGTGGGAAGGCGGGGCGGAGAACCATCAGCCCGCCAGCGAAGGACCCTGGAGCGCGCGCAAGGCCGCGGCGCAGCGCGCCTACCGCGAGTGGCTTCCGGTCTCGGACGCGGACTGGGCGCGCTACGAGATCGGCGATCTTGCCACGCTGTTCCGGCTAGAGACGAGACTGACCGGGCGCGCGCAGCAGTTTCACGTCGGCCGCCTGCTCGCGGGCAAGACCGGGCCGGGCGAGGCCGAGGCGGCGCTCGCGGCCTTCCGCGAAGGGTCCTGGCGCGATCCGGCCCGCGCGATGATCGGCGCCGGCCAGCAGGCCTGGCTGGCAGAGGGCCTGATGGCCTCGCGCCGCGCGGGCAAGATGTGGCAGGTGCTGGTGCAGCAGGTGCTGATGGGCTCGCTGCGCACTCCGCTCGACGTCGCGGACTGGGCTGGGCCCGACCTGCCGGATTTCGTGCGCGCCCGGGTCGCCTCGAGCCTGGCCGCGAGCCGCGCCGGCCTGCCGATGAACATGGACGCCTGGGACGGCTACCCCGCGGCGCGCAGCCGACTTTTCGCCGCGGCACAGGCGGCGGATGCAAATCTGATCTCGCTGGCGGGCGATTCCCACAATGCCTGGGGATTCGATCTGGCCGAGGGGGGCAAGGCGGTGGGGGTGGAGTTCGGCGGACATTCCGTCACCTCGCCCGGTTTCGAGAGCACGTTTCCCAGAGTCGATCCGGCGCGGATCGCGGGGGCTCTGCGCGAGACCAGTCCGGGCCTCGTCTACGCCGATACGGCGCGGCGCGGTTACATGGCGGTGGAACTGACCCGCACCGCCGCGCGCGCCGAATACCGCTTCATGGAGACTGTGCGCCGGAAGGGCATGGCGCTGGCGGGCACGCAGACGCTGATCACGCGGCCGGGACACCGCACGCTCGCCGCGGCTTGATGCGGCCCGCCTCCGCCGCTATCTGCCAGGCATGGACCAGGTGCCGAACACGACCACCACCGCCCCGGCGCCCCGGGGGCGGATGGTCGCGCGTTAGCCGCTGCCGCCGCCGCCCGGTTTCGGGCGGCCGGCGTTGCCTCCCGACATCGCGAGAGCTTCCAACGCCGCCCTTCTAGCGCACGCGCACCTGTGCCATGGCGCGCGAGCCACGCAAACGGTGAGACAATGACGCAATTGCTCAAGATCAGCCTGCCCGACGGTTCGGTGCGCGAAGTCCCGCCCGGCAGCACGCCCGCCGATATTGCCGCCGCGATCGGGCCGGGCCTGGCCAAGGCCGCGCTCGCGGCCCGCGTCGACGGCGAATTGCGCGACCTGAACCGCGCCTTCGAGGGCGACGCCCAGCTCGCGCTGGTCACCAGCCGCGACGAGGCCGACGCGCTCGAGCTGGTGCGGCACGACTATGCGCATGTGCTCGCCGAAGCGGTGCAGGCGCTGTGGCCGGGCACGCAGATCACCTTTGGCCCGGCGACCGAGGACGGCTTTTACTACGATGTCCTCGCGCCGGCGTCGCGCGGCCCGTTCACGCTCGACGATCTTCCCGCGATCGAGGAGAAGATGCGCGAGATCATCCGCGCCGACAAGCCGCTGACCCGCGAGGTGTGGAGCCGCCAGCAGCTCATCGACAAGTGGCAGGCGGAGGGCGAGACCTTCAAGGCCGAATGGGCCGCCGAACTGCCCGAAGACGAGGAGCTGACGGTCTATCACTCGGGGCCACCGGGCGCGGAAGGCGCCTGGCTCGACATGTGCCGGGGCCCGCATCTGCCCTCGACCGGCAGGCTCGATCCCCAGGCGTTCAAGCTGATGCGCGTGGCGGGCGCCTATTGGCGCGGCGATCAGAAGAACGCCCAGCTGACGCGCATCTACGGCACCGGCTGGCTGAACAAGAAGCAGCTCGATGCGCATCTCCACCGGCTCGAGGAAGCCGCCAAGCGCGACCACCGCAAGCTGGGGCGCGAGATGGACCTGTTCCATCTCCAGGAGGAAGCGCACGGCAGCGTGTTCTGGCATCCGCAGGGCTACAGGATCTGGCGCGCGCTAGAGGCCTATATGCGCCGCGCCATCGACGGCGCGGGCTACCGGGAGGTCAAGACCCCGCAGGTCATGGACGCGCGCCAGTGGGAGCGGTCGGGCCACTGGGGCAAGTACCGCGAGAACATGTTCGTCATCCCCGACGAGGTTCCCAATACCGAGGACGAGGGGCCGGTCATCAGCGGCGAGGCCGACTGGATGGCGCTCAAGCCGATGAATTGCCCGGCGCACGTCCTGATCTTTCGCCAGGGATTGAAGAGCTACCGCGATCTGCCGCTGCGGCTTTACGAGAACGGCTGCTGCCACCGCAACGAGCCGCATGGCGCGCTCCACGGGCTGATGCGCGTGCGCCAGTTCACGCAGGACGACGCGCATATCTTCTGCCGCGAGGACCAGATCGTGGCCGAAACCCGCGCCTTCTGCGAGCTTGCCGACCGCATCTATCGCGACTTCGGCTTTACCTATGCGGTGAAGCTCGCGCTCCGGCCCGAGCAACGCTACGGCTCGGACGAAGACTGGGACAAGGCCGAGGCCGAGCTTCGCCAGGCGGTGATCGACGCCGGCATGGCGACAAGCGAATACGGCTGGGAAGAACTTCCGGGCGAGGGCGCCTTTTACGCGCCCAAGCTGGAATGGCATCTGACCGACGCGATCGGGCGCACCTGGCAGGTCGGCACGATCCAGTCCGACCGGGTGCTGCCCGAACGGCTCGACGCGAGCTATATCGGCGAGGACGGCGAGAAGCACCGCCCGGTCATGCTCCACCGCGCGATCTTCGGCAGCTACGAGCGCTTCATCGGCATCCTGATCGAGCATTTCGCGGGGCGTTTGCCGACATGGCTTGCGCCGACGCAGGCGGTGGTGGCGACGATCGTCTCCGACGCCGACGACTATGCGCGCGAGGTGGCGGCCAAGTTGGATGCGGCGGGCGTCCGAGTCGCAACCGACCTGCGCAACGAGAAGATCAACTACAAGGTGCGCGAGCATTCGCTCGCCAAGGTTCCGCAGCTGCTGGTGGTCGGCAAGCGCGAGGCCGAGGAGGGCACAGTCGCGCTGCGCACGCTGGGGGCCGAGCACCAGAAGGTGATGCCGCTCGAAGAAGCGCTTGTGTCCCTCGTGGCGGAGGCGACGCCGCCGGACCTGCGCTAACCCAGGGTCAGAACGGGAGGGCCTGGCCGGCCAGCAGCAAGGCGAGGCCGCAGCCCGAGACGATCAGCACCCGCGCCATCTCGAGCGCCGGGAGAGGCGAGAGGTGCGTGCGAGCGAGAGCGACAGCGCGGGCCATGCCGTGAATGTGCACCGCGCAATCCTAACGAAGCGTTAAGTCCGCGAGGGTGCCGAGGGCATCTGCTGACTGGCGCAGTGGAAACCGCCGCCGCCCGCCAGCACCGCGTCGGCGGGGAGCCCGATCGTGGCCCGGTCGGGGAACAGCGCCGCAATCGCCGCCACCCCGTCCGCGTCGCGGGGTGAACCGAAGGTCGGCACCACGACCAGGTGCGAAGTGATCGCGAAATTGGCGTAGCTGGCGGGCTCGACGGAATTGCCCCGCGTGATGAGGCCGGGCGAGGGGATTTCGGCGATCTCCACGCCGAAAGCCTCGGCGCGGCCCCTGGCGTCGGCGTATGTCGCGGCGTTGGGATCATCCGGCCCGGTCGCGCGAGGAAGCGCCAGGCGGTTCGGCCCGACGAAGCGGGCGAGGTTGTCGACATGGCCGTCAGTGTGGTCGTTGAGAAGGCCGTCACCCAGCCACAGCACGCGGCCGAAGCCAAGATCGCTCCCGAGCCGCGCCTCGATAGCCTCGCGGCTCAGTTCGGGGTTGCGGTTGCGGTTAAGCAGGCATTGCTCGGTGGTGACGACCAACCCCGAGCCGTCGCCGTCGATCGCGCCGCCCTCCAGGACCCAGTCGCAAATCTCCAGCGGCAGCTGCGCGTCGCGCGCCAGCTCTGCGCCGACGGTCTGGTCCCCGTCCATCAGATATTTCCCGCCCCAGCCGTTGAAGCCGAAGCGCCGCGCGATTCGGCGGGTTCCGTCGGTCAGCACCAGCGGCCCGGTGTCGCGCAGCCAGACGTCGCCGAACTGCCGCCGATCGAGCGTGACGGCCGCCGAGACGAGCGTGCGCGCGCGCTCCTCGTTCGCGGCGTCGCGCACCAGCAGCCGCACCTCCTGGCCGCTCTCTGCGACCGCATTGGCGAAGGCGGCGATCTGCTTCTGGGCGCGGCCGAGCACCTCGGGCCATTCCGCCGCATCGTGCGGGAAGCCGATCCACAGCCAGTCCTGCGGTGCCCATTCGGGGGGCAGCGCCGCTCCGGTGGCGGGAGCCGTCAGCAAGGCGTGCCGGGCCGCGCGCAATCCTTGTCGCGCGTGGCGCGAAACTCGTCGCCGGGCATCCAGTTGGGCCAGCTGGTCGATTGCGCGAGGGCTCGCCCGATGCGGTAGAACAGCTGGAGGTCCTGCATCACCCCGGCCCAGTTCCAGTTCGGATCATATTCGTCCTGCGGGCCGTGGTAGCGGTTGGCGCGATAGTCGGCGGCCGCCTTCTCGCCCGCGGACCGGCCGCCGGTCACCAGATCTTCGCCCCCGTCGACATAGAGCATCGGCACGCCCAGCTTGGCGAAGGCGAAATGGTCGGAGCGGTAATAATACCCCGCCTCGCTGCTGGGATCGGGAGTGATATAGCGCCCGTCGAGGCGCAGCGCGGCGGCGAGAAATGCGTCGAGCTCGCTCTTGCCCGGGCCGACCACGGTCACATCCCTCGACGGGCCGGCGACGAGAAAGGCGTCCATGTTGATCCCCCCCACGGTCCGGTCGAGCGGGAAGACGGGATTCTCGGCGTAGTATTTCGCGCCGAGCAGGCCCGATTCCTCGCCCGTGACCGCCAGGAACACCAGGCTGCGGCGCGCGGGGCCGGCCTTGACGTGCGCCGCGCCCAGCGCCGCGAGCGCGGCGGTGCCGGTGGCGTTATCGATCGCGCCGTTGCAGATGTCGTCACCGTCGGGCGCGGGCTTGCAGCGCCCGAGATGATCCCAATGCGCGGTGTGGAGGACATATTCATCCGCCGCGCCGCGGCCCGGCAGCAGGCCGATCACATTCTTCGAGGCGAATTTGCGGATATCGCTCCTGAAGCTGGTCGAGGCGGTGAGGCCGAGCGGCACGGCCCGGAAGCCCTGCTTGCGCGCCCGCGCGGTGAGCTCGGCCAGGTCCTGTCCGGCGGCGGCGAGGATCCGTTCCGCGGCCGGCTTCTGCACCCAACCGTTCATCAGCGTGGTCGGAGGCGGATTGGCACCGGCCTGGGGATAGGCCTGGGGGCCGGTCCAGCTCGATTCGACCACGTTCCAGCCATAGGCGGCGGGCGCCGTGTCGTGAACGATGATCGCGCCGGCCGCGCCCTGCCTTGCGGCCTCCTCGTATTTGTAGGTCCAGCGGCCGTAATAGGTCATCGCCTTGCCGTTGAAGAGCCCGTCTTCGCTCGCCGCGCCGAAATCGGGATCGTTGACCAGGATCACCGCGGTCTTGCCGCGCATGTCCACCCCGGCATAATCGTTCCAGCCCTTCTCGGGCGCGACGACGCCATAGCCCACGAACACCAGCTCGCTGTCCTGGAGGCGAGTCGCGGCATCCTCGCGGTAAGTGGTGCCGACCCAGTCCCTGCCGAAGGCGAAGTCCATCGCGGCGCCGGTGGGGCTCTTGACGGTGAGCGGGGCGAAGTCCCGGCCGGTGATCTCCACCAGCGGCACATCCTGCACCCAGCTGCCCTTGTTGCCCGGCTTGAGCCCGGCGGCCTTGAACCGCTCGATCAGGTAGGCGACTGTCTTCTCCTCGCCCGCGGTGCCGGGCGCGCGCCCCTCGAACGCATCGGAGGAAAGGACGCGCGTCATTTCCTTCATGCTCGCTTCGCTGAGCTGACCGGGGGCGACAGCCGGAATGTCGAGCGTCGCGGCCGGCGCGCCGCCCCCGCGCGCGGTGGTGGCGCAGGCGGACAGCACCAGCGCGCTGGCGCAGGCAAGAGCGAAAGGCAGCAGGCGCTTCGAAGGGGTCATGGCATCGGGTTCCCGTGGCGTTGTCTCATTACCCCGGCCCATGCCGACCGTTCCCGCAGCTTGCAAGCGGCCGGAGCGGCAGGCAGGGACCGGCGCATGACGGCGGACTGGCAGGGCGCGATCGAGCGGGCGCGGGCGCACGCGCCCTTTCTCCGCCAGTTGCTCGAGCGCGAAACAGCGCTGGCCGAGCTTCTGGGCGCGGGCAGGGGCGAGGAGGCCCTGGCGGCGGCGAGGGCGGCGGGGCAGGGCAGCGAGGATACCGGCGTTGCCCTGCGACGCGAGCGGCGCGCGCTGGCGCTGGTGCTGGCGGTGGGCGATCTGGCGGGCGCGTTCCCGCTCGCGCGGGTGATGGCCGAGCTGAGCAGCTTTGCCGACCGCGCGCTCGATGCGGCCATCGCGGGCGCACTGCGCGCGCGGGTGCCCGGCACCGAGCCCGCGGGCTTTCTGGCACTGGCCCTCGGCAAGCACGGTGCGGGCGAGCTCAACTACAGCTCGGACATCGATCCGATCCTGCTCTTCGATGCGTCGGCTCTACCCCGGCGCGAGCGCGACGAGCCTGCCGAGGCGGCGCAGCGTTATGCCCGCGAGATCGTGCGGCTGCTCAGCGAGGTGACGAGCGAAGGCTATGTCTTCCGCGTCGACTTGCGCCTGCGTCCGGCCGCCGAAGTCAGCCCGCTGGCGATTTCGGTCGAGGCCGCGACGATGCACTACGAAAGCTCGGCGCTGGCGTGGGAGCGCGCCGCCTTCATCCGCGCGCGCGCCTGCGCCGGCGATGTCGCGGCCGGCGAGGCGTTTCTCGAAGCGATCCGGCCCTTCGTCTGGCGGCGCAGCCTCGATTTCGGCGCCATCGAGGAAGTCCGGCGGCTCTCGCTTCGCATCCGCGAGCGCTACATGGGACCGCGCGAGCCCGGCCCCGGCTTCAACCTCAAGCAAGGGCGCGGGGGAATTCGCGAGATCGAGTTTTTCGCGCAGACGCACCAGCTCATCCACGGGGGGCGAAACGCCGCGCTGCGCCTGCGCGGCACGCGCGCCGCGCTCGACGCGCTGGCCGCGGCGGAGGTGATCCCGGCGGAGGATCGCGCACTGCTGGGCGAGGCTTACGACCGGCTGCGGACCGTCGAGCACCGCCTGCAGATGATCGCCGATCACCAGACGCACACCCTTCCCGATGGCGAGGCGCTCGACCGGGTCGCCCGCCTCGACGGGCTGGCCGACGGCGCGGCGCTGGTGGCGGAGCTGCGCGAACTGTGCGGCGAGGTCGCGCGGCGATACGACGCCATGCTCGGCGCAAGCGATAACCCGGCGCCGCCCACGGCAGCCTTGCCGCCCGGCCTGGCGGAGAGCGCGGCGCACTGGACCGATGGCCGCTATCGCGCGCTGCGAAGCGAAGCGGCGATCGCCGCGTTCGAAGCCGTCAGGCCGCGGCTGCTCGCCGCCTTCGCCGTCGCCGCCGAGCCTGCGACCGTGATCGCGCGCTGGGAACGGCTGCTCGAGCGCATGCCGAGCGCGATCAACGTTTTTCGTCTGCTCGAGGCGCGACCCGGCCTGCTCGATCTGCTGCTCGACTGCCTGACGCTCGCTCCGCCGCTTGCCGACGAGCTGGCCCGGCGGCCCGAGCGGCTCGACGCGCTGATCGACCGCAGCGCCTTCGCGCTTCCCGGCAGCGTCGAGACAATCGCCGCGGAAATGCGCCGCGGCGAGAAAGGCGCCGGCTACGAGGCTGCGCTCGGCCGGATCCGGGTGGTGGTGGGCGAGAAACGCTTCGCGCTCGGCATGCAGCTTATCGAAGCCGAGCACGACCCGCTCGACATCGCCGCCGGCTTGTCGCGGGTCGCCGAAGCGGCGATCGTGGTCGCGCACGAGCGCGCCGGGGACGAGTTCGCGCGCGTTCATGGGCGGATCGCGGGGAGCGAACTGCTGGTGCTGGGGCTCGGGCGGATCGGCGGCCAGGCGCTCACGCACGCGTCCGATCTGGACCTGGTGTATCTGTTCACCGAGGGCGGGGCGGAGAGTGCGCCAGGCGAATCCGGCGCGGCGCGCCCGCTCGGTCGCACGCTCTACTTCAACCGGCTCGCCCAGCGGCTCGGCGCGGCGCTGAGTGTGCCGACCGCCGAGGGCGCGCTCTACGAGATCGACACGCGCCTGCGGCCGCAGGGAGACAAGGGCCCGCTGGCGGTGGGGCTGTCGGCCTTCGCACGCTACCAGCGCGAGGAAGCCTGGACCTGGGAGCACATGGCGCTGACGCGAGCACGCGTTCTCACCGGCTCTCCCGCCGCGCGCGCCGAACTCGAGCGGATCGTGCGCAGTGTGCTCGAAGCCCCCCGCGATCCCGAGACGCTGCGCGCCGATGTGCTCGGGATGCGGGCCGAGATGGCCGCGCACAAGTCGCCCAAGGGCCCGCTCGACGCCAAGCTCATGCGCGGGGGGCTCGTCGATCTCGAATTTCTCACGCATTATCTGCAATTGCGCGAGCGGACGGCCTTTACGCCCGACCTCGCGCGGGCGCTGCGCGAACTCGGCGCAGCGGGTCTCGTCGCGGCCGATCTCGTCGAGCATCTGAAGCTGATGACGCGGGTGCTGGTCGGCGCGCGGCTGCTCGCCCCCGATCTTGCCGTGCCTGCCGGCGCGGCGGGCGAGGTGCTCGCGCAGCAGGCAGGTTTCGAGACCATGCCAGCGCTCCTGCGCGCTCTGGTCAGCGCGCGCCGGGGCGTGGCGAGCGCCTGGACGGCATCCTTTGGCGAAACCCTGGAGACGAACGCATGAACCACCGCGCTGGCGTGGGCGATCCGATGCCCGATATTGCCCTGGAGACCGCCGATGGCCGTCGCATCCGCCCAAGCGATTTCGCCGGGCGTCGCGCGGTCCTGTTCTTCTATCCCAAGGACATGACACCCGGATGCACCACCGAGGCGGTGGACTTCTCCGCGCTCAAGGCCCGCTTCGATGCCGCCGGGGTCGCGCTTCTGGGGATCAGCAAGGACGACGCCGAGCGGCACCGCAAATTCACCGCCAGGCATGCGCTGAAAGTCGATCTGGCGACCGATGCCCAAAGCGGCGGCCTTTCCGATGCGCTGGGCATCTGGACCGAGAAGCAGCTTTACGGGAAGCGCTTCATGGGGATGGTCCGCACCACTTACCTGCTTGGCGCGGACGGGCGGATCGAGCGGGTCTGGGACAAGGTGAGGGTCAGCGGGCACGCCCGGGAGGTGCTGGCCGTGGTCGAAGCCGGGTGACCGCTGTCCGTGCCGCGCTGCTGACCGAAAGAGGCGCAGGACGACGTCACGCCCGCGATGCTGCCCCGGGTGCCCGAAGCCGGCGACGCGCAGGGAGCGCGAATCCTCTCGCGAATCCTCGAAGGCGAGATTCGGCCGGTGACGATCGGCGCAAGGCACTTCGGCGAAGCGAGTGCCGAGCGCGACGAATTGCCCAGGGAATTCTGGCTTGTTTCTCGTCGAAAGGCATTTTGGAGGAGGGTTAATGCCGGCTTTCAACGACTCGGCGTATACGGCAGCCGGTTTGTCGCGCGACTACAATCGAGGTGTTGCCTCGTTAACCTTTTCCGACCTACCCCCCAACTCATCGAGCGGCAGGGGGTTCCCGACCACTCGATAAAAAGCCGGTCGGAGCATAACCCTGCGGGGGCAGGGGCCGATCAGATAATGGGTCGCGGCGAAAACGCCGTTGGGTAGACGGGTCGTATCACATGAAGATTTTGCAAGCGAAAGCCAGAGCCGCGGTGTTGGCCGCGATTACCGGGCTTCTTACCGTGGCCGCCGCGCCCGCCCAGGCCGAAAGCGCCGGATACGTCGCCGCCCAGGCCGCTCCCGCCGCCGGAACCGGCATCGTTGCCGAGGGCGCCGATCGCCAGTTTCAGCAGCTCTTCGCGAGCTGGGACCGCGCCGCCGAACGCTCCATCGCCACCACCTCGGTCGCCATGCCTTCGCGCACCCCGCTCGAAAGCTACCGCATGTCCTCGAACTACGGCATGCGCACCCACCCCGTGCTGGGCGGCCTGCGCGGTCACAAGGGGATCGACATGGCAGCGCCCAGCGGGACGCCGATCTACGCCACCGCCGACGGCCTGGTCAGCAAGGCGGAATGGTTCTCCAGCTATGGCAATTTCATCGCGATCGGCCATGGCAACGAGCTCGAGACTCGCTTTGGGCACCTTTCGCGGATCGCGGTTTCGGCCGGACAGCGCGTGCGCAAGGGCGATCTCATCGGCTATGTCGGCTCGACCGGCCGCTCGACCGGCCCGCATCTCCACTACGAAGTCCGCGTCGCCGGTTTGGCGGTCGATCCGACTCCCTTCATGAACGAGAGCGGCGGCGAGCGCGCCTACGCGCTGGCGCTCGGCGGCTCGAAGTAAAGGGCTGTCGCTCGGCCACGATTTCCCTGGACGGGACAGCACGAGGCGGCGGGGCAACCTGCCGCCTTTTTGCTTGCCCGCGCCTCCCGCAAGCGTAGTTTCCCCCCGCAACCGGTCGGCTCCGCCACGAGAGCCGCGGGGGGAGAGCGCCAATGCATCCGATTACCCATGCCGCCTCGCGCCCGGACCATCCGGCGATCGTGATGGCCGGCAGCGGCGAGACGGTAAGCTACGCCCAGATGGACGCGACGGCGAACCGCTTTGCTCGCTTGCTCCGCGCCAGAGGGCTCGCGCGCGGAGACCGCTTCGCGCTGCTGATGGAGAACAACGCGCTGTATCTCCAGCTTGTCTGGGGTTCGCAGCGCGCGGGCACGATGATGGTGCCGGTCTCGACCCGGCTGACCGCGCCCGAGATCGCCTACATCATGCGCGATGCGGACGTGAAGCTGCTGGTTACCTCGACGACCTATGGCGAAGTCGCCGAGCGGTTGCGCGTCGCCTGTCCCGATTGCGAGGCGCTGGTGCTAGGTGCGGGCGGGGAGGATGATCTGGCGCACGCGCTGGCGGCGCAGCCGGCCGAGCCGATCGCCGATCAGGCCCCGGGCCTGTACATGCTCTACAGCTCGGGCACGACCGGGCAGCCGAAGGGGGTCAAGCCCAATCTGCCGCCCGATGCCGACGTCTTCACCCCCAATCCGCTCGTCGCGCTGGCGGTGATGGGCGCGGGGATGCCGGCCGATGGGAGCATGGTCTATCTCAGCCCCGCGCCGCTCTATCACGCCGCGCCGCTGGGGTGGTGCACGACGGTTCACCGCCTGGGCGGCACAGTGGTGGTGATGGAAAAGTTCGAGCCCGAGCCCGCGCTCGCGGCGATCGAGAAATACCGCGTCACCGACAGCCAGTGGGTGCCGACGCATTTCGTCCGCCTGCTCAAGCTGCCCGAAGCGGAGCGGCGCCGCCACGATCTGTCCAGCCACGCCCGCGCGATCCACGCCGCCGCGCCGTGCCCGGTGCCGGTCAAGCAGGCGATGATTGACTGGTGGGGGCCGATCATCCTGGAATATTACGCCGGCTCGGAAGGCATCGGGATGACGCTGATCAAGTCCGACGACTGGCTGGCGCACCCGGGCAGCGTCGGCAAGGCGATCTACGGCAAGCTGCATATCTGCGGGCCCGGGGGCGAGGAGGTGCCGGCAGGAACCGACGGCCTGATCTACTTCGAGAACGCGATCATCCCGACTTATCACAACGATCCGGTCAAGACCGCCGAGGCGATGCATCCCGCGGGCTGGATGACGCTGGGGGACATCGGCCATGTCGACGCCGGCGGCTATCTCTATCTCACCGACCGCAAGAGCCACATGATCATTTCGGGCGGAGTCAACATCTACCCGCAGGAGATCGAGAACCTGCTGGTGACGCATCCCAAGGTGATGGACGCCGCGGTGATCGGCGCGCCCGAGCCCGAGCTGGGCGAGCAGGTGGTCGCGGTGGTCCAGCCGGTGGACATGGCGGCGACCGCAAGCGACAGCGGGCGCGCGCTGGAGGCCGAGCTGCGCGACTGGCTCGCCCCGCAGCTCAGCCGGATCAAGATGCCGCGGCTGTTCGAATTCCGCCCGGCGCTCCCGCGCGAGGCCAACGGCAAGCTCTACAAGCGCGAGCTGCGCGACGAGTTCGCCGCGCGCGCCGCCGCGCCGGCCACCCCGGCATGACCGCGCCGGCGCGGCTTTCTCCCGAGGATGCGCTCGCGGTGATCAGTCCGGCGAGCTATGCCCAATGGGACGCGCTGCTCGACCGCTTCGACCGCATTCGCGCCGCGACGCCGGTCGCGCTGGCCGTGGCGCCGCAGGACCAGCACCCGCCGTTCTGGCTGGTCAGCAGCTATGACGATGTCATGCGGGTCTCGAAGGACAACGCGACCTTCCTCAACAACCCGCGCACCGTGGTGTTCAGCCTGACCGAGGGGATCGAATTCGCCAAGGCCTTCAGCGGCGGAAGCGAGCACATGGTGGCGAGCCTGGTCACTTTCGACGCGCCGATCCACATGAAGTACCGCCGCCTGACGCAGGACTGGTTCATGCCCAAGAACCTGCGCGGCATCGAAAGCGAGATTCGCGCCATCGCCGAGGGGACCGTGGCGCGGATGATCGCGGCGGGGCCCGAGATCGATTTCTGCAGGACCGTCTCGCAACCCTATCCGCTGCATGTCGTGATGCAGATCCTGGGCGTTCCCGAAGCGGACGAGGCGCGGATGCTGACGCTGACCCAGCAGATGTTCGGCGGGCAGGACGAGGATCTGAACCAGTCGGGGATGAGGGATCTGCCGCCCGAGGTCGTCACTCAGATCGTCGCCGGGGCGGTCAGGGATTTCGAGGCCTATTTCGCGCGGCTGACCGCGGAGAAGCGCGCGCGTCCCACTGCCGATGTCGCCAGCATCATCGCCAACGCCACCGTCGACGGCAAGCCGCTCGGCGACCGCGACATGATGGGCTATTACATCATCGTCGCCGCCGCCGGGCACGACACCACCAGCGCCTCGACCGCGGGCGCGATGCTGGCACTCGCGCGCGATCCCGAGCAATGGGCGCGGGTTCGCGCCGATCGCGCGCTGCTCCCCGGCATCGTCGAGGAAGCGATCCGCTGGACCACGCCGGTCCAGCACTTCATGCGGACCGCCGCGCACGAGGTGGAGCTGGGCGGTCAGCACATCGCCGCGGGCGACTGGCTGATGATCAACTACGTCGCTGCCAATCACGATCCGGCGCAGTTCGACCAGCCCCGCCGCTTCGACGCCGCGCGCAGCCCCAACCGTCATCTCGCCTTCGGCGCGGGCGCGCATCAGTGCCTCGGCCTCCACCTCGCCCGGATCGAGATGCGGATCCTGTTCGAAACGCTGCTCGAGCGCGTAGGCGCCATCGAGCTGGCGGGCGAGCCCGCCCGCGCCAGTTCGACCTTTGTCGGCGGCCTCAAACGGCTGCCGCTGCGTTTCGCCGCCGCCTGACCGGCGCGATCCCGCGTGGGGCGCTCCAAAACCTTTTTGGTTGCGCTGTTCGATTTTTCTTGACAATGGCGGTTCGCGGCGCTATCCGGGAAAATTGCCGGATTGGCCGCGCGGAATCGCGCCCCGGCTGGGTCGAGGAGAGAGTGATGACGGGTGGCCTGATAACCGCGCTGCTGCTGGTGGCGGTGCTGGTGGTGTTCCTGATGTCAGCGGTGAAGGTCGTGCGGCAGGGCTATGTCTATACCATCGAGCGCTTCGGCAAGTTCACCAAATCGGCCGAGCCGGGTCTGCACATCATCACTCCCTTCATCGACCGCGTCGGCCAGAAGGTGAACGTGATGGAGCAGGTGCTCGACATTCCGGGGCAGGAGATCATCACCGCCGACAATGCCATGGTCGGGGTCGATGCGGTGGTGTTCTTCCAGGTGCTCGACGCGGGCAAGGCCGCGTATGAGGTGAGCAATCTGTTCCAGGCGATCATGGCCCTCACCACCACCAATCTGCGCACGGTGATGGGCGCGATGGACCTCGACGAGACGCTGTCGAAGCGCGACGAGATCAACGCCCGGCTGCTTGGCGTGGTCGACCACGCGACTTCGCCCTGGGGCGTCAAGATCACCCGCGTCGAGATCAAGGACATCCGCCCCCCGGTCGACATCTCCGAAGCGATGGCGCGGCAGATGAAGGCCGAGCGTCTGAAGCGCGCCGAAATCCTCGAGGCCGAGGGCGAGCGCGCCAGCCGCATCCTGCGCGCCGAGGGCGAGAAGCAGAGCGCGATCCTCAAGGCCGAGGGGCAGAAGGAAAGCGCCTTCCGCACCGCCGAAGCCCGCGAGCGCGAGGCCGAGGCCGAGGCGCGCGCGACCGAGGCGGTCTCCAACGCCATCGCCGGCTCGGGCAACCAGGCGATCAACTATTTCATCGCCCAGGAATACACCAAGGCGGTGGCCAGGTTCGCCGACAGCCCCAACGCCAAGACCATCCTGTTCCCGATCGAGGCGACGCAACTGATCGGCTCGCTGGGCGGCATCGGCGAGCTGATCCGCGACACTTTCGGCGACCCCAAGGGCACGGTGACCACCGGTACGCCCTTGCCCCCAGCGCAGGCGCGCGAGCGGGAGCCGGTGCCGCGCCGCCCGCTCAGCGAAGGCGTGAGCGTCCCGCGTTCGGGGGATGGCGGAGCGTGAGAGGCGTCATCATCCCGCCCCGTTCCCCCGCGAAGGCGGGGGCCTCAGGCGGAGTCACGGCAAGACTCAAACCGTGCGCCATCACGATGGAGGTCCCCGCCTTCGCGGGGACGCAGCTCGTCCCATGAACGGGATCGAACCCCACTGGCTGTGGATCGGCGCGGGCCTGGTGCTCGCCGCGCTCGAGATGCTGGTGCCCGGCGTCTACCTGATCTGGCTCGCCCTCGCCGCCATCGCCACCGGGCTGCTGGTGCTGGCGGGCGAGCCGTCGCTGCCGATGCAGATCGTCAGCTTCGTCTCGCTGTCGCTGATCTTCGCCTTTTCGGCCAAGCGCTTCCTCCGCGACCGCCCCATCGAAAGCAGCGACCCCCTGATGAACAACCGCGCCGGGCGGCTAGTAGGGCAGACCGCGACGGTCACCCAGGCGATCGAGCACGGCGAAGGCCGCGTCCGCATCGCCGACGGCGAATGGCTCGCCAGCGGCCCCGACTGCCCGGCCGGCACTCGCGTGCGCATCGCGGGGGTAAGCGGTGCATGCCTGACGGTGGAGGCGCTGGAGCTGCCGGGGCCTGGGCCGGACGTGCGCTAGAGCCGCAACGTGCGACGTAGGTTCTTCTTTCGCAACACGCGAAGAAACATAGCGATTCTTGGAGTCGGTAGCGCCACGGCGTCCTTGCTTTTAAGCGCCGCAATGCACGCCTATCGCCCATTCGTCGAACCACTGCTGCGGATCGTATTGCCCCTCATCGCTAGCCGAACGGGTGGCCGTTATCGCTATGATCCCTCAAACTACGAGTTGTGGGCGTGGGCGCCAACGGCGCTTGCTCTCGTCTTGTTCGTGACCTGTCTGATTGCCTTCATCACGAAACCTGCGACGGACCGACGCATCGACGCGTCCCCACAACAAAGACAGGAGCCAAGGGCGCGAGGGGCACCGTTAGAACAAGAGCCTCAATAACTTAGCCGCTCCGAGAACCGGCCGTTCTTGCGGTAGGGCGTCATCCATTCCTCGAGGAACAGGCCGAGCGGTTTGGGCTCGATGCCGAGCGCCTTGAAGCCGCTGGCGCCGGGGCTGGCGACATTGCCCGCCCTCAGCAGCCCCCACTGGTCCGCGTTCATCGGCGTGCCCGGGAGCGCGGCGAACAGCGCCGAGACACCGTCGGGCATCGGCAGCAGGACGGTCTTGCGGCGCTGGCCCGCGGCGATGCGGCGGTGGAGCTCGAGCATGGTCAGCACCTCGGGCCCGGCGAGCTCGAAGGTCCTGCCGCCGAACCTGACCGGGTCGCACACCGCGCGCGCCACCGCCTCGGCGACATCGGCCACGTAAGCAGGCTGCACCTTCGCCTCGGCGCCGAACACCGGCAGGACGGGCAAGCGCGCGATCAGCGGCGCGAACAGGCTCGTCACCCCTCCGCCCGCGCCGAACAGCAGCGAAGGGCGCAGGATGGTGGCATTGGGATAGGCGGCGCGGACCCGCTCCTCGCCCGCCCGCTTGGCCTCGGCGTAGCGGTTGCCCGCATGATCCTCGGGCACGATCGCACTGACATGGACGAAGGCCTGCGCCCCCGCTGCGCGCGCGGCCTCGGCCATCCAGCCCGGCGCTTCGCCCATCAGCCGCATCAGATTGCCGGAGAAGCTGCCCACGCAGTTCACCAGTGCATCCGCGCCCGCGACCGCGCGCTCGACGCTGGCGCGGTTGGCGGCGTCGCACCGGACGAACTGGATCTGCCCGAGATTGGCGAGCGGCTTCAGTCCCCAGGCCTTGTCCGGATGGCGCGAGGCAATCCGCAGCCGCGCACCGCGCGCCAGCAGCGCCTGCGCGACATGGCTGCCGAGGAAGCCGCTGCCGCCGCTGAGGACGACCAGCTTGCCATTGAGGGGTTTGGTGGAGGCCATCGCGTCTATCCGTCGCTTGCGAACCGAAACTCGCGCGCGCCTTGCCGCAACCTCGCCGCGCCCGCAAGCGCCAGACCCGGGGGCAATGCCCATCGACGCACGGTGTTGACGTGCCCGGGCCCCTCGGCTAGTCGCGCGCCCCTACCCTCGGGGCCGGATCACGATGACCGGCCGCCGAAACCGTGCCCAGATGGCGGAATTGGTAGACGCACCGTCTTCAGGTGGCGGCGCTCGCAAGGGCGTGGAGGTTCGAGTCCTCTTCTGGGCACCATTTGTTCTCCTCAGGACATCCCAAAAAGTCTATAACCTTCCAGAAATCCGAGGAATTCGGCCCTTGGACCGTCCCGGAATGTGTCAGGAACATCCAGACATTCCGAGAACATTTGCAGCTTTCTTGCAGATTTGCCCCCGAGATAGCTATAATGCATCAGGCCGGCGTCCTTGATGGGCTTTTCCGGCATCAGGCGCCTGCCCTCGGGCTTCGCCGACGGCAGCCTGGTTCGCCGAACGGCCGCTGTCGGGGGCCTCTCAACCGAACCACGCTCCGCGCCAGCAACGGGTCCTGACCCTGGCAGACGCGGCCCTCGACCGTGCAATGGACCAGCTCTGGACATTCTCACCACGGTCCAACCTTTTTACTTGACCCTGGACTATGGTCCAAGCGACATGAAGGCCGCCGGAGGTGAACTGTGACCGGTGCGACTCATGAGGATTTGGCTGCGAAGCGACGCCGCCCCCGATCGTCGGGCGCAGTCGAGACTTGGGCATGACCCGGGAATGCAGCAAATGTAGCATCCGCCACAGGGGCTTATGCGCCAGTCTCGCCGCTGCGGATCTGGCGGCGCTGAGTCGTCTCGGGCGCCGCCGCCGCGTCGCCAAGCATGAATCGATTGTCTGGGCCGGTGACGAAAACATGCTCTGCGCCAACATCGTGTCGGGTGTGTTCAAGCTCGATGCTTCCACGGCGGATGGACGCGAGCAAATCGTCGGCCTGCTGTATCCGGCTGATTTCATCGGCAGGCCCTATGCACCCTCGTCGCATTACAACGTCGTCGCCCTGACCGACGCCGAACTGTGCGTGTTTCCCCGCGCCGGGTTCGAGCGTGTCCTGCACAATCATACCGGACTGAAGCGCATGCTGCTCCAGCGAACGCTCGACGAACTGGACCATACGCGCGAGTGGATGTTGCTCCTGGGCAGGAAGACCGCGGAGGAGAAGATTGCCAGCTTCCTCGTTCAGATGGCCCGCCGTCTCTCCCACGGCCGTGTCGAAGCAGCCTCCGATTCGTTTGTTCTCCCGCTCAGCAGGACCGAGATGGCCGATTTGCTCGGCCTCACGATCGAAACGGTAAGCCGCCAGATCACGAAGTTGCGAAGCGCTGGGATCATCGATCTGCGTACCACGCGTTCGGTCCGCATTATCGATGCCCGCGCCTTGGCGGCGCGTGCCGAGCAGGGTTGATGGGCAATCTCGTTTTCAATCGTCGGGAATGTCGCGCTCGCGCGCGTTCGGCCGCTGCATTTCCCGCGCGCTGATCTCCTTCATCAGATCGTCGGGCCACTCCTCATCCTCAAGGTGATGCGCAAGCACCCGCTTCATCGGCTTGGGCGCCTTTTGTGGCCCCCACGGCGGGCGTTGATCTGGGTCAAAGAAGTGCCTGCCTAGCTGTAAGAAGGTGTCGCAAGGGCAGTCAGAGTTTGCAGTCGGCGAATCACATCCCCGGCAGCAAGGTCGGTCCCTGCCAGCCGGCCTGCGTGAAGAACAAGCAGATCAAGGCGGCGAGCGGGCGGGGAAATCACCCTTGACTCTGCACCATGGTCCAAGGGCGACAGCGAACGCGACCAAAGCAGCCGCCCGCGAAAAGCGACGGCACGGAAGACGAGGATCAAGAGGTACGCCATGCATCAGATCGAGATCGTCCCGCCGCTTCGGCGCATTGCGCTGATCGGAACCTCGGTGCCCAGGCAGTGCGGGATCGCGACGTTCACCGACGACATGCGACGTGCGCTTGTCGGCGAGGCGTCCGCACTCTCCTGCATCACGGTCGCGGTCACCGACAGCGGCACCTACGCCTATCCCGACTTCGTGCCGCTGGAGATCGATGAGGACCAGCCTGAGTCGTATGCGGAGGCAGCGGACTTCCTGAATGTCGCCGACGTAGAGGTGGTATCGCTGCAGCACGAGTTCGGGATTTTCGGTGGCGAAGCCGGCGAGCATGTTCTCGAACTTCTGCGGCGGCTCCGTGCCCCTGTCGTGACAACGCTCCATACCGTCCTGAGCACGCCCAACCCGGCGCAACGCCGGGTCATGGATGAGATCATCCTGCGTTCAGCGCGACTGGTCGTCATGGCCGAGAAGGGGCGGCAGATTCTGCGCGAGGTCTATGGCGTCCCGCCCGAGCGGATCGCGCTGGTGCCGCATGGCACGCCCGATCGGCCATTCCTCGACCCGGCCATGGCCAAGCATGATCTCCAGCTTGCCGATCGAACCTTGCTCATGACCTTCGGGCTGCTCGGGCCCGGCAAAGGCATCGAAACGGCGCTAAGGGCTATACCCGCCCTCGCTCGTGACAACCCGAAGATCCTGTATCTGGTGGTCGGGGCGACTCACCCGAACCTTCGTCTCCACGAAGGCGAGCGTTATCGTGAAAGTCTCGTCGCGCTTGTCGACGAACTGGGCGTAACCGATCACGTCTGCTTCATCGATCGCTATCTTTCGCTTGACGAGCTGCTCCACTATCTCACCGCCTGCGACATTTATCTTTCGCCTTATCCTGGCGAGGCGCAAATCGCCTCGGGCACTCTGGCCTACGCCGTCGCTCTCGGCAAGGCGGTGGTCTCGACACCCTTCTGGTACGCGCAGGAGCTTCTCGCGGAGGGATGCGGCGTGCTCGTGCCTTTCGGTGCGTCCGACCAATTCGCGCGGGCCGTAAGCACGCTTATTCGTGATGATGGTCTGCGCAGCGCGATCCGAACCGGCGCCTACGCCCGGGGCAGAACCATGACTTGGTCGAACGTGGCTCGCCAATATCTTGACATCTTCTCCGACGTGAGGCTGGAGCACCCTTCGAACAGTGGACAGATCATTCCCCTCGTTCCGGGAATGCCGAAAGGACGGGATTTCCCCCCGCTCGTGACGGCGCGTGTCGCCGCCCTCACCGACAATGTCGGGATTCTACAGCACGCCCAATTTTCGGTGCCGGACCGCAAGAACGGCTACTGCCTCGATGACAATGCGCGCGCGTTGCTGCTGATGGCCGAGATCGCTCGGCTGCGTCCCCTTGCGCCGGAGGAGCGCCGGCTCACGCTGGTGTACTCCGCGTTCGTGGAACATGCCTGGTCACCGGTCGAGCGCCGGGTCCATAACTTCATGAGCTTCGATCGCACATGGCTTGATCCAGCCGGCGCGGACGATGCACATGGCCGCGCGGTCTGGGCGCTTGGCGTACTCGCACAGCACGAGGATCCCGATCGTCTCGATGACTGGGCGGCTGCGCGACTGCTCGATTTCGCACCGCCCTTGAACGAACTCTCTTCGCCGCGGGCCTGGGCTTACGGGCTTCTCGGGATCAACGGCTTCCTAGCGCGATTCCCCGGGCACCTGGGGTTCGAACGACTGCGAGGCGAGCTATCGGCGCGTCTCTATAAGCGCTGGTCCGACGCCGCAGCCCCGGGGTGGGACTGGTTCGAGGACCGCCTGGGCTATGACAACGCCAAATTGTGCGAAGCCCTGCTCGTCAGTGGCCATGCCCAACATAATTCCGACCATGTTCGGGTCGGATTGAACACGCTGCGCTGGCTGATGAGCCTGCAGACCGCCGACGCCGGGCACTTCCGCCCGATCGGAACCGAGACCTTTGGCGCCGACCGCCGCTATCCCCAGCCGTTCGATCAGCAGCCATTGGAAGCGTGTTCCGCCGTCAGCGCCTGCCTCGCTGCCGCCGAGATCACGGGCGATCCGTGGTGGCGGCAGGAAGCGTTGCGGGCCTTCAGCTGGTTCACGGGCAGCAATGATCTGCGCGTCCCGGTCGCGGAAAGCGACACGGGCGCATGTTTTGACGGCCTGCACCCCGACCGCCGCAATGCCAACCAAGGGGCGGAATCGACCCTCGCCTATCTCTCCTCGCTTACCGCCATACTGCACGCCGAAGACCAGCGAACCGCAGAGCTGAAATCGCCGGCTGTGCTCGATCCGGGCGGCACGACGCTTCCAGAGGCCAGATGCGGCTGACGTGAGCGTGGACGGTCGCACACCGTTGGCGCATTTTGTTTTTGGGCGCGGGGCATTTGAATCTTTGTCAACGAACCGGTGGTTGCTCCGCCGGATTTTCTATACCAGCCGAATCAGGAGTCGTCGCATGCTGGAATACGAGCGGGATTATCCTCCGGGCAGGACGAGAGCGCTGCACTCATGTGCGGCACTTGGCGCGCTTATTCCTTACGCCGCTGATGCCGGCCGCCGCTTCTTTTCCGGCGGCGGAAGATCGAGCTTTGCCTTCAGCCCCCGGTTCGAGTCGGCCTGGGATTCGGATTGGTGACCCGAGCAGGCGCCGCTTCGTCAATCGCCGAGGACGGGTCGATCGAGAGGGTCTCGATCGACACGATCCGCACCCTGGCCATGGATGCCGTGCAAAAGGCCAATTCCGGTCATCCCGGCACGCCGATGGCGCTGGCGCCAGTGGCGTATATGCTCTGGCGTGACTTCCTGCGCTACGATCCCGCAAGGCCGGATTGGCCCAATCGCGACCGCTTCGTGCTCTCAGCCGGTCACGCGTCGATGCTGCTCTACGCGGTGCTTCACCTTGCCGGCGTGCGCGAAATCGGTCCGGATGGGAAGCCGACCGGCGCGCCCGCGGTGTCCCTCGCCGACATCAGGCAGTTCCGCCAGCTCGGCTCGAAGACGCCGGGACATCCCGAGTACCGGATGACCACAGGCGTCGAGACCACAACCGGACCGCTCGGGCAGGGCTGCGGCAATTCCGTGGGCATGGCGATCGCCGAGCGGGCGCTCGCGGCGCGGTTTAACCGCGAGGCTTTCCCCATGTTCGACCACGACGTCTATGTCCTGTGCGGCGACGGCGACATGATGGAGGGCGTGTCCGGCGAGGCGGCCTCGATGGCGGGACACCTCGCACTTTCCAACCTGTGCTGGATTTACGACAGCAACCAAATCACGATCGAGGGCGGCACCGACCTCGCCTTCTCCGAGAACGTCGGCAGGCGCTTCGAAAGCTACGGCTGGAACGTCCTCCATGTCGACGATGCCAACGACACCGCAGCCTTCGCCAGAGCGCTCGAGACGTTCAGGGCGACGCCCGACCGGCCGACCTTCATTGTCGTCCACTCGATCATCGGCTGGGGCAGCCCACGCGCCGGCAGCGAGAAAGCGCATGGCGAGGCGCTCGGCGAGGATAACGTCCGCCTGACGAAGAAAGCGTATGGCTGGCCCGAGGACAGGCATTTCCTCGTCCCGCAAGGCGTGGCCGAACATTTCGGCGGTGCGGTCGCGGCGCGTGGCGAGGCGGCGCGCGAGGCCTGGGAGAGGACGTTCGCGCGTTACCGCGAGAGCTTCCCTGAGGAGGCGGCTGAGCTTGGTCTGCTGCTCCAGAGCAAGCTGCCCGAGGGCTGGCAGGCGGAGGTGCCCAGCTTCCCTGCAGACGCCAAAGGCCTGGCCTCGCGGGACAGCGGCAGCAAGGTGTTGAACGCGATTGCGCCGCATGTCCCGTGGTTGATCGGCGGCGCGGCCGATCTCGCGCCATCGACCAAGACCAACCTCACTTTTCAAGGCGCCGGATCATTCGAGGCGGGCAATTATGGCGGTTGCAACATGCACTTCGGCGTGCGCGAGCATGGCATGGGCGCGATCGCCAATGGCATGGCGCTGAGCTACCTGCGCCCCTATACGGCCACGTTTCTCGTCTTCGCCGACTATATGCGCGCGCCGATCCGCCTCGCGGCCATCATGGAACTGCCGGTCGTGTTCGTGTTTACCCACGACAGCATCGGTGTTGGTGAGGATGGGCCAACCCACCAGCCTATAGAGCATCTGGCGACGCTGCGCGCGATCCCCGGGCTCGACGCGATCCGTCCAGGCGATGCAAACGAGGTGGCGATCGCGTGGGAGGTTGCGCTCGCGCGCACACACCAGCCGACCGCCTTGATCCTCTCGCGCCAGGCAATCCCCACGCTGGACCGGGAGCAATACGCCTCTGCCGACGGGCTCAGGAAGGGCGGCTACGTCCTTGGCGATTGTGATGGCACACCCGAGGTCATCCTGATCGGAACGGGGAGCGAGCTGCCGATGGTCGTCTCCGCGCACGAGAAGCTGATTAGCGAGGGTATCAAGTCACGCGTCGTCTCACTGCCGAGCTGGTATTTGTTCGAGAACCAGGACGATGCCTATCGCGAGGCGGTCTTGCCCGATGCCGTACGCGCTCGGCTCGCCGTCGAGCAGGCCGGCGCGATGGGCTGGGACCGCTATGTCGGGCATGACGGCGGGACGATCACGATGTCGACGTTCGGCGCTTCCGCGCCGCTTGCCAAGCTTCAGGAGAAGTATGGCTTTACCGTGGACAACATCTGCGCCGCCGCGCGCAGGCTGATCGAGAAGAACCGATGACCGGCCGATTGAAGCAGCTTGGGAAGCTCGGACAGGCCGTGTGGCTCGATTTCGTTGACAGGAACTTCCTAAACGATGGGGGCCTTCGCACGCTTGTGGCGCAGGACGGTGTGACCGGGGTCACTTCCAACCCGTCGATCTTCGAGAAGGCCATGGGTCATGGCGTCGCTTATGACCAGGGGTTGGACGACTTCCTCGGCACGGGCGACGCCAGCGTTACCGATGCCTATGAGAGCCAGGCCATCGTCGACATCAAAGCCGCGGCGGCAGACCTGCGTCCCGTCTACCATCGACTCGGCGGCAGGGATGGCTATGTCAGCCTCGAAGTCTCGCCCTACCTCGCTAACGCCACTGACGAAACGATCGCCGATGCGCGGCGGCTCTGGGAAGCGGTCGCCGAACCAAACCTGATGATCAAGGTGCCCGGCACCGCGGCCGGGATGCCAGCGATCCGACAGCTGATCGAAGACGGTCTCAACCTCAACGTCACCTTGCTGTTCGCGATCGAAGCCTACCAGCAGGTCGCCGACGCTTATCTGAGCGGGCTCGAGGCGCGCGCCGCGCGCGGCTTGCCGATAGACCGCATTGCGAGTGTCGCCAGCTTCTTCGTCAGCCGGATCGACACCGAGATCGACAAGGCGATCGACGAACGCGTGGCGGCGGGTGATCCCGAGGCGGACGCGCTGAAGGCGTTGCGCGGCCAGGTGGCGATCGCGAACGCAAAGCTCGCTTACGCCTGCTATCGGGACATCGTCGCGAGCGAGCGCTGGCAGGCGCTAGCGGCGAAAGGCGCGATGCCCCAACGACTGCTGTGGGCGTCGACCGGGACGAAGGATGCCCGCTATCCCGATACGCTCTACGTCGACGCGCTGATCGGGCCCGACACGGTCAACACCATTCCGCCCAAGACGATGGATGCATTCCGTGACCGCGGCACCGTTCGCCAGACGCTGACTGAGGGGGTGGACGATGCACGCCATGTGCTCGCCGAGGCGGAGCGGCTCGGCCTGAGACTCGACGACGTCACCGCCCGGCTGGTGACGAACGGCGTCGCCTTGTTCTCCGATGCGGCCGATGCATTGCTGGGGGCGGTCGCAGGCAAGCGCGCGGCCATCCTTGGTGCGCGGCTGAACGGGCTCGAGCCGACTCTGCCCAAAGCGCTGACGGACGCGGTAGACGCGCGGCTGGAGATGGCCCGCGCGCAGGGCTGGTCGCGGCGCTTGGTCCGGGGTGACCCGGCGTTGTGGACGGGCAAGGACGAGGGACAGTGGCTGGGCTGGATCGCGGCGGCGCGCGGCGAGCAGGTCGCTCTGGACGCGCTCAAGGCATTTGCCGGGCAGGCGAGAGCATTCAAGGATGCCGTGCTGCTCGGCATGGGCGGATCCAGCCTCGGGCCGGAAGTTATCGCGCGTATCCTGGGGGCGGCACCGGGCAGTCCGCCGCTGCACGTGCTCGATACGACCGATCCGGGGCAGATCGCTGCGATCGTGAGCCAGATCGATCCGGCGAACACATTGTTCATCGTGTCGTCCAAGTCGGGCTCGACGATGGAGCCCGAGCTGCTGCGTGCCTTCTTCTGGGAACAGGCGGGCAAGGACGGCAGCCGCTTCGTCGCCGTCACCGATCCGGGTTCCAGGCTTGAGGCCTCCGCCAGGGCGGACGGCTTTGCCCACCTGTTCCCCGGCGATTCCACAATTGGCGGGCGCTATTCCGTGCTTTCCGTGTTCGGGATGGTGCCCGCGGCAGCGACCGGAATCGATGTCGGCGCCCTTTACGAAGCGACCGCGCCGATGGTGCTCGCATGCGGAGCCGATGTGCCGCCTGCGGCCAACCCCGGCGTCCGGCTCGGCGTCATCATCGGGGAGGCGGCGGTCTCCGGTCGTGACAAGCTGACGATCATCCCTTCCCCTGCCCTGAAGCCGTTCGGCGCGTGGCTGGAACAGTTGCTGGCGGAATCCACTGGCAAGCAGGGCAAGGGCATCGTTCCCGTCGACCTCGAACCGCTCGGCAACCCGGGGACCTACGGCGCGGACCGGCTGTTCGTGCATCTCCAGCTCACGGGTGACGCGGATCCGGCTACCGATGCCAAGCTTGCTGCATTGACTTCGGCTGGACATCCGGTGGTCAGGATCAGCGTCGCCAGGGCCGGGCTGATAGGGCAGGAATTCTTCCGCTGGGAGGTTGCGACTGCGATCGCGGGGGCGGTGATCGGCATCAATCCGTTCGATCAGCCCGACGTAGAGGCCGCCAAGGTTGCGACGCGAAAGCTGGTCGACGCCTATGAGGCGTCTGGGCTGCTGGAGCCCGAAACACCCGTCGCACAGGACGCCGACTTCGCCCTTTTCCAGCCCGCCCGGGAAGCACACGCCCGCGACGACCCCATCGAGCTCCTTCGGCAGCATTTTGGTGGGCTCGGCGCGGGCGATTATGCAGGGTTCCTCGCCTACATCGAGCGCAACGACGCCAACGCGGCGGCGATAGCGGACATGCGCGTCGCGGTCCGCGATGCAAGGACGGTGGCGACCGTTGCCGGGTTCGGACCGCGCTTCCTGCATTCGACCGGACAAGCCTACAAGGGCGGGCCGGCAACAGGCAGCTTCCTGACAATCACCCGCGACCCCGATCCCGACCTTGCGATACCGGGCCACAAGGCGAGCTTCGGCACAATCCAGATCGCGCAAGCGCGCGGCGACATGGATGTCCTCGCCGCGCGCGGGAGGCGTGTGCTGCGCGTCCATCTGAAGCGCGGCGGCGGCGGCATCGATGCCCTTAAGAAGGCGGTGATCGCCGCCATCGTCAGCTGAGGAAATAGGCATGCGGCTTGCAATGATCGGCCTCGGCCGGATGGGCGCAAACATCGCCCGGCGTCTGATGCGCGGGGGTCACGAGATCGTCGCGTTCGATCGTAACGCGCCCCTTGTCGAGGCGCTGGCCGGCGAAGGGGCGATGCCGGCTGGGTCGCTCGAGGAGGTCGCGGCGAAGCTTGCGGCGCCGCGCATCTTCTGGGTAATGCTGCCCGCCGGCGCGGCGACCGAGAGCACGATCGAAACGCTGAGCCGGCTCGCCCAGCCGGGCGACATCGTCATCGATGGCGGCAACAGCTTCTACAAGGACGACATCCGTCGGGCGCGCTCGCTCGGCGACAAGCACATCCATTATGTCGATGTCGGCACGTCGGGCGGCGTGTGGGGGCTGGAGCGCGGCTTCTGCATGATGATCGGCGGCGACAAGGTTGCGGTCGACCTGCTCGACCCGATCTTCGACACGCTGGCTCCCGGTCTCGGCACCATCGCTCGCACGCCGAACCGGATGGCGCACAAAGGCGAGGATCCGCGCGCGGAGAAGGGGTACATTCACGCCGGGCCCGCGGGTGCTGGCCACTTCGTGAAAATGGTTCACAACGGCATCGAGTACGGGCTGATGCAAGCCTATGCCGAGGGCTTCGACATCCTCAAGGGCAGGAAGTCGGGCAAGCTGCCAGACGATGAACGCTTCGACCTCAATTTGGCCGACATTGCCGAAGTGTGGCGTCGCGGCAGCGTAATCTCGTCGTGGCTGCTCGATCTCACCGCCGCCGCGCTGGCCGAGGATCAGATGCTGAGCCGGTTTTCGGGGCGTGTCGCAGATTCTGGGGAAGGCCACTGGACCATCGAGGCGGCCATGGAGGAAGCGGTGCCAGCCTATGTCCTCYCGGCAGCGCTGTTTGCGCGCTACCGCAGCCGTGTCGAACATACATTCGGCGATCAGGTGCTCTCGGCGATGCGCTTCGGGTTCGGCGGGCACGTCGAAATGCCGCAATGAACCCAGCACCAGTCGTTGAGCCGGCGACAATCGTCATCTTCGGCGCGCTTGGCGACCTCACCCGTCGGCTGCTCGTGCCGGCGCTCGTCAATCTGAACGAGTCGGGTCTCATCGGCACAGAAACCAAATTGATCGGTATCAGCTACCACGAGTGCGATGATGAGGGACTGCGACGTTCCCTCGGGGCCTTCCTGAAGGAGGATTCGAGGTGGGAAAAGGTCCGTGATCGCGTATTTTACCGGAAGGGCGACTTCACCGATCCGCAGACATTCTCCTCGCTGGCTGGCGAGCTCGACGGCAATGTTGTTTTCTATCTCGCCACTGCTCCCGGGTTCTTCGGCCCGATCGTCGACGCTTTGGCAGATGCGGGTCTTATGGACGAGCGCGAAGGGTTCCGGCGGGTTGTGATCGAGAAGCCGTTTGGCACCGACCTCGCCAGCGCACAGGCGCTCAACCGGCGGATACTGGCGCGCGCGCGCGAGGATCAGATTTACCGGATCGACCATTTTCTCGGCAAGGAGACCGTGCAGAACATCATCATCGCCCGGTTCGGCAACACCTTCCTCGAATCCGTCTGGAACAATCGCTACATCGACCACGTTCAGATCACCGCCGCAGAAGCCGTGACGGTTGGCGGCCGGGGGAAATTCTACGATGCGACCGGCGCGCTGCGGGACATGGTCCCCAACCACCTGTTCCAGCTCCTCGCGATGGTCGGGATGGAGCCGCCCGTGAGCTTCGACGCGGAGGCGATCCGCACCGAGAAGGGAAAGGTGATATCCGCGATCCGTCCGATCGATCCGCGCGAGGCGATTAGAGGCCGCTACGGTGCGGGCGCGGTCGCCGGCAAGCCGATAGCCCCCTATGGTCAGGAACCCGGCGTCGATCCGACCGGCCGGACCGAAACCTTCGTCGCCATGAAGGTGAGCGTCGAGACATGGCGCTGGTCCGGTGTGCCCTTCTACCTGCGGACGGGCAAGGCACTGGCAGCGCGCGACACCGAGATCGTGATCCAGTTTCGCGATGTGCCGCTCGCGCTGTTTCGGGAAACCGCCGTGGATCGGCTTCCGCCCAACCGGCTCGTCGTGCAAATTCAGCCCGACGAGGGCATCAGCCTGGAGTTCGTGGTCAAACGCCCCGGACTTGAAGTCAAGACGGCTCAGGTCAGCATGGACTTCAGCTATGCCGATCATTTCGAGGTTGGCCGCCAAACGGGATACGAGACCCTGCTCTATGATGTGCTGACCGGCGACCAGACGCTGTTCCAGCGCGCCGATCAGATCGAGGGAGGCTGGCGCGCGGTCCAGCCGCTGCTGGAGATGTGGGAGCAGGGCACGCCCGAAGAGTATCCGGCAGGCAGCGCCGGCCCCGAAAGCGCCGATGCGCTGATGCATCGCGTGCAGCGGCGCTGGCACCGCCTCGGATGAACGCGCGGATACGCCTGCTGGTGTCGGACATCGACGGCACACTCGTGCGCCAAGACAAGAGCCTGTCCGAAAGCGTCATCGCTGCGGTCGGGCGGGCGCGGGAGGCTGGCGTGGCGGTTAGCCTGATCAGCGCCCGGCCGCCCAGCGGCATGTTTTGGATCGCGCAGCGGTTACAGCTCACCGACGCCATGGGTGCGTTCAATGGCGGCACCATCGTGAAACCGGATGGCTCGATCATCTCTGCCCAGCAACTCGAACCGGGCTGCGCCGAACGCGCGCTCGCCTTGCTGGAGTATCCGGAGGTGACGCCCTGGCTGTTCGCCGATGGACACTGGTACGCTCAAGTGATCGACACCGTCTATGTCCCGCGCGAGCGGCGAGCAGCCAATGTCGAGCCGGTGGTCAGAGCGGACTTTACGGGACTGCTCGCCCGCGTCGACAAAATCGTCGGAGTCAGCGACGACCTTGATCTTCTTGCTCGTCTCGATCGAGAGATCGGGGCCGCTCTCGGCGATTCCGCCACTGTGGCACGCTCCCACCCCTACTATCTGGACATCACTGCTCGCGACGCCAACAAGGGCGCCGGCCTGATCGCCTTGGCAGCGGCGGCGGGGGTCCCGCTCGATGAGGTGGCCGTGATTGGCGACCAGCACAACGACATGCCCATGTTCGCCCGCGCCGGACTGTCGATCGCGATGGGCCAGGGTCCGGCGGCAGTCCGGGCCGCCGCCGATCGGGTGACGCGCTCCAATGACGAAGATGGCGTCGCGCATGCCATCGACGAGATCGTCCTGGCGGGGGCACCGCGATGAAGCGCCGGGTGCTCGGGACGCCGGCGGTGCTTGCCTCGAACTTGGAGGCAGCAGCCGGGCCCTCGCGCAGCGTGCCTGCACGTCGGGCATTCACAGCAGCCGACGGCGCAATCGTGGTCGGCTCGGTGATCCACAGCGCCGCACGGCCATGTCGCGACCTCAGCCGCAGGCTGTAGAGTGACCTTATGAGCAGGGCCTGGATATGAAGCAGCTGATCGCTTTCGACCTGGACGGCACACTCGCAGAGAGCAAACAGCCGATCGACGCGATCACTGCCGATCTGCTCGCCGCGCTCCTCGAGGTCGCCAGGGTCGCGGTGATCTCAGGCGGCGATTGGCCCCAATTCGAGACCCAGGTCGTGTCCCGCCTGCCTCCCGGGGCGGACCTCCACCGCCTGCTCATATTGCCGACGACCGGAACCAAGCTCTTTCGCTTCGATGGTAGCTGGCAGAGCGTCTACGCAGACACTTTCACCGCCGAAGAGCGCGGGCGCATCCGGATCGCGATCGAGGAAGCCGCCACGGAGAGCGAACTCGACGATAAGCAGATTTGGGGCGAACGGGTGGAGGACCGCGGCAGCCAGATTACCTTTTCCGGGCTTGGTCAGCTCGCGCCGCTCGATGCGAAGAGCGCGTGGGATCCCGATCGCGTCAAGCGCAAGCGCCTCCAGGCTGCCCTCCGCCGCAGGCTGCCGGACCTGTCGGTCAACATCGGCGGCTCGACCTCGATCGACATCACGCGTGAGGGCATCGACAAGGCTTACGGCATGCGCAGACTGGCCGGCCATACCGGCATTCCCTTTGCCGCCATGCTGTTCTTCGGCGACGCGATCTATCCCGGCGGCAACGACGACCCGGTTCGCGAGGCGGGTATCGACACCATCGCGGTGAGAGATGTTGCGGAGACAAGAACTGGAATCCGTGCGCTGATCGCCTGCATGAAGCCTGAGGAAGCGTAACCCCAGGCAAGGCGGGAGCGCGGAAGGAAAATTGGAAGGAAATCGTCGTGTCGAAGGCCGAGTTTGTGACCCGCCTGCCTGTCCTGCTCCGGCCTGACCCCTCCCGAATGGTTATTCGGCCCTACACCCCCGGCGATGACCCCCAGCGCTACAAGATCCCCGGTCATCCGCGCGCGCAACGTATCGCGGATCGCGTGCTGGCGCTCGATGAAGCGGCGCTTCAGGAAGAGTTGCAACGGCTGCGGCTGGACTTCTCCGGGCGGCATCGTGACGTGGCCGAGGTTTTCCTGCGCCGATTCCATGAAGTGAATGGCCTGACGATCTCTCCGTGCAAGGTGAGCCACGAGCGCGCGCTGCTTATCGGAGCCTATTTCTGCAACGAATACACCTACGAAGCAGCGGCATTGTTCAACCCCAGCATCGTGCCCCATCCCGATCAGTCGGGCGTTCCGGCGGAGTCGATCCGGTTCGTTCTCTCGCTGCGGGGCGTAGGTGAGGGGCACATTTCTTCGGTGACATTTCGAACCGGGGTATGCGGCCCCGGCGGGAACGTCTCGATCGACCCACCGAGCCCCCGGCCGATCGTGTTGCAGACGGAGGGCATAACCAACCAGGCCAGTGAACAAGGTGTGCGGATCTTCTGCGATGGCAGCCACGATCTTTCGGAAGTGGTGATTTTCCCGACGACCCCGAGTCAGCAACACGGCATCGAGGATCTGCGGCTGGTTCGCTTCGTCGAGGAGGACGGGACCGCGACATATTACGGCACCTACACCGCATTCAGCGGCCAGGCCATTCGGCAGGAATTGCTTCAAACACCTCAGTTCCGAACTTTCGACCTGCTGCCGCTCCGCGGCGACGCGACCGACAGCAAGGGCATGGCGCTGTTCCCTCGGCGCGTCGATGGGAAGTTCGCCATGATCGGCCGGCAGGACAACGAGAATATCTGGCTCCTGACATCGAACGACGTTTACGACTGGAATGGCGGGGTGAAGATCGTGTCACCGCGATGGCCCTGGGAATTCGTCCAGATGGGCAATTGCGGGTCGCCGATCGAGATCGACGAAGGCTGGCTGCTCATTACCCATGGCGTCGGAACCGTGCGCAACTACTCCATCGGCGCTTGCCTTCTCGATCGTAAGGATCCCTCGAAGCTGCTGGCGCGCGTCACGCAGCCGCTGCTTCGCCCCGACACCTCTGAGCGGGAGGGCTATGTGCCGAATGTCATGTATAGCTGCGGCGCAATGGTTCATGGCCGCACGCTCGTACTGCCCTATGCCGTTGCCGACAGTTTCACCACCTTCGCCACCATGCCTCTCGACCAGCTTCTTGCGGCGATGGAATAAGCGGGACCGTGGCGCTTAACGCGCGACATGCCGCCATCAGACAAAGGGTCGGGACGGGCGATGGCAACGGGTATCGGCTCAGGGAGCAGCTAACGCCAGCGCACTTGCGACATGGGCAAAGGGCTCGCTCGCGAACCGTCGCCGGATAACGGGTCTGATGTCTTCCCGTAGCAGCTCCTTCTTCTCACTGGTCGGAGCCACCGGGAAACTCGGGGCGGCTCATTTTGACCGAGGTCAAGAGAACCGGGTCGATCATGGACTACGCTCCAGGCGTCATGACAGGGCTGGAGGTATGCATGGGTGGCTTCACCATCGGCGCGTTCGCCAAGTCCGCGGGAGTGAGGACCGACACGATCCGCTATTATGAGCGAAACGGGTTGCTTCCCGCTCCGGCGCGCTCGGCAGCGGGATATCGCCTTTACGACAAGAGCGATGTCGAGCGGGTCCGGTTCATTCGCAAGGGCCAAAGTCTTGGTTTCACCTTAAGCGAGGCGGCCAAGCTGCTCGCGTTGCGCGCCTCGGACACCGCTCGCGCGGCCGACGTGCTCGCAGTCACCGAAAAGAAGATTGCCGAAGAGATGGCGCGCATCCGGGAGCTGAAACGAATCAAGGCTGCGCTTCAGCGACTCGCCGAAGAATGCCCGGTGGAGGCGCCTGTCTCCGACTGCCCGATCCTCGCGCATCTGGCCAATGTGAGCCTCCCCAAGAGCGAGGTCGCAGCGTGATCGCCATGACGACCCCCCAAATCGCGCGGGCGAAGCACACGAAGCATAGGCGCTCCTGGTGGGAGCAGTCGCTAATCACAAGCAAATGGAGACGAACATGAACAAGACACACTCATACACTTTGCGGGGAGCACGTGCGCCGGCAGCAGCGCTCATGGTTCTGCTCGGCCTCTCGGCGTGCAATGGCTCCGACAAAACCGGATCGAACGGCACTGCGGCGGAGAATGCCGTGCCGCCCGCCGACGAAGGCACCGGCCGGAACGACGATGCCGGCGTCGCGGCTGCCATGCACAACCGGATGTCTTCTGAGGCCGGGACCTCAGGCGGGGCAAACGCGGCCGCAATGGGCGGCGCTGGAATGGGCGACGATCAGATGGGGTCGGGCGGCGCCATGGGCAACGCGCAAGGCGGCGCGATGGCGGACGACAGCATGCCCATGGGCGGCGGGAACACGGCATCCGGTATGGGCACCATGGCCGATCAACACACGGGCATGAAGGGCGGCATGAACAAGCCGATGCCCAAGCCGACTCCCGACAAGCCGATGCAGGATGATATGTAGGGATTCGATGGCGGAGATCCGGCTCCTCCCCGATCTCCGCATCGTTTCATCTTCTCAAACGGCGGATGGCGGCTTGGTGTCCCCGCTCGCCGGGGGCGGCGCGGGGCGAGACTCCCCCCGGACCCTGCGCAATCCCGTCCGGCATTTTTGATCGAGGTCAAATGACCGGACTTCGAGCTCGCTTACCGGCTTGCGCGGTGAACTCGGACTGCATGAGGCGCTCGAGAATTGGACCATGGGGCCGCAATGCAGGTCAAACTCGACTGGAGATGAATCATGAAAGAACGCCCTGCAAACAAACTCGGTCAACTGCTGATCGGCTCGGCGCTGCTGTTGGCGCCGGTCGCTGCCGGCGCCCAAGGGCAGATGGCCCACCCGCCCCATCAGCAAGCCGCGCCCGCCGCGAGCAGCACGATGGGCGCGAAAGGGGGGACGTGCTGCGGCACGGGCGGGATGAGCGGCATGAAGAAGAAGAGCATGACCGCGCCCCGTCACGGGGCGGCTCGTCACAAGGCAAAACGCGTCGGCGCCCAGCACAAGACGATGCCGGCAACCAAGCAGCCAATGCCCATGAAGGGTGATATGTAGGGAACCCGACATGGTGCGGCGCTCTGTTCAGAGCCTGGCGACCCCGCGCCGCGCCACCCGCCTGGTGGCGCGGCTCTCGCTCGGAGCCGGACTGGCGATGGGCGGACTGGCGCCGGCGCTTGCCCAGATTTCGGCGGCGGAGCACGCGTCGCATCACCCGGATGGCGGCGCGGCCGCCGTACCGCCCTCCGCGCCGAGCGCGGCGGCGACGCCTGGTCCAGCCGGCGGGATGGCTGGAATGATGGCGCCTTCCGCGGGCGCGATAGGGACATCCCAGTCTCCGACCGAATGCTGCGCCGCGGCAGGGCGCAAACCTTTCTACGCCTCAATGCTAGACTTCCCCAAGCTCACCGATGACGCCCGCAAGGCAATCGGTCGGGAAGCCGCCGCCCGGCTTGGCAGCGGTTCGGAAAGCGTAACCACGGGTCAGGCCAAACTCCGTCATGCGCTTTCGACCAATGACTTCGCCACCGCGCGGGGGGCGATCAGCGAGACGCGTGAGGGACTGGCACTCGCCGAGAGCGGCGCGGGCGCGCTCCAGGCGCTGAATGAGGGCCAGGCCCCGCGGCGCATCGCCATGAGCTGGTTCAAGCGCGAAATGGCGATCGACCGAGGCACCGACACGATGGCGGAGAGCGGCGGCTTGTCCTGGCTCCATATCCTCGCCATGGCGTTGCTGGCAGCGGCGCTCGCCGCTGCGCTGCTTCTCCGTCGGGCGCGGCTGCGTCGGATCGGCGCGCTGGTCGAGCGGCTGACGCCAGGCGCGGCGAGTGGCGGCGCTCCTGGGGTAACTGCAGCCGCGCCACTCCTGCCTCCCGCCCCCGGCGGCGGTGCGCCGCCGATCGGATCCCCTGTCGCGATGCCGACGGCAGTCGGCGGGGCGCCTGCCCCTCAGCGCCCCTGGAAAGGCATCCTCCGGATCAAGGCGATTTTTGACGAAACAGCGACCGTCAAGACGTTCCGACTGATGGAGCCCAATCTTGGCTCGATCCCGTTCAGCTTCCTCCCTGGCCAATATGCGACGATCACATCCGAGATCGACGGCAAGAAGGTCCGCCGCTCCTATACCATATCGTCTTCACCAACGCAGCGCGACTATATCGAGCTGACCATCAAACGGGAGGAGCACGGCCTCGAATCCCGTCATCTGCACGATCATGCCGATACCGGCGATCTGGTCGAGATCGCGGCGCCTTCCGGACGGTTTTTCTTCACCGGTCGCGAGGCCGACGGGATCGTGCTGATCGCCGGCGGGGTCGGCATCACGCCGATGATGAGCGTGCTCCGTGATCTGACCGACCGTTCGTATGAACACGACATCTATCTGCTCTATGGCGTCAACACGCCCGCCGACATCATTTTTCGAGAACAGATCGACTTCATTGCCCGCCGGCATCCGAAGGTTCACGTTGCCTATACGGTGTCGAAAACCGATGGCTCGGACTGGTCCGGGCCGGTGGGATACATCACTGCCGACTTCATCGCGGCCTCCGTTCCCGACATCACCCGCCGCCGGATCCATCTGTGCGGACCGCCGCTCATGATGGACGCGGTCAAGGCCGCGCTTCACCAGCTGGACGTGCCGGAAGAGCAGATCAAAACCGAAGATTTTGCGCCCCCGAAGGGCGGCCCGGTGCTCGAAACCGAGCCCGCCACGCCCGAAACGCCGCCTCAAACCGCCGCTGCCGCGCAAACTTTCCCACCCGCCAGCCCGATCCCTTCGGCACACGCGACGGTGTCGTTCACCATGTCGGGGAAAACGGGTGCCCTGCTTCCCGACCAGTCGGTGCTCGAGGCGGCCGAGGCGATCGGAGTCGCGATCGATTATGAATGCCGGGTCGGCACCTGCGGTCGCTGCAAGGTGCCGCTCCGTCAAGGTGAGGTGACGATGGAGGTGGAGGACGCGCTCGCGGCAGACGAGAAGGCATCCGGCATCATCCTGGCCTGCCAGGCCAAGTCAGCCCGCGATCTGATCGTGGAAGCGTGACATGACCCAAACCGAGAAGGTCACCGTCGGAGCGCTCCTCAGCGCCCTCGCACTGCTCGTCCCGGCCTTTCTTCTCCACCGTGCGCCCAGGTTCGCCGGCAGTCTGACCGGAAGCATGTTCGGGATCGCGGCCGCGACGCTGTTTGTGTTGCTGCTGTCCTATACGGCCATGAAGCGCCAAGCCTGGGTCAAGGAGCGGGCCAAGGCGTGGGTCTCGATCGGCGGGCTGCTCAGCTTCCATGTCTATGCGGGCACGGTCGGCGCACTGCTCGGCATCATCCATTCAGGGCACAAGTTCGACAGTCCGCTTGGCATCACGCTTGTCGTGGCGATGCTGGCCGTCGTGTCGAGCGGGTTCGTGGGCCGCTATTATCTCGTCCAGCTCGGCGAGGATATGCGGTCGCAGCAGAAAGAGCTCAAACTTCTTCGCGACCGTTACGACGTAATCGCGGCAGCCGCCGGCGGCTTGACGGCGCAACCGGTGGTTGATCCATCGGGATTGCCCCTGGATCGGCTGCTCGGCGCGATATCGGATCTCGAGGTCGCAATCACGACGCGCGAGACGATCAAGCGTACGCTCAATCGGTGGGTTGTCCTGCACGTTGTGGCAGCGATTGTGATGTATGCGCTTCTCGCGCTGCATATCTGGAGCGGGTTCTATTACGGGTTGCGGTGGCTGCGATGAAGCGCGCAGGCACGATTTACCTGGTCCTGGCCATCCTCGGAATCCTGGCTGCGATCATGGTGCCGGCGACGCTCTATCGCTCCGGCAGCTCCGCCCTGCCCATCTGGGGCTCGGCGGCGAGCCCCGGGCCGCTGTCGGGCGCCCACGCGTTCCTCGAAGGCAAGTGTGAAAGCTGCCACGTGCCCAACCAGGGCATCACGGCCGCCAAGTGCCTCACCTGCCATGCCTTTTCGCCCGAGCTGCTGAGCAAGCCGGCCACGGCGTTCCATGCGAATGTCGGAGAATGCCTCGGCTGCCATGTCGAGCATCAAGGCAGGCAAGTGCGCCCCATTCGGGTGGACCATGACGTCCTGCAGAAAATCGCGAACCGCACGGCTGGCCGTCCGGTGCCGCTGGACTGTCAATCCTGCCACGCGACGCGCGACAAGCACCAAGGGCTGTTCGGGTCGGATTGCGCGAGTTGTCACGTCACTGCCAGCTGGAAGATTGCGGGGTTTCTCCATCCGAGCCCAAAATCGACCAGTTGTTCCGAGTGCCACAAGGCGCCTCCCAGTCATTACATGATGCATTTCGAGATGATGGACAAGACAATCTCGGGCCAGCGCGCGGCGCGCGTCGAGCAATGCTATGCATGCCACCAGACCGATTCATTCAACAATATTAAAGGCGTCGGGATGGTGAAGGTGCATTAGCCGAACGACGAGCGTGCTTGAGCCCCGGTGGGGTTCGGATAACTGGAAGAAATGATGACCAAGATAACAGATATCTCCGAAACCGGCGCAGCGGACCCTCGAAAGGTTCCCGAAGCGCCCATGCTGCTTCCGCAGGCCGACGATTCCTGCGCAAGCGGCGCGAGTATGGTTTACAGGGTCGAACCGGTGGCCCGGCGCACGATTCTGCGCGCTGGCGCTCTGCTTGGCGCGTCAGCCGCGCTGGCACGCGCCGCCCCGTCCTATGCTTGGACGAACGCCGAAGCGGCCACGCCCTCGCTACGCGCGAGCGATGGCAGCCTTGGGCTCGAGATCGCCGATTACCGCCTGCTCGTGGACGGCCGCGCAGGCAAGGCGATGGCGATCAACGGGACGATCCCCGGCCCGTTGCTGAGGTTTCGCGAAGGCGAGGAGGCGGTGATCCGGGTGACCAACCGGCTCAACGAGATCGCCTCGATCCATTGGCATGGGATCATTCTCCCGCCCGCGATGGACGGGGTGCCTGGCGTCAGCTTCGGCGGCATCAAGCCGGGCGAGACGTTCACCTATCGTTTCCCCCTCCGTCAGAGCGGCACATATTGGTGCCATAGCCACTCGGGCGGCCAGGAGTTGCTGGGGGTCTACGCGCCCTTCATCATCGATCCGTCGGGACCCGAGCCCCTCCCCTACGAGCAGGATTACGTGGTCATGCTTTCCGACTGGAGCTTCGAGGCGCCAGGCGAGATCATAGCACACCTCAAGAAGCAGGCGGGTTACTACAACTACCAGAAACGCACGCTGGGCGAGCTCTTCAAGGACGCCGCCCGCAACGGCTGGTCTGCGACGCTCAAGGAGCGTTTCAGCTGGTCCAAGATGCGGATGGATCCAACCGACTTCGCCGATGTCACCGGCTTCACCTACACCTATCTGGTCAATGGACTGACTGTGGACGCCAACTGGACCGGGCTGTTCACCCCCGGACAGCGGGTGCGGCTGAGATTCATCGCCGCCGGCGCAATGACCTATTTCGACATTCGCATCCCTGGACTGCGGATGACGGTCGTCCAGGCCGATGGGCAGAACATCGATCCGGTCGAGGTGGACGAATTCCGCATCGCGCCGGGAGAAACCTATGACGTGATCGTCGCGCCCGAGGACCGCGCCTACACGCTCTTCGCGGAAGCGATGGATCGCAGCGGGTTTGCGCGGGGAACGCTCGCGCCGCGGGCGGGCATGACCGCTCCGATCCCGCCACGGCGCCCCCGTCCGCTCCGGACCATGGCCGACATGGGTATGGACATGTCCGGCGCGGGCGGAATGAAGGAGATGGGCGACATGCCGGGCATGTCGGCGCCTGCTCCCTCCATGGATATTGCCGGCCACCAGATGCAGGGAATGGCAGCCGCCGAGCAGACGCGCGCCGCGCTCGCGGCGCAAGTTGAACACCCGACCGGCCATCCGATGAGCGGCGCCGACAATTCGATGCCGATGCCCCCGGCAGTAGCGAAAGATCAGGCCTTCCTGCACGGTCCCGACACGCATGGACCAGGCAATTCGTCGGTCGCCATGGTGGCGCGCAGCCGGCTTGGCGAGCCGGGTTCAGGATTCGAAGCGGCCGATGGGCGGGTTCTCGTCTACGCTGATCTGCGCAGCACCGTGGCCCGCGAGGACCAGCGCCCTCCCGCGCGCGAGATCGAGCTTCATATCACCGGGAACATGGAACGATACATGTGGTCCTTCGACGGCAAGAAATATTCGGAGGCGCGCGATCCGATCCGCTTCCGCTATGGCGAACGCCTGCGCCTCGTCCTCGTCAATGACACGATGATGGAGCACCCGATCCATCTGCACGGCATGTGGATGGAGCTTGAAAATGGTGCCGGCCCGCACCAGCCGCGCAAGCATACGATCAGCGTCAAGCCTGCCGAACGTCTGACCGCAGCGATCACCGCTGACGCGCCAGGCCAGTGGGCGATGCACTGCCATCTCCTGTTGCACATGGAGATGGGCATGTTCCGTGTCGTCGAAGTTTCCTCCCCTGCCTAACCGGAGAAGTCCGTTGCGCCCTGCATTCTCCCTGATCCTTCTGCTGGCACCGGCCGCGCTCCACGCTCAAACCCTCGGGCCGCCAGCCGCGACGCCGGTCACGCCCGGAGACCCCGCCCAAACCACCTCCGATGGCACGCAGCAGGATGAGGGCGCCGTGCTCGCATCCCCGACGGAGCCGATCAGGACGCTGCCCAACCTTTCGGATCGCAGCGGCTGGCCTGAACCGACCGCAGACTCAGCGAAATACAGCTATTTCCTTGTCGATCTGCTCGAATATCAGGAGAGCCGCGTTCCCGGAGCCATCCGCTGGGACATGTTCGGCTGGTATGGCGGCGATGTGAAGCGGCTGTGGATCAAGACCGAAGGGACGCAAAGCACCAGCTCCAGAGAGGGCAGCGAGCAGGAAGCGCAGCTGCTCTACGGCCAGCTCATCACGCCCTTTTTCGATGCGCAAGCCGGCGTCCGTTACGCGCACCGTTCCGGTCCCGGGCCCGACCGGTCGCGGGTCTACGCTGTCATCGGCCTTCAAGGCCTCGCGCCTTACCGATATGAATTGGAGCCCGCTTTGTTCGTCAGCGAGAAAGGTCAGATTTCGGCGCGCGTCACCGCCACTTACGATCTCCTTCTCAGCCAGCGACTGATCCTCCAGCCTCGGCTCGAATTCAACGCCGCGGTGCAGAAGGATAGGGAATTCGAGATGGGCTCCGGACTGGTCAATACCGAAATGGGCGCCCGTCTTCGTTACGAGATCCGGCGCGAATTCGCACCCTATATCGGGATTTCGTGGAAGCAGAGCTACGGCAGTACCCGCCGGCTCGTCGAAGCCGAGGGCAACGCCGCAAGCGTGGTGTCCGCAGTCGCCGGGGTGCGGATGTGGTTCTGATCACAGCACGAGAGCGCCGGGCTGCCGCAGTGGCGTGATCTATTTCGAGACCCGGCGGGGAGTCGGCTCCCGGCCGCCCAGGCCTTCGACAATCCGGCACTCGGCGATCCGTTGACCGCCGCAGGAAACCAGCATCCGCTCCATTTCCTCACGAAGCGCCGAGAGGTCGGCGATCTTGCGGTCGACCGTGGCCAACTGTTCCCTGACGAGAAGATCGACGTCGGCGCATGGCTTGTCCGCGCTCTCGGACAGCGCGAGCAATCGCCGCACCTGAGCCATCCCGAAACCGAGATCGCGCGCTCGCCGGATGAAGGTGAGGGTGGCCAGATGGTGCGGAGAATAGTCGCGGTAATTGCTGTCGGTCCGGTCGGCGGCGGGCAGGATGCCCTCCCGCTCGTAATAGCGGATCGTCTCCACCTTGGTCCCGGTTGCCTTCGCCAGGTGACCGATACGCATCGCTTGACCCTTTAGTTGCTACAGGGTGCATATGGCGCGCGACTCGAGGTTTCGCAAGGTAAGGCCATGTCGCACAGCTGCTGCCCGCTGCCCGAAAGCCAGCCGCACAATGATCCGCGGTGGCGGCGCGTGCTGTGGCTGGCGCTGGCGATCAACGCCGCGATGTTCGCAGTCGAGATGGTCGCGGCGTTTGCGGCGGATTCGCGCGCGCTGCAGGCGGACTCGCTCGATTTCCTCGGCGACGCGGCAAACTATGCGATCAGCCTTGCGGTGGCCGGGATGGCGCTGGCTTGGCGCGCACGCGCGGCGCTGGCCAAGGCCGCGACGATGCTGGCATTCGGAGTGTGGGTGCTCGGTTCGGCGATCCACGGCTCGCTCGCCGGCGCCAATCCGCAGGCAGAGACGATGGGAACGATCGGTGGATTGGCGCTGGCGGCCAACGTCCTCGTGGCCCTGATGCTGTTCCGGTATCGCAGTGGCGATGCCAACATGCGCTCGGTGTGGGTCTGCTCGCGCAACGACGCGCTTGGCAATATTGCCGTGCTTGGCGCCGCGCTCGGCGTGTTCGGCACCGGGCAGGCGTGGCCCGATCTTGCGGTGGCGGCGATCATGGCCGGTCTGGCGATTTGGGGAAGTGTCGAGGTGTTCAGGCAGGCGCGCCAAGAACTTGCCTCGTCGAGCGGAAAAGTGCTGACATGACCCTCGGGCAAGCGGCCCGTATCGCACTCCGCGTGCGCGAATATTCCGAGCTGAGCAACGTCGGGGGCCAAGGCGACGGGGGCGGCATGGCGTCACCTCGAGCGCGCCGAAACACTCGCCCAGCGGTCTCCGCGCGAGGCTTGCGATCTGGGTCGCGGCGTCGTTGGGCACTGTTCACGGCGGAAGACTTGGGCTAGGCGGCCGCTCGTGCGTCATATCACGCTCCTCATCGCGCTTTTCGCTCTTGTCTGGTCCGGCCTTCACGCCGAACCTGCCAACGCGGGTGAGAATGACCCAGTCCATTCGTCCGTGAGCGCAGTTTCCTCGCACAGCGAGGACAGGAAGGACAAGTCGGACCAGGGCGGCGAACAGCACGCCTGCCACCACCATTGTCCGAACGCGCCCGCACCGCGCGCATTGGAAGCGCTTCAACTCGCGGTTTTTGCAAAGCAGCCCGTTTTCGGCGCAGTCGTCGCCGCACTTTACCCGACCGGGGGCCCGCCGCCTCTCGATCCGCCGATTTCCTGACCCCAGCAGCCGCCAGGCGTCCCCCGACGCCCGGCCGGTCCATTTGCCTAGGGCGTCAGGAGATTCGCCATCATGCATCGTCTATTCGCCGCAGCATCGGCTGCGGCACTGGTTCCGCTGGCTGGCACCAGCGCAACCGCGCAAATCAGTACGCCCGCGAGCCCGAGTGTCGGCACGCCGAGTGCCCCGCCGCCCGCCGGACCGCCTGCCCCCGCGACCACAGTAGACGCACCGCTGCTCGTGCCCCGCAGCGGACCGCTGCCGACCGCGCTCACGCTGCCGCAAGCGCTCGATGAAGCCGAAGCGCGCTCGCCGGCGGTCATCGCTGCCCGGGCTTCGGTCGAGGCGGCGCGCGGGCGGCTGCGGCAGGCCGGTCTCGGCCCCAACCCCGAACTGAGTGTCCAGGTCGAGAACTTCCTCGGTACCGGCGAGGTGTCGCGATTCCGCGGGACAGAAGTGACCGTTGCGCTCAACCAGCGGCTGGATCTCGGCGGCCGGCGGGGCGCTCGCCGCGCCGTCGCGCAGGCCGGCCTCATCGCCGCCGAGCTGCGGCTGCTCGCGTCCCGCGCGGACCTGGCCCGATCTGTACGCCAGCAGTTCGCTGCGGCGGTGGCCAGTCGCGAGCGACTGCGACTTGCGCGCAACATCGAGACCCGCGCCCTCGAGCTGGCGCGAGTGACGGGCATCCTCGTCGATGCCGGGCGCGAGCCCCCACTTCGGGCGATCAGAGCTCGCGCCGCAGCCGCCCAGGCAAGTGCGGCGCGGCAAGGCGCCGAGGCGGACGAGGCCGTGGCCCGCCGCACACTTGCGTCGTTGTTCGGAGTCGAGACGCCCCCGGCGTCGGTCGTCGGCGAACTCGAGAATCCCCAGCACGCCCCGATCCCGGCCGAGCGGAGCCTCGATGTTCTGCTGGCGCGCGCGGACGTCGCTGCGGCCGAGGCGGCGCTTCAGCAGGAGTTGGCAGCGCGGCGCCTCGATCCCGCCGTCGGAGTGGGGGTCCGGCACCTCCAAGCTACCGGCGACCAGGCACTGGTCGCGGGATTTTCGCTGCCCTTGCCGATCCGCAACGGCAACCAGGGCAACATCGCCGCCGCACGGGCGGAGATTGCCGCTGCAAACGCCCGTGTCGATGGCGCGCTCGCCCTCGCGGCGGTGCGGCTTAGCAACGCCCAAGCCAATTTCGACTCCGCCAACACCCGCCTGGCAGCGCTCGAGCTGGCGGCGATCCCGGAAGCGCAGGATGCCTTGCGGCTTGCCGAGCTCGCCTACCGGGCCGGCAAGATCCAGCTGATGGAACTTCTCGACGCCCAGGCGGCCCTAGCCACGGTCGAAGGCGAGGTCGTGGCAGCTCGCCTCGCCCGTGCGCAGGCGGCCGCCGAACTCATTCGCGCCACAGCGCAACAGGATTGATCATCATGACTTTCGATTTCCAGGACAATCGCATGAAACTTCTGGCTGGGGCTGCGGCTATCGCGGTGGTGGCCGGCGTCGGCGGCTGGTGGTTCGGCCGCAGCGACGGGCCGGCGCCCGAAGCGGCCGGAGCGGCCACCGAGAAGGCGGGCAAGGAGAATCCCGGGCCCGAGGGCTTCGTCGCACTCACTCCCGAGGCCGCGCAGGCCGCCGGGATCATGTTCGCTCCGGCTGGCGAGAGTTCGCTGGCGAACGAGATTCTCGCAGCGGCATCGGTCACGGCGCCGCCCGAAGGACGCTCATCGCTGACGGCACGCGCGGATGGCGCCATCACCAGCATCCGCAAGCGGCTCGGCGATCCCGTCGCGGCCGGCGAGACCATTGCCCTGATCGAGAGCCGCGATGCGGCGGCGATCGTGGCGGAGCGGACGGCAGCGGCCGCGCGCGCCACGGCCGCCAATGCAGCGCTCAATCGCGAGCGGCGGTTGTTCGCCGAGAAGATCACGGCCCGGCAGGATCTGGAGGCCGCGCAGTCGGAAGCCGGCCAGGCGAATGCCGAATTGCGGCGCACCCAGGCGGCGCTTACGGCTGCGGGGGTGACCGCCGATGGACGCCACCTCGCGGTTCGCAGCCTGATCGGCGGGCGCATCACCAAGGTCAGCGCCGAGCTCGGCGCCTATGTTTCCGCCGGGGCGGAACTGTTCGAGGTCGCCAATGCGCGGATCCAGATCGAGGCAGCCGTGCCCGCCGCCGATGCGTCCCGCATCGCGCCCGGCGACGCCGCCACGATCGAGCTTGCCAATGGCTCGACGGCAGCCGCGATCGTCCGATCTGCGACCCCCGCCCTCGATCCGGAAAGCCGCTCCGCGACGATCGTTCTGGCTCCAGCCGGAACGCCCGCGGGCCTCGTCCAGGGGCAGGGTGTTCGAGTTCGCATAAATCCTCGAAGCGAGACCACCAGCGGGCGGATCACCTTGCCCGAAGAGGCGGTGCAGTCGGTCGAAGGTCGCGATGTCGTCTTCGCGCGTGTCGCCAAGGGGGTGGTGGCCATCCCGGTGACAGTCGGCGAGCGCAGCGGCGGCAGGGTGGAAATCCTGTCGGGACTTCGCGCGGGCACAGTCGTGGCCGTCAAGGGCGCCTTCGCGCTCAAGTCGCAACTTGGCGCGAGCGAAGCCGAGCATTGATGCCGCCGCTCGCCGCCCTTCAGTCGAACCATTCAGCGGCCCTGTCCGCCGGGAAACGATAACATGCTCGACAAACTTCTCGACGCCGCGGTGCGCTATCGCTGGGCCGTCGTCGTCTTGACCCTGGTGGTCGCCGCCTATGGCGCCTTCCAGCTCTTCCGGTTGCCGATCGATGCGGTGCCTGACATCACCAACAAGCAGGTTCAGATCAACACCCAGGCGCCGGCCTTCGGCCCGCTCGACATAGAACGCCTGGTCACCTTCCCGGTCGAGACCGCGATGGCCGGTATTCCGGGCCTCGAAAGCACCCGGTCGATTTCGCGCAATGGCTTCAGCCAGGTCACCGTGATCTTCGAAGACGATGTCGATATCTACTTCGCACGCCAGCAGGTCGCCGAACGGCTGACGCAGGCGCGCGATAACTTGCCGGCAGGCGTCGAACCCCAAATGGGTCCACTCTCGACAGGGCTTGGCGAAATCCTGATGTGGACGGTCGACTATGCGCCCGTCGCAACGGCCAAGTCTCCGAGAGTCGCCGGCCGGCCCGGCTTTCAACCCGACGGATCGTTCCTGACGCCCGAAGGCGAACGTCTGACCGACAACGTCACGAAAGCGGCCTATTTGCGCACCATCCAGGACTGGGTGGTGCGGCCGCAATTGCGCAGCGTCCAGGGCATCGCCGGAGTCGACTCGATCGGCGGCTACCGGAAGCAACTGGTCGTCCAGCCCGACGCCAGCCGCCTGGCAAGCTATGGCATCTCGTTTTCCGAGCTGGCGGATGGGCTGGAGCGAGCCAATATCTCCGTCGGGGCCAACTTCGTGCAACGCGCCGGAGAGGCGTTCCTCGTGCGCGCCGATGCGCGCATCAGGACCGAGGACGAGATCGGCCGCACCGCGATCGCCACGCGCGGGGGCGTTCCCATCCTCGTCCGCGACGTCGCGGAAGTGCGAACCGCTGGCGATCTGCGCACCGGTGCCGCTTCAATGAACGGCCGCGAGGTGGTTGTCGGGACCGCCCTGATGCTGGTCGGCGGAAACAGCCGTATCGTCGCCGAGGCCGCCCGCGAGCGGCTGGAAAATGTCGCGAAATCGCTGCCGCCCGGCATCCAGGTGAAGGTCGTCTACGACCGCGCCGCGCTGGTCGAGGCAACCATCGGGACCGTCGAGAAGAACCTGCTCGAGGGTGCTCTCCTGGTTGCCGTGGTATTGTTCTGGCTGCTCGGGAACATTCGTGCCGCAATCATCGCGACCCTGGTGATCCCGCTCTCATTCCTGTTCATGGCCATCGGCATGAACCGCTTCGGCGTGTCGGGCAATCTGATGAGCCTCGGGGCGCTCGATTTCGGCCTGATCGTCGACGGATCGATCATCATCATCGAGAACTGCCTGTTGAGGCTGGCCAACCGTCAGCACAAGGAAGGACGCCTGTTGAGCCTGCCCGAACGGCTGCATGAGGTGTTCGAGGCTTCGCGCGAGATGATCCGGCCAACCATCTATGGCCAGGCCATCATCCTGCTGACGTTCGCGCCTCTGCTGACCTTCTCGGGCGTGGAGGGCAAGACCTTCTCCCCGATGGCGATCACGGTCATGCTGGCGCTGGTCGGCGCCTTCATCCTGTCGCTTACCTTCGTGCCGGCCATGGTCGCGCTGCTCATTCGCGGCAAGGTCGCGGAGAAGGAAGTCAAAGCCGTCGCGTGGTTCAAGCGCGGCTACGAGCCGAAGCTGCGCCAACTCGTCGCGCGCCCGTGGCCGTGGATCGGCGGCGGCGTCGCCACGCTGGCGGTCGCAGCGCTCGTCTTCATGAGCCTCGGCCGCGAGTTCATTCCCACGCTCGATGAAGGCGATCTTGCCATGCAGTCGCTCCGGGTACCCTCGACGTCTCTGGAGCAGTCCAAAGCGATGCAATTGCAAGTCGAGCGCGCCATCTCTTCCCTTCCGGAAGTCGCCTTCATCTATTCCAAGACCGGCACCGCGGAAGTCGCGAGCGATCCGATGCCGCCGAACGCGTCCGATGCGTTCATCATCCTGAAGCCGAAGGATCAATGGCCCGCCGGTGTGGACAGCAAGGAGGATGTCGTCGCGCGCGTCGAAGCTCGCGGCAAATCCCTGATCGGCAACGCCTTCACGATCAGTCAGCCCATCGAGATGCGCTTCAACGAGCTGATTGCGGGTGTCCGTGGCGATATTGCCGTCAAGGTCTTCGGCGACGACATGGATGTGCTTAACCGGACCGCCGGACAAATCGCTGTCGCAATGGGCGGCGTGGAGGGCGCGAGCCAACTCTCGGTCGAGCAGACGGCCGGCTTCCCGACGCTCGACGTCCGCTTCGATCGCGAGGCGATCGCGCGTTACGGGCTCTCGGTGCAGGATGTGACCGACACCGTCGCGGCGGCCCTCGGCGGCCGCGAGGCAGGCCTGGCGTTCGAGGGAGACCGGCGGTTCGACATTGTCGTCAGACTGGCGAATCCCGTGCGCGACGATCTCGACGCGGTCGGCGCGCTGCCGGTCCTGCTGCCGGACAGCGGGTCCGGTGCCCGCAAAACGGTGCCGCTCCGCGAATTGGTGGCGTTCCAGACGTCCGAGGGTCTCAACCAGGTCAGCCGAGAGAACGGGCAGCGCCGCGTCGTCGTCCAGGCCAATGTGCAGGGCCGCGATCTCGGTTCCTACGTCGCCGAGGCCCAGGCCAAGGTGGCGGCGATCGACTTGCCGCCGGGCGTCACCATCACCTGGGGCGGCCAGTTCGAGAATCTGCAGGCAGCCTCGCAGCGGATCGCGCTCATCGTCCCCGCGGTGTTCGCGCTCATCTTCGGCATCCTGTTCCTGGCGCTCGGCAATCTGCGATCGTCCCTCGCGGTCTATTCGGCCGTGCCGCTCGGCCTGGCCGGCGGCGCTTTCGGCCTGCTGCTGGCGGGCCTGCCGTTCTCGATCTCGGCAGCGGTGGGCTTCATCGTGCTATCGGGGGTCACCGTCCTCAACGGTCTGGTCGTCATGACGAGCGTGCGGCAGCGGATCGACGCCGGGATGGTCGTCGACCAGGCGATCATCGAGGGCACGATGGAGCGGGTCCGCGCCGTCCTGATGACGGGCATCGTGCCCGCGATCGGGTTCGTGCCGATGGCGCTGGCCACCGGGCGCGGCGCCGAGGTCCAGAAGCCGCTCGCCATCGTGGTGATCGGCGGTCTCATCGTCGCTACGGTCATGACGCTCTACGTACTGCCGGCGATCAGCCACCTGATCCTGCGCAAGCGCCCGGGCCCGCACGAGGCCGGCGACTTCGACGAAACCGGCGGCTCGGCCAACCTCCTTGAGCCCGCCCCGTCGGCACAACGCTCATGAGTGAAACCATCCCCAACCTCGGCGACTGGAGCAAGCGCCGAGTCCTGTGGATAGTTCTTGCGCTCAATGTCGCGATCGCGGCCGGGTTCTTCGTGACAGGCGCGTTCGGGGATTCGAGCGCGCTCATCGCCAATGGGCTCGACAACAGCTCCGATGCGATTGTGTATGCGATCAGCCTGCTGGCTCTAAGTCGGCCACCGGCCTGGAAACGGGCGGCCGCGCGCTTTTCGGGGGGCATGCTGCTGGTCTTCGCAGTCGGAGTGCTGTTCGATGTCGGCCGACGGTTCCTGACCGGCTCCGAGCCACTCGGTGTAACCATGATAGTCATGGCGCTCGTCGCTGCCGCGGTGAACCTTCAGTCCCTGGCCCTGTTGAAGCGTTTGCGCGACAAGGACGTTAACCTGCGCGCAGCTGAGACTTTCAGCTTCAACGACTTCATCGCGAATGGCGGCATTCTGATCGGGGGCGGTCTGGTGATATGGACGGGGCAGAACTGGCCCGACCTCGTGGTCGGACTGGCTGTCGCCGCCATCGCAATCTACGGAGGCATCGACATCCTGCGCGACGCCCGTTGTGAAGCCGCAAGAGCGAAGGAGAACTGAGATGGGTGCCGGACACGACGAGGAAGGCCACCATCACGGCGGGGTCTTCGGCGAGCGGACCGAGCTGATTTTCGCGCTGCTCAGCGGCACGCTGCTGGCGCTCGGCTTCGCCCTCGAGAAGCTCGTTCCTGGCGCCCCGGCATGGCTTCCGACCACTGGCTATCTGGGTGCTTACTTCTTCGGCGGCTTTTTTACCCTGCGGGAGGCGGTCGACAATTTGCGCCAGCGCAAGTTCGCGATCGATTCCCTGATGCTGGTCGCCGCTGCGGGCGCGGCGATGCTCGGCGCTTTCGCCGAAGGCGCGCTGCTGCTGTTTCTCTTCAGCATCGGCCACGCGCTCGAGGGCTATGCGATGGGTCGGGCGAGGCGGGCGATCGAGGCGCTGTCGGAGCTCGCCCCCGATGTGGCGACGCTGTTGCGTGATGGGGCCGAGACCGAGGTCCCGGTCGAGCAGCTTGCCGCAGGCGACATCGTCCGGGTCCGGCCCAACGAGAGGCTCCCTGCTGACGGATTCGTGATCCGCGGCAACTCGTCGGTAAACCAGGCGCCCGTCACCGGTGAGAGCATGCCGGTCGACAAGGCGCCGGTGCCCGACCGCGCACTTGCCCGCGCCAGGCCCGACGCCGTGAGTGCGAGCTCGCGGGTGTTTGCGGGCACGCTCAACGGCGGGGGCGCGCTGGAAGTCGAGGTAACGCGAACCGCCGCCCAGAGCACACTGAGCAAGATTGCCCAGATGGTCAGTGAGGCCGAGAACGAGCGCTCGCCGACCCAGCGCATGACGGATCGGTTCGAGCGCGTTTTCGTGCCGCTTGTTCTTGCTCTCGCATTCGTTCTGCTGTTCGCCTTCACCGTCATCGACGAGCCGTTCCGCGACAGCTTCTACCGTTCGATGGCTGTGCTGGTCGCAGCCAGCCCCTGTGCGCTCGCCATCGCGACGCCGAGCGCCGTCCTTTCGGGCATCGGCCGCGCCGCCCGGGGCGGGGTGCTGATCAAGAACGGTGCGGCGCTCGAGGATCTCGGGGTCGTGAAAGCGATAGCCTTCGACAAGACCGGCACGCTGACCCAGGGCGAGCCGCGAATCACCGAGCTGGTCCCCGCGAAGGGGGTCGGGGAGCAGGATTTGCTCGCGACCACCGTCGCGGTCGAGAGGCTGAGCGATCACCCCCTCGCGCAAGCGATCGTGCGCGACGGCAGCAGCCGCCTGAAAGAGACGCTCGTGCTCGAAGCGCGCGACCTCAGGAGCCTGACTGGCCAGGGCGTCACCGCGAAGCTGGGCCAGGACACCGTCTGGATCGGAAAGGCCGAGATGTTCGGGAGGGACGGCCTGGAGCCGCTGGAGCCCGATACCGCCGCGGCGATCGACCGGCTGCGCGCCGGCGGGCGCACCACGATGGTTGTGCGCGTGGGCGGCCGCGATCTCGGCGTGATCGGCCTCATGGACACGCCGCGTGAAGGCGTGCGTGCGGCGCTTGAGGAACTGCGCAGCCTGGGGATCGAGCGGATGCTGATGATCTCGGGGGATCACACGGGCGTTGCACAGGCCATCGCGGCCGAAATCGGGCTCGACGAGGCGCGCGGCGACCTCATGCCGGAAGACAAGGTGGAAACCATTGCCGCGCTCAGCCGCGAAACGAAGGTGGCCATGGTGGGGGACGGGGTTAACGACGCGCCCGCCATGGCCAAGGCGACAGTCGGCATAGCGATGGGTGCCGCAGGATCGGATGTCGCTCTCGAAACCGCCGACGTCGCCTTGATGGCGGACGATCTGGGCCATCTAGCGTTCGCTGTCGGGCTCAGCCGCCAGTCCCGGCGCATCATTCGCCAGAATGTTTTCGTCAGCCTCGGCGTGGTCGCTCTGCTGGTGCCCGCTACCATTCTCGGGCTCGGCATCGGACCGGCGGTGGTGATGCATGAAGGCTCGACGCTACTCGTAGTCTTCAACGCGTTGCGACTGCTCGCCTATCGAGACCCCACCGCGTGATGGGTGGGCGAGCGAGAAGTTTCTGACGAGGGAATGGCCCCGGCGGCACGTGCGCCGGGGCGGTCTAGCAGCGATCTGGCGGACCCTGTCTGGAAGGCGCCGCCCTGATCCGCTGCCGATAATTCCAAGCCATGACGAGCTGAGCGAACCCGTTCTGCTCGCGGAATGCGCTCAGCAATGACCGGCCGTTTTGTGCTCTGGCAGGCATGGGGCTTTGGAAGCCGCGGGCGCGGGGGAATCGGTGGGACTGGGGGCCTGCGTCGCCTGTGGCTCTGCTTTCGGCTTGGCCGGAGTCGCGCGGGCCTGCGGCGCAACCCTGGGCTTGTCGGCGGGCGCAGGTTCAGCCTTGGCTTGCGCCGCCGATTTCGCGCCAGACATCGCCATCGCTTCCTGACGGCTTTTGCCGCTGAGCATGGCTTCCACCATGGCGGCATCCTTCTGGTTTCCATCCTTCGTTTTTTGAACTTGCTCACGCAGGGCGCCGCTGACGCCGTTCTGCAGTGCGACATCGGACATCGCCACCGCGCCCCGGTGGTGCTCCAGCATCTTGCGCATGAAGGTTTCCGACGCGTCCGTGCCCGTTGCCGCCATCATCTTCTGGTGCATTTCCATCATCGCCGGCCGGTAGAGCTCCGCGCTCTTCTTGTCGGCTGCGCCGTCCTTCACGAGCTTGCGGATATCCTCGATATCCTTCTGCTGCTTCTCGATCCCCTCGCGCGCCATTTTTTCAACGTCCGGTGTCGGATTTTGCTCGAGCATGATGCGCGACATGTCGATCGCACCCTGGTGATGCTCGATCATTTTCCTGGCCCAGTTGTCGCCGGCATCGGCGCCCGTGGCCGCCATCATTTTTTCGTTCATCCGCATCTCGGCATCGGCAAACGGATTGCTCGCATCTGCCGGTTTGGTGGCTTCGCTGGATGCAGCCTGCGGAGTCTGCGCTCCTTGGTCGGCGGAACCGCAGGACGAGAGGACCACCGCAACGGCAACCACCGCCGCCGTCGATAAAAGCTTTTTCATGCCGAATCTCCTGAGTGTTTCCTGCGCACTTGCTCACCGCCGATAGGCATTTTGCTGAAGGTCAGAGGTGAGGTCGAAGCTGCGAACGCCCTTGCCGCATGGGCGGTTCCAACCTTGCGGCAAACAGCAGCATCGCCGCCGCCGGGTTGAGCAGACACGGGGTTCCGTCGCGAGCCACCACCTCATCTATTATTACCGTTTCGCATAGAAACCGGTGAAAATGCTATTTGAAGTTAAGTGCGTGGCATGCTTTTTTCATGGCTCCAGAAAAAGCCGCCACCCTCGGCCCCGGACCACATTTTTCCCCGGGCGGTGCTGGTGCAAGGCGCGCGTCGAAGGGGGTAGTCATGAGAGCACGGCTGGTAAATCGGTTTACCCTGGCGACCGTTTCGCAGGTCGCCGTGTCGATAATCATGCTTGGACTCCCGGCCGGCCTCGCCGCGCAGGACACGATTCGCGAGGCGGAAGTGGCCCCTGCCGAAGACTCAGACCCTTCGAACGCGGCCAAGGCGCCGGGCCAGGAAATCGTGGTGACCGGAAGCCGGCGAGGCGGCGTGACGGTGGTGGATTCGCCGCGGCCGATCGATGTCGTGAGCAGCGAAGTCCTGGAGAAATCCGGCTCGTCCGACCTTAACGATGTGCTGAAGACCACCGTCATTTCGCTGAATGTGCAGAAATTCGTGGCCCAGGATGGGTCCGCTTTCCTCCGCCCCTTCAGCCTGCGCGGACTTCCGCCGGACCAGACGCTGGTGCTGGTCAACAGCAAACGCCGCCATCGCTCCGCGCTCGTGCAAATCACCAATCAGCCCCTGGCTGCCGGGGCACAGGGTTCGGATCTGGCGTCGATCCCGGCCATCGCCATCGACCAGATCGAGGTCCTGCGCGACGGCGCAGCCGCGCAATACGGCTCCGACGCGATCGCCGGAGTGATCAACTTTCGCCTCAAGCGCGATGCCGAGGGGCTGACCCTCATCGGGCGCTACGGGCAGTATTACGCCGGGGACGGCCAGGATTTCACGCTCCAGGCCAACGCCGGCCTCCCGCTGACGGCCGACGGTTTCTTCAACATCAGCGCCGAATACGTCAGATCCAGGCCGACGTCGCGCGGCGCGCAACGACCCGATGCACAGGCCTTGATCGATGCCGGGAACACCGCTGTGCCCGTGCCGGCCCAGCGGTGGGGCAACGTCAACACCGAAGCGGCGCGCATGTTCTTCAATGCGGAGGTTCCGGCCACCGATACCGTCACCGCCTATGCGTTCGGCAATTACAGTTGGAGTTCCGGCGACACCGAATTCTTCTACCGGAATCCGAATACGCGGACCGACATTTTCACCAGTGTCCCCCTGTCGGCCAACCCGGGCGGGCCCCGGTTCTCGTTTCGCAGCCTGTTCCCTGGCGGGTTCACCCCGCTGTTCGGCACTACGATCGTGGACATGAGCCTGACTGCCGGCGCGAAGGGCGATTGGGGCGGGATAAGCTACGATCTCAGCGGCGGGCTTGCGCAGAACCAGATCGCCTACCGGCTGTCGAACACGGTCAATGCGTCGCTGGGCCCGAACTCTCCCACGACTTTCCGGCCGGGCGAGGTTCAGCAGCGTGAAACGCGGTTCAATGCGGACTTCGTCTATCCCTGGGAGACGGGCGCATTCGCTTCGCCGCTCAACGTGGCCTTCGGGGCCGAGTGGCGGCGCGAGACCTTCGAGATCCAGCCGGGTGATCTGGCCTCGTACCAGGTGGGGCCCTTCGCTCGCGTGTTCGATCCCGACGCTGGCCGCTTCATCGGCCTCGCTCCGGCGTCGAGCGGCTTCCCGGGCTACGATCCGGCGAGCGCCGGAACCTTCTCAAGATCGAACTGGGCAACCTATCTGGACCTGGAAACCGACATCGTCGACGGTCTGACCATCGGAGCGGCGGCGCGTTACGAGAAGTTCTCGGACTTCGGCAGCACATTCAACTGGAAGCTATCGGGACGCTTCGAGCTGACCGAATGGCTCGCGCTACGCGGCTCGATCAACACCGGCTTCCGTGCTCCGACGCCGGGCCAATCGAATATCTCGGACGTGGCGACCAATATCGACATCACGACGGGCGGCCTTCTTCTGACCGCAACCCGGCCACCGTCCGATCCCATTGCCCGGTTCTATGGCGCGCGGCCGCTCGATCGCGAGACCTCGAAGAACTATGCTGCCGGCGTCGTATTCGACCTTCCGGGTGGCTACGTCCTGACGCTCGATTATTTCAATATCACGGTCAAAGACCGAATCGCGCTGACCTCGCGGATCCCCATCACCGCGGCGGATAGAGCCGCACTCGCTGCGATGGGCTTGTCCGCGGGAGATTTGCAGACGGTGCGTTTCTTCGGAAATTTCTTCGACTCCCGGACCGAAGGGTTCGACGCGGTCTTCTCCAAGTCGTTCAATTTCGGAATTGATTCCAAGTTCTCGTTGAGCGCGGCCGCCAACTACACGAAGAATCGTCTGACCAACATCCGGGATGCGCGCGCCGTTGACCGTGAACGCAGCATCGAGATTGGCAACTTCAATCCCAAATGGCGGGGCAACGTGACCGCCAGCTTCCAATCCGGGCCCCTAAGCGGGCTGTTGCGAGTGAATTACTATGGAAAGTGGACCGACGCGGTACCCAACGCTGTGCCCACCGCGATTTCCTTCGATCAGACCTTCAGCGCAAAGTGGCTGGTCGATGCCGAACTCGGCTACGATCTGACCGAGAACTTCCGTCTGGCGATCGGGGCTGACAATCTGTTCGACGTCTTCCCGGACAAGGACCAGCGGCGCGGCCAGCAGAACAATGGCATCGTCTATCCGCAGTTCTCGCCATTCGGTTTCAGCGGAGGGTTCTGGTACGTCAAGGGGACCGCGCGCTTCTGATGGGAACTGGCCCGGTTGGGGATTACCAGGCCGGCGCCGACAAAATCACCGCTGGGCTGCCGGCGCGAACTGCGCTCTGCACGCCGCCGAGAGACTGTCCCGTTCCGCCTCCAGCACCGCCACGAGCTCGTCGATGAGGCGGGAACGGGCGCGATGCGGCGGCATGATCAGAAGTGAACGGAAGGCGATGTCGGGGGCAAACGGTCGTGCGACCAAGCCTTTCGCGGCATAATCGCCCGAGATGAAGGTCAGCGAGTTGGTCAGTCCGACTCCAGCGCCTTCCAGTGCCAACTGGCAGACGGTCGCTGCGAACTGCGTCTCCACCACGATGCGGGGTGCGACGGCCGCGGTCGTCATCGAATGGTCGAACTGCTTTCGCGCCGTATCGTCGGGCGAAAGGGAAATGATGGGCACGCCCTCCAGCAGAGGGGGGGTGACGAGCTGGGCCTGTGCCAAGGGGTGGTCGGCCCGCATGACGCACACGCCCATCGTTTCCATGAACTGTGTGCTCACCAAATTGGCTCGCTCGATCTCGTCGGCGCATAGCCCGAGATCGTGGGTGCCGCTCGAGACGAGGTTGCGAACCGCGGCCGAGTTGGCAATCTCGAGCGTGATTGAAACCTCTGGCCGCTTGTCCAGGAACAGTTTGAGGACTTTCGGCACGAATGTCAGGCCCAGAGCGGCCGAGCTCGCGATGCGCAACGAGCCCGTTCCCACGGCCCGTATCCGCGCCACCGTCTGACGCAGGCGGTCGAGCCCCACGTGAGTATCGATGATCTCCCGATACAGCAGCTGCGCCTCTGGCGTTGGTGACAGGCGCGGCCCCGCTCTCTGAAACAGCTTGAGCTTGGTGGTATCTTCCAGCCGTTTGAGCGAGCGGCTGATCGCCGGCTGCGAGATCCCGAGCAGCGCCGCGGCCTGGGTGGTCGAGCCGGTTTTCATGACCGCGCTGAAAGATTCCAAAAGGCTCAGGTTCATTACATCACGCCAGCATCATAACTTGAACGCATAGTAAAGGCGTATTGGCTATTTGGTAAAGCGGTAAGGGTCGTCTAGGCTCGGGAAATGGGATCCAACCGCACACACCATGACACCTTGTGTCTGCCAATCCGCAGCGCATCGGCCGACGGATTTGCCAGCCTCACCGTCCCGATCCACCGCGCATCGACCATTACCTTCCCCACAGTGGCTGCGTATCAAGACCGGCGCGAAGCAATCTATGACGGCTACTCCTACGGCTTGTATGGCACCCCCACGACGCGGGCTCTGGAGATGCGGATTGCCGGCCTGGAGCGGGCCGAGCGCGCCCTGGTCCTTCCATCGGGTTTTGCTGCCATCGCAGTGACAACCCTTGCTTCGGCGCAATCGGGCCAGCGCGTTCTGTTCCCCGACAACTGTTATGACACGATACGGCCCTTCGCTACCACCCTTCTGGCGGGACTGGGGATAGACGCGCAATTCTACGACCCCGCCCTGGGCGCGAATGTGGAATCCTTGCTGGACGAGCGCGTCGCTCTCTTGTGGGTCGAGTCCCCAGGCTCGGTCACCATGGAGGTGCAGGACGTGCCGGCGATCGTCCGCGCGGCTCATTCCCGAGGCGTCAAGGTGGCCGCGGACAACGCCTGGGCTACCCCGTTGCGTTTCCGGCCGCTCGACCATGGCTGCGATTTCTCCATATCCCCGCTGTCGAAATATCTGAACGGTCATTCCGACGCGATCATGGGGGCCGTCGCCGTAAGGGACGAGGGGCTATACCGGCGCCTGAAGGACTTCTCGCGCTATCTCGGCATGGGGGCGTCATCCGACGATGCCGGTCTGGTCCTGCGCGGCATAGAAACCCTGGCTGTTCGTCTGGACCGTAGCGAGGCAAGCGCCCTTGATCTGGCCCGGTTGATTTCCAACCGCCCGTGGGTGCGCGCCCTGCGCCATCCGGCATTCCCCGATACGCCGGGCCATGAGTTCTGGAGTCGCGATTTTTCAGGATCGAGCGGCGTCTTTTCCGTGTTCGTCGATCCGAGCGTCGCCGCGCACGTTGCGCCGGCGATCGAATCGCTAGAGCTCTTCTCGATCGGGGCAAGCTGGGGGGGGACAAGAAGCGTCGTCGCGGTGCTTGAAGGGACGCCGCCACGGGCCATCGAAGCTGCGCGCCACGACGGCCCGATCATCCGGTTCAGCGTCGGCCTGGAGAACGTCGATGACCTCCGCGATGATCTGTCGCGCGCGCTCGACCATCTCGATGCGGCCTATGGGCAAACGCACACTCTTGCACTGGGAGAAGACAAATGATTCCGTTCTCGCGGGGATGCATGGCGACGGCGCTGGCCGCCGCTGTGTTGACCGGGTGCACCGGCGGGGGAGGGTCAGCCGCAGATGCCGGAGGCGTCGCCAGGATCAAGGCTCGCGGCTATCTGTCATGCAGCGGCAGCCAGGGTATCCCTGGCTTGTCCCGACCCGATGAGAAGGGTGTCTGGCGCGGTTTCGACAGCGACATTTGCCGGGCATTCGCGGCGGCCGTTCTGGGTGATGCGCAAAAGGTGCGCTTCGTGCCCCTGAATTCTGCGCAGCGGCTGCCGGCCCTCCAGACCGGTGAGATCGACATCCTCTCGCGCACCAGCACGATCACCTTCACCCGCGACATGGCGGTCCGCTTCGTGGCGGTCACGCTGTATGACAGCGACGCCGTGCTTGTGAGGAAGTCGCTCGGCGTGAAGAATCCGGCAGACCTCGGCGGCAAGACGGTCTGCATGCAGGGTGGCGGCAGCCTTGTCGAAAATGCCCTCGACGAGCTCGAGGAGGCCGAAAAGATCAAGCTGGAGCGCGTGTATTTCGATTCCACCACCACCGCGCGCGACACTTATCTGGCCGGGCGCTGCGACCTATACGTCACCGACGGTTTGGCGGCCAGGAGCCAGCTCGCCACGGTGGTCAAGAACCCGCAGGAACACGATCTGCTGTTCATCGGCAAGACCATCGAACCCAATGGCGTTGCCATACCAAGAGGCGACGATCGCATGTTCGACATTGTCCGCTGGACCGCAAACCTGCTCATCTGGGCCGAGGCGAACGGTATCACATCGGCCAACGTCGATCAGCAACTGGCCTCGGGCAGCAGCGAAATCAGGCGCGTGCTGGGCTCCGATGACGCTTACGGCCGCGCGCTGGGTCTGGACCAGAAATGGGCCTATAATGTGATCAAGCAGGTCGGGAACTACGCTGAGATCTGGGATCGCAATCTCGGCGCCAAGTCTCCGATCAAGGCGGAGCGGCGCTTGAACGCGCTGCAGGCGAACGGCGGCCTGCAATTCCCCCTGCCTTGGGATTGATCATGGCCCGTGACGGCAGCTCCCGAGGCGGGCCCGCACGCGAGCCTGTCAACATCCGTGCGATCGCCCTCCAGCTCGGCGCGGTAACGCTTGCGCTCACCGCGATCGGGCTGGTTGTGCTGACGACTCTGGGCAATCTCGCCGCCCGGGGAATTCCGATCGGTTTCGATTTCCTCAGCGGCAGAGCCGGCTTCACCATCTCGGAATCGCTGATCCCCTATAGTCCGAATGACTCCAACCTCTGGGCCATCTTTGCCGGCGTGGGCAACACCGTCGCCGTGTCGATGCTCGTTATCATCATCTCGACGGTTACGGGCACGCTCCTTGGGATCGCGCGACTGAGCAGCAATCCCCTGGTCTCAGCGCTCGCCAGAATATGGGTCGAGACGGCGCGCAACACGCCGCTGCTGCTGTTGCTGCTGTTCATCTACACGATCTGGTGGGCCTTGCCGGCGGACTCCGCCAGTCAACTGATGCCCGGGGTTTACGCCTCGATGCGCGGACTGGCGGTACCCTGGTTCGAGGCCGCATGGAGCCAGGGGACAGCAATCCTTCTTGCCGCGCTGGTGGTGGCCCTGCTTGCCATCGCTGGGACTGCGGCTGCGATCGTTGGCCGGCGAACCGGCCGCAGGCCGCCCTATCTGAGTCTCGCGACAGCCGGTGCTGCCGTCATCGTGATGCTTGCATTCCTTGCGACAGGCGGGACTCTCGATCGGCCGCGGCAGGTGGGCACATCGCTCCAGGGCGGGATCACGCTGACGCCCGAGACCGCGACGCTGCTGCTCGGGCTGGTGTTCTACACGACCGGGTTCATCGCCGAGATCGTGCGCAGCGGAATCAATGCGGTCCCCCGCGGCCAGTGGGAGGCCGCGCGCGCGCTGGGGTTATCGTCAAGCAGGATCCTGCGCCTGATCATCCTGCCGCAGATGATGCGGGTCATCGTTCCGCCCATGACGAGTCAATACATCAACGTCGTCAAGAACAGCACCCTGGCCCTGGCGATCGGCTATTCGGATCTGATGGTCGTGATGGGAACCGTGATCAACAAGACCAGCAGAGCTGTCGAAGGGACCGCGATCATCATCGGGGCCTATCTTCTCATCAATCTCACCCTGTCCGCGATGATGAATCTCTACAACCGCCGCGTCATGATCAGGGAGCGTTGAAACGATGAACGTCCTCGCTCTAGCTGATCCGGAAACCGGCGCGAGGGCGGCGCCCATCGCCAAGCGGCGCTCGTGGCTGAAGCTTCTGTTCGGCACGCCGCTGAACGCGCTGCTGACGATTATCTTTGGGCTGGCGTTCGTGCGAATGGGTTTTTGGCTGGTCGACTGGGCCATTATAAACGCCGCCTTCCTGCCCGCCGAGCCCGCAAGCTGCCAGGCGGCCCGAGGAGCCTGTTGGAGCTTCGTCATCGCGAAGCACAGTCAGATACTCTTCGGAATCTATCCGCCGGAAGAGCGGTGGCGGCCGGCCCTCGTCTGTCTGCTTCTCATTGGGCTCCTGATCTACTCGGTGCGCCCAGCGTCCTGGCGCCCGCGGCTTCTTGGTTTTTGGGTCGCAGCCATCGTCGCCGTCTTCTTGCTCATGCTCGGGGGCGTACCGGGACTGGCATTGGTCCCCACCGCCCTGTGGGGCGGCCTGCCGATAACGCTGATCCTGACGGTCGTTGCGATCGGGGCCGCGTTTCCGCTCGCGATCCTGCTGGCGCTCGCTCGCCGCTCGAAGCTGCCTGCGGTCAGCGCGCTCAGCGTTTTGTTCATCGAGACGACTCGCGCGCTTCCGCTTCTCAGCATCCTCTTCATCGCCTCGATCATGCTGCCGCTCCTTCTTCCCGAGGCGCTTCTTCCGGACAAATTCTTTCGGGCCTTGCTGGCGCTGTTGCTGTTCGCCGCCGCCTACATGGCCGAGGTCATCCGCGGCGGCCTCCAGGCTCTTCCCAAAGGGCAGAGCGAGGCCGCCGAGGCGCTCGGCTTGTCCTATTGGCAGAGGCAGCGGTTGATCATCCTGCCCCAGGCGATCGGCATCGTGATCCCCGCGCTTACCAATACGATCATCGTCATGATCAAGAACACCAGTCTCGTTCTGGTCGTGGGGCTCTTCGATCTGGTGAGCTCGGGCAAGGCGGCCTTGGCCGATCCCTCGTGGAGCTCACCCGCGGCGGAGACTTATCTCTTCATCGCTGCGATCTATTTCATTCTCTGCTTCGGCTTTGGGCGCTTCGCAGACGGCCTCGAGCGGCGGCGAAAGGTGTCCCGATGACCGTGCAATCCTTTGCTCACGATGCCACCGGGCCGGCCATAGAGATCGTCGGTCTCAACAAGTGGTTCGACGATTTCCACGCGCTGCGCGACATCGATCTTCGCGTCGAGGCTGGCGGGCGGATCGTGGTGTGCGGGCCCTCGGGCTCGGGCAAATCGACTCTGATCCGGTGCATCAATCAGCTCGAACATCATCAGCAGGGTTCGATCCGGGTCGGGGGCAGGGAAGTGTCGCACGAACCCAAGAAACTCGAGATCATCCGCCGCGACGTCGGCATGGTGTTTCAGAGTTTCAACCTGTTCCCTCATCTGACGATCCTCGAGAACTGCACGCTGGCGCCGCTGTGGGTGCTGAAGCAGCCGCGGTCCGAAGCGGAGGCGACCGCCTTACACTTCCTCGAGCGTGTCCGTATTCCCGAGCAGGCGCATAAATATCCCGGCCAGCTCTCTGGCGGCCAGCAGCAGCGGGTGGCGATCGCGCGCTCGCTGTGCATGAATCCGAAGATCATGCTGTTCGACGAGCCGACGTCCGCGCTCGATCCTGAAATGGTCAAGGAAGTGCTGGATACCATGCTGGGTCTTGCGCAGGACGGAATGACGATGATCGTCGTGACCCACGAGATGGGCTTTGCTCGCCAGGCTGCCGATCGCGTCATATTCATGGACGAGGGCAGGATCGTGGAATCAGCGCCCCCCGATGCGTTCTTCAACACTCCTGTCCATGCGCGCACTCGCCAGTTTCTGGACCAGATCCTGGTCTGACCCTGGCCCGTTCCACCTCATGTCATCCGGCTCTATGGCTCGTGCCCCAAGCAAGGTCGCGAAGGTTGCGGGCGAGCATCGCCACGCGAGTCAGCGCGACTTGCTGGCCAATTCCCATAACCCGGCGGCGCGGGCCCCGGTCCTGCAGAAGCCAACGACCTTGCCATCACACTGTCGCAGTGCCTCGGCGAACCTGGCGGCATCCTCAGGAGTGGGCCTGCCCGGCACCACCGGGATATGGGTATAGGCAAGTCCATGGCGCTCTGCCTCGGCCCCCAGTTCGGCGGACTTGGGCTGGCCAGGTTCTTCGTCGTCCGGGCGGGCATTGATGATGCCCTTGTATCCTTGCGCGGCGAGCTCGCCGATCTCAGCCAGCGTGACTTGCGGACGCACCGCGAATTGGGGTGAAAGCTGCTTGTACTCCGTCATCATCGGTCTCCAAAGGTCCTGAACCCCGGTTTTCGGGTCGGTTCGCCGCATCGCCGACACCGGTCAGCTTCTATCGAAGCGCGTTGAGGGGCAGCTTGAGATAGACCTCGCCGTTGTCTTCCGGCTCGGGCAGGTGGCCGGCGCGCATGTTCACCTGGATCGCCGGCAGGATCAGCTTGGGCATGTTCAGCGTGGCGTCGCGCTGAGTGCGCATCGCGACGAACTCCTCCTCGCTCACATCCTTGTGCAAATGGACGTTGCCGGTTCGCTCGGCCAGCATCGTCGTCTCCCACACGAAGTGGTCGCGATTGGGCGCCTTGTAATCGTGGCACAGGAACACCCGGGTGGCGTCGGGCAATTCCATCAGACGCCGCACCGAGCGGTAGAGCGCGCGCGCATCGCCGCCCGGGAAATCCGCGCGCGCCGAGCCGTAATCGGGCATGAACATCGTATCGCCGGTGAAGAGCGCATCGCCGATCACATAGGCCATGTCGGCCGGAGTGTGGCCGGGCACGTGAAGGGCGATCAGGTCGAGCTCGCCAATTCCGAGGGTGTCCCCATCTTTCAGCAGAACATCGAACTGCGAGCCATCGCGCTGAAACCGCGTGCCTTCGTTGAAGATCTTGCCGAAAACCTGCTGCACCGTGACGATATCCGCACCGATGGCGAGCTTGCCGCCAAGCTTTTCCTGCAAGTATGGCGCTGCCGACAGATGATCTGCATGGGCATGGGTTTCGAGCAGCCAGTCGACCGTCAGACCTTCCTGCCGCACATAGTCGATCACCGCGTCGGCGGAGGCAAAGCCGGTGCAGCCGGACGCCTGATCGAAGTCGAGCACGCTGTCGATGATCGCGGCTCTCCCCGTTGCCGAGTCACTGACCACATAGGTGGCGGTAAAGGTTGGCTCGTCGAAAAAGGCCTTGACCAGCGGCGCTTCCCGCGTACCCGCAAGCGCTGCGTCGACTTGTGCGATGGCGCGTTCGAGATTGGTGTCGTTCGGCACGGATCAGCTCCTGTCTTCTTCGGTGACGCCCGTCCGCCCAAGTTCGGGACAGAACAGGTCATGGAGGAGGGCAAGCACCTGGAGTGCCTTGGGGTCGCGGATGCTGTAGAAGACTGTCTGAGCTGCCTTGCGCGTGGTCACCAGGTTCTGTTCGCGAAGCTTGGCGAGGTGCTGGGACAGGGCCGACTGGCCGAGTCCCACTCGGGTTGCCAGGTTGCCCACGGACAGCTCGCCGCTCTCGGCGAGATGGCAGAGCACCAGCAGGCGCGGTCCGTTCGCCATGGCCTTCAACAACTCCGCTGCTTCGGCGGCTTGCCCCTCGAACTTCTCGATCGCGTCCACGAAGCTCTCCATTAGACACCTCTAATGTAGGCAACCCTGAATTCGAGACAAGGGGCGCGCCCGCGGCGATTGGCCGGATCATCGCAAACCGCCCGGCACCGGCAGTACCGATCACCCCTTATGACAATGAGGGAGACCGCTCCCGGTTCCGCCTTGCCATGAGCGCCCGCGCCGCACACGCTGGATGGGTCGCAAACTCCGATGGCTGACCGAGGAAACGATGAAGGAATTGGACCGGCTGACCGTGCCACGAACGGTCTGGGCTCTGGGCCTGGTCAGCCTGTTCATGGATCTCTCGTCGGAGATCATCCACGCGCTGCTCCCGCTGTTTCTCACCACGACGCTTGGCGTGAGCGTGGCGGTGGTCGGGCTGATCGACGGAGTCGCTGAATCCACCGCCTCGATCTCGAAGGTATTCTCGGGATATCTTTCCGACCGGTTTGGCCGGCGAAAACCGCTCATCCTGCTTGGTTACGGCCTTGGCGCGCTTTCCAAGCCGTTCTTCGCATTGGCCGGAACCGCCACCATGGTGATGGGCGCACGCTTCGCCGACCGTATCGGAAAGGGCATCAGAGGCGCGCCGCGCGACGCTTTGATTGCGGATATCACCCCCTTGGCCATTCGCGGCCGCGCGTTCGGGCTTCGCCAGACGCTGGATACGATCGGCGCATTTGTCGGGCCATTGCTCGCGATTGGGCTGATGGTCCTGTTGGCGAACGACATGCGCTCCGTGTTCTGGATCGCCACCATTCCAGCCTTCATCGCCGTCCTTCTGATCGTCTTCAGCGTCAATGATCGTGAGGCCCAGGACACCGCAGCTCGACCGCCCGTGCGGATGCGGGATATTTCCCGATTTGATATGGCCTTCTGGATTATCGTGGTCATCGGAGTGGTCTTCACCTTCGCGCGCTTCAGCGAGGCATTCCTCGTCTTGAAGGCCGCCGCGGAGGGCCTTCCGCTTGCCCTGGCCCCGCTCGTCCTGGTCGCCATGAACCTGGTCTATTCGCTCGGAGCCTATCCCGCCGGAGTCCTGTCGGATCGGACCGATGGGCGCCATCTCCTCATCTGCGCCATGGCTTGTCTCGTTTTCGCCGACCTGATCCTGGCTTTCGTGCCGGGTTTGTTCGGGGCCTTCGCGGGGATTGCGCTTTGGGGCCTGCACATGGCCCTCAGCCAGGGCCTGCTTGCCAAGCTGATCGCCGATCGCGCGCCGGAAACCTTGCGGGGCACCGCCTACGGAGTCTTCAACCTAGCAACCGGAGTGGCGCTGCTGCTGGCCAGCGTCACCGCCGGTCTACTCTGGGACCGCATGGGGCCGGATGCGACATTCATCGCGGGCGCCGTATTCGCGGGGGCAGCGATGGTGATGCTAGCGTTCATGAGCTCTCATCGGGCGCGAGCCAGCCGATCGTAGGGGTCTTGCCCGCAGAGGGTCTGGAAGGCCGCGGCTGGTCGCTTTTCACGCGATCGCGATGCTCGCCATCAACGGCTTCTGGGGCCTGCGGCTGTTCGAATTCAGCGAATTTGGCCAGCGCGCTCATGCCGACTATTCATCGCGCACTCTCTCCGCTAACGAACCCCTCGTGCGCCCGTTCATCGCCCTCTTCGGCCTCCTCGCGATGGTCCTTTCCGGTCTTCATGCCGGTTCGCTCGCCGCGCATGGCAGCGAGCAAATGGAAGTATCGCCTGTCGCAGGCTATACGCACATGCACCGGCACGCCGACCACCACTACGGTCCCAGCGACAGCGATGGGTCCGCCGATCCGGCATCTGAACAGAGCCATTATCACTGGCCGTCGGTCGCCGCGCCCCAGCTGCCCGGGAGCGATCTCGTACGCCAGTTCGCCAAGCAGATATTGTTCCCGGCCGAGGCTTCGCTGCTGCATTCCGGCTCGCCTGCCCCTCCGCTCGACCCTCCGATAGGCTGACACTTTTGCATTCGCCGCGCGGCTGCGCCGCGTGACTTGCATTCGGGTGTCAGGAGACCTCCCCGATGAGATTTGGTACTGTTGCGGCCCTCCTGGCGGGGGTTGCAGGGCTTGTCGCGACCCCGCTGGCGGCCGAGCCGCTGACCCTGGAAGAAGCCATTCGCCGTTCGCTTTCGAGCTCGCCGCAAGGCCAGGCGGCCGCTGCACGGATCGAAATTCTCGAGGCGGTGCGGGCTGCCGCCGATACCAAACCGGCCGCCACGATCGACGGATCGGTAGAGAACATCGGCACCGGCAGCTTCGGTCTGGTCCAGGTCGACGCGACCTACAATCTGCGTCTCGAACGCGGCGGGAAGCGGCTGGCGCGGATCGAACTCGCCCAGGGCGACATCGGCATCGCCCAGGCCGAAGCGCTGCTACGCCGCCTCGATTTGGCCAGGGAGGTGCAGGAACTCTACGTTCAGGCGCAGGCCGCCACTCTCAAGCTCGAATTGGCCCGGAGCCGGGTCGAGATTGCCGAGCGGCTCCAGGTCGAAGTGCAGCGCCGCGTCACCGACGCGCGCGATCCGCTGTTCGCGGGCACCCGGGCGCGGACTCAACTCGCCGAAGCGAAGGTCGATCTCGAGCTTGCCGACCACGCCTTGGCGGCGGCCAAGACCCGGCTGTCGCTGCTGACCGGCGGCGATCCAGCCGCGTTGTCGCTGGTGACAGCGCGGTTCCTCGAAATCCCGGTCGTCCGCGTCGCCGCGAACGATCTCCCTTCGGTCGATCTCGCGCTGTTCGAGGCCCGGCGCCAGCGGGCGGGAGCGAATTATCGGCTGCAAGAGGCGTACAGGAAAACCGATCCGACGATTTATGTCGGTCCGCGCGTGGTCGGAACCGGCCATGTGGGGGCGGTGGCGGGGGTCTCGTTCCCGCTCCCCAACCGTGCGCTCAACCGGGCCAACGTCGCGCGCGCCGCGGCCGAGCAGCGCCAGATCGAGGCCGACCTGGCGGTCGAGCGGTTCCAGCGGCGACGGCAAGTCGCTCTGGCGGCGGAGCGCGTCGAGGAAGCACGGCACGAGGCCGAGGCGATCCAGGCGCGGGTCGTCCCCGGGGCCGAGCAGACGCTGCGCGAGGTTCGCGCGGGCTACAACCGCGGCGGGTTCACTTTTCTCGACCTTTCGACCGCGCAGTCTGCGCTGCACGATGCGCGCGTCCGCTTCGTCGAGGCTCTTTCCGAATATCACATGGCGAAGGTCGAACTTGACCGGCTGACCGGCCAGTTCGTCGGCCTTGTTGGGGGTAACCGATAATGCGCAAGACACATACCATTTTTGCGGCGCTGCTCGCCGCTTCGCTGCCTGCCTGCGGGCAGTCCGGTGAAGACAGTGCGGAGAAAGAGGCAGGCGAGGTCGCCGCCGGGGATTATGAGCGAGGACCGCACAACGGCCGGATGCTGCGCGACGGCGATTTCGCCATCGAGCTTACGGTTTTCGAGGACGGCGTTCCGCCCGAATACCGGCTCTACGCCTATCGCGGCAACAAGCCCCTCGATCCTCAAGCAGTTCGCGCGCGAGTGACGATCAAGCGGCTCGACGGCGACGTCACGACTTTCGCATTCCGGCCGCAGGAGGATTACCTGCGAGGCAATTCCGTGCTGGTCGAGCCGCACAGCTTCGACGTCGAAGTGGTGGCCAGCGCCGCCGGAAAGCGTCATCGCTGGGCATTCCCGTCCTACGAAGGGCGCGTGACGATTGTGGACGAGGCGGCCCGCGCGGCTGGCATCGAAACCGGAACTGTCGGGCCGCAGCAGGTCGGCGAAACGATCGAGATTATCGGCCGGGTCGAACTCGATCCGACCGGCAGCGCCGAGGTTGGAGCAAAGTATCCCGGTCCGGTCGTGTCGGTCCACCGCAACGTCGGCGACCGGGTCGGGCGCGGAACGCTGCTGGCGCGCGTGGAGAGCAGCAACTCGCTGCAAACTTATGCCATTTACGCCCCGATCGCGGGCGTGATCACGCAGCGCAACACGAACGTGGGCGATATCGCGGACAGTCAGCCGTTGTTCGTAATTTCCGACCCCTCGCGCACAGTCGCAACCTTTCCGATCTTCCCGCGGAACATCGAGCGTATTCGCCCCGGACAGTCGGTGCAGATCCGGGGGCTTGAGGGGGAACGATCGCAGACAGCGACCATTCGCGATTTCCTGCCGCTGGCCGAAGTCACCAGCCAGGCCGTCACCGCTCGCGCCAGCCTGCCCAACCGCGACGGCTTCTGGCGGCCGGGAATGGCGGTACGGGGCCTGGTATCGGTCGATCAGCGGAGCGTCCCGCTGGCGGTGCGCACCGAGGCAATACAACAGTTCCGAGACTTCCGGGTGGTCTTCGCCAAGATCGGCCAGACCTACGAGGTGCGCATGCTCGAGCTTGGACGCGAAGGGCCCGAGTGGACCGAGGTTCTGAGCGGGATCAAGCCGGGCACCGTCTACGCCACCAAGAACAGCTACGTGATCAAGGCCGACATCGAAAAGTCGGGTGCGAGCCACGATCACTAGAGGACGCGCTTTCATGCTCAATCGCATCATCGAGCTATCGATCCGACAGCGTTTCGCCGTCCTCCTGGCCGTCTTCCTCCTGGCGGCGCTGGGCATCTACAACTTCGGGCGGCTCAAGATCGACGCCGTTCCGGACATCACGAACGTCCAGGTGCAGATCAACACCTCCGCGCCGGGTTTTTCGCCGCTTGAAGCCGAGCAGCGCATCACCTTTCCCGTCGAAACGGCGATCGCCGGCCTCCCCGGTTTGAAATACACCCGCTCGGTTTCCCGCTACGGTCTGTCGCAGGTAACGGTGGTGTTCGAGGACGGGACCGACATCTATTTCGCGCGCCAGCTGGTCAACGAGCGCCTCCAGAGCGTGCGGTCAAACCTTCCCCCGACCGTCGAGCCCGCGCTCGGGCCCATCGCGACCGGGCTGGGCGAAATCTTCATGTACACGATCGAGGCCAAACCGGGAGCGGTGAAGCCCGATGGCTCGCGTTATACACCGCAAGACCTGCGGACGTTGCACGACTGGGTGGTGCGCCCGCAGCTCCGCAATGTGCCCGGCGTTACCGAAGTCAATTCGGTGGGTGGGTACCGCAAGGAATTTGTCGTCGCGCCATATCCCTCGCGCCTGGCGGGCTTCGGCCTGACGGTTGAGGACGTGATCGAGGCGCTGAAGAGGAACAACGCCAATGTCGGCGCCGGCTATGTCGAGCGGTCGGGCTCGCAGTTCCTGATCCGGGTTCCCGGCCAGGCCGCAGGCGAACGCGACCTGGCCGGCATCATCGTCGCCTCGCGCGAAGGCGTGCCGATCCGCATTGTCGATGTTGCCGACGTCAGAATCGGATCGGAAATTCGCAACGGCGCGGCGACCAAGGACGGCCGCGAGGTCGTGCTCGGCACGATCTACATGCTGGTGGGCGAGAACGCGCGCGATGTCAGCGTGGCGGTCGCCGGCAAACTAGAGGAGATCAATCGCTCGCTCCCCGGCGGGGTGGTCGCCAATACTGTCTACGACCGCTCGAAGCTGGTCGAAGCGACGGTCCGGACGGTCGAGAAGAACTTGGCCGAAGGCGCCATGCTGGTGATTGTCGTGCTGTTACTGCTCCTGGGGAACATCCGCGCGGCGCTGATCACCGCTGCGGTCATCCCGCTGTCGTTCCTGTTGACCATCACCGGGATGGTCGAAAGCGGGACCTCGGGCAACCTGATGAGTCTGGGGGCGCTCGACTTCGGGCTGATCGTCGATGGCGCGGTCATCATCGTCGAGAACTGCCTCAGCCGCTTCGGCCAGGCGCAGCATTCGCTCGGGCGATTGCTGACGCGGGACGAGCGCTTCAAGCTCGCCGCAAGTGCTACTGAGGAGGTCATCCGGCCGAGCCTGTTCGGCATCCTCATCATCACCATCGTCTATCTGCCGATCTTTGCACTCGAGGGAGTCGAGGGCAAGACGTTCCACCCGATGGCGCTGACCGTGGTAATCGCGCTCACGGCGGCGCTCATGCTGTCGCTGACCTTCGTGCCCGCGGCGGTGGCGACCTTTGTCACCGGCAAGGTCGAGGAGAAGGAGAACAGGGTCATGCGGGCTGCCAAGTCGCGCTATGCGCCTTTGCTCGCCTTCGCGATCGCCCGCCGCAAGGCAGTGATCGCGGGGGCCGCGACGCTGGTGGTCGTAAGCGGTTTTGCAGCGACACGGCTGGGTTCGGAGTTCATCCCCAATCTCGACGAGGGCGACATCGCGCTTCATGCCCTGCGGATACCGGGAACCAGCCTGACGCAGGCGGTCTCGATGCAGGCCGCGCTGGAGGACAGGATCAAGACCTTTCCAGAGGTCGAGAAGGTGTTCGCCAAGATCGGCACCGCCGATGTCGCCACCGACCCAGTGCCGCCGTCGGTGGCCGATACCTTCATTATCATGAAGCCGCGCAGCCAATGGCCCGACCCCCGCAAGCCCAAGACCCAGCTCGTCGCCGAGATGAATGCGGCGGTCGAGCAGGTGCCGGGTTCGCGCTACGAGTTCATCCAGCCGATCCAGATGCGCTTCAACGAGCTTATCGCGGGGGTGCGCTCGGATGTCGCGATCAAGGTCTACGGCGACGATCTTGACCAGCTTGCCGCCACTGCGGCGGAGATCGAGCGCGTCGTCGGAACGATTGAGGGGTCGCAGGACGTCCAGACCGAACAGGTCACCGGCCTCCCCTTCGTCCAGGTGGTGCCAGACCGGATCAAGCTGACCCAGCTGGGCCTCAATGTCGACACTGTGCAGACAGTGGTCGCGACCGCCATCGGCGGTGCGGAAGCGGGCCAGATCTTCGAGGGGGACCGGCGGTTCGACATCGTGGTCCGCCTGCCCGAGGAGCTGCGCCAGGATCCGCAGGTGCTCGAACGGCTGCCCATCCCGCTCCCCGGCGGCGGTTCGGTGCCGCTGGCAGAAGTGGCCAGGATCGAGCGTACACAAGGGCCGAACCAGATCAGCCGCGAGAACGGCAAGCGTCGCGCGGTCGTGACCAGCAACGTGCGCGGACGCGATCTGGGTTCTTTTGTCCGCGAGGCACGGCGCCGCATCACGGCCGAGGTGGATGTGCCCGATGGCTACTGGATCGAATACGGCGGCACATTCGAGCAGCTTCAGTCTGCGGCCACGCGATTGCAGATCGTCGTCCCCGTGACACTGCTGCTGATCTTCGGTCTGCTGATGGCGCTGTTCAGATCGGCCAAGGATGCTCTGGTGGTGTTCTCCGGCGTGCCACTGGCCCTGACCGGCGGCGTCGCGGCGCTGCTGCTGAGGGGCATCCCGTTCTCGATCTCGGCGGGGGTTGGGTTCATCGCCCTGTCGGGCGTGGCCGTGCTCAACGGCGTGGTGATGCTGACCTTCATCAGGCAATTGATGGAGCAGGGCCGTCCGCTCGAGGACGCCATTCGCGAAGGCGCGCTGGCGCGGCTGCGGCCGGTGTTGATGACGGCGCTCGTCGCCAGCCTCGGCTTCGTGCCGATGGCGCTCAACGTCGGGCTCGGCTCGGAAGTCCAGCGCCCGCTGGCGACGGTGGTCATCGGCGGGATCATCTCGTCCACCATCCTCACCTTGCTGGTGCTGCCGGCTCTCTACCGCATGGTCCGGGGCCGCGACAGCAAAGCCGAAGACACGCCGTTCGCAGCCGCTGAGCCCGCCATCACCTAACGCAAACGGAGCAACTTCATGCCGCCCCCGGCAGGACCCAATCTTGCCGAAACACCCCGCCGCATGCACCGGTGATCATCTGACCGCCGATCAGATGCCGGCGAATGGGTCAGCATGAGGAAATCGGGAGAAGCGCGATGCTGAAAGTTCTTGCCAACCGCACTTATCGCCACCTGTTCCTGGCACAGGTCATCGCGCTGGTCGGGACGGGACTGGCGACCGTGGCCCTCGGGCTGCTCGCCTACGACATCGCCGGGGCCAATGCGGGCGCGGTTCTGGGCACGGCGCTGGCGATCAAGATGGTGGCCTATATCGGCATCGCGCCGGTGGTGGGCGCCTACGCCGACCGGCTGCCGCGCAAGAGCCTGCTGGTGGCGATGGACCTGGTGCGCGCGGGTGTCGCGCTGGTCCTGCCCTTCGTCGACGCGGTGTGGCAAATCTACCTGCTGATCTTCCTGCTGCAATCGGCTTCAGCGGCTTTCACGCCCACTTTCCAGGCGACGATCCCCGAAATCGTTCCCGATGAGGAGGAATATACCAACGCTCTCTCGCTTTCGCGGCTCGCCTATGACCTGGAAAGCCTGCTCAGCCCGATGCTTGCGGCGCTGATGCTGACCGTCATCAGCTTCAATTGGCTGTTCGCGGGAACCTCGGCGGGGTTCGCCGTCTCGGCGGTGCTGGTGATGACCTCAGCTCTGCCTCACCGCAAAGCCGCGGCGCGCGCGGTGGAGAGCGTGTGGCGCAAGACGACCCGCGGTCTGCGCATCTATCTCAAGACGCCGCGTCTTGTCGGACTCCTGGCGGTGACTCTTGCGGCCGCGGCGGGGAGCGCGATGGTCATCGTCAATACCGTGGTCATCGTAAAGGGGATGGGCGGATCGCAGCAGGAGGTGGCGCTGGCCCTTGCCGCCTATGGCGGCGGCTCCATGGTGGTCGCGCTGCTCTTGCCCCGCCTCCTGCGCAGCCTCAGCGAGCGTACCACGATGCTGATCGGAGCCGGTGTGCTGGGTGGAGTATTGCTCGCATTCGCCGCAACAGCCCCCGCGCTGCCGCCGGCTTCGATGTGGCCCTTCCTGCTGGCGGGATGGCTGGTCATGGGGGCGGGCTATTCGCTGTGCGTCACGCCCGCCGGGAGATTGCTGCGCCGGTCCTCGAACGAAGCGGACCGTCCGGCGCTATTCTCGGCCCAATTCGCGTTGAGCCATGTCTGCTGGCTGATCGCTTATCCCGTCGCGGGTCAGGCAGGTGCGCTTCTCGGGATGCCCGCGGCGTCCGCGCTGCTGGCCGCGATCGCCGCGATCGGGCTGGTTGCAGGGCTGTGGCAATGGCCGGCGGCCGATCCCGAAGCAGTCGAGCACGATCACTCCGACTTGCCCCCGGGGCATCCTCATATTGCCGCGGCGGGTGCAGGACCCCACCGGCACGCTTACGTGATCGACGATCTGCACCTGGAGTGGCCGCAGAGAAATTGAGCCGAAAGGCGATTTCAGGCAATCGGCCGCAGTCGAAAAGCGATGGCAAGGCGACCCTGGGAACGCTGGCCCTGCCGTTCATCTGTCACTCACCGACCGCCGCATATTTGAGCCGGGCCTCAGGCAATCATCGGGAATGTCAGAACTCATGCTCAAGCCGTGCCGCCCACTCGCAATCGTTCTTGTCAGCGCTGTGGCACTTCCCTCGACCCTCCATGCAGCGGCACCCGATCCCGGCAAGAAGGCCTGTGTTCAGGAAGCGCGGCGATTGTGCCCGGCGGAAATGAAGTCGTTGAGCCGCAAGAAAGTGGAGGCCTGCATGATCGCGAAGATAAACCAGACGTCGCCCGTGTGTCATGCCGCGATGCTGAGGATCAAGGCGCAGCGCGAAGCGGCTCGCCCGGTCAGGCCCTGAGCCCGCCCCCGGTGCCGTAAAGCGCCCGGTTTTCCGTGCCGATGCGGACATAGAGCATCGCCGCATTGAGCAGGGTGAACACCACTGCAATCCACACCAGACCGAAGACGAGCGGCAAGACCGCGATCTCGGCACTGACGACCATATAGTTGGGGTGCCGCAGGAAACGAAAGGGCCCCTTTTTCACCAGCGGCGCAGCGTCGGAGACGATGATCCGCGTGGTCCAGCGCGGGCCCAGCGTCGCCAGCACCCAAACACGCAGGAGTTGGAGCACTGCGAAGATTGCGAGCAATGGAAGGTCGACCGCCCGGCCGCCGACCGTGAACCACAGTGCGGCGAGCCATGAGGCGTGCATCGCCACCATCGCGGGGTAGTGGCGCGCGCCCACTTCGCGGGCCCCGGCGGCGAGCAGCCTGGCCGTGTTCCGGCGATCGAGCGCGAGCTCTGCCAACCGCTGCGCGGTCACGAATGCCATGATGGCATAGGGCCAGCTCATGTCGCGCTGCGCAGCGTCAACGAGGACGCAGTAAAGCCGGGTCCCAGGGCGTTGAGAACGCAAAGCGGCGGAAGCCCCCGATTGCGATAACGATCCAGCACGAACAGCACCGTGGGTGCCGACATATTGCCATGGTCGCGCAGCACCTCGCGCTCTTCCACCAGCGTCCCCTGCCCCAGCGCCAGTGCCCCTTCGATGGCGTCGACAACCTTGGCCCCGCCGGGGTGGCAGATGAAGCGGTCCACGGCGTCGATCCCGATCCCCTGCGGCTCGAGCATTTCGGTCATGGCCTGGCGCATCTCACGCCGGGCGAAGACCGGTATCGCGCGATTGAGCACCACGCCAAGGCCGGTGGGTTCCGCCTGCCATCCCATGATATCCAGCGTGTCGTTCCAGGTCTTTTCGGCGCCATCGCCGATGTGCACGAAGCCATCTTCGCCGCTTCGCAGCACACAGGCGGCGGCGCCGTCCCCGAACAGGGCCGTCGAGACGACGTCGGCCTTGTCTGCCCTTTCGGTCCGGAGCGCCAGGCTGCACAGCTCGACAGTCACGAACAAAACTCTCGAGTTCGGCGCCGCGCGGGCGAGCTTGCTCGACAACCCCAGACCGCTGACGCCTCCCGCACAGCCGAGCCCGAACACCGGCACGCGAGCCACGTCGGTGCGGAACGGCAAGTTCGCCATCGCGCGGGCTTCCAGACTGGGTGTGGCGAGCCCGGTCGAGGACACGCTGACAATCGTATCGATATCCTCGGCGCGCACGCCGGCCTCATCGAGCGCGCGAGTCGCAACCGCCACGAACAGGGCGACCGCCACCTCGAGATAGACCGCGGCGCGTTCCTGAATGCTTCGCGGGCTACGATACCATTCCACGGGCATCGCGAGCTGGCGATTTTCGATCCCGGCGTTGGCGTAAACCGATGCTAGCCGTTCGAAATCGGTGAACTGCCCGCCGATGAGCTCACGCGCTGCCTCCACCGCCTCGGCTTGGGAAAGGTTGTGAGGCGGCGTACGGGTTGCCAGCGAAAGGATGGACACCGGGTTCATGACTTTACCGCCTGGCATAACCGGCGGACCGGCGCAAAAAAGGTTTCGTCCCGCAACGATCTGGGTCACGGCCCGTTCCTCATTCCTACGTTTCCATATCCGGACGGATGCAGCAAGCTGCGAAAGACTTCGATGAAACCGTGCCCATGAACCAATCCGATACCCGGGTCGCCGGACCGCGCGAATGGACCGGTTTCGTGCTGATGTGCCTGGGCATGTTCATGGCGATCCTGGACATTCAGATCGTGGCGACGTCGCTGCCGGCGATTCAGGCGGCCCTCGGCGTCGGCCCGGACCAGATGGTATGGGTCCAGACCGCCTATCTCACAGCCGAGATTGTCGCGATCCCGCTGACAGGTTTTCTCACCAGCCGTTTCGGGATGCGCCGGTTGTTCGTCGTCGCCATCAGCGTGTTTACGCTGGCGTCGATTGGGTGCGCTGCCAGCAATACGTTCGGGCAGCTCATCGCCTGGCGAATCGTGCAGGGATTTGCAGGGGGCACGCTGATCCCGGCCGTCTTTGCGGCGGTCTTTCTGCTGTTCCCGGAACGCTCCCAGGGGCTGGCCACCACCGTGGCGGGCGTCGCGGCGGTGCTGGCGCCCACCATCGGGCCCATTGTGGGCGGATGGATAACCCAGACCTATTCGTGGCATTGGCTGTTTCGCATCAACATCGTTCCGGGGATCGTCGCGGGCATCGGTGTCGCGATCGCCCTGCGTGGCCGAGCCGCCGAGCAGCAGAGCCATCGCGCCATCGATGTGCTGGCGCTGGCATTGCTGGCAGCGAGCCTGACGGCGCTGCAGCTTGGCCTCAAGGACGCCCCGGGACTGGGATGGGGGGCGCCGCTGGTGCTGGGCTGGTTGGCGCTGTTCTCCGGCTGCGCGGCCGCGTTCATATGGCGGACGCTGGGGTCGCCGTCGCCACTGGTCGAGCTGCGTTGCTTCGCCGACCGCAATTTCGCCATTGGCTGCGTGCTCAGCTTCCTGCTCGGCTTCGGGCTGTTCGGCTCGACTTATCTGATGCCGTTCTTCCTCGGCCTGGTGCGCGGCCACGGGCCGCTCGCGATCGGCGAAATCATGCTGGTGACGGGCGTCACGCAGCTGCTGGCCGCACCCGTCGCAGTCTATTGCGAGCGCCGTTTCGATCCGCGGCGGCTGACCGCGTTCGGCTTTGCGCTGTTCGCGGTGGGCCTCTTGATGAGCACCCGCCAGACCGCGCAGACCGACTTCGAAGGTATGATCCTGCCCCAGATGGTGCGCGGCGCGGCGGTCATGTTCTGCCTGTTGCCCCCGACCCGCATGGCGCTGGGCCGCCTGCCCGACAGGCTGGTTGCCGACGGCAGCGGGCTCTTCAACCTGATGCGCAACCTGGGCGGGGCGATCGGCCTCGCCCTGATCGACACGACCATATTCTCCCGAGCCGCGACGGAAGGGGAGCGGATCGCGGGGCAACTGCGCGCGGGCGATCTGGCGACGGCGGTCCGGATCGGCATCCCGCGCGAAGCCTTCCTCGAGCAGCGGGGCCAGCCGCTTGACGAGTTCGCTCTCGAGATGATCCGGCCGCTGGTCGAAAGAGCCGCGCTGGTCCCTGCGGTCAATGCCGCCTGGCTGTTGTGTGGAACGCTGATCGTGTTGGGGTTGGTCTGCCTTGTCTTTGTCGGGCCTCCGCAACTTTCGCGAGATGATGCCGTCCCTGAAAGCCAGGCCTGAGACGCGATTTGGTGAGCGATCATATCCGTCCGAGCCCACTGCCGCACGGAGCGCGGGGCCAACCGGCATCCGGGGCAAAATGGGGCGCGTGTTGCATTGGATCGCCGCGCTGCCGGTCCGGACAAGGGGGTCCGCCAAGGGGGTCATTTACGGAGCTATCCGTCAGGTTTGCCACCCAAAAGCTATTCAGGGCGGCTCATCAACGGGCTCCCAGACCGCTTGGGCGTTTTTGCAAGTCGCACCGCCATGGAGCATCTCTCCGCCGCATCAACGGCGCCGTAGCGCCGCGAAGTCGTGTCGCCACATGGTCCTGAACAACAGCCAGAAACCGGTCACGGCCAGCCAGGCCATGGCTATCCCAGCCGTGATAATCAGCGGGTGATTAAAGCTCGTCCTGTCAGCGTAATCCATGTTGTGGAGCATCCAGAAGAAATCCCACCAGCGCCAGGTGTCGTTTCGGCGCTCCAGCAAAATGCCAGTTACAGCAGACACATAATACGAGCTCGCCTCATCGTCGGCGAAATCGATTTGCCAGATTGGCGGCTCATGCTCCCTTACCGGCAAAGGGGCCTCGCGCAGCAACTTGGCCGCGACCGGCCACGCCCCCGATGGATGCGCTTTCCGAGCGACAGCGCGGGCATCGGCCGCGGTTACGAGGATGCGCTTCCCGGTGCGGACATCGAACACCCGGGTGGCCTGCCGGGTCCGCACTTCCACCACTGGTCGATCGAGAAGCGTCGTCAGCCGCATCCCCTCGATCTTCTCGCTGCGCACCTGCTCGACGATCCTCGACCATCCGGTCACCTGACCCGTCAGCGGCGCCGCCTCCGCCGATGCCTGGCGCGGGCCTCCCGCGACCGCCTCCATATCGAGCAGCGCCATGGCGGCGCCGCTGATTGCCCACAGGGCGAATTGGAGGCCCACCGCCAGGCCAATCCATTTGTGGATCCTCCGCAGCCAGATCGACTTGATCTTCATCGCGCGCGGCCCGGTTTTTTCCGGCGTCGGGGGAAGGCGTAGAACAACAGCCAGATGCCCGAGAGCGCCATCAGCACCGCCCCCCAGGTAAAGGCGCGCAGCAGCGGGTTGTTGACGTTCTCCCGCGCGTCATAGTCCATGATGTGGAGCATCCACACAAAATCGAACACGCGCCACAAGTCGTGCCGCCGCGACAGGAGCTCTCCGGTGACCGGGGAAAGATAGAACGTCGGCCGGTTCCAGTGGTCGAATTCGACTCGCCACAGCGGCGGCTTGCGCCCCCGGATTTCCCCCGGCACTTCGGCGATGAGCTTGGCCGATGCGATGCGCTCCGAGCCGGTATAATAGCTCGACGCCAGGGCCCTGATTGCCTGCTCCCTCGGCGGTGCCAACGGCGTACCCGAGGTTGCGGAAAATGCGCGCTCTCCCGACGGTCCTTGCGTGACGTAGATCGGGCGCTTGCCGATCCACGCCAGCCTGATGCCGATGGCCCTTTCGCGGGCGGCGAGCGCGAGCGGATCGTGCAAGGCACCCGCATCGATGGCTGGTGTCGCCACCTCACGGACCAGATGGTCGCCGTGGATCGTATCGATGTGGATGGCGGTCATGTAGAGGCCGCTCAGCGACCAGACCACAACCTGCAGGCCAACGAAGAGCCCGAGCCATTTGTGCGTCTTGCGGGAAACGACCGGGAAGCGAATTTTCAAGACCGTGATCCAGGCAGATCGATGCGGCCGGCACGGGGACCGGCCGCATCTCGATTGGCCAGAATCACATATTGTCCATCTTGTCCATGTCGTGGCCCGCATTGGGATCCGCCGCGGTCTTGGTTGGCATTGGTGCTGGCGCGGAGGGCGCCGTCTTGGACGCGGGGGGGCCGGATTTGGCGTCCGGGGCCGCTGACGGGCGAGTTTCCGACCCCGATTTCGAATGCGAGGCCATCGGCTCGCCGCGTAGCATGGCTTGGACCATTTGAGCTTCCTTCTGCTGGTCCTTGCGCGTTTTTTCGACCTGCGCACGCACGGCGCCCGTCGCTCCGTTGGCCAGAGCGACATCAGACATCGCCACCGCACCACGATGGTGCGCAAGCATCTTCGCCAAGTAGGCATCGGATGGGGTTGCGCCCGAGGCGGCCATCATTTCCTGCCGCATCCTGGCCATGGCGCCATCGTAAAGCCGGGCACTCTCGGAATTCCCCGCGCCGCTGCGGGCCAGCCCTTTGAGCTTCGCAATCTCGGCGCCCTGCTTGTCGATGGAGTCCTGCGCCATGCTCGCGACATCGGGTCTCGGGTCGAGGCCGAGAATGTCCTTGGACATCGCGATTGCGCCTTCGTGGTGGGCGATCATCTTCTTGACCCAGCTATCCCCGGCGTCGACCCCCGTGGCGCTTTTCATCGCCTGATCCATCGCCATTTCCGATCGGGCGAAGGGTCCGTCCATGGCCGCCATCGTGTCGGGGGTGGATTCCGTGACCTTTTTCGTTTCTGTGGCCTGCTCTGGATTTCCGCAGGCTGCCAGCATTGCGACAAGGGCCAGTGCCCCGAAGCCGATGGATTTTTGCATGAATCTTCATCCCTGAGTTTGAGGTGGCCGGTCCAACAGGCGTCAAAGGCGATCCCTGATCCGCTTCATCTGCGCGATTTCCTGTTTCTGCGACCGTACAATTTCGCCGCAGAGCTGACGGATCTCCGCATCCCTTATGTTCGCCTTTTCACACATCAGGATCGCCCCGGAATGGTGCGGTATCATGGAGCGCACAAACTGGCTGTCTCCGACCAGACCCTGTTGGCGAATGCCGAGCAGCGAGAGGGCGAAGATCGCAGCGAAGCCCACATATAGGGCCGCTTTGAACCTGCGGCTTCCATACATGCCGCCCATCGTGGCGAGCATGATCGCCCCCATCGGCGCCCACATGACCAGCGCCATGTAAAGGAAGTTCACGTTCTGAACGAACTCGCCCCAACTCCAGATCATGGCGAACATGCCAAGATACATCACCAGCAGGCTCAGTCCGAGATTGACGGCCAGCATTCGGTACGAACGAGCCGTGTCGTGCGCCATACCGCCGGGGCTTGCGTGATCCTGTTGCATCAATCGCTCCTTCTCAGAACATGAGATGATCTATCCCGTGCGTCAGCCCGGCGCCCAAAAAGCCCTGGATGGCGATTGCAATGGTCATGACCGTAAGTGCCAGGATCATTCCCGCGCCGCGGTCCTCCCAAGGTCTGCGCCAGGCCCATACGGCGAGAGCGACTCCGCTCGCGCCGACGGTGACGCCAAGCCAACGGTGGTAGGCCAGAATGGGTTCCGGATCGGCCGTTGTCCCGGTTATCCACCCGCTCAATGCCGCGATGGGTGCGAACACCCCGCCCGCCACCACCAAGAATTGGACCGGCGCCGCAAAACTTGGCCGTCTTCTCCCGGCCAGGGCCGTCAGCAGGGCTGCGGGGAAAAAGGCGATCGGAAAGTGCACGAGCGCCGGGTGCAGGCGGCCGAACCATTGGAAGAGGCGCTCGAAGAAGGGTAATTTGGACCGGTCCATTTGCATGTCCATGCCATTCATACCTGACATCCCGGCCATTGGGTTGTTGTCGGCGGCGGGCGCCGTGGCGGCGGAATTCATCGACCCGGCGCTCGTAGCGGCCGGCGTGTGTTCCTCATTTTTGTGGGCGGTGGACGGGGCCGCCGCGATGACGACCAGGCCGATCGCGAGCAGAAGCGTCAGCCAGAAGCTGCGCAGGGGGAGGTGATTGCTCTGGGGCTTCATGGTCAGCTTCCTTTCGGCTTGCGGGCGGACCCATGCATGGACACGATCTTCCACTGGCCGCCAATCTTCTCGAGGACACTCGTCGAAACGCCGCGGCGCTCGGCAATCTCGCCGGTCTTGGTCTCGATGCGGTAATTATAGGTCTCGGTCGCCAGCGCGACCGGACCTACGAAGCGGACCGAAACCTTGTAATCCGAGAAGCCGAACGACTTGAACGCCTTCAATTCGGGACCCAGGTGGTGAGCCAGATATTGCGTGTAGCTTCCCTCGGAACCGCCGGTCTCGAAAATGGCGGAATCGGGCGCGAACAAGGCCTCGGTGCCACTTGCGTCGAGCTTTTCGATCGCCTGCTTGTACCGGCTCAGAACCTGCTTGACCGCGGCTTCATCATTGGCGCGCTCCGGTCCAGCCGCCTCGCCCGCGGTGGCGGAGTGCGCGGAGTGGTCTTGAGCAGCAAATGCAGGCAGTCCTTGCGCCGCGAGAACCGCTGCAAAGGCCGTACTTGATATTCTCATCGATCTTCTCCCTGTTATCAGAACCACATCCGCACACCCGCAGCGAAGCTGAGCTGGCTCGCGCGCTCGCCTCCGGCTTCAAGCAAACGGCGCGTTTCGCCGAACGAGCGGCGGTAGCTGAGACCGACATAGGGCGCGAATTCGCGCCGAATGTCGTATCGCAGCCTCAGCCCCAGTTCGGCGCTGGTGAGACCCGCCCCCACCGCGATGTCGCGGCTGCTCTGGGCGGCGAAATTGACATCCACCTTGGGCTGGAGGATCAAACGCTGTGTGATGCGCTGGTCGTAGAATCCCTCGAGCCGGGCCATCAGTTCGCCCCGGTCGGACAGGAAGAGCGAGCCTTCGACATCGAAGTAGTTCGGGGCCAGTCCCTCGATGGCGACGACCGCATAGGTTCGAGAGGGATCGGGCCGGAAATCGTAGCGCAAGCCCGCCTGCAGGTTGAAGTAGGGATCGATCGCCCTGCTGTAGAGCGCCTGCACCTCGGCCTTCTCGACCGGCCCGCCAAACGCTCCCTCGCCCTGGCTCTTGATCGTGAGGCGGTTGATGTCGCCCCCGTACCAGGCTTTTCCGTCCCACTCGTAGGAATCCCGGCCGCTTTGAATGTGCGCCTCGAGGATATTGAGGAGGACATAGGAAAATCTCTGGCCACCATGAAACTGTGCCAGGTGGTGCCGACCCGCGGCCATTGCCTCGGCGCCGAAGATCGCGTCGCCGGCATAGTCGGTGGGCACGGGCGGGGCCGGATCGTTGCCGGCAGGCAGGGCGGTCCCCACCGGGGTCTGGTCCATGGCCGACATGTCGTGACCTGGCGCGGCCGTGGCGGGCATTGCCATGCCGGGCATCGCGCTCATGTCATGCCCCGCGTGGGGATCGGCCGTGGTAGATGCCTGGGCGGCACTCGCCTCCTTTTCCTGCGGCATGGCCATGCCCGGCATCGCTGTCATGTCGTGGCCGGCATGCGGGTCCGCCGCTTGCGCTGCGGGCTTGCTCGACATGGGTGCGGCAGCCGGCTTCCTGGGCGCAGCTTTTCGCGGGGCTGGGTTCGTGGCCGGCGTTTTCGAGACCGGCTTCTTCGCCGAGGGCTGCTTCACCGTCGGCTTGCTGGCTGGCATTTTCTTCGCCGGCGGCTTCTTTGCCGGCATCGGCATGGTCATGCCCGGCATTTTGCTGTGATCCATCTGGGCCGCAGCCGGAGCTGCGGATACCAGGGCGGCGGCCGCGAGCAGCGGTAGGGTGCGCTTACGCGGCATCGGGGGATTCTCCTTCGGGACGCACGGTGACGACACGCATCATCCCGGCTGTCATGTGGTAAAGATTGTGGCAGTGGAACGCCCAGTCGCCCTGCGCGTCGGCCGTGACATCGAAGCTCACCTTGCTCCCCGGCGCCACATTGACCGTGTGCTTGCGCGGTCCGTAGCCACCGTGGCCCGTGACCAGCTCGAAGAAATGCCCGTGAAGGTGGATCGGGTGAGGCATCATGGTGTCGTTGATCAGCGTGACTCGCACGCGCTCGTTCAGCCGGAAGGGGATGGGCTCGGCGGGCTCGCTCAGCTTGATGCCGTCGAACGACCACATGTAGCGTTCCATGTTTCCGGTGAGGTGGATATCCAGCGAGCGGCTAGGTGCGCGCACGTCCGGATTGCGATCGAGAGCGACGAGATCGCGATAGACCAGCACCCTGTGATCGAGCCCTTCGAGGCCCGCCGGGGGCTCGCCGGTGCGGTCCGTGGGCATCGGGGAAATCGTTTGCACCCCCGGGTTCTTGTCGACCTGCGGGGCGTTGGAAAAGTCCCGCATGGAGTGGCTCATCGCGCCCCCGCCCGATCCATGGTCCATGCCGGCCATCGAGCCTCCGCTGGCGGCGCCCTGGCCGGTTGCGGGTTGGTTCATCCCAGCCATCGAGGAATGATCCATGCCGGCCATGGAGCCCGATGCGGCGGCGGAGTGATCCATGCCGGCCATCGAACTCCCGCTGGCGGCGCCCTGGCCGGTTGCGGATTGGCTCATTCCGGCCATCGAGGAATGATCCATTCCCGCCATGGAGCCTGAAGCCGCGGCCATCGCCGCGCCGGCGGCGGCCTTGACCGAGCCATGATCGCTCGGACCCGTCCAGCCGGTCAATTTCCACAGGTCGCGCGAGGCGTTCTGCTCGGCGGAGGGGTCAATTCCGCGCACCGCCGCGGGATTGGGTGCGCCGGGCATATTCATGCCGGCCATTCCGGCATGGCTCCCGCCGCTGCTTCCGCCCATGTCCATGCCCATGTCCATACCCATGTCCTTCATGGTGAGCAGGGGGCGGGGGCGCAGGGGCGGGACCGGAGCCGCCATCCCTTCGCGCGGAGCGAGCGTGGCGCGCCCCAGCCCCGAGCGGTCGATCGATTCGCTCACGAAGCTGTAGGCCCGGTCTCCCGGCGTGACGATGACGTCGAAGGTCTCGGCGACGCCGATCTGGAACTCGTCGACGGTGACCGGCCGCACGTTCTGCCCGTCTGCCTGAACCACGGTCATCGGCAGGTCGGGTATACGGACATTGAAATTGGTCTGCGCGGCGGCATTGATGATCCGCAGGCGCACTCTCTCGCCAGGCTGGAACAGGCCGGTCCAGTTATCGAACGGTCCGAAGCCGTTGACGGTGAAGGTATATGTCGATCCGGTCACATCGGCGATGTCGGCCGGGTCCATTCGCATCTTCGCCCAATCGCGCCGCTCGGAGGCGGGCAGGTCGCGGCCCGCGAGAAGCCCGGACAGCGTCAACCGCTGATGGTTGAAGTAGGGGCCACCCATCTGCTTCAGCTTGCGATATACGGTCGCGCCGGCGAGCGGGGTGTGGTCGGACAGCACCAGCACGTGCTCGCGGTCATAGGCCACCGGATCGGGCCCGGCGGGATCGACCACGATGGGGCCGTAAACTCCGTCTTCTTCCTGGTAGGCGCTGTGGCTGTGGTACCAATATGTGCCCGACTGGACCAGTTCGAACTCGTAGTCGAATGTCGAACGCGGCATGATTCCGGGGAAGCTCACGCCTGGCACCCCGTCCATTTCGAACGGAACCAGCAGCCCGTGCCAATGGATCGAGCTCTCCTCGTCCAGCGTATTCTGCACGCGCAAGCGGACGCGCTGCCCTTGCTTTAGGCGGACCAGCGGGCCCGGCACGGTGCCATTGATGCCAATCGCGCGGCTGGTCTTTCCGTCGACCTCGACACTGACCTTGCCGATCGAGAGCGCGATGTCGGCCCCGCTGACGGTGGGCAGAGGGCGGACGAGGCCCTTCGATTGGGGCTGCGCCCACGCGGGCAGCGCCTGCGCCAGGCCGAAGCCTGCGCTGGATAAGGCGGCGGCGCGCAGCAGCGCACGCCGTCCGAGGACGAGTTCATTCATTGGGAGATCCTGCATGGTGCACCTAAAAGTTGCCTGCCGACGGGCCGTGGCCCGCCGACAGGACAGCCTTGTTCAGTTCTGGGTGTTGCCGCCGGCGGGCGGCGCGGGCTTCATGTCATGGCCGGCATGCGGATTGGCCGACGAAGGCGGGGCGCTGGCGGACTTGCCCGCCATCTTGTCGCATTTATCCTTCATCTTCTCGCAGCATTCCATCTTCGGCTTCCCGGCGGGGGCCGCCTGGGCGTGCGCGACACCGGGAAGAGCGACCGCCAGTGCGACCGCAGTCATCAATTTGGTCATGTTTCCTAACTCCGTGAAATCGAAAGCGAGATGATTTCACGCGAGCCTTGGAGGGGGAGTCGGCAGCTCTATGAGGAACGCGCGATGCGCGGTGGACCGCAAGCCGAACAGCAGCGGCGCAGGATAGGCAGGCGGCCCGACCGCGGCGCCGCCGAGGGGCTCTACCGCCGAGCACATCGCCACACAACACTGGGTCATGGCGCCGGACTTGTCTTCGCCGCCGGAGTCGCGGCCCGAATCCTCGTCGACGCATTGGCTCGACACCATCCCTCCGCGATCCATGGGCATGGCCGCCATCGCCATCCCCGACTGCATCGCAAACGGTGCGATCAGCATGGCGAGCGCTGCGAGGATAAGGTGGAGTCGGCGAAGCATCAGGACGCTGTCCTAGGCGAGGGCTCCATAGCGGTCAATCACTTGTGGCTTCAGCCCATGCCGAAAAACGCCGGCTTCATCAGCATCCACAGCGCCATTGCCACCATCATCACGTTCTCGGTTAGAGACACGAACCCCAGCGGCACGCGACTGTCCCCGCCGACGCAGGCGCACTTCAGCTCGCGCTTGTCGATATAGACCGCCTTGAACACGGAAACCGCGCCCACCGTGCCGATGAAGAGTGCAATCGGGACCGACAGCCACATCAGCGCGCCGGATATCATCAGCACGCCGGCGGCGCCTTCCGCAAAAGGATAGACGCGGCCGTATGGCACCCATCGCGCCGCGAGCAGGTCGTAGTTGAGGAACATTGTCGCGAAGCTCTCGACGTCCCTCAGTTTCTGGAGCGCCAGCAGACACATCGAGAAAGCGATGAACCATTCCGCGGTGCGAATGGTGAGGATCTGCCCCAGCGAAGCCCAGCTGCCGGCTATCGCCATCAGCGCGGCCATCGCGAACAGCGCGATTACCGGCGTGTAGGTGACGGCGTCCTTGTCACGGACTTCCCCGCCCAGGAAACGGACCAGATCATCGTACCCGCCGACGCGTTTTCCATCGATGAAGACTTGCGGGGTCGTGGCCACGGCGTGCTTCGCCTTGAAGGCATCGGTCTCTTCGCGCGTGGTCAGGTGATGATCGGCGACGGCGAACCCCTTGCGCTTGAGCAGGTCGAGCGCCTTGATCCCGTAAGGGCAGACGTGTTCGGCCTGGACCATTCGGTAAAGTTCGGCAGTCCTGGACGCCGCGCCCGCGCCCAGCACGTCGGGGTTCAATGAGGTTGCCACAGCGTTCTCCTGAAATTAGCGGCCCCGACAGCGTCCGGACCCGGGACGGACCTAGCCAACAATGGCGACGATACCTGAAAATCCGCCGAGCCGTCGGTTACAGCAAAAGCTCTTGCCTGCAAAACCTGGATTGAGCCATTTCAACGCCCGCTGAAGAATTTCTCCAGATCGTCGACCAGGGCGAGTTCCCGCTGTGCCGCGGCTGAGCCGGCCTTGGCATCGCGCCTGCTTGCCGCATCCGCCATGTCCGTCAGCGCCTTGTCCATGCTCGAACGAAGGGCCGAATCGGTAACTTGCGACGAGATCGTGGCCCATTGCTCGCGCGCGAAGTTTATGGCCTGGGTCATGTCGGCCCAGCGTGGCGGCTTTGCCTTGAGGTCGGCGTCGTAGCGGAAGCCGGCGTAATCGAGCAGATTTACCGCCGCCGGGACCTTCGCGTCCGAGGAGGCGGAGCTGACGAGGGTGCGGTAACCTTCGACCGCCGCGATCGCCAGGTCGGCTCTGTTGTCCGATTTGCGCGCGGCCTCGATCGCGGCGAGCCGGGAATCCAGACTGGCCGCCGCCTCGGTTGCCAGCATGCCGCGAACGCCTTGTGCGGCCGCCCGGACTTCGGCGATCGTCGTGTCGAGAACGGCAGGAGCCGCGGTAAAGGCCGTTTCGGTCAGCTTCTCGAACGGCTCGGCAGCGGCGGCGATCGCGGCGTCGCCCGTCGGCCTTGCCTTGGCCGCGGGCGTCCTGGCGCTCAAGTTCCCCGCCAAGTTCGTCTTGTCCGCAGGCGCGCTCTGACCGCAAGAGGAGACCGCGATCGCGGCGGACAGGGCGATGAGCAGCTTGCTCGAAAAACCGTACATCGGGCTGTTCCTGGTGTTGACGGGATCGTCGCGACTGCAGATTAGACCGCCGGATCTTCCATGCAAACTTACGGATTTTTATACTGACAGGGTCGCGGGCGGCCGCCTAGGCTTGGCAATCCGGGATTAGCGTGGGAGTTTCCGTGAGCCGCCTGTCGACTGCCGATTTCGAGGCTCGCGATCCCAAGCCCGTGCGCTGTGTGACCGGTGCCGCCGTTTTGAGCGTCGCTTTGGTTTTGAGCGGCTGTGCGAGCCTGGGCACTGCCAGCCTTCCTCCACTCGCGGAGCGAGCAGGCGCGGTCGATGCGGAGATAGCGCGCAGCCTCCTTCAGGACGCTCCGCAGCGCGTTCCGGAGTGGCTGCCCCCGCAGCGGATCGACCTTTCCAAGCCTCTCGACGCCGATATGCTCGGGCTTGTCGCCGTGCTGGCCAATCCCGACTTGCGCGCCTTGCGACAGCAGGCTGGTGTTGCCGACGCCCAGGTGTTCGCGGCCGGGCTGCTGCCGGACCCGACCATCAGCCTGGGCGTGGATTTCGTCGCCGGCGGTCCCGCCACGACGCTTGGCAACGCCCTGTCTGGCGCTCTCGGACAGAATCTGGGAGGGCTGCTGACCCGACGAGCGACCCAGTCCCAGGCGCAGGCGCGCGCGCGGCAAGTGCGGCTGGATATCGCCTGGGCCGAATGGCAGACCGCCGCGCAAGCGCGGCTGCTGGCCTCGCAGATCGCTTCGCAGGAGCGCCAGATCGGGCTTCTGCAAGAAATCCAGCGCATCGCGCGCGATCTCTTCGACAGGACTGGCCGGGCCGCGGGTCGCGGAGACATTTCGGGAGACCAGCTTCAGGCCGCTCGCATCGCCGAAACCGATTCGATCGCCCAGTTGCGATCCACGCAAATCACTCTGGCTCAGGCGCGTGGCGATCTGTTGCGCCTGTTGGGTCTTCCCCCCCAAACCGATCTCCAGCTTGCTCCCAAATCCTACCAGCCGGTCGACACGGATTGCGCCGCGCTGGAGGACGGCGCGAGCGCGCGCACCGACATTGCAGCACTGCGCGAGGGTTATGCGGCGCAGGGCTCCGCCCTGCGGGCCGCGACTCTCGCCGCTTTTCCGCTGCCCGGTCTGTCGCTGAACGCCTCGCGCAATGAAAGCGGCAACCGCTTCCTTGGGCCTGCGCTCAATCTGACTCTGCCCCTGTGGAATCGCAATCGCGGCGGCATCGCGGTTGAGCGAGCCACGGCGGGCGTTCTGAAAGCCGAGTACGAGGCCCGCCTGTTTCGGGCTCGAGCAGATATCGCGACCCTGTGTACGCTGCTCGACATCGGCAACCGCCAGCTGGCCGACGCGCGCGCGCAACTGCCAGAGATCGAGCGCTTCGCAGCGGCAACCACCCGTGCCGCACGGCGCGGCGACCTGGCGCGCTCCATCGCCGACAACGCGAGGCTTGCGGCCTGGAGCAAACAACTCCTCGCCGAGCAGGTAGAGCAGGCGAACCGCGAGCGGATTGTCGGCCTGGAGGTCGCCGCAGGCCGCAAACTCGAAAGCTGGGGCCAGGGGCAATGAACACCACGGATCGCGTTCGCAGGCCCGAATGGCGGCGCGCGCTTCTCGCGGCAGGCCTGGTTCTGTCATCAGCAGCCTGCGGCCCCAAGGCTGCGGATCAGAAGCAGGCCGCCGGCCCCTCGGCGCTGGTCCGCACCGCCCCCGCGGTTGTCCTGCCTGTCGAGACCACGCTTCGCCTTTACGGCGCAGCCGACGCGGGGACCGCTTCCAGCCGCGCCCTCACGGCCCTGAGCGAATCCATACTCCTGACGGTCGAGAAGCCGGTCGGATCGAGAGTGCGGGCTGGAGATGTGGTCGCACGGCTGAAACCCAGCCCGGTGTCGGAGCTGGATCTTGCGCGCGCGCGCAGCGATGCGGCCGTGGCGGTGAGCCAGTACGCCCGCATGCGCCGCCTGCGCGCCGACGGCCTGGCGAGCGACGCCGACGTCGAAACGGCCCGCCTGGCGGCGCAGGGCGGGCGAGCGACGGTGGAGAGCCTGACACTTCGCCAGGCCTCGCTCGTGTTGCGTTCGCCCATCGAAGGATTCGTAAGCACCGTGAACGCCAGCCCCGGTGATGCTCTCGTGTCGGGGATGAGCGTTGCCACCATCGTCCCGTCCTCGGCGCGCCGCGCCCGGTTCGGCATCGATCCGGAGGAGGCCCGCCTGGTCCGGCCAGGCGCGCTCATACGAATCGTGGCAGCCAACGGAGACGCGCGATATGGAGTCCCTGTGCGCTCGGTCGATCCGGGCGTCGATCCCACGACCAGGCTTGCCGCGGTCTATGCCGACTTGCCCGAGGGCACCGGGATCGGAGCCGGCGAGCCGTTGATCGGACTGCTTGCCGTTCGGACCTCGACCGGCCTTCCGACCATTCCCTATGAAGCCATCCTGTCGGATGCGGGGCAGCCTTACACCTTTGTGGTTCGTAAAGGGGTCGCGCGGCGAGCGGATCTTGTGGTCGGAGATACCTCCAGGGAGCGAGCGGCGATCAAGGCCGGGATCAAGCCGGGCGACATTGTCGTCACGCGGGGCGGGACCGCGCTGGAAGACGGCGTCAAGGTCCGCTTCAAGTGACGGAGGCACTCCAGCGCCACCGCGCCTCGATCGGTTTGGCGGTCCTGCTGCTCACTCTCGGCGGCATTCTCGCCGCCCTGCGCCTGCCTGTCGCCCTCTTTCCTCAGATCGATTACCCGCGCGTCGTGGTGTCGATCAACGCCGGGGAACGTGCCCCTGTCGAGATGGCGGCCGCGATCACCAGGCCTTCGGAAATCGCCTTGCGCGCGATCCCGGGGGTTTCACGCATTCGGTCGACCACCAGCCGGGGCTCGGCCGAAATCTCCGTGTTCTTCCCCTGGGGACAGAACATGGTCACGTCCGAACTCGCCGTGCGGACCGCGATGGCGGCGCTGGTCCAGGATCTGCCGCCGGGCACGCGCTTCGAAGTCCGGCGCTCGGACCCGACGATATTTCCGGTCCTGGGTCTCGCCCTCACCTCCGCCAGTCTCGACCCTGCGACCTTGCGGCAGGTTGCCGAGACCAAGCTGAGGCCGGCGCTCACGACCGTCCCCGGCGTCGCGGGGGTCGACATCCTGGGAAGCTCCCCGCGCGAGTTCGCGGTCTCGATCGAGCCCGAGCAGCTGAACGCGCTGGGCATCACCCTGTCCGACGTCGCCACCGCCCTCGCCGGCGAGAACAGCGTCATCGGGGTGGGACGGATCGAGGACCAGCATCGGCTCTATCTCGTGCTGGTGGACAACCAGATCGCCACCATCGAGGACCTCAAGCAAACCCCGATCAAGACGGGGGCCAGCGCCGGCGCCGGGGTGACGACGCTGGAGCAGGTGGCGCGGATCGCGCCGTCGGTGGAGCCGGTGTTCACCAAGGTGACCTCGAACGGCCGCGACGCGGTTCTCGTCAACATCCGCCAGTCCTACGGCGGCGATTCGCTCGCCATCGTCAAGGCAATCGACGCGCGCCTCAAGACGATCGGCCTTGCGCCTTCCATTACCGTGCAACCGTTCTACGACCAGTCGGAGCTGGTTTCGGGCGCGGCCACCGCCGTGCGCGATGCGATACTGATTGGCGCGGTTCTGGCGGGAATCGTACTGTTCCTCTTCCTGCGCTCGGTTCGCCTGATGGTGCTTACCGGATTGGTCCTGCCAGCCGTCCTGGCAGCGACGAGCCTCGCGCTGCTGGCGCTGGGGGCCAGCTTCAACATGATGACGCTGGGCGGGATGGCGGCGGCGGTCGGCCTGGTGATCGACGATGTCGTCGTCATGCTCGAACACGTCATGCGCCGCATGCAGGAAACCAGGAGCACGACCGTGACCGCGCTCCTCGACGCAGCATCGGAAATGGGCCGGCCGCTCGGTGGCTCGACGCTGGCCACGGTCGTGGTGTTCCTCCCGCTGGCTTTCATCAGCGGCGTCACCGGGGGCTTCTTCAAGGCGCTCGCGATCACGATGGTCGCGGCGCTGGCCGTGTCCTTGCTCTACGCCCGCTACGTCGTGCCCATTTTTGCCGCCTACTGGCTGCGCCGAAGCGATGCGGAGGCCGCCGAAAAAGGGGACCGGCTGATTGCGCGGGCCAGCAAGGTCTATCACCGCGCGCTGGATCGCAGCTTCGCGCGATCCGGGTTGGTGACCCTGCTGACGATCGCGCTTCTGGGCGGGCTGGGTTACATCGCCTATCGCCAGGTTCCATCCGGCTTCATGCCCAGGATGGACGAGGGGGGCTTTATCCTCGACTACAAGGCGCAGCCCGGCGCGGCGCTCGATGATACGGATGGCCTGCTCCGCCAGGTCGAAGCGATCATTACCGCAACGCCGGAGGTTACGAGCTATTCCCGCCGTACCGGATTGCAGCTGGGCGGCGGACTTTCCGAACCGGACGAGGGGGACTTCTTCATCCGGCTGAAATCCGGGTCTCGCCGCAACATCGAAGCCGTAATGAGCGAGATCCGCGCGGAAATCGAGGCCAAGGTTCCCGGCCTTACCATTGAGACCGCGCAGCTGATGGAAGATCTCATCGGCGATCTCACCGCCGTTCCGCAACCGATCGAAGTCAAGCTGTTCAGCGAAGACCGGGCCGCCCTGGACCGGGCTGCGGTGCAAGTGGCCGCCGCGATCGGGAAGATCAGCGGAATCGTCGAGGTCAACAACGGGCAGCGGGTGGCGGGCGACGCCATCGGCATCAAGGTGGAACCGGGCGCCGCGCAGCAGCTGGGCCTCGACCCGGGCGCGATAGCCAAACAGCTCGAAGGCTTGATCAACGGCAGCATCGCCACGCAGGTCCGTCAACGCGAGCAGCTGATCGCGGTTCGCGTCCGCGCGCCCGAGGAGCTGCGACGCCGCGTTGCCGAGATCGGGAACCTGACAGTCCGCTCGACAACCGGCGCCGCGATCCCGGTGCGCGAGGTCGCCACCATCACCATCCTTCCCGGCCAGAAGCAACTTTCCCGCGAGGACCTGTCTCCTTTTGTCGCCGTGACGGCCCGGCTCGAGGGAACGGATCTGGGAACAGCCATGCGCGAGGTGCAGTCGGCGGTGGAGGCATTGAAGCTGCCGCCTGACATCCGCGTCGACTACGGCGGGCTCTACGCCGAGCAGCAGAAGAGCTTTGCTGACCTGGCGATGGTTTTTGGCGCGGCGATCCTCCTGGTCGCCCTGCTCATGACGGTGCTTTACGAACGCCCGCTCTTCACGGTCGCCGCCCTCGTGACACTGGGGCTGACCGCGGCGGCGGTGATGATCGGCCTGTGGGTGACCGGGATCGAGCTCGACATCTCCGCGCTGATGGGCCTAACGATGGTGATCGGGATGGTCGCGGAGCTCATGATCTTTCTGCTTGCCGAGCTTGAACCCGATGCGCCGGTCACGCCTGAGGCGCTGCGCCTGGCGGGCCATCACCGCCTGCGCCCGATCCTGATGTCGGCTCTGATCGCGATCCTGACGCTGGCCCCCCTCGCGCTCGGCATATCCCGGGGCGCGGGGCTACAGAAGCCTCTGGCGACCGCCATCATCTTCGGGCTGATCGCGGCGGTCCCGCTCGTCCTGCTGTTCATGCCCGCCTGCGTGCATCAGCTCGAACTTGCCAAGGCGCGCTATCGAAATATCGGAAAACCCAAGGAGGTCACGCAATGAACGACAATGGCGCAATCGTGAAGCGGTCACGCACGACCAGAATTCTCCACTGGCTGGCCGCCCTGGCCATCCTTGCGCAACTCGCGCTGAGCCTGGTGATGCGCGGCCCGGAGCCCAATCGGCCGGGAGACAGCTGGTTCGAGGTGCACGAGAAGGTTGGGATCGCCGCCGCGGCCATTCTGGTCGCGTTCTGGCTGTGGAGCGTGGTCCGGTCCGGCGAGACCCGCTTTGTCGCGTTCTTTCCCTGGTTTTCACCGCCACAACTCAAGCTCGTCCTTGGCGATGCGCGCCGCCTGTTCGCTCCCCTCCATGAGGGCCGCAGCGAGCGACCGTTCGCAAGCGCGATCCATGGCCTGGGCTTGATCGTTGCGACCGTGATGGCTGCAACCGGTCTGCTCGGTTACTTCTTCGCATCGGCGCGATCGCTGCTCGGCGTCCACGGGACTGTCGCGCCGCTGATGTGGGCCTATCTTGTGGGGCATGTGGGGATCTCGATCATCCACGAAGTGCGCGGCGAGCGCATCGTCGCCCCGATGTTTAGACTGGGTGAAAAGTAGGTTGCTCGGCCGCGCCCGGACCTGGGAGATCACCAAAAAGTAAGTCCATGGAAAGGCTCCTTCCAAGTTGGCACGACCATGAGGGCCTCACGGTCCGACAATGGGCCGAACCAGGAGACAGACGATGAGAACTTTGACTGGCCCGGCCAGGGCCGGCCTCGCAGCCGCCGCCTTGGGTATCGTCGCCATCGCGGGCATGGCCGCCGCGGCGGCCGCATCCGACACCAACCAGCGCAAGGCCGGAATGGCCATGGCGGGCGATGAGGACAGCGGCGACGCCGCCGGCGAGGCGCGCGAAGCCCGCCTGCTCGCCGATGCCCGGGTCACCGCCGGCGGAGCCGCAACCACCGCCGAGCGCCACACCGGGATGAAGGCCTCCGAGGTGGAGCTGAGCGATGAGGCCGCGACCCCGGTGTGGGAGGTCAGCGTGTCACGCGCCGGCACCGAGCAGACCGTGATGGTCGACGGTATCTCGGGCAAGGTGACAGCGGTATCCGCGGATGATGGCGAAGGCGCCGGAGGCGGTGCCGACACCGACTGACCCGGCCGGTTGGCCGGGGCGCCCCTTTCCCTTCCCCTTGGGCGCCCCGGCCGGCCACTGCCAGAAGGTGACCGGCCCGCGTTTGGAGACCACGATGAGGATACTTCTTGCCGAGGACGAACGCGAAACGGCGCAATATGTTGCACGGGGCCTGGCGGAGCTGGGCCACGTCGTCGATGTCGCGAGCGACGGCCGCGACGCTTTCATGCTCGCGATCGGCGAGGACTATGATGTCCTCATCATCGACCGCATGCTGCCGGGAATGGACGGATTGTCGATGCTGCGCGGGATCCGGGCGGCCGGCCGGATGACGCCCGCCCTGTTCCTCACAGCGCTCGACGGCGTGGCCGATCGCGTCGGAGGCCTGGAAGCGGGCGGCGACGACTACCTCGTCAAGCCGTTCGAATTCGCGGAGCTGGCCGCGCGGATCGCCGCCCTGGCGCGAAGACCGCGAACGACTAGACCCGAAACCGACTTGATCGCCGGCCCGCTTCGCATCGACCTTCTGACCCGGCGCGTGACGCGGGCCGGGCGCGAGATCGAACTGCAGCCGCAGGAGTACAAGCTGCTGGAGTTTCTCATGCGGCACGCGGGGCGCGTCGTCACGCGCACCATGTTGCTCGAAGGGGTATGGGGTTTTCACTTCGATCCGAAAACGAGCGTGGTCGAAACGCACATCAGCCGCCTTCGCAGCAAGCTCGATCGCGATTGCGACGAGCCGGCCATCAAGACGATACGCGGAGCGGGCTATCTTGTCAGCGGCAACGAATAGCATCTGGCGCGCGTCATCCTTTCGCATCGCGATGCTGGCATCGCTGCTGTTTCTGGCGGTCGTCACAGCACTGTTCGCCTTGACCTACCGCATTGCGACGCAGACGGTCGAACACCAGTTGGTTGTCGCCAGCGAGGCGGACGCCCTGCGGATCGCGCGCCTGCTCGATGAGGCGGACTACAACGACATTAGAGAGTTGTCCTCGCCGCGGGCGTCTCGCGGCGGCCCGCTGTTTCAGGTCGTTGATCCCGACGGGCGCCTTGTCCTCCACTCGATGATCTTGCGCGGCCGGCCCACCGGACCCGTCGCCCTTGACGCAAGCGAACTCGCCACGCCCCCGCAAGCCAATGAAATCGAGGGCGACGAAGGCGTGATCGGCTTCGGCATCGCGACTCGGAGCGGAGGATATGTGTTCGCGGGGCGAGGCGACGGGCAGCTTCGTGAGCTGCGCGAAGCACTCGTTCGAGCCCTCGTTGGCGCGCTCGCAATTACGGCGATAATCGTGCTGGGCGGGGGAACGATCGTGGCGCGACTGGTCGTCGCCAGAGTCGACCGGTTCCGGGCGGCCGCCCAGCGCGTCATCGATGGCGATCTTTCGAGCCGGATGCCCTCGGGCAACGGTGCCGACGAATTCAACCGCTTGGCGCGGCCGCTGAACGCGATGCTCGACCAGCTGGAGCATTCGATGGAATCGTTGCGCCAGATTTCCTCGGACATCGCGCACGACCTGCGCACCCCGTTGGCGCGGCTCAAGCAGCGTCTCGGGGAGCTCGAAGGTACGGAGGACATTCGCGAGCGGGCCGCCCTGATCTCGGCCGCGCGCCGCGAGGCGGATCACATGCTCGAGGTGTTCGCCTCGTTGCTGCGCATCGCTCAAATCGAAGGCGGCGCCGCGCGGAGCCATTTCACGCAGATCGATCTGTCGTCGCTGTTGCGCGACCTCTGCCAGATCTACGAGCCCGTCGCGGCCGACGGAGGCCGGCGTCTCGCCTGGTCAATTGCCGAAAATGTCTCGGTCATGGGCGACCGGGCCTTGCTCCAGCAACTGTTCACCAACCTCATCGAGAATGCGCTGACCCACACGCCTCCCGGAGCGAGCTTGACCGTTTCGCTGACACGCGTCGAAGACGGTTTCGAAGCGGTGGTTCAGGATGACGGTCCCGGCGTCCCTCGATCCGAGCGCGAGCGGATTTTCGACCGCTTCTACCGGCTCGAGAAAAGCCGCACCACGGCGGGCACGGGTCTGGGGCTCTCGCTCGTCCGCGCGATCGCTCTTGCGCATGACCTGACGTTGGCTGTGGGAGACGCGAAGCCGGGCTTGAGGATCACGGTAGGCCATGGCTCGTCGGACTGAGGCCTCGCCGGGCGCGGGCCATCGTCGAGGCCGGATGATTTCGAAAGCGGCCGGCACTCCGGTGGGATTGAGGCGATCCGCCCTTTCCCTCGTCCTCTGGCAACGCACCGCGGCGGATCAAGACGCCAGGATGACCACGGCGTTGATGGTCAGGGCGAGGATCACGGTATTGTAGAAGAACGAGAATATGCTGTGGCCCAGGGTAAGGCGCCGCATCCGTGTGGTCGTTACGCTGACGTCCGAGACCTGGGCCGTCATTCCCACGACAAAGGAATAATAGAGGAAGTCCCAGGCACGCGGTTCGCCGCCACCGGGAAATGCAATCCCGGTTCCCGGACCCTCTTCCGCCTCCGCGTCGCCAAACCAGGCGTGTGCGTAGTGAAACGCAAGGACCGTGTGGACGGTGAACCAGCCCAGCGGCACCGACCCGATTGCCAGGACGAGATGCAATGGCCCGGGTTTCTGCTGGTGATTGAACAGCGCGAACACCGTGCTCGAGCTGATGAGGACCACCAGGCCCGTGATGAGCGCGATCAGCCACATTCCCTCGTCGCCCCGCGTCGCGCGCTGGCGGAAGCTTTCGTGCCTGGACGGCGCTGCCAGAACGGCCATCGCGGCCAGATGCGTGGTGAAGAATGTCACTCCGGCCACAAGCAGGCGAACCGCTTCCTCCGAGTTGCGGGCGGCGAGCCAGACGAGGATGCCCAAGGCGGCTGGCCCGTAGAAGCGCAGATGCCGGCTGATGTACGCACCGAGTTTCAGAGGGGTCACCTTTCAGAATCGGAAGCCTAACGGCTCCTGCCCCTAGATCAACCTGGAGGGGGAAACCTATCGGATAAACGCGTTCCAGTTGCCAGCGCGGCGGCGAGGGGCCGACCCACCGCGATTGAAGGTTCGGCGGCGCTCGGCTAGGGCGGCGGCTCTTCCCTTCATGCCAGCAAGACGGACACCATGGCCGGCCATTCCAAGTTCAAGAACATCATGCACAGGAAAGGGGCGCAGGACAAGAAGCGTTCGGCGGTTTTTTCCAAGCTTTCCAGAGAGATAACGGTCGCGGCCAAGCTCGGCATGGCCGATCCCGACATGAACCCGCGGCTGCGGCTGGCGGTCAATGCCGCCAAGGCCCAGTCGATGCCCAAGGACAACATCCAGCGCGCCATCGACAAGGCGAGCATGGCGGGCGGCGAGGACTATGAAGAGGTCCGCTACGAAGGCTACGGCCCGGGTGGCGTCGCGCTGATCGTCGAGGCGCTCACCGACAACCGCAACCGCACCGCCACCAATGTCCGCACCGCCTTCTCCAAGAACGGCGGCAACCTCGGCTCCGAAGGCTCGGTCAGCCACGGCTTCGAGCGGCTCGGCCTGATCGAATATCCCGCCGGCGCGGGCGACGAGGATACGGTGCTCGAAGCCGCGATCGAAGCTGGCGCCGACGACGTCGAAAGCTCCGCCGACGGCCACGCGATCTGGACCGCCGCCGACGCGCTCCACGAAGTCGCGGGCAACCTCGAACAGGCGCTTGGCGAGCCCGAGGGCGTGAGGCTGGCGTGGAAGCCCACGGTGACCGTCGAGATGGACGAGAGCGGCGCGGCGACGCTGCTCAAGCTCGTCGACACGCTGGACGAGGACGACGACGTCCAGACCGTGTGGGGCAATTACGACATCCCCGACGCGGTGATGGAGAAGCTGGGGTGAGCGCCCCCCCCTTCCCTTCACGGGAGGGGCTTTCCTGACCGTCATCCTCGGCCTCGATCCCTCGCTCGCCTGTACCGGATGGGGAGTGATCCGCGCCGAGGGCAGCCGCCTCACCCACATCGCCAACGGCCAGATCGCCACCGATCCCCGGGCGCCTGTCGCCACCCGCCTTGCCGCGCTCCAGGCCCGGCTGGCGGAGGTGATCGCGGCCCACCGGCCGGATCGCGCCGCGGCGGAGGAAGTCTTCCTCAACAAGAACCCGCAGTCCACGCTCAAGCTCGCGCAGGCGCGCGGAGCGGTGCTGGCGGCGTGCGGGGCCGCTTATGGCGGTCTTGGCCTCGCCGTCAACGAGCATGCCGCGCGGCTGGTCAAGAAGGCGGTGGTCGGCACTGGCACGGCCGAGAAAACCCAGGTCCAGGCCATGCTCAAGGTGCTCCTCCCAGGCGTCGCGCTGGCCGGCGCCGATGCCGCCGATGCGCTCGCGGTGGCGATCGCCGACGCGCATCTGGGCCGCTGACAGCCCCGCAAAAAATAGCTGCCGCTGTCGGGTTACGACAATTCGCTGCGCACCGCCGCCCCTAAGAGGGCAGGAAAATGGGGCGGGTCTCGCGTGACGATCGAACTTTACGGCATTCCCAATTGCGACAGCGTGAAGAAGGCGCGCGCCTGGCTGGGCGCGAACGGCATCGCCTACGCCTTCCACGACTACAGGACAGAGGGGGCCGATCCCGCCAGGCTGGCGCGATGGGCGGGGGCGGCGGGCTGGCGAAAGCTCCTCAACACGCGCGGCACGACCTTTCGCCAGTTGCCCGATCCCGATCGCGCGGCGATCGATGAGGCGCGCGCGCTGGCGCTGATGGCGGCGCAGCCGAGCCTGATCAAGCGGCCGGTGGCGGAGCATTCCGGCGGGCTGCTGGTCGGCTTCGACCCCCACACCTGGTCCGCAGCGCTCGCCTGACGATGGAACAGCTCGAGCTCGCCGCGGTCGTTTTCGGCCTCGCCAACATCGTGCTGCTGGTCCGGCGCAGCATCTGGAACTTTCCCTTCGGCATCGCGATGGTCTCGCTCTACGCGATCATCTTCCTCGACCAGCGGCTCTATGCCCAGGCGGGGCTCCAGCTCTTCTTCGCCGTGGTGCAGATCTATGGCTGGGTGCTGTGGACGCGCGCGCGCGGCGCCAGCGACACGGTCGCCGTGGGCTGGTTCGGCTGGCCCGCGCGTGCCGGCTGGCTCGCTTTCGTCGCCGCCGCCACGCTTGCGCTGGGAGCGGGGCTGGCCGGGTTGGCCGAGGCGGCCGCGCCCTATCCCGATGCCGCGATCGCCGCCGCCAGCATCGCGGCGCAGGTCCTGCTCTCGCTTCGCCGGATCGAGACCTGGCTGCTGTGGATCGCGGTCGATGCCGCGGCGATCTGGCTCTACACCTCCCGCGATCTCCACCTCACCGCGGGGCTCTACGCCGCGTTCCTGGTGCTGTCGGCGGTGGGCCTGCGCGAATGGGCGAGGGCGGCGGAAAGACAGCGGGGAGCCGCGGCGTGAGGGTTTGTTTCCACGGGGCCGAAAGCACCGGCAAATCGATGCTGGCGAAGAAGCTGGCGCAGGATTTCGGGTGCCCGCTGGTGGGCGAATACGGCCGCACCTATGCCGAAACGATCGACATCAATTTCCGCATCAGCGATCTGACCGCGATCGCCGCGCGGCAGAACCGGATGATGCGCGAGGCCTGCGCCGGCAATCCGCCGCTGGTGCTGCTCGACACCGACCCGCTGATGACCGCGGCCTGGGCCGAGATGCTGTTCGGCCACGCCCCCAATGTCCTGATGGGATACGACAAGGCCGAATGCTACCTGCTGTTCGAGCCCGACGTCCCCTTCGTCGAGGACGGCACCCGCTTTTTCGGCAGGGAGCCCGAACGCGCGCGCTTCGCGGCGCTGGCGGAGGATATGCTGATCCGCGCGGGCGTGGGCTTCGTGCGCATCGCCGGGCGCTGGGACAAGCGCGAGGAGAAGGCCCGTTCGGCGATCGCCTCCGCGCTGGCCGCCCGCGCGGGCTGACCGCGACGCGGGCGGTTCGCCCCGCGCTCCTCCCGATTTTGCCGCGCGCCACACCGGAAGGGCCGGGACCATGCTTGATTTGTCACATTGCGATGCGAGAACGCACACCATGCGCCCGATCCTCGCCATGCTCCTTGCTCCGACCGCCATCTGGGCCTCGCTCGCGCCCGCCCCGGCCATTGCCGCGCCGCTGTTGGTGATCGCGCACCGCGGCGCCTCGGGCGAGCGGCCCGAGCATACGCTCGCCGCTTACGAGCGCGCGATCGATCAGGGCGCGGATTTCATCGAACCCGATCTGGTGGCGACCAGGGACCTCCAGCTCATCGCCCGGCACGAGACCGAGCTTTCCGACTCCACCGATGTCGCCGCGCGGCCCGAATTCGCCGACCGCAAGCGCAGCAAGGATGTCGAGGGGCGGCTGGTCAGCGGCTGGTTCGCCGAGGACTTCACGCTGGCCGAGGTTCGCTCGCTGCGCGCGCGCGAGCGGCTGCCCGCGATCCGCCCCGCCAATGCCCGCTTCGACGGGCTCTACCAGGTGCCGACCTTCGCCGAGATCGTGGCGCTGGCGAAGGCCAAGGAGGCCGAGACCGGGCGCCGGATCGGGCTCTACCCCGAGCTCAAGCATCCCACCATGCTGCTCGAGCAAGCGGGCATCGACATGGTGGACCTGCTGGTGCGCTATCTGCGCCAGGCAGGCCTGGCCGACGCCAGGGACAAGGTCTTCGTCCAGGCGTTCGAGGTCGAACCGCTGCGCCGGCTCGACCGGATGGTCGAGGTGCCGCTGATCCTGCTGATGTCCTCGACCGGCGGGCCCTACGATCGCAAGGGGGTGAGCTGGGCCGAGATGATGACTCCTTCGGGCCTCGCCGAGATCGCCACCTATGCCGATGGCATCGGACCTGACATGGGCCATGTGCTCGCGCCCGACGGCACCCCCACCGCCCTGGTGGCGCGGGCGCATGCCGCCGGGCTCAAGGTCCATCCCTGGACGCTGCGCAAGGAGAACGGCTTCCTGCCCCCGGCGCTGCGGGGGCCTGGCGGGCCCGGCGCGACGGGCAGGGTGGCGGAGCTGGTCGCGCTGCTCAGGCGCGCCGGGGTCGACGGAGTGTTTACCGACGATCCGGCGCTGGTGGTTCCGCTGGCGCGCTGAGCGCGTCGCTCACCGCGGCGTCCCCGTCGTGGCGAAGCTTGCGCGCGGCGGCGTGATCGGCCGGCGTCTCGACATCGTCGCCCAGTGTCGCCCGCGAATAGAGCGCCAGCCAGGCGGTATAGACCGCGATCGCCAGCGGGCCGGAGAAGAACAGGCCGAAGGTTCCGAACACGTAGCCCGCACCCAGGATCAGGAAGATGTACCAGCCTGGCGGGACCGAGACGACGCGGCCGGTGACCAGCGGGGTGACGACATTGGCCTGCACCACGCGCGCCAGCGCATAGGTCAGGAACACGCCCAGGAGCGAGCCCTGCCCCGCGGCCGCGAGCAGGAAGGCGGGCACCATCGCCACGATCGGCCCGACATAGGGGATGAATTCGGCGAGCCCGCCGAGCAGCGCGAGCGCGCCCCAGGCGGGCACGCCCGAAAGGTACAGGCCGAGCGCGAACAGCGCCCCCATCACCACCATGGCGATGCTTTGCGTCACCAGCCACAGGCGCAGCGCGACTCCGATCTCGCCCAGCGTGCGGTCGGTCAGCGCGCGGTAGCGCGGCGGGCTGAGCATCGCCAGGCCGCGGCGGTAGCGCGCGGGGTCGGCGGCGAAATAGATCGCGGCGGACATCACGACGATGAGGTTGAACAGGAGGACCGCCGAGCCGCGCGCGATTGCGCCTGCCTCGGTGGTCAGCCAGGTCACGGTCTGGCGGTTCTGGAGCGAGGCGAGCAGCAGCCGCCCGATCGCCCCGGTTTCGAGCCGCCGCTCCATTGCGGCCCAGGCCAGCGGCAGCTCGCGGCCCAGCATTTCGGCCTGGAAGGCCAGCTCGCTGTAGAACAGCCACCCGATCAGCCCCAACGTGCCGAGCATCAGCACAGTCGCCAGGGTGAGCGAAACCGCTTTCGACAGCTTGAGCCGGTGCTCGAAGGCCTCGGTGGCGGCGATGAGCAGCAGCGCGACCAGCAGCGATCCGAATGCGAGCAGTAGGAGGCTGTGGGCCAGCACGAGCACCGTGACCACCCCGGCCAGCGCCAGCAGGACGAAGGCGCGCCGCAGGAAGGCGCGGTCCGCGGGGTGCGGGCTCAGTTCGGGGGCGCCGCTCATGCGGGCGCGTCGGCGTGTCGGGCGGCGAGGATGATGTCGAGCGACAGGTCGTGCGACAAGTGCAGGCCCTTGCGCGGCGAAAAGGCGATGCCGCGCATTTCGGCCACCGCCAGCCCGGCCTCGCCCAGCAGCGTGGTCAGCTCGTCGGGCGTGACGAAATCGTGCCAGTCGTGCGTCCCGCGCGGAACCGCCCCGACCGCTTCGGCCGCCCACACCAGCAGCGCGCGGCTGGCGGGGGTGCGATTGGGCGTGGACATCAGCAGCAACCCGCCGGGCGCCAGGTGGCGTGCGAGCTGGGCCACAAACGCGGGCTTGTCGGCGACATGCTCGAGCACTTCCATGGCGGTCACCAGATCGAACTGGCCCAGCCCGAGATCGCCCAGTTCGCCGCTCAGATAGGCGATGTCCAGGCCCATGCCCGCGGCATGCGCCCGCGCCGCGGCGATGCTCTGGGCGGCGGCGTCGACGCCGGTGACTTCGGCGCCCAGCCGCGCCAGCGGTTCGCTGAGGAGGCCCGCGCCGCAGCCGACGTCGAGCGCGCGCTTGCCGGCGAGCGGTGCCCGCGTGCGCGGATCGCCGCCCCAGTGCCGGTCGATCGCCGCGCGCATGAAGCCCAGCCGTGCCGGGCCCAGCTTGTGGAGCATCGCCGAAGAGCCGCGGGGATCCCACCACTCGCTGGCCTGGGCGCCGAAATGCGCGGCTTCGCGCGGGCGGATGGTTGCGGCGGACACGGTTGCATCGCTCATCGCCCGCCCCTACCAGCCCCGCGCAAGCACTTCCAGCAGGAGCGCAGTTTGGCCCGGATCGTGATGAAATTCGGCGGCACCAGCATGGCCGGGACCGAGCGCATCCGCCGTGTCGCCAATCTGGTGCGCAAGCAGGCCGCGCCGAAAGAGGATGGAACCCGCGACGAGGTCGCGGTGGTGGTCTCGGCGATGGCGGGCGAGACCGACCGGCTGGTCAATTTCTGCCGCGAGGCCCATGCGCTCTACGATCCGGCCGAGTACGACGTGGTGGTCGCGAGCGGCGAGCAGGTGACGAGCGGGCTGCTGGCGATCACGCTCCAGGGGCTGGGCTGCCCGGCGCGCAGCTGGCTCGGCTGGCAGCTTCCGGTCAGGACCATCGAGGCGCACGCCAAGGCGCGGATCGAGGATATCGACGGCGCCGCGCTGCGCGCCAGCATGGCCGCGGGGGCCATCGCGGTCATCCCCGGCTTCCAGGGCCTGAGCGCCGAGGGGCGCGTGACGACGCTCGGCCGCGGCGGCTCGGACACCTCGGCGGTGGCGGTCGCGGCGGCGATCGACGCCGACCGCTGCGACATCTACACCGATGTCGACGGGGTCTATACCACCGATCCGCGCATCGTCGCCAAGGCGCACAAGCTCAAGGCAGTGACTTACGAGGAAATGCTCGAGCTCGCGAGCGTGGGCGCCAAGGTGCTCCAGACGCGCTCGGTCGGCCTGGCGATGCGCGAGGGGGTGCGCCTCCAGGTCCTTTCGAGCTTCACGGGGGACGACAGCGCCCCCGCCGACAGCCTCCCGGGCACGATGATCGTGTCGGAGCAGGAAATGAACCGCCTAGTGGAGAACGGCGATATGGAACGCCAGCTGGTGACCGGCATCGCGCACGACAAGAACGAGGCCAAGGTGATCCTCACCCGCGTGCCCGACCGGCCGGGCGCGGTGGCGCATATCTTCGCCCCGCTCGCCGCCGCCGGCATCAATGTCGACATGATCATCCAGAACGTCGGCCGCGACAAGGGCGAGACCGACGTGACCTTCACCGTGCCCCAGGCCGACCTGCCGCGGGCGCAGGCGCTGCTCGAGGACCGGCGCGGGGACATCGGCTACAACCGCATCATCACCGACAGCCGCATCGCCAAGATCTCGGTGGTCGGCGTCGGCATGAAGAGCCATGCCGGCGTGGCCGCGACGATGTTCAGGGCGCTCGCCGAGCGCGGGATCAACATCCAGGCCATTTCGACCAGCGAAATCAAGGTCTCGGTCCTGATCGACGAGGACGAGACCGAGCTGGCGGTGCGGGTGCTGCACACCGCCTATGCCCTCGACGCGAAGGACGACCTGGCTTGAGTACCCATCCCAAGACCCGCGGCCTCATGCGGCGCGGCGCCGAGTTTCTGGGCAGCGAGACCGCGATCCTGTGCGGGGCGATGAGCTGGGTTTCGGAGCGCAACCTCGTCAGCGCGATCAGCAACGCCGGCGGCTTCGGGGTCATCGCCTGCGGAGCGATGACGCCCGAGCTCCTCGACATCGAGATCGCCGCGACCAGGGCGCTCACCGCCAAGCCATTTGGGGTGAACCTCATCACCATGCATCCGATGCTGTTCGATCTGATCGCGGTCTGCGGCCGGCACGGCGTGGGCCACGTGGTGCTGGCCGGCGGGATCCCTCCCAAGGGCAGCGTCGAGGCGATCAGGAGCGGCGGCGCCAGGGTCATCTGCTTCGCGCCGACGCTGGCGCTGGCGAAGAAGCTGCTCCGCCAAAGAGACGGTGCCGGCGCCGACGCGCTGGTGATCGAGGGGATGGAGGCGGGCGGGCATATCGGCCCGGTCTCGACCAGCGTGCTGGCGCAGGAAATGCTGCCCGAGCTCGCCGAGGAGCATCTCGTCTTCGTCGCCGGCGGGATCGGCCGCGGCGAGGCGATCGCGGGCTATCTGGAGATGGGCGCCTGCGGAGTCCAGCTCGGCACGCGCTTCGCCTGCGCCGTGGAAAGCATTGCCCACCCCAATTTCAAGAAGGCCTTTTTCCGCGCCAGCGCGCGCGACGCGGTCGCGAGCGTTCAGCTTGACCCGCGCCTGCCCGTGATCCCCGTCCGCGCGCTCAAGAACAAGGGCACCGAGGCGTTCACCGACAAGCAGCGCGAGGTCGCCCGTCGTCTCGACGAGGAGGGCATCGCGATGAGCGAGGCGCAGCTCCAGATCGAGCATTACTGGGCCGGCGCGCTGCGCCGCGCGGTGATCGACGGCGATGTCGAGAACGGCAGCCTGATGGCGGGCCAGTCGGTCGGCATGGTGACTCGCGAGGAGCCCGTGGCGGCAATCATCGCGCAGTTGATGGACGAAAGCGAAGCGGCGCTGTCGCGGCGTTAGAGCTCCGGCCCGCCGCGCGCCGGCCCACCCCTCCAGAGCCTTTGGGCCTCTACATCGCCGCCGGGAACCCGGTTTCCTGACCGGGGTTTATCCTGGACATTCCCGGTGGGGGGAAGAGTGACGAGCCGGCCACCATGCTTCACCGCATCGACTTCGAAATCGGGATTTACCCCAACCGCGTTCAGGTGAGCGACCGGCGCTCGGGCCGCTTCGTCGATTTCGCCGCGGAGATGCCGTTCTCTTCGCCGCGGCGGCTGGTCGCCGACCCCGTCTATTTCGAGAATGCGCTTGCCAAGGCGATGCGCAAGGCCATGAGCGGCGGGTTCATCCTGTTGGATGCGCAGGCCACGATCGTCCCCGGCGGCGGGGCGACGCTCGACGCGGGCGAACGCCAGACCATCCGCCGCGTCCTGCGCGACATCGGGTTCAGAACGGTGCGTTTCCAAGGCGCCGGCGACGAGGAACGCATACCGCCCATTCCGGCGGGGTTCGCCAAGCTGTTCTGAGTGCTTGCCTGGGCCGCGCAAGGATTTACCGTGGCAATGCAGGCATCGAGGAGAGCGGCCATGTGCGAGACGAGTGACCTTGAAAGCTGGGCCCGCGGTGTGCTGTCACGCCGGCAGCTTGGCGTGTTCGGCGCAAGCGGCATGGCGGCGGCGGCTGGCGCCTGCGCGCCGATGGCAGACGAGCGCGGCGTCTCTCCGACCGCCTCGGGCCTGGTGGAGCGGACGGTCGAGTTCGCGACGCCCGACGGGACCCTCGACGGCGAATTCTTCCACCGCCCGCGCGGCAAGGCGCCGGGTGTGATCCTGTGGCCCGATATCGCGGGCATCCGCCCGGCAAAGCGCCAGATGGCGCGCAGGCTGGCCGAGGCGGGTTATGCGGTGCTGCTCGCCAATCCCTATTACCGCGACGTCAAGGGCCAGCAGTTCAGCGACTTCGCCGATTTCGCGGGCAATGGCGGCTGGGGCAAGGTGACGCCGTGGCGCGGGCGCTTCAACGCCGAAACCATCCTCACCGATGCGCGGGCCATCGCGGGCTGGCTCGGCCAGCAGGCCGCGGTCGATACCCGGCGCGGGATCGGTGCTCAGGGCTATTGCATGACCGGCAGCTTCGCGCTGATCGCGCCCGCGGCTGCGCCCGAGCTGCGCGCAGGGGCGAGCTTTCACGGAGGGGGCCTGGTTCTGCCCGGCGGAGGGCCGAGTCCCCACAGGATGTTCGAGGCGAGCAGCCACTATCTCGTCGCCATCGCCCGGAACGACGACGCCAAGGCGCCCGGCGAGAAGGATGCGCTGCGCGCCGCAGCCGCCGCGGCGGGGGCCAGGGCCGAAATCGAGGTCTATCCCGCCGATCACGGCTGGTGTGTTCCCGATTCGCCCAGCTATGCGCCGGTCGAGGCCGAGCGGGCCTGGGCGCGCCTCCTCGCGACTTATCGCGCGGCCTTGTAGCGCGATGCCCTGGCCGGGGACCGGGGCCCGATGCAGCTGATCGTGCCGGCGCTTTTCGTCGCGGCGATCGTCGGCGGGATCGCGCTGTTCAACGACAGGCCTTCGAGCCCCCGAGCGCAAGTGCGCGGCCGAGGCCGACAGGACAGTGCGCGCGCAGAACGTCGTCGCTCAGGCCGCGCGCTCAAACCTTGACCCGGTTTTGGAAGCTCTTGCGCAGTTTCATGAGCTTGGGGGGAATGACCGCAAGGCAATAGGGATTTCGCTGGCCTTCGCCCTCCCAGTACTCCTGGTGGTAGGCCTCGGCCGCATACCACTGCGCCGGGCCTTCGATCGTGGTCACCGCTTGCTGCCCGGGATGCTCGTCGTTCCAGCGCTCGATCGCCGCCTGCGCCTCGGGGCGCTGGTCTTCGTCGACAAGAAAGATCGCGCTGCGGTATTGGGTGCCGACATCGTTGCCCTGGCGGTTGAGTTGCGAGGGATCGTGCGTGCCCATGAAGACATCGAGCAGCTCGGCGTAGGAAATCGCCTCCGGATCGAACCTCACGCGCACGGCTTCGGCATGGCCGGTGGCGCCCGTGCAGACTTCCTTGTAGGTCGGGTCCGGCTTCGCGCCGCCGATGTATCCGCTTTCGACGGAGGTGACGCCGACAACGTCCTTCATCACCGCCTCGGTGCACCAGAAGCAGCCTCCGGCGAGGATGGCGGTCTTGGTTAGGCTCACGGCAGTTCTCCTTCGGCAGCGCAGATAGGGTGCCCCCCGGCGGTTGTCATCGCTTGCGCGTGCTCTAAGAGTAAGCACCGATCCGAGGAGAGGATGGACCGATGAACCGACTGATTACGGCGATTGCCCTTGCCGGCGCCGCCATGACCCTGTCCGCATCCGCGGCAGCGCAGGGGCCGGCGGCCTCGCCGCCATCGGCGCAGATGAGCGCCGATCTGGCCAAGGCGCTGGCCGCCGCCAATCGCGATGCCGATCGAGCCCGTGACCAGTTCCGCCACCCGGCCGAAACCCTTGCCTTCTTCCGCATCGAGCCCGGGATGAAGGTGGGCGAATACGCGCCGGGCGGCGGCTGGTATTCGCGCGTGCTGGGCAATTACCTCTCTCCGCAGGGCCGGCTGGTGGGCCTGTTCTTCACTCCCGAAGAGGGCCTGTTCGACGAAAGCGCCCGCGCGGGCATCCGCAAGGAAGCGGCGGATTTCCCGGCCAGGGTCGAGGCCTGGACCGGGCGCAGAGCCGCCGGAACGCAGGGGCTGACGCTCGATGCCATCACCGACGCCGATCGCGGAAGCTTCGACCGCATCATCCTCATGCGCACGCTCCACAACATGATGCGCCGGAATTTTGCCGACAGCGAGCTGAAGGCCATGCGCAGCCTGCTCAAGCCGGGCGGGATGCTGGGGATCGAGCAGCACCGCGCCAGGCCTGGGGCCGACGGCGCCTATTCGGACGGCAGCAAGGGCTACCTGCGCCAGAAGGACGTGATCGGCCTGGTCGAGGCGATGGGTTTCGAGCTGGTGGGAACGAGCGAGATCAACGCCAATCCCCGCGACACCGCCGACCACCCCCAGGGTGTCTGGGAAATGAAGCCCACCTGGCGCACCAAACGCGCCGAACTCGAAAACCTGGGTGAAAGCGACCGCATGACGCTGCTGTTCCGCAAGCGCTAGGGCGCCGCGGGGCGGTGGACTTGTGGGGGCCCCGGCCATAGAGCGCGCGCATGCGACAGCTCAGCCTCGCCGTGCTCCAGCTTGCTCTTGCCCGCCGCGACGAGGCCGACAACATCGCGGCGGTTTCGCTGCTGGTCGAGGAGGCCGCGAGCAAGGGGGCGCAGGTCATCCTCCCGCCCGAGCTGTTCAGCGGGGAGTATTTCTGCCGCGAGGAGGATGAGGCGCTGTTCACGCTCGCCCGCCCCACCGCCGAGCATCCCAGCGTCATCGCCATGCAAAAGCTGGCCCAGACGCTCAAGGTGGCGATTCCGACCAGCTTTTTCGAGCGCGACGGGCATCACTATTACAACACGCTGGCGATGATCGGCCCCCAGGGGGACATCCTGGGGACCTACCGCAAGAGCCACATCCCCGATGGGCCGGGCTACGAGGAGAAATACTATTTCCGGCCTGGCAATGATGGCTTCAAGGTATGGGACCTGTTCGGCGCCAGGATCGGCGTCGGCATCTGCTGGGACCAGTGGTACCCCGAGTGCGCGCGCGCGATGGCGCTGGCGGGCGCGGAGGTGCTGCTCTATCCGACCGCGATCGGGTCCGAGCCCTATGACGCCGATCTCGATACCAGCCGGATGTGGCGCCGCGCGATGATCGGCCATGCGGTCGCAAACTGCATGCCGGTCGCGGCCGCCAACCGCATCGGTCACGAGGGGCCGGCGGACCGCGCCCAGAGGTTCTACGGCCACAGCTTCATTTGCGACGAATGGGGCGACGACCTCGCGCTCTATGGCTGCGAGGACGAAGGAGCGCTGGTGGCGGTGCTCGATCTCGAGCGCGCGGCGCGTCACCGGGCGGGGATGGGCTTCTTCCGCGACCGCCGCCCCCAGCTTTACGGCCGGCTCTGCGAGGACGTCTGAGCCACCGCTATCTGATCGCCCTGGGCTCCAACATGCGCGTGCCGGGCGTGGGCGGCCCGCGGCAGGCGCTGGCGGCGGCGCTCGCCGCGCTTGAGGCGGAAGGGCTGTCGGTCGAGGCCGCCTCGCCGATCTTCGCCACTGCGCCGCTGGGGCCCGCGCGGCGGCGCTACGCCAATGCCGCCGCGCTGGTCCGGAGCGCGCTGTCGCCGCCCGAGCTGCTCTTGCTGCTCCAGCGCATCGAGCGCGCTTTCGGCCGGCGCCGACGCGGCCGCAGGTGGCGCGCCCGCCCGCTCGATCTCGACATCGCCTTGTGGAGCGGGGGGATATGGACGAGCGCGGGGCTCACCATCCCGCATCCTGAGTTCCGCCGCCGCGGCTTCGTGCTCGAACCGGCCGCCGCCATCGCCCCGCGCTGGCGCGATCCCGCCTCCTTGCGCAGCCTCTCGCAGCTCCGCGCGCGCTTGACCCGTCCCCGCCAAGTGCCTAGCTGCGCCGGGTGCGCGGGCCCTTAGCTCAGTCGGTAGAGCAACTGACTTTTAATCAGTAGGTCGCTGGTTCGAACCCAGCAGGGCTCACCAGCACCGTGACCGCGATGGCCGGGTTACCGCCGGTCCGCCAGCGTGCCCAAGCGATCAGCGCAACTGGCTGTCCTTGCTGCCGCGGCGGTTGATCGCGGAATGGGCGATGTCGCGGTCGCGGCCCGCCTGGCAGGTGACGCAGGTCTTGACGCCGGGGAGCGCGCTTCGGCGGCGTTCGGGGATCGGCTCTCCGCATGCGATGCAAAACGGCTCGCTTTCGCCCCTGGGCATCCGCGCCCGAGCGGCGAGCACGGCGTCGGCGACGCTGTCCTCGATCTGATCCTGCACCGCGCCATCACGCGTCCAGCCGCCTGCCATGCCGCGCCCCTGAAAACTCCGTGCGCCCTGCGCGCACGCCTGATCAATGCGGGGCCGGCACGCCCGTTCCGGAATTGCCGTCGAGCCGCTGGACCAGCGCCACGCCCACGGTGATCAGCACCGGCACCAGCACCACGCTCAGCACCACCTTGGCAATCACCTGCCCGGCAAGCAGGTTGGCGATGGGGAACTCGCCGTAAAACGCCAGCGTGACGAAGATCACCGAGTCGATGGCCTGGCTCAGCGCGCTGGCGATGGCTCCGCGTACCATCAGCCCGCCCGTCCTCGTTTCCGCCGAGCCGCGCAAGCGCGCGAAGATCCAGACGTTGAGCAGCAACGAGACGAGGTAGGCGACCGGGCCGGAGGCAACCACGCGCCAGAACTGGCCGTGGACCAGCGCAAACGCCTCCGCCGCGCCCGGCCGGCCGCTGAGCATATCGGGCGAGGGCGGCAGGGTCAGCACCAGGGCCATCAGCGCGATGGAAAAGGCGAGCGGCAGGAAGCCCCACCACACCAGCCGGTTGGCGGTTCGCTCTCCATACAGCTGGGCCACGGTGCTGGAGATGACCACCAGCAGCAGAAAAGCGAAAATGCCCGCTTCGACCGCGAGCCCGCCCACGCCCAGCGAAACCTGCTTGAAGGCGAGGAAACCCGCCAGCACCGCCATGCCCCCATAAAGCAGAAGCAGGACAAACAGACCGCGCGGCGCCGGCAAGCGATCATCGGGCGGCAGGTTGTGACTTTCGGACATGGCGGTCGGCTCGGCTTTCGGGGACGATCAAGCCGGTCAAATTGACGAGCGGCGCGCAAACGGCAAGAGACTCCGCCTGGCTCGTCCCCCGATCGCGGGTGGACTCCCTGGTGAAAGGCTCCCGATGCCCCCCATCCTCGCCAATCTGCTCGGCATCCTGTCGATCCTGGCGATCGCCTTCCTGCTGTCGGTGGGCAAGCGCCGGATCAGGCCGCGCGTGGTTGCCGCGGCCTTCGCGCTCCAGGCGCTGATGGCCTTTCTGGTTCTCGGCACCACCGGGGGGCGCTTCATCATCCAGGGCATGGCGGACGGCGTCTCGGCGCTGCTGTCCTACGCCAACCGCGGCACCGAATTCCTGTTCGGGACCGAGAACCCGCTCGCCAACACCTTCGCGCTGGGCGCCCTGCCGGTGATCGTGTTCTTCGCGGCGCTGGTCTCAATTCTCTATTACCTCGGCATCATGCAGCGGGTGGTGCGCTGGGTCGGCGGGGCGATCGGCTGGGTCACCGGCGTCAGCCAGGTCGAGGCGCTGGGCGCGGCCGCCAATATCTTCGTCGGCCAGTCGGAAAGCCCGCTGGTGGTGCGGCCCTATCTCGCGGCGTTGACGCCCGCCCGGCTGTTCACGCTGATGACGGTGGGCATGGCGGGAGTCGCGGGGACCATCCTGGCCGCCTATGCCGGGCTGCTGGGCGAGCGGTACCTGCCCTTCCTGCTCGCCGCCGCCTTCATGTCGGCGCCGGGCGGCATCCTGATGGCCAAGATCATCATGCCTGACGAGGACGACGCGGCGCCGGCCAGCGAGCCGGCGGGCCGGATCGAGCTGCCCGAGGCGCGAATCAGCGCCGAGGGGCCGGCCGCGATCACCGAAGGCGAGAAGCCGCACGAGGTAATCGTCGCCGAGACTTTCGAGGAAGGGCACAAGCCGGCCAACATCATCGAGGCCGCCGCCCAGGGCGCCCAGACCGGTGTCAAGCTGGCGGTGGCGGTGGGCGCGATGGTGCTGGCCTTCGTCGCGCTGGTGGCGCTGGCAAACGGCATTCTGGGCGGCATCGGCGGGTGGCTGGGTCACCCCGAGCTCTCGTTCCAGATGCTGCTTGGTTATGTCTTCGCACCGGTCATGTTCCTGCTCGGCATTCCGTGGGACCAGGCGATCACGGCGGGCGGTCTGTTCGGCACCAAGGTGGTGCTCAACGAATTCGTCGCCTTCATCGAACTCGGCCAGCTGGGCGCGGAGGCACTTACCGATCGCAGCCGGGCGATCGTGACCTTCGCCTTATGCGGCTTCGCCAATTTCAGTTCCATCGCCATCCAGATGGCGGTAACGGGAGGCCTGGCGCCGAACCAGCGCCCGGTCATCGCCCGGCTGGGCCTGCGCGCGCTTGCCGCGGGCAGCCTCGCCAATCTGATGAGCGCGGCGCTGGCCGGCCTGTTCCTGCCCTATTGAGACGCTTCCGACATGTCCGAAATCGCTTCCGTCTCCCTCGCCCGCCCGCTCGCGGAGGTCGCGGAAGAGCTTGGCAAAAGTTTCGAGGAGTATGGCTTTGCCGTCATTCGCGATCACGGCATCCCGCAGGCGCTGATCGATCGTGCGGAAGCCCTTTCCAGGCAGTTTTTCGCCCTGCCGGAGGCGGTCAAGAAAGCCTACAAGATCGAAGGCGGCGGCGGCGCGCGCGGCTATACCCCGTTCGGGGTGGAGACCGCGAAAGACGCCAAGGTCCACGACCTCAAGGAATTCTGGCATGTCGGCCGCGAGCTGCCCGAAGGCCACCCGCTCGCCCAATATATGGCGCCCAATGTCTGGCCTGCGGAAGTCGCGGGCTTCCGCGAGACCTTTTCCGAGCTCTACGCCGCGTTCGAGAAAGCCGGCGGGCGCGTGCTCGAGGCGATCGCGCTTCATCTCGGCCTGCCGCGCGAATGGTTCGCGGCGACGGTCGAGGACGGCAATTCGGTCATGCGCCTGCTTCACTACCCGCCGCTGACCGGCAGGAATGCCGAAGGCGCGATCCGCGCCGCGGCGCACGGCGACATCAACACCATCACATTGCTGCTCGGCGCCGAGGAGGCCGGGCTCGAGCTGCTGACCACCGGCGGCGCGTGGAAAGCGATCGATGTGCCGCCCGGCGCGCTGGTGGTGAATATCGGCGACATGCTGGACCGGCTCACCAACGGCAGGCTGCGTTCGACCACGCACCGGGTCATGAACCCTGTCGGGGAAGCGGCGTACCGCGCGCGCTATTCGATGCCCTTCTTTCTCCACTTCCGGCCCGACTTCGTGATCGAAACGCTGCCCGGCTGCATCGATCCGGAGCGTCCGGACGATCATCCCCAACCGATTTCGAGCCATGCGTTCCTCCAGCAGCGGCTGCGCGAGATCAAACTGGCCTAGCGATGAAGGAACGGCGCCGGTTGGCGGGCGTTTTTCTGCGATGGAGGCATTGCAGACCGGCTTTCTGGACAGGCGCAGCCGGCCTCGCTGGTGGGTCATGGCGCTGATCGCCCTGGCCCACCTCGCGGCGTTCTACGGACTGGTGCGGATGTTCGCCCCCAGTGCGGCCGCATCGGTGGAGCGCTCGGTGCTTTCGACCTTCAACGTCACCATCGTGGCTCCGCCGCCGCCGCCCGCCACCAGGCCGGCGCCCGACGAAGGCGCTCCGGGCGATGAAGGCAAGCGGGCCGTTCCCAGGCCGGTGACCGCGCCGCCGCCCCGGATTCCCGCGGAGCGCCCCAGCCCCGCCCCGCGCGCCTCCTCAACCGGCACCGCGAGCACGTCCGGCGCGAGCGACAGCGGCGCGGGCACGGGCGCCTCGGGCGGGGGCCTGGGCACGGGCAGCGGGCGCGGCGGCGGCGGGCAGGGCGGGGTTGCGGTGACAAAGCCGGTCAAGATCGCCGGCGACATCAATTCCGCTTCCGATTTTCCCGTCCCGGCGGGCGGCCGGCAGGCGCGCTTCGGCACCTCGGTCACGGTCCACATGACCGTGGGCACCGACGGCCGGGCGAGCAATTGCCGTGTCGTGAGGCCGAGCCCCGACCGCGAAGCCGACGCCATTGTCTGCCGCCTTGCCGAGCAGCGTTTTCGCTTCCGCCCTGCGACCGACAGCCAGGGCAATCCCGTGGCGGCGACCTATGGCTGGCGGCAGGAGTGGTTTCAGCGCTGATCGATCGGCCCCGGTGCCCCGGGCGATCCGCGATACCGCTGGAACAACCCCCGCTCCCGCGTTTAGAGCCGGATGACGTGAGGCGCCGCCGCCTTGACGGAGCCGATTTTGACTCAGCGCAAGGCGCAAGGAGGAAGTCATGCCCAAGCCTAGTGACCGACGAACACCGAAGCGCTGGGCCAGAAGCGGCCCGCCGCGAGGCGATTGCCCGGAGCAACCTCATGTCATCTGGCTTTAAGGTGAGGGACATGCAGCAGGTCCATCCCGTAATCCTGTGCGGCGGCAGCGGCACGCGCTTGTGGCCGCGCAGCCGCAACCACCGCCCCAAGCCCTTCCTTCCGCTGCTGGGCGAGCGCACGCTCTTTCAGCAAAGCCTCGACCGCGCTTCGGACCCCCTGCGATTTGCCCCGCCGACCATCGTCGCGGGCAACGCGCATTGCGGGCATATCGAGGAGCAGGCCGAGGGCCGGCCCGGCGCCAGGCTGATCGTCGAGCCGGCCGCCAGGAATACCGCGCCCGCGATCGCTCTGGCCGCCCACTCGCTGCCCGCCGACGCCATCATGCTGGTGTGCCCGAGCGATCATCACATCGCCCACGTCGGCGCCTTTCTGGCGGGAGTGGACCAAGCCGGCGCGCTCGCCGCGAAGGATTACATGGTCGCCTTCGGGATCGAGCCGACCGGCCCCGAGACCGGCTATGGTTACATCCGCAAAGGCGATCCGCTGGCGACCGGCAACGCGGTTGCGCGGTTCGTCGAAAAACCCGATCGCGCCACTGCCGAACGCTTTCTCGCCGAGGGCGGCTATGTCTGGAACGGCGGCATCTTTGCCTTTCGCGCCGGCGCCTTCCTCGCCGAGCTAGAACAGCATCGGCCGCGGATGGCGGCGCTGATTGCACAGGCCTGGGCCGAGAGGGTGGAGGAGGGGTGGCTGATTCACCCCGGGGCAGCGCCCTTTGCCCGGATCGACGGCGAATCGATCGATTACGCGATCATGGAGAACACCGCGCGGGCGGCCGTGGTCGCCGCCGACATGGGCTGGTCCGATATCGGCAGCTGGGATGCGCTGATGGCGGCGCGGCCCTCCGACAGCGATGGCAACCGAGTGATCGGCCCCGCCGATCTCACCGATTGCCGCAATGTCATGGTCGATACCGACCGCCTGCGCGTGTCCGTGGTCGGGCTCGAGGACGTTATCGTCGTGGTCGATGGTGACGAGGTGCTGGTGACCTCGCGCAGCGGGGCGCAGTCGGTGGGCAAGCTGCCGGGAGCGGCGCGGCAATGAAGCTCCAGACCAAGACCGTCGAAAAGATATGGGGCCGCCGTCACTTGCCGCCCCCCTTCGCGCACGCCGGCGGCGGCGAGCCGGTGGGCGAGATCTGGTTCGATCCCCCGCCCGAGCTGCCCCAGGTGCTGGTCAAATATCTCTTCACCAGCGAGAAGCTCTCGGTCCAGGTCCATCCGTCCGACGCGCAGGCCCCGGCGGGTTCGCGCGGGAAGGAGGAGTGCTGGCTGGTGCTCGACGCGGAGCCGGGCGCCAGCCTGGGCATCGGTTTCAAAGCCCCGATGACGCCAGAGGCCATGCGTGCGGCGGCGCTCGACGGCTCGATCGAGCAGGCGCTCGCCTGGCACCCGGTCCGCGCGGGGGATTTCTTCTATCTGCCCGCCGGGACAGTCCATGCGATCGGTTCCGGGCTCACGCTGGTCGAAGTTCAGCAGAACAGCGACATCACGTATCGGCTTTACGATTACGGCCGTCCCCGCGAGCTGCATCTCGACGAAGCTGTGGCCGTCGCCAGACCGGAGCCTTACCCTGACCGCTGCCGCCGCGCGGTGGCGCCGGACGAAAGCGCCACATTTGTCGACGGACCGCATTTCATCTTCTCGCAGTGCGCAGGCGAGCCCGCACCGGACCTGGCGGCACGGCACCGCGGCCCCGTTCTCGCGCTGCCTCTGGGCGGTTCGATCGTGATCGAGGAGCAGACGATCGGCCCGGGCGAATGCGGGCTGGCCAGGTCCATCGGCGCGATCGGCTTTTCCGCCGCGCGCCGGACACTCCTCGTCTCGGCCTAGACCGTCCCGCTGTCCTGACGCGCGAAACCGCGCATGATGCGCTCGAGCTCGTCCTTTCCGTAGGGCTTTACCAGCACCCCTTCGGCGCCGATTTCGGCAAGGTGGTCGGCCATCTCGCCGTAGCCGGTGGCGAGCCAGAACGGGATCCCGCGGTTCTTGAGCTCCACCGCCACGGGCTCGCTCGACTCGCTCCCGAGGTTGAAGTCGAGCAAGGCGAAGTCGAATGTCCCGCGCTCGAGCGCCTCCAGCGCTCCGGCAACGGTGCCCTCGACCGCGACATGCCCGGCGCCCAGGCCCAGCAGGCACTCTTCGGTATCGATGGCGATGATCATGCTGTCTTCGACAAGCAGCACGCTGCGCGCGGTTGCCTCCCCTGCGATCATGCCCGTTTCCTCATTCCGACCGGCGCACCCCGAAGCGGGACCGCCGACAATCCCGGAGTTGCGATAGCGTGACACGCGGCCCGATGCGACGAATATTCCTAGCCTTTCGCGGGCGCCTCGTGGGCGCCTCAGGGGCCCTATTTGTGCTCGAGCAACCGCGTGCCCTGCTGCCGGATTGCCCCCGCCACCGCCGGCTCGACAAAGGCAAGCGCGGGCGGCAGGTTGACCTCGAAGACCACCTGATGTTCTTCGATCAGCACGCGCCCGTCGATCCCTTGTCCCATGGCCCGGACCGCCAGCGTCATGGTGTTCTCGTCGGGCCATGCGGTGTCGACCTGAGCCATCCCCCCGGGAATGAAGTTGGCGATTTCGTGACTGCGCGAGGAGAGGCGGCGGCGAACTTCCTCGCGGGGCAGGGCGTGCGGAATGGGAACGCGCATCAGACGGAGTCCTTGTCGGGGGCGCCAAGCTGCGGCGCCGCGTCGGCCCCGCCGCCGAACTTGTAGTCGAGGAAACGGTGCTTGATCGCCAGGTCGTCGAGCGAGCCCTCGGCGAGCTGGCGCGTGATCGAATCGATTTCCGCGCTGATGGTCGCGAGGCTCTGGGTCAGCTGCTGATCGGGCGAGGACCCGGCCCGCTGCTCCGTGCGCATCTGCGCCGGAATCCGGCGGTAGCTTTCGATCATCTCGGGCAATTGCTCGCCGATCAGGCTGCGCACTTCCCGCGCCCTGGGATGGTTCTGGTCGAGCCCGTCGAGCTGGCGCCCGAGCCCGTCGAGCTGGACGCCGAGCTGATCGACGAGCGTCACGGCCGGGGGCGGCAGCGCCGGCCGCTGAGCCTCGAGCCACAGCTCGGTGCGCCCGACAAGCTGCTTCACGTCGCCGCCGCGGGTGATGTCGGCGCGGGTCGGGGTCTTGAGCCGCGGGAACTGCGCGAACACCGCGATCGCGACCACGCTGGCGATCAGCAGCGCCGCTATTCCCAGGATGCCTATCCCGTCGACGATCGCTCCGAGCACGCCGGCGGCGACCCAGATCGCAAACACGGCGATCACGACATTGCGCACCCGCTTGAGCAGGTTCGATTTCTTGAGCCGCGCCGAACCCTCACCGATCGAAACCGTCCGCCGGTGTCGGCCGCCGCCTTGGTTGTCGCGGACAAGGGCGCGCCCTTCGCTAAGGATGCGGTCGCTGTCGCGGGTGAGGTCGTTCATCGGCTATTCCGCCGTCAACAAGGCCGATTCGTTGACTTGCCGCGTCGCCTGCGCCTGTCCTTCCGCCCGGGCGATATAGCCCTTGGACTTCTCGACCTCGGTGCCAAGCAACTCGACCGTCTGCTTCATGCTGTCCAGCGCCTTGAGCTTGAACTGATCGACTTCGTCCATGGTGTCGTAGATGTTCTGGAATGCGCGCTGGAGGGTTTCGAGCGGGATCGTGCTGCTGGCCGCCTGCTGATGGATCTTGGCGGTCTGCTCGCGCAGCAGCTTGCCGGTCGAATCGATGATGCCCGCGGTGGTCTCGTTGAGGGCAGTGATCTGGCCCAGCACCAGCCGCTGATTGGTCATCGCCTCCGCCACCGTCACGGCGGTGCGGAGCGCAGCCACGGTGGTGGTGCTGGCGCGGTCGACGCCCTTCACCAGCTCCACATTGTTCTTCTTGACCAGATCGAGCGCCAGATAGCCCTGCACGCTCACCGCCATCTGGGTGAGCAGATCCTGCGTGCGCTGGCGGACATAAAACAGCGCGGTTTCGCGCAGCGCCTTGGCCTTGGCGGGGTCGGTCATGTCGAGCTCGGCGGCCTTGTCCTCCAGCTTCTCGTCGAGCGCTTTGGAAATGTGGACCATCTGCTCGAGATTGCCCATCGCCTCCCACAGCTTCTGCCGCTCCACATCGATGGCGGCATTGTCCATCAGCAGTTCGTCCTTGCCGCTCACCAGATTGGTGAGGATCGACTGGATATGCGTCTGTGCGCTCTGATAGCTGCGGAAATAATTGGTCAGCTTGTTTCCAAAGGGAATGATGCCGAGAATCTTGCGCGTGCCCGACAGCTTGCCGCGTTTGCCGGGATCGAGATCCTCGACCACCCGGCGCAGCTCGGCGAGATCGTTGCCGACCCCATCGTCCTTGTCCATCGCGCGCACCGGCCGGTCGAGGAAGCGGTTCGACATCCCGGCCGCGGCCGCGATTTCCTTGCGGCCCATATTGGTGAGCTGATCGACCTTCTTGCCGAATTCGGGGGAATTGGCGTCGGTCGCGACGAGCTCGTCGACGAATGAATCGACCTTGGACTGAAGCTTGGTCTTCACTTCGTCCGCCACGGGGACCAGGCCGGCGGCACGCTCGGGCATGACCTGTGGCACGGGATCGGGCGGCACCAGGTTGAGCTCGTTCATGGTGGCGGTCGCTGTCGCGGTCTGGGCGCTGGGCTTGGTCTCGCTATCGCTCATGGACTTCTCGCTCACTCCGGTTCGGTCCGCATCGGGCCCGGCTTTCTGTATTAGGTAAATAAGACACAATCTTCAAGCCATCGCCGGAGGTGGTTGCTTCGAGCACACAATCACCGCAGTTCGAGTGTCCTCGGCGTGGGAGCCGCGGGGGGGCATGGAAGGGCGGGCGGCGGCTCGGCAATCAGCCTCTCGCCTGGCCACGGCTCCATCCGAATGATCAATCGCGCCCGAGCGCGGGAAGAGGTAAACCCAAACGGGTTCCCAGCCCTAGCGGATTCTGAGGCCCGCCAGCTCACCGGCCGGGGCTGGCGCGCGCTTGGGACCGGCCGGCGCTCGGCTCAGGCGGCTTCCAAGAGCTGGATCGGCTCGATCTCCCCCGCGAGATAGAGCCGCTTGGCCTTGGCGCGTGAGAGCTTGCCCGAGCTTGTCCGCGGCAGCGTGCGCGGGGGGATCAATTCGACCACGCAGGCCATGCCGGTCACGCTGCGGACCTTGTCGGCGATCTGGTCGCGCAGCTTGATCCGCTCCTCGGGGTCGGAGACGCGGCAATGAACCAGGACCGCGGGCGCTTCCTCGCCTGTATCGGTCTCGATCGAAAAGGCGGCGATGTCCCCGTGGTTGAAGCCGGGGAGCTGCTCGACCGCCCATTCGATGTCCTGCGGCCAGTGGTTCTTGCCGTTGATGATGATCATGTCCTTCGCGCGGCCGACGATGAACAGGTAATCCCCGGCCATGTAACCCATGTCGCCAGTGTCCAGCCAGCCATCGACGAGGCTATCGCGCGTCGCTTCCTCGTTGCGGAAATAGCTGTGCATCACGCTCTTGCCGCGGCACCACACCTTGCCGATCTGGTGATCGCCCTTGCGCTGGCCGTTTTCGCCCCGGATCTCGACCTCCATGCCCGGCAGCGCCTTGCCGCAATTGACGATGGCCCGGTATCGCGCCGGCCGCTCCAGATTACGCGGCTGTCCGGACAACCGCTCCTCTTCGACCAACTCCACGCGGATGCCCTCGCCGGGGGGCATCACGGTGACCGCCAGTGTCGCTTCGGCCAGGCCGTAAGACGGGGTGAAGGCGCTGGCTTTGAAGCCGGCCTGCGAAAAGGCGTTGACGAAGCACTGCATCACGTCGGGTCGGATCATGTCCGCGCCATTGCCCGCGGTGCGCCAACGCGACAGGTCGAAGCGTTCGGAGACGTGGCTCTGGCTGGAAATGCGGCGCGCGCAAATGTCGTAGCCGAAGGTCGGGGAATAGCTCAGGGTGTTGCCCGGATTCCGGCTGACCAGATCGAGCCAGGCGAGCGGGCGACGCGCGAAATGCTCGGTCCGCAGGTAGTCGCAGCTGACCTGGTTGGCGATCGGCGAGAGAAAACAGCCGACAAGGCCCATGTCGTGATACCACGGCAACCAGCTCACCACACGGTCGTTCGCGCCCAGATTGACCCCCGCCGCATGGCCGTAGAGATTATGCAGCAGGGCCTGATGCGTGACTGCGACCCCGGTGGGGAAGCGCGTCGATCCGCTCGAATATTGAAGGTAGCAGATGTCGTCAGGGCGCGCCTCGGGCAAAGCGGCCTCGCGCGCATCGCGCAGCGCGAACTCCTCCCAGCTTTCGCCCTGGCAGCCCTGCTGGCGGGCGGCGGCCGCGCCCATCTCGGCGATTTCGGCAGGGTAGAGGAGGAGCTTGGGATCGCAGCTCTCGAGCTGGACGCCCAGCTGCTCGATGTAGTTTTCCCTGCCCCCGAAAGTGGTCGGGAGCGGCAGCGGCACCGGCCAGGCACCGGCGTAGACGCAGGCGCAGAACAGCGCCGCGAATTCGGGCCCGGTCTGCGCGACCAGCGCCACCCTGTCGTTCTTGCCGATGCCGGCCGCGACCAGCCGATAGGCCATCGCCAGGGCGTCGGCCCGAAGTTCGGCGAAAGGATAAGCGCGTTCGAGCGTGCCGCGCATGTCATGAAAGTTGAGGCCCTTCTCGCTGCGCGCGGCGTAGTCGATCGCTTCGGTGAGCGTGGCGAAGTCCGCCCGGCGGCGCGGCAGCGGGCAATCGTTCGGCGTCGGCGTCAGGGCGGCGTCGGTCATAGAGTAGGCGATACCCGTTCTGTTTCAGATTATTGCAGCGGCTCCCAAATCCCCTGCGCTGCCCGCTTCCACGCCGCGGGCCGGCAATCGTTTCCCTTTGATAACGACTGTGGCACCAGTATGGCAATGGAATCGTCACAATCCGCCATGGTCCGCCGCTCAACCGCGTCAGGGCGCCGCCGGGAACGCCGGCCCCCTCTGCCGCTCGACGCGGCGCGGCTCGAGGACCTCGCGCTCGCTTATGTCGCGCGGTTCGCGACCTCTGCCGGGAGGCTGCATGCCTATTGCGCGCGAAAGCTGCGCGAACGCGGACATGCCGGGGCCGAGCAGGGGGCGCCGGCGCCCGATGTCGAGGCTCTGGTCGCGCGCTTCGTGGCGAAGGGATTCGTCGACGATGCAGGATTTGCCCGGGCCAAGGCAGGCGGGCTGCTGCGCCGTGGCTATGGCGCGCGGCGCGTCGGGGAAACATTGCGCGCAGACGGTATCGGGGAGCAATTGCGCGCCGAGGTCGCGCCGGGTGAGGCAGGCCGGCGCGAGGCAGTCGTCGCTTGCGCCCGCCGCCGCCGGTTCGGTCCCTTCGCGCGAGGGACGCCGGCCGCCGCCGACCCCAGGGCGCGCGAAAAGCAGCTTGCGGCGCTTCTGCGCGCGGGCCATGACGCCGGGCACGCGCGCCACGTCCTCGCCGCGCCGTCGCCGGCTTCGCTGGAGGATTGGATCGGCGAGGCGCGCGAGGAAGAGGAGCGGTCCCCATGAAATACAACGCCGCGGTGCTCCTCGCCGCCGCATTGCTCGCCTGCTCGCCGCAACCTGCGGCCGAAGCAACTCCCAAGGCTGAAGCGAGCGAACCCGCGCGCCATCCGGTCTCGGGTCTCCAGATCATCCCCCTCACCGTCACGACCGCCGCCGGCCCGCGGCGCTTCATGGTCGAAGTCGCGGCGACGGCCGCCGAGCAGCAGAAGGGCTTGATGTTCCGCACCGCGATGGGACCCGACGAGGGTATGATCTTTCCCAACTCGCCGCCCCAGCCGCGCAGCTTCTGGATGAAAAACACCGTTATCCCGCTCGACATCATCTACATCGGCCCCGACCGCCGCGTGCTCAACATCGTCAGCGGGGAGCCCTATTCGACGACCTCGCTCCCCTCCGCGGGACCGGTCATCAACGTGCTCGAGCTCGTCGCGGGCCGCAGCGCGGAACTGGGGATCAAGCCGGGCGACGCGGTGGCGTGGTGAGGCGCGCGACGCCGCTTTTCCTCCCGCGCGCGATCCGCTAGGCGCGCGGGCGATGAGCATTCTGGGCAAGATTTTCACCTGGTGGGACGGCGCGACCATCGGCACCGCGTTGTGGAGCTGGCGTCACGGCGAAAAGGTCGGCACCGACGCGCAGGGCAACGCCTACTACCGGTCGAGCACGAAAGCATCCGGCGGGCGCGAGCGGCGTTGGGTGATCTATCAAGGCGCCAACGACGCCAGCCGTGTGCCGGCCGAATGGCATGGCTGGCTCCACGGCAGCTATGACGGCGTGCCCGAAAGCAATCTGCCCCCGCCGCGCATCTGGGAAGCGGAATACTCGCCCAATGCCACCGGAACCGCCACCGCCTATCGTCCAGCGGGCGCGCTCGAGCGCGGTGGCAAGCGCGCGACTGCCAGCGGCGATTACGAAGCCTGGTCGCCGGACGCCTGACCTTGCGCCTGGCGATCCTTGTCCTGCCCCTGGCCCTGCTCGGCGCCTGCTCCAGAGCGCCGGCTCCGCCCAAACCGGTCGAGACCGAAGTGCCGGAGGAGTTTCGTCGGCCCCCCGCGGCACCCCCCCAGGCACGTGCCGGCACTGGCGTCGGCACACCGCTGAAGGAGCGCGTCGCGACGCTCGGTCTGCTCAACAAGCGGAACAACATCGCTCAGGATCTCGTGATGAAGCCCGGCGAGACGCGCCGGATCGGCGACGTCATCGTGGCGCTCAAGGCCTGCGAGCGTACCGCGCCCTGGGAATTGCCTCAGGAAACCGGCGCCTTCGTCCAGGTGTTCATCCAGCAGAGCGGCGTCGGCGGGAACGGTTTCGCCAAGGTCTTCTCGGGCTGGCTTTTCAGGGAGTCGCCCAGCCTGACCGTGGTCGAGCACCCGATTTACGACGTCTGGGTCAAGGATTGCACGATGCGCTTCCCTGGCGAGGAGGCCGGCGCCGCGGCGGACAAGCCCGCCGTGAAACCCCCCTCCAGTCCGCGGCCCGCGACGCCATCGCTGCCCGCGCCGGTGCCGACACCCGCACCGGCGCAAACCAGCGAGCCGATCGCCTGAGGAAGGCGCGCCGCCGCGGTTCCACGCGCGGCCTTCAACCGCCGCAGATACTCCGCCTGCGCGATCGGGACAGCGCCGAGCGTCGCGAGATGCTCGGTCATGAACTGGCAGTCGAGCAGGGCGAAGCCGGCGCGGCGCAGCCCCGCCACCAGCCAGGCGAGCGCAACCTTGCTGGCGTTGTCGGCGCGGCTGAACATGCTCTCGCCGCAGAAGACGCCGTCAAAGGCCACCCCGTAAAGCCCGCCGGCGAGCCGCTCGACGCCTTCACCATCCGCCAGCCAGCACTCGATCGAATGCGCGTGGCCCTCAGCATGCAGCGCCCGATAGCTGGCCTCGATCCTGCGGCTGATCCAGCTTTCGGCATCGACCTCGCGCGGCTCGGCGCAGGCGGCGATGACGGCCGCGAAGGCTTCGTCGCAGCTCACTCGAAAACGGTCCTGCCGGACCGTCTTGGCCAGGCTCTTGGAAAGCCGAAATCCCTCCAGGGGAATGATCGCGCGCTCGCGGGGCTCGACCCAATAGACTTCCGGATCGTCGCGGTGATCGGCCATCGGGAAGATCCCGCTGCGATAAGCGAGCAGCAGCAGCTCGCTGGGGATCGACTCGGGCGGGCGGACGGGCGCGTGCATCGTTTGGGCCGCATAGCAGCCGCGCGTCGGCAATGACATCGGCTTGCCAAGCCGGCCCCCTCCGACTAGGGGAGCCGGCCTGCTGCAGGGGTGTAGCTCAGCTGGTAGAGCATCGGTCTCCAAAACCGAGGGCCACGGGTTCGAATCCTGTCACCCCTGCCATTTTCCCGACGCTTTTGCTCGTCGCCGTCCTTAGACGCTGGCGCGACGCGGCCTGCTCCCGTAACCCGTTCGGGATGGGGCTGTGGGACTTCTGGATCAGGCGCGCCGACTGGCTCACCGCCGGGCGCGTGCGGGGCTACGCCCTGCTCGTCGGGCTTGCCGCGATGATGATCCTGGGCTTCGCCTGGCGCGAGGCGATGGGGCCGACGGGGAGCGACTTCCTCGCTTTCTGGGGCGCCGGACACGTCACCGCCACCGGCCACCCGGCCTCCGCCTACGATCTCGCCATGCAGGAGCGGGTGCAGACGGCCACCGGCTCGAGGGGCTGGTTCGCCTTCGTCAATCCGCCGCCTTTCCTGTTCGTCGCCGCCCCGCTCGGCTGGCTCTCCTTCGCGCAGGCGTGGCCGGTCTGGGTGCTTGCCACCTATGCGTTGTGGGCCGCTGTCTCGGTGCGCGCCTTTCCCCGGCTGTGGCCTCTCGTTCTCGCCTATCCCGGGGCGCTGATCGGGGCGACTCATGCCCAGACCGGATTGCTGACCGGCGCGCTGCTGGTGTTCGCGGCCACGCGGCTCGAGCGCCGCCCGCTCGCGTCGGGCGCGGCCATCGGGGCGCTCGTGATCAAACCGCATCTCGCGCTGCTGCTGCCGTTCTGGCTCGCGGCGGGTGGGCGCTGGCGCGCCTTCTTCGCTGCCGGCGCGACTCTCGTTTTTCTGCTTGCCGCGAGCGCGCTGGCGTTCGGCGCATCGATCTTCAGCGCCTACGCGACGAGCTGGGACGCCTCTGCCAGGCTGATGCGCGAAGCCGACTATGATTTTCTGATGCGCATGTGCTCGGTCTATGCGCCGGTGCGGTTCTACGCGGGGAACGGCCCGGGTCTGGCGGTCGCGGGCGCGTTCCTGGCGGCCATGATCGCTGTCGCGGTGCTCTCGTGGCGGCGGTTCGGGGGAGACGCGCGGGCGAGCGCCGCCGCGGTGCTCGCTGCCTCCGCGCTCGCGCCGCCTTACCTGTTCAATTACGATCTCGCCTTCTTGGTCGTGCCGACGCTGTTCCTGGTCGGCGAAGGGCTGGAGAAGGGCTTTCGGCCCTACGAGAAGCTCGCCCTCGTCGCGCTGTGGCTCGCGCCTTATGCGACTCGCGCGGCGGCGCTGCCGACGGGTATCAATCTCATGCCGCTCGCCTCGCTCGCGCTGCTCGCATTGGTGTGGAGCCGGGGCACAAGCCGCTGGCTTGCCAACCGCCCCGCCGCGGACTAAGAGCGGCGCGCTTTCCGACATCGGAATCTTCGCCCGCGTCGCTCCCGGTCTTGATCCGGGGCGGCGGCGAACCCATTCCCGAAAGGAGGCAAGCACGACAACGCCTGTCGATACCGAAGGACCGCCGACGTCATGGCCGACAACGCCCGCAAGCCCTCTCCCGCCGAGTTCCTGAACCAGGTTCGCGCCGAGGCCCGCAAGATCGTGTGGCCCACGCGCGAGGAGACGGTGAAGACCGCGATTTTCGTCTTCATCATGATGCTGATCCTGTCGATATTCTTCCTCGGGATCGATTCCTTCTTCGGCGCGATCGTCGGCTGGCTGCTCACGCTCGCCTGATCCGCGCCCTTTTCCGACACACGCCAAGAGTTACAGGACAATCCATGGCCCGCTGGTACATCATCCATGCCTATTCCGGTTTCGAGAACAAGGTTCGCGATTCGATCCTTGCCGAGGCCGAGCGTCTCGGCCTTTCCGACGGCGTGGAACAGGTCGAGGTTCCGACCGAGACCGTGACAGAGGTCAAGCGGGGCAAGAAGGTCCAGGTCGAGCGAAAGTTCATGCCCGGCTATGTGCTGGCAAAGCTCAACATGACCGACGACGTCTATCACCTCGTCAAGAACACTCCCAAGGTGACTGGCTTCCTCGGCACCAACAGCAAGCCGCAGGCGATTTCCGAGAAGGAAGCCGCGCGCTATTTCGGCGGCGTGGCGGAAGCCAAGGCCGCGCCCAAGAAGCAGGTCAGCGTGGATTACGAGATCGGCGACCAGGTCAAGGTGCTCGACGGCCCCTTCGCCAGCTTCAACGGGCTGGTGGAAGAACTCGATTTCGACAAGCAGAAGGTCAAGGTCGGCGTGTCGATCTTCGGCCGCGCGACGCCCGTGGAGCTCGATTTCGAGCAGGTCGAACTTTCGAAGTAGCGGATTTTCACCGGAATCGCCGTGCGGCCCCGCTGCGGGCAAGCTCGCTCGCCGATATCGCACGGCATGCAGTAATTTAGAGTTCATCCTCCTAACGGGCGCATTTTGCGCTTCGGGACGGGCCGTCGTTTGGATCATCGCTCGGCGAACATGCTGTCGCAATACCGTCGCGCCGCTGCTGGCCCCGTTTTGAAACAGATCACGCCTTTGCGGATACGAAATATGGCCTTGCCACCATGCTTCGCCGCGGACGATAATCCTGAATGACGCAGCGCGGGGGCGAGTCGGGAAGGGAAAGATCGGCGGGCGCGTCCGACGAACTTCTTGCGGCGTGCTATGACGAGACCCGACGTATAGCGCGGCGGATCATAGCCAGCGATGGTGCGAAGCGTCCGCTGCAGGCCACCGAATTGGCGAACGAAGCAGCGATCCGGCTGATGGGCCTGGACCGCATGGATATAAAGGATCGGGGGCACATGCTGGCGATGGCGGCGCGGACGATGCGGCGCATCCTGATCGATGAGGCGCGCAAGGGAGGGGCGGCGAAGCGCCACACGCCCAGCTTTGTCACGCGCTGGCCGGATGACGGCGCGGCGAACCTGATTCACATGGTGGATCTCGATCGCGCGCTCCTAGCGCTTGATGCGGTCTCGCCGGATCATGCGCAGGTCATCGAACTGCGTTTCATGCTCGGCCTGAGCGTCGAGGAAGCCGCGAAGTCCAGTGGCTTGTCCGAACGCACCATCAAGCGCCGATGGCAGGCCGCGCGCGCCTGGCTCCTCGACTATCTGAACGGCCATGGCGCACCGTCCGTCCTCTCCTGAACACGAACGCCGCGCGCTCGCGCTGTTCGAACATCTGGTCGAAAATCCCGGAAATGAGAAGCTGCGCGCGCGCCTGACGCGTGAAGAACCTGAAGCCGTGCTGATCCGGTTGCGCGCATTGGAAACGAGCGCCACCCGCGCCGTAGGGGCGATCCCAACGCTGATCCCCGGAAGCGGCGATTGTGACGGCATGCTGCCGCCACCCGAACGGGTCGGCGCGTTCCGGCTCACGGCACGAATCGGGCGTGGTGGTATGGGCGATATCTGGCTCGGTCGGCGCGATGATGGGCTGTACGATCAGAAAGTTGCGGTCAAGCTGATCCAGCAGCATGCCCTCACCTGCGCGGCCGATGCCTTTGACGACGAACGGCGTTTTCTCGCGCAGCTCGAACATCCCAATGTCGCGCGCCTGATCGATGGCGGGGTCACCGAAGACGGGCTGCCTTGGCTGGCCATGGAGTATTTCGATGGACAGCCCATCGACATTGCCAGCGTGGGGCTCAGCCAGCGCGACCGCGTCCAGCTGTTCATCAAGGCGGCCGACGCCGTGCAATATGCGCATACCCGCTTGATCGCCCATGCCGATCTCAAGCCATCGAACATTCTGGTCGATGCGGGCGGACGCGTGAAGCTGCTCGATTTTGGGATCGCCGGCCTCATCGGGGCGGGAACGCGTGGCGGTGGTGGATCTGGTCCGTTGACCCGCGCCTTTTCCAGCCCCGAACGCATCTCGGGCGCAGGTCCGTCAGTTGCCGACGATGTGTATGCGCTCGGCAAGACGCTGGCGCTGATCCTCGACGGGCATGGCGAAACCGAGCTGGCGGCGGTTGCGGCCAAGGCGCACCACGCCGATCCGGCCGAGCGTTATGGCAGCGCGGCCGAGCTGATCGCCGATCTCGAACGCTGGCGCGCACGGCTGCCGCTGCGTGCGATGCCCGACCGGGCCGCGTATCACGCCAGCAAATTCGTTGCCCGTCACCGGATTGGCGTGGTGGCGACGGGGCTCGCGCTGATCGGGCTCAGCGCCAGCTCGGTGCTCGCGACGTCGAACTATGTCCGCGCCGAAGGCGAGCGGAGCGAGGCCGCCGCACGCTTCGAGGATGCTCGGGGCGCGGCGCGCTATATCTCGGTGCAATTGCTTGACCAGCTCGCAGCACAGCCGGGCACACTCGCCCTGCGCGCGGAAGCGGCGGGGGTCGCGCAGCGTTACCTCGATCGGCTGGCTGCAAGCCCATCCGCGAAGGCTGATGTGCAGATCGAGGCGGCCGAGGGGCTGTACCGGCTGGCCGCCGCGCAAGCGCGGCCGGGGCGGCCCAATCTGGGCGAGACCGATGCGGCGCGCGCCAATCTGGCGCGGGCCGCATCGCTGATCGGAGGATTCGACGCGCCGGCCGCGCGCGAACTGGGGATTCGCATCCGGCTCGATCAGGCGCGGCTGGCTTCCCATGTGACGAACGACGTGGCCGCTGCGCTCGTTTTCTTGCGCGAAGCCGCTTGGCTGCTTCGGCACGGGTCTCCCGGGGTCGCCCTGCGCGGCCAATATGAGATCGAATTGTCGGCAGCGGAGCAATGGGGCGGCGATTATCGCGCCAGCATTGCGGCGTCACGGCGGGCGCTCGCGATTCTGCCCGAACGCGGCGACCGTGACGCGATTCTGCGCCGGTCGACCGCTTACGACCTGCTCGCCGAGGGCATCTATTACCTCCGCGACGAGAAGGCGGCGATCCCGCCCTATCGGGAAGCATTGCGCATCGCCGAGCGGGCCGCAGCGGCCTATCCTGGCGATCAGATCGTGAAGCGTCACGTCGCGCGGGCGCAGTGGGCGCTCGGAACGACCTTGCTCGGCAATGGCGGTGACGCCGAAGCCTTGCTGCTGCTCGAGAACTCGGCAGCAGCGATTGCAGCGATCGCTGCCGCGGACCCGGCCGATGCCGATGCCGCGCGGATGTTACGGATTGCCGAGAATGCGCGCGCGCAGGCGCTGGCGGCCAACGGACGGGTCGATGAAGCGGTTGTGATCTTCTCGAAAGGCGTTGCCGAACGCGAAGCCTTGTGGCGCGCGCGCGCCGACGAGCCGATCCTCCTGCGCGACTACATGGTGGCGATGAAAGGGCTTGGCGACCTGCTCGCGGATCACGGACACGCCGCGCAAGGCTGCATACGCTATCGCCAAACGCAGATGCTGCTCGCACGGATCGCTCGCGAGCGCCGGCTGACCGGCCTCGACGCCAGCGACACCAGCGCCGATCTTGAGCGGCGCATGAAGCGCTACTGCAGCATCCGCGCCTGACGCGGACTGACCCATAGCGGGACAAGAGCGGGAATTTGCCGCGACGGCCCGATTTGATGGCCCGCTTTTGTCGCGCGCGCCGCCTTCCTTCCTGAATGTTCGACGATGGCTGAAGTCGTGCAGGTCACATACGCAACATGGGGATGCTGTCATGAATAGATATTGCTTACTTGCCGCCGGAACCGTCCTTGCGGGGCTGGGCCTGGTCGCACCGGCTCACGCTGCAAATCTGCTGATCGACGGCAGCTTTGAAAACTACAGCGCATTGTCCAGCGCGCCGAGCACGGCGCCGGGAAATTTCCCGGGAGGCCTCTATCAGCAAGGGAACCTGATTGCTGCCGGCGCAGGTGGCGCTTGGTACGTCGACTGGCGCCCGGACAGGGCACAGCCGGGCTACAACTATGTCACGCTGGACGGGTACGCCCCGAATATCGGAATCTACACCGATCTTCCGGCACCGGCCATCTATCAGGCGTCGGCTGGTAACCTGTTCGTCAACCTCAATGTCTATGGCAATGGCTATGACAACAGCACCGGCGTATACCAGGAGGTGACTCTGGCGGCTGGCACATACGAAGTCGCTTTCGATATTGGCACTTTGTCCCTCAACTCGGTGCTTCCGACGTCGCTCTCGCTCTTCATCGACAATGTGCGCCAGGCTGATTTCACGAATGCGGCCCCGCAATTGTCGCTCGGTGCGCTGCCAACGAACTCCCGGTTCCCCAACTACAAGGATGCAGTCAATTGGGCCCGGTCGTCCTACACCTTCACCACCGCTGGCGGCCTCACCCGGATCGGCCTCTACAGCAACACACCCTATTACGGCCTGGATGCGAACGGGAATCGTACCTACAATCTCTACGCGCTGCTGGATAATGTGACGCTGGACGTGGCCGGCGGCATGGTGGGCGCCATTCCCGAACCTGCCACCTGGGCGATGATGCTGCTGGGCTTCGGACTGGTTGGCGGCGCCCTGCGGCGGCGCGTCGCGACCCGCGCCTTCGCATTGGCATGATGCCGGTTGACGCCTCCCTCAGTTGTTGTCTCCGGGGGAGGCGTCAGCCGGAGCGGTTTGCGCCGGTCTGAAGCCTCCGGTATGGCCCAGGGGGCGATTATCCGCTGGCAGGCGCAGCGCCGCACAGCCCGCGCGGCAGGGAAGCGAATCGACCTGTGTGAACGTGCCCCCTTGGCTATCTCTGAAGGGGGGGACGCGTGCGCCCTTCGATGACAGCCCGGCGCCACGGGCCTGACCGAATGCTGACGGATCGATGACGGACTGGTGGCCCCATTCGCCACACTCCTAATGCGGTCAGCGGGCGCAGGCGGCGTGGGTTTTCGATGACAGCCGCGTGACCGCCCGCGTGGAAGTGCGCAGCATGAGCCGGTCGTGCTGCATTTCTTGGGCTGGAAGCGCATCTTGCGCTAGCGAGAATCCAGCGTGACCTTGCGGAACGTCTCGATCAGGTTGGTGCCCAGCAGCAGCAGCAGCAGCAATGGCCTGGCCTCGATCTTCGGCCGCGCGATGCCCGTCGAGCTCGATTTCGAGCAGGTGGAGCTGGCCAAGTAGAGCTGCGCGTCGCCCGCCAACAAAGTTAATTTTCCGTTTAGATTTCTTGGCGGGGAATGATATAGTCCGATCCTACGATTCGTTGGGGAAGGGGTCTCTCATGCGCATAACCACACTTATGGCGAGCGCCGCGCTCGCGTTCACGGGCAGCGCCGCGAGCGCGGCGAGCATTGTCAACGGCAGCTTCGAGATCGGGCCCGCACCCGGCGTGTTCACGACGCTCGGCACGGGCAACGCGTCGATCACCGGCTGGACAGTGACTGCCGGCACCATCGATTACATCGGCAGCTACTGGACAGCGCAGGATGGCCTCCGTAGCCTTGACCTGGCGGGGAATTCGCCCGGCGCGATCTCGCAGACGTTCGCCACCGTCATCGGTCAGACTTACACGATATCCTACTGGGTCGGGCGGAACCCGGATGGCGGGCTCGATCCACGCACCGGTTTCATCGACGTGGGCGGAGCGCAGACGCAGTTCATCTATTCAGGCTCAGGCGACCGCACCAATATGCGGTGGGAGCGGGAGATTTTCAATTTCACCGCGACCGGGGCAAGCACCACGCTGACTTTCTCGGCCGACCCGCAGACCGCCGGCCAGTTCTACGGCCCTGCGCTTGACAATGTCTCGATCGGCGTTCCCGAGCCTGCGGTATGGGCGCTGCTGATCCTCGGCTTCGGCGTGGTGGGCGGTGCGCTGCGGCGCAACGCGGCGCGCCGACCCCAGCTGCGCTTTACCTGAACTGCATCGAGCAGGGTCCAAGGCCCGGTGCCCGTGCGGGCGCCGGGCCTTTTCCTGCGGGGCAGGCAGACGCGCGACCGGCATCTCCGGCGGCTTGGCGTCGTTGGCCCGGACTGCGAACGTCATCCGGCTCGCAACCTTCCGGGCGTCGATCTCGGTGCGGGCGGCCAGCGCCAACATACAAACCAATGTCGGCACCAGCCCGCGCCAAATCGCCGCGGGCTTTGCTGGGGCCATTCTCATCGGGCACCGATGCCCCTCTCGGTCCCGATCGTCCAAATCACGCTCGGCCAACCACGCGCAAGGTCCGATCGGTGCGGGCCCTCTTGCATTTCACGTCGCTTGCGCTATGCGCGCGCCTTCCCAAGCGCCAGCATCGGGAACCCACGCGGGAGCCCCGGATCCTCTCCGAGGCGCTAGACCGCTTACCATGAGTCCCCCCGATCCGCTCGTCTGCGAGCGTGTCGAAGGACGACAGTGAGAAAGGAGGCCAGCGATGGCCAAGAAGATTACCGGCTATATCAAGCTGCAGGTGCCCGCCGGCACTGCCAACCCCAGCCCGCCGATCGGCCCGGCGCTGGGCCAGCGCGGCGTCAATATCATGGAATTCTGCAAGGCCTTCAACGCGGCCACCGATTCGCTCGAGAAGCAGATGCCGATTCCGACGATCATCACCGTCTATGCCGACCGCTCGTTCAGCTTCGTCACCAAGACCCCGCCGGCGACCTTCCTCATCAAGAAGGCCGCCAAGCTGAAGTCGGGCTCCAAGGAGCCGGGCAAGATCAAGGCCGGCACGATCAAGCGCAGCCAGCTCAGCGAAATCGCCGAGATGAAGATGAAGGATCTTAACGCGAACGACATCGAGCAGGCGACCAAGATCATCGAGGGCAGCGCGCGCTCGATGGGCCTCGAAGTGGTGGAGGGTTGAGACCATGGCCAAGCTGACCAAGATCCAGAAGGTTCGCGCCGATTTCGACCGGGAGAAGCTCTACACCGTCGACGAGGCGATCGCGACGCTGCGGACCCACAAGCGCAAGTTCGACGAGACCGTCGAGGTGGCGATGAACCTCGGCGTCGATCCGCGCCACGCCGATCAGATGGTGCGCGGCATGGTGTCGCTGCCTTCGGGCACCGGCAAGGACGTCAAGGTGGCGGTGTTCGCGCGCGGCGACAATGCCGCCAAGGCGCTCGCCGCCGGGGCCGACAAGGTGGGCGCCGAGGACCTCATGGAGGACATGCAGGCGGGCAACCTCGATTACGACCGCGTGATCGCCACCCCCGACATGATGGGTGTGGTCGGCCGGCTGGGCAAGGTGCTCGGTCCCAAGGGGCTGATGCCCAACCCCAAGCTCGGCACGGTGACGCCGAATGTCGAACAGGCGGTCAAGGACGCCAAGGGCGGCCAGGTCGAATACCGCGTCGAAAAGCAGGGCATCATCCATTCGGGCATCGGCAAGCTGTCGTTCTCGGACGATGCGCTCAAGGCCAACTTCAAGGCGCTGACCGAGGCGGTGGTGAAGTCCAGGCCCTCGGGCAGCAAGGGCAAATATGTCCGCAAGGTCACGCTGACCAGCTCGATGGGCCCCGGGCTCAAGGTCGATCTGGCGGAAGTCGAAGGCGCTTAGTTTGTTGGGCCTCAAGCGCCGGCGCGGCCATCCGGCCCCTTGGCTTTCGCGCTAACCGCGCGGCGGCCATTCGGCCTTGCGGTCCCTACGGGTCCGAAGGGTATAAACGAGAAGCAAGGGCCGGGGGTGCGAACCTCCGGCCCTTTCGCTTGGCCGGTTTCGGGTTGAAAATGTGACCCGCCCGGCCCAAGCGGCGCCGCGTAGAGGAGAGTTACGCATGCGCCAGATCGATCATTTCATTGCCGGCGGTTCCGGTTCCGCGCCAGGCGGGCGCACCCATCAGGTCTGGAATCCCTCGACCGGCGAAGTCCAGGCCGAAGTAACGCTGGGGGATGCGGCGCTGCTTGAGCGCGCGGTGGCGGCGGCGAAGGCGGTTCAGCCCGGCTGGGCGGCGACCAATCCGCAGAAGCGCGCGCGGGTGATGTTCGCCTTCAAGGAGCTGGTCGAGCAGAACCGGAACGAGCTGGCCGAGCTGCTCGCCAGCGAGCACGGCAAGGTGGTCGAGGATGCGCAGGGCGATATCCAGCGCGGGCTCGAGGTGATCGAATACGCCTGCGGCATCCCGCAGGTGCTCAAGGGCGAATACACGCTGGGCGCGGGGCCGGGGATCGACGTCTATTCGCAGCGCGTGCCGCTGGGCATCGGGGCGGGCATTACGCCGTTCAACTTCCCGGCGATGATCCCGATGTGGATGTTCGGCATGGCGATCGCGGCGGGCAATGCCTTCATCCTCAAACCCTCCGAACGCGACCCCAGCGTGCCGGTGCGCCTGGCCGAGCTGTTCCGCGAGGCGGGCGCGCCCGAGGGGCTGTTGCAGGTGGTGCATGGGGACAAGGAGATGGTCGACGCGATCCTCGACCATCCGGACATCGCCGCGGTCAGCTTCGTCGGGTCCAGCGACATTGCGCATTACGTCTATCGACGCGGCGTGGCGGCGGGCAAGCGCGTCCAGGCGATGGGCGGGGCCAAGAACCACGGCATCGTGATGCCCGATGCCGATCTCGACCAGGTGGTGAACGATCTTGCCGGTGCCGCTTTCGGCAGCGCGGGCGAGCGCTGCATGGCGTTGCCCGTGGTGGTGCCGGTGGGCGAGGACACCGCCGACCGGCTGCGCGAGAAGCTGATTCCCGCGATCGCCGCGCTGCGCGTCGGCATCTCGACCGACCGCGAGGCGCATTACGGCCCCGTCGTCACGCCCGAGCACAAGGCGCGGGTCGAGCAGTGGATCGACACCGCCGAGGAAGAAGGCGGCGAGATCGTCGTCGATGGCCGCGGCTTCAGCCTTCAGGGCCACGAGAAGGGCTTTTTCATCGGCCCCACGCTGATCGACCGCGTGACGCCGCAGATGAAGAGCTACCAGGAGGAAATCTTCGGCCCGGTGCTGCAGATCGTCCGCGCCAAGGACTTCGAGGAGGCGGTGCGCCTTCCCAGCGAGCACCAGTATGGCAACGGGGTGGCGATCTTCACCCGCAACGGCCACGCCGCGCGCGAGTTCGCCAGCCGCGTGAACGTCGGCATGGTGGGAATCAATGTGCCGATCCCGGTGCCGGTCGCCTACCACAGCTTCGGCGGCTGGAAGCGCAGCGCCTTCGGCGACACCAACCAGTACGGCACCGAAGGCCTCAAGTTCTGGACCAGGGTCAAGACCGTGACCCAGCGCTGGCCCGATGGCGGCGGCGACGGGAGCAATGCGTTCCTGATCCCGACGATGGGGTGAGCCAATACCCTGCGCGGCGTGCAGGGGTTTGTCCGCCGCCAACTGGTTTCAGGCGCGCTGCCGGCGGCGGCCTTTTTGCTTCGGCAAGTGGCGCTCCCCCCAAGGCACCCTGTTGTGCCGGTCAGCCATTGACGATGGTCCCGCCATTCGGGTGCAGGACCTGACCCGACATATAGCTTGAATCCTCGCAGGCCAGGAACAGGAAGGCCGGCGCCACCTCGTTGGGCTGGCCAGGGCGACCCATCGGGGTATCCTCGCCAAATTTCCTCATCTTCTCCTTGCTCGACCCGCCGAAGGGGTTGAGCGGAGTCCAGATCGGCCCCGGCGCGACGGCATTGACGCGGATGCCGTCGCCGATAAGGTTTTCGCTGAGCGAGCGGGTGAAAGCGGTGATCGCGCCCTTGGTGGCGCTGTAATCGAGCAGTTCCTTGCTTCCCTGGTACATCGTCACGCTGGTGCAGTTGACGATCGCCGCGCCCTTCCCGAGGTGCGGTCGCGCCGCCTGGACCAGATAGAACATCGAGAAGATGTTCGTCTGGAAGGTGCGCTGGAGCTGCTCGACGGTGATGTCGCGGATATCCTTGTCGGGGTGCTGCTCGCCGGCATTGTTGACCAGAATGTCGAGCCGGCCCCAGGCCTTGACGGTCTTGGCGACCAGCTTCGCACACTGCTTCGGATCGCCCAAGTCGCCGCGATGGAGCAAAGCCTCGCTGCCTTCATCCTTGACCGCCCTGGCGGTCAGCCTGGCGTCGTCATCCTCTTCCAGATATCCGATTGCGACCTTTGCGCCTTCGCGAGCAAACAGCACCGCTACCGCCCGGCCGATGCCGCTGTCGCCGCCGGTGACGATCGCGACCTTGCCGGCGAGCCGCCCCGATCCGGGATAGCGCGGCTCCCACTCGGGCTTGTCCACCATCCGCGATTCGTGGCCCGGCATCCGCGGCTGCTCGCCGGTTTCCTCGATCACGGCCGCTTTCGCGCGCTTCGGCTTGGCCTTGGTCTTGTTTTTGGCTTTGCTGGTCACGGTATCCTCGCTCATGGGTTCAGAAGAACTATGAACGGGGAAGCAGGGGGTTCCGCGATCAGCCGAGCCCGAGCGCGGCCTTGTAGACGTCGAGGATGGCTTCCATCTCGGCGCGGTCGTCGGGCTTCATCTTTCTGAGGCGCACGATCTGGCGCATGATCTTGGCATCATATCCCACCGCCTTTGCCTCGGCGTAGACGTCGCGGATGTCGTCGGCGATGCCCTTCTTTTCTTCCTCGAGGCGTTCGACGCGCTCGATGAGAAGGCGCAGGCGCCCATCGTGTTCCTTGGCGTCGGTGGCATCGGCCATTGGGGGTAAGCTCCGGAGATGTGAGAATCGGCTGGCTGGGCCGATAGCCGCGGAACGCGGGCTTCGACAGGCTCGCGGTGCGCGGGCCTGGGGAAATCGATGAACAAATCCCGATCAGCGGCAACGGTTCGAAAAAAATCAGCGCCCTTGGACAAAGCGTGCAAATGGCGGACGAGGAGACGGCAGACCGCGGCGCAGCCGCCGGTAGAGCGCTGCTATTCGCTCCTTCTAACTCCCGCCGCCCTCTGCCATAGGCGCTGGCGATGAAATTCGAACCCCGCGCTCGCAAGGTCAAGATTCTCGCCACGGTGGGCCCCGCCAGCCGCGATTCCGAAATGCTCGAGGCGCTCTTCAAGGCCGGCGCCGATGCCTTCCGCGTCAATATGAGCCATGGCGAGCACGCCGTCCATGCCGAGACCATGGCCGCGATCCGCGCGGTCGAGAAGAAGTTCGGCCGCCCCATCGCGATTCTCGCCGACCTTCAGGGCCCCAAGCTGCGCGTCGGCGAGTTCGAGGGGGGACAGGCGCTGATCCGGCACGGCGCGCGCTTCACGCTCGATCGCAATCCTGACCCGGGCGATGACACCCGCGTCCAGCTCCCGCATCCCGAGCTGTTCGGGCTGATGGTCAAGGGCCAGCGGCTGCTGATCAACGACGGCAAGATCCGCCTCATGGTGGTGCGCGCGGACACCGAAAGCATCGAATGCAAGGCCGAGATCGGCGGGGTGATCTCCGACCGCAAGGGCGTCAACGTGCCCGACGCCGAAGTCCCGATTCCGGCGCTGACCCAGAAGGATCGCCGCGATCTCGCCTTTGCGATGGACCACGGCGCCGACTGGATCGGGCTTTCCTTCGTCCAGCGGCCCGAGGACCTGGCCGAGGCGCGCAAGCTGATGGGCGGAAAAGGCGCGCTCTGCGCCAAGATCGAGAAGCCGAGCGCGATCCGCCGGATTGCCGAGATCATCGAAATGGCCGATGGGATCATGGTGGCGCGCGGCGATCTTGGCGTCGAGCTCGAGCCGCAAGAAGTCCCGCCGCTGCAGAAACGGATTGTCGGGCTCGCGCGCGCGGCGGGCAAGCCGGTGATCGTGGCGACGCAAATGCTCGAAAGCATGATCGAGAGCCCCGCGCCAACTCGCGCCGAGGTCTCCGATGTCGCCAATGCGGTCTATGACGGCGCGGACGCGGTGATGCTCAGCGCCGAGACCGCTGCCGGACAGTGGCCGCGGGAAGCGGTCACCATCATGGACAAGATCGCAGTCCAGGTCGAGCGCGACGAGAGCTATCTTTCGCGGGTGCGTTTCCTCGATACGCCGCCCGATCAGACCACCGCGGACGCGCTCAGCCATGCCTGCATGACCATCGCCGATACGGTCGCGATCAAGGCCGTGACGGTGTTCACCGGCTCGGGATCGACCGCGCGCCGGGTCGCGCGCGAACGGCCCAGCGTGCCGATGCTGGTGCTCACGCCCTCGAGCGTCACCGCGCGGCGGCTGGGCCTGCTGTGGGGCGCGCATGCAGTCACCACGAGGGATATCGGCAGCTTCGAGGAAATGATCGCCAAGGGCAAGCGGATGGCGCTGCGCCACGGCATCGCCAAGGGCGGCGACAAGCTGATCGCGCTCGCCGGCGTGCCCTTCGGCACCCCGGGCTCGACCAATCTGCTCCATGTCGTCACTCTGGCGGGCGACGAGCTGGAGCGGCACCCGGACTGACTGCGCTCCCCGCCGCCGCGGCCAGCCGCCGCCGCGCCTCGCTCTCGCCGATCAAAGGCAGCAGCTCTGCCATCTCGGGGCCGTGGTCCAGGCCGGTGAGGGCCTGGCGCAAGGGCAGGAACAGCGGCTTGCCCTTGCGGCCGGTTTTCTCCCTGAGCGCAGCGGTCAGGCCGTGCCACGGGTCCTCTCCCCACGCGAGCAGGCGCGCGGCGTCGGCGAGATAGGCCCGGTCCTCGGGCGTGAGGGCTGGCGGCTGGATCGGGCCGGTAACAAGCCGCCACCAGTCCGCCGCTTCGCTCAGACGGCCGATATTGGGCCGCACGGCATGCCATCCGATCTCGTCCATGCCAGCGGGCAGGCGGTCTCGTACCTGGGCAAACTCGGCCCGGTGGAGGATCGCGGCATTGAGCCGCTCGAGCTCCGCCTCGTCAAAACGCGCCGGCGCGCGGCCGAAATGCGCAAGGTCGAAGCTGTCGATCAGGATCTGCCGCTCCGCGATCGGCTCAACCGGTTGCGAGGTGCCGAGCCGGGCGAGCAGCGCGACCACCGCGGCGGGTTCGATCCCCGCCTCGCGCAGGGCGTCGATCGACAACGAGCCGAGGCGCTTGGAAAGCTTGCCCTCGCTGCCGACAAGCAGCGCCTCGTGCGCGAAGCGTGGCGGGGCGCCGCCGAGCGCGGCAAACATCTGCATCTGCAAGGCGGTGTTCGAGACGTGGTCCTCGCCGCGCAGCACATGGGTTATTCCCATCTCTATATCGTCGACCGCGCTGGGCAGCATATAGAGCCAGGTACCGTCGGCGCGGCGGACGACCGGATCGGAGAGCAGCGCCGTATCGAACCGCTGCGGTCCGCGGATGGCATCGTCCCAGGCAATCGGCTGAGCATGGTCGAGCCGGAAGCGCCAGTGTGGCGCGATCCCGGCGGCCTCCCTGGCCGCACGCTCTGCCGCGCTTAGCGTCAATGCCGCACGGTCGTAGACCGGGGGCAGGCCGCGGCCGAGCAAAACCTTGCGCTTGAGATCGAGTTCGCGGGCGGTTTCGAAACAGGGGTAAACGCGCTCCTGCGTTCGCAGCCGTGCGAAAGCGTCCTCGTAGATCGCCAACCGTTCCGATTGCCGCACCTCGCCGTCGGGTTCGATGCCGAGCCAGGCGAGATCGGTCCGGATCGCCACCACGAATTCCTCGCGGCTGCGCGCCGCGTCGGTGTCGTCGATCCGCAGCATGAACCGGCCGCCATGGCGGCGTGCGAGCAACCAGTTGTGCAGAGCGGCGCGAATGTTGCCGACATGAAGCCGGCCGGTTGGGGATGGGGCGAAACGCGTGACCACGGACATGGGTGGGCAGTTAGCGCGGCCCGGCGCCGGTGGCGAGCAGGAGATCAGACGATGCGGGGCCCGGTCGCGGCGTGGGCCCGGCGCGCTTCCCGGTAATCCTCGATTTCGGCGCCGGGTCCGGGCAGATCCTCGCCGCGATGGCGGCCATCCTCGATCAGCCTGGCTTCCACAGGCCGGAGGATGAGGAAGCCCTGGGCCTCGTCGCAGCCCAGCTTGCGCAGCAGATCGAGCTGTTCGCGGCGCTCCACGCCCTCTGCCGTGGTCTTCATGCCCAGCGCCTGCGCGAGACGGGTGATGGCCGAAACGATCGCCTGGGCCTCGTCGCTGCTCTCGATGTCGGCAACGAAGCTGCGATCGATCTTGACCCGGTCGAAGCGAAAGCGACGCAGATAGCTGAGCGAGGAATAGCCGGTGCCGAAGTCGTCGAGCGCAATTTCCGCGCCAAGCGCGCGCAGGCGGCCGAGCGTGGCGGCGCTGGCCGCAGTATCGTTCAGCAGCACCTGCTCGGTGATCTCCAGCTCGAGGCGGTTGGCGGCAAATCCCGCCGCCGCGAGCGCGCCGTCGATGGTCTCGACAAGCAGCGGATGGCGAATCTGGCTTGGCGACAAGTTGATCGAGAGGCGGAAATCGCCGCTCCACTCGGCCACATCTTCCAGCGCCTGGCGAATGACCCAATTGCCGAGCACGCTCATCAGTCCCGCGTCCTCGGCGATGGTCAGGAAACTGTCGGGAGCGAGCAGCCCGCGATCGGGGTGCTGCCAGCGCAGCAGAGCCTCGTATCCGATCGTCGCGCCGCTCTGGAGGGCGATGATCGGCTGATAGTGCAGGACCATCTCGCCGCGTCCGAGCGCCTCGCGCAGCTCGAGCTCGAGGGCGCGACGCTCCCGGGCACGGCGGTCGAGAGTCTCGTCAAACAGCGCGAGCTGGTCCCGGCCCTTGGCCTTGGCGGCGTAAAGCGCCAGATCGACGCGGCGCATCAGCTCCATCGCGTCGCAAGCGCCGCTCGCTCGCGCGATCCCGATGCTGGTGCACACGCGCGCGGTATGGCCCTCGATCTGGAAAGGTTCTCGCGCCGCAGCGAGCAGCCGGTGCGCGCGGGCGATCAGGATGCCGTCGCCCGCGGGGGCTTCGACGAGAACCGCGAACTCGTCTCCGCCCAGCCGGGCGACCAGGTCCCCGTCGCGCGAGTTCCGCCGGAGCCGATCGCCCATCTCGCGCAGCAGGGCATCGCCGAAGAGGTGTCCATGGAGGTCGTTCACGGCCTTGAAATCGTCGAGATCGAGATAGAGAAGCGCGGCCGGCTTGGGCTCGCTCCCGTCCTCGCCCAGCAATTCGCGCAACCGCTGGTTGAACAGATGCCGATTGGCGAGCCCGGTCAGCGGATCGACATAGGCCATGGCGCGAACCCGCTCCTCGATCTGGCGCTGGTCGGTGACGTCGCGGCCCACGCCGGACATCCGGCCATCGGATCGCGGATGCCCCGACAGGCGCCAGAAGCGGCGCTCGCCGTCCACCATCACCGCAACCGGCTCGTCGCGGAAGGTGGCGCGTTCCGCCAGCAGCGCGGCGATCCGGTCGCGCTCGCGCCCCGGCTCGATCAGCGTCGCGAAATCCTGACCCTCGAGTGCCTCGGGAGTCGAGCGCAACAGGTCTGCCAGGCGCTCGGAGACTCCGCGCAGCGCGCCGTTGGCATCGGCGGTCCACAGCCAGTCCGCTGCCTGCGCCTCATGCTCGTTGAGCAACATGCGGACCGTGCTCTCGCTCTGGCGGCGCTGGAGCTCGACCAGGCACGCAGTCCGAAAGTGGCGATCCTGCGCGCGCAAGGCAAAGGCGAGCGTCGCGGCATAGACGGCGATCAGCGCCAGCAGCGGCCAGGCGCCCCGGCCCAAGGCAATCATCTCGGCGATGCCGAGGCCCGCGCCGAGCGCCACCACGTGATAAGTCGCAGCGGCGGGAGCTGCGCGGTGGAGCAGCAAGACGCCGCTGAACAGCACCGCGCCGATGATCGCGAAGCTGGCATGCTGTAGCGCGGACGAGGAAATCGTGGCGGCCAGCGGCAGGCTGATCGCCCAGCTTGTCGAGCCAAGCACCAGCGCGGCGGTGACCCGGCGCCATTGCTCCTCGAGATCGCCGATCTCCGGCGCATCGGGGCGCAGGCGCAAGCCGACGAGAATTCTTCCCGCGATGATCGCGCTGGCCGCCATCGCCCACACCGCCAGCAGCCCGGCCGAGACTGATCCCGCATAGACGGTGACCAGGATGGCGATCGACGCGAACGATGGCAGCATCGTCAGCGCCGAGGCGCTGGCGAATGCCTCCAGCCGGCGGCTCAGCGTGAGCTTGTCCAGGCCAGCCTCGTCGGGCGGGCGTGCTGTCATCGACCGTGTCCGTCCCAGTCCATGGGGCAGTTGGGCACATCAGCCCTAAGGGCGGGTTAATGCCCCGTCGACGTCGCTCCGCAAGCCGCCACCGAGCCGATACGAGAAGCCCCGCCGGATCGCTCCGGCGGGGCCTTCGAATTGGCTGTCGCCGCTCTCAGACGTAGCGGACGCGCACCGCCTGGCTGCGGCGGCGCATCGCCGCGCCCACCGAGCCGAAGCCCAGGATCAGCAGCGCCCAGGCTGACGGTTCCGGGACCAGGCCGACACGGAAGGCGTAATTGGTGTACTGCGCACCGATCGCCCAATCGTTGGCGTAGGCACTGGTGTCACCCGAGTTCTGGTAAAGCCCGCCGGTGCTCTGCTTGAAGGTGTCGGCAACCTTGGTGCCGCAGGGGAAGCTTGCCCCGCAGGCGCCGCCCCAGGTGCTGACCCAGGCCAGCCGATCGATGTTGGCCACCGTATTGTCGACGGTCGAGATCTGATAATCGGCAGCGACGCCCCCGAACAGCAGCGCGGCGGCTTCCTGCCCGGTGTACGCCGGCGGAACGACGGTCCACCTCGGCCCCTGGTCGACTGCCCAGCTGCCGACGAATACAAGGGCATTGGCCGGTGCGGCAACGGCAACGGCCAACGCAAACAGCGAAACGCGTGTGAGGTGCTTCATAATTTCCTCCCTACCAAGAGCGCGCTCGCGCAGGCTCATCCCCGATCGGTTCCGGCAAGGGGGACCCCCTCTTTTGCCAATCGCACGAATAATATACTTAATCTGGCATTAGCCAAATGATAAAAGCAGCACTGTCCCAAAACGAACCATGGCTGCGCCCTCATTACCGGATCGCCGAGCGCGAGGGATATTAAGAGGGAGTTTGCCCCACTGTCTGTCGCCGAGTCGACCGACTGGGGTTGTCAGATGGGCAGGGGCGCGCCCGAGGCCGAAAGGCCCGCCCGGAGAACCCGGACGGGCCTGCAAAATACCGATTGTCCACCGCCGCTATTGGGCGGTTTGATCTTCGGCCGCCTCGGCGTTCAGATAATCACCGGCGTCGGCATCGGTGCCGTGGGTTTCACCCTCCATCGCCGCGAGCGGCCCGTCGCCGATCGCGGCTTCGGGGCCCTGCATCAGCTCGGCGGCGTGCTCTTCTTCAGCACTGTTGGCGGCGATGATCGCCTCCTGCGCGCGTTTCCACTGCGCGCGCAGCGCCGCGTCGCGGCCACTGGCGGTCACGCGCAGACGGTTCATGCCCGCGCCGGTCCCGGCGGGGATCAGGCGGCCGACGATGACGTTCTCCTTGAGGCCGATCAGCGTGTCCTTCTTCCCTTCCACCGCCGCCTGCGTGAGCACGCGGGTGGTTTCCTGGAACGAAGCGGCCGAGATGAACGACCGCGTCTGGAGCGAGGCCTTGGTGATGCCGAGCAGCACCGGCGTGCCCTGTGCCGGGGCCTTGCCCTTGGCGAGCTTGGCGTTGAGGTCGCGCATCTCATCGTAATCGACCTGCTCGCCAGGCAGCAGGGTGGTGTCGCCGCCGTCGGTGATCTCGACCTTCTGCAGCATCTGGCGGACGATCACCTCGATGTGCTTGTCGTTGATCTTGACGCCCTGGAGCCGGTAGACTTCCTGAATCTCGTTGACGAGATATTCGGCGAGCGCCTCGATCCCCATCACTTCCAGAATGTCGTGCGGGTTGGGCGAGCCCGAGATGAGCGTGTCGCCCTTCTTGACGTGGTCGCCTTCCTGGACGTCGATCACCTTGGTCTTGGGGATCAGATATTCCACCGGATCGCCTTCCTCGGGCACGATCGCGATCTTGCGCTTGGCCTTGTACTCGCGGACGAATTCGATCCTGCCTGAAATCTTGGCGATGACCGACACGTCCTTGGGCATGCGCGCCTCGAACAGCTCCGCCACCCGCGGCAGGCCGCCGGTGATGTCACGGGTCTTGGCGGCTTCGCGGCTGGCACGGGCGAGAATGTCGCCCGCCTCGACCTGCTGACCGTCCTCGACCGACAGCGTGGTGCCCGGGGCGAGCATGTAGCGCGCCGCCTCGGTTTCGTCGGTGCTCTCGCCCAGCAGCGTGAGGCGGGGGCGCAGATCGTCCTTCTTCTTGCGGCCGGCGGCGCGCACCTCGGTGACAACGCGCTGCGCGATGCCGGTGGCATCGTCGACGCGCTCCTCCATGGTGGTGCCGTCGATGAGGTCCTGGTATTTCACCACGCCGCTCGTCTCGGTGATGATCGGCAGCGTGAAGGGGTCCCACTCAGCAAGGCGCTCGCCTTCCTTCACGGCGTCACCGTCCTTGTGCATCAGCACGGTGCCATAGGGGACCTTGTGGATCTCGCGCTCGCGGCCCTCGGCGTCGATCACCGCCAGCTCGCCGTTTCGGGCGAGGCTGAGGATGCGGCCCTTCTTGTCGACGATGATCGGCATATCGCGATAGACGATGGTGCCGTCGGAGATCGCCTCGAGATGGCTGGTCTCGTTGAGCTGCGCCGCGCCGCCGATGTGGAAGGTCCGCATCGTGAGCTGGGTGCCCGGCTCGCCGATCGACTGCGCGGCGATGACGCCGACAGCCTCGCCGATGTTGACCGGCGTGCCGCGCGCCAGATCGCGTCCGTAGCAGGTGCCGCAGACGCCTTGCTCGGCTTCGCAGACCAGTGGCGAACGAATCCTGGCCTGCTGCACCTCCGCGTCCTCGATCGCCTTGACCATCGGCTCGTCGAGCAGCGTGCCGGCGGGCACGATCACTTCGCTGGTGGCGGCATTGACGATGTCCTCGGCGGTGGTTCGGCCAAGGATGCGCTCGCCGAGCGAGGCGATCACGCTGCCGCCCTGGACGATGGCGCGCATGACCAGCGCGTTCTCGGTCTTGCAGTTGTCCTCGACGATCACGCAATCCTGCGACACGTCGACCAGGCGGCGAGTCAGATAGCCCGAGTTCGCGGTCTTGAGCGCCGTGTCCGCCAGACCCTTGCGGGCGCCGTGAGTCGAGTTGAAATACTCGAGGACGGTCAGGCCCTCCTTGAAGTTGGAGATGATCGGAGTCTCGATGATCTCGCCCGAGGGCTTGGCCATCAGACCGCGCATGCCCGCAAGCTGCTTCATCTGCGCCGGCGAGCCGCGCGCGCCCGAATGGCTCATCATGTAGATCGAATTGATCTGCGCTTCCTTGCCGTCGTCGCCGATCGGCTTGGCCTTGATCTCGTCCATCATGGCGTCCGCCACCTGATCGCCGCAGCGGCTCCAGGCGTCGATCACCTTGTTGTACTTTTCCTGCTGGGTGATCAGGCCGTCCTGATACTGCTGCTCGTAATCGGCAACCTGGGCCTTGGTCGCATCGACCAGCTCGTCCTTGGCGGCGGGGATGATCATATCGTCCTTGCCGAAGGAAATGCCGGCCTTGAAGGCGTGGCGGAAGCCGAGCGCCATGATCGCATCGGCGAACAGCACCGTGTCCTTCTGGCCGGTGTGGCGATAGACCTGGTCGATGACGTCGCCGATTTCCTTCTTGGTGAGGAGGCGGTTGACGATGTCGTAGGGGACCTTGAAGTTCTTCGGCAGGCACTCGCCGATCAGCATCCGGCCCGGCGTGGTGACGAAGCGTTGCATCGCGATCGCCCCGCTCTCGTCGGCCTGCGGCACGCGCGCGACGATCCGGGTGTGCAGAGTGACGGCCTTGGTCTCGAGGGCCTGATGCACCTCGGCCATGTCCGAGAACATCGGCAGCTTCTCCTGCCCGTCGACGTATTCGGGCGTCTTCTCCTGCCGCTCCATCGAGAGGTAGTAGATGCCCAGCACCATGTCCTGCGAGGGCACGATGATCGGCTTGCCGTTGGCGGGGCTGAGGATGTTGTTGGTGCTCATCATCAGCACGCGCGCTTCGAGCTGGGCTTCCAGCGAAAGCGGCACGTGGACCGCCATCTGGTCGCCGTCGAAGTCGGCGTTGAAGGCCGAGCAGACGAGCGGGTGGAGCTGGATCGCCTTTCCTTCGATCAGCACCGGCTCGAAGGCCTGGATGCCAAGGCGGTGGAGCGTCGGCGCGCGGTTCAAGAGCACCGGATGCTCGCGGATCACCTCGTCGAGGATGTCCCAGACTTCCTTGCGCTCCTTCTCGACCCACTTCTTGGCCTGCTTCAAGGTCATCGACAGCCCCTTGGCGTCGAGCCGGGCGTAAATGAACGGCTTGAACAGCTCGAGCGCCATCTTCTTCGGCAGGCCGCACTGGTGCAACTTGAGTTCCGGGCCGGTGACGATGACCGAGCGGCCCGAGTAATCGACGCGCTTGCCCAGCAGGTTCTGGCGGAAGCGGCCCTGCTTGCCCTTGAGCATGTCGGACAAGGACTTGAGCGGGCGCTTGTTGGCGCCGGTGATCACGCGGCCGCGGCGGCCGTTGTCGAACAGTGCGTCGACGGCTTCCTGCAACATGCGCTTCTCGTTGCGCACGATGATGTCCGGCGCGCGGAGCTCGATCAGGCGCTTCAGGCGGTTGTTGCGGTTGATGACGCGGCGATAGAGATCGTTGAGGTCCGAGGTCGCGAAGCGGCCGCCGTCGAGCGGAACCAGCGGGCGCAGCTCGGGCGGGATCACGGGGATGACCTCGAGGATCATCCATTCGGGGCGGTTGCCGCTCTCGATGAAGCTCTCGACGACCTTCAGCCGCTTGATGATCTTCTTGGGCTTCAATGTGCTCTTGGTTTCCTCGAGTTCCTTGAGCAGGTCTTCCTTCTCCTGCTCGAGATCGAGGTCCATGAGCATCATCCGGACCGCCTCGGCGCCGATCGCGGCGCTGAACGCATCCTCGCCATACTCGTCCTGCGCGTCGAGCAGCTCGTCCTCGGTGAGAAGCTGGAACTTCTCGAGCGCGGTCAGGCCCGGCTCGGTGACGATGTAGCTTTCGAAATAGAGCACGCGCTCAAGCTGCTTCAATTGCATGTCGAGCAGCAGGCCGATGCGGCTGGGGAGCGACTTCAGAAACCAGATGTGCGCGACGGGAGCGGCCAGCTCGATGTGGCCCATGCGCTCGCGCCGGACCTTGGTCACGGTCACCTCGACGCCGCACTTCTCGCAGACGACGCCCTTGTACTTCATGCGCTTGTACTTGCCGCACAGGCACTCGTAGTCCTTCACCGGGCCGAAGATTCGCGCGCAGAACAACCCGTCACGCTCTGGCTTGAACGTGCGGTAGTTGATCGTCTCGGGCTTCTTGATCTCGCCGAAGGACCACGAGCGGATGCGCTCGGGGCTGGCGATCCCGATCTGGATCTCGTCGAAGGTCTCGGGCTTGGCGATCTGGTTGGTGAATTTGGTCAGTTCGTTCATGGTCTTTTCGCCTTCCTAGCCCCTCCCCCTTCAGGGGAGGGGTTGGGGTGGGGAATGTCTTGGGCGGAACGCTGCGGGCACAGGCCCCACCCCCGTCCCCTCCCCTTCAGGGGAGGGGTGAATCAGTTCTCTACTCGGCCGCGATCGCGAGGCCGCTGTCGCCCTCGTCCTCGTCGGCGAGGGATTTCAGCTCCACGTTGAGGCCGAGGCTGCGCATTTCCTTGACGAGCACGTTGAAGCTCTCGGGAATGCCGGCCTCGAAGGTGTCGTCGCCCTTGACGATCGCCTCGTAGACCTTGGTGCGGCCGATCACGTCGTCGGACTTGACGGTCAGGATTTCCTGCAAGGTGTAGGCCGCGCCGTAGGCCTGCAGCGCCCACACCTCCATCTCGCCGAAGCGCTGGCCGCCGAACTGCGCCTTGCCGCCGAGCGGCTGCTGAGTGACGAGACTGTACGGCCCGATCGAGCGGGCGTGGATCTTGTCGTCCACGAGGTGGTGCAGCTTGAGCATGTAGATGATGCCCACGGTCACCTTGCGGTCGAACGCCTCGCCGGTGCGGCCATCGTAAAGGACGGTCTGTCCGGAGCTTTCGAGCCCCGCCTTGATCAGCATGGCGGTCACGTCGGCCTCGCGCGCGCCGTCGAACACCGGAGTGCCCATCGGAACGCCGGTGACCAGATTGCCCGCCAGCTCGATCACATCCTCGGCCGAGCGGCTGTCGAGGTCGGCGTGATACTGTTCGCCGTAGATGCCCTTGAGCGTTTCGACCACCGCGGCCGGGGCCTTGGCGGCCTGCGGATCGGGATTGGCGGCACGCCATTCCTCCAGCGCGCTTGCGATCTGCTGGCCAAGGCTGCGCGCCGCCATTCCCAGATGCGTCTCGAAGATCTGGCCCACGTTCATCCGGCTGGGCACGCCCAGCGGGTTGAGCACGATATCAACATGCGTCCCATCCTCGAGGAACGGCATGTCCTCAACCGGAAGGATACGGCTGATGACGCCCTTGTTGCCGTGGCGGCCGGCCATCTTGTCGCCCGGCTGCAGCTTGCGCTTCACCGCCACGAACACCTTGACCATCTTGAGCACGCCCGGTGCCAGCTCGTCGCCGCGCTCAAGCTTCTCGCGGCGATCCTCGAAGCGGGCATCGATCACCTTCACGGCTTCATCATATTGCGTCTTGATCGCTTCGATCTGCGCCTGGCGGGCATCGTCCGCGACCGCGAACTTGAACCATTCATGCCGCTCGACGCTCTCCAGCAGCGCATCGTCGATCACCGCGCCCTTTTTCACGCCCTTGGGCACCGCGCTGGCGGTCTGGCCGGCAAGCATGTCCTTGAGGCGGTTGTAGGTCGCGCGGTTGAGGATCGCGCGCTCGTCCTTGCTGTCCTTGCGGAGGCGTTCGATCTCCTCGTTCTGGATCGCGCGGGTACGGTCGTCGACCTCGATGCCGTGGCGGTTGAACACCCGCACCTCGACGATCGTGCCCGAAACGCCCGGCGGCAGGCGCAGCGAAGTGTCGCGCACGTCGCTCGCTTTCTCGCCGAAGATCGCGCGGAGGAGCTTCTCCTCCGGCGTCATCGGGCTTTCACCCTTGGGCGTGATCTTGCCGACCAGGATGTCGCCCGGGTGCACCTCGGCGCCGATGTAGACGATGCCCGCCTCGTCGAGGTTGCGCAGCGCTTCCTCGCCGACATTGGGAATGTCGCGGGTGATGTCCTCGGGCCCGAGCTTGGTGTCGCGGGCCATGACCTCGAACTCCTCGATGTGGATCGAGGTGAACACATCGTCCTTCACGATGCGCTCGGAGATGAGGATCGAATCCTCGTAGTTGTAGCCGTTCCAGGGCATGAAGGCGACGAGGCTGTTGCGGCCCAGCGCCAGCTCGCCCAGGTCGGTCGAGGGACCGTCGGCGATGATGTCGCCCGGCTCGACCACATCGCCCACCTTCACCAGCGGGCGCTGGTTGATGCAGGTGTTCTGGTTGGAGCGCTGGAACTTCTGGAGGCTGTAGATGTCGACGCCCGACTGGCCTGCCTCGACCTCGCCGATGGCGCGGATCACGATGCGAGTGGCGTCGACCTGATCGACCACGCCGCCGCGCGTCGCGGTGATCGCGGCTCCTGAATCTCGCGCCACGGTCTCCTCCATGCCGGTGCCCACGAAGGGCGCCTCGGCCTTGACCAGCGGCACCGCCTGGCGCTGCATGTTGGAGCCCATCAGCGCCCGGTTGGCGTCGTCGTTCTCGAGGAACGGGATCAGCGAGGCGGCCACGGACACGAGCTGCTTGGGGCTGACATCCATCAGCGTGATCTGTTCGCGCGGGGCCATGAAATAGTCGCCGTTCTGGCGCGCCGAGACGAATTCCTCGACGAAGCTGCCGTCCTCGGTCAGCTCGGCCGAGGCCTGCGCCACGGTGTGCTTCTGCTCCTCCATCGCGGAGAGATAGCGCACCTCGCTCGTGACCTTGCCGTCGACGATCGTGCGGTACGGCGTCTCGATGAAGCCGTATTTGTTGACGCGCGCGAAGGTCGAGAGCGAGTTGATGAGGCCGATGTTGGGACCTTCGGGGGTCTCGATGGGGCAGATGCGGCCGTAGTGCGTGGGATGGACGTCGCGCACCTCGAAGCCGGCGCGTTCGCGCGTGAGGCCGCCCGGCCCGAGCGCCGAGACGCGCCGCTTGTGCGTCACTTCGGACAGCGGATTGGTCTGGTCCATGAACTGGCTGAGCTGGCTCGAGCCGAAGAACTCGCGCACCGCGGCGACCGCCGGCTTGGCATTGATCAGATCGTTGGGCATCACGGTCGAGACGTCGACCGAGCTCATCCGCTCCTTGACCGCGCGCTCCATGCGCAGCAGGCCGACGCGGTACTGGTTCTCGAGCAGCTCGCCGACCGAACGAACGCGGCGGTTGCCGAGATTGTCGATGTCGTCGACCTCGCCCTTGCCGTCCTTGAGATCGACCAGCTCCTTCACCACCGCGAGGATGTCTTCCTTGCGCAGCGTCGTGATGGTGTCCTCGGCATCGAGGCCGAGGCGCATGTTGAGCTTGACCCGGCCAACGGCGCTGAGGTCGTAGCGGTCGGCGTCGTAGAACAGACCTTCGAACAGCGCCTCGGCGGTTTCCTTGGTCGGCGGCTCGCCCGGGCGCATGACCTTGTAGATCGCCTCGAGCCCCTCGTCGCGGTTCTCGGCCTTGTCGACCTTCAGGGTGTTGCGCATCCACGGGCCGGTGTTGACGTAATCGATGTCGAGCAGCTCGAGCGAATCGACCCCCGCCTTGTCGAGCGCATCGAGATTTTCCGGGCTGACCTCGTCCCCGGCCTCGATGAAGATGCGGCCCGTCGCCTCGTCGATCATGTCGAGGGCGGCGAAGCGGCCGAAGATTTCCTCGGTCGGCAGCAGCAACGTCTCGAGCCCGTCCTTGGCCGCCTTGTTGGCGGCGCGCGGGCTGATCTTCTGGCCGGCGGCGAAGACTTCCTCGCCGGTCCTGGCGTCGATCAGCGCGAAGGCCGGCTTGGCGCCGCGCCACTGGTCGGCGACGAAGGGAATCTGCCAGCCCTCGCCCGCCTTGCCGCTGGCGCGCTTCCAGACGACGGTCGAATAGAAGTGATTCAGAATGTCCTCGGCGTCGAGGCCGAGCCCGTAGAGCAAGGAAGTGACCGGGAGCTTGCGCTTGCGGTCGATGCGGACGTTGACGATGTCCTTGGCATCGAATTCGAAATCGAGCCAGCTGCCGCGGTAGGGAATGATGCGCGCGGCGAACAGCAGCTTGCCGGACGAGTGCGTCTTGCCGCGGTCATGGTCGAACAGCACACCCGGCGAACGGTGCATCTGGCTGACGATGACGCGCTCGGTGCCGTTGATGATGAAGGTGCCGTTCTCGGTCATGAGCGGCATGTCGCCCATGTAGACGTCCTGCTCCTTGATATCGAGGACTGAGCGGGTTTCGGTCTCCTGGTCCACCTCGAACACGATCAGGCGCAGCGTCACCTTCATCGGCGCGGCGTAAGTGATCCCGCGCTGGCGGCATTCGACAATGTCATACTTGGGCGGCTCGAGCTCGTAATGGACGAAGTCGAGCTCGGCGGTGCCGGCGAAGTCACGGATCGGGAAGACGCTGCGCAGCGTCTTTTCGAGACCGGAGACATAGCCCGTCGCCTTGTCCGAGCGCAGGAACTGCTCATAGCTTTCGCGCTGGACCTCGATCAGATTGGGCATCTCGACGACTTCGTGGATGTCGCCGAAGATCTTGCGGATGCGCCGCTTCGCGGTGCCCGAGACCCCGGAATTCTTTTGAGTGTCACGGGTCTTCGCGCCGGGAATCGTCCCGCTGATCGCCTTGGTCGCCATGGGTGCAATGTCGCCTTTTGCTGCCGAACCGAAGGTGCTCCCCCGGCCGAGTTCGTGTCTCATGCGCGTGAGAAGCCGTGTCGGGACGCGAAAAGGCCGCAGCGAATGGCGCACCGTTCCCGGCGGCTGACTGCAGCTCGATCAAGCGTCGCGATATGGCAAACGCTGCTTCCATCCTGAAGCCGATTCCCGCGCATGAATCGGCCCTGCTCGAAGCGGGCGGTTACCGGGCATATAGGGGGCGGCCGGGGCTGGGTCAAGCGGGCGCGGGTAACCCGACCCAGGGTCAGGACGGCGGAACGCCCTACCCGGGGCGTAGTCAGATTTCGTCATCGCTCTCCCCTATGCTTGTCGACTACCGATAGCCTGATCCCATCATCCTTCTCGACCGATGGGGAACAACGAGCAGGGGAATTAACCATCTGTTTCGCATACGGATTTGCGGGCAGCAAATTTTCCGCTTGGAACCTTGGCAAAATGTGGCGATATTATGGCTGCCGCTTATGGCATAAGGAATCAGACCCATGAAGAAGATCGTTCTCGTTGCTCTCCCGCTCGCGCTCGGCCTGACCGCCTGCTCGAAGAAGGAAGACACCACCGTGGTCGAGCCCACCGCGACCGAAACCGCGATGGCCGAACCGATGGCGACCGACACGGCTGCTCCGATGGCGACCGACACCGCCGCTCCGGCCGCGACCGACACCGCCGCTCCGGCCGCGACCGACACCGCCACCCCGGCGGCGACCGAAACCCCCATGTAAGTCGCGGGCCGGGGCCGTCTGCTCCGGCTTGACTTGGACGGTTTTTCGTCTAGAGGCCCGCCCGCAACGGCGGGCCTCTTTGCGTCTGCCGTTCATCCGTCCGAGACCGCCGGTGCCCCGGATTCATCCGGGGCTTAATGTCCGGCCTAGACGGGGAAAAGAGTTTCAGCGCGGCGGCTTCGGCCTCCGGTGCTTTTCGCGCCTCGGCCTGGGGCGCGTCTCCTTCCCTTTCGACGGACTCGTGCGTGCCGGCGCAAGTTGGCCCGCAACTGTAGCCGGCCGTCCGCGAGCCATCGCGTGCGGCCATTTGTGAAGGAGTATGGCATGGATCGTTCGCAGAAAGCCGATGCGGTCGCCCAACTCAACGCAGTCTTCCAAGAGGCGGGCGTGGTGGTCGTCACCCGCAACCTCGGCATGTCGGTGGCTCAGTCCACCGACCTGCGCGGGCGCATGCGTGAAGCCGGAGCGTCCTACAAGGTTGCGAAGAACCGCCTCGCCAGGCTGGCCCTGAACGACACCGATTACGCGGACCTGTCGGAATATCTCACCGGCCCGACTGCTCTGGCCTATTCGACCGATCCGGTCGCGGCGGCGAAAGCAGCGGTGGACTTCGCCAAGACCACCGACCGGATCGAAATCGTCGGTGGATCGATGGGCGGGCAACTGCTCGATCAAGCCGGGGTCAAGGCGCTTGCCTCGCTGCCCTCGCTCGACGAGCTGCGGGCGAAGCTGGTGGGTCTGGTCAACGCGCCTGCGACCAAGATCGCGCAGGTCGTCAACGCCCCGGCCGCCAAGCTGGCGCGCGTCTTCGGCGCCTATGCCGCAAAAGAAGCGGCGTAAGTTCAACGCTTTTGAATGAAACCCACGGGGCAGCTTCTTTGCCCCGACAGAATCTGGAGTAAGACATCATGGCCGATATCGCCAAGCTCGTTGAAGACCTTTCGAAGCTGACCGTCCTCGAGGCGGCCGACCTGGCCAAGGCGCTGGAAGAGGCGTGGGGCGTGTCCGCCGCCGCCGCTGTCGCGGTGGCTGGCCCTGCGGGTGGCGGCGACGCCGCTGCCCCGGCCGAAGAGAAGACCGAATTCGACGTTGTCCTGACCGGCGACGGCGGCAAGAAGATCCAGGTGATCAAGGAAGTCCGCGCCATCACCGGCCTGGGCCTCACCGAAGCCAAGGCCCTCGTCGAAGGCGCGCCCAAGGCCGTCAAGGAAGGCGTGAACAAGGCCGAAGCCGAGGAAATCAAGAAGAAGATCGAGGAAGCCGGCGGCACTGTCGAGCTCAAGTAACGCGCTCGGGTAAAGCGCTCGGGGCGCGCCAGCGTCCCGTCCGTTTCCCTCGCAGGATCGCGGATCGGTCTCCCTGGAGAGACAAGCGAAGGGCGGGGCCGCGAGGCGCCGCCCTTTTCGCTGTGTGCGAAAGCTCAGCCGCGACCGCGATAGGGCTCGCAGGCGACGCCATCGCCGTCGCGATCCATCTCGGGGCGATAGCCGGGCCGACCGCGAAAGAGCGGTGCCGCGCCCGCCGCGCGGGCGTCGATGCAATTGCGGAACCACGCCGCAGCGCGCTGCGGCTGCACGGCCCGCGCCGCACCGCCGGTGCGTCGAGCGAGCCTTGAACCGGGCGGCTTGAACAAAGCTCGGTGTGCGGCTCGGAAGTCGGCGGGGATCTGGAATTGCGAGCCCCATAGCGCCATGCGGAACGCCTTGGCCCTCGCCTCAGCCTCGACATATTCTAGCGAGTATTGCCGGAGCGCGATCGCCATCCCCTCGCGGGCCATCACGGCAGCGAGATCGCTTGCGCCCACCCGGCAGGTGGCCACGATGCGGCCATAGGCATCGCGGTCGCGCGGAGTGCACTCGATCGTCCGCCCCGCCACGAGGTCGGCTAGCAGCGCGCCGGCGTCGCGTCCGCATGACCACGGCTGCCCACCGCGGTTGCAGGTCTGCATGGTCTCGGGCGCGTCGACCCCGTGAAGGCGTACGCGGATGCCGCTCATGTCCAGCGTATCCCCGTCAATCGCCAGGGCAGGCCCGGAGAAGCTTTGGGCCGAGACCGCGGCCGGCATCATGACGAACGGGAGAATCGCAACGATCTGGCGCATCCCCTAACTTTACGGAGCGGGGCGTTAACGCGGTGATAAAGGCGGTTTCCGGGCGGACTGGGTGTTATGTCATCCGCATTTGCCTCGTCTGGCAAACTAATCGCTTCAACCTATCGAAGACAGTCAATCAATCGATTGGACGCATCAGCGCCGAAGGGGCATGAGAGCGTCTGCGATAATTCCTTCAGCTGGAGAGACCTCATGGATGCCAAGACCGGTTCAATCGAAGGCGGCTGCCCCGTCCCACATGGCGATACCAGCGTGCGCAGCTTGCTGGGCCGCCAGAACAAGGATTGGTGGCCCGATTCGCTGGCTCTGGAAATTCTCCACCCCAACGGCCCCGCCAATCCGATGGGCGACGATTTCGATTACGCCGAGGCCTTCAACGCGCTCGACTACACTGCGCTCAAATCCGATCTGGTGGCGCTGATGACCGACAGCCAGCCCTGGTGGCCGGCGGATTACGGGCATTACGGGCCCTTCTTCATCCGCATGGCCTGGCACGCGGCGGGCACCTACCGCACCGGCGACGGGCGCGGCGGCGCAAATTCGGGCCAGCAGCGCTTCGCCCCGCTCAACAGCTGGCCCGACAACGGCAATCTCGACAAGGCGCGCCGGCTGCTTTGGCCGATCAAGCAGAAATACGGCAAGAACATCAGCTGGGCCGATCTCTTCATCCTGGCCGGCAACGTCGCCATCGAGAGCATGGGCGGTCCGGTGTTCGGCTTCGGCGGCGGCCGCGCCGACGTGTTCGAGGCCGAGCGCGACATCTATTGGGGCGACGAGGACAAATGGGTCAACGAAGGCGTCCAGACGCGCATCGACCCCGACAAGGGCATGCACGAGCTCGACGGGCCGCTCGCCGCGATCCAGATGGGCCTCATCTACGTCAATCCCGAAGGCCCGGGCGGCAATCCCGACCCGCTCCAGTCGGCACGCGACATGCGCGCCACCTTCGAGCGCATGGCGATGAATTCGGAGGAGACCGTCGCGCTGACCGCCGGGGGGCACACTTTCGGCAAGGCGCATGGCAATGGCGATCCCGCGAAATTGGGGCATGCTCCGGCCGGCGCCGATCTTGCTGCGCTGGGCTTCGGCTGGGTCAGCAGCGAGGAGCACGGCGGGATCGGCGAGCACACCGTGACCAGCGGCATCGAGGGGTCGTGGGTCAACACCCCCACGACCTGGAGCGAGAACTACTTCCGCCTCCTGCTCGACTACGAGTACGAGCTGGTGAGAAGCCCGGCCGGCGCACAGCAGTGGCAGCCGATCAACCAAGCGGAAGAGGACATGGCCCCCGCGGCCTGGGACCCGAGCAAGAAGGTCCCGACGATGATGACCACCGCCGATATGGCGCTGAAGATGGATCCCGAGTTCCGGGCGATCAGCGAGAAGTTCCGGAACGATCACGAGGCCTTCAAGGACGCCTTCGCGCGCGCCTGGTTCAAGCTGACCCACCGCGACATGGGGCCCAAGATCCGCTACCTCGGCCCCGAGGTCCCGGCCGAGGACCTGATCTGGCAGGACCCGATCCCGGCCGGCACCATGCCGTCCGACGCCGAGGTGGAGGCGGCCAAGGCGCGCATCCGCGACAGCGGGTTGACCGTCAGCCAGCTGGTCAAGACCGCCTGGGCCTCCGCCTCCACATTCCGCAAATCCGATTTCCGCGGCGGCGCGAACGGCGCGCGCATCCGGCTCGCCCCGCAGAAGGACTGGCATGTCAACGAGCCCGAGAATCTCGCCAAGGTGCTGAACGTCTACGAGGGGCTGCGTGGCAACCTCTCGATGGCCGATACCATCGTGCTCGGCGGCGTGGTCGGGCTCGAGAAGGCAATCAGGGACGCAGGGTTTGCGGTCCCGGTTCCCTTCGTCGGCGGCCGCGGCGATGCGACGCAGGAGCAGACCGATGTCGACAGCTTCCAGGTGATGGAGCATCAGCACGACGCCTTCCGCAACTACATGCCCAGGAAGCTGCGGGTGAAGACCGAAGAGCTGATGCTCGACCGCGCCGCGCTGCTAGGGCTCTCCGTGCCCGAGATGGTGGTGCTGATGGGCGGCTTGCGCGTCATCGGCATTAATTGGGGCGAGCGCGGACACGGCCACCTCACCACGCGCTCGGGCCAGCTTACCAATGACTTCTTCGTCAACCTGCTCGACATGACCAATGTCTGGAAAGCGAGCGACGAGACGCAGGAGGAGTTCGTCGCCACCGACCGCGTGGGGGGCGACGAGAAGTGGCGCGCCACCCGGGCCGATCTGGTGGTGGGCTCCAACGCGGAGCTGCGCGCGGTGGCCGAAGTCTATGCCGAGCGTGGTCACGAGGAGAAGTTCGTGCGCGACTTCGTCAAGGCCTGGACCAAGGTCATGAACGCCGACCGTTTCGATCTCAGCTACGCGAAATACCACAAGGCCGCTTGATCCCCTCGAGCAGGCCGGGGGCTCCGGCGGCAATGCCGGGGCCCCTTTCGTTCTCGCGCGGCTCAGCGCGGTCGCGCGAGAATCACATACAGCGCCCCTTCGCCGCCATGGCGGCGGTGGGCTTTGCGAATGGCTGCGATGGCGGCGGAATGCCGGCTGGCGGCGAGCCAGTCGAGCAGCTTGGCGCGGATCGCACCGCGCTGACCGGCGCGGTCGGCGGCAGGCGCAGGCCGCTCGCGCCCCGCGATCACCAGCACCACGCGCGCGCCGCTCTCTCGTGCCAGATCGAGCCCGTGGAGGAGGCGCTGGTAGGCGGCATCGAGCGTGTGCTCGTGGAGGTCGAGCGTGAAGTCGGGCGCGAGGGCGCCGGCGCGCAGGCGTCGCTCCCAGTGCGAATCGAGACCTCGGCTGGCGACGGGACGGTCCTCCGCGGTAAGGGGCGGCTGCGGCTCCGAGCGCCTGCGGAGGGGCGTCGCGGGCGGGAACGCCGGCGGCGGCGGCACTGGAGGCGGCACTGGCGGCGGGCCCCCCTCCACCAGCCTGCGGTTGCTTCCGCTGCTGCTCTCCGGCCGGGGCGGGGCGGGATCGAGGGGATCGACCGTTGCCGCAACCTTCGCCCATGCGGCGGCTTCGCTCTCGCTCAGCCCCGACGGCGAGTTTTCTGGCCCTCTCATCGCGCCAGCAGGCGCGCGAGCACTCCCTTGGGGAGGAGAATCAGCGCTTGTCCGCGGCTGCTCATCCCGCCCGCGATGACTCGCGCCTCCGGTCCATTGCCCCAAAAGGTGTCGAAGCGGTTGACGCCCTTGATCGCCCCCCCGGTGTCCTGTGCAATCCACAGGCCATCGGCGAGGTCGTTCTCGACATCGAGCCAGACGGGTGCGCCAAGCGTCACATAGACCGGGTCGGTCGCCACCGAGCTCCCCGCGCGTACCGGCACGCCCAGCGATCCCAGCGGCCCGTCGCCGGTGTTCTCCTTGAAGAAAACCCAGCTCGGGTTCTCGCGCATCAGCGCCTTGCCGGCCTCGGGGTTCTCACGGATGTAGCGCATCAGGCCCTGCATCGATCCGGGGTATTGCCCCGGCCCTTCGCCGATCAGGCCGCGCTCGCGCATCAGGCTGCCGATGCCGACATACCCGCGCCCGTTCTGGCCGGCATAGCCGATCCGCATCAGCCCGCCGTCGGGCAGCCGCAAGAGGCCTGAGCCCTGAATCTGGAGGAAGAAGAACTCCACCGGGTCGGCCGCCCAGGCGATCTCCAGCCCCCTGCCGGCAAGCGCGCCGTCCTCGATCTGAGCGCGGTCGAAATAGGGCACGAAGGCGCCGGCCTCGTCGTAGCGGCCGAGCGGGGGATTGCCCGTGCGCTGCTCGGGCGGAGTTTCGGCGGGCCAGGCGCGGACAAGGTCCGGCGGCATCCGGTAAACGGGCACGTCGTAACCCGGCTGTCGCGTACGGCTCCCGGCTATCTCGGGCTCGAAATATCCGGTGATGAAGGTCGCGCCATCGCCGAGCCGGGCGGTCTCGAACTGGCTTTCGAAAAAGCGCACCGCTTCGCTCGGGGGCCAGGCGCGGGCGGTGTCGCACACTGTGCGCCAGTCGGCACCGGCGGTGAGCTTGCTCGTGTCGGCGCGGGCGACCAGGCGCGGGCAGGATTCGACAAACGAGGCCAGAGCGCCGCGCGCGTCCTCGCCGCCGAGCCGGAGCGAGGCCACCGCAGGCCCCGCGCTTACGCTGGGCGGGACCGGAGCTGGCGGCACGGCCGGCGTCGGCGTGGGAACCGGCGGGGGGAGCGGCCGCGGAGCGGCGACCGGCGGACGGCTATCGGGAACCACGCGGACGCAGCCCGCCAGCAGCAGCGTCGCGATCAGCGCGGCGGCGATTCGCATCTTCGGCTGTCCCCTTACCGCTCGCGTCAACCTACCGCTCGCGTTAACCTTCGTCGGTTTCGTCGAGCTTCCAGTCGGGCCCTGCCGCGTCAAGGTGCCGCACGAAGGTCCACACGTCGCGGCTCTCGACTGCATCGTTGAGCGAACCCGCGATCACTGTCCCGTCGGCCGAGCGAGTCACGGCTGCGATATCGGCCACGAACAGGACCGCAACCCGCGCCACGCGCCCATCGAGCTGGGCTGAGTGCACTGTCGCGTCCTCGATGCGGACGAGCCGATTCTCGAGGGTTTCTCCCGCCGCCTCGCGCGCGTCGATCGCTGCGATGAAATGGGCATAGACATCGTCATCGCACAATTCGCGCAGCGTTTCGCGATCGCCTTGCCAGAAGGCTTCGAGCACCATTCGGTAGGCGCCCTTGGCCCCTTCGAGGAAAGCGCCGAGATCGAACCGGGGATCGGCGCCGGCAATGGCGCGAATGCCAGCCTCGTTGGCATCGGCCAGCTCGCGGCGCTTGAGCGCGGGCGCAGGCGCGAGGGAGCGGCGCTCGTCGCTCGCGACCTCCTCGGCGCGTTCGAACCGCGAGGGAATTGGCTGCTCCTCCTCGTGCTCGGCGCGGCGGCCGAGCACCGAGTAGAGCCGGAGGCCGAGAAAGCCGGCCACCATCGCGAGTATGACAATTTCCACGATCACGTTTGCGGAATGCTCCTTGGCACGGCCCAGCGCGCCTCCATCAAGACGCGCCATTGGCTCGTTTCGTTCCTTGTGCCCTAGATAGGGCGCAAATACAATCGAACAACGCCCGCAGGTGGGGCGCGAGGGGCCGAGCCGCCGCCCGGGCTCGGCCATTGCCGAGTTCTCGCGCCCCTGCTAGGCGCGCGCCAAACCCCCGGCGGGGCGGACTCGTCCGCGCCGCACTGCGGGTCACCACACCAGGCAAAGGCTTCCCCTCATGGCCGAGAACAACGACATCCTGACCGACCTCAACTCCGACCCGGGCGCCGGCGCCAATGGCGCGGACAACCAGCCCATGGCGGGGCTGATCGCGCAGTACATCAAGGATCTCTCCGTCGAGAATCCGAACGCGCCCACCTGCTATCAGTGGACCGATCAGCCCAATGTCGATGTCCAGTTCAACATTGGCGCGACACCGGTCAGCGACGAGGTCCACGAAGTCGAGTTGAAGATCGTCGTCGGGGCCAAGATGCCGCAGGGCAACCTTTACCTGGTCGAGCTCGCCTATGCGGGGCTGGTCGGGCTGCGCAATATCCCGGAGGACGCCGCCCACGCCTTCCTCTATGCCGAGGCGCCACGGCTGCTGTTCCCTTTCGCCCGCCGCGTCATCGCCGATGCCACGCGCGACGCCGGATTCGCGCCGCTGATGCTCGATCCGATGGATTTCGGCGCGCTCTATGCCCAGCAGCTTGCCCAGCGCCAGGCGGAGGGAGTCAATCCCTTCGAGAAGCCCGCCGCCGGCGAGGTCAACTGAACCGACGCGCCCGGGTCTTCGCTCGCGGCGGCGCTGGCGAAGCACACGCAACGCTGATTGCGCACCATCGCCTGCGACCGGCGGGAGGCAGATCGATGGCAAGGGTTTGGTAATGTGAGCACACTCGTCCGCAGCGTCGGAACGATCGGCGCGCTGACCGCGGTCAGCCGGGTGTTCGGCTTCGTACGCGACCTGCTGCTCGCCCGCGTGCTCGGCGCGGGGCTCGCCGCGGATGCGTGGCAGCTTGCCTTCACCCTTCCCAATACCTTTCGCCGCCTGTTTGCCGAGGGCGCCTTCAGCGTCGCCTTCGTGCCGATGTACACGCGCAAGCTCGCTGCCCAGGATGGCGGAAGCGAAGTCGCCGACGGTTTCGCATGCGATGTGCTGTCGGTGTTCGTTTGGGTCCTGCTCGCGTTCAGCGCGCTGTGCATGATCGCCATGCCGGGCATCGTCTGGCTGCTGGCGCGCGAATACCAGGATGTGCCGGGCAAGTTCGAGCTTTCGGTCCATCTCTCGCGGCTGACCTTTCCCTATCTGGGCCTCGTCAGCCTGGTGGCCATGCTTTCGGGGGTGCTCAATGCGCGCAGCCGGTTCGGGCCGGGCGCCTTCGTGCCGGTGCTGCTCAATGTCGTGATGATCGCGGGGATCCTGGCCGGCGCGATGCTGCGCGGCCCTGGCGGAAGCGACACCGTGGTTGCGTGGGCGCTCGCGGTCTCCCTGATGCTCGCCGGGCTGGCGCAGCTTGCCTACATGGCCTTCGCAACGCGCCGCGCCGGGGTGCGGCTCAGAGTCACGATGCCCAGGTTCACGCCCGAGGTGAAGCGGCTGGGCATGCTGATACTTCCCGCCACCTTCGGCGCGGGCATCTATCAGGTCAGCCAGCTCGTCGACACGTTCTTCGCGACCAGCTTGCCGCAGGGTTCGCTCACGCTCCTGAAGCTCGCCGACCGCCTGAACCAGATGCCGCTCGGCATCTTCGGGATCGCGCTGGGCACCGCGATCCTGCCGATGCTCGCCCGCCATATCCAATCGGGCCACGGCGCCGAAGCACAGCGGCTGCAGTCCAACGCCATCGAGATCGCGACGCTGCTGTGCCTGCCGAGCGCGGTGGCGCTGGGCGTTTGCGCGGAAGCCTTCACCACCGGCATTTTCCAGGGCGGGCGGATGACTGGCGAGGATACGCGCCTGATGGGGGCGATTGTGGTCGCGCTGGTCGCCGGGTTGCCGGCCTATGTGCTCATCAAGGTCTTTCAGCCCGCCTTCTTCAGCCGCGAGGATCTGCGCACCCCGGTGTGGGTCGCGGCCGGAGCGCTGAGTGTGAACATCGCGCTCAATTTCTGGGTCGTGCCGCGCTACGGCATCGTCGGGCTCGCGGGCGCGACCGCGGCCACGGCCTGGCTCAATGTCGCGAGCCTCTATGCCGTGCTCCAGTTGCGCGGCTGGTTCACGATGACCCGCACTCTCGCGAGCAAGATCGCCCGGCAAATCGCGGCGACCTCGGTGATGGCGGGCGCGCTGGTGTTTCTGACTCCGCGCCTGGCGCCGCTGTGGGGCGGCGGCACGCTCGAGCGCATCGGCGCGCTCACGGCCCTGGTCGCGGCCGGCGGCACCACGTTCTTCCTCGCCGCCTTGGTGTTCGGTGCGCTCGACAAGGACCTGCTCGCCCAGCTACGCCGGCGCCGCCCGGTCGCCAGAACCGAAGGCCCGCCCAATCACTCGGAATAAACCTCCCATGCGCGTAGTCTCCGGCATCCAGCCTACCGGCAGCCTCCACCTCGGCAATTACCTCGGGGCGATCCGCAACTGGGTAAGGATGCAGGATGCCATGCCCCAGAGCAGCCACTGTCTGTTCTTCCTGGCGGACCTGCACGCGCTCTCCATGCCGCATGACCCTGCCGAGCTGCGCCGCGGCACGCTGGAAATGGCGGCGGCGCTCACCGCCTGCGGAATCGATCCCGCGCGCTCCATCCTGTTCAATCAGGCGCAGGTGCCCGCGCATGCCGAGCTCCAGTGGCTGCTGAGCGGCACCGCGCGGATGGGCTGGCTGGGCCGCATGACCCAGTGGAAGGACAAGGCGGGCAAGAACCGCGAGGGCCAGTCGGTGGCGTTGTTCGCCTATCCCGTGCTCCAGGCGGCCGATGTCCTGCTTTACCAGGCGACGCATGTGCCGGTGGGCGAGGACCAGAAGCAGCATTTGGAGCTGGCGCGCGACATCGCGCAGAAGTTCAACACCGATTTCGCCCAGACCTTCACTTTGCCCGAGCCGATCGTGCCGCCGAGCGCGGCCCGGATCATGAGCCTGCGCGACGGGAGGGCGAAGATGAGCAAGTCCGATGCCAGCGACATGAGCCGCATCAACCTTGCCGACGATCCCGAGGCAGTGATGCAGAAGGTCAGGAAAGCGAAGACCGATCCCGAGCCGCTGCCGTCCGAGGCCGCGGGCCTGGCGGGCCGGCCCGAGGCGCTCAACCTCGTCACCATCTACGCCGCGCTCGCCGACACCACGCCCGACGCGGTTCTCGCCGAGCATGGCGGGCAGGGTTTCGGTGCGTTCAAGCCAATGCTGGGCGAGCTGCTGGTTGAAACGCTGCGGCCGATCTCGGCGCGCTTCACCGCCCTGTTGGGGGACCACGAGGCATTGGACGCGATCCTGGCGCGCGGCGCGGCCAAGGCGCGCGAGCTGGCCGCGCCGACGCTGACCGCGACTTATGAGGCGCTGGGGCTGGTGCGGTAACCTGGCGCTGCGAGATGCCAAAGACCGCGTCCTGCGCGGCGCGAAGCTTGACCGGACGCAGGTTTGGCAGAGCAACCATCCCCCGCTATTCCCCTTGCATGACCGACGACGACCTCATCGCCGCCGCCCGCGAGGCTGCGCACAACTCCTACTCGCCCTATTCCAACTTCGCCGTCGGCGCGGCGCTGCGTTTCGCCGACGGCAGCGTGGTCACCGGCGCCAATGTCGAGAACGCCAGCTACGGATTGGCGCTCTGTGCCGAAACGGTGGCGGTGGGCACGGCCATGGCGCTGGGGGCTCGGGGCGGGCTCGAGGCGGTGGCTGTGACCGGGCCGGGCGAGGACGCGATCACGCCGTGCGGGCGCTGCCGCCAGGTGCTGAACGAGCTCGCGCAACTGGGCGGTACCGATCCCGAAGTGCTGTGCGTGGGGGCGAACGAGGTGCGGCGGATGAAGCTGTCCGAGCTGCTGCCCCACGCCTTTGGGCCGGCCAACCTCAAATGAGCGGTCAATCTTCCCAGCCCGTCACCCCGGGCTTGGGGAGCGAGGTGACGCATTGGGAGGCGTAGGATGATCGCTCGGCGCGTGGTTCTCGGCGGGGCGCTGGCGCTGACCGCGAGCCCGGCCTGGCCGCGCAGCGCCAGGAAGCCGCCACGCCTGCACCCCGGCGATACGGTCGGCCTTGTCTCCCCCGCCAGCACACTTTCCACCGACGACGGGCTCGACCGTGCCGAGCACTGGATTCGGGGCATGGGACTGGTCCCCAAGTTCGGGCCCAACGCGGGCGGGCGCTGGGGCTATCTGGCGGGCACCGACGCCCAGCGCGCGGGCGATCTCAACGCCGCCTACGCCGATCCCGAGACGCGCGCGGTGTTCGCGGTGCGGGGAGGCTGGGGAGGGGCGCGCATCCTGCCGCTGCTCGACTGGGCCACGATCCGCGCCAATCCCAAGCTGCTGATCGGCTTTTCGGACGTGACCGCGCTCCACCTCGCCTTCGCCGCGCGCGCGGGCTTTCCGACGATCCACGGCGGCAATGCCACCTCGAGCTGGCGCAAGGCAAGCTGGGAGAGCCTGTGGCGCCTCGCCTTCGCCGCCGACACGCCCACGCTCGGCGGCGCGGGCGTGGAGGCGGAAACCGGCCGGCCGGCGCGGACGATCACCGGCGGCAAGGCGACGGGTCGCCTGCTCGGCGGCAACCTCACCATCCTCAGCACGCTGATGGGCACCGGCTGGCTGCCCGACCTGAACGGCGCGGTGCTGTTCCTCGAGGACGTCAACGAAGCCGAATACCGCGTCGACCGCATGTTCCAGCAATTGAAGCTCGCCGGGGTATTGGATGGCCTCACCGGCATTATCTTCGGCCAATGCACCGGCTGCGCCACCACCGCGCCCGACTATGCCGGCTTCACCCTCGACCAGCTCATCGACCATTACCTTGCCCCGCTTGGCATCCCCGCCGTGACCGGCTTCGACACCGGCCACATCGCCAACCAGCTCAGCCTGCCAAGCGGCGCGCGCGTGGAGCTCGACGCGGATTCGCGCACCGTAAGGGTGCTGGAGGCGGTGGTGAGCTGAGGCTCGTATCTCGCGAGTAATGCGGGTCTCGCGCAGCCCTTCGCAAAGGGATCAGGGCCTGCTCCGGTCCAGCGCGACGGCACGGGCGCGGCCGCGATACGGGGGTCGGTGCGGACCGAGTAGCGCACTGGCTGGTGGTGGGATGGCCATTGCGCCAGTCGCACCGCAAGACCCTCGCGCTACCGCGCCTGCGTCAGCTACTCCCCCAGCCACTCCAGCAGCGCCGCCAGGCAGTCGCGCGCCAGCAGCTTGCTCCGCTCCGGGCTCCAGCCCTGCGCCGGCTCGGGCGCGGCGGGGTTGTCCTTGAACGGCATCTCGAGCGTCATCGCCACCGCGCCGAAACGTTCGGCGACCTGGTTGGTGCTCATCTTGAGGTTGGCGCTACCGGGGGCCGCTTTGGCATAGCCTTGCTCGACCTGGAAATCGGGCGTGCGGCGGGCGAGGATGCGCTGGTAGCGGTAGAAGCCTTCGCCCTGCTGGTCCGTCCAGCCGGGGATGCCCTCGAAGCCAGCGAGAAAAGCGACCGGAATGGCCTCGTCGCCATGGACATCCATCGCGAAATCGACGCCGGTCTCGTCCATGGCGTTGCGGATGGCGAGGACCTCGGGAGACTTGTCGGGCGTCGGCTCGTGCCATTCGCGATTGAGGTTCACGCCCACGGCGTTGGTGCGCAAGTGCCCGCGGCGCGACCCGTCGGGGTTGCAGTTGGGGACGATGTGGAAGCGGCATTGGCGCCGGAGGCCCATTGCCACCGGATCGGCGGGATCGGTGAGCACCGCCAGCGCGCCCTCCATCCACCATTCGGCCATCGATTCGCCCGGGTGCTGGCGGGCATAGAGCCAGATCTGCCTGTCGCCCTCGCCCAGTTCGAGGCAGTCGATCGGCTGGCCGTCGAGCGTGGTGCCGAGGCAGCGATAGTCCACCCCCGGCGCGGCCGCGGCCTCGGCGATCAGATCGTGATGCCGCTCCATCGAATAGGGCGCGAAATAGGCGAAGTAGACGATGTCGCTCGCCGGCGTATACCGGATCGTCAGCGCGCCGCCGTCGGCTTCCCTGTCGAAGCTGGAGGAGGCTCGGCCCCAGTATTCGCGGTCCTCGGAGACCACCGCGTCATAGCCGGGCCAGCCGCCCGGATAGGCGCTGTCGTTGAGGCCGGTAAGCGTCAGCACCAGCTCACGCCCCTTCGCGCCGGCGACGCGGAAATGAAACCACTGCTTGAACTCGCTCATGTGGTCGCGCGGGATCGCGAGCCTCGCGCGCGCCCCCGTGACCTCCAGAACCTCGATGTTGCCGCTGTCGAACTGCGCGTCGATCCGGATGTCGCTCACATGATTTTTCACTCGGGCGCCTTCACCTGTACCGTTTCGCCATTGCGGCCCGGGAAGTCCCTGAACAGCGCCGCGGCGAGCGCTTGGGCGTTCCGCGTGCGATCCGCAAGGGGGGACTTGTCGGTCGTGGAAAGCTCGGCGCGGCCTTCCCACAGCGTCCGGCCGTCTCTGGCGTCGCGGAGCATGACGCCGAGCTGGCTGCCGGTGGTGGGGCGGGGCCCGCCGCCCAGGTTGATGCCGACCCCGAGCCCGACACCCGAGCCGTAGGACCCCGTTGAGCCGCCCACCCCGACGCTGACGGGGCTGCGGCGCCCGCCCGCGGTCTGGGCAAAGCGAGCGATGCGGACCAGCGCGATCTGTCCTGCCTCGGCCCGCCCGCTTTCCCGGTATCCGAGCCGGACGAGCTCGGCGGCCACCGCGGCCTTGTAGGGCGCCGCCTCGAGCCCATCGGGCGAACCGGGCGCACTTTCGACGAACACCGTTCCTTGCCCGAGCCGGACCGCACCGGCCGGATCGACGAAGCGTGTCACTTCGATCGGACTTTGCGGGGTGGCGCAGGCGGCGAGCGCGAGAGGAGCGGCGAGCAGGGCGGGAAGAAGGCGGCGCATGGATGAATCCTTCGTCGAAGATGCTGAAACGACAATGCACGAAGCCACCGAAAAGCACCCGCTTGGGCTCGCGCGCCCGGCATGCTAGCGGCGCCGCCATGAACGAGAGCAGTAAAGTTCCGGTGCTCGTCACCGGCGGAGCCGGCTACATCGGCAGCCACGCGGTGTTGGCGCTGATCGATGCCGGCTGGCGAGTCACGGTGCTGGACGATCTTTCGACCGGTTTCCGCTGGGCGGTGCCCGACGGCGTGCCCTTTTACGAGGGCGACATCGGCGATACCGCATTGCTCGCGCATATCTTCGCGGAGCAGGGCATGGGGGCAGGTTCGGGGGCGGTCATGCATTTTGCCGGCTCGATCGTGGTGCCGGAATCGGTCGCCAACCCGCTCAAATATTACGACAACAATACAACCAAAAGCCGCACGCTGATCCAGGCCGCGGTCGAGGCGGGAGTGCCGCATTTCCTCTTCAGCTCGACCGCGACGGTTTATGGCGAGCCAGAGATCAGGCCGCTGACCGAAGAGGATCCGCTGCAGCCCGTGAACCCCTACGGCATGAGCAAGCTGATGACCGAGCGCATTCTGGCCGATGTCAGCAAGGCCCACGCGATGAATCACTGCGTGCTGCGCTACTTCAACGTCTGCGGCGCCGATCCGCGAGGGCGCTCGGGCCAGTCCACCGCGGGTGCGACGCATCTGATCAAGGTCGCGGTGGAGGCAGTGGCGGGCAAGCGACCGCATGTCAGCGTGTTCGGCGACGACTATCCCACGCCCGACGGGACCGGCATCCGCGACTACATCCATGTCTCCGATCTTGCCGCGGCGCATGTCCTGGCGCTCGAGGCGCTGATCGACGAGCCGCGGCGGAGCCTGACGCTGAACGTCGGCTATGGCCGCGGCTTCTCGGTGCTCGAGGTGCTCGATGCGGTGGACCGCGCCACCGGGACCAGCGTGCCGCGCAAGCAGGAGCCGCGCCGGGCCGGAGACGTTCCCTCGCTGATTTCCGATCCGAGCCGAATTCGCGCGCTGACCGGGTGGGAGCCGCGATACGACGATCTCGAGGCGATCGTCACCCACGCGCTGGCGTGGGAACGCAAGCTGACCGACCTGCGCCGAAACGCTTGACCTCGCCCGACCTCGCCGCTAACGGGCCGCTCAAGTTTTGGGCGCGTCGGAAGCCGCTTCCGGCGCGCCATTCTTTGCCAGACGAGACAGTCATGAAAATCCGCAACAGCCTGAAGTCCTTGAAGGACCGCCACCGCGATTGCCGCGTGATCCGCCGCCGGGGGCGGACCTACGTCATCAACAAGACCAATCGCCGCTTCAAGGCCCGCCAGGGCTGAGCGATTCTATTGGTGTGTTGGACCGGCCCGCTTCCCACGAGGAACGCGGGCCGTTCGCATTTGAGGGTCCGCGATGATCGAAGCGGTCGTGTTCGATGTCGGCCGCGTCCCCCCGCAGCGGCGGCCCGGCGCGGCGACCTCGTCAGCCGGCGGCTGCTGGGGGATAGAAAAAGCCCCCGGCGCCAAGGGGGCCGGGGGCAGGTGTCCGTCCGATGGAGAGGGACGGGGACAGAAGGTCGCGGCAGGTCAGGCGTTGCACTTTTCCAGTTCCTGGGCGGGCAGCGCTTCACCCCTGGCGGTGAAGCTGGTCACCTGGCCGAACTTGCGGTTGACTTCGCGGCAGATGCGCAGCGGGCGGCTGGTGCCCTTGTCGGCGATGCAGCTGGTGCCGTTGCAGGCCCAGACGAGTTCGCCCGCGATGGCGCGGGTTTCGCTCGCCGGTTGCGCCAGCTCGGCGCGGTAATAGGCCTTGCTTGGGGTCTGGGCGATGGCAGGCGCCGGGGAGACAGCGGCGCCGAAGCTCACCGCGGTCCAGGCAATGGCCAGTCCGATCGCGCCGACAGTGCCGAAGCGGGGGAGGGAGAGAGTCATGGCAAAGCGTCCTTGTGGTAATGCGAAGTTTGCAAGGGATGATGCCCTTGCGGCAATCCCAGTTGCGGATTGCAACTGGTTGCGAATCGCTACCTAGATTGATTGGAATTAAGTTGCAACAAGAAACTTTTCGTGCGAATCCTGGGTGGCTTTTGTCCAATCCGCCGCTAGGGAAAGGGTGCGAAAGGAAACCGATGGGCGAACTACGCGAGCCGCTGCGCGAACTGACCGAATGTGGGCTGCCTCAGGCACTCGAGGTCATGGGCGAGCGCTGGAGCTTCATGATCCTGCGCGCCGGATTCAACGGCGTGCACCATTTCGAGGAGTTTCTGAGCGAACTCGGGATTGCCCGGAACATTCTCTCCAACCGCCTCGCCAAGTTGGTCGAGCACGGTATTCTGGTCCGCCAGCCGATCGCGCAGGATCGCCGCAAGATCGAATACCGCCTGACCGAAAAGGGCATGGACCTGCTGCCGGCGATGATCGCGTTGCGCCAATGGGGCCAGAAATACGGCGCCGAAGTGATCGAGAATCCGGTGCTCGTCGACGAACGCGACCGCCTGCCGATCGGCAAGGTCTCGATTCTGGCCCATGACGGCCGCGTGCTGGACAAGCATGATCTGTGCATGGTGGACAAGAAGCGAGTGGGCGTCGCGCCCGACCTCGCGCCGTCGCGCAAGCGCGCCTGATCCCAGGTTTCCCACGAGGCGCTCGCGCCTTGCCGCCGCGTCAATGGACGCCCGGCGACGCGGTGACGTCACGGGGGAACAGGCGGCGCGAGCCCGTGAATCGGCCCGGTGGTTGAGATTGCCTGCAAGCGTGTACCGAGCCCAGCGAAGCGAACCCGTTGCGCCCCGCGCTTGAGGGCCAAGCGCACAAAGGCGGCGTGACGTCATCGTTAAATCCGCGTCAACGCTTCGCTGTCATAACTGGCGGACATGCCCCTTGAAGGGCTCCGCTGAACCGCCAACGAATCGGGCCGCGTGTGATCGAAGTCGAAATCCAGAACGAGACGCACCAGTCGGTCTTCCGGCTGAAGACGATCGTCGTCCCGCGCATCGGCGAAGGGCTGCGGCTGCAGGAGCCCGACGGCCGCTGGGCTAGCTACGACGTGCTCGACGTGTGGTATCAGAAGGCCGAATACGGCGACGTCTGGGTGCCCTATCTCCACGTCCGCATGAGCGAAGGCGAGATTCGCGCCATCCAAACCGAGCGCGCCAACCCGATGGTCGACCGCAGCCAGGCGGTGCCGATCGAGGAATTCCTCAAGAAATTCGAAGGCGCCGAGGAGCACCGCGTGACGCCGATACGCCTGGATATGAGCGAGGGTGTGGGGGCGTGATTCTCGAAGTGGTTATTCGTCCTCAAATGCCATGAAATCGCTTTCCGCTAGAATGCGGATTGCTTGGCCTTTTTGGATGAGGCTCTCCGCCTTGCGATGCTTGGTGCTCTTAGAGTGGCCCTTGAGCTTGGAGAGATCTTGATCACCCACGACTAATAAGGTCGTATGCTTGGTAACACCCGGCTCCACAGTTGCCCCGAGACGATGCGCTCGATCAGCAGCTAGGCCGCGCGGGATATTCAACGCGCCCGTGAAGACGAGGCTTTCGCCCACGAGCGATCCATCACCATCACCCGTCCGACGAACCATCCCAGTAGAGCCGGCAATCGGCTGTTTCACGCGGACGAGCCAGTCGTCTAGGCCGCGGGCCGTTTCTTCGATGGCCCGCAGCAGAATCAGGCCGGCAACCCGAGCGTCCTCGACAGCATCATGATGTCGGAAATCGATACCCAAACGCTGGGCCAGGGATGCTAACCCAAATCCGGAACAGGCGACGTCGGACCAAGCTCTTCGGGCGACCAAAGCGCTATCGAGCCAGCGGCAATTCAACTCGTCGTGTCCGCCAGAAGTGCAGGCTCGGGTAAGCGAAACCCGATCAAAGTGAGTATGGCTGACCACAATCGAGTCATCGGTGAATGACCGCAATTCACCGTAGCGTTCAGCGAACTTCGGCTGCCCGGCCACCACGGATTTGTTGATCCCATGTATGCCTACATGAATCGGGTCGAAGTAATCGCAGGGGTCAACCAGCCAGCTTACACTCGCAACTTCGCGCCCCCCTTCGAAGCGCACTGCGCCGATCTGACAGATGCTGCCCATAAACGGGTTTGCTGTCTCGACGTCGATTGCAACGAAGTTTGCCATCTGCTCCTCCTAATTCAAGCCCGCGGCGCCTGCCGGCGGTAGCTGAGTGCTTCGGCGATGTGGATGCGGCCGACATTTTCCGCGCCCGCCAGGTCGGCGATGGTGCGGGCCACCCTCAGCATTCGCGTGTAGCCGCGGGCGGAGAGGCGCATCGCCTGCGCGGCTTGCATCAGGAGCTTTTGGCCTGGTTCGTCGGGGGTGGCGAAAACTTCCAGCGCGTCGCCGTCGAGCTCGGCGTTGGTGCGGGCGTTTGTCTGGTCGAAGCGGGCGGTTTGCACCGCGCGCGCGGCGGCGATGCGGGCGGCGACCTGGGCGCTGCCTTCCGCCGGCGGGGGCAGAGTGAGGTCGGCGGCGCTGACCGGGTCGACCTCGACATGGAGGTCGATGCGGTCGAGCAGCGGTCCTGACACCTTGCTTTGGTAGTCGGCAGCGCAACGCGGCGCGCGGCTGCACGCCAGCGCCGGATCGCCGAGATGCCCGCAGCGGCACGGGTTCATCGCCGCCACCAGCTGCACCCGCGCCGGGAAGGAGACGTGGGCGTTGGCGCGGGCAACATCGACCTTCCCCGTCTCGAGCGGCTGGCGCAGTGAATCGAGCACCGGGCGCTGGAACTCGGGCAGCTCGTCGAGGAACAGCACGCCCAGATGCGCCATGCTGACCTCGCCCGGCTTGACCTTGAGCCCGCCGCCGGTCAGCGCCGCCATGCTGGCGCTGTGGTGCGGGGCGCGGAACGGACGGGCGCGGCTGATCCGCCCTTCCTCGAGCGTGCCGGCGACCGATTGCACCATGCTGACCTCGAGCGCCTCGGCCGGCGTCAGCTCGGGCAGCAGCCCGGGCAGGCAGCTCGCGAGCAGGCTCTTGCCGGCGCCCGGCGGCCCGATCATCAGCAGATTGTGCCCGCCCGCCGCGGCGATCTCGAGCGCGCGCTTGGTGGTCTCCTGCCCCTTGACCATCTTGAGGTCGGGGCCGGGCACGCGCGGCTCGACCTCGCCCGGCTGCGGCTCGGGCAGGCGCTGCGTGCCCTTCAAATGGTTGAGCAGGCTGGCGAGATCGGGCGCGGCGACCACCGGCACACCGCTTGCCCAGCGCGCCTCCGCACCCTGCGCGCGCGGGCAAATGAGGCCGGCCCCCTCGCTGCTGGCGAAGAGCGCGGCGAGCAGCACTCCGGGCGAAGGCACGATGCGCGCATCCAGCGCCAGCTCCCCCACCGCGACATATTCGGTGAGCTGCTCGGCATCGGTCACGCCCATCGCGGCGAGCAGCGCGAGCGCGATCGGCAGGTCGTAATGGCTGCCTTCCTTGGGCAGGTCGGCCGGCGAGAGATTGATCGTGATGCGCTTGGGCGGCAGCGCCAGCCCCATCGCCGCGAGCGCGGCCTGGACCCGCTCGCGCGCCTCACCCACCGCCTTGTCGGGCAGGCCGACCATCAGGAACTTGGGCAGGCCGGCAGCGACCTGGCACTGCACTTCGACCCCGCGCGCCTCGAGCCCGAGATAGGCGACCGTCCTCACCAGCGCGACCATGCGTTCGTGCAACCCCCTCGAGCCCTTGGCGGCGTTAATGGCGCGTGGCGCGCGCGCTGTCGATTGGAACTTCGTCCGCGATGAGGTCGAGAGCAGCCTTCTTTTTTTCACACAAAGACACAAAGATGGCATAGAGCGCCGCAGGCTTTGCTCGACAACATGCAACCTCGGCCAGTCACAGAGCGGCTTCGCCGCAAGTGCTGCCCTCTTTGTGTCTTCGTGTGAACCAAACCACCGCAACGCTGGACGCATGGGAATCGCTTGACGAAAGCAGCCCTTCTCCGTATGCGCGCCCACCTGACGAAGCGGCTGCCCTCAGGGAGCGGCCCTTTTTATTGGCGCCAATCGCGCCACAGACAAATTCTTGAGGACGATCCGATGAAGCGGACATTCCAGCCTTCGAACCTCGTGCGCGCCCGCCGCCATGGCTTCTTCGCGCGCAAGGCGACTCCGGGAGGCCGCAAGGTCCTCCGCCTGCGCCGCCGCCGCGGCCGCAAGACGCTCTGCGCGTGATTTGCTCCGCACGCGCCCCGCGCGTGCGATTTCCTCGCGCCTGACGGCGCTGCGGGCGGCCGGTTGGCCTTGCGGGCTCCCTTGGGGAGCCCGTTTCCGTATAGGATGCCCGCGTGAGTGAATCTCTTTCCATCATCCGCAAGCGCGCCGACTTTCTCGCGGCGAATCGCGGTATCCGCGTGGCACGGCCGGGATTCGTTTTGCTGGCGCATCCCAACGACGGGCGGGGCAAGCGCTTCGGGGTCACCGTCACCAAGAAAATCGGCAATGCGGTGGTGCGCAACCGGATGAAGCGGCGCTTTCGCGAGCTGTTGCGCGCCACGCTGCCCGTTGCCGGCCTGGCCGATCACGATCATGTGTTGATCGGGCGCGAGGGTGGGGTCGAGCGCGACTTTGCGCTCATGAAGGATGAACTCGTCGCCGCACTCGCGCGCGCTGCCGCGGGCAAGGGCGATCCGCCACGCCGTCGCTCTCCTGGCGGCAAGGCCCACGGACGCGGACGATGAAATATCCGTTGATCTGGCTCGCGCGCGCCTGGCAGCTCGGGCCCAGCCGCATTCTGCCGCCGACCTGCCGGTTCAGCCCGTCGTGCAGCCAATATGCCATCGAGGCGCTGCAAAAATACGGCGCGGTGAAGGGTGGATGGATGGCGCTGAAGCGGCTAATGCGCTGCCAGCCCTGGGGCGGCTGCGGCTACGATCCCGTGCCCTGATCACCTCGGTGTATTGAAAATCTAACACACCTCTCCCAATTGCGACCTTCCGCAGGAAAGACCCGCCTTGAACCAGCGTAACATTCTCCTCGCCGTCGTGCTGTCCGCCGTGCTCCTGTTCGGCTGGGACGCGCTGGTGGGTTATCTCTATCCCAATGCCCGCCTTGATCCGCCGGCCAGGGTCGATACTCCCGCGCGGCAGGTTGCGGCGCAGGATGCGCCGGTCCGGCACTCGCGCGCCGGAGGGCTCGACGCGGCGACCATGGCAATCGAGAAGCGCGACCTCAGGACAGCGCTGGCAGGCGGCGGCCGGGTTCCGATCGATTCGCCTCGCCTGGCGGGTTCGATCAATCTCGCGACCGGCACGATCGACGATATCGTGCTGAAGAACTACCGCGAGACGGTGGAGAAGGGCAGCGATCCGGTCCGCCTGTTCTCGCCCGCCGGCACCCCGGCGCAGCAATTCGCCGAATTCGGCTTTCTCGCCAATGGCGCCAAGCTCCCGGCGGGCCCGTGGCAGGCGGATGGCGCGAAGCTGACCCCCGGGACACCGGTGACGCTGACCAAGCAGGGAGCCAACGGCCTGACCTACCGCATCCGCTTCGCGATCGATGACAAATACATGATCCGCGCCGAGCAGCGTGTCGACAACACGGGTGCGGGTGGCGCCGTGGTCCAGCCCTATGCACTGATCAACCGCACCGACCGCACCGCCAGCCTCGACCAGTGGATCGCGCATTCGGGGCCGATGGGCGTGTTCGGAGGGACCGCGAACTACGATGTCGATTACGACACGCTGGTCGAGGACGGACCGGTCTCGCCGCGGGGGCAGGTCGGTTGGACGGGCTTCACCGACATCTACTGGCTCGCCGCGCTTGTCCCGCAGGCGGGCGCGCAGGCGAGCGCCGGCTACCGCGCGCTCGGCAACACGCTTTACCGGGCCGATCTCATCTACGCGCCGGTCACTCTGGCGCCGGGCAGCGCCGTCACCAGGACCACCCGGCTTTTCGCCGGAGCGAAGGAAAGCAAGGTGCTCGACGCCTACGAGGCGGCGGGCGTGACGCAATTGAGCTTCGCGATCGACTGGGGCTGGTTCCGCTGGTTCGAAAAGCCGCTGCTCTGGCTGCTCCAGACGCTGTTCTCCATTGCCGGCAATTTCGGCGTGGCGATCATCCTGCTGACGATCATCGTGCGCGCCGCGCTGTTTCCGATCGCGCAGAAGGGCTTTGCCAGCATGGCCGCGATGAAGGCCGTGCAGCCCAGGATGAAGGAAATCCAGACCAGGCATAAGGACGACAAGGTCCGCCAGCAGCAGGAGATGCAGAAGCTGTTCAAGGACGAGGGCGTCAACCCCCTCGCCGGTTGCCTGCCGATGCTGCTGCAGATGCCGATCCTCTACGCCCTCTACAAGGTCTTCGTGCTGGCCATCGACATGCGCCACCAGCCGTTCGTGCTGTGGATCAAGGACCTCAGCGCGCCCGATCCGGCGATGATCTTCAACCTGTTCGGGCTGCTGCCCTTCACTCCCCCCAGCTTTCTCGGCATCGGCGTGCTCGCGGTCCTGCTCGGCGTGACCATGTGGCTGACTTTCAAGCTCAACCCCGCACCCGCCGATCCGATCCAGCAGCAGATGTTCGCGATCATGCCGTGGGTGCTGATGTTCGCGATGGCCCCCTTCGCCGCCGGACTGCTGCTCTATTGGACCACCAGCAACCTCCTGACGATCGCGCAGCAGAAGTATCTCTATGCCAAGCATCCGCAATTGCGCGCGGCGGTTCTGGAGGAACGGGCCGCGGCCAAGGCGGCGGCGCAGGGGTGAGCGAGGAAGGCAGCGGCCGCGCGCAGGCCGAGCGCGAGCAGCTTGCGAACAGGCTGTTCTCGGGCCGGGTCGATTTCCTCAAGTCCGCTCCGCACCTGAAGTTCCTGCCCGACCCCGACGTGCCCGAGATCGCCTTCTGCGGGCGTTCCAACGTCGGCAAGAGCTCGCTCCTCAATGCGCTCACCGGGCGCCGCGCGATCGCGCGCGCCTCGGTCACTCCGGGCCGGACCCAGGAGCTCAATTTCTTCGAGGTCGGCTCTCCGACTGCGTTCCGGCTGGTCGACATGCCCGGCTATGGCTTCGCCAAGGCCCCGGTCAAGGTGGTCGAGCGCTGGAAGGCGCTGGTGCGCACCTATCTGCGCGGCCGCCAGGTGCTCGCGCGCGTGCTGGTTCTGGTCGATGCCCGCCACGGGCTCAAGGACGTCGACCGGGAGATGATGAAAATGCTCGACGCCGCGGCGGTCAGCTACCGCGTGGTGCTGACCAAGGGCGACAAGCTCAAGGCCAGCGAGCTCGCGGCAGTCACCGTGCGCACCGAGGCGGAAGCGAAGACGCACGTCGCTGCCTTCCCGCGGGTCCATGTCACCAGCTCCGAGAAGGGCCTGGGCATTGCCGAGCTGCGCGCGTCGGTTCTGGAGGATGCGGGTCTGTGACGGGGCGAGCCCTCCTCACCGGGTGGTGAAGAGGGCCGCCTGGCGCCAGGCTCCGGAGTGGGTTGGAGCCGGGCTCCCGTCAGGCAAATGCGATCCTGCCGCGCCGGCGAGTGCGCATCGCACCGCCCACGACCCCGAACCCCGCGATCAGCAGCGCCCAGGTCGAGGGCTCGGGAACGGGCGCCAGGAAAACCTGGCGCTGGTTGTTCGCGGGATTGATCGCGGTCATCATCGTGTACTTGAAGCCGGTCGGATTGGCCCAGCCCGCCAGATCGTTGAGATAGGTTTGCGCCAGGCTGCGCGAGCCGCCCAGGACAGTGCCGTAGTTGGTGCCGACCTGAAACAGGCCGCCATCGAGCGAATAGCCAGTGGTCCCGCCCTCGTTCACGATTTCCCACACCGCCATCTGGATCGCGGCGGAGATGTCCTGCTTCTGCGCGTTGGTCCCGGCGGCATCGATGAAGCCCGCGGTGTGGCCGAGCAACTTCTTGACCTGCGCCTGCTTGACCGGATCGGCCAGCGAGAAGGCCTGCAGTTCGAAGGTGCCCTTCTGGGCCCAGTTAAAGATGTCGATGCAATAGGCATCGAAGGTTACCCCGGCCATGCTCGTGTTGTCGAATCCCGTCAGCCTGATCCGCCCGATATAAAGGTTCTGCGCGGTATTGCCGGCAACGCCGCCGATACCGCCGGGCGTGTAGATGATCCGGCCGGTCTGAAAACCCGGGTTGCCGGTGATGGAGTTGATGGTGACGCTCGCCTGAGCGGCGGAGGGAACCGCGACCCCGATCGCGAGGGCGGCTATCAAGAGACGTTTCGACATGTTTTCCGGACCCCTGAATTGTGAACTCGTAATGTCTTTAAAGTGATTGAGTTCCTTCACAATATGCGATCGGGCGGCGTCCCGCTGAAAGACAGTCCCCCGCCAGAGGTGACTCGATCAGCGGGCAAAGAGCTTGGTCGGATCGTCGAAGGCCTTCATCTCGATCGCGTTCCCGCTGGGGTCGCGGAAGAACATCGTCGCCTGCTCGCCCGGCTGTCCGGCGAAGCGGACGGTGGGGGCGATGTCAAATTGGGTGCCCGCCTCCTCCAGCCGCGCGGCCAGCGCGCGCCACTCGGCCATTGCCAGTACGACGCCGAAATGCGGCACCGGAACGCCGTGCCCGTCGACATGGTTGATCGCGCTATCGCTGCTGCGAGCCGGAGCGAGATGCGCGACGATCTGGTGGCCGAAGAAATCGAAGTCGATCCATTCGGCGCTGCTGCGCCCTTCCGGGCAGCCGAGCAGCCCTCCGTAGAACGCGCGCGCGGCGGCAAGGTCGTGGACCGGAAAGGCGAGGTGGAAGGGCGGCAGGCTCATCCGCCATGCTTAGCAAGCGCCAATCCGATTTCTAGAGCCTCGACAGCGCTTGGCGGACTCCCTACGCGCCTCGGCAGCAGGAGGCCCGCGTGAAGCTGATCGTCGGCAACAAGAACTATTCGAGCTGGTCGCTGCGCGGCTGGCTCGCCGCCAAGCAGTCGGGTCTGGCGTTCGAGGAAATCACTGTCCCGCTCTACAGCGACGAGTACGAAGCCGAGCGCGAGGGCGGCGAGCTCCAGCCCTCGAGCGGGAAGGTGCCGATCCTGTGGGACGGCGAGGTGGTGGTGTGGGACAGCCTCGCCATCCTCGACTATCTCGCCGACAAGGTCGGGCGCGACCGCTACTGGCCCAAGGACGATGTCGCCCGCGGCATGGCCCGCTCGATGGTGGCAGAGATGCACAGCTCCTATCAGGCGCTGCGCAGCGAATGCCCGATGAACGTGCGCCGCCGCTTCGAGGGGTTCGAGCCCGGCGAGGCGGCGAAGCGCGACATGGTCCGCATCCTGACTCTGTGGGCGGAGGCGCGGTCGCGCTTCGGCGGAGTGGGGCCGTTCCTGTTCGGGACCTTCGGCGCGGCGGACATCTTCTACGCCCCCGTCGTCAGCCGCTTCATCAGCTATCAGGTGCCCGTCCCGGGTTTCGCCGCCGCCTATATGCAATCGGTTTGGGAGCATGACTGGATGCGGCAGTGGATCGCGGCATCGGACAACGAGGAATGGGTGATCGAGCAATACGAGGCCCAGCCGGCGTGATTTTCCGCATCGTCGCGGCGCTGGCGGTGCTGGCGTCCCCGGTTCCCGCGCTGGCCTGGGGATATTTCGGCCACGAGACCACGGCGCGGATCGCGCTCGCCAATGTGACGCCAGAGACCCGCGCCACGATCGCGCGGCTGCTGCGCCACGAGCGCGAGCTCGGCACGCCTCAGTGCCGCCTGCGCTCGCTGGCGGGCGCCGCGACCTGGCCCGATTGCCTTCGCGGCCAGGGCTGGCGCTGGGGCTACACCTTCGCCTGGCACTACCAGACCGAGCCGATCGGCGAGGCTTATGACGCGCGCAAGAACTGCGCCGGCGGTGCCTGCGTTTCGGCACAGATTGCCCGCAATCACCGCATCCTCGCCGACGAGAGCCTGCCGGCCAATGTCCGGCTCGAGGCGCTGGCCTTCATGGTTCACTTCGCGGGCGACATCCACATGCCGCTCCATTCGGGCGACAATCAGGACCGCGGCGGCAACGATGTCGCTGCCCGCTACGGGATCGCGCCGGGCTTCAATCTCCACTCGATCTGGGACAGCGCTCTCGCCGAGCGCGCGATCACCGCTGCCGATCCGCCGCTGGTGCGCCGCTATTCGGACGCCGAGCGCGCCGCGCTGGCTGGCGGGCAACCGGCGGACTGGGGGCGCGAAAGCTGGGAGCTGGCGCGCAGCTTCGTCTATGCCAATGCGCTGGGGCGCGATCCGGTGGCCGGGGAAGAGCCGCCCGCCGCCGCGCTGACCCAGGAGGCGATCGCGGAAGCGGTCCCGGTCGCCGAGCGCCGCATCGTCCAGGCCGGGCTCAGGATCGCCGCGCTGCTCGACAGCGCCCTCGCGCCGGGGCCGCTCGCCGACGGCGCGCAGCGTTAGGGAATGCGCCGCGCCGGATAGCGGGTGCCGTCCTTGCGGGCATAGCCCTCGGCATCGAAGACCATGTCGATGTCGGGATATTCGCCGCTGTCCGCGTCCCGTTTACCGCCGCTGATCGCGACGAAAACGCAAGGCTCTGCACCGCGGTTGTGGAGGCGGTGGCCGTTGGGCTCGCCCGCCGGCCAGGCCAGCAGATCGCCGGGGCGCACCACCGTCTCGCCCGCATCCTCGATCAGCACCGCTTCGCCCGCCAGCATCACAACCAGCTCGTCCTGCTCGCGGTGCCAGTGGCGCTGCGACGAAAAGGCCCCTGGCTCGAGCGTGACATGGCTCGCGCCCAGTTTGGTCAATCCTGCCGCCGGGGCGAGGCGGCGATACCGGCGCCCGGCAACATCGGCATCGAAAGGGGGCGGATAGCCGGTGGCGTTGGTCTGGGGAATGGCGTCGAGATCGAGCTTGGGCACGGGCGGGCACTCCTGCTAGCGCCGGCAGCATGACCGATGTTGTCGACCTCGCCAAGCGGCTGATCGCCGCGCCCAGCGTCACCCCCGCGCGCGGCCGTGTCTTCGACGAGCTGGAGGCGATGCTCGCGCCCCTGGGTTTCGCGGTGCACCGCTTCCTGGCGGGCGAGGGCGAGGTCGAGAACTGCTTCGCCATCCGCCAGGGACGGGCCGGAAGCCGCCATTTCGCCTTTGCGGGGCATGTCGACGTGGTGCCGCCGGGCGAAGGCTGGGCGAGCGGCGCGTTCGAGCCGGAGGTGCGCGGCGAATTGCTCCACGGCCGCGGCGCGGTCGACATGAAGGGGGCGATCGCCGCGATGGTCGCGGCGGTCGCGGACGTTCCTGCCGAGGCGGGCACGATCAGCTTCATCGTCACCGGCGACGAGGAAGGCCCAGCGCTCCACGGCACGCGCGCGCTGATCGCCTTCATGCGCGAGCACGGCCATCAGCCCGACCTGTGCCTCGTCGGCGAGCCCACCAGCATGCACAGGCTGGGCGACATGATGAAGATCGGCCGCCGCGGTTCGGTCAACATCTGGCTGACGGTCGAAGGGCGCGAGGGCCACGTCGCCTATCCGCACCTCGCCGACAATCCGATCCCGAAGCTGGCGCGGATGCTGGCCGAGCTCGATACGATCGTTCTCGACGAGGGGACGAACTGGTTTCAGCCGTCGAACCTCGAGATCACCGATCTTGCTGTCGGCAATCGCGCCACCAACGTCATTCCCGCGCGCGCCGAGGCGCGGATTTCGATCCGCTTCAACGACTTGCACAGCGGCCAGTCGCTGGTCGATCTCGTGTCGGAAATCGCCGAGCGGCACGGCGGCAGCGCTCGGGCGATGATCTCGGGCGAGCCCTTCCTTACCCCGTTCGGCGCCTTCTCGGCGCTGGTCGCCGATGCCGTGCGCGCTGAGACCGGGCTCGACCCCGAGCCGTCGACAACCGGAGGCACCTCGGACGCGCGCTTTCTGCGCAGCGTTTGCCCGGTGCTCGAATTCGGTCTCGTCAACGCCACCATGCACAAGCGCGACGAGGCTGTCGCGGTCGCCGACCTTGCCGTGCTCTCGCGCATCTACGCACGGATCGCACGGGCTGGGCTGGCGGGGTAATTTGCTCAACGCGCAAGCGGCTGATAGGCCGAAGCCACAATCGGTGAGAGGGACGCGAGGATGGACCGCAGGCTGACGCTGTATATCCTGATCGGGATGGTGCTGGGGGTCGTGGCCGGCCAGATCGTCAACGCCACCATGGCGCCCGACGTGATCAGGGAACAGGTCGCGCCCTGGTTCAAGCTGCTTTCGGACATCTTTCTCAATCTCATCAAGATGCTGGTCGCGCCGCTGGTGCTCTCGACCATCGTCGTGGGCATCGCGCACATGGGCGACAGCAGCGCGCTGGGCCGCATCGGCGTACGCTCGCTGGCGTGGTTCATCACCGCGAGCCTGATCTCGATCGGCCTGGGCCTGCTGATGGTCAATCTGTTCCAGCCAGGCGTCGGCGCGCCGATCCCCGACGCGGCCGTTGCGGCGAGCGCGGTGGGCGAGGTCAAGGAGTTGAAGGCGACCGAGTTCCTGCTCTCGGTCTTCCCCAAGAACGCGGTCGAGGCGCTGGCGACCAACAATATCCTGCAAATCCTGGTGTTCTCGATCTTTGCCGGCGTGGCGCTGTCGGCGATCGGCAAACGCGGCGCGCCGCTGGTGCGCGGCGCCGACGCGCTGGCCGAGATGATGCTCCAGATCACCGGCTATGTTATGCGCTACGCGCCCATCGCGGTGTTCGCCGCGCTTGCCAATGTGGTGGCGCAAAGCGGGCTTGGCATCCTCGAGACCTATCTTACGCTGCTGGTCGAATTCTATCTTTCGCTGGTGCTTCTGTGGGTGATCCTGCTGTCGATCGGCGCGATCTTTCTGCGCCGCCGGATCTGGACGCTGATCCGCTACATCCGCCAGCCGATCATGATCGCGTTCTCGACCGCCAGTTCGGAAGCGGCCCTGCCCAAGCTGTTCGAGCAGCTCGACCGCTTCGGTGTGCCGCGGCGCATCTCGGGCTTCATGCTGCCGCTCGGCTATTCCTTCAATCTCGACGGGAGCATGATGTACATGAGCTTCGCGACGATCTTCATCGCGCAGGCCTATGGCATCGACCTCTCCATCGCGACGCAGATCATGATCCTGCTGACGCTGATGATCAGCTCCAAGGGCATCGCCGCGGTTCCGCGCGCCAGCCTGGTGGTGATCACCGGAACGCTGGCGATGTTCGGCCTGCCGGTCGAGGGCGTGGCGATCATTCTGGCCATCGACCAGTTCCTCGACATGGGACGCACCGCCACCAATGTCGTCGGCAACGCCGTCGCCACCTCGGTGATCACCAAGTGGGAAGGGATGCTCGAAGTCGAGGAGCCCGAGTTCGTTCCCCACCCCGAGGCTCCCGCGCATACCGCCGCGGCGGGCCGGGCGGGGCTCGAGCTCGACCCGGAGAACTTCGACAAGAACCGGGCCTGACGCTAGGTCCGGTGCTGCGGCTTCGCCAGCACCTTCGCCTTGTAGGCGCACAAATCGACCACCGGGCAGCGCCAGCATTCGGGCAGCCGCGCCTTGCAGGTGTAGCGGCCGTGCAGGATCAGCCAGTGGTGCGCGTGGAGGCGGAAGGGCGCGGGCACGCGCTTTTCAAGTTTTGCTTCCACCGCTTCGGGAGCCTTGCCGCGGGCGAGGCCGGTCCGATTGCCGACGCGAAAGATGTGCGTGTCGACCGCGAAGGTCTCGTGCCCGAAGGCACAGTTGAGCACGACATTGGCGGTCTTGCGGCCGACCCCGGGCAGCGTCACGAGCGCCTCGCGCGAAGGCGGAACTTCGCCTCCGAAATCTTCCACGAGCCGCTGCGCCATGGCGATCAGGTTCCGCGCCTTGGTGTTGAACAGCCCGATGGTCCTGATATGCGCTTTCAGCCCCTCCTCGCCCAGCGCCAGCATGTCCTGCGGTGTCACGATCACGCGGAAGAGCTCCCGAGTCGCGTTGTTGACGGAAATATCGGTGGCCTGCGCGCTCAGTGTTACCGCCACGAGAAGTTGATAAGGATTGCCGTATTCGAGCTCGGTTTCGGGGGACGGGTTGTCCTCGGCCAGGCGGCGGAAGAACTCGAATATCTGTTCGCGCGTCAAAGCCCCAGCACTTGCTGCATCGAATAGCGGCCGGGCGCCTTGCCGATCAGCCACTCCGCGCCGCGGATCGCCCCGCGCGCGAAAATCGCGCGGTTTTCGGCGACATGGGTCAATGAGAGACGCTCTTCCGGCCCGGCAAAGATCACGCTGTGCTCGCCGGCGACGGTGCCGCCGCGCAGCGATGCGAATCCGATGCCGCCGCGGCTTCGGGGTCCGGACTCTCCGCCGCGTTCCCGCTCCCTCGCGCAAGCCAGGTCGATACCGCGTCCCGCCGCCGCGGCTTCGCCCAGCAAGTGCGCGGTTCCGCTCGGCGCATCGACCTTCATCCGGTGGTGCATCTCGAGGATTTCGATATCCCAGTCGGGCCCCAGGCGCGTCGCCACCTCGCGCACCACATGCGCGAGAACCGTCACGCCGAGCGAGGTATTGCCCGTCTGGAGCACGGGCACCGCATGGGCCGCGTGATCGATGGCGGTTCGATGGCGTTCGCAAAGCCCGGTCGTGCCGACCAGAATCGGAATGCCGGCGCCGATCGCGGCGTGGAGATTGGCCTCGAGCGCCTGCGGGGAGGAAAAGTCCACCAGCACCTCGCTGCGGTCGGCCAGGCTCGCGGCGTCCTCGCCCTGGTCGATGCCGCCGGCAAGCGTGTGGCCGCTGTCGGCAAGCAGCGCCGCGATTGCCTGACCCATGCGTCCGCTGCTGCCGATGATTCCGATACTTGCCATTGCTCTCCCCGGCGCCCGCGTGCTTCATGGCCCGCATGACCGCCTCGCGCAACATCCTGATCCTGACGGGCGCGGGCATTTCCGCCGAAAGCGGCATCGATACCTTCCGCGGCGGCGGCGGGTTGTGGGAGCAACATCGGGTCGAAGACGTCGCCACCCCCGAGGCTTTCTTGCGCGATCCCGACCTCGTGCTGCGGTTCTATGACATGCGCCGCGCGGCGATCCAGACCAGGGAGCCCAACCCCGCGCATGCGGCACTCGCGCGGCTCGACAGCGAATGGGCTGGCGAGTTTCTGATCGTAACCCAGAATGTCGACGATCTGCATGAGCGCGCGGGCGCGAGGCGCGTGCTCCACATGCACGGCACGCACCTCAAGGCCTGGTGCACCGCCTGCGACGTGCGCTCGCCCTGGCGCGGCAGCCTGATCGAGTGGCCGCCCTGTCCGGTTTGCGGCGCAGCCGCGTTGCGTCCCGACGTGGTGTGGTTCGGCGAGATGCCTTACGAGATGGACCGCATCTATGCCGCGCTGCGCCGGGCCGATCTGTTCGTCTCGATCGGCACTTCGGGCGCGGTCTATCCGGCCGCTGGTTTCGTCCGCGATGCGCGCGACCTGGGCGCCGCCACGCTCGAGCTCAATCTCGAGCGCAGCCAGGGCTCGGCATGGTTCGACGAAAGCCGCCTCGGCCCCGCGAGCGAGCTGGTGCCCGCGTGGGTGGACGAAATCCTAGCCTCCTGAGCCGCAGCTCCGGCACGCCGGGTCCCTGGCGATGGCGAAACTGCGCGTGGCGGGAGCGAGCCCGTCAAGCAGGTGGACGCGGCCCCACTGTGGATCCCCGATCCCGGCCACTCCGGCGAGCAGCACCTTGACCGCCTGAAGCGCCGCAAAGGTCCCGACCCACCCCGCCATCGCGCCCAGCATGCCGTCGTCGGCGCAACTGTCGCAATCGTCGGTATCGAAGGCATCGCCCACGAAGCAGCGATAACATGGTTCGTCCCGAAAATGTCCGCGGAAGGCGCCCACTTGACCCTGAAAGCGCCCGACAGCGGCGCTTAGCAAGGGAACCGCGGCGCCGACGCAGCCATCCGAGACCGCCAGTCGCGTGGCGAAGGTGTCGGTTCCATCGAGCACCAGATCGGCCCCTGAGATCAGCTCGGCGACGTTTTCGGCCCCGATCGTCGCATCGCTGATCACGACCTTGAGCGCATCATCGAACTTGGCGAGCCAACGCCGCGCCGCGACCGCCTTGCCGTGCCCGATGTCGCGCTCGGTGTAGATGGTCTGGCGCTGGAGGTTGGAGAGCTCGACCGTGCCGTCGTCGATCAGCGTCAGCGTGCCGATCCCGGCTCCGGCGAGGTATTGGAGCGCGGGGCTGCCAATTCCGCCGAGACCCACCAGCACCAATTTCCTCTCGGCGAGCGCGGCTTGTCCAGCGCCCCCGATCTCGGGAATCACGATATGGCGGGCAAATCGCTCGAGGCGGGCGGGGGGCAGGGCCATCGCCCCGCCCCTAACGCCTCATTCAGCGGCGCAACAGCGGCTTGTCACCGTCGCCCAGGATGATGAACGCCGCCCAGTAGAAGGGGTGCGAGGTGTCCGCATCGTCCATCAACGCGATCTGCGCCTTGCCCAGCGAGGTGGCGAGCGATTGCCCGGGAGTGGCATCGAGCATTCCCTCGATGAGCCGTTGGGTGGCGTCGAACTGATCGGGAACCGGCCAGTGACTGGCCACCACGGTGCGCGCGCCCGCGCCCACGAAGGCCCGGACGAGCCCGTCGAGCGCGTAATTGCCGCCGGTCGATACCCCCGCCTCGCGCGTCGCCGCCGCGGTCGCCATCCCGGCCGTGTCGCAGGCGGAAAGGATCACCAGATCGGCGTCGAGCTTGAGGTCGAAAATCTCACGGAAACTCAGCAATCCGTCGGACTCGCCGTCTCCGAAGGATGTCACCAGCGCCGGGCGCGCGGGGCAGCTCGGTTTGGGCGCGGTGACAAGGCCGTGGGTGGCGAAGTGGAGCACACGGTAATCGCCGATCGCCGGATCCGCGAGCAGGGCGGTGTCGGTGAAGGCGGCGCCGGTCACGACCTTGCTGCCTGCCTGGCCGAACTTGCTGGCCGCGAAGGTGAGCTCGTCGGCGCCGATCGGGGCCTGCCAGGTGGCGAGCGGCCAGTCGCAGCTGTCGGCGACCGCGGTCACGGGGCGCGCGGCCGGCCGCTGATTGGCGCCGAGGCCGAGGTAGGGCTTTGCCGCCTTCGAGGGCGCGATATCGCGGATGTCGGTAAAGCCGCGCGGACTGACCGCGATCGAGACTTGGCGTCCGCGACCCAACCAGTCGATGCCGCGAAGGTCATATGGGTCGGCGCCTTTCCCCTTCTGCCGTGCCTGATAGGCGTCGAGTCCAGCCTGCTCCGTAACCAGCACCTGTGGAGGGAGCTGAAGCATGGCGGCGTCGGGTTCGAAGATGAGGTGCCTGGTGCCGGCCAGCGCCTCGTCCACGGGACCGAACAGCTTGAGATAGAGCGCGCGCGATCGGACCACGTCGAAGGGGTAGGTGACCGGCGCGCCGTTCTCCTCGACCACGATGCTGTCGCGCAGCCGGGCCACTTCCTCGCCCAGCGCCGCGACTCCGCCCGCCACCGCAAATGTCCGCGCGCCATCGGGAGCGATCCACAGCCCGAACAGGTCGGGGCCCACCGCCATCAGCTTGTAATAGGCCTCGCCGGGCTTGAGCTGGCCCTGCAGATCGGCAAGCGCCAGGCTTTGCGGCGCGAGCGCCTTGTAGCGGGGAAAGGCGGCGAGCTGAGAGACGAGACGAGTCTGCTCGTCGCGCAGGGCGGCAAGCGTCTGCTTGCCTGTCTCGAGCTGCTGACGCTCGCGCTCGCTCGGGGTGGGAAGGGCAGCGAGCTGGGCGATCTCGGCTTCGGCGCGCGCGATCTCGCGGCTGCGGTTGAGCGACAGCCGGAACAGCGCGGAGGCCTCGTCGCTTCCTTCGGACATTTCGCGGGCGAGGATCGCCTGCGTCTGGGCGACGCCGGGCCGCTGGAGGACCTGTGAGGCGCGGAAGAGCGCGGCGCTCGCGTCTTGTGAGCCGTCGGCGGCGAGGAGCCTGAAATAGGGCGCAAGCAGCTCGCGCAGGACCGGGCCGGAATCGGGGATCGACTCGCTGCGCTCGACCACCCGGCCGAAAACGGACCGCGCCCCCGCGGTATCGCCGCTGCGCGCCAGAAAGGCGGCCTTGCGCGCTTCGGTGGCGAGCAGGACGGGTGATTCGGGGAAGGCTTGCGTGATCGACGCGATGGCCTGATCATAGGCGCGCGCCGCCTCCTCGCTTCGCCCGCGAGCCTCGGCGATGAGCGCCCGTTCGAGCCCGATCTCGGAGCGAAGCCAGCGCGCCGAGACAACGCGTCCATCTCTCACGCGGGCGATCCGGCGGTCGGCTTCGGCAAGCAGCCGCTCGCCTTCCGCGAGGCGCCCCTGCTGGCGGGCAGCCACGCCCGAAAGCGCGCTGGCCTGGGCGTCGAGCAGTTCGGCGCGCTCGGCTGCCGTCAGCCCCGGCTCGATTCCGCCCATGCGCTGGAGCGCCAGGTTCTCGCGGTTGATTTGCGCCGAGAGCGGGCTGGTGATCAGCCCCTGCCGCAATTCGTTCTCATTATAGCCTCTGTCGACCGCCGGGACGGACCGCGTCAGCGCATTGATCGCGCCATTGGGATCGCGCCGGTTGAGCGCATCGATTGCGCGGTAGTTGCGGAGCAAGCGCTGGGCCACTCCGTCGCTACGCGCGATATTGGTCTCGGCTTCGCCGAACAGCCGCGCGGCGGCGGTGTAATTGCCCAGGTTGGATTGCTGCAGGCCCTGATTGGCGAGTGCTTCGGCCAACGCTCCGGCATCGCCGCGGCTGCGTTGGACGAGGCTTTCGAAGAACTGGCCCGATTCGGCGAACCGGCCGCTGTTGTTGCGGACATAGGCCTCGTCGCGTGCGCCCAGCGGGTCGAGCGATCCCGCCTGCACCCGCGCGAAGGCGGCGGCATCGGCGACTTCTGTCTGTGCGACCTGTACGGTGCCCGACACCGCGCGGTCGTTGATGACCGAGGCAAGCGCGAGCCTGAGTGCGGGATCGTAGCCCGCGAGGCCTTCGACCATATACGTCACACCCGCCCGCTCGGCGGCATAGCGGCGATAGGCGACTCCCTTGTCCTGGCAGGTGATCGTGGCGACCGTGCCGACCCCTTCGACATCCGTCCGCGACTCCTGGCCGCACGCCGTCGAGCGGGGCGCCATCGTGCTCGCGATGGCGCCGATCGCGACGGGCCGGCGGACCGCGATCAGCGTCCCGATGTCGCTTGCCGCGTCGCGGCAGGTGAGGCGGTAACCCCGGTCGAAGATGCTTTCGAGCCGCGGATCGGCCGGCGCGTTCTGCGCCGTGCAAAGCACGCCCGCATCTCCGATGCGGAAGCTGTTGCGGACCGAAAGCGGCAATTCGCGCGCCGCGGTTTGAGCTGGCAGGATCGCCAGGACGGAGGCGAGGGCAGTGGTCAGCGCATTGGCGGAACAGCGAGTCATTGGTCGTCTCCGGGTTCGGTCGTGGCCTCGGGCGCAGCAAGCGAGGCTGGGTTGCCGCTGCCGGAGACTGGATCGGCGATATCGACCGCGGGGTTGAGCGGTCGGGTGTCGATCAGCACCACTGGCGGTTCGACCGGTGCGCGGGCTGCGCTCTGCGCGTTCTCCTCTTCCTCGTCAGAGGTCTCGACCAGATCGAACGGCTCCTCCGCCAGGGCGAGGCTGCTCAGCAGCTTGATTTCGCTTTGCAGCACGGCGAGTTGGGGGCTTTCAGCAATGCCTCCAGCGCAGAACTCGGCGCCGAAGGCGCAGCCGTTGACCTGGCTCGACTCGGCGAATCCTTGCAGACTTTCGGCGTTGTCGACCACGGCGGAATAGGCATCACGCCCGGTGATGTCCGCCCCTTGCGCGGCAAAGCGGCCGTTGATGATCAGATCGACGTCTGGAGCCTGGGCATTCTGGAAACCGGGCGGTTCGATGTCGCTTCCTTCGAGCGTCGTGTAGAATCCGGCCGGATTGTCCGCCGTGCCGGTGTTCTGGATGTAAAGCGTATCCTCGGGGTAAAGCACCAGCCCGAGCGCGCGCAGCACACCCTCGGGCCGTTGAGCCGCGGCCGGGGCGTTGAGGTCCTCGGCCACTCCGTCGTAGCGCGGATTGTCGCGCAGCCTGGCGAGGATCGCCGGCGATGCGGCGTGAATGTTCGCGGCGTCGATCTCGATGATCCCGCCAAGCCCGTTCACGCCGTTCCCCGACAGCGAGACCGAGCCGGTTTCGGCATTCACCTCGAAGCTGCCAGTGGTGAAATCGATTGCCTGATCGGCGGTAAAGCCGCTCCCCGCGATCGCGCCGTCCACCCGGATGCGGCCCGCCGGAGTCAGCGCGTTGTCCCCGCTCGCGAATTCGAACGAGCCCGCCACGCCGGGCAGCTGGGACGCCGACAGCGTCAGCGCTCCAATGGTCATGTCGACGACGTTCAAAGGCGAATCGAGCACTCCGATGAGGATCTCGTTGCCGCTGATCCGGCCGAATTCGGCGTTGCCGAGGCGGAACCCGCCCTGCCCCGCCAGCCCGTCGCCGATGAAGGCGCCGGCGGGGCTGTTCGTCACCAGATCGACGGAGCCGCCCGCGCCAGCCGCGAGCGCGCCGCCATCGGGAATCGAAATGTCCGCGGCCATCAGCGTGATCGCGGGCGCGGTCCAGGGGCCGAGCACCGCGAGCAGGCCGCCGGCCTGGCCGCGAATGCTCGAGGCAGTGATGCGCCGCGCCGAAAGGCTGCTTGCTGCCTCCAGCGTGACATCGCTTGCATCGATCGTTCCGATGGTGACCGAGCCCGCGGTCGAACGCGCCGCAAAGAATGCGCCGCTGCGGATATTGCCGGCCTGGATATCGCTGCCGGCGGTCAGCCTGGCGCCACGGACATCGAGATCGCCCACGGTGACGATCCCGGTCACTTCGATTTCGAACAGGCCTTCGCTCTCGATGTCGCCCAGAACCACATCCTGTCCGGACGAGAAGAACGCATCGCCCGTGCTGATGAAATTGGCGTAGGTGCGGATCGATCCGCCCGCACCGCTCGAGAGCGCCAGAGTGTCCGTGACCGTGACCGTGCCCGGCTGAACCGGCGCCAACGCCGGCAACACGAAGCTGCCGGCGTTGACGGCGAATGTTACCGCAGCGATCGCCGAACTGTCGAGATCCAGAAGAAACTCGCCGGGTGTCGTCATCGTCAGATCACCCACATCGAGCGTGGCGTTGGCGAGCGTCAGCTTGATCGGCTGGACGGTCTGGATGACTGCCGCCGGCGGCGGAAGGTCGCCGCTGGTGGTGAAGTTCAGTGAGCCGACGGTGACGTCGCTCTGAGTCAGGTCCACGCCGCCGGCGCCTGCGTAATAGCTGGCGCCGGGGGTTGCGCCCGCGCCGCCCTGGCCCACCGCAAGCAAGGACAGCGTACCGAGGGTGGCCGAGCCACGCTCGGTGCGCTGAAACCGCTGGCTGGCGGTGAGGGACACCGCACCGGCCGCTCCGAAACCGCCCGATCCCTGAACCGTGCCGCTTCCGCCGCCGCCGCCAAGACCGATGCCGATCACAGAAACTGTGGCTGCCGTCACGGGAGAACCGCGGACCAGCAGCACTCCGCCCGCCGCGATCGCATCGCCGCCCGCCCCGCCAGGTCCGGTATTCGAAGCGCCTCCGCTTCCGCCGCCGGCCTGGCTGAACAGCGAAACGTCGGCAAAACTTGCACTGCCGGCGTTGACCGCACCGACATCGGCGCCGCTCTTGGTGCCGAACTGGATGTAGCCGCTGTTGGCGGCGCCGCCCGCGCCGCCCGCTCCGGTATCGCTGGTTCCGCCAGTCCCTCCGGCCGCCACGCTGAAAAGCTGGGTCGTGCCCGACACGGTGAGGGTCCCGTTGCCTGCGGTTCCGAAAGCCCCTACGGCGTTGGAGGTTGCGGCGCCGCCCGCTCCGGCTTCGCTCGAAGTGGCCGAGCCGCCGAGGCCTCCGCTTGCCACGGAATCGAGCGCCAGCTCTGTCAATGTGATTGTGCTGGGGCCATTGGCGCTGCTGCTCGCGTCGACGATTGCAGTGCCGGATACCGCGCTCCCGCCGGTCCCGCCCTCGCGCCCGCTGCCCCCGGTCGCGCTGGCGAAGAGGAAGGCTTGGCCCGCTACGGTGACCGTGGCATTTGCGGCGAGAAGAAATGCCTCGTTATCGTCGTCCACGATCGCGGCGGCGTTGCCGCCGGCCACCCCGGCCCCGCCTTGCGCGTCCGAACTGACCAGTAACGCGCCGGCGATCGCCACCGAGCCATCCCGAGCGACCACCTCGGCGCGGCCGGCGATCGCATCGCCGCCGTCGCCCGGGGTATCTCCCACATCGCCGCCCCTCGCGAAAGCGCTCACGGTGACGGTGCTGTTGGCGCTGATCGAACCGCCCGAGTTGAAGGTGCGGACCCGCGCAATGCCTCCGGTCGCATCGCCGCCGCGCGTCGATGCCGCAGTCACCACATTTGCGAGCGGGAACACGGCGCCTCCGACCGCATCGGTCGTCACGGTCACCGGTCCCCCGAAGGTGAGGCTGGTGCCATTGCCGGCGCTGATCACCGCCAGGCCGCCCACTGCATTGCCGCCCGACGAGGCATCGCCGTAACCGGCATCGGCATTGGCCTCGATATCGCTGGCGCCGGAAATCGTCAGCACATTGCCCTGGCCCTCGTCGCCGCCGATTTCCGCGAGCCCGCCCATGGCGTTTCCGCCGGGTCCGCCAGCGCCCGCGGCATCGCGTAGCCCCGGCCCGCCGAAGGCATTGGCGGAGACCGTCGCGTTGCCGGATATGGTCAGGCGGGCATTGCCCGTGGTGGCGAGAATCTGCGCCGATCCGCCGGTCGCGGCGGCGCCCGTCGCCGCTCCTCCAAGATGAGAGCCGCCATTGGCATCGGCGCGAACAAAGGCATTGCCAGCGACGCTGGTGACCGCGTTGGCGACCGACTGCAGATAAGCGAGACCGCCCCGCCCTGCGCCCGGCGCGTCGCCATCGCCGCCGTTGCCCGGCGCAGAAATGAAGATGTCCTGCCCATAGGCGATGGTGCCGCCCCCGCCGTTGCCGATCGCCCCAGCGGCCGCGAGCGAATAGGCGCGGCCGCCCGTGCCCGCACCCCCCGCACCGCCGAAGCGCGCCGAACCGCCATCACCTCTGGCGAGGATGTTGGCGGTCGCATTGACGGTCAGTCGGGCGCCTTCGAGTGCATCGATCCGGGCCTCGCCCCCGGTCCCGCTTCCCGCGTTTCCGACCCCGGCGGACAAGGTGCCGCCCGAGCCGGTGGCCGCGATGTCCACACTGCCTGCGGTGACGGTGTTGGTTCCGCTGGCGGCCTGCAGGATAGCGAACGCACTGGCGCCGTCGCCGGCGCCCCCCGTCAGTCCTCTCGCGCCCGGCGCGGTGACAGAGCCTCCGGTGCTTGCGGCTTCGATGGCGATGTTGGTCGCGGTGAGCGACGCGCTCCGCAGGATCAGGCTGGCCTGTCCCCCCGTTCCCGCGCCCCCGCTGGCGCCCGAAGCCGCGTTGGCGGCGGGCGCATATACTCCGCCCACGCCGGCGGCGCTGAGGGCGATATTGGTCACCGAAATGCTGCCGTTGGCGATGTCGAGCCGCGCCAGCCCCCCCCGCCCGGCGCCCCCTGCGACCGCCCCGTCGCCGGCCTGACCATCGGCGGTGACTTCGACGATACCGCCGTTGCCCTGGATCGTTGCGTTGCCGATGGTCAAAACAGCGCTCCCGGCGCTTGCGTTGCCCCCGGTCGTCGAGACCACGCCAGCACCGAATCCGTTGCTGAAGGCATTGGCGGTTGTGCCGAACCTCGCCCCGGCCGCCAGATTGACCACGCTGCCATTGATAACCGAAACGCTGGCCGTGCCGCCGCTGGCGCTGCCGCCGACTCTTCCGCCACCACCGGTATTCTGCGTGAAGGTCAGGAAACCGCCGCTGCTGACATTCACTGTCGAGGAGTCGATCGTGGTGGTAGCCGTACCCCCGGTTCCACTGCCCCCCGTGCCGGTCAGCGAACCCGAGCCCCCCACGCCGCTGGGTCCTCCGCCGGTGATCGAGCCGGTGAATGTCGCACCGTTCACAAGCGTGATGGTGCGCGTTCCCCCGAGCGCGTTGCCGCCATTGATGACGCTGGTCGCCAGCTGTTGTGGATCGCCCCCTCCCTGCGCGAAGCTGCTCGGAACCAGCGCTTCGCCGGTCAGAGTGGCGGCGTTGACAGTGATCGCGACAGACCCCGCGCGCGCCTCGCCTCCCGTGCTGCCGGCGGCGCTGGCATTGCCCCCGTAGGCGCGGGCCAGGATGCGGGCGAACGCGTTGGCCTGCGCGGGCAGCGCCAGGCGCGCGCCATTGGTGACGAGGATGCTGGCGCTGCCTCCCTGCGCCAACCCGCCGACGCCATTGGCGATCGCCGTTTCGCCGCCATAGCCCTCGGCCGACAGCATATCGCGCTCACCGAGCCCGACATTGCCCGTGACATTGGCCGAAGCCACGGTCAGCGCCGAATTGGCGTCGGCCACGTCAATCACTGCGGTCCCGCCAAACCCGGCGCCTCCGCCCGCACCCGTGTCGGCGCCGCCGACACCATCGGCGGCGACATTGAGCTCGTTGGTCTGGAAGGTCGAACCGGCTTGTACGGTCAGGATGCTCGACCCCCCGCGACCATCGGCCCCTTGCCCCCCCTGTCCATTGTTTAGCCCGGCGATCCCATAACTGGTCAACCGCGTAACTCCGGTCACGCCAAGAGAACTGTTGCCCACCAAGGTGAGGAGAGCCGACCCGCCGTTGGCGTTGGGCGCACCCGTTAAACCATCGGAAAATGCCTCCGCACCGACGAGAAGGTCTCTGCCGACCGTGACGCTGCCGCCGCTCAGCAAATCCAGGCGCGCTGTTCCCCCTTGCACGAGACCGTTCCCATTCCGATCGGAACCTGCCCCCGCGAATACGAGGAGGTCGCTTCCAACCGAAAGCGAACCTCCGTTTTCAATCCTAATGACCGCTGTCCCGGCATCAGGCGTGCCGGCCAACACCAGATTCGCGGCTGTCGAAAGCTGTAGTCTCCCGCCGAAAGATAGTCTGCCGGCACCGCCACCCGCGTCAAGAACGCTGATGGATGCAGTCGTATCGCCGCGCAGGTTCGCGTCAGCGGCGAAGTTCGTCTGACGTGTGGTGACGACGGTGGTGGCGGTGGTCGAACCCGCTGTTACCGCCGAGGTAAAATCGATGCCGGCGCCAGTCCCGGCCGTGCTGTCGTCGATCCGGAGCTGCGCCAGGCCGGGCCCGCCGACAGGGGCTTGACCGATACCGCCCGCGACCACGTTCCGGCCGGCGGACAAGACAACTGCATTGCCGACGACGTTCGCCGCACCCGCGATGGCGAAACCAATGGTGCTGCCACGCGTGATGGCGAGCTGCATCGCGTTATTCTTCGGGATTGCCACCATGTAGACGCGATGATTGTCCCCGACGCCGCTGCTGGCGGGGCCGGTCGTCGTCCCGCGATGATCGATCGCGACCGCCTCGTCGGTGCCCAGCGTCACCTGGATGTTGAACAGCCCATCGGGGCTGAAGGTCACGCTGCCCGCCTCGCCCGCCACCAGAGCTACTTGACCGTCGACGGTGATCGCGCCGAACTGCTCAATCTTGGGCGCGAAGGCGGCGACATAGCTTCCCTGGGCACTCGCGCCGATCTGTGCGCCCTGTTCGATGCGAACTGATGAGTTGCTAGCCGCCTGTCCGAACTGCACCGTGTTGTTTGTGTACCAGCCGCCGTTCGCATCGACCATCGGCGGGGCGGTGGTCAGTCCGAGATTGCCGACGTCGAACACCGCGGTCGGGCTCAGCACGATCCCGCCGGGGCTGTAGAAGAACACCGTCCCCCCGCGCACCGCTGCCTGACCCTGGAGAAACTGTGACACGACGGTGCCGTTGAATGCGATCGGGCGACTGGTATCGACCGGCACGATGCGGTTGAGAACCGCGAAATTTCCCGCGGTGCCGGTATAGGTCGCGGTGGTCCCGGCCGGCTGCCAGTTGATCTGCGTGCCGTTGCCGATCGCCGTGTCGAACGGCGCCCAGTCGATGACCGCCGAGGCTGAGCCGACGTTCACATTGGTGGTGCCAGTGCCCTGGACCACATTGGCGCTGCCGAAGACGACCGTGGCGTTGCCCTGAAAGCTTTGCGCCGCCGCGGGGGCGGCGAGCGCGGTCGCCAGCGCGAGCGCGGAGCAGCCGAGAGACAGGCGGAAGGGGAAACCGTGCGACATCAGTTGGTCCTCCAGGGCAGAAGCCGGGCGGTCAGCGTGAGCAGGAAGCGGGCATCGCCCTTTTGACCCAGGATCCCTGCATCCTTGAGCGGCACGGCGAGCGCGGCGTCGAAGTTGAGGCGGTCCGAGATCACTGCGCGAAGGCCGCCGCCGACAGAATAGAGCGTGGCGGAGCCGGCGACGCCGCGGTTCCAGACTCGCGCCGAATCGTAAAAGGCATAGGGCTGGAACTGAAACCCGCCGCCGTTCCCCAAGGGGACGCGGGGGCCGCGCAGCTCGGTCTTGAGGCCGACGCCGGCGTCACCGGTCAACGCGCCGGGATCGTAGCCGCGCCCGACCGTATAATTGCCGGTTGTGAACTCCTCGAACGCCAGCACCGGGCGAAAGGCATATTGCGCGCGCGGCTCGAAGGCGAAGGCGAGGCTGTCGCCGAGCGCGACCTCGCCGGCCAGCGCGGTGCGGATCACGGTCGCTCCCGCGCGGCCGTCGAAGCGGCTCGGCGCAACGAAGCTGGCCGGGCAGGCGGCGCCGAGGCAGCCATCGGTGGCCCCGAGCATGGCGAGCCCCTGGCGCAGCTCGATCTCCCCGCCGGCGCGCCAGCGCGGCAGGCGGCGCTTCAGATCGACCGCATCGAAGCGCAGTTGCGCCCACAGCACACGCAGGCGGTCGCGCGAGATTGGGACGATCAGCTCGACATCCTGGTCGATGAAATCGAAGCCTCCGCCCAGCCAGACGCTCGATCCCTGCGAGCGCTGAAGCGGGTATTCGGCCGAAAGCCCGGCGAACAGCGTCTCGGCCCTGAGCGTCGCATTGGGAGTCGCCGCGGCGCCCAGGTCGGGCCGGGTCCATGCGTAAGTGATCTGGCCCGCGATCACCAGTCCTTCCGCCCCGGGGCGGAACTCGTGCGCCGCCTGGACGATCTGCTGCTCCTCGAAATCGCTGGTCGAATAGACGCTCAGCGTGGTCGCATCGCCCCGCCCGGTCAGGCCGAACAGCGAGGCGCGCAGCTGCCCGCCCCACGGGCCGGTCGCGCTCGCAGCATAGTTCTGAACGGTGGCATCGACGGTGTAAGGTTGACGCAGCACCGTCACTTCGCCGATCAAATCGCCCGGCGACTCTCCAGCCGGCCTGAGCGTGAGCTGGACGTTGTAGCCCGGCAAGTCGCGCGCCAGCAGCAGATAGCGCTCGGCCTCGAAGCGGTTGAAGATCTCGCCCTCGGTCAGCTTTTCGAGATAGTCCCGCAGCTTGCCTTCCGCGCCCTGCGTTTCGCCGCGCGCGCGAATCGCGGTAACGCGGGCATAGAGCACCTCGAACTGGACGAGCCCGCCTTCGATCCGCTGCGTGGGCACCTGGACCGCCGCCAGATAGCCCCTGTTGCGCAGGATGGTGGCGGCCGCATCGCGAATCTCGCACAGCACCGCGACCGGTTGCGGGCTGCCCGCGAAGGGTTTCCAGGCAGGCTCCAGCTCGACCAAGCTGGCGCCCTTGAGATTGTTGAACCGCGCTTCGGCGATTGTGACGGTGATGTCACGGTATTGCGGGTCGGCGAGCGGGCAGGGCGAGCGTTCGATTCCCCCCGCGATGTCGAGGCGCGGCGCGGCGGGCGTTTCGGCCTGAGTGACGCCGCGCAGTTCGTCACGGCTGGGCGCGGTTTGCGCTGCAAGCGGCGAAGCGGGCACCGAGCCGGCCGCGAGAGCGCAGCCCAGAAGAATGGTCGCAGTTATCGGCGCACGGCGCATGCAAAGGCTCCCCCTGGGCGTTGCGGCCCATTTCCCCGGCGATGCGACCATTCTTTATGCTTGTTAGGCTAGTCTAGACCCCTGAAAGAGCAACGCATTGTAACAGCGCGACACATCGCTGAAGGCGCTTGATCGGCGCCCGGCGCGGCTTATGAAGCGCCCGTGGCCCCGAACTTCGCCCGCTTCCGATCATGGCTTTTCGCCCCCGGCGACAGCGCCCGCAAGATCGAGAAAGCCATCTCCAGCGATGCCGATCGGGTCATTCTCGACCTCGAGGACTCGGTCGCTTCCCAAGCCAAGCCTCAAGCGCGCCGACTGGTCGCCGAAGCGCTGGATGCAGCCGGCGAGGGGCGGGGCCGGATATGGGTCCGGATCAACCCGCTCGGCAGCGGGCTGGCCGAAAGCGATCTCGCCGCGGTGATGGGTGCGCGGCCGGGCGGGATCATGCTGCCCAAGGCGGAGGGCGGCGCCGACATGGCCACGCTCGACGCGCTGGTGCGCCCGTTGGAGCTTGCCAGCGGCATCGCGCCCGGTTCGACGCCGGTCCACCCGCTGGTGACCGAAACCGCGGTGGCGATGTTCGCCACTGGCACCTATCGCGGCGCGCCTCGGCTCGCGGCGATGAGCTGGGGCGCGGAGGATCTCGCCGATTCGCTCGGGGCGTTGGGAAACACCGGGCCCGATGGGCGCTACCGGCCGACCTATGAACTGGCGCGCAGCCTGTGCCTGCTCGGCGCGGCCGCGGCGGGCGTTCCCGCGATCGAGACGATCATGGGCGATTTCCGCGATCTCGACGGACTCATGGCGCGCGCGGAGCTGGTCCGACGCGACGGCTTTCGGGGCATGCTGGCGATCCATCCCGCGCAGGTCCCGGTGATCAACGCCGCATTCACGCCTGCCGGGGACGAAGTCGCCGAGGCGCGCGAAATCGTGCGGCTGTTTGCCGAGAATGCCGGAGCGGGCACCATCGCCGGGCCCAGGGGGATGCTCGATCGCCCCCATCTGAGCCGCGCGCAGCAGCTTTTGGCCCAGCTCGACGAATGACGTTTTGGGACCGACAAACGGGCCTATGGCCCGCGCCGTCGGGCAGCTAGGCCTTGGCGCATGCAGGGGAGAGTGCCATGAGGAAATTGTCCGTCGCGGGCGCGATCGGCGTCGTGTTCGCGGCTCAGACGGCGTTCGCGCAGAGCGAGCAGCCGCCCCAGCCGGCTCCCAGCCCCAATCCGGTGGAGGAGCAGGAAGTCGACGCCTCGAGCAAGGACAAGCCCAGGGAAGGGAGCGGTCAGCCGGTCGCGACAAGCCCGCTTAGCGCCGTCAACGCGCCCAGGAAGGACGCCAAGTGGGACGTCAACGCCCCGTTCTACACAACGCTGAAGCAGGTCCTGATCCGCACCGAGGAGGGCACCTGGATGGACCTCGACGTGTCGCCCGACGGGCGGACGGTCGCGTTCACCATGCTCGGCGATATCTACACCATGCCCATCGCCGGCGGCACCCCGCGGCGGATCGCGGAGGGTCTGGCCTGGGAAGTGCAGCCGCGCTTCTCCCCGGACGGGCGGCGGATCGCCTTCACCTCCGACCGCGGCGGCGGCGACAATATCTGGGTGATGAACGCCGACGGCAGCGACAAGCGGCAGGTCACCAAGGAGGACTTCCGCCTTCTCAACCAGCCGAGCTGGAGCCCGGACGGCGAATACATCGTCGCCAAGAAGCACTTCACCACCCAGCGTTCGCTCGGCACCGGCGAAATCTGGATCTACCATGTGTCGGGCGGGGGCGGGGTCAAGCTCGTCGCCCGCGCCAACGAGGAACTCCAGAAGGAGCTGGGCGAGCCAGTCTATGCGCCCGGCGGCGGCGCGGTCTATTACACGCGCGACACCACCCCCGGGAACAGCTTCGTCTACGCGCAGGATTCGACGCAGGGCAATTTCGCGATCGAGAAGATCGACCTGAAATCGGGGCAAGTGACGACCGTGGTTTCGGGATATGGCGGCGCGGTCCGGCCACAGCCTTCGCCCGACGGCAAGCTGATCAGCTTTATCCGCCGCGACCGCGACAAGTCCGAGCTGTGGGTCAAGGACCTGGCCACCGGCATCGAGCGCAAGCTCACCGGAGGGCTCGATCTCGACCTGCAGGAAACCTGGGCAGTGCAGGGCACCTATCCCTCGATGGCCTGGACGCCCGACAGCCGGGCGCTGGTCTATTGGGCAGGCGGCAAGCTGCGCCGGATCGGCCTTGCGGGGGGCGAGAGCGCCGTCATTCCCTTCCGCGTCGACGACACGCGCGACATTTCGGACGCGCCGCACCCCCAGGTCGCGGTCGCGCCCGACAGCTTCAGCACCAAAATGGTCAAGTTCGCGACCATGGCTCCCTCGGGCGGGCACGTCGTGTTCGAGAGCCTGGGCAAGCTGTGGATCAAGGACAGCGCCGAGGCTGAGCCGCGGCGGCTGACGCGCGAGACCGACGCTCTCGAGCTGTGGCCGGCGTTCTCCCGCGATGGCGGCAAGCTTGCCTGGGTCCGCTGGACCGACAGCGGGCTCGGCCAGATCATGGTGGGCAACGCGAACGGCAGCGGCGCGCGCGCCGTCACCATCATGCCGGGCCATTACGCGGTCCCGCAGTTCTCGCCCGACGGTCGCCACCTCGTGTTCGAAAAGCGAGCGGGCGGTGACATGCTTTCGCCCGATTACTCCGAGAATACCGGAATTTATCGGATCGCTGTGACGGGAGGCGAGCAGAGCCTCGTCACCCGGGGCAATCGCGCGCCGCAATACGGCGCCGTCAACGACCGCATTTTCATGCTCGGACAGGAAAAGGGCAAGCTCCAGCTGCTCTCGACCGACTTGGGCGGCCAGGACAGGCGAGTCCATGCCGTCGGCGAGTTGGCGAGCGATTTCCGCGTCTCCCCCGATGGCCGGACGCTCGCCTTTCGCCAGAATTACGAAGTCTTCGCGATGCCGCTGCTGCCAGGCGGGCAGGCGGTCGAGGTGGCGGAAAAGGCCAGCTCTCTCCCGGTGACGCAGGCGAGCAAGGGCGGCGCTTCCTACATCGGCTGGGCGGACAGGGGCCGGACGCTGACCTGGTCGATGGGGCCGACGCTCTACCGCGCCGATGTCGGAACGCTGTTCGCCAATGCGCCGCTGCCCGATGGCGCGGCCCGTTTCACCCCGCCTCGGTCGGGCATCTCGCTCGCGCGCACGGTGCGCGCCGCCAAGCCCGCCGGCACCATCGCGCTCACCGGTGCCCGCATCCTGACCATGGCGGGCAGCGACGCGGGCGCGATCGACAACGCCACGATCGTGATCAGCGGCGACCGGATCGTTGCGGTAGGTCCCGCGGGCAGCGTCGCCGTGCCGGCCGGCGCGAAAGTCATCGATGCCACAGGCAAGACCATCATGCCCGGCCTCGTCGATGCGCATGCCCACGGCGCGCAAGGGCAGGGCGATCTCGTTCCTCAGCAGAACTGGGTGATGGTGCAGCAGCTGGCGCTTGGCACCACCACGATCCACGATCCGTCCTCGCAGGCCAGCACGGCCTTCGCGGCCGCCGAGCGGCAGCGCGCGGGGATGCTGCTGGCCCCGCGGATATTCTCGACGGCGGAAATCGTCTATGGTGCCAAGGCGCCGGGAGTTTATGCCCGCATCGACAGCTATGACGATGCGCTCCAGCATGTCCGCCGAATCAAGGCGCAGGGCGGCGGCTCGATCAAGAACTACAACCAGCCGCGCCGTGACCAGCGCCAGATGGTGGTCCGCGCCGCCGCTGCCGAGGGGATGCAGGTGGTCGCCGAGGGCGGCTCGCTCTACGGCATGGACATGACCATCGTCGCCGATGGCAATTCGACGCTCGAGCACAATGTTCCGCTCGAACATTTCTACGAGGACATGCTCCAGTTCTTCGCAGGTTCGCAGACCAATTACACGCCCACGCTGGTGGTCACCTACGGTGGTCTCGCGGGCGATCCCTACTGGCGGCAGGCGACCGATGTGTTCGACGAGCCGCTGCTCGTCCACACCCCTCCGCGCGAGCTTGTGGCCGGGACGGCGCGCCGGGTGAAGGCGCCGGACTGGGCCTTCGTCGACGACGACAGCGCGCGCGAGGCGAGGAAGCTGGCCGCGCGTGGCCCGCTGGTCTCGATCGGCGCGCATGGACAGCAGGCGGGTATCGCCGCGCATTGGGAGCTGTGGAGCTTCGCGCGGGGCGGAATGTCTGCGGTCGAGGCGCTGCGCGCCGGCACCATCGTCCCGGCCCGCTCGCTCGGGATGGATCGGGACATCGGCAGCCTTGAGCCCGGCAAGCTCGCCGATCTGCTCGTGCTCGATGCCGATCCCTCGCAGGACATCCGCAATTCGAACCGGATCGCGCGGGTCATGCTGGGCGGCCGCCTCTACGAGGCGCGCACCATGAACGAGGTCGAGACCGGCACCGCGCGGCGCCTGCCCTATTACTGGGAGCGCTGATCAGCGCGCGCGAATCTCCGCCAGGAAGTCGTTGACCTGGCGGCGCAGGGTATTGGCCTGGCCTTCGAGCTCGGTGGCGCTGGTGAGGACCTGGCTGGCGGCGGCGCCGGTGGAGCTGGAGGCTTCGCGGACCTGGACGATGTTGCTCGCGACCTCGTCCGAGCTGCGCGCGGCGAGATCGATCGAGCGCGCCAGGTCCTGCCCGGCGACCGATTGCTGGTCGACCGCGCTGGCGATCGAGATCGCGGTGGTCTCGAGGCTCTTGATCTGCTCGCCGATCGAGCGGAGCGCGGTGACGCTGGCCCCGGTTGATTCCTGCATCGCGCGGATCTGGTCGGCGATCTCCTCGGTGGCGCGGCTGGTCTGGGTGGCGAGCTCCTTGACCTCGGACGCGACCACCGCGAAGCCGCGGCCCGCTTCCCCGCCGCGCGCCGCCTCGATCGAGGCGTTCAAGGCAAGCAGATTGGTACGCTGGGCGATCGAGCTGATCAGCTCGACGATCTGGCCGACCTGGTCGGCGCTCGCGGCGAGCGCGGAGATGGTGGCGTCGGCGTGAGTCGCGGCGTCGGTGGCGCGGCGCGCGAGCTCGGCCGAGCTGGTCGCCTGACGGCTGATCTCGCCGATCGACATCGCGAACTCGTCGGAGGCGGCGGCCGCGGCGGTGACGCCCGAAGACGCCCGGTCCATCGACTGCGAGACCATGCCCGACTGCGCCGAGGCCTGCTCGGCCGCCGCCGCCATCGCGCTCGCGGTCGACTGCAACTGGCTCGAGGCCGCCGCAACCCCGCCCACAACCTCGCCGATCGAGGCCTCGAAGCTGCCCGCCAGCGCCAGCAAGTCGCGCTTGCGGTGCTCGGAGGCTTCCTTGCGGGAGGCGAACAGCTCGTCGAGCTTGTGACCCGATTTCACGAACACTTCCAGCGACCGCGCCAGCGCGCCCAGCTCATCGGTCCGTTCGGTATGCAGAACCGTGATATCGCGCGCGCCACTGGCGAGCCGGGCCATGTTGCCGGCAATCTCGTTGAAGGGGGCGACGACATGCCCGAGAATAAAGTTCAGGCTAAGCAGCCCCGAGGCAAGGAACACGACGGTCAGAGCGATGATGGCAACCCGCAGGCCCGGCACATTGTCGGGCGCGGCGAAACCGATCAACGCCAGCGCTGCGATCAGCGCCACTCCGCCAAGCGAGAACAAGGAGGCGATCTTTGCCTTGTCGGCAATGCTGTGCTGCATGAACCAGGCCGAAATCCCGGTGCCGCGAAACGCCGTTTCTCCCAGCTTTACCTGGACGGCCGCGATTTCGGCTTGGGCGTCCGCCTCCATCGCCGGGGAATGCTGCATCATCGACAATCTTCCTGGATCGAGCTGAGAGCGATCACAATGAACGGTGCCGGTTAAGATCGGTTTAAGCGCTTCGAACGTGCGCCAGGAAGTCGTTGACCTGGCGGCGCAGGGTCTTGGCCTGGCCTTCGAGCTCGGTGGCGCTGGTGAGGACCTGGCTGGCGGCGGCGCCGGTGGAGCTGGAGGCTTCGCGGACCTGGACGATGTTGCTCGCGACCTCGTCCGAGCTGCGCGCGGCGAGATCGATCGAGCGCGCCAGGTCCTGCCCGGCGACCGATTGCTGGTCGACCGCGCTGGCGATCGAGATCGCGGTGGTCTCGAGGCTCTTGATCTGCTCGCCGATCGAGCGGAGCGCGGTGACGCTGGCCCCGGTTGATTCCTGCATCGCGCGGATCTGGTCGGCGATTTCCTCGGTGGCGCGGCTGGTCTGGGTGGCGAGCTCCTTGACCTCGGACGCGACCACCGCGAAGCCGCGGCCCGCTTCCCCGCCGCGCGCCGCCTCGATCGAGGCGTTCAAGGCAAGCAGATTGGTACGCTGGGCGATCGAGCTGATCAGCTCGACGATCTGGCCCACCTGGTCGGCGCTCGCGGCGAGCGCGGAGATGGTGGCGTCGGCGTGAGTCGCGGCGTCGGTGGCGCGGCGCGCGAGCTCGGCCGAGCTGGTCGCCTGACGGCTGATCTCGCCGATCGACATCGCGAACTCGTCGGAGGCGGCGGCCGCGGCGGTGACGCCCGAAGACGCACGGTCCATCGACTGCGAGACCATGCCCGACTGCGCCGAGGCCTGCTCGGCCGCCGCCGCCATCGCGCTCGCGGTCGACTGCAACTGGCTCGAGGCCGCCGCAACCCCGCCCACAACCTCGCCGACAGTGCGCTCGAAATGCTCGGCGAGCCGGTTCAACTCGCCGTCCCGCTCGCGGCGAAGACTTTCGCGCTCGGCGGCAAGCTGCTCGATCTGGCGGCCGCCGTTGCGGGCAAGGTCGAGCGCCTGGGCCAGCGCGCCGATTTCATCGCTTCGCTCGATTCCGGGGATGGCATCGGAAAATTCGCCCTTGCCGATGCGCCGGGCCGTGGCGGTCAGCTTGACCAGCGTGCCGGAAATGTCGCGGGCCAGATAGCGCGAGCTGGCGACGATAAGCGCGATGCCGAGGGCGGCGAATACGGCAAAGGCGACAAACAGACCGATGATGCCGCGCGCGGACTCCTCGTCCATCGCTTTCCCGCGCGCGCGCAATTCGCGGTTGATGGCTTCTGCATCCTTCACGAAGCTCGCGCCCGACAGATAGATCGCGTTGGCCATCACTTGCGCGTGGTAGCTGCTGTTCGCGCCGTGCGCGCGCTGCAGCGCCAGCAGCTCCTTGTCGTACCCTTCGTACGCCGCGGCCATATATTCGATCTGCGGGACCAGCGCGGGGGCGATCGCCTGAGCCGCCTTCCGGAGGTCGGCGATGTGCTGCGACCCTTCGACCAGCGCAGTCCGCGCGGTGTTCAGGTCCGTCCCGGCTCCGGTCACGGCGTAGCGCTGGCTTTCGAGCCGCGCCATCTCGATTGCGCGGGTGAGCTGTGCTGCCGAGACCGTGGCTTCGGACGTGGCCATGCGGTTGGCGCGCATCTCGAGCGCGTAGCCACCCCCTATCGCGACGGCGGTCAGGATGATCAGCACCGCCCCGGTGTTGGCGAGGGATATGGCCGCGAGCTTGCGCGCGATCGACATGGCTTTCAGCCGCGATCGCCAGCTGGGTCCGGCGGTGGATTCGGCGATAGACAGAGTGTCTTCGGCCAGGCTGGATGCGGTGGGGGTCATAGGATCTCTATCGCTGCAATTCGGGCGGCTATGCCGCCTGGGAAGGCTTGGCGGGGGATTTCTTGGCGCCCGTGACGGCGATGGCCGGCCGGCCGAGGTGCTGGGCGATTTCGCCGGCCGGCATGGCCTTGAAATAGAGCCAGCCCTGGATCTGATCGCAGCCGGCGGCGCGGACCATTTCGGCCTGCTCTTCGGTCTCGACGCCCTCGGCGGTGACGTCCATCTTCATCGCGCGCGCGACGGTGATCGAGGAGAGCATCATCGCCCGGCTGCCGTCGTCCTCGCCTGCCTGCACCACCAGGCTGCGGTCGAGCTTGAGCTTCTCGAAGCGGAACTGACGGAGGAAACCGAAACTGGCATAGCCGGTGCCGAAATCGTCGAGCACGACATTGACGCCGAAACCGCGGATGACCGACAGGCTACGCTCCGCGACGACCGGATCGAGCACCAGGCAAGTCTCGGTTACCTCGAGTTCGAGCCGCTCGGGCTCGAATCCTGTCTCCTCGAGAATATGGCCAAGCTGGATGGGAAATTCGGGATTGCGCAGCTGCGCCGCGGAGATGTTGACCGACAGCTTGATGGTGGCCCACGCCCGCGCATCGGTGCACGCGCGGCGCAGCACCCACAGGCCGAGCGGATTGATCAAGCCCGATTCCTCGGCGACGGGGATGAAGACATTGGGGCCGATTCGCTTGCCGTCGGGCCGTTCCCACCGGATCAGTGATTCGACCGCCACCACTTGCCGCGTCGTGCAATCGACCAGCGGCTGGTAGTGAAGCTGGAACTCGTCGTTGGCGAGCGCCTGGCGCAGCTCGTCGTCGAGGTCGCGGATCGCCTCGCGGCTGCGGTCGAATTCCGGGCTGTACCAGGTGCAGCGGGATTTGCCGCCGCGCTTTGAGGAATACATCGCCACATCGCTGCGGCGCAGCAGTTCGGACGAGCCGATCTCCTCGCCCACCGCGCGCCGCGCCAGGCCTATGCTGGCGCCAAGCGTAAGCCGGCGGTCATCGACCTTGACCGGGCGCATCATGCGCTCGACGATCCTGCGGCACAGCCCCTCGAGCAGGGTGGCCGCCAGCGGGCCCGATTTGAGAATCGCGAATTCGTCTCCGCCGAGGCGGTAGACCGCCGCTTCCTCGCCGCAGATGGTGAAGAAGATCGCGCCAGATTCGCGGATCGCGCGGTCGCCGATGCTGTGCCCGTAATGCTCGTTGACCAGCATGAAGCCGTCGAGATCGATCAATGCGACCGCCAGTTCGTCCTCGCTCCTGGCGAGGCGATTGAAATCGTGGCGCAGGGCGTGGCGGTTGGGCAGGCCGGTAAGCGAATCGGTCAGGCCGAGCCGCTCGAGGCGCGACACATGGCGCAGCCCGGAGCGCACGAGCAGAACGATCGCGGCGGCGAAGAAGATCGCCCCGGCGGCAATCGCGTAGGGGGCCGCGCCGTTGAGGTCCGCGACATAGAGGCTCGCCCCCGTCGTCAGGACGAAGATCGTCGAGAGGATCGCCGCCGGCCCGAGAACCATCATTCGGGCCGAACCGCCTCCGGCATGATCCGCTAATGCCACGCAACCCCCTTGACGCGCCCGAGATGCGCGCGACCTTTTCCTGCGCGATAGCTTTGCACAGGCTAAGGAAGGGTAAAGCGGCGGTTTACCTTGCGCTCATGTTGCTGGTGGCGCGGGTCAATAGCCCACGGCGAGCGGGCGCGGCACGGTGCCGGCGGCCGGATCGCTGCGGCGGTACAGCGCCGAGCCGCAGGCCGCGGGCTCGAAGCGCTCGGTCTGCCCGACCACGGTCTCGCCCGCGCCGAGCATCAGCCAGCCGTCGGGGGCGAGGGCGCCCGACATCCGCTCGAACACGCGCTGGCGAGTCGCGATGTCGAAATAGAGCAGCACGTTCCGACACAGGATGAGGTCGAAGCGCCCGGGCGCCGGGACGGGATCGAGCACATTGTGCTGCTGGAACCGCGTCAGGCCGCGGATCTTGTTGCTCGCTTGCCAACCGCCGCTGGTCTCCGAGAAAAAATTCAGCATCTGGGCCACGCTGATGCCGCGCTGGATTTCAAACTGGGTGTAGAGCCCGGCGCGCGCGGAGGCGATTGCCTTGCTCGAAATATCCGTGCCGAGGATATCGATGTGCCAGCCTGACCACCGGGCCGGCTGCTCGGCGAACATCATCGCCAGCGACAGCACTTCCTGTCCGGTCGAGCACCCGGCCGACCAGATCGAGAGGCGGCGGCTGGCCGCGCGCTCGCGGACCAGCTCGGGCAGGACCTGATGCGCCAGCGTCGCGAAATAGGCGTGATCGCGGAAGAAATAGGTCTCGTTGTTGAGCAGCGCCTCGACCACCTCGTTGGCCAGCTTGTGCTCGCCGGGATTGTCGAGCAGGCAGACGAGCTGATCGACATTGCTGATCCCGCGTTCGCGGAAAATCGGCGAAAGCGCCGAAGGCACACGCCACAACCGCGATTCCGAAAGTTCCTGACCGGTCCGGCTGGCGAGGAGATCGGCGATGATGCGGTGGGACGCATCGTTCAGCGCCATGATGCGGCGCCTCCGGCCGCGGCGACCACCCTGTCGGCGAGCTCCTCCGGCGGGCAGACGGCGCAGGCAAGCCCGCGCTCGGCCACCGCGCGCGGCATGCCCCATACGGCGCAGGTCGCCTCGTCCTGGGCATAGATGCCCCCGCCAGCCGCGGCGATGCGTTCGGCCCCCTCGGTGCCGTCGCGGCCCATGCCCGACAGCAGCACCCCGGCGACGTGACCGTCGTAAACTTCGGCGAGCGTCTCGAACATCGGGTCGACGGAGGGCCGGCAGCCGCTCTTGGCCAGGTGGTGCGCGAGGCCGGTCACGATTGCGCTGGCGCTGCGGCGGACGATCATGTGACCGCTGCCGGACGCGATGACGATCCGGCCGGGCAGAATAGCGACACCTTCGGCGGCGAGAACCGATTCGCGACTCGCGGCCGATTCCATCTGACGCGCGAACACCGGAATGAAGCTTTCGGGCAGATGCTGCGTGATCAGGATCGGCAGATCGAAGCTCGCTGGCAAGCGGCGGAGGAACAGGTTCAGAGCGTGAATGCCTCCGGTCGAGGCCCCGATCGCGACCACCTTGGGGCGCTTCGGGGCGGTTTGGCGAGCCGGGGCCGCAAGCGGGGGTGCAGGGTCGGCGGCCGAAACCGAGGTCTTGCCGCCCAGAGCGCGAATCTTGCCGAGCAGATTGCTGCGATAATCTTCGTTGAAGCCGCCGGGGCGTGGCTTCAGCATGGTGTCCGCCGCCCCCATCTGGAGCGCGGACATCGTCGCCTCGGCCCCGTCGGCGGTGAGCGAGGAGACGACGAGAACCTGGGCGCTGGCGGCGGTCTCAAGGATCTGCGGCAAGGCTTCGAGCCCGCCGATGCCGGGCATTTCGAGATCGAGGAGGATCACGTCGACCGCGGTCGAGCGCAGGATCATCAGGCCCTGCTCGGCAGTCGCGGCCTGCGCAATCACCGCCAGATCGGATTCGCGGTCGATCATGCGCGAGAACACCGTGCGCACGGTCAGCGAATCGTCGATCACCATGACGCGGACGCAGCCCGGCTCGGGCTTGCGCAAGGATGTCACCCCCTGGCCGGGCTGGACCCGGTCGGTTCGAAGCACGGCGGCCATCGCGAAACGGCTTTCAGGCCATGCCGACGAGCTGGAGCTTGATCTGGAGCGTTTCGTGGTCGAACGGCTTCATCACATATTCGTCGGCCCCGGCGCTGATGGCTTCGCGAATGTGCGCGACATCGTTCTCGGTGGTGCAGAACACGACCTTGGGCTTGTCGCCGCCTTCGCGCTTGCGCAGCTTGGTGATGAACTCGATTCCGGTCATGACCGGCATGTTCCAATCGAGCAGGATCACATCGGGCATGGCGATTTCGCACTGCTCCAGGCCCTGCTGGCCGTTCTCCGCCTCCTCGACGTTGAAGCCGAGCGTTTCGAGGATGTGCCGCGACACCTTGCGGATGACCCGCGAATCGTCGACGATGAGACAGGTCTTCATGTTCCTTCGCGCCCTTTTTTTGGTCTTGCTTGGCTGCCGGTCTACCAGTCAGCGGTAACTATTGGCTTAAGGGTTTTCGCTCAGGCCGCCGCGGCCTGACAGGGTCCCAGGATAAGCTGTTCGACATCGACCAGCAGGGCGGGCCCGCTGTCGGTCTCGATCATCCCGGTGGCGGCCTGGCGCCAGCCCGCCCCGAAGCCCCCCGGCACCGGCTCGGGCTCCGAGAGCGCCTCGGCCACGTCGAAAGCCTCGTCGACGAGCAGCGCATAGCGATGCCCTTCGTGCTCGATCACGGCGGCGCGGCTGCCGATGACGCCTGCGCTGGGTTCGAAGCCGAGCGAGACCCGGCAATCGATCACGGTCAAGGCCTGGCTTCGCAGCGCGGTGAGCCCGACGATGAAATCGGGCGTGAGCGGAATCGGTGTGACGGCCTCGATCTCGATCACCGAGAGGACGCGCGAGGTGGGAATGGCGGCGCGGCGGCCGGCGATCAGGCACATGAGCAGCAATTGAGTCATCCCGCTCTCCGGCGCGTGGCTTGCCGCAGCGCGCCAAGCAGCGCCTCGCGGTCGTAGCGGTAAATGGTGTCGCCCTCGGTCGAAGGTTGGGCGCTCAGGCGGATGGTCGCCCGCGCGGGCCCGCTGATGTCCTCGGCTTCGTCGGCCAGCACGATCGCGACATCGGCTTCGACCCCGGCGTCGCTCGTGAGGGCATAGCCGGCTGCTCGAATCAGCGGCTCGAGTATGGTCCGCGCCCACTCGCTGCCCTCGGGCACGCGGCAGACCGGGGCCGCGCCGCGCTGCGGGATCGGGCTGCGCGCGAACAGGCGATGGCCGTCGAGCAGCGGAACCAGCTCCCCCTCGATGAGAGTGACGCCTTCGATCGCGGGATCGTCGGGGATGGGGACCAGGTCTTCGGTGATCGCGCTCGCATCGACCACCTCGCCGACGATATAGGCCAGCTCGCTCTCGCCGTCGGACAGGCGCAGCAGGCGGCACCTGCCCTCGGGCAGGGGGCCAAGCTCGTGGCCGGCGAGCGCGAAGATCGAGCCGCTCACGACGGCCTGGGCGCGGGCGCCCTCGATGTCGATCGCCTCGCGCTGGATCGTGTCGATACGGCGCACGGTCTCCAGCCGAATCGCCCGCTTGCGCCCGTCGAGGCCAAGGAACAGCATCACCGGGATCGTGGTCCTGGCGGCGTCCGAATTCCCGGCGCTGTCGAGGCGATTGGCGCGGTTCTTTACCTCGCTGTTGAGTCCGCGCTGCGCGGCGATGCTGGGCACGTCGAGCAGCATGATCGGACGCCCGTCGTCGAGCAGCGTGGTGCCGCCGTAGAGCCTGGTCTCCATGATCGCGGGCGCGATCGGCTTCACCACCACGTCCTCGTGATCGTGAACCCGGTCGACGCCGAGCGCGAAGACTTCGTCGCTCGCCAGGCGCAGCAGGACCAATGTCTTGGTCCCCCACTCGATCGCGCGCGGATCGGCCTGGCCGAACACATCGGACAGCGCGACGCACGGCACGCGCCGGTCGCGGAAGGTGATCAGCTGGCGCTCGCCCACACGGGCGAACTCGATTCCCTGCACATTGGCAAAGGCCACCTCCTCGATGTAGCTGCGCGGAATGGCGTAAAGCTGGCCCCCGACCTCGACCGTCAGCGCGGCGATGATCGACAGCGTGAGCGGAAGCTGGAGATGGAACGAGGTGCCCTCGCCAGGCTTGCTGGTGACGTCGATCGAGCCGCCGACCTTCTCGATGTTGGAGCGCACCACGTCCATCCCGACGCCCCGGCCCGAGACCGAGCTGACGGCATCGGCGGTGGAAAGACCTGGCTCGAACATCAGCAGCAGCTTCTGGTGATCGCTCATGCGCGCGATCTGCGCCTCGCTATACAACCCCGCGGCGACCGCCTTTGCGGCAAGCCGATCGGCCGCGACTCCGCGTCCGTCGTCGGTGATGACCAGGCTGATGCGATTGCCCGACTGGCGCGCGGCGAACCGCAGCAGGCCGATCTCGCGCTTGCCGGCGCGGAGGCGTTCGGCGGGCGATTCGACACCGTGGTCGATGGCATTGCGGATAATGTGGGTCAGCGGATCGCGCACCATCTCGATCATCTCGCGGTCGAGCTCGACATCGCCGCCCTCGAAATCGACCATGACCTGCTTGCCGAGCTCGGCGGCGAGATCGCGGACCAGCCGCGGCAGCGAGCCGAACAGGACTTCGAGCCGCTGCATCCGCATCCGCGTGATCGCGGTGCGGACATCGGCGAGAATGGTGCTCAGGCGCTCGAACGGACCGTCGATGCTCGGCTGTTCCCCCGCCTCGCGGAGCCGCCGGGCAAGATCGTTGCGGGCCAGCACCATGTCCGAGACGCCCTTCATCACCTCGTCGAGGAGGCTGACGGGCAGGCGGATGGTGCGCTGAAGCGCGGCGCGCCCGGGCTTTCCGGGCTGCCCTTCCTCGAAATCCTCCGCGGCCACGGGGGCGGCGGGGCCGGGCGCGAGCGGCTCCATCGCTTCGTCGGCCGCGCCCACGCTCAGCGCGGCGATGAGCGACTCTTCGCCGCCTCCGGGAAATTCCTCGCCGGCTTCGATGGCCGTCGTCATCTCGCCGATGCGGTCGATGATCGCCAGCACCGCCGAGACCAGCGCGCGGTCGGGTTCGCGGCGGCCCGCGCGGCATTCGGCGAGCGCGTCCTCGGCGGCGTGGCTCAACCGTTCGAGGCGCGGGAAGTCGAAGAAGCCACAGTTGCCCTTCACCGTGTGGACGAAGCGGAAGATCGAATCCAGGCGCGCGACGTCGGACGGCTCCGCCTCCCACGCCACGAGCTCGCCGCCCACCGCTTCCATCATTTCGCGTGTTTCGGCGACGAAATCCGCCAGCAGTTCGTCCATCTGCGCAAGCGCCCCATGTTCTACCAGGCGAAGCTATGCCCGAGGATGGTTACCAAATCGTATGAAATTGGCAGGATACGGCTGCGCGCTTGCCTGGCGGGGCCGGGCCATGCGATAACTCGCCCGACCGGCAGGAGAGCAGACATGGCGAGCCAGGCGAAGCCCGCGAACCTCAATTACGAATGCAGCGATGCCGAATGGCAGGCCAGGCTCGATCTGGCGGCGTGCTACCGGATCTTCGACCATCTCGGCTGGGGGGAAAGCATCTACAACCACATCTCGGTGTCGGTGCCGGGGGAGACGGACACCTTCCTCATCAATCCCTTCGGGCTGCTCTATGACGAGGTGACGGCCTCCAACCTGGTCAAGATCGACGTCGAGGGCAACAATGTCGGCGCCTCGCCCTATATGGTGAACAAGGCCGGATTCACGCAGCACGCCTATTTCCACAAGACGCTGGGCGAGCGCGCGGCGGCGATCTGCCATGTCCATACCACCGCGACCATGGCGGTGTGCAGTCATGAGGGCGGGCTGTTGCCGACCAATTTCTACGCCTGCAGCTTCCAGGACCAGATCGGCTATCACGATTTCGAGGGCGTGACGGTGCGGCCCGAGGAAGGCGAGCGCCTGGTCCGCAACCTCGGCAACAGGCGGGTGCTGATGCTCAGGAACCACGGCCCGGTGGTGATGGGCCGCACGATCCCGGAAATGTTCATCACCATGTGGAGCCTCCAGCGCGCCTGCGAGATCCAGGTCGCCACGCTGGCCATGGGCGCTCCCGTGACCGTGAGTCGCGAGGTGATCGAGGTCCATCAGCGCGACCTATCCGTCATGCAGACCCAGGGAGGGGCGGGGCTGTTCGATTTCGAGGCCTGGAAGCGCAAGGTCACCAAGATCGACCCCAGTTGGCAGCGATAGGGCTTTCAGGCGCCTGCCCAGCCCATCACCGACGCGCGCAAAGGCCGCTTGAATGCCCCGAATGACCGTGAACGAGCGGCCCGTCGAGTTCCTGCTCGACCCCGCGACGCCATTGCTCTGGGCGCTGCGCGACGCCGCCAATCTGACAGGCACCAAATACGGCTGCGGCGTGGGCGACTGCGGAGCCTGCATGGTGCTGATCGACGGCGCCGCGCTCAGGAGCTGCCTCGTCACCATCGGCGAAGCGGAGGGGCGCGCGATCACCACGATCGAGGGCCTGAGCCGCGACCGCTCGCACCCGGTGCAGCAGGCGCTGGTGGCCGAGCAGGCGATCCAGTGCGGCTTCTGCACGCCGGGAATCGCGATCGCCGCGGCGGCGCTGCTGGCGCGCAATCGTGCGCCGGGCGTCGACGAGATCAAGGCCGCGATCCCCAATCTGTGCCGCTGCGGGGTCTATCCCCGGCTGGTCCGCGCGATCGAGCGCGCCGGCCGCGTGATGCGGCGCGAGGAGACCATCGGCGCTGCCCCGCCCACCGGCATCGGCGCAGAGGATGCGGCGCGCGCCGTCCCGGCGCTTGGCAATGAGGAGACCGGAGGATGAAAGCGACGATCTGGCACAATCCGGCGTGCGGCACCTCGCGCAAGACCCGCGCGTTGCTCGAGGAGCGCGGGTGCGACGTCGAGGTGGTCGAATATCTGAAGCACCCGCCGGGCCGCGCCAAGCTGGCGCAGCTCTACCGCGATGCCGGGATTGCGCCCAATGCCGGGCTGCGCCTGCGCGGCACCGATGCCGAGGCGCGCGGTTTGCCAGGCGCGAGCGCGGATGAGGTGCTCGATGCGATGGCCGCCGACCCGCGGCTGATCGAGCGCCCGCTGGTGGAGACGGCGAAGGGCGTACGGCTGTGCCGGCCGCAGGAACGGGTCCTGGAAATTCTTTAAGGTGCGGGTCGGGTGCTCTCGAGCGCAGAGTCGCTGTCGAGCGCCCGCCAGCCCCAGCCGAGCAGCCCGGCGCACAGCCCGGCGATGGCGGCAAAGCCGATACCCTCGTGGTGATTGTAAAGCCACACGCCGAGCGCGGGCGCGAAGATGTAGGCCGCGCCATTCAGCGAGGCGACGATACCGCCGACCTGGCCCTGCTCGGCCCGGGTTACCGCCAGGCTCGCGCCGGCGGTGAACCCCGGCCGATAGAGCCCGAAGCCCATCGAGGCGAGCGCGAAGCCCAGGGCAATGGTGTGGAGATCGTAGGCGAAGGCGAAGCAGGCGGTGCCCGCCAGCGCCAGCGCCATGCCGGCCAGCACCGAGGTCCGGGGGCCGAGATTGAGATGCGGAATCAGCCCCCATTGCGCCACCAGCGTCGCGAGCGCGCCCGCCATCAGCACGGTCCCGACCGGCCCCGCCCCGGCGCCGGGATCGCCCCGCAGCCCCAGGCGGTCGAGCACGAAGAACCCCGCCAGGCCCAGCAGCGCGGCCTGGGCATGCCCGCCCACCAGCCCGGCAATAAGCCAGGGCCGCAGCCGCCGGTCGCGCCAGTGGAGATCGGGGATCGGACCAGGATCCTCGTCGATTTCCGAGCCGCGCGCGCCGGGATTTCCGCCCGCGCTGGCGCTGAAGGGCGCCGCCGTGACCTGCCCCCGCGCGGCGAAGGTCGGATCGTCGTCGGGAAGCCGCAGCCGCAGCGCCGCCAGCACGAGGAGGCCGAACAGCGCGAAGACGAAGAACGGCCCGGCGAGCCCGGAGGCGTTGGGGAAGATAAGGAGCGGGGCGATCGCGGGGCCGATCACGGTCCCGAGCCCGAAGCTGGAAGCCAGGAGCGCAAGCGCCCTGGTGCGATCCGCTCGGGGGGTCCGGCTCGCGACATAGGCCTGCACCGCCGGGGGCGCCGCCGAGCCGAACCCGCCGTATAGACTGCGCCCGGCCGCGAACAAGCCCAGCGTCAGCCCGGCCCCGATCAGCCCCTCCAGCCCGGCCACGACCACCGCGCCGCACAGTCCGAAGGAAAGGCTGAACCCGATCAGGCCGAGCGCCATCATTGCCTTGCGGCCGCGCCGGTCGGATCGCTTGGCCCACAGCGGCGCGCAGATCACCCACAACAACGCCGACCAGGTATAGGCGAGACTGATCCAGACATCGGCGACGCCCAGCTTGGTCCCGATCGAAGGCATCACCGATTGCATCGCGGTGTTGCCCGCCGCCGTGGTCAGCATGACCATGAACAGCAGCGTCATCCGCGCCGGCGAGATCGTCGCGCGCTGCTGGGGCACCATGGGCGCCGGAGGCGGTTCCAGGTCTGCCATCGCGCTCGCGCTAGGCGCGAGCGCGAGCGCTTGCAATGCCGGTCCCAGCCTGTATCGAGGCGCACTCAGCAGCCCGATGGGCGCCGTCAGGGTTCCGCACTTGCCGACCGATCACTCCGCCGCCGCTCTTCGCCGCACCCCGCTCGGAGAGAGGCTGAACCGTCTGCTGGGGCAATGGGGGGTGTTCTTCCGCGGGTTCATGGACGAGCCGCGCATGGTCGGCTCGATCATCCCGTCCTCACGGTTCACGGTCGAGAAGATGCTGGCGCCGGTCGACTGGCAGGCGTGCGACCTGTTCGTCGAATACGGACCCGGCGTCGGCACGTTCTGCCGCCCGGTGCTTGACCGGCTGCGGCGCGACGGCACGCTGATCGTGATCGACACCAATCCGCTCTACATCGACTATCTAAAGCACACCATCGGCGACAGTCGCTTCCACGCCGTGCTGGGCTCGGCCGAGGAGGTGGAGGAGGTTATCCGCGCGCACGGTTTCGAGCATGCCGATTACGTGCTGTCCGGCCTTCCTTTCTCGACGCTCCCCGCGGGTGTCGGCCCGGCGATCGTGGCGGCGACGTACCGCGTGCTGAAGCCGGGCGGCGCGTTCCTTGTCTACCAGTTCTCGGCCCGCGCCCGCGACTACATGGCGCGACATTTCCGGCAGATCGACAGCGGCTTCGAAGCACTCAATATCCTGCCGTGCCGCCTGTTCTGGGGCTGGAAGGGCGAGAGCGAACCCGTCCCGACGATCTAGCGCCTCAGAGCCGCAGCGCGAAGCCGAACAAGGCGATGGTGCGCGGCCGGGGGCCGGCGATGACGAGGTCGAACTCGGTGTTGAGCTGTAGCCGTTCGGTGGCCCGCCAGGTCAGCGTTGCCGCCAACTTCGACCCGAAATAGCGGTTGAAGGGCTCGTCGTTCTGGATCGCGGAGACTTCCAGCGCCCCGGCCCAACCCGGCGCCAGCTCGGTGGAGGCACCCAGCACCGCGCCGTACACGAAATGACGGCTTCTCCCGTCGGCGCCGGGAACGGCGTTGAATTCGGGCGTCAGCGCAAGCTGGAAGGCAGCCGGGGAGGGGAGGCTGATCGGCAGGACAACGCCGGCTCCCCAGGTGCCCGCGCTCACCGCACTCTGGCCGGTCGGGAGCAAGATATAGGCCTCGATTGCAGTTGCCGCCGAGAGGCTACGCCGAACCGCGACGTAGCTGTCGCCGATCCCGCTCGCCGTTTCGCTGACGCCGGACCGGCGATCGCTTCGCACCGCGCGGATGTAACCCGTGAGGCCCAACTGAACTTCGGTCCGGTCGTCGAGGCCGAGGCGGAGCAGCGTATCGGCGAAGGTGTCGACATCGAGCCGGAACTGCCGGGTGTTCGTATGGTCGAGGCCGGCGACGGTGACCTCCACCATGGCTTGACCCCCGCCCAGGGTGCAGGCCGGTGAGCCCATTCCCGGCTTTTCTGCGCAGAAGCTGCGGTTCTGGGCATGCGCGGGCGCAGCCGCCAATGCGGCAACCAGCCCCCCAAGCCAGGCGATCCCCCATCGCACGACCGATCCATATTGCCTCGGCGGCGCCAGGGAAAGATGATTTTGGGCCGATTGCGCCGCCGGGGCGGACTGCTTATCCGGGGGAGATGTCGCTCATCCTCCGGTTCTCCGTCAAGCTGGCGCTGGGCTTCGTGGCGCTCAGCCTGCTGCTGGTGCTGGTGTTCCGCTTCGTGCCCGTGCCCGTCACCGCGACGATGCTGATGGACCCCCACGGTTTCACCAGGGACTGGAGGCCGCTCGACTCGATCGACCGCAATCTGGTGCGCGCGGCGATCGCGGCGGAGGACGGCAAGTTCTGTGCGCACGACGGCTTCGACCGCGAGGCGATCGAGACGGCGATGCGCCGCAATCTTGAGGGGGGACGCATCCGTGGCGGTTCGACGATCAGCCAGCAGACCGCCAAGAACGTCTTCCTGTGGCAGGGTGGAGGCTATTTCCGCAAAGGGCTCGAAGCCTGGTTCACCTTCCTCGTCGAGAAGCTGTGGGGCAAGCGGCGGATCATGGAGGTCTATCTCAACGTGGCCGAAACCGGGATCGGAACCTATGGCGCCGAGGCCGGGGCGCAGCGCTATTTCGGCCGTTCCGCGGCGCGGCTGAGCCCGAGCGAGGCTGCCCGCATGGCCGCCGCGCTGCCGCTGCCCAAGGCGCGCTCGGTCAGCAATCCGCGCGGCTGGCTGCGCCGCCACGGCAACCGCATCGCCGCGCGGATCGGCGTGGTTCGGCGCGACGCCCTCGACGCCTGCGTATACCAATGAGCGCAATGGGCGCGGCGATCCGCGCATTTGCCTGACGATGCGCATGGACCGGACGACGGCTTGGGCGAGCGCGCTGAGGGTGGCGGAGCCTTCGTAGCCCCAAGCGAAGCGCGCAACCTTGCTCGGGACCCGAGGCGATCTGTTGCCAAGCGAATTCGCCTGCAAACTCGCTCGCCAGCGCATTCGGGCAAAGGCGGGGCAAGACGAGTATGGTCGGGCGGAGCGGTCAGGCCGCGGCTTCCTTCTTGTCCTTCTTGCCGTCCATCACCTGCACGGGGTCCTTGCGGCCCTCGACCACATCCTTGTCGACGACAATCTCGCTGACGCCGTCCATGTCGGGGAGGTCGAACATGGTGTCGAGCAGGATCCCTTCGACGATCGAGCGCAGCCCGCGCGCGCCGGTCTTGCGGGCAAGCGCCTTCTCGGCGACCATATGCAGCGCATCGGGCGTGAAGGTGAGGGCCACATCCTCGAGCTCGAAGAGCTTCTGATACTGCTTGATCAGCGCGTTCTTGGGCTCGGTCAGAATGGTGACAAGCGCCGCCACATCGAGATCGCGCAGCGTGGCGATCACCGGCAGACGGCCGACGAATTCGGGGATCAGCCCGAACTTGAGCAAGTCCTCCGGCTCGCACTTCACCAGCAGCTCGCCGACGCGGCGCTTGTCGGGATCGGCGACATGCGCGCCGAAGCCGATCGAACGCTTCTGCAGGCGGTCGGCGATGATCTTCTCGAGGCCCGCGAAGGCGCCGCCGCAGATGAACAGGATGTTGGTGGTGTCGACCTGGAGAAATTCCTGCTGCGGATGCTTGCGCCCGCCTTGCGGAGGCACCGAGGCGGTCGTGCCCTCCATCAGCTTGAGCAGCGCCTGCTGCACGCCCTCGCCCGAGACGTCGCGGGTGATCGAGGGATTTTCCGCCTTGCGGGTGATCTTGTCGATCTCGTCGATGTAGACGATGCCGTGCTGCGCCTTCTCGACATTGTAGTCGCTCGACTGGAGCAGCTTCAGAATGATGTTCTCGACATCCTCGCCGACATAGCCGGCCTCGGTCAGCGTGGTCGCATCCGCCATGGTGAAGGGCACGTCGAAGGTGCGGGCCAGCGTCTGCGCCAGCAGCGTCTTGCCGCTGCCGGTGGGGCCGACCAGCAGGATGTTCGACTTTGCGAGCTCGACATCGCCCGACTTGCCGCTGTGCTTCAGGCGCTTGTAGTGGTTGTGCACCGCTACCGAGAGCACACGCTTGGCGCGGTCCTGACCAATCACATAATCGTTGAGCTGGCCGAAGATTTCCGACGGGGTGGGGACGTCGCCGTCCTTCTTGCCGGCAATTCCGGCCTTGGTCTCCTCGCGGATGATATCGTTGCACAGCTCGACGCATTCGTCGCAGATGAACACCGTGGGCCCGGCGATCAGCTTGCGCACCTCGTGCTGCGATTTGCCGCAGAAGCTGCAATACAGCGTCGACTTGCTATCGGTACCGCTCAACTTGGTCATTCCCGCTACGTCCCGGCCCGGTGATCGGGCGGTTTTGGGAGGTAGAGCCTTACCCCCGCTTTTTCAACGGCTGTAGGACGAAAGCCCTTCTCAAACATGAATGGGCCGGGTGCCGCCTGGCCGGAGATCGACCAGCCCTATTTCGCCATCGCCGGGAGATTCGCCTCGGGCGCGCCTGCAGCTGTCGCGGCAGGCGGGAGGGTGGGTTTGAGCCGGCGGTAGGTCGCCAGCGCCTGCCCGACCACCTGGTCCATGTTGTAATACCGGTAAGTCGCCAGGCGTCCCACGAAGATCACTCGGGACTCCGCCAGTGCGAGCGCTTGATACCGCTTGTAAAGCTCCTGGTTCTCCGGCCTGGGGATGGGATAGAAGGGATCGCCGCTGGCGGCGGAATATTCGAAGGTGATGCTGGTCCGGCTCGCTTCCTGCCCGGTCAGATGCTTGTATTCGGTGACCCGCGTCCAGGGCACGTTCTCGCCCGGATAATTGACCGTAGCAACCTCCTGATATCGCGGCCGATCGAGCGTGCGATGGTCGAACCGCAACGATCGATAGGGCAGCGCTCCGAACCGGTAGCCGTAGAACTCGTCGATCGGGCCGGTGAAGACCACGCCTTGGAAAGCGTCGCGGTCCACCTCCGCCAGATCGGTGCCGAGCAGGACCGTGATGTCGGGATGCGCCAGTATCCGCTCGAACATCGCGGTATAGCCGCGCGCCGGCATGGCCTGAAAGCGATCGGTGAAATACCGGTCGTCGGTATTGGTCCGGGCGGGGACGCGCGCGGTGACGGACTTGTCGAGCTCGCTGGGATCGAGCCCCCACTGCTTGCGCGTGTAGCCGCGGAAAAAGGCTTCATAAAGGTCGCGCCCGACCTGCGCCACCACGACATCCTCCGACGTGCGGATATCCTCGAGCGGCTCGGCCGCCTGGGCATAGAACCGCTCGGCGTCGTCCTCGCTTTCCAGCGACAGGCCATAGAGCGCGTTCAGCGTGGTCCGGTTGATCGGGATCGGCACGCGCCTGTCCCCCACCTGGGCCAGCACGCGATGCTCGTAAGGGCGCCACGCGGTGAAGCGCGACAGATACTCGAACACGTCCTGCGAATGGGTGTGGAAGATGTGCGGTCCATACTCGTGGATCAGAATGCCGGCGGCGTCGGGTCGGTCGTAGGCGTTGCCCGCGATGTGCGGGCGGCGGTCGATGACGAGCACTTTCTTGCCCGCATCGCTGGCGAGGCGCTCGGCCATGACGGCTCCGGCGAAACCCGCGCCGACCACCAGCCAGTCGTAGCGGCCGGTTTCGATCACCGCCTTGGCTGGGCGGCGACGCGGCGCGTCGAGCACATTCTCGATCTTGTCGGCCATCGCGCGAACGGTGTTGTCCCAGCTCTGGTCCTCCAGCAGCGCATCGCTCCGGGCCAGCCAGTCGCGATCCGTTCCTTGCGACAGCGCGAGCGCGATCGCGCATTCGCGGGCAAAGGCTTCCGCGCCATCCGCAATCCTCACCGCCTCCAGCTCGCCGTATGTCCGAACCACGTCGCGAACCGGAGTCGAGACGACCGGTTTGCCCGCTGCGAGGTATTCGGGCGTCTTGGTCGGGCTGATGAACTCGGTCGCTTCGTTGAGCGCGAAGGGCATCAGAGCGACGTCCCACCGCGCGATCATCGCGGGCAGGCCGCCATAGTCGCAGCTTCCCGGAAACCGCAGGTTGGCGCGGTGCGGCAGCGTGGCGGGGTCGATCTTGACCACCGGCCCCACCAACTCGAAATCCCAGTCGGGCCGCGCCGCGCACACCGCGTCGATCAGGGCCAGGTCCATGCGCTCGTCGATCACGCCGAAGAAGCCGAACAGCGGCCGCTCGCGCGCTTCCCGTGCCCCGCCGTTCCGCGCCGAGCCGAAATGCGCCTTGTCCACGCTGGAAGGGAAGGGGAACACCCGCGAATGGCGCTCGCGCTTTGCATCGAACAGGCTGTAGCCCCCGGTGAAAACCAGATCGGCCGCCTCGAGAAGCTGCTGCTCGCGCGATACCAGGTCGGCAGGCGCGAAGCGGAAGTTCGCCAGCTCGTCCATGCAGTCGTACACGGTGCAGGCCGGGCTCAGATGCGCCGAAAACGCCAGCATCATCGGGGTATAATACCAGCAGACTTGAGGCGCGCCCGTTTCCGCCAGCAGGGCATCGAGGAGGCTTCGCAGCGCGTCATCCTCGGCCTCCCCCGCCATGATGACCGGAGTGACGATCTCCACTTCCCCGTGCTCGAGAATGCGGCGCTGGAGTTCGGTCGCCTCGCCGGCGAGCGGCTCTTGCCAGAACACGATGCGATAGGTGTCCGCCAGGCGCGTCATGATCTGCTGCGGACGCTGGAACACGAAGTCCCACCGCAGGTGCGAGAAGCACAGCAGCAGCGGCTTGTCGCTTCCGCCCGCCCGCCCGGGCCTCTTGTTCCGGCTGATAAACGCTTCCAACCTCACCTCCTCGAAAAACCGATGTTGAAGAATCAACCAATTTTCCGAGCCGGGCTGCCGCGCCAAACATGATGTTTCGCAATACCGGAGCGGCGAGATAATCAGCTTTCGCCGTGGAGCCTGGGCGAGTCCGGGATGGCCACGCGGCACGATGCGCTGGGCCCTGCTCGCCCATGCGGTGCGAAGGACGGGAACGCCCCTGCCGGGCAGCGAGACGGGTGCGCGTGGTCCCCCGTCCGCCGCCGGGCGTTCACGCAGTCACGAGCTTCGGGCGGCGAACCGAATGAGGTGGGATCGGCTGGGCAGGCGTTACGCAAGCGCGTGCCCTTGGGGGAGAGGGCGATCGGGGTCCGAGCTCCGCCGGATCGCGGCGACGAGCTACTCCGGAGCCCCGCCCGATCCTTCGGCCTCGTGGTCGCCTTCCGATTCGGGGCGCGTCTCGAACACCTTGTCGACAATGCCGAAGGCCATGGCCTCGTCGGCCTCGAGGAAGGTATCGCGGTCCATCGCCTTCTCGATCTCGTCGATCGTCTTGCCGGTGTATTTGGCATAGAGCGAATTGAGACGCATCCGCATGCGCAGGATCTCACGCGCCTGAATTTCGATGTCGGCGGCCATGCCGCGCGCCCCGCCGCTCGGCTGATGGACCATGATCCGCGCATTGGGGAGCGCGATCCGCATTCCGGGCTCGCCCGCGGCGAGCAGGAAGCTGCCCATGCTCGCGGCCTGGCCGACGCAGACGGTCGAGACGCGCGGCTTGATGTATTGCATGGTGTCGTGGATCGCGAGGCCGGCGGTCACCACCCCGCCCGGCGAGTTGATGTACATGCTGATCGGCTTGCTGGGGTTCTCGCTTTCGAGGAACAGCAGTTGCGCGACGATCAGCGAGGCCATGTTGTCCTCGATCTGGTCGGTCACGAACACGATCCGTTCGCGCAACAGGCGCGAAAAGATGTCGAAGCTGCGCTCGCCGCGGCTGGTCTGCTCGACCACCACCGGAACCAGCGCGCCGGTCACCGGGTCGCGCGCGAACTGGCCCTGGGTGCGGTAACCTTCGCCGCCGAACAGATCGATCATGGGGGATGTGTCCTCTCGTCTGGATTGCGCGCCCTATGTCGCGTGTCGCGGGGGCAATTCAAGGGGCATGGCGCGAAGGGCGGGGGAGTTTACAACTAAAAATGTCGTTGATCGTGGAGCATCGAACGCTAGTCGAGGCGGGCGAGACAAGGCGAAACCGCCCCGGCAGCGCATCGGCATGAATTCGAGGGACAATTTCGCTGCCCTGCGCGCGCTGGCGGCGCTTCTTCTCGCCGGCGCGGCGATGCCGCTCGCGGCGCAGGAGCCCGCATCGCCCCCGGCGAGTGGCGATCCCCCCCCGCCCGAAGCCGCCGTGCCGGCGACGGTCGAGGGCCGGCAGAGCTTCACCGCCGCCGATTTCGCGCGCTTTGCGCCGAAGAACGCGCTGGACATGCTGCGCAATGTGCCCGGCTTCCAGATCCGCGCCGATCAGTCCGGCGCGCGCGGCCTGGGCCAGGCGAACGAGAACGTGCTCGTCAACGGCCAGCGGCTCGCTTCCAAGTCGGACGGTCTGTTCTCGCAGCTCGCGCGCATCCCCGCCGCCAGCGTGGTGCGGATCGACATCGTCGATGGCGCGACGCTGTCGATCCCCGGCCTCTCGGGCCAGGCGGCCGATGTCATCACCAGGCCCGACGCCTTCTCCGGCCAGTATAGCTGGCGCGGCGAAGCGCGGGCGCATTTCACCCGTCCTCGCTACACCAACGCCGAGGTGTCGGTGAAAGGCACGGTCGGCAGAATCGAATACTCCGCCGCACTCTCCAACGACACGGGGGGCGGCGGCTTCGGCGGGCCTTATGCAATAGTGAACGCCGACGGCACGCTGCGCGAGGCCCGCGACGGTCGTCTGCGCTCGGAATACAACGCGCCCAAGTTCAGCGCCGGGCTCAAGCATAGCGCGGCCAACGGCGCGATCGCCAATCTCAATGCGTCCTACCGGCGCGAATACGAAGATTCGCGCGATGCGGAAATCCGCGTGCCGGTGGGCGCGATCCCGCGCGACCGCGATCTTGCCGGCGAGTTCCGCGCCTATAATTACGAGATCGGCGGCGATTATCAGCGCCCTCTCGTCGGCGGGACGCTCAAGCTGATCGGGCTCAACCGCTTCGAGCGCAACCGGTTCATGGAAACCGTGGTGACGGCGCCCGCCGACGGCAGCTCGCCGACGGGCGGGCGCTATGCCCAGGTGGTCGATTCGGGCGAAGTCATCGGCCGCGGCGAGTTTTCGTGGAAGTGGGGCGAGGCCGACTGGCAGATCGCCGCCGAAGCGGCCTTCAATCGCCTCGACAAGGAGGCCAGCCTGTTCGGCCTCGACGCCACGGGGGCGTTTGTCGAGGAGCCTTTCCCGCAGGGCAACGGCGGGGTGCGCGAGGACCGTTACGACGCCAGCATCAGCTATGGCCGGCCGCTGTCCTCCAGGCTTTCGCTCCAGGCCACGCTGGCGGGCGAGCGTTCGACGATTCGCCAGACCGGGCCGCAGGGGATCAGCCGCAGCTTCCTGCGCCCAAAGGGCAGCCTCAGCCTCGCCTGGGCCCCGGAGAGGGGCCTCGACATCTCGCTCAAGATCGCGCGCGCCGTCGGCCAGCTCAACTTCGGCGACTTTCTGGGGCGCGTCTTCCTCGACAGGGGAAACCAGAACGGCAGCAATTTCGAGCTCGTGCCCGAGCAGGCGTGGAACGTCGATCTCGCGGTCAAGAAGGACCTCGGCAGATGGGGCAGCACCAACCTGCGCATGTTCTATCGCGGAGTGACCGACTTCGTCGATCTGGTCCCCTTGCCCGGCGGGGGCGAGGGCCGCGGCAATATCCCGCGAGTCGAACGCTACGGCTTCGAATGGACCAGCACCTTCAAGCTCGAGCCGCTCGGCTTCACCGGGGCCAAAATCGACAGCAACGTCATTCTCCAGTCCTCGTCGCTCGAGGACCCGCTGACCGGCGCCAACCGGCAGCTTGCCAATCTCACCACTCGCTATGTCGAGGTGAACCTGCGCCACGACATCCCGGGCAGCAACTGGGCCTGGGGCGCCGGCTTCGAACATGTCGCGCGCCAGCCATACTACCGCCTCAACGAGATCGGTTTCCAGAGCGAAGGGCCGGTGTTCGACTTCTACTTCGTCGAGCACAAGGACGTGCTGGGAATGACCGTCCGGCTCGACGTGATCAATCTCGCCAACGCCCGGCACAAGGTCGAGCGCACGGTCTACAGCGGGCGGCGGGACACCTCGCCGGTGGAGTTCATCGAGAGTCAATCGCGGCTGATCGGGCCGATCTTCCGGCTCGGCATCAAGGGCAGCTTCTGAGGCGCTTGCCCTGGCAGGCCAAGGCGGGCATGATCCGCGCGTGCGGGTCCGCTTCGCCATCGCCGCCCTTCTCGCCGTCCTCGCGCTGACGGCCAACCCGGCTTTCGCGCAGGTTTCTCCGGGCGAGAACGCGCGCACCTATCTGGAGCGGATTGCCGCGCTCGACGATGCCGGGCCGCGCCTCAACGCGGTGATCGTGACCGCCGGGCCCGCCGAAGCCGCCGCCGCCGCCGATGCCGCGGCCAAGCTGCCGCTGGTCGGGCGCACGGTGCTGGTGAAGGACAACATCGAAACGCGCGAATGGCCCACCACCGCGGGCAGCCTGGCGCTGGCGGGGAACGCCACCGGCCGCGATGCCCCGCTGATCGCGCGGTTGCGCGCCGCGGGCGGCGTGGTGCTGGGCAAGACCAACCTCAGCGAATGGGCCAATATCCGCGACAATGATTCGACCAGCGGGTGGAGCGCGGTGGGCGGGCTCACCCGCAATCCCCATGCCACCGACCGCAACGCCTGCGGCTCGTCCTCGGGCAGCGCCGCGGCGGTCGCGGCGGGACTGGCGTGGGCCGCGATCGGCACCGAGACCAACGGTTCGATCACTTGCCCCGCAAGCGTTAACGGCGTGGTCGGTTTCAAGCCCACCGTGGGCATGGTCAGCCGGACGCATGTGGTCCCGATCAGCTCCACCCAGGATACCGCGGGGCCGCTGGCACGAAGCGTCGCCGATGCGGCCTGGCTGTTATGGGCGATCGCGGGCAGCGATCGGGCCGACCCCGCCACTGCCGAGGCCGACGCGCGAGTCACCGATTTCGCGGCGGACCTCGCCAACGCCTCGCTTCAGGGGGCGCGGATCGGCGTGCTGCGCCGTCAGGCGGGCAAGGATCCCAAGGTCACCGCGGTGTTCGAGGTCGCGCTGGCCGATCTGCGGCGCGCCGGAGCGGTTTTGGTCGAAGTCGACTACCAGTATCCCGAGGGGTTCTGGCAGCGTTCGCTCCCCGTGCTGCTGTTCGAGCTGCGCCGCGATATGGATCGCTACCTCTCCGCGCTCCCCGGCCCGGGCGTTCCGCGCAGCCTGGCTCAGGTGGTCGCTTTCAACGAGATCAATGCTTCGCGGGAGCTGCGCTGGTTCGGGCAGGATCTGTTCCTCGACGCGCTGAGCGCCACCGACGAGGCCGCCTATGTCAAGGCGCGCGAGGCCAATCTGGCAGCGGCGCGCGCGGGCGGGATCGACAAGCTGCTGGCGGATCACAGGCTCGCGTTCCTGGTCGCCCCGACCACCGGCCCCGCCTGGGCGACCGATCTGCTCAATGGCGACAATTATCCGGGCGGAATCGGCGCGGGCGGGCTCGCCGCCGTCGCCGGCTATCCGCACCTGACCGTGCCGATGGGCGCGGTCGAAGGGCTGCCGGTCGGCCTCAGCTTCCTGGGCGCCAAATGGTCCGACGCCGAACTGCTCAAGGCCGGCGCCGCCTACGAGCGCGCGCGCAGCGCGGTGCTGCGCGAGCCCACCTTCAGGCCCTGGGCGCCTGCCGAATAGCACAGCGATCTCGAATTGCCGTCATCCCGGCCCGGGCCCGGGCAAGGATGAGGAGAATCAGCCCTTCTTTGCTGCGGGCTTCTTCGCAGCGGCAGGCTTGTTGGCCTTGGCGGAGGGGGGCTTCTTCGCCGGTGGCGCCGCTTTGGCGGGAGCTTCCATCTCTTCACCCTTCGCCGAAGCTGCCTTCTTCGCAGGGGCCTTTTCGGCCTTCTCGGTCGCAGGCTTCTTGGCCGGAGTCTTCTTGGCCGGAGCCTTCTTGGCGCTCGGCTTCTTCGCCGGTTTCGCTTCAGTATCGTCGTCCGCCTCGATCGCCGCCTCGAGCTCGGCGCGAGTCACCTCGCGCGTCGTGATGGCGGCCTTGTCGAACAGGAAATCGACCACCTTGTCCTCGTAGAGCGGCGCGCGCAGCTGAGCGGCGGCCATCGGCTCGCTCTGGACGAACTGGACAAAACGCTCGCGGTCCTCGGCGCGGTACTGCTGCGCCGCCTGCTGGACCAGCATATTCATTTCCTGGCCCGAGACCTGGATGTTGTTCGCCTGGCCGATCTCGGACAGCAGCAGGCCGAGGCGCACGCGGCGCACGGCGATGCGGCGGTAATCGTCCTTCTCGGCCTCGATCTCCTTGCGCGAGGCTTCGGGATCGTCGCTGCGCTCGGCTTCCTGCTCGAGCTGCGCCCAGATCTGCTCGAACTCGGCCTCGACCATCTGCTCGGGGACTTCGAAATCGTGACCTGCGGCAAGCCGGTCGAGCAGGGCGCGCTTCATCTGCGTGCGGGTAAGCCCGTTCAGCTCCTGCTCGAGCTGGCCTCGCACCAGCGCGCGCAGCTTGTCGAGCCCGTCGAAACCAAGGTTCCTGGCGAAATCCTCGTCCACCTTGCTGTCGGTCTCGGTCTTGACCGCCTGCACGGTGACGTCGAATTCGGCCTCCTTTCCGGCGAGGTCCTTGGCCTGGTAATCCTTGGGAAAGGTGACCGTTATGGTCCTGGTGTCGCCCGCCTTGACTCCGGCGAGCTGCTCTTCGAAGCCGGGAATGAACATGCCCGAGCCGAGCACCAGCGCCGCGCCTTCGGCCCTGCCGCCTGCGAATTCCACCCCGTCCGCGCGGCCGACGAAATCGATGATCAGCTGATCGCCGGTTTGCGCCTTCCGGCCCTTCGCGGCTTCGGCATAGCTCTTGTTCTGGCCCGCGATCCGCTCCAGCGCCTCGTCCACCTCGGCGTCGGTGACGGGCACGGTGAGGCGCTCGATCGCGATGCCCTCGATGCTCGGCGCCTCGACCTCGGGCAGCACTTCCAGATCGACCGTCAGCTCGGCGTCCTTGCCCGCGGCATAGCCTTCACCGAGCCCGATCCTGGGCTGCATCGCGGGGCGCAGCGCCTTGTCCTTGATCAGCGAATCGACCGCCTCGCGGATTGTTTCCTGGACCGCCTGCGCGTGGAGCTGCTCGCCATGCATCTTGCGCAGCAGGTTCGCCGGCACCTTGCCCGGCCGGAACCCCGGCATGCGAACCGTCGGCGCGATCTTCTTGAGCTCGTCGGCGATGCGCGCGTCGATGTCCGTGGCCGGAATGGTCAGCGTGTAGCCGCGCTTCAGGCCCTGGTTGGTGGTCTCTTTGATCTGCATGGTAAGGATGAACTCTCGAACCGGAAGTGATGGCGTTTCCGTCGCATTTCGCAGGGCGGCGTTCGGACTGGTGCGGGCGGAGGGACTCGAACCCCCACATCTTGCGATACTGGTACCTAAAACCAGCGCGTCTACCAATTCCGCCACGCCCGCCTGCCAAAACGACAGCCGCGCCGGGCCGCTCTCGTTCGAGAGGCCCGGCGCGATGGCCGGGGGCCTCTACGCGGACATCGGCAAAAGGGCAAGCGGGGGGAACGCGCGGCGGCGCCGGAGATTGATTGCCTGAAAGGACCGCGCAATGGCCACGCAACCGCAACCCGACATCGATAATCCGGACAGCGCCCCCGACGAGGTGCAGCCCGGCTCTCCGGCCGAGGCACCGCAGCAGGCGCCGCCCGGCTTCGATCCCCCATCGCCAGACTTCGATCAGCCCGACACCGGTCCCATCGAGACCCCGCCGCCCGATTGACCCGAACGGCCGCGAGCGACTAGGGCGCGCGGCATGACCGACACGCCCTCCGCGAGCGCCGCAGCCGACGTTCCGCCCGACCACCTCTCCGTCAATCCGAAAAGCCCGCATTTTCAGGAGGCGCATCTGCGCCGCGGCGTGGGCATCCGGTTCAAGGGACGCGAGCGCACCGATGTCGAGGAGTATTCGATTTCACAGGGCTGGGTGCGCGTCCAGGCGGGCAAGACGATGGACCGCACCGGCCAGCCGCTGACGCTCAAGCTGACCGGGCCGGTGGAAGCCTGGTTCCAGGACCTCGGCGACGACGCGCCAGTCGCCAAGAAAGATTGAGCCGGTTTTGAGATGAAGCCGGTCGTCATCATCATCGGCCGGCCCAATGTCGGAAAGTCGACGCTGTTCAACCGGCTGATCGGCAAGAAGCTGGCGCTGGTCGACGACCAGCCCGGCGTGACCCGCGACCGGCGGATGGGCGACGCCGTCGTCGCCGGGCTCGAATTCACCGCGGTCGATACCGCGGGGTGGGAGGACGAGGACGCCGAGACCCTGCCCGGCCGAATGCGCGCGCAGACCGAGATCAGCCTGGAAGGCGCCGACGCGGCGCTGTTCGTGTTCGATTCGCGCGCCGGGCTCACGCCGCTCGATTCGGAGATCGCGCGCTGGCTGCGCGGACAGAACGTGCCCGTGGTGCTCGTCGCCAACAAGGCCGAAGGCCGCGCCGGCGACGCGGGCATCTACGAAAGCTTCGCGCTGGGGTTCGGTGAGCCGGTGGCGCTTTCGGCCGAGCACGGCGAGGGCGTCGCCGATCTGTTCGACGCGCTGTGGCCGATCATCGGCGCCAAGGCCGAGGCCGCCGAGGAGGCTGCCGAGGCGCTTCACGAGGCGGACGACGAGGACGCTCCGCTCGGGCCGCTCAAGCTTGCCATCGTCGGGCGTCCCAATGCCGGGAAATCGACGCTCATCAACCGGCTGCTGGGCGAAAACCGGCTCCTGACCGGACCAGAGGCCGGGATCACCCGCGATTCGATCGCGGTCGATTGGCACTGGCGCGATCCCAAGAGCGGCGAGACGCGCGAGGTGCGGCTGATCGACACCGCGGGGATGCGCAAGAAGGCCAATGTGACCGACAAGCTCGAGCGGATGAGCGTTGCCGACGCGCGCCGCGCGGTCGATTTCGCCGAAGTGGTGGTGCTGCTTCTCGACGCCATGCGGGGGCTCGAGCACCAGGATCTCAAGATCGCCAGCATGGTGCTCGAGGAAGGCCGCGCGCTGATGATCGCGATCAACAAATGGGACGTTGCCGGAACAGCGGGGGCCGAGAGCGCGAGCGGCCTGTTCAACGGCATCAAGGGTGCGCTCGAGGACGGCCTGAGCCAGGTCCGCGGGCTTCCCGTGCTGGCGGTGAGCGCGCGCACCGGCAAGGGGCTGGACACGATGATCGGCGCGGCTTTCGAGCTGCGCGAGGCGTGGTCCAGGCGCGTCGGCACCGCGGCGCTCAACCGCTGGTTCGACGATGCGATGGAGGCCAATCCGCCGCCCGCGCCCGGGGGCAGGCGGATCAAGCTGCGCTACATCACCCAGGCCGGGACCCGCCCGCCGCGGTTCGTGATCTTCGGCACCCGGCTCGACGCGCTGCCCAAGAGCTACGAACGCTATCTCGTCAACGGCATCCGCAAGTCGCTGGGATTCGAGGCGGTGCCGGTGCGCGTCACGCTCAAGACCTCGAAAAATCCCTTCGCGGACCAGAAACGATGATCGACCTGCTCGCCCTCTCCGGTGCCGGGACCGCCGCGCCCGACGTGATCCACGAAATCCTCTCGCGCACCGGCAGCACGCCCAAGGTGCAGCAGATCGTCTCGCTGAGCCTGGCGCCGGCCTTTCTGCTCAGCGGCATCGGCGCGGTGATGAATGTGATGATGACGCGGATGGTGTGGATCGCCAATCGCATCGACCGTCTCGACGATCGCATCGCCGACGGGCGCCACGATCCGGCCGATCCCGAACGCCCCTGGCTGCTGCGGCGGCGCCGGGCAGTGCAATGGGCGGTGATGTTCTCGACCGCCGCAGCGGCGACGATCTGCCTGGTCATCGCGCTGCTGTTCGTCTCGGCCTATGTGGAGACTCGCCTGGGGACGGTGATCGTGGTCGCCTGGGTGCTGACGATGGTGCTGCTGATCGTGGGGCTGGGGTGGTTCTTCCGCGAGACCCGGCTGGCCGCGCGCGGCCCGCGTTAGCGCTTGAACGGCATTCGCCGGCCGTAGGTCAGGCAGCGCCACAACCATTCCAGCGGGCCATGGCGGAAACGCGCGAGCCACCAGCCGGGCCAGGCGAGCATGACCGCCCAGAACACCAGCATGACGCCGTAGAGCTCGACCCGGCCCAGCTTGCCGAACAGGCCCAGCCCCCATCCCGAAAACACCGCCAGCGCCAACGCCGAGGCGCCGAGGTAATTGGTGAAGGCGCAGCGCCCGGCATCGCCCAGCCGCCGCGCCAGCCAGCCGTCGGCGCGCTGTCCCCACAGCGCCAGCAGCGCCAGCAGCCCCAGCGTCGCGGCAAGGACGGGAAAGGCGGCGAGGGCGGGCGCGATCAGGCTGTCGGCATAACCGATCCCTCCCGCCATCGCCCGGGCGGCGATGGCGGCCGTGACCGCCGTCCCGGCCAGCCACGCCGCCGCGCCCCAGCCGAGCTGGCGGCGCGGGTTCATGCCGCCGTCGAACAGTCCCATCCGGACCAGGCCCATGCCGACGAGGATCAGCGGCAGCGTTTCGAACAGCGCCCACAGCGCGCTCGCCGCCAGATCGCCGGGATGCTGGCGCAAGGTGTGCGCGATCACGGCCATGTGATTGCCGCCCGCCATCAACGCCGCCTCGCGCGCGCCGTCGGCAAGATCCTCGGCGCGCGCCTCGCGCAGCGATCCGGGGTCGATGGCTGCGACTGTCGCGGCAACCGCCAGAAGCACCGCCGCGCCCACCAGATAGCCGGCAAGGCCGAGCGCGGCCTGCTTGCCCGCCGGCCAGCCGAGGAAGGGCAGCGCCACGAGCCCCGCGATGGCGTAGCTCAGCAGGATGTCGCCGCGCCACAGCAGCGCCCAGTGGAGCAAGCCGAACGCCGCCAGCCAGGCGAGCCGCCGCGCCAGGAGCAAGGACCCGTGCCCGGCCTCATCCGCGCGCTCGTGGAACAGCACCAGCCCGGCCCCGAACAGCAGCGTGAACAGCCCGCGGAACTTGCCGTCGACCAGCACCAGCTGCGCGCCCCACAGCTCGTCGGCAAAGGGACCGGGCGGGGCGAGGAAGCCGCCGGGCCAGCCGTAAGCGACCATCGGCTGGCCCAGGCCGACGATATTGGCCGCGAGAATGCCGAGCACCGCCACGCCGCGCACCAGGTCGAGCGAGGCGATCCGGGCGGGCGGGGCGAGCGCTTGCGAGCCTGGGTCCATCTTCACGCCTTTCGCCTAGAGCCCGCCCACGCGGCGCGAAAGCGGCGCGCCCGGCCAATCCCCGGGCGCCGAAACGCCCCGCGCGGCGCGCCCCCCATTAACCTAAAATTAGGCGAGGTCTGCGAAGCCCGATGCCAGACGCCCCGCAGCGGGCGGAATGATGTGCAAATCAGGTCGTATCTCAGGGGGACCAGGCGTGCGAGTACTCGCGTTGGCTTCGCAAAAAGGCGGATCGGGCAAGACAACCCTGTCCGGACATCTGGCCGTCCAGGCCCAGCGCGCGGGCGCGGGCCCGGTGGTGTTGATCGACATCGACCCGCAGGGCTCGCTCGCCGACTGGTGGAACGAGCGCGAGGCCGAATTTCCCGCCTTCGCGCAGACCACGGTCGCCCGGCTCGCCAGCGATCTTCAGGCGTTGCGCCAGCAGGGCTTCAAGCTCGCCGTGCTCGACACTCCGCCCGCGATCACCATGGCGATCCAGTCGGTGATCTCGGTCGCCGAGCTGATTGTGGTTCCCACCCGCCCCAGCCCGCACGATCTGCGCGCCGTGGGTGCCACGGTCGATCTGTGCGAGCGCGCCGGCAAGCCGCTGGTGTTCGTGGTCAACGCCGCGACGCCCAAGGCCAAGATCACCAGTGAAGCCGCGGTCGCGCTCAGCCAGCACGGCACCGTGGCGCCGATCACGCTTCACCACCGCACCGATTTTGCCGCCTCGATGATCGACGGCCGCACGGTGATGGAGGTCGATCCCGAAGGCCGCAGCGCCGCCGAGGTGACGGCGCTGTGGAAATACATTTCCGACCGGCTGGAGAAGAACTTCCGCCGCACCGTCTTCGCCGCACCGAACACCCAGGCGGCGGTGCCGGGCGCCTATCGTCCCGCGGCCGGCTTCGGCCGCCGGGTCGCGCAGTAAGCGCGGGAAGGGTCGGGTCCACGGCCATGAGCGAACCAGGCTTCGCCTCCCTCTCGCCCGCACTGCTCGCCCGCAAGGGTGGCGCCAAGCCCGCGATGCGGCCGCAGAACACCGCCGGAGTCACCGACGGCAAGGCGGCCGCCGCCAATCTCGAAGACCTCGGCTGGAACGACATGGGCGATGACGGCCAGCCGGCCAGCGCGCGCGTGGTCCGCATGAACCCGGGCGCCGACAACGCCCCGGCCCGCGCCGCGCCGAGCCCGGTGCGCGCGACCATCGACCGCATCCAGGCCCGGCTCGAAGCGCCCGCGTCCTCGCGCCCCGCATCCTCGAGGGCAGCGGCCAATGACAGCCGTCGGGCCGCCTTCACGCTGCGGCTCGATCAGGAACGCCATCTCAAGCTGCGCCTCGCCTGCACCGTGCGCGGGCGCAGCGCGCAGCAGATCGTGACCGACGCGCTCGACGCGATGCTTGCCCAAATGCCCGAGATCGACAGCCTCGCAGCGCAGGTGCTGCGCGACTGATCGCCCGATTTTCCGCTTTCCCGAGGAGGGGGACGACAATGACCACCAAGACCCAGAGCACCGTGAGCCGCGCCCGCACGCTCGGGCTCGTCCTCACCACCGCGCTCGCCTCGAGTGCGCTGGCGGGCTGCGCGGGCAAGCCCGCACCCACTTCGGCGATGTCGGCCGATGTCGCCCGTGCCGCGCTGGCGAAGGGCAAGGGCGACAAGGCCGTCGCCGCCGCCGAGGCCGCCGTCCTCGCCGCGCCGCGCGACGGCGCCGTGCGCGCGCTGCTCGGCGCGGCCTATATCGAGGCTGGCCGCTTCGGCTCCGCCGCGACGGCGCTTGCCGACGCGATCCAGCTCGGCGAAACCTCGGGCCGCACCGTCCTCACCCATGCGCTGGCGCTGTCGGCCGCGGGCCGCTATGCCGAAGCGCAGACGCTGCTCGGGCAGTACGAGCGCACTCTCGAGCCCGCCGATTACGGCTTGGCGATGACGCTCGCCGGGAGCCCGCAGCAGGGCATCGAGGCGTTGTCGAATGCGCTCCGGTATGGTGAAAATACGCCTAAGCTGCGCCAGAACCTGGCCTATGCTTTCGCGCTCAAGGGCGATTGGCGCTCGGCCCGGCTGATCGCCGCGCAGGACGTCACCGCCGACCAGCTCGATACCCGGCTGGGCGAATGGGCGCAGCTCGCGATGCCTCAGATGGCGGTCCAGCGCGTCGCCGCCCTGCTCGGAGTGACTCCCAAACCCGACAGCGGCCAGCCGGTCCATCTCGCGCTGGCGAACTTCCCCACCACCGAGCAGCTGGCGGCCGAAGCGGCGACTCGCGAGGCCGCGCAGGGTCCGGCGGGGGCTCCGGCTCCGGCTCAGGCTCCGGCGCCCGCTGCTGGCGCCGCGCTCGCGGCGATGGGCGACGAACTTCCCGCGGCCGATTCGATCCGCGCCCCGGTTCCCGCGGCTGACGAGACCGCTCTCGCCCGCTATGATGCCGCCGCCGCCCCGGCCGTGGCCTCCAGCACACCCGCCGCCCCGCGGATCGTGGTGCCCCTGCGGGCTCCCGCCCGCGCCGCCGCCAGGCCAGTCGCGGTCAGCCCGGCCGCCGCCAGACCCTCGCGGGCGTTCGAGGCCGCGTTCGTCCGCCAGCCCGGCGCCTTCCGCGTCCAGCTTGGCAGCTTTGCCTCGATGAGCGGCGCCAGCGAAGCCTGGACCCGGTTCCAGAAGCGCCACCCCGAGCTGAAGGGCGCCGAGCGCATCGTCACCAAGGCCAATGTCGGAGGCAAGACCTATTACCGCGTTGCGGCCGGCGGCTTCGCGCGCGCCTCGGCGACTTCGTTCTGCTCGCTGGTCAGGAAAGGCGGCGGCGGCTGCCTGGCCTATGCGGCGTCCCGGACGCTGCCCGGCACGGTCACCACGGGCCCCCGCGTCGCGGCGCGCTGAGAGACACGACAAGACGGCACGGCCCTTCCTCCTCCGACTGTGCCAAACTGACCCCTCTCCCGGTTCGCCGGGGAAGGGGCTTTTCTTGCTGCGGGGTGTACCCCCTGGCACGCGCCGCGCCCGGGCCGCGCCCAGGGCCGCGCCGCTCGGCTATTGGATTTGCACTCCGCCCTTCCACAGCGCTTCGACGCGGCCCTGCATCGGCTGGCCGTCGAAGGGGGTGTTGCCGGCGCTGGCGGCCATCTTGTCGGTGTCGACGATCCACGGGCGCTCGGGATCGATCAGCGCGATGTCGGCCTCCGCGCCCTCGCGCAGCACGCCGGCATCGACTCCGAGCAGCCCGGCCGGATTGGCGGCAAGCAGCGCGAAGGCGCGCGGCAGATCGATCAGCCCGTCGATGACCAGGCCCAGCGTGGTCGCGAGCAGCACCTCGGCCCCGGCCATGCCGGGCGCGGCATCGGCGAAAGGCAGGCGCTTGTCCTCCGGCCCGCGCGGATCGTGGCCCGAGGCGATCACGTCGATCGTGCCGTCGGCGATCGCCTCGAGCACCGCCTGGCGGTCGTCCTCGCAGCGCAAAGGCGGGGAAAGCCGCGCAAAGCTGCGGAAGTCGCCGATCGCCAGGTCGGAAAGGTGGATATGCGCCGGAGTGACGCCCGCGGTCACGCGGCTTCCGCGCGCCTTCGCCCGGCGCACCAGCGCGATGCCGGCGCGGGTCGTGACCTGGCGGAAATGGAGCCGCGCGCCGGCCAGCTCGGCGAGCGCGAGATCGCGCGCGATCGCCAGCGCCTCGGCCTCGGCGGGGGCGGCGGCGAGCCCCATCCGCGTCGCCATCTCGCCCGCGGTCGCGACCGCCGCGCCGGCGAGCCCGGCATCCTCGGCATGCGCGACCACCGGCAGGTCGAGCATCGCGGCGTAGCGCAGGAGGCCGAGCATCMCGCCCGAATCGGCGATCCAGCCCCGCCCGGTCGCGACTCCGCGCGCGCCCGCCTCGCGCATCAGCGCCAGCTCGGCGAGCGCTTCGCCCGCCAGGCCCTGCGTCGCGGCGGCGAGCGGGTGGACCCATAAATCGGGCTTGCCGCTCTTGGCGATGTAAGCGATCCGGCTCGGCAGATCGAGCGGCGGGCGCTGGTCGGGCATCAGCGCGGCGCGAGTGATCCCGCCGAAATGAAACGCCGGCTTGTCGACGGCGAAGACGCCGTAGTCGATCAGGCCCGGCGCGATCAGCCTGCCCCTGGCCTGGACGATGTCATCGCCGTCCTGCGGCGCGACATCACCCAGCGCGGCGATGCGACCTTCGGCGAGCCGGATCGCGCCTTCGCGCACGCCGTCCGCCAGCACCAGCCGCCCGCCCGCGATGGTGACGGGGCGCGCCTGCCTCACGCCCAGCCCCCGACGCCGCGGCGAGTGCGGGTCAGCACGTCGAGGCACGCCATCCGGATCGCGACTCCCATCTCGACCTGGCGCATGATGATCGAGCGGTCGATCAGATCGGCGACCTCGCTGTCGATCTCGACCCCGCGGTTCATCGGCCCGGGATGCATCACCAGCGCATCGGGCGCGGCCTTCGCCAGCCGCTTCCTGGTCAGCCCGTAGAGATGGTGATACTCGCGGGGGGAGGGGATGAACTGTCCACTCATCCGCTCCTGCTGGAGCCGCAGCATCATCACCACATCGGCGCCCGCGAGCGCGGCGTCGAAATCGTGGAACACCTCGGCCCCCATCGCCTCGACCCCCGGCGGGATCAGCGCGGGCGGGGCGCACAGCCGGACCATGGCGCCCAGCGCCTGGAGGCAGAGCAGGTTCGAGCGCGCGACGCGGCTGTGGAGAATATCGCCGCAGATCGTGACGGTGCGCCCGGTAAAGTCCTCGCACCCCTCGCCGCGCGCGCCCAGCGCCTCGCGCAGCGCGAGCGCGTCGAGCAGCGCCTGCGTGGGGTGCTCGTGGCTGCCGTCGCCGGCATTGAGCACCGGGCAATCGACCTTGTCGGCGATGAGCTGCGTCGCCCCGCTCGAGCCGTGGCGGATCACGATCGCATCGGGGCGCATGGCGTTCAAGGTGATCGCGGTATCGATCAGCGTCTCGCCCTTCTTCACGCTCGATTGCGCCGCGTGCATGTTGACGACGTCCGCGCCCAATCGCTTGCCCGCGATCTCGAAGCTCAGCAGCGTCCGGGTCGAGTTTTCGAAGAAGGCGTTGATGACGGTGAGGCCGGCGAGGAGCTCGGCGTGCTTCGAAGCGCGGCGGCTGAATTCCACCCATTGCCGCGCCTCGGCCAGCAGGAACAGGATTTCGTGCCGTTCGAGCCGCCCGATGGCGATGAGGTCGCGGTGGGGGAAAGCCAGCCGCCCCGCGGGGAAACGCGATGAGGCCTGGCCCGGGCTGGGACCGGGGGCCGAAGGGTCGGGCAGCGCTGTCACTAGGATCAGGGCCCCTACGCCCGAGCCCGGCCGATGGCAATCGCCGTTGGCGCGCGCCAGCGCCAGCGGCGAATCGCGCCACAGCTGCGATTCGCCGATTCGGTTCCAAACGATCTCCGGAAACTGGCAGAAATAGGATTTTCGGAGGGGCTTTCCCACTTTCCTACAGCCTTTCGAACCTGCTAGAGTCGGAACAAATCGGACACATTTTTCGAAGGCGGGATGGCGCATGAGCTTTGCAGGTCGGGTCTGGCGCTTGCTGGTGGGGATCAAGGACGGGCTCGTCCTGATCTTCATGCTCGCCTTTTTCGGATTGCTGTTCGCGGTGCTGACCGCGCGGCCGAGCCCGGCGCAGGTGCGCGGCGGCGCGCTGGTGCTGACGCTCGATGGCTATGTGGTCGAGGAAGCGCAGAAGGTCGATCCGTTCCGGGCGCTGATCACCGGCGAGGCGCCGATCGGCGAATACCAGGCGCGCGATCTCGTCCGCGCGCTCGATGCCGCCGCCAGCGACAGCCGCATCAAGGCAGTGGTGCTCGATCTCGACCGCTTCCTGGGCGGCGGGCAGGTCCATCTCGAGGCCGTCGGCGCTGCGCTCGACCGCGTCCGCGCGGCGAACAAGCCGGTGCTCGCCTATGCCACCGCCTATGCCAACGACGGGCTCCACCTCGCCGCGCATGCCAGCGAGATCTGGATGGACCCGATGGGCGGCGCGCTCGTCGCCGGCCCGGGCGGCGACCGGCTCTACTACAAGGGCCTGCTCGACCGGCTCAAGGTCAAGGCCCACATCTACCGCGTCGGCACTTACAAGAGCGCGGTCGAACCCTTCTTCCGCGATTCGATGTCCGACGAGGCGCGCGAGAATTACCGCGGGCTCTACGGGGCGCTGTGGGCCGAATGGCAGGCCGCCGTCGCCAAGGCGCGGCCCAGGGCCAATATCGCGCTCGTCGCCAACGATCCGGTCGGCTGGATGCGCGCGAGCGGGGGCGATCTGGGGCAGGCGGCGCTGAGGGCCGGGCTGGTCGACAAGCTCGGCAGCCGGGCGCAGTTCGATGCCCGCATGGTCGGCCTGGTCGGAGCGGACGCGTGGAGCGAGCGGTTGAACGGCTATACCGCGACCGAGCTCGCGCCCTGGCTCGAACAGCTCGACACGCCGAGCGGCGGCGCGGCGATCGGGGTGGTGACCGTGGCCGGCGAGATCGTCGACGGCGACGCGGGGCCGGGCACCGCGGGGGGCGAGCGGATCGCCGAACTGCTCGACGATGCTCTTGCCAACAAGGATCTCAAGGCGCTGGTGGTGCGCGTCGATTCCCCGGGCGGCTCGGTGCTCGCCAGCGAGGCGATCCGGCGCGCGATCCTGCGCCACAAGGCGCGCAAGATCCCCGTCGCGGTCTCGATGGCCAATGTGGCGGCGAGCGGCGGCTATTGGGTGGCGACGCCCGCCGACCGCATCTTCGCCGAGCCCGACACCGTGACCGGCTCGATCGGCGTATTCGGCGTGCTGCCGAGCTTCGAGGACGCGGCGGCTTCGCTTGGCGTCACCTCGGACGGCGTGAGCACCACGCCGCTCTCGGGCCAGCCCGACCTCCTCGGCGGCTTCACCCCCGAGGTGGACCAGCTCGTGCAGGGCCAGGTCGAAAGCACTTATCGCAATTTCCTCAGCCGGGTGGCGCAGGCGCGGCGAATGACGCCTGCCGCGGTCGACCGGATCGCGCAGGGGCGGGTGTGGGACGGCGGCGCGGCGCGGCAGATCGGGCTGGTCGACCAGTATGGCGGGCTCGAGGACGCGCTTGCCTGGGCGGCGGCGAAGGCGGGCGTGGCCAGAAGCGGCTGGCACCCGGTCTATCTGGGCGCTGAGACGACGACTTATGACACCATCCTGCGCCGCTGGCTGGTCGACGACGGACAGAGGGGGGAGCGCGCGGCGCGCCGCGACGTCACCGGCCTCGTCGCCGCGCAGCAGCTGGCGCTCGGGCAGCGGCTCCAGCAGGACCTCGCCCGGCTGCTCGGCGGCGGCGGCCTGCAGGCCTATTGCCTCGAATGCCCGGTCGCGGCGGGGGGCGCTCCGGCGCGCGGCGAAGACGCGCCCGGCTGGCTCGCCACGCTCACCGCGCTGGTGCTGAAGCTGGGCTGAGGACGGCAGCGCCCCCGCGCGCTCCCGGCGCGGGCCGATCGCCAGCAGGCGCCCGCCCGAGCAGGCTGCCGCAAGGCAAGCGGCCACTCGCGATCGGCATGGTGGGCGCGACAGGGATTGAACCTGTGACCCCACCCGTGTGAAGGGTGTGCTCTACCGCTGAGCTACGCGCCCGCCCGTGCTGGCCGGCGCCTGGCCGAAGATCGGCGGGCCGGCGGGGCAGGGGCGCGCCTTTATCGGGCCTGCCACCGCTTGGCAAGCGCGCTCGATCGGCCGGAACGGAGTGGAGCGGGTAGCGGGAATCGAACCCGCGCGTTCAGCATGGGAAGCTGACAGGCTACCATTACATCATACCCGCCCGAGGCTCCGGGCGCCGGAGCGCGCCTTTGCCGGAGCGCGATGGGCGGGTCAATCCTCCTCGGTGCCACCTCATGTCATCCGGCTCCAGCTAGCGCGGCGCGATGCCGCCCGGCTGCCAGGTGAAACCCGCCGCGTCGAGCGCCTCGCCGAGCGCGCGGGCGCAAGCGTCGAGCGCCTCGCGCTCGGTCGAGCGAATGACGAAGTTGGAGCCGACGCGCCCCTCCTTGAAGAACGGGTAGCTGCCGATCTGGCATTCGGGGTGCGCCTGCTCGGTCGCGCGCAGCAGGCCCGCGACCTCGCTTTCGGGGATAAAGCCGCCGAGCGTTTCGCTCATCAGCGGCGCTCCGCCCTCGAGCGTACCGGTGAGCGCGTCGAGCATGCCCGCGGTGATGTGCGGCACTCCGGCCATCAGGAACAGCTTGCCGATGCGAATCCCCGGCGCGCCCGACATCCGGTTGGGAATCAGCTCGGCGCCCTGGGGCACGCGCGCCATCCTCAGGCGCCCCTCGTTGAGCCCGCCCTTGTCGGCATAGTAGCGTTCGAGGATCGCGCGCGCCTCGGGATGGATCACCACCGGCACGCCGAGCGCCTCGGCCACGGCATCGACAGTGATGTCGTCATGCGTGGGACCGATGCCGCCGGTAGTGAAGAGGTAATCGGTCTCGGCCCCCAGCGCCTTCACCGCGGCGACGATCCTGGCCGCGACGTCGGGCACGATCCGCACCTCGGCGAGGCGGATGCCCTGGACCTGGAGCCAGCTCGCGACCTGGGCGATGTTCCGGTCGTGGGTTCGGCCCGAGAGGATCTCGTCGCCGATCACGACGAGCCCGGCGGTGTAGATGCGAGCGGTCATGCGGCCGCTGCCGCGCTCACTCCGCCGCCTCGAGCAGCGATTCCTCCGGGCGCGCCGCCGCGCCGGCGGGGCGCAGCGCGAGGATGCCGTCGGCGATCGGGTCGCTCTGCATCCGCTTGCGGTCGACGACATATTCCTGGTTGAGCCGCCACGGATAGTCGACTGCGTTCCGGGGCATGATGTGCTTCGAGCGCTGGATGTAGCCGCTCGAGAAATCGAAGATATCGTCTTCCTCGAGCCCGTGATCGGCGGGCAGCACCGGCACCGCGACGGCGGCTCCGCTGGCCTCCATCGCGTTGAGGACGCGGCAGACATAGTCGGCGTTGATGTCCGCGCGCAGCGTCCAGCTGGCGTTGAGATAGCCGAACACCACCGCCAGGTTCGGCACGTTCGAGAACATGCAGCCCTTGTAATAGAAGTGCTTGGCGAAATCGACGGCCGCGCCATCGACGCTGACAGCGATCTTGCCCGCCACCGCCAGCTTGAGGCCAGTGGCGGTCACTACGATATCGGCCGCCAGATGGCGGCCGTCCTCGAGCCGGACGCCGCCGGGCTCGAACGCCGCGATCCGCCCGGTGACAATCGAGGCCCTGCCCGCCTTGATCGCGGCGAACAGATCGTCGTCGGGGACCAGGCACAGCCGCTGATCCCAGGGATTATATGGCGGCGTGAAGGGCGCCAGGTCGTAATCCTCGCCCATGATCTTGCGGATCTTCTTGTGCAGGAATTGCCTGACCTTTTCCGGCTTCTCGCGGGCGCGCTTGAAGCCGATGTCCTGCAGCTTGATGTTCTTCCAGCGCGTGATCCGGTAAGCGAGCTCCGCGGGGAGCCAGCGGCGCAGGAAATTGGCCAGTGCGTCCTTGGCCGGGCGGGAGAACATCCAGGTCGGCGTGCGCTGGAGCATGGTGACGTGCCCCGCCTTTTCGGCCATCGCGGGGACGATGGTGACGGCGGTCGCGCCGCTGCCGATCACGACCACGTTCTTGCCCGCGTAGTCCATATCCTCGGGCCAGAACTGCGGGTGAACCACCTGGCCGCCGAACCCGCCCAGGTCGAAGCCCGGATCGAAGGGCTCGTCGTAATCGTAATAGCCCGAGCCGAGATAGAGCCAGCTTGCCGCGAGGCGCTTCCTCTCGCCCTCGGAGGTCTCGACCGTCACCTCCCAGCGCGCGCGGGCGGAATCGAAATCGGCGGCGAGGACCTTGTGGCCGAAGCGGATGTGAGGGCGAATCCCGCGCTCGTCGACGATGCGGTCGAGATAATCGAGGATCGCGGGCGCGTCGGCGATGGATTTCTCGTGCCGCCAGGGCTCGAAATCGAAGCCCAGCGTGTGCATGTCGCTGTCCGAGCGGATGCCGGGGTAGCGAAACAGGTCCCAGGTGCCGCCCAGCCCGGCGCGCCGCTCGACGATCGCGAAGCTGCGGGCCGGGCATTTGGCGCGCAGGTGCGCCGCCATCCCGATTCCCGAGATGCCCGCGCCCACGATCAGGACGTCGACCGCGCTATCCGTATCCGCCATTCGCTCGTCTCCCGATGCGCGAAGGCTATCGCATGCCGCCCGGCCGCGCCAGCCTTCGTTGCAGGGGCGCAACCTAGTTCGTCCGGGCGCGGCCCGAAAGGGCGCGGCGGCCAAGCTCGATCGCCCCGGTGATCCCGGCGTCGTCGCCGAGCCCGGGCAGCACGATCCTGGCGGCAAGGTCCTCGTTCCATTCGTCGATATAGCCCGCCAGGGCGGCGCGCGCGCGCGTGCGGAGCGTGGCGAGCAGGCCGGGCGCCTTCATCACCCCGCCCCCGAAGATCAGCCGCTCGGGGCGGTGGAGGAGCACCAGCGCGGCGGCGAGCTGCGCGGCATAGCCGGCGATGAGCGCGACCTGGCCGGGATCGGCGCTCGACAAGTCGCGGCCCCAGCGCGCTGCGATCGCCGAGCCGCTGGCGAGCCCTTCGAGGCAGTCGCCGTGGAACGGGCAGATCCCGGCGAAGGGATCGCGCGCCGGGTCACGGCGAACCAGCAGATGTCCGCTCTCGTAATGCGAAAAGCCGGCGAGCGGTGTCCCGTCCTTGAGCACTCCGGTGCCGATGCCGGTGCCGATGGTGGTATAGGCGAGCGAACCGCAGCCGCGCCCGGCGCCCGCGAGCCATTCGCCGAGTGCGGCGGCGTTGACATCGGTGTCGAGCGCGATCGGCGCCGCGAACCGCGCCAGCGCATCGCGGTAGCTCGTGCCGCGCCAGCCGGGCTTGGGAGTGGTGGCGAAGGTCGTGTAATCGGCGCGTGCCGGGTCGGTCCCGAGCGGGCCGAAGCTGCCGATCCCGAAGGCGCCGATCCGCCCGTGACGCGCGCCCGCGGCTTCGAACCAGCCCGCCATCTCGGCGAAGGTTTCACCCGGCCCGCGCGTCGCGATCCGCGCCCTTTCGAGGATGGTGCCGTCGGCGCGGGCCATCGCCAGGATGAACTTGGTTCCCCCCGCCTCCACTGCTCCGATCAGCGCCCCCTCCACCGTGTGCTGCATGATGCTTGCTCCCTGCGGCCAAGGGCCGGCCGCGCCGTCTCGCCGGGGAGAGGGCGGCGGGGATCGACCTGCGCCCGACCCTGCCGGACCTGCTTTCCAAGCGGTTCCATGCGTGTATGGATTGCGAATCGCAACCGGGAGAGAGCAATGGCCACGCAGATCGCCGAGCGAAGCGACGCCGAGGAGGCGTTTCGCGCCGAAGTCAGGGCGTTCCTCGCGGCGCATTTCCCGCCCGAGCTCAAGGGCAAGTCCAATATGCTCGCCGCGGTCGAAGGCCCGACCCGGGAGAGCCCCGCGCAGAAGGCCTGGCGCGAAGCGATGGGCAGCCGCGGCTGGGGCACGCCGACCTGGCCCAAGGAATACGGCGGCGGCGGGCTGACCCGCAAGCAGGCCCGGATTCTCGAGGAGGAGATGGCCAGGGCCGGCGCCTTCAATCCGATCGGCGGGATGGGAGTGATGATGTTCGGCCCCACGCTGCTCGAATACGGCAGCGAGGCGCAGAAGGCGGAGCATCTCCCGCCAATCTGCCGCGGCGAGATCCGCTGGTGCCAGGGCTATTCGGAACCCAACGCCGGCAGCGATCTGGCCAATCTCCAGACCATGGCCGAGGACAAGGGCGACCATTACCTCGTCAACGGCCAGAAGACCTGGACCAGCGGCGGGCAATGGGCGGACAAGTGCTTCGCCATCGTCCGCACCGACCGCAGCGACAAGCACAAGGGCATCAGCTTCCTGCTGATCGACATGGACTCGCCCGGAGTGGAGGTCCGCCCGATCCGCATGATCAGCGGCGCGAGCCCGTTCTGCGAGACCTTCTTCACCAATGTGAAGGTGCCCAAGGCGAACCTGGTGGGCGAGGAGGGGCAGGGCTGGACCATCGGCAAGCGCCTGCTCCAGCACGAGCGCACCAACCTTTCCGGCGGCGGCAGCCTGGCGCGGCTGATGGGCGCGAGCCTTTCGGACATCGCCAGGAAGGTTTGCGAGGTGGATGCGAACGGCGCGCTCGCCAACAAGGTGCTGCGCGACCGGATCGCCGATTTCGAGATTCGCTGGGGCGCGTTCCTCCTCACCGCGCGCCGCGCGATGGAGGAAAGCAAGGCCGCGGGCGGAGTCTCGGAGATCAGCTCGGTGCTCAAGAAGCTCGGCACCAGGCTGGGGCAGGAACGCAGCGAGCTGCTGATCGAGATCGGCGGGCTCCAGGCGCTGGGCTGGGAAGGCGACGGGTTCACCGGGCCCGAGCTCGAGGCAGTGCGCGGCTGGCTGTTCGGCAAGGCGACCACGATCTACGGCGGCAGCACCGAAATCCAGAACAACATCATCGCCAAGCGCGTGCTTGGCATGCTGGACCACCAGTAGCACGGCCAGACTACGCGGACCTTGGGAAATCCCGGCAGGGCCGGGCGGAGAATTGAGATGGCAGTCCTCAGCGAAGAACAGGAAATGCTGCGCGACATGGCGCGCGACTGGGCGGCGAACGAAAGCCCCGTCGCGGCCTTCCGCAAGTTGCGCGACAGCGGAAACGAAGAAGGCTTCGACCGCGCGGCCTGGCAGGCGATGGCGGCCATGGGCTGGACCGGGGTGGTGATCCCCGAGGCGCACGGCGGAGCGGACTTCGGCTGGCTGTCGATGGGGCTGGTGGTCGAAGAGCTCGGCAAGACCCTGACCGCGAGCCCGCTGGTCGCAAGCACTCTCGCTGCCTCGGCCATCATGCTCGGCGGCAGCGAAGCGCAGCAGGCCCAATGGCTGCCGCCGATCGCGAGCGGGGAGCTCATCGCCACGCTCGCGATCGACGAGGGCCCGCGCCACGATCCGGCGAAAATCGCGGCGCGCGTTGCGGACGGCAAGCTGGCGGGCACCAAATCCTTCGTGCCCGAGGCCCACGGCGCCGCGCTGTTCGTGGTCGCGGCAACCGATGGGCTCTACCTCGTCGAGAAGGGCGCGGGCGTCGCCCTCTCGCGCCGCAGCCTGGTCGATCGGCGCAGCCACGCCGAGGTCACATTCCGCGATGCTCCGGCTGACAAGCTGGCCGGTGGCGGCGATAGCCTGCTCGCCGACGTGCTCGACCGCGCCCGCATCCTGGCCGCGGCGGAAATGCTCGGCATGGCGCAGCAGGTCTTCGACGTGACGCTCGATTATCTCAAGCAGCGCGTCCAGTTCAACCAGGTGCTGGCGAGCTTCCAGGCGCTCCAGCACCGCATGGCGGACCTGTTCGGAGATCTGGCGATGATGCGCTCGGCGGTGGAGGGTGGCCTGCAGGCGCTGGATTCGGGCTTCGGCGTCGCCAGGGCCGCCGCGATCGCCAAGGCCGAGGCGAACCGCGTGCTCCACAAGGTTTCCAACGAGGGCATCCAGCTCCACGGCGGAATCGGCATGACCGACGAATACGACATCGGCTTCTATCTGAAGCGCGCCCGCGTCCTCGAAGCGCAATGGGGCTCGACTGGCTTCCTGCGCGAACGCTTCGCCGCGCTGGCGGGCTATTGATGGCGCGCGGCTCGGACATGGCGCTCGGGGATGCGCGCTCGGCAGGCTTCGATCCCGATCGGCTGGCGCGGATCGACCGCTTTCTGGCCGAGCATTATGTCGATCCCGGCAAGCTCCCCTTCGCGCAGGTGCTGGTCGCGCGCGACGGCCAGCCGGTGCATTTCGGGCAAATGGGGACGCTGCGCACCGAAGGAACCGCCATTCGCCCCGACGCGCTGGTCCGCATCGCGAGCATGACCAAGCCGGTCACCTCGGTGGCCTTCATGCAGCTCGTCGAGCAGGGGAAGGTCGCGCTCGACGATCCCATCGGCCGGGTGCTGCCCGAGCTGGCGAAGCTCGGCGTCTATGCCGGCGGCGGCGGCGCGGTGCCCTTCGCGCCCGCCACGCCCACGCGCCCGCTGCGCTTCGTCGATCTGCTGACGCATCAGTCGGGGCTCACCTACGGCTTGCAGAACCGCACCAGCGTGGATGCGGCCTATCGCGAGGTCGAGCTCGATTTCGCCCGCGAGCATCACACCAGCGACGAATATCTCGCCCACCTCGCCGGATTTCCGCTCGAGTTCGAGCCGGGGACAAGCTGGAATTACTCGGTCGCGACCGATGTTTTGGGGATTGCCGTCGAGCGCCTCTCGGGCATGCGGCTGGGCGAGTATTTCGCGCAGCATATCTTCGGCCCGCTGGGCATGGGCGACACCGCCTTCGAGATAGCGGAGGAGCAGCGCGACCGGCTCGCCGATTCCTATGCCTATCAGCCGGGAAAGCCTCCCAGGCTCGCGGACCGGGCGGCGAGCAGCAAGCTCGCCGGCCCGGCCAAGTTCCACAGCGGCGGCGGGGGCCTCGTCGGCACAATCGCCGATTATCACCGCTTCGCCGCCATGCTGCTGAACCGCGGTATGCTGGGCGGGCAGCGGATCATCGCGCCCAAGACGCTCGACCTGATGACCAGCAATTTTCTCCCCGGCGGCGCCGACCTCGCGAGCGTCAGCCGCAGCCTGTTCTCGGAAAGCACCAGCGCCGGCTCGGGCTTCGGGCTCGGCTTTGCGATGGTGGTCGATCCGGCGCGCACGCTGATGCCCGCGAGCAATGGCGAATTCTACTGGGGCGGCGCCTATTCGACCTTCTTCTTCGTCGATCCGGTGGAAGGGGTGACGATGGTGTTCATGACCCAGCTTTACCCGAGCAGCGCCTATCCGGTGCGGCGGCAACTCAAGACGCTGATCTACGCGGCGTTGATGGAAAGCAGGGTTTGAGCAGCAAGGCTCAGCTGAGAAAGACGTGAACCGCGAGGCTGAGCAGCGCCATCGCGCCCACGCTGAGAAGCCAGATGACCGCCATCCACGCGATCCGCTGCCGCACCGGCAGCAGGTCCACCTGGGGAATTTTCTTGAGGTCTTCAGCCATCGCGCACTCCGTGCGTGTCGTGGTCATCATAGCGCCCGGATCCCTGAATAGCCGGCATCATGGTTAATGCAAGTGTCACAAACGGGCGGCTTGACCCCGCGCCGCGCATGCGCTCCACGCCGCGAAACCGAATGTCACGGAGTCCAGCAATGCTCGAACACGTCCCCGCCTGGCTCGGCAAGGCGCTGCGCAACGCCCGCGCGGGGCATGGCAAACTCGCGGTCGCCCGGCTCGGCGCCGAAGCGGCGCTTCATGCCAGCGGCTTCCGCCTCCAGAGCGCAGCCTTCGTCGATGGCGAGGCGCTCGACCCGATGTTCACTGCCGATGAGGAGGACGCCTGCGCACCGCCGCTCGAATGGAGCGCGCCGCCGCCGGGCACCAGGGCGCTCGCGCTGATCGTCGAGGATCCGGACGCGCCCGGGCCCGAGCCTTTCGTCCACTGGCTCGGCTGGGGGATGGAGCCGCGTGCGGGCAAGCTGTTCGAAGGCGAGGAGCCGCCCGTGCTGGGCCAGAACTCCTTCCTCAAGAACGAATGGCTCGCGCCCGATCCCCCGACCGGCCACGGCCCGCACGACTATGTGTTTCAGCTGTTCGCGCTCGACGCGCCGCTGGAGCTGGCGCCGGGAAGCGGGCGCGGCGCCTTCATCGACGAGGCTGAGGGCCATGTCCTGGGCGCCGCGGTGCTTACCGCGACCTACGAGCGCAGGTGACGGCGCCGGTCAGTAGATTTCGAACAGCCCCGCGGCGCCCATGCCCCCGCCCACGCACATGGTGACGACGCCGTATTTGGCGCCCCTGCGCCTGCCTTCGAGCAGCACATGCCCGGTGCAGCGCGCACCGGTCATGCCGTAAGGGTGGCCGATCGAGATCGAGCCGCCGTTGACATTGAGGAGTTCGTTCGGAATGCCGAGCCGGTCGCGGCAGTAGATGACCTGGACCGCGAAGGCCTCGTTCAGCTCCCAGATGCCGATGTCGTCGACCTTGAGGCCGAATCGCGCCAGCAGCTTGGGGATCGCGAACACCGGGCCGATGCCCATCTCGTCGGGCTCGGTCCCCGCCACCGCCATGCCGATATAGCGGCCAAGCGGCTGGAGGCCGCGCTTCTCGGCCAGGCTTGCTTCCATCAGCACGCTGGCGGACGAACCGTCCGAAAGCTGGCTGGCGTTGCCCGCGGTGATGGTGGTCTCGCCGCCCATCACCGCGTTGAGCGAAGACAGGCCCTCGAGCGTGGTCTCGGGACGGTTGCCCTCGTCCTTCGCGATGGTGACCTCGCGGTCGGATATCTCGCCGGTGGCCTTGTCCTGGACCTTCATGGTGACAGTCACCGGCACGATCTCGGCGTCGAACTTGCCCGCGGCCTGCGCCGCGGCGGTGCGCTGCTGGCTCTGGAGCGCGTATTCGTCCTGTGCCTCGCGAGTGATGCCATAGCGCTGCGCGACCGTTTCGGCGGTCTGGAGCATGGGCATGTAGATCGCGCCGTGCATCGCGAGCAGCGCCGGATCGGGTTGGACGCGCATGTCCTTGGTCTGGACCAGGCTGATCGATTCCTGCCCGCCGGCCGCGACCACATCCATGCGGTCGATCACGATCTGCTTGGCGGCGGTGGCGATGCTCATCAGCCCGCTCGAGCACTGGCGGTCGATCGTCATGCCGCTGGTGGTGACCGGGCAGCCGGCGCGCAGCGCGACCTGGCGGGCGAGATTGCCCGCCTGTGCCCCCTGCTGGAGCGCCGCGCCCCACAGCACGTCGTCCACCTCGCCCGGCTCGATGCCCGCGCGCGCGATCGCGGGCGCGAGCGCATAGCTGCCCAGCGTCGCGCCCCGGGTGTCGTTGAAGGCGCCCTTGTAGGCGCGGCCGATGGCGGTGCGGGCGGTGGAAACGATAACGGCGTCGCGGGTCATGGTGATTTCCTTGGCTTTGAAAGCCCTCGCCCCGTCAGGGGAGGGGTAATTACACGAAGAACTGGCTGATCCACTCGGCGATGAGCGCGGGCTTGTCCTCGCCCTCGATCTCGATGGTGGTCTCCATCGTTTCCTGCCACTGGCCGGGGCGCTTTTCCTCGAGGCTCAGCAGCTTGAAATGCGCGCGCACCCGCTTGCCCGACTTCACCGGTGCCAGGAACCGCACCTTGTTGCCGCCGTAGTTGACGCCCATTTTCACCCCGTCGGGGCGCGGGCAGTCGCTTTTCTGGCGCAGCACCGGAATCAGCGACAGCGTCAGGAAGCCGTGCGCAATGGTCGTGCCGAACGGCGTCAGCTTGGCCATCTCGGGATTGACGTGAATGAACTGGTGGTCGCCGGTGGCCTCGGCGAACTGGTTGATGCGTTCCTGGCTGACCTCGAACCACTCGCTGCTGCCGATCGTCTGGCCGGCCTTGGCGGCCAATTCCTGCGGGCTCATGCGGCGCTCCTCCTCATGCGATTGCGGCCGGTTTCATGGCCCAAGCGACCGGGCGGTGCAATGGCGTCACGGCTTCCGCTACGGCATCGGGCGCGTTTGATCCGGCCCCGCGCCCCGCCGCCGTCGAATCACCCGCGCGCGACAGTTGCCCCCGCCCGCCGGCTTGGCCATAGGTGGTGGCTCACGAGGCGTCGGGGCGCGGGATTCGCGGCCGGCGCCCGGTCCGCAAGCCGAGCAAGGATGTCCATGGCGCAGCGCCGCCCGATCGCCAGCCATCCGGCCTTCGCGCCGCTCGTCGCGCTGTGGTTCGCGGCTTTGTTCGGGCTGGTCCCGGCAGTGCTGCCCGCCACGCTGCTGGAACGCTTTCTCGCCGCCGCCAGCCTCGATGCCCTGCGTCCGCTGACCGGGGCGGGCAGGCTGGCGATGAGCGCCATCGCGGGGCTAGTTGGCGGCCTTCTCGGGCTGGCCCTCGCCCGGGCGATCAAGCGCCGGGCGATGCGCGATCCGCGCCCGGTCTTCGCCGATTCCGAGCCGGCGCTGGCCGAACCGCCGGGCGATGCGCCGATGCGGCGTCCGCTGCGGGTGCGCGAGGAGCTGAGCGCGGAGTTCGAGCTCGAGGCCTCCGGCGCGGGGCTCGGGACCGGTCCCGCACCGGCCCCGGGCCGGGATGAAGCGGACCGCCCCGCCTTCGAAGTCGAGACGGGCGAAAGCTTCATGATCCTGACCCCTCAGCCGATCCATCCGCCGCGCCCGGCGCCGGATCTCGAGGCCCTGCTCGTCCAGTTCGACGAAGCGCTGGCGGCGTTCCGGGCGGACGACGACGGGCGGCCCGCGGGGGGCAAGCAGGGACCCGACCCGGTCCATGCCTTTGTCGCGCGCCAGACCGGGTCGCCGGCGCCGCCAGTCGCTTCTCCGCTGGGCGGCTCGATGCCGGATCATCAGGCGGAGCTGCGCGCGGCGCTCGAGAAGCTGGCGCGCGCGCAGCGGCGCGACTCGTGATCGTCTTTGTGCGCGCCAAGAAAATCTAGGCAATAATCTGTCGCAGGCGATGATTGCCAAGCAGCAATCGAACGGGCATGTCTGGCGCTCGCGACAGTTTGCCGGTTCGCCATCGCGCGCGCCGAAAGCCGAATCGGATCGAGGGGGTGTGCCAGGAGGCGCGCGCGTTTCGGACCGGTCTCAGAAGGACCGCCATGCCGCCTGAAGGGATGCCCCTCATTCCGGCTAGCCGGGGATTGTATGACCCCCGCAACGAGCACGATGCCTGCGGCGTCGGCATGATCGCGCATATCGCGGGCGAGAAGAGCCACGCCATCGTCACCCGGGCGCTGGAGATCCTTCACAATCTCGATCACCGGGGCGCGGTCGGCGCCGATCCCTTGCTGGGCGACGGCGCGGGCATCCTGATCCAGCTGCCCGATCCGCTGCTGCGCGCCTGGGCCGCGGCGGAGCGCGCCGACTTGCCGCCCGCCGGCGACTACGCGGTGGCGCAATGCTTCATGCCGCGGGACGCGGCGGCACGTGCCTATGTCGAAGCCCAGCTCGAGAAATTCGTGGTCAAGGAGGGCCAGCGGGTGATCGGCTGGCGCGACGTGCCGACGACTCCCGAAGGGCTGGGCGCCGCGGTGCTGGCCACAATGCCGGTGATGCGCCAGTGCATCGTCGCGCGCGGTTCCGGCACCCCCGACCACGACGCCTTTGAGCGCAAGCTGGTGGTAATTCGCAAGCAGACGCTCAATCCCTTGGGCAAGCTCGCCGAGAAGCACGGCCTGCCGGGGCTCACCGAGACCTACATCCCCAGCTTCTCGAGCCGCACGATCGTCTACAAGGGCCTGCTGCTGGCGACGCAGGTGGGCAGCTTCTACGACGATCTGCGCGATCCCGCCTGCGTCAGTGCGCTCGGCCTCGTCCACCAGCGGTTCAGCACCAACACCTTCCCGAGCTGGCGGCTCGCCCATCCGTTCCGCTTCACCGCGCACAACGGCGAGATCAACACCGTGCGCGGCAACGTCAACTGGATGGAAGCGCGGCGGCGAACGATGGAATCCGAGCTGCTGGGCGCGGATCTCGACAAGATGTGGCCGCTGATCCCGCACGGCCAGTCGGACACCGCCAGCCTCGACAACGCGCTCGAGCTGCTGCTCGCGGGGGGCTACAGCCTCGCCCATGCGATGATGATGCTGATCCCGGAGGCCTGGGCCGGCAATCCGCTGATGGATGCCAAGCGGCGGGCGTTCTACGAATATCACGCCGCGCTGATGGAACCGTGGGACGGGCCGGCGGCGGTGTGCTTCACCGACGGGCGCCAGATCGGCGCCACGCTCGACCGTAACGGCCTGCGCCCGGCGCGCTTCTGCGTCACCAACGACGGCCATGTCGTGCTCGCCAGCGAAAGCGGCGTGCTGCCGATCCCCGAGAGCGAGATCGTCCGCAAGTGGCGGCTTCAGCCGGGCAAGATGCTGCTGATCGACCTCGAGCAGGGCCGCATCGTCGAGGACGAGGAGCTGAAAGCCGAGCTGGCGCGTGCGCACCCCTATCAGGAGTGGCTCGACAAGGCCCAGTACAAGCTCGACGACCTGTCGCATATCGAGCCCGAGCTGTCGGCGCTGCCGCGCGAAATCACCACCCTGCTCGAGCGCCAGCAGGCCTTCGGTTATACGCAGGAAGACATCGACCGCTTTCTCGAGCCGATGGCGCGGTCCGCCGACGATCCGATCGGCTCGATGGGGACCGACACACCGCTGGCGGTGCTGTCCAACCGGCCGCGGCTGCTGTACGACTATTTCAAGCAGAACTTCGCGCAAGTCACCAATCCGCCGATCGACCCCATTCGCGAGGCCCTGGTGATGAGCCTGACGGCGATGGTCGGCCCGCGCCCCAACCTGCTCGGACGCGATGCGGGCACGCACAAGCGGCTCGAGGTCGCCCAGCCGATCCTCACCAACGAGGACCTGGCCAAGATCCGCTCGGTCGAGGTGGCACTTGACGGCGCCTTCACCGCCGCCACCATCGATATCACCTGGGATGCCAGCACGGGGGCCGAGGGGCTTTCCCAGGCGCTCAAGGAAATGGGCTGGGCTGCGACCGAGGCGGTCCTGGCCGATGCCAATATCCTCATCCTCTCGGACCGGGCGCAGGGCCCCGACCGGGTCCCGATGCCCGCGCTCCTCGCCACCTCCGCCGTGCATCACCAGCTCGTCCGCCAGGGCCTGCGGATGCAGACCGGACTGGTGGTCGAGACCGGCGACGCGCGCGAAGTGCATCACTTCTGCGCGCTCGCGGGCTACGGCGCCGAAGCGATCAACCCCTATGTCGCCTTCGAGACGCTGGAGGATGTCCGCGCCCGCAAGCTCCCCACGATGACGCCCGAGCAGGCGCGCGCGAATTACATCAAGGCCGTCGGCAAAGGTATTCTCAAGGTCATGTCCAAGATGGGCATTTCGACCTGGCAGTCCTATTGCGGCGCGCAGATATTCGACGCGGTCGGTCTGTCGAGCGCCTTCGTCGACGCCTATTTCACCGGCACCGCCACCACCATCGAAGGGGTGGGCCTGGCCGAGATCGCGGCCGAGGCCGCGGCCCGCCATGCGCAGGCCTATGGCGCCAGTCCGCTCCATCGCGAGATGCTCGATGCTGGCGGGATGTATGCGGTGCGGCTGCGGGGCGAGGAGCATGCCTGGACCAGCGAGACCATTGCCGGGCTCCAGCACGCGGTGCGCGGCAATGCGCAGGCGCAGTACGACGCCTTCGCGCGCGCGCTCAACGATCGGGCCGAGCGGCTGCTGACGATCCGGGGCCTGATGGAGCTCAAGCCGGCCGAGCAGCCGATCCCGCTGGCCGAGGTCGAGCCGGCGAGCGAGATCGTCAAGCGGTTCAGCACCGGAGCGATGAGCTTCGGTTCGATCAGCCGCGAGGCGCATACCACGCTGGCGGTGGCGATGAACCGCATCGGCGCGCGCTCGAACACCGGGGAGGGCGGCGAGGAGGCCGACCGCTTCCGCGTGGCCGCCAATGGCGACTCGATGCGTTCGAAGATCAAGCAGGTGGCGAGCGGGCGGTTCGGCGTCACCACCGAATATCTCGTCAATGCCGACGATATCCAGATCAAGATGGCGCAGGGCGCCAAGCCGGGCGAGGGCGGGCAGTTGCCCGGGCACAAGGTCGACAAGGCCATTGCCGCGGTCCGCCATTCGACGCCCGGCGTGGGGCTGATCAGCCCTCCGCCGCACCACGACATCTATTCGATCGAGGACCTGGCGCAGCTCATTCACGATTTGAAGAACGTGAATCCGGTCGCGCGTATTTCGGTCAAGCTGGTGAGCGAGGTCGGCGTGGGCACGGTCGCAGCCGGAGTTGCCAAGTGCAAGGCGGACCATGTCACCATCGCGGGCTACGAGGGCGGCACCGGGGCTTCCCCGCTGACCTCGCTGACCCACGCCGGCTCACCCTGGGAGATCGGCCTCGCCGAGACTCAGCAGACGCTGCTGCTCAACGATCTCAGGAGCCGGATTGCGGTTCAGGCCGACGGCGGCCTTCGCACCGGGCGCGACGTGGCGGTGGCCGCCTTGCTTGGTGCCGACGAGTTCGGCTTTGCCACTGCCCCCCTGATCGCCGCGGGGTGCATCATGATGAGGAAGTGCCACCTCAACACCTGCCCGGTCGGGATCGCGACGCAGGACCCGGTGCTGCGCGCCCGATTCACCGGCCAGCCAGAGCATGTCATCAACTATTTCTTCTTCGTCGCGGAGGAACTGCGCGCGATCATGGCGAACATGGGCTTCCGCACGGTGGAGGACATGATCGGTCGCGTCGAGCGGATCGGCGTGACGCGACTCCACCGCCACTGGAAGGCGCACGGGGTGGATCTGACCCGGCTGCTCCATCCGGTCGCGGCGCGCGGCGGCGGCTCGCTCCATCATTCCGGCATCCAGGACCATGCGCTGGACGGCGCGCTCGATCACGATCTCATCGCGGCCTGCGCGCCGGCCATCGAGCGGGGGATATCGACCGCGATCGAGAGGCCGATCCGCAACCTGAACCGCAGCACCGGCGCGATGCTCTCGGGCCGGATCGCCGGGCGTCACGGCCACGCGGGCCTGCCGCCCGAAACGATCCGGGTGTCCTTCACCGGCACCGCCGGGCAGAGCTTCGGCGCCTGGCTCGCGCATGGCGTCACGCTCGAACTTACCGGAGACGCCAACGACTATGTCGGCAAGGGCCTTTCGGGCGGGCGCATCGTGGTCAAGCCGCCGATCACCGCGCCGCGCGCGGCGCACGAAAACATCATAGTCGGCAACACCGCGCTTTACGGCGCCATCGCGGGCGAGGCCTATTTCGCCGGAGTCGCGGGAGAGCGCTTCGCGGTGCGCAATTCGGGCGCCGTCGCGGTGGTCGAGGGCACCGGCGATCACGCCTGCGAATACATGACCGGAGGGGTGGTCTGCGTGCTCGGCAAGACGGGGCGCAACTTCGCCGCGGGAATGAGCGGCGGGATCGCTTATGTCCATGACCCCGACGGGGCCTTCGCGGCGCTGTGCAACCCCGCGCAGGTCGCAATCGAGCCCGTCGCGCCGCGCCGCGACGCGGACGAGGGGAGCGGCCGGCCCCAGTCCCGCGCGGGCTCGGTCGACGACAGCGGCATGGGCGATCCGCTGCGTCACGATGCGGATCGGCTGCGCGTGCTGGTCGAGCGCCACTGTCTCCACACCGGCTCGGCGCGCGCTCAGGCGCTGCTGGACGACTGGGACGCCGCGCTTGCCTCGTTCCGCAAGGTGATGCCGCGCGACTACCGCGCCGCGCTCGAGGCGCTCGAGAACGAGCGCCTCGAGGCCGAGAGCGTGGCGGCGGAATAGGAGCGGGGCGATGGGCAAGGAAACCGGCTTTCTCGAGTTCGAGCGGCGCGAGCCCGACACGGCCGCGCCCGCCGCGCGCATCGGCCATTACAAGGAGTTCACGCTCCCGCTGCCCGGCCCCGAGCTGAACCGGCAGGCGGCGCGGTGCATGGATTGCGGCATCCCGTTCTGTCACACCGGCTGCCCGGTGAACAATCTCATCCCGGACTGGAATCACCTCGTCTACGAGGACGACTGGCGGCGCGCGCTCGCCGAGCTCCATTCGACCAACAACTTTCCCGAGTTCACGGGCCGGGTCTGCCCCGCGCCGTGCGAGGCGGCGTGCACATTGAACCTCATCGATGCGCCGGTGACCATCAAATCGATCGAATGCGCCATCGTGGATCGCGGCTGGCGCGAAGGCTGGATCGTGCCCGAGGCGCCCGCGAAGGCCAGCGGCAAGGCGGTGGCGGTGGTGGGCAGCGGCCCCGCCGGGCTGGCCTGCGCGCAGCAGCTTTCGCGCGCGGGCCATGCCGTGACCGTGTTCGAGAAGGCCGACCGGATCGGCGGGCTGCTGCGCTACGGCATTCCCGACTTCAAGCTGGAGAAGCATCTGATCAACCGCCGCGCGGTGCAGATGGAAGCCGAAGGCGTCCAGTTCCGCACCTCGAGCGAGGTCGGGGTCGAGGTCAGCTTCCAGGCGCTCAGGGACAATTTCGACGCGGTCGTGCTGGCGGGCGGGGCGGAGGAAGCGCGCTGCCTCGCCATTCCTGGCGCCGAGCTGCCCGGGGTGCGGCTGGCGATGGAGTTCCTGACCCAGCAGAACAAGCGCAATGCCGGCGACGACGAGGTCCGCGCCGCCCCGCGCGGCACGCTGAGCGCGGCGGGCAGGAATGTCATCGTGATCGGTGGCGGCGACACCGGTTCGGACTGCGTCGGGACCGCCAATCGCCAGGGCGCGGCGAGCGTCACCCAGCTCGAGATCCTGCCGCAGCCCCCCGACCACGAGCACAAGCCCCTGACCTGGCCCGACTGGCCGCTCAAGCTGCGCACCTCCTCGAGCCACGAGGAGGGCTGCACGCGCGACTGGGCGGTGCTCGCCAAGCGGGTGATGGCGCGCGACGGGGCGGTCTCGGGGCTCGAATGCGTCCGCGTCGCCTGGCGCGGCGAGCGGATGGAGGAAGTGCCCGGGAGCGCCTTCACGCTCGCCGCCGACCTCATCCTGCTGGCGATGGGTTTCACCGGGCCCAAACGCCGCGGCCTGCTCGACCGCGCCGGCGTGGCGCTCGACGCGCGCGGCAATGTCGCCGCCGACGCCGAGCGCTATGCCACCAGCGAGGACCGAGTCTTCGCCTGCGGCGACATGCGCCGCGGCCAGAGCCTCGTCGTCTGGGCGATCCGCGAGGGCCGCCAGGCCGCGCGCGCGGTCGATGAGGCGCTCATGGGGGCGAGCCTGCTGCCACGCTGAGCCGCGCCGCGCCAAGCCCGCGCCGGCGCGGGCTGCGGTTGCGGTGCCGGACACAGGCCGGTGTCGCGGCCCCGGGCATCGCGCCCGACGACGAGGATCTCGTGCTCCTCGCCCCGACTGCGCCGCCGCTTTCCGCGCGGTATGCCCCCTCGGCGGGCTGACGGGGCGGGGCAAAACGAAAGGTGGGCGGGGTCACACCCGCCAGTCGATGCCCGCGCGCCCGTGCGCCTCGAGGAACGTGTTGGCGCGGCTGAAGGGGCGGCTGCCGAAGAAGCCGCGATAAGCCGAGAGCGGGCTGGGGTGAGGCGCCTCGAGCAGCAAGTGGCCCCCTTGCCGCAACTGCGGAATCCGCGCGGCCTTGGCCTGGGCGTGGGTTCCCCACAGCATGAAGACGCTCGGCTCGGCGCGCGCCGCTACTGCCGTGACGCAGGCATCGGTGATCGCTTCCCATCCGCGCCCGGAGTGACTGCCGGCCTGTCCATCCGCGACCGTCAGGCAAGTGTTGAGCAGCATCACGCCCTGCCGGGCCCAGCCCGAAAGGTCCCCGTGCGCGGGGCGTGGCAGGCCCAGATCGGCCTCGAGCTCCTTGTAAATGTTGGCGAGGCTCGGCGGGATCGGGCAGGTGTCGGGCACCGCGAAGGCGAGCCCCGTCGCCTGACCCGGCCCGTGATAGGGATCCTGCCCCAGGATCACGACCTTGACCGCGTCGAGCGGCGTGAGCGCGAGGGCGCGCAGCCGGCTGCCGCGCGGGGGGTAGACACTTCCGCCCGCCTCCTCCTCGGCGCGCAGCCAGCCACCGAGCCGCCGCGCCTCGGGCGCGGCCAGCACCGGTTCGAGCGCCGCGCGCCAGCTCGGGGGGATCGCCTCGCAGCTCATCCCGCCAGGCCAGAGCCAGTTGACGTGCGGTGGAGCAAGCTCATGTCATCTGGCTCTAGGCCGCCGCGACCGGGCGAGCCACCGCCCCTTTCCACCTTTCCCCAATCCGCCTAAGGCCAGCCCCCTATGGCAGTCCATTTCCACGAAGAAGACCTCCCCCTCGGCGTGCTGCGCAATGGCCCGGTGGCGGTCGATACCGAAACCATGGGGCTCGTCACTGGCCGCGACCGATTGTGCCTGGTCCAGATCAGCGACGGCGGGGATGACGAGCATCTGGTGCGCTTCAGTCCCGGCACGTCCTATCTCGCGCCCAACCTCAGCGCGGTGCTGGCCGATCCGGCGCGGCTCAAGCTGTTCCATTTCGCGCGTTTCGATCTCGCCGCGCTCGAGCATTATCTCGGCATCGTCGCGGCACCGGTCTTCTGCACCAAGATCGCCAGCAAGCTGGTGCGGACCTATACCGACCGGCACGGGCTCAAGAACCTGGTCGAGGAGCTGCTCGGCATCCAGCTCTCCAAGCAGCAGCAAAGCTCCGACTGGGGCGGGGGCGAGATCAGCGAGGCGCAGCGCGAATACGCCGCTTCCGACGTGCGGCACCTTCACCGCCTGCGCGAGGAGCTCGAACGCCGGCTCGCGCGCGAGGGCCGCGCCGAGCTCGCGCAGGCGTGCTTCGATTTCCTCCCCGCCCGCGCCCGCCTCGACCGGCTGGGCTGGGCCGAGCAGGATATCTTCGCCCACCTCTAGGGCGATGGTGCGTTTGCCGACCATGGCCGCCAAGCATCGCCGGATCGAAACGCACGAAGCCGCGGTATTGCGGACCCAGCGCCAGCACTTCGCCGCGCCCGGCGGCGCGCACGATCGGCTGGTGAAGGTCCTGTCCACCGCCCTGCCGATGGCGGTGGGCGTGGTCGCGGCGCTGATGGTCATCACTCCGCTCAGCCCCCGCGGCGAGATCAGCTTCCTGCTCGACCGCAGGAAGGTCGACGTGATCGACGAGCGGCTGCGCGCGGACAAGGCGCTTTATCGCGGTGTCGACGCCAAGGGCCGGCCCTTTTCGCTCACGGCCGGCGAGGCGGTGCAGCGGTCGAGCGCGGAAGGTATCGTGCGGCTGAAGAATCTCGCCGCGTCGCTGCTGCTGCCCGAGGGGCCGGCCCGAATCCTTGCGCTCTCTGGCCAATACGATCTCCGCACGGACCGGGTGGAAATTCCCGACACCGTCCGCTTCACTGCCGCTGACGGCTATGCGATGCGGCTCGATGGCGTTACGGTCGATCTCCCGCAGCGCACGGTCACCGGGGCGGGCGGGGTTTCGGGCACTGTCCCGGCAGGCAGCTTTTCGGCCAACCGGCTCGAGGTCGATCTCGATGCGCGCACCGTCTCGCTGATCGGAAACGCGCGGCTGCGGATGATCCCGGGCCAGGTCAGTCAGATGAGGATACCGCAATGACCCCGCTTCGCACCCGCATGCTGCGCTCCGCCGCGACCGGGTTTTGCGCCACGATCGCTTTAGCCGGCGGGCTGGTCACGGCGCAGGGCCTGTCGGGGCACAATTCGGACGCCCCGGTCAATTATGCGGCCGACCGGATCGAATTGCAGGACCGGCAGAACCGGGTAGTGCTCTCGGGCAATGTCCGCATCGACCAGGCCGGGCTGACGCTGAGCGCGGCGCGCACGCTGGTCGATTACACCGATGCCGGATCGCTGAAGATACAGCGCATCATGGCGACCGGCGGGGTAACGGTGGCGCGCGGCAACGAGCGTGCGCGCGGCAATGTCGCGGTTTACGACTTCAACCGCCGGATCATCACCATGGCGGGCGACGTGCGGCTCAATCGCGGCGGCGACACGCTCAACGGCGGGCGCGTGGTTATCGACCTCAGAAGCGGGGTTTCGAGCGTCGACGGGCGCGCCAGCGGCTCCTCCTCGGTCACCGGCGCTCCAGGCGGAACTTCGGGGGGGCGGGTCACCGGGACGTTTTCGGTACCCAAGACCTAGGCTTTCCCGCGCGCGGATTGCCGCGCGATTTCGCCGAGACCCTGGGCAAGCAGAAGCTCGGCCGCCTGATTGTCGGCAAACAGCCGCCGGTGGAGATCGACCAGCCTGTCGGCGAGCCGCGCCAGCCGCGGCCCGCGCCAGATCGCGGCCTGCCGCAGGACCGCGTCCTGATCGCGCCAGAACACGCCGAGGCGCTGGAGCTCTCCCTTGTCCGGCGCCCGGCTCCCGCCGCGCGCGGCGATCCTGGCCAGGAGCGCCACGCGGCGTTCGAACGCAAGCAGAGTGCCCACCGGGTTGAGCGACATCTCGCGCATACGGCGCAGCTCAGGGCCGAGCCGGGCCGAATCCCCGCCCAGCACCGCATCGACCAGCGGCGCGAACCCATCGTCCTCGCAGGGCGCGCCGACGGCATCCAGCGCTGCCGGGTCGGCGCGGCGCGGCGCCTGTGGACTGGCGTCCAGATAGAGTGCGAGCTTCTCGACCTCGGACTTGGCGAGGCGCACGTCGAGCATCGCGGCACGCGCGATCCGCTCGGCGAGCGCGGTGTCGAGATGGACTCCGGCGGCGTCGCCCATCGCGCGCACTGCCTGCGTGACCGTGCCGAGATCGGGCGCATGGAACATCGCCACCACCGCATCCTGGCGCTTTTCGAGCAGTTTGGCGGTGCGCGACTTGTCGCTCGCAGAGCTCGCCACCACCAGCACCGGGCAGGCGCGGCCCGCGCCGGCATCCTGCGTCGCGATCAGCGTTTCGAGCGCGGCCAGCGCATCCTCGCCGCTGGCGCGCACCCAGATGTGGCGCGCCTCGCCGAACAGCGAGCTCGAACGGGCCTCGTCGCCCAGACGCGCGGGATCGCCGCGAACATCGGCGCCCGACAATTCGACTCGCTCGCCGGGTTCGGGGAGCAGGCCCGCCAGCTCGTTCGCCGCCGCGCTCGCGCCAGCCTCGTCGGGGCCACAGAAGAAGAAGATGCCGCAGTCGCGCGCGAGTCCGTGCGCCTTGCTCGAAAATTCCCTGCTGGTGAGCTTCACGCGCGCGCAGTCACTGGCCGTGCTCGCGCAGCGCCAGCGCCACCCGGGCAGTGATGCGATCGGCGAGGTCCTTGGCGAGCCGCTCCCCGGCACTCTGCTCGGCGGCGATCACGGCGTATTCGCTGCTGACGACGTCGATGCCCGCATCGGTGCCGTCACTGGCGTCGAGGAGAACGGTGTCGGAGGCGGTGTCGACGAGCTGATAGCGCGCGCGCAGTGTCAGCCGCTCGCGCGCGATGGTGGCGTCGTTCAGAACGCCGAGCCCTTCGAGCTTTTCGTCGAGGCGGACGTCAAGCCGATAGCGCGGCGTCGCCGCGCCTGCGGCGCGGAACCGGTCGGTGAGCGCGTTGCGGACCAGCCAGCCGCTGCGCCCCTCGATCGCGGGCACCGCGATTTCCGCCAGCCCCCGCGCCGCCGCGCCGCTCCCCCCACCCGCATACATCGGCTGGAGTCCGCACGCCGAAAGCCCGGTCGCGGCAAGCAGGAGCGAGAGCGCGGTTCTCATGCGACCACGTTGACCAGGCGGTCTGGGACCACAATCACTTTCTTGATCTCGGCCCCGCCGATCGAGCGCTGAAGCTTCTCGCTTGCCAGCGCCAGCGCTTCGAGCGCATCCTTGCCCGCCCCGCGCGGCGCGGTGACGGTGTCGCGCAGCTTGCCCATGTGCTGGAGCGCGATGGTCACCTCGTCCTCGACCAGCAGCGCGGGATCGGCCAGCGGCCACGCGGTCTGGGCGATCAGCCCTGGCCGGCCCATCCGCTCCCAGGCTTCCTCGGCGAGATGCGGCATCATCGGCGCGGCCAGGAGCGCCAGGGTGCGGATCGCCTCGCTCCGCGCGGCGCTGGGGGCGGCCTTCTCGACCGCGCTGGTCAGCTCGTAGATGCGCGCCACCGCCTTGTTGAAGGCGAGCGCCTCGATGTCCTCGGCGACCGCGGCGATGGCCTGGTGCTGCTTGCGTAAAAGCGCCCGGTCCTCGCCCGCGGCGTCCGTATCGTGCTGCGCGAACAACCGCCACAGCCGCTGGACGAAGCGCCAGCAGCCCTCGATACCTGCCTCGGACCACGGCAGGTCGCGCTCGGGCGGGCTGTCGGAGAGCACGAACCAGCGCACCGCGTCGGCGCCGTACTGCGCGACGTGCGGTGTGGGATCGACGACGTTCTTCTTCGATTTCGACATCTTCACGACGCGGCCGATCGCGACCGCGCCGCCGTCGGCCTTGAGCATCGCGCGCCCGGCCTCGCGGCTGATCTCCTCGGGGGCGTAATAGACCGTTCTTCCGCTCTCCTCGCGACTATAGGTCTCGTGCGTCACCATGCCTTGCGTGAACAGGCTGGCGAAGGGTTCCTGCACCTCGACCATCCCGATCCTCGCCAGCGCGCGAGTCCAGAACCGGGCGTAGAGCAGGTGCAGGATCGCGTGCTCGATCCCGCCGATATACTGTTCGACCGGCAGCCACTTGGCCACTTCCGCCGGGTCGAAGGGCCGGTCGGCGGGCTGGCTGGCAAAGCGCAGGAAATACCAGCTCGAATCGACGAAGGTGTCGAGCGTGTCGGTCTCGCGCACCGCCGCGCCGCCGCACGACGGGCAGCGGGTGTGCTTCCAGCTTGGATGGCGGTCGAGCGGGTTGCCGGGGCCCGAGAAGTCGACGTCCTCGGGCAGCACCACCGGCAACTGTTCCTTGGGGACCGGGACCACGCCGCATGTGTCGCAGTGGACAAAGGGGATCGGCGTTCCCCAGTAGCGCTGGCGGCTGACGCCCCAGTCGCGCAGCCGCCACACCGTCGTGCCCCGTCCGCGCCCTTCTGCCTCGAGCCGCGCGATGACCTCGCGCTTGGCGCCCTCGATGCTCATCCCGTCGAGGAAATCCGAATTCACGATCACGCCGTCGCCGCTCTCGGCTTCGCCCGCGAAGGGCCGGTTCGCTTCGGCCACGCTCGCCGCTACCACGCGCGGGATCGGCAGGCCGTATTTGGTCGCGAATTCGAAGTCGCGGCTGTCATGCCCGGGCACCGCCATGATCGCGCCGGTGCCGTAATCCATCAGCACGAAATTGGCGATGAAGACGGGCAGGTTCGCGCCGGTGAAGGGGTGCCGCGCGGCGATCCCTGTATCGAAACCCAGCTTCTCGGCGGTCTCGAGCTCGGCCGCGGTGGTGCCGCCGCGCTTGCACCGGTCGATGAACTTGGCGGCATCGCAGTTCTGCGCCGCGAGCCCCTGCGCCACCGGATGATCGGGCGCGATGGCAACGAAGCTCGCGCCGAAGATGGTGTCCGGCCGCGTGGTGTAGACCGGCAGCGTTTCCCCGTTCGTCAGGTCGAAGAAAAACTCGAGGCCCGTGGATTTGCCGATCCAGTTCTCCTGCATCAGCCGGACCTTGTCGGGCCAGTCTTCGAGCCTGCCCAGCCCGTCGAGCAGCTCCTCGGCGAAATCGGTGATCTTGAGGAACCACTGCGCCAGCTTGCGCCGCTCGACCGGCGCGCCCGACCGCCAGCCCTTGCCGTCGATCACCTGCTCATTGGCGAGCACGGTCCTGTCGACCGGGTCCCAGTTGACCTCGCTCTCCTTGCGATAGACGAGCCCGGCCTCGTAAAGCGCGAGGAACAGCGCCTGCTCGTGCCCGTAGTATTCCGGCTCGCAGGTCGCCAGCTCGCGGCTCCAGTCGAGCGCGAAGCCCAGACGCTTCAACTGTGCCTTCATCGAATCGATATTCGCGCGCGTCCACTTGCCGGGATGGACCCCCTGCTCCATCGCCGCGTTCTCCGCCGGCATGCCGAAAGCGTCCCAGCCCATCGGATGCAGCACCTCGTGGCCGGTCATCCGCTTGTAGCGCGCCAGCACGTCGCCCATCGTGTAGTTGCGCACATGCCCGATATGGATGCGCCCGCTGGGATAGGGGAACATCTCGAGCACGAAGCTCTTGGGCCTGGCGCTATTGCTGTCGGCCTCGAACACGCGCGCCGAGGCCCACGCGCGCTGCCAGCGCGCATCGGCCGATGTGGGGTTGAAACGCTCGGATGCCATGCGATGCGCGTTAGAGATTTTGGCTGCGAAGGGAAGGCATCACCCTTCCGAGTCCCAAGATCCGCCGGACGTTGAGCTGGTCTGGAATTACCCGGCCACCGCCTGGCGGCGCAGCTCGCGGGCCTTGGTGAGGATGATGTCCTCCAGCTTCTGGACCGTGGCGGCTTGGACCGGGGCATCGACCCAGCCCGCCCCTTGCGCCACCTGGCGGCTGGCGGCGATGCGCAGCGCGTCGGCGCGCAAATCGGTATCGAGGATGCTGACGGTCACCTTGACACGCTCGCCCGGGTTCTTGGGATTGGCGTACCAGTCGGTGACGATCACCCCGCCGTTGCTGTCGGCCTGGAGCAGCGGGGCGAAGCTCACTGCCTCGAGCGCAGCGCGCCACAGATAGCTGTTGACCCCGATGGTGTTGACTTTCGCCGCGGCGAGATCGGCCCTGGGGCGCTCGCGCCCGCCCCCGCAGGCGGCGAGAGCGGCGAGAGCGGCGAGTGCTGCGGCGGTGCGGAAAAGCGTGGCGGAACGATGCATGGAAGTCCTTCGTGTCTCGTCTCGGCGCTCTATAGCCGCCCGCGCGGCCCGAGCAAGCAATGCCGCGAGCCGGCACGCCGCGGGCGACAGCGCCAGCGGGGAGCCCCGGTCCGCGCCGTTGAGCGCCCGGCCGCTTGAACCGCGGGTGAATCGCGCCCTGCTGCCGGCAAACGGTGCAGACTCGCCACAGTGGCCAGCCAATGATCCTCAAGGGTGTGGAAAAACTGGTCAAAGCACTTGGTGCGGCGTAATCGAGTCGCCAGCGCCGGATTCGCGTTCGGTGTCGGGTCAGGAACCGTTCACGCGGTCTCGGGTCTTAATAGCTGGGGCAGGCAACAGAGTACGGTGCATGTTCGCTGACAAGGGCAAGGCTGGCACGGTGCGGGGAATTCCCGCGCTGCTTGCGGCTGCCGGTCTTGTCATCGGGGCGCCCGTCGCCGGCACGGCCGCGGTCGGCAGCCTGATTCCCGCCAACACCCAATTCGCCTCGGGATATGTCCCGTTCACGCCGGCAAACATCGATCCCGCGCTGGCGCGCCAGGTCGCCTTGACCTTGGGCCTGGACGGGTTGCGCTTCACGCCCGCGCCGCGCACCTCGCGCGGGGACCGGGTGGTGACCATGGCGGTCCGGGTCGACCGGGCCACGGCGCGCGCGATCACAGTCCGCCGCGCGCTGGCAGATTCCGTGCCCGGCACGCTTGCCGGTGCGCTCGACGGGGCGCCGCTGCTCGCGCCCACGCGCTACAATCTCGGCAGCGCGCGCGGCTTCCAGAGCTTCGCCGCGGCGCCCGCGCCCAAGGCGCTGGCAGTCCCGGACGGCATCCGCGACCTCGCCATGGCCGATCTCGGCGGCTACCGACTCGACAGCGACAAGCCGGGCAAGCCATCGCGCTTCCAGCCGCGCCTGGCGTTCCACGATCATACCGACACCGGCCGTTCGGAGCGCACGCTCGAGGCGGCCGGTCAGCAGTCGGTCGAGGTCGGCGGCGCCTACCGCGTCCTCAAGAATCTCGATGTGACCGCGGGCGTGCGCGTTTCGCAGGATCGAAACCGCATCGCCCCGCTTACCGACGGCGTGGCCGACGACAAGGCGGTCTACGTGGGCACTCAGTTCCGCTTCTGACTGGGGACGTGGCGCGCCATCCTGCGACAGGCGCGGGATGAGCAGCGGATACTGCTCCGGTAAACCAACGCGCTCTTGCCGAGCGTGTCGATCATTGGTCGCCTTGCCAGCCAAATTCCCCCTTTACCCCGGCCTTCGCTTCCCCCTACGACTTTCGGCGATAGCGAAACGCTACGGAACGCTTGGGAGAGCACAGCTATGGGCAAGGTTGCCATCGTCACCGGCGGCACGCGCGGCATCGGGCGCGCGATCTGCGAGGCATTGCGGGAGGACGGCTTTACCGTCGTCGCCAATTATGCCGGCAACGAGGAAAAGGCGAAGGCTTTTACCGAGGAGACCGGGATCAGGGCCTATCGCTGGGACGTGGGCGACCATCAGGCCTGCTTGGCCGGTTGCGAGCAGGTCGCCGCCGAGGTCGGGCCAATCGACGCGGTGGTCAACAACGCCGGCATCACCCGCGACGGGACGCTGCTCAAGATGAGCTACGACGACTGGCACGAGGTGATGCGGATCAACCTGGGCGGCTGCTTCAACATGGCCAAGGCGTGTTTCCCGGGCATGAAGGAGCGCGGCTGGGGCCGGGTGGTGAATATCGGCAGCATCAACGGCCAGGCCGGGCAGTACGGCCAGGTCAACTATGCCGCCGCCAAGAGTGGCATCCACGGTTTCACCAAGGCGCTGGCTCAGGAGGGCGCGCGCTTCGGGATCACCGTCAACGCCATCGCGCCGGGCTATATCGACACCGACATGGTGGCCGCTGTGCCGCCGCCGGTGCTCGAGAAGATCGTCGCCCGGATTCCCGTCGGCCGCCTCGGCCAGGCAGATGAGATCGCACGCGGGGTGAGCTTCCTGTGCAGCGAGAACGCCGGCTTCGTCACCGGCTCGACCATGAGCATCAACGGCGGCCAGCATATGTATTGAGGGGGCGTGGCTGGGGTCCGCGCCGCGAGCCGCAAGCTGTCAGCGAAGGGAGCCGTCAAGGTTGGTGAGGCTGCTCCGTGTAATGTCGCCGCAGCCAGTCGGCGCCATAGTCGTTGCGCGGATCACGGACAATCGAATGAACGTGATTGGCTGGCGCATTGGAAGAGGTCGGTTCGCGAATGAATTCGATCAGGATCGATGGTCCGTGTATCCGATACATGAAACGCTGCGAAGGATCGTCAACCGGCCCCCACCAAGCGAAGCGGAGCGCCCCGAGGCCATCGCTTCGAATCGCGGCGCGCTGCGCGAGGGCCGCGTCATCGGTGGCATTGCCCAGATATTCATCGACCAGGCCCAACAGCATGGCCTGCTGGGCCGGAGCCAGCTTCGCGGCGGTTATTCCCGCGAACGCGCCCGGCAGGGGCTTTCCCTTGTCAGCGACCAGCGTGATCGGCACGGGTCCGGGCTGCACCGCCAGCGCGCGCTGGGTGAGGGAAAGACCGGCCATCAGAGCGATCGCCTTGTCGATCTCGTGCTGCAAAGTGCGCCAGCCGGCATAGCGGCCCGATTCGACCTTTTGCGGGGCGGCCCCGAGAAACAGCGGAGTTAACGCGATCCGGCCATCCGCCACCGTGACGTTGATCGCAAGATGGTGGCCGCTCAATGTCCAGCCCCAGTCCGGGTCGTGGGGCGATCCGAACACGACGATCCAGTATTTGCCGGAATCGAACGAATCGACCAGCTGCCGGCGCCGCTCGAGCCCGGCACCGGTGAGATTGGCATCCTGCATGGCGGCCTCAGCGACCGGCCGGAGCACGTCCTCCAGCCACATCACCTGCGCCGCCTTGCCATAGCCCTGGCTGCTTAGCGCTGTGACGAGCAGATCATGGACTGCTGCCCGGTCGGTCGCGGACAGCGAGCGAAGCGGAAGGCCATCGCGGACATGGCCGCTCTCTTGCAGATAATGCCAGTTGGTTCGCGCCGTCCCGTCATCCAGCGGCTTGGTGACCTGCGCCCGCTGCTCGGGGGTCAGTCCGTCGAGAAACCGCTGCGCGGCCTGAGCCATGGCAGCGGCGCCGGGGCCCGTGGGGGGCGCTGCCAGCGAAGGAGCCGCGATTGCCCCGGCCATCGCAAACGCCAAAGCGACCAAACGCCTACTACGCTCAAGCATCCTTTTCCCCCCCCGCTCCCCGCAGACTGATCGCTAGCCCGGGCAAGCCGTCAAGGTCAACGCCGGGCGACAGCCTCGCTTTTTTCAAATCCTCCGCGATGAATGGTCCCGCGGGTATTGCGGGGTTGCTCCCCCGCGGCTCGAGCCGCAAACAGCGGTCGACATGACCGCTCCCTACCACCCGCCGGTCAAACGCTCGCTGGCGATCGACGGGCACAAGACCTCAATCAGTCTCGAACCCGTGTTCTGGGACATGCTCAAGGCGGCGGCTGCGGGCGAAGGTATCGCCATGGCGCAAATGGTGGCGCGGATCGATGCCGAGCGGATCAAGGCCGACCCCGCGCCCGGGCTGGCTGGCGCGATCCGGGTTTGGCTGGTGGCACGAGAAAGGGGCGGCGAGATCGCTCCCGCCGCCCCCGCTCCTCAGGACTGACGATCAATAGTTCGCGGGCGGGTCGCTCGCGGGGAAGCTCTGGTCGCTTTCCTCGTCGGTCTTGGTCCATGCGCCCTTCGGGCTCGAACGCATCGCGTCCGGGCCGGCATCGCGGACGCGAGCATTGCCCTGATTGCCGGCGAAAGCCACCGGCGAGGTCAGGCCGTTCTTCTGATAATAGCGGTAGCCGGCGTAGCCGAGCCCCGCGAGAGCGAGCAGTTTGAGCATGGCGTATTCCTTTCGAACCCTGTCACCCAATGGACGATGGAGCGCGCTGCCGGTTCCCGCTATTCGTCGCTCACCCGCTGGATATCGGCGCCGACCAGTTGCAGCTTCTCCTCGAGCCGCTCGTAGCCGCGGTCGAGGTGATAGATGCGGCGCACCTCGCTGGTCCCCGCGGCCGCGAGCGCGGCGATGATCAGGCTCATCGAGGCGCGCAGGTCGGTCGCCATCACCGCCGCGCCGGTCAGCCGCTCCACCCCCTTGACCACCGCGGTGCGGCCGGAGACCGAAATGTCCGCCCCCATTCGCGCCAGCTCGGGGACGTGCATGTAGCGGTTCTCGAAGATCGTCTCGGTCAGCACGCTGGTGCCCTCGGCGCGGGTGAGCAGGCTCATCAGCTGCGCCTGCATGTCTGTGGCGAGCCCGGGGTAGGGCGCGGTGGTGAGATTGGCGGGCCTCAGCGCGCCGGTCGCCGCCACCCGGACGCCGCGCTTCTCGTCGGTGACGACGACGCCGATGTTGCGCAGCGCGTGGATGGTGGCGCCCATCTCGTCGTAGCGCGCGCCTTGCAGCAGCACCTCGCCGCCGGTGATCGCCGCCGCGCAGGCATAGCTGCCGGCCTCGATCCGGTCGGGCATGACGGCGTAGGTGGCGCCGTGCAGGCGCCCGACCCCGTGGACGGTGAGATCGCTGGTGCCGATGCCCTCGATCTGTGCCCCCATCGCCACCAGCAGATTGCACAGGTCGACGATCTCGGGTTCGCGCGCGGCGTTGAACAGGCGGCAGGTGCCCCGGGCCCGCACCGCGGCCATCAGCGCGTTCTCGGTCGCGCCGACGCTGACGACGGGGAAGTCGAACTCGCCCCCCGCCAGAACGCCGCCGGGCGCGACCGCCTTCACATAGCCCGCGGCGAGCTCGATCCGCGCCCCGAACGCCTCGAGCGCCTTGAGGTGCAGATCGATCGGGCGGTTGCCGATCGCGCAGCCGCCGGGCAGCGACACGGTCGCCTCGCCGGTGCGCGCCAGCAGCGGGCCGAGCACCAGGATGCTGGCGCGCATCCTGCGCACCAGATCGTAGGGCGCGACATTGCTGGTGATCCGCGGCGCCTCGAGTGTCATCACGCGCCCGAAATCCTCGGGCCGGCTGCCCTGGATGACGGTCGTCACGCCGAACTGGTTCATCAGGTGCTGAAAGCCGTCGATATCGGCCAGCCGCGGCAGATTGCGCAGCGTCAGCGGCTCCTCGGTCAGAAGCGCACAGGGAATCAGCGTCAGCGCCGAATTCTTTGCTCCCGAGATCGGGATCGTGCCGGAAAGGCGGTTGCCGCCCGCGATGATGAGCTTGTCCATCGCTTCCCCTAACTTGGGTGGGTGGATAATGTCACGCCTTGCTCTAGGGAACGGTGATTCAGCCCAGGGGGAGCGTTGCATGACGAAACATAAGCCGGTGAGAAAAGCCGTCTTTCCCGTCGCCGGGCTCGGCACGCGGTTCCTGCCCGCGACCAAGGCGATCCCCAAGGAGATGCTGGCCATCGTCGATCGCCCGCTGATCCAATATGCGGTGGACGAGGCGCGCGAGGCGGGGATCGAGCAGATGATCTTCGTCACCGGGCGCGGCAAGACCGCGATCGTCGAGCATTTCGACGTCGCCTACGAGCTCGAGGCGACGATGACGGCGCGCGGCAAGCGGCTGGAGATGCTCGATTCGAGCCGCTTCACCCCCGGCGCGATCATCACCGTGCGCCAGCAGGTGCCGCTGGGCCTGGGCCATGCCATCTGGTGTGCGCGAGCGATCGTGGGCGACGAGCCCTTCGCGATCTTCCTGCCCGACGAGCTGATGGTCGCCCACCCCGGCGGCACGGGCTGCATGAAGCAGATGGTCGAGGCCTACGGCGCGGTCGGCGGCAATCTGATCAGCGTGCTCGAGGTCCCGCGCGAGGAGGTCGGCAGCTATGGCGTGATCGCGCCCGGGCGCCAGGTCTCGGCCGCGCTGACCGAAGTCACAGGGCTGGTCGAGAAACCGCCGGTGGACCGTGCGCCGAGCAACAAGATCATCTCGGGCCGCTACATCCTCCAGCCCGAGGTGATGCGCGTGCTCGAGAGCCAGGGCGAGGGCGCGGGCGGGGAGATCCAGCTCACCGATGCCATGGCGCGGATGATCGGCGCCCAGCCCTTCCACGCCGTCACCTTCGCCGGGCGCCGCTTCGACTGCGGCAGCAAGCTGGGCTTCGTCGAGGCGTCGCTGGCGCTGGCGCTCGAGCGCGAGGACATGGGCGCCCAGGTGCGCGCAATGGCGGAAAGACTGCTCGGGTGAGCCCGCCTCCGTTGCTCGCCGAGTGGCTGGCCGCCATCGGGCTCACCGCGCACCAGGCAATCACGCTCGGCGTACTCGCGGGCGTGATCGCCGCGCTGATTCTCGACCGCTTCCGCGCCGATGTCGTGGCTCTCACCGGCGCCGCGGTCCTGCTGATGACCCGCGCGGTGCGGCCGGTCGATGTCGAGGTCGCCTTCGCCTCGCCCGCGATCATCGCGCTCGCCTCGCTGTTCGTGATCGCCTATGCGATGGAGCGCTCGGGCCTGCTCGACAAGGCGATCGCGGGCGGAATGTGGCTGGCGCGCCGCGCGGGCGCGACCGGCATCTGGATCGTGATGACGCTGTGCGGCGCGGTTTCGGCCTTTCTCAACAACACCCCGATCGTGGTCCTCGCTGCCCCGGTTATCCGCGATGTCTCCGCCGGGGTGGGACGCGATCCGCGGCGCTATCTGATGCCGCTTTCCTACCTGACGGTGCTGGGCGGAAGCTGCACCCTGATCGGCACCTCGACCAATCTGCTGGTCAACGACATGGCGCGCGCCAACGACGTGGTGCCCTTCACCATGTTCGAGATCGCGCCCGTGGGGCTCGCGGTGGCGCTGGCGGGCGGGATATTCCTGTTCCTGTTCTCCGGCCGCCTGATCCGCTTCGACGAGCCGGCCGAAACGCCGGCCACCCCGGCCCTGCTGCTGCCGCGCCACGGCGATCATTCGGCCTCGATCGGCGATGCCGCCGTATTCGCGCCCCAGCATCGCTTCCGCCCGTGGCGCGCCTTCGCTTCGCTCAGCGTGTTCATCGCCGCGATCGCCATCGCATCGGCGGGGATCGCGCCGATCGCGGCCACGGCCTTTGCCGGCGCGGTGCTGCTGATCGTGATCAAGGTGATCGAGCCCGACGAGGCCTATCGCGGCCTGCGCCCCGAAATCCTGATGCTGATCGCGGGGATGGTGGTGATCGGCGTGGCGATGGAGGAGACCGGACTCGCCGGCGCGGCGACAGAGCGGCTGATCGGCATCATCGGACCGATGGGGCCGCTGTTCGCGCTGATCGTGTTCTACGGTGCGGGGCTGTTCCTGACCGAGCTGCTGTCGAACGCCACCGTGGCGGTGCTGCTGACCCCCGTGGCGGTGAGCCTGGCCGAGGGACTGGCGGTCAGCCCCAAGCCGTTCATCGCCGCGGTGATGCTGTCGGCCAGCGCCGCCTTCGCCACGCCGTTCGGCTATCAGACCAACGCGCTGGTCTATCAGATGGGCAAATACCGCTACATGGACTTCGTGCGCGTCGGCCTGCCGCTCGACCTGATCACCTGGGCGGTGGCCTGCGCGGCGATCCCGCTGGTGTTCCCGTTCTGACCGGTTTGGCCGCGCCGAAGCGCGCGACCTGGTAATCGGGGCGCAGCCAGCGGATGCGGCCTTCCGCTTCCTCCCTGGCGCGTTCGGCATTGAGCGCGACGAGACGCCGGACGATCTCGGCGGGCGGCAGCGGCGCGCGGCGCCACTCCTCGCCCCAGCCATAGGCCTCGGCCACCGCCTGGTCGAGCTCGTCGTGCAGCCTGGCGACGATGAAGGCGCGCGCCCGGGTGGCGGCGGCCTCCTGCGCGGGCGGCAGCGTGCCCTCGCGGATCGCGGCGACCAAATTGTAGAGCCCGGTCATGGTGAGGCTGGGGTTCTCGTCGAGCGCCGCCCGCCGCGCGGCGTCGAGACGCCCGGCGATTGCGGCGACGGCTTCGGAGCGGTCGGGGAAGGGGAAGGGGTCGAAGACCTGGGATTTTGAGTAGCGGGGCCGATCCTCGAGAGTCCCGCCGCGCTCCAACGCCCATTCGGCGTGGATGTCCGACGATAGCACCCCGAAATCAGCAGCTTCCGGGGAAGCAATCACTACGATCATGTTGTCCGCCAACACATTGTCGTCGAGCCAAGTGAACACTCGGTGCTTCGAGGTTTCGGTCGTGCCGATGTAGTGCTCCAACCCCTCAAGCGCCGGCCGCAGCTCCGTCCGAGGTTTCCCGAAAACCCACCAGGTCTGTAGATAGGCCCTAGCATCTGCCGTTGGGGACTTTTCGACTTGCTCCGCGCGCCCCGCCCGCACCGTCTGCAACAGGTGCTGATAGACCTCGGGAAACCGCTCCATCACCTCCTGCTCGCTGAGCCCGAACAGGTCGATCACCATCGCCCCGCGCGGGCGTTGGAGGAGGTCGCGGCCGTTGCGGTATTCGCGGATGTGCGCCTCGAGCCCGGGCCGCGTCCCCAGCCCCAGCTCGCGCGCCCTGGCCGGGGTGACGATGAACCCCGCGCCGTGGAGCTTGACGCCGGGCGAGCACAACCCCTGATTGGCCTTGAGCGGAACGACCTGCGTCACGTCGGTTCCCACCGACAAATCGGCGTTGATCCGTCCGCGCGCCTCGCGCTCCTCGAGCGCCGGCTCGTCGGTATCGAGGCCCGCCTCGCCCACGATCTCGATCAGGCGCCCCTCGCCCGGCCCGGCCTCCGCCACGGTCATCGCGATGCGGACGGCGGCGGCGTCTCTGGTGGCGCGGGTCCACGGATGGTCGGGAATCGCGAGCGTGAGGTGGAGCTTATCAAGCCCCTCCCCTGAAGGGGAGGGGGATTGAGCCAGCCACCCTTCGATCACCCGCCGCGAAAACACCTGGGTGATCGAATTGGTGGTCACGAAGCCGAACCGCTTGAGCCGGGTTCCGGGGCGGGTGAGGATCTCCGCCGCGCGGTCCCACCACTGCATCACGAAATCGGCCGATTTGGGCACCCTCGGGTTCGCCTTCCACAGCGTCTCGGCATAGGCGCCGCCGAGCCGGTCGCGGATGTCCTTGCCGCCGATGAAGGGCGGGTTGCCGACGATGAATTCCGCCTCGGGCCATTCCGGTGGGCGGGGGTTGGCCGTATCGGGCTCTCCCGCGGCGGTGCGCACGAGCACCGCGTCGTATCCCCCGTGGGTGCCCTGGTTGATGTTCGAGAGCGGCGGCAGCACCGGCTCGCCGATCGCCTCGGGCGTGTTGGCGAGGCGGAAGCGCAACCAGCCGATCCACAGCACCAGCTCCGCGATCACCGCCGCGCGCGGATTGAGCTCGAGCCCGAGGAACTGGTTGGGATGGACCGCCGGCGCGAGCGCGCCGCCCAGCCCGATCACGAACTGGCGCACCTCCGATTCCAGCCGCAGCAGGTTCTCCATCGCGACATAGAGGAAGTTGCCGGTGCCGCAGGCGGGATCGAGAATGCGCAGATCGGCGAGCCGCGCATGGAAGGCGCAGGCGAGCGCGATGGCTTGCTCAAGCCCCTCCCCTTCAGGGGAGGGGTTGGGGTGGGGCCTGTCGGCGGGGTCAAGCGCCGCGCCGCTCGACAGGCCCCACCCCTCCGCCGCTTCGCGGCTCCTCCTCTCCCCTGGAGGGGTGGGGCTTTTCCGGTCCAGCGCCGCCCGCGCCCGCGCGAGAACCTCAGCCCATTCCGCCTCGAGCACGTCCATCACGGTCGCCTGGACCAGCCGCTGGACATAGGGGCGCGGGGTGTAATGCGCGCCCAGCTTCGCGCGCTCGGACGCGGTCAGCACCTGTTCGAGCAGCGTGCCGAAGATCGCCGGCTCGACCGCGCGCCAGTCCTGGTCGGCGGCGATGCGCAGCTCGCGTTTCGAGGAGCCGTCGAGGTCGAAGACCTGCGCGCCCGAAAACAGATTGCCGTTGAAATATTTGACCACCGCATCGCCATGCGACCAGTAGCGGTTGACCGGATGCGGATCGTTCATCCGGCTCCACAGGTCCTTGAGGCCCGTGCGCCAAAAATTGTCCGAGCGGTCTTCCGCGTCCTTGAGAAAGGTCTTGAAGCTGTCCTTCGGCAGCAGCGCGACGTCCTCGGCGAACATGCAGAACAGCGTGCGCATCAGGAACAGGCTGGTCGCCTCGATGCCGAGCGCGAGAGTGACATCGCCGCCGCGCGCGTCGCGCTGGTTCTTTTCGAGTTGTGCCGCCACTCGGCTGAGGCGTTCGGCGATATCGCGCGTGACGCGCGCGGCGCGGCTGCGCGGGTCGATACTGGCAGGCTCGCTCCAGATCGCGCGCAGCGTATCGGCGGCGGTGCGCTCGACGCCCGCGATCTCGGCCTCGCTGGCAAGGTCTGCCAGCGCGATGCGATAGCCGCGCTCGTCGGGGAAGGGGCGATAGCCACGCCCGTTGCCGGCGAAGTCGAAATAGAGCTCGAAGGCGCGGCCGATGTCGGCGACGATCAGGAACGGCGGGGTGGCGTGATCGTCGGGCAGGGCGAGCGCGTAGCGTTGCGCCTGGAGCCGTGCGTCCTCCATCAGCCGGTCGTAGCGGCGGCGGGGCTTGGCAGCGGTCGGGACGGTTCGCACCGGCGCGCCGAACAGGTCGAACTCGGTTACGGTTGGCGGGTCTTCCGCCGGCTCGTCGGGCGGGGTCTCGTCCTGCGCGAGCTGGCTCTGCTTGGCTTCGAGAATGAAGTGACCGCGCTTGTAGAGGTCGATCCGCTTGGTGCCCTTGCCGCCGTAGATTGCCTCGGACCTGACCGGCGCTTCGAACCGGAAGTTTTCCGCCGGGACGCCGTGATCGCCCGGCGAGGCGACGCCGAGCGCCTGCATCAGCTCGGTCAGGAACTGCTGGTATTCGGCGCGCTCGCCGGCCTTTTCCTTGCCGAGCCATTTCTTGAGCAATGCGTCGATCGTCACCCGGCGTCCCCTCGCCGCCCGCTCTAGCGCCGCCCGCCTTGCATGCAAGGCGGGGCGAAGTTCGCGCCCGTCGCCTAGCGCGGCGGCGCGGTGGCGGGTGGGCGCGGCGAGGGGCGGGCGGCGGGCGGCGGCGCGGCCGGCTGGCGCGAGCGGGCGGGGGCGGCCCCGGTCGCCTGGTCGAGGAAGTCGTCGCCCACCGCCTGGCTGCTGTCGTCGGCGGCCTGCTCGCCCTCGATGGGGAAGGCGGGCTGGTCGCGGCGGGCGTCGGCCTCGGCGGGGCTGCCGGCATCGCCTGCCGCGGGTTCGGCCCGGCCGCGCTCGACCAGATTGCCCTGCTCGTCGATGAAGTAGTAGTCCTCGGGATTGCCGTGCATCGCCTCCTCGTCGGGCTCGAGCTGCCAGTCGGGCAGCTTCAGTTCGGTCTCGAACTGCTCGACCGGGCGCTTGGCCACGGCATAGCGCATGAAGGCGGCGAAGGCGCGCGCCGGGGCGGTGCCGCCCTGGAGCCCGGGCACCACGCGGCTGTCGTCGCGCCCCATCCACACCCCGGTGGTGATGCCGCTCGAGAAGCCGACGAAGTAGCCGTCCTTGTTCGAGGAGGTCGTGCCCGTCTTGCCCGCGACCGGCCGCCCGATCTGCGCCGCGCGGCCGGTGCCGGTGTTGACCGCGGTCTGGAGCAGGTCGGTGATGCCCGCGGCGACATAATCGGGCACCAGCTGGACCGAATTGGCGCGCTCGTGACGGTAGAGCACCTCGCCGCTCGCGGAGGTGACCTTGAGGATGCCGTAGGGCTCGATCGAGGCGCCCTTGTTCGAGACCGCGGCGAAGGCCCGGGTCATGTCGATCAGGCGGACCTCGTTCGAGCCCAGCACCATCGAGGGGTAGGTGGAGATCGGGGTGGTGATCCCGAAGCGCCGCGCCATCGAGGCCACGGTGCCGAAGCCGACCTCGTTGCCGAGCTGCGCGGCCACGGTGTTGATCGAATAGGCGAAGGCGGTTCTGAGGTCGATCTCCCCCACGTTTCGGCCCGAGGAGTTGCGCGGGCTCCAGCCGTCGATGGTGACGGGGGTATCGACCACGCGGTCGTCGGGCTTGTAGCCGGCCTCGAGCGCGGCGAGATAGACGAACAGCTTCCATGCGCTGCCCGGCTGGCGCAGCGCATTGGTGGCGCGGTTGTAGTTGGTCTTGACGTAGTCGGTCCCGCCGACCAGCGCGAGCACTGCCCCGTCGCGGTCCATGCTGACGAGCGCTCCTTGCGCGCCGCGCGGCGAATTGGCGGCGATCGCGGCGGTGGCGGCGCGCTGCATGCCGGGGTCGATCGTGGTCCACACCTCGATCGGCTCGCTGGTCTCGGGCAGCAGCAGCTCGAGCTGGGGCAGCGCCCAATCGGTGAAGTAGCGTGCCGAGTTCTGCGCCTGGCCGGCCTTGAGCTTGACGGTCGAGGGATCGACTTGCGCCTGCGCGGCGGTGATGTAGCCCTGCTCGCGCATCAGCGCCAGCACCACCTCGGCGCGCCCCACCGCGGCGTCGATGTCGGCCGTGGGCGAGTAGTTGCTCGGCGCCTTCACCATCCCCGCGATGATTGCCGCCTCGGCCACGCTCAGCCTGGTGCTGGGATGGCTGAAGAAGGTCCGGCTGGCGCTGTCGATGCCATAGGCGCCGCCGCCGAAATACACCTTGTTGAGATAGAGCTCGAGGATCTGCTGCTTGGAGAACTTGGCCTCCAGCGCCAGCGCCAGCACCCCCTCGCGCAGCTTGCGATCGAGCGAGCGGTTGGAGTTGAGGAACACGTTGCGCGCGAGCTGCTGAGTGATCGTGCTGGTGGCGGAGATGCGCTCATCGCCGCTGACCGCGATATAGAGCGCGCGGGCGAGGCCGAGCGGATCGACGCCGGGGTGCATGTAGAAGCGCCGGTCCTCCACCGCCACCATCGCGTCCTTCATCACTTGCGGGATGCGCGCGAAGGGGATCCACTCGCCGTAATTCGGGCCGAGCTCGGCGATCTCGCTGCCGTCGCGCGCGCGGACCACGATGGTCTGGCCGTTCTGGGTCGCCTTCAGCTGGTAGAAGGTCGGCAGGCTGCGCGCCGCGAAGGCGACCGCGATACCGAGAAACAGCGCGCCCAGCAGCGCCAGCGCGCCGCCCCACAGCGCGATCCGCTTCATCCAGAATCCGAACCGGCCGGGTTCGCCATCGCCTGCCGCTCGCCGGCGCGCGGCGCTGCGCTTTTCGCGCTCGGCCAGTTCACGGGCCTTGGCGCGGCGGCTGCCTCTCTTGTCCATGCGCGGCCCGGCCCGTCCTCAGCTCTCGGGCTTGGGCGCGAAGTCGAGCGCGGCGGAGTTGATGCAGTAACGCAGGCCCGTCTCGCCCGGCCCGTCGGGAAAGACGTGGCCCAGATGGCCGTCGCATCCGGCGCACAGCACTTCGGTGCGGACCATCCCGTGGCTCGTGTCGCGATGCTCGGCAACCGCATCGCCCGCGGCCGGCGCGGTGAAGCTGGGCCAGCCCGATCCGCTGTCGTATTTGGCGTCGCTCGTGAACAGCATCTGCCCGCAGGCGGCGCAATGATATTCGCCGGGCTGCTTGGTGGTGTCGTACCTGCCGGTGAAGGCGCGCTCGGTGCCTTTCTCGCGCAGCACATGGTACTGCTCGGGCGTCAGCTTCGCGCGCCACTCGGCGTCGCTCAGGTTCGGTTTAACGGTCATGTTCCAGCTCCAGATTGGTCCCTGGCGGCCTGGCGTAGCCGGAATCGCCGGCTTGCCATTGGTCCGCCAACGCAGGGATGTCGGTGCGGCAATCCATCACGCATCGACCAGCGCGTAATGCGACGGCGGATGAATCCCTTCCATCTTCTCGGCGAGCAGCGGGCGGAAGCTGGGACGGCTCTTGAACACCGCATACCAGGCCTTGGTCTGCTCGTGCCCGGCCCAGTCGATCCCGCCGAGATAATCGGCCACCGAGAGCTGCGCCGCGGCGGCGAGATCGGCCAGGCTGAGCATCGGACCTGCCAGCCAGTTGCGCGTGTCGACCAGCCAGTCCAGGTAATAGAGGTGCTCGTGCGCGGCCTTCATCGCCTGGCGCAGCGCCCGCGAATCGGGCGGCTGGCGAGTCACGACGCGCTTCAGCATCTTCTCCTGGAGAAGCGGGCCGGTGACATCGCTGTAGAAGCTCTCGTCAAACAGCGCGACGAGCCGGCGGATTTCGGCGCGCGCGGCGCTGCTTCCGGAGATGAGCGGGCTGCGCTCGACGGTCTCCTCGAGATATTCGCAGATCGCGCGGCTGTCGGCCAGAGCGATGCCGCGGCCCGGATCGGCGAGCACCGGCACGCGCCCGGCATGATTGATGCGCGCCAGCTCCTCGCTCTTCTCCCACGGGTGGGTGCGGACCAGCTCATAGGCGATGTTCTTCTCGCCCATCACCAGCCGTACCTTGCGGCTGAAGGGGCAAAGCGGGAATTGATGGAGCTGCCACATGTGTGGAGCAAGCCTGTGGACCATCGGTCCGGCAAAATCCACTGTCGCGCCGCGGTTTTGAACGCGCGATCAGGGCCGCTCGGCCGGTAGGGCCGCGCGAATCCGCTCGGCCGCCTCGCGCAATTGCGGGAGAAGGCCGGCAAAGGCGCCGCTCATGCCCGCCATCGCGCCCATCGCGCGCGGGAGCTGGCGTTCGATCTGGCGGGGCACCTCGCCCGCGCCGGGCGACATCTTGCGCAGCGTGGCGTCGGGATCGATCCGGCGCGGATCCTCGCCCGCGGCCTCGGCCAGGGGTCCGATGATCGGAGCGAGCGGGATGTCGAGCAGCACCTCGGCCATCGCCCCCATCGCGCGTGCCATCGCCTGTTGCCGGACGGGATCGCCCAGCGTCCGCGCCATCCTGTCCAGCGCGGGGTCGCTCTGGGCCGCCGCGGCGGGCGCGGCAAGCGGAAGCAGGGCGGAGGCGAGAATCAGGCGGCGCATGACGGGGTCCCTCGGGAATCGAGCGCGGGCGCTAGCCCCCCGCCGCTGAACGCAGGGTGAAAAGTTACAGGCCCGCCGCCTCCAGCAGCGGCAGGCATTGCGGCATCGCCGCGGCCACTGTGCCGGGGCGCTGAAGCGCGGGCACTTCGCGCATGGCGAGCGCGGCAAGCGTTTCCCGGCTGGCCCGGGTCTCGTCCATCAGCTGCGCAGTGACGCGTACGAAATATTCCTTTCCGCGCGTGCCGAGACCGGGCCAGCGCGCTGCTTCGGGGCTGCGCCCGGCCTGCATCGCGGCGCCGAGCGCGAACACGACGCCGCACCGCAGCGCGGTTGCCTGCAGCGCGGTAAGCGCCGGCGGCGCCGGGGGCATTGCGGCGGGCGGCGCGGCAGCCGGGGCGGCGGCGAGGGCGAGGGGGGCGAGGAAGACGGGCATGGCACCGTCGTAGACTGCCGAAGCTGAACCGCAAGCGGCGCTTGCCGCGTCATGGCTCGCCGCCTAGCGATGGTGGCAAGGAGAGCAGATTCGTGAAGAGCGCTTGTGAAAACTAGGGCCGCGGTCGCATTCGAGGCCAGGAGGCCGCTGGAGATCGTCGAGCTCGATCTCGAGGGGCCCAAGGCAGGCGAGGTGCTGATCGAGATCAAGGCGACGGGTATCTGCCACACCGACGCCTACACGCTCGAAGGGTTCGACAGCGAAGGCATCTTTCCCAGCGTCCTCGGTCACGAAGGCGCCGGGATCGTGCGCGAAGTCGGCGCCGGCGTGACCAGCGTGAAGCCCGGCGATCACGCGATCCCGCTCTACACCCCGGAATGCCGCCAGTGCAAAAGTTGCCTCAGCGGCAAGACCAATTTGTGCACCGCGATCCGCGCCACCCAGGGCAAGGGGCTGATGCCCGACGGGACCACGCGGTTCAGCCACCGGGGCAAGCCGATTTATCACTACATGGGCTGCTCCACCTTTTCGAACTTCACCGTCCTGCCCGAGATCGCGGTGGCCAGGATCCGCCAGGACGCTCCGTTCCACACTGCGTGTTACATCGGCTGCGGAGTCACCACCGGAGTGGGCGCGGTGGTCAACACCGCCAGGGTGCAGGTGGGCGACAATGTCGTGGTGTTCGGCCTGGGCGGGATCGGATTGAACGTGGTGCAGGGCGCGCGGATGGCCGGAGCTGATCGGATCGTGGGCGTCGACATCAACCCCGAGCGCAAGCTCTGGGGCGAGCATTTCGGCATGACCGACTTCGTGAATCCGCGCGAGGTCGACGATGTGGTCGCCACCATCGTGGCCCTGCTCGACGGCGGGGCGGACTACAGCTTCGACTGCACCGGCAACACCGATGTCATGCGCCAGGCGCTCGAATGCTGCCATCGGGGCTGGGGCACCAGCGTGATCATCGGTGTTGCGGAGGCCGGCAGGGAGATCGCCACGCGCCCGTTCCAGCTCGTCACCGGGCGCAACTGGCGCGGCACCGCGTTCGGCGGCGCGAAGGGCCGGACCGACGTGCCAAGGATTGTCGACTGGTATATGGACGGCAAGATCCAGATCGACCCGATGATCACCCACGTTCTCACGCTCGAGGAGATCAACAAGGGTTTCGAGCTGATGCACGCAGGCGAGAGCATCCGCAGCGTGGTGGTGTACGACTGAGAGGGAGAAACGCGATGTTTAGTCACATGATGGTCGGTTCCAACGATCTCGAACGGTCCAAGAGGTTCTACGACGCCGTCTTCAAGGCGATGGGCGGGCGCGAAGGAATCGTCGATCCCAAGGGACGGCTGTTCTACCACCACAACGGCGCCTCCTTCCTCGTCACCAAGCCGATCGACGGCGCGCCTGCCACGCATGGCAACGGTTGCACGATCGGCTTCGCGATGACTCCCGAACAGGCCGACGCCTGGCACCGCGCGGGAGTCGAGAACGGCGGCACCGCGGTCGAGGACCCGCCGGGCGTGCGCGAAGGCGCGGGCATGAAGATGTATCTCGCCTATCTGCGCGATCCCGACGGCAACAAGCTGTGTGCGCTGCACCGGATGGAAGCCTAGCGTCAGGAGCCGTTGCGGGTACTGACCCTAAGGCCAGCGGCCGAGCTCGAACAGCGCGAACTCGGCGCGCCAGTTGGCGCCCGGGCCGGCGAGAGCCGTGCCTCCCGAGAAGAACCAGCGGCGGCGGATGGCGATACCCATCGCCTCAGTCAGCGCCTCGAAATCGGCCACTGTCACATGATGGATGTTGCGTGTCTCGTACCAGCTTAGCGGCAGCGCGCGCGTGACCGGCATTCGCCCGCTCCACAACAGCGCCGCGCGCGTGCGCCAGTGAGCGAAATTGGGAAAGCTGACGAAGGCGCTCCGGCCCACCCGCAGCAGCTCGCCCAGCAGACGGTCGGGGCGTTGCGCGGTCTGGAGGGTCTGGCCGAGCACGGCGTAATCGAAGGCGCCGTCGGGATAGTCGGCGAGGTCGCGCTCGGCATCGCCCTGGACCACGCTGAGCCCGCGCGAAACGCACTCGGCGACCAGCGCCGCGTCGATCTCCATGCCCCGCGCATCCACGCCCTTGGCGTCGCGCAGCGAGGCGAGCAGCGCGCCGTCGCCGCAGCCGACATCGAGCACGCGCGTTGTGGGCGCGATCTGCTCGGCGATCACCGCAAGATCGGGCCGGAGCGTCATGACAGGAACCCCCTTACCACCCGGTCGAGCGCGGGCACGTCGAGCAGGAAGCTGTCGTGGCCGTGCGGCGCCGAGAGCTCGACGAAGCTCACGCGCGCCCCGGTGGCATTGAGCGCGTGGACGAGGTGACGGCTTTCGGCGGTGGGATAGAGCCAGTCGCTGTCGAAGCTGACCACGCAGAAACGCGCCGTGGCGTTTGCAAAGGCTTCGGCGAGCAGCCCGCCGTGCTCTTCGGCAAGGTCGAAATAGTCCATGGCACGGGTGATGTAGAGATAGCTGTTGGCATCGAAGCGCTTGGTGAAGCCGCGGCCCTGGTGGCGCAGATAGCTTTCGACCTGGAAATCGGCGTCGAAGCCGAAGCTCTTGGCGCCCCTGGTGCCATCCGGCCGGTCCTGGAGGGAGCGCCCGAACTTGTCGGTCAGCCCGTCCTCGGACAGATAGGTGATATGCGCCGCCATGCGCGCGACCGCGAGGCCGGCGTCGGGCGCATTTCCGGAGTAGTAATTGCCGCCGCTCCAGTTGGGATCGGCCATGATCGCTTGCCGCCCGACCTCGTGAAAGGCGATATTCTGCGCCGAATGGCGCGCGCTGGTGGCGATGGCGAGCACGCGGGCGGCCCGTCCGGGCCAGTTGGCGGCCAGGCTCAGTGCCTGCATCCCGCCCATCGAGCCGCCGACCACGGCATGGAGCTGCGCAATTTCGAGGGCATCGAGCAGGGCGATGTGCGCGCGGACCATGTCGCGGATGGTGATGACGGGAAGGCGCATCGCCAGCGGCGCGCCGTCGGCAGCGCGGCTCGCCGGTCCCGTCGAGCCCATGCAGCTCCCGATGACATTGGCACAGATCACCTGGAAGCGGCCCGTATCGATCGGCTTGCCCGGACCCACCATCCGGTCCCACCACCCCGGCCTGCCCGTGACGGGATGCACGCCCGCGACATACTGATCGCCGGTGAGCGCGTGACAGATCAGGATCGCATTCGTCTTGTCCGCCGCGAGCTCGCCATAGGTTTCGAACGCGATTGTCGCCCGCTCGAGCATACCGCCACCATCGAGCGGAAGCGGATCGGGAAGTACCAGCGAACGATGAGCTGCGGACATGCCCCGCGCTTAACCGCTGCTCCGGTGCTTGTCGAAGGGGGCTTTTGCGTTAAGGGGCGGCCATGACCGGCCCTGCGCTCAAACCCTGGATCGAGCCCATCCGTCCCTATGCGCCCGGAGCGTCCGAAGGCGCCGGCGGCGTGCCGCTGGTGAAGCTGTCCTCGAACGAGAACCCTTACGGCTGCAGCCCGCTGGCCGCCGCCGCGCTCGCCGCTCCGCGCCAGCCCGCGCTCTACCCCGATCCGGACGCGACCCGGCTGCGCAGCGCGATCGGCGTGGAGCATGGCATCGATCCGGCGCGGATCGTATGCGGCACGGGCTCGGGCGAGCTGCTCCACTGTGCGGTGCAGGCTTTCGCCGGTCCCGGCGACGAGGTGCTGTTCTCGCGCTATTCCTTCTCGCTCTATCCCTTGCTGGCACACAAGGTCGGGGCGGATCCGGTGTTTGCCGCCGCCGAGGACTACGCGGCCTCGGTCGACGCGCTGCTTGCCGCGGTGACGCCGCGGACCCGCGCGGTGCTGCTCGACAACCCGAACAATCCGGTCGGGAGCTGGCTCACCGAGACCGAGGTCACGCGGCTCCACGCGGGCTTGCCGGATGACGTGCTGCTGGTGATCGACCAGGCTTACGCCGAATATCTCGCGCCCGGCGCGGATGACGGCGGTCTCGCGCTCGCGGCGCGGCAGGCCAACGTGCTTGTGACGCGGACCTTTTCCAAGGCCCATGGCCTGGCCGGCGAGCGCGTCGGCTGGGCGACCGGAGCGCCCGCGCTGATCGATGCGCTCAACCGGCTGCGCGGCGCGTTCAACGTCAGTTCCAGCGGGCAGGCAGCGGCGCTGGCCGCGCTCGGCGATGCAGCGTTCGTTGCCCGCAGCGCCCGCGACAACGCCGCCGTGCGCGCCGAGTTCGAGCGTGCGATTGCGGGCCTGGGCAACCGCGGCCTGCGCGCGATCCCGAGCAGCGCCAATTTCGTGCTGGTGCTGTTCGAAGGCGCGCTGAGCGCCGCCGCGGCCCTGTCGGCGCTCGAAGCGGGCGGCTATGCCGTGCGCCATCTCCCGGGGCAGGGTCTGGGCCATGCGCTGCGGATCACGATCGGAGCACGCGCCGACATGGCTCAGGTCGCCGCCATCCTCGCGCGCGCCGCCGGGGATGCAGGCTAGCGATTGAGGGCGTTGATCGCGTCCAGCACGCGCGCCTCGATCTCCTCGCGCGGCAGGCCGGGCGGGATCGCCTCGCCGAAGCGGTAGGTGACGGGCCGGCGCTGCTTGAGCCAGCGGTGGTAGGTCGGCCCGCTGTCGACCGCGACCGGCACGACCGGCAGCCCCAGCACCTTGTAGAGCCCGGCGAACCCCGCCTGAAGCACGCGCCGCTCTCCGTGCGGGACCCGGGTGCCTTCGGGAAAGATGACGAGCGGGCGCCCTTCCGCCACCGCCGCCTTGGCCCGGCGCATCATCGTCATCAGCGCCTTGGCCCCCGCATCGCGGTCGACCTCGATCAGGCCGTAGGCGCGCGCCACCGTTCCCCACACCGGAATGCGGAACAGCTCGGCCTTGGCGAGCACGACCGGCAGCGGCAGCAGCGCGCAGGTATCAATCGCCTCGAAGAAGCTTTCGTGCTTGATCGCATATAGCGCGGGCTGCGCGCTTGGCGCGCCCTCGATCCTGACCGGGGCGCCGAGCAGATGCCGCATGCTCCAGCGCTGGAGCCTGCTCCAGGCATGGACGATGCGGCGGAACAGCCGCTGGTCGAGGCGGCTGGTGATATGGGCGCCAACGGTGATGAGGGCGGAGCCGAGGTAGAACACGAGGTAGAAGGCGAGATTGCGGAGCAGGAGCATGGCGTCAGCCTCGCCACCCCTGCGTGACCAGCGCGGCAAGCAGCTTGTTGTATTCGAGGTAGAGCTGACCCAGCGCCGGGTCGGAGGGGACCGCGTCCTCGATCACCGCAACTGTCGCGGGGATGGAATGGCGCAGCTCGGCCGCGGCCCGGCGCATGTGCCAGTCGGTGGTGACGAGGCGCACGGTGCGCACGTCGTTGCTGCTCAGCCACTGCGCCGCTTCGCCGGCGTTGCTGCGCGTATCGACCGCGAGGAAGCCCAGTGTCACGCAGCAGCGCATTTCGCGTGGGCGCACGCCGAACTCCCGGGCGAACTCGGGGGGCTTGACTTCGGGATCGACGCCCGAGACGAAAATGCGCTTGGCATCGCCATCGCGCAGGACTTCGAGCCCGCGCGCGATCCGTCCCGGCCCGCCGGTCGGCACGAGCACGGCATCGGTCTTGGCATGTCCGATCGGCCCCGGCAGCGTGACCGCGAAATAGAGAAAGCCGGTGGCGTAGATAAGCGCCAGGAAACCGGCGAGACGGGCAATCACAACATCCTCCCCAGCCGCGTCATCACCGTGCGGCGCGCAGTGAGAAGGGCAATGCCGGTCATTATGACCGGGACCAGGGCGACGAGCAACCAGTCGACCGGCGCCAGCGCGCCGCTGTCGACCATCCCCGATTCAAGCGCCGAGAAGCGCATGCCGAGCAATGCCAGCACGGCCGCGCCCAGCGCCAGGCCGAGCGCGCCGCCCAGCGCGGCATCGGCGAGCACGGAGCGTTGGAACAGCCGTGCGATCTGCGCGTCGCCCGCGCCGAGATGGTGGACGATCTCGATCGTCTCGCGGTTGGCGTCGAACGCGTTGCGCGCCGCCAGCCACACCGCCGCCGCGCTCGCCAGCGTCAAGAGCACGATCAGCGCCATCGCCAGCCAGCGCAGCGCGCGGATGGCGCCGAACACCGGCCCGAGCCAGTCGGCCTGGGCCTCGAGCCGCGCGGCCGGGGCGACGCGCGCGAGAGCGCCGCGCAGCGCGGCGAGCGTCCGTTCGTCGGCGGGCGCCGCCAGCCGGACATCGATCAGGGCCGGCATCGTCAGCGCGTCGGACCCGGCCGCCGCGCCGAGCCATGGTTCCACCAGCTCCGCCAGCTCGTCCTCGGGCACGAGCCGCACGCTGGCGACGGCGGTGTCCCGCGCGAGCACATCGAGCGCCGCGCGCGTCTGGACGCTGCGGGCGGCGCGATCGGCCTCGACGATCTGCACCGTCAGGCCGCCTTCGAGCCCGGCCTGCGCGCGGGCCGCGAAATTGGCCAGCGCCAGCGCGCCCCCGGCCGCCAGCACGCTGAGCGCGACCATGATCGCGATTACCCAGGGGATCGGTCCGCCCAGCCGGCTCGCCGGGAGGATCTGCCCCCCCCGTGGGTCCGCCTTCAAGGGATGGGCGCGCGCTTTTGCACGCGCAAAGACCGGCGGCACCTTCATGAACGCGCCGGCGCGGCTTGGCGGCGCGGCGGGTAGCGCAGCGCTCCGGTGGGATCCGACAGGCGGCCGTGATCGAGGCGCATGATCAGCGAATCCGGCACCTTGCGCAACAAATGGACATCGTGCGTCGCCACCAGCACGGTGGTGCCGAGGCGGTTGAGCGCCTCGAACAGCCGCAGCAGCTTCAGCGCCATGTCCGGGTCCACATTGCCGGTGGGTTCGTCCGCCACCAGCAGCTCGGGCCGGGCAATCACCGCGCGTGCGATCGCCACGCGCTGCTGCTCCCCGCCCGAGAGCGTGGCCGGCCGCGCGTCGGACCGCGTTCCCAGCCCGACCCATTCGAGCATGTCGGCGACCGGCTGGCGCAGCTCGGCCTCGGTCACGCCCGAGAGCCGCAGCGGCAGCGCGATGTTGTCGAAGGCCGACAGATGCGGAACGAGGCGGAAGTCCTGGAACACCACCCCCAGCCGCCGGCGCAGCGCCGGAAGCCGGTCGCGCGGCAGCGTGATGACGTCGCTGCCGAACATCCGCAGCGCCCCGCGCGAGGGGCGCTGCGCCAGGTAAAGCAGCTTGAGCAGCGAAGTCTTGCCCGCGCCGCTCGCTCCGGTGAGGAAATAGAACCGGCCCGCGTTTAGCGTGAAGGAAAGGTCGCTCAGAACCTCCCCCCCGGTGCCATAGCGCAGCCCGACATTGTCGAAGCGCACGATGTCGTCGCTGCCGGCCATCAGCGGGCCGGGGCCGCCGCAGGAACCGTCGGATCGCGGGGAGAGAGAGCGAAACGCGTCACCCGGGGGCTATAGCCATGCAGCGATGTGGAAAAAAGCCGTGCGGGGCCAGTGTCGACAGCCCGCGCGCTTGTGGCGATTCGCGCCGGTGCATAGACTCGGCGCCATAATGATAATCGCCTGCCCCGCGTGCGCCACGCGCTACGTCGTGCCCGACAGCGCGATTGGCCCCGAAGGCCGCACTGTCCGCTGCGCGAAGTGCCGGCATAGCTGGTTCCAGGATGGCCCCACGCTCGCCGAGCCGATCGCCGCGGCCTATGCGCCTCCCGCAGCCCGGCGCGAAGCCCCGCCTCGTGCGCCGGCATCGGCCGCGCCCGCTTCCGCAGAGGCGCGAAGCCCGCGGGCGGACGAGACCCTGCCGGGCGGGGCGCGCACGGCCGCGCCTGCTCCGCCGGTGCGCAGCGAGCCGGCACCTGCCGCTCCGGACCACGCGCGGCGTGAGGCCGTCCGGCCGGCATGGATCGACGAGGACGAGGATCACGGTCCGCCCACCGGCCCGACAGAGCCCGCGCGCGATCCGCCGCCGATTGCGGCGCCGCCGACCCCGGACATGCCGCCTCCGCTCGAGCGGGCCGCCGAGGTCCGGCGCGACGAGCCGTCCTTCGACGAGGACGAGGTCTCGCAGTTCGACCACACTCCGCCCTTTCGCCCGCGCCGGAACTGGGTGCGGTGGCTGACCTGGGGCGCGGGCGGCTTCGCCGCGCTCGCGCTGGCGGCGGTGGTCGCGATGTCGACGCTCGGCCTGCCCTCGTGGGTGCCGATCGAACGGCCGCTGTTCGGGGCGGATCCCGGCCTCAGGGTAGAATTCCCCGCGAGCGAGCAGGAGCGCCGGACGCTGCCCAATGGCGCCGAGTTCTTCGGCGCGCGCGTAATCGTCGCCAACGACAGCCGCGAGACAAGGCGCGTTCCGCCGCTGCTGATCGTGCTGCGCGATTCGCGCGAACGCGTGGTCTATAGCTGGGAACTGGTGCCGCCGCAGCGCACGCTCGCGCCGGGCGAATCGATGACGATCAACGAGGCGATGACCGATGTGCCCAAATCGGCTGTTTTCGCCGATATCGGATGGGCGCCGCGCTGACCAAACCGGCGCTCGGGCGGGCCGGGGTTTGAGGGCTTGCCCGGGGCTATGGTGGCTGCTAGGGGCGCGCTCCTACCGGCGCTGGGCACCTGTCCGCGCAACACCATGTGCGGTCGTGGCGGAATTGGTAGACGCGCAACGTTGAGGTCGTTGTGGGCGCAAGCCCGTGGAAGTTCGAGTCTTCTCGACCGCACCAGATCGGGCCGATTGCGTGGCTTGCTCGCCGGCGGCGCGGCGGTCAGTCGCCGGGGCTCACGACCCAGAAACCCCCCGCCCGGAGCTTTCGCACGCGGCCTAGGCAGGTGCCGGCTTCGTAAATCCGCGCTTCGCGGCCGTTGCAATAGCGATCGACCGCGAGAAGGACGGATTGGGGCCCATTGCCTTCGAATTCGATGAGGCTCCGCCGCTGTCGCCGCTCAGAGCCCGCCGGCTCGAAGTGGCGGGGCTGGGGACCACCACGGGCTATCGCCTGCCGATGACTCAGGAGCAGATCGCCGATTGCGCGGGGTTGACCGCGGTGCATGTCAACCGCACGCTCAAGCAGCTCGAGGCGGAGGGGCTGATCGTGCTTCACAAGCGCTTTGACGAGAGTCCCGATTGTTCGCGGGCCCGCGGGCGAAGGGCAGAGGCCAGGACGGCGTGGAGCGGGTAAGGGGAATCGAACCCCTCTAGCTAGCTTGGAAGGCTAGTGCATTACCACTATGCTATACCCGCGCCCGGCGGCGCAGATGCCACCGATGGGCGGCGCGCGTCAATCGCTCTTGAGGCTCGGCCGCCGCTGCGGAGGCTTCTCGTCGCGCGGCTCATGCCCCGGAAACGCCATCAGCGCGGTGGCGGCCACAGCGATCCGGGCCAAGGCGGCGGCGCCGCCCAGCTCGGGCAAATCGATCACGAACACGGCGTGGTCCACCCGCGCGCCGGCCAGGCGCAGCAGCTCGGCGGCGGCGCGCGCGGTCCCTCCGGTGGCGATGAGGTCATCGACCAGCACCACCTGCTGGCCGGGCGCGATCGCGCCAGGATCGATCTCGAGCCGGTCGCGGCCATATTCGAGCCCGTAATCGATGCCGATGGTCGCCACGGGCAATTTCCCGGGTTTTCGCACGGGCACGAAGCCGATCCCGAGCTCCACCGCCACCGCCGCGCCGAAGATGAAGCCGCGAGCCTCGATCCCCGCGATCGCCTCGGCCCCCGCCGCGCGCGCCTGCCGGGCAAGCCAGCCGACGGTCGCGGCGAGCCCCGGCCCGTTGCCGATCAGCGGTGTGATGTCGCGGAAGCGAATGCCCGGCGCCGGAAAATCCGGCACCGTGCGCACCAGAGCTTCAAGCGCGCGGGGGCTCAACCCCGGGCCCCCCGCCGGCTGCGAGCTCAGCCCTTCTTCCGCGGCTTCACCGCGGACCAGATCTGTTGCTTGGAGAAATAGGCCAGCACGGTTGCGAACAGCAGGAAGACCATCACCGCCCAGCCGGTCTGACGCCGCTTCACGAGCTGCGGCTCGGCGGTCCAGGTCAGGAAGGCGGCCACGTCCTGGGCCATCTGCGGGATGGTGGCCCGCGTGCCGTCATCGTAAGTGACCTGGCCCGCGGTGGTCAGCGGCGGCGCCATCGCGATGTTGAGATTGGCGAAATAGGGGTTGTAGTGCAGGCCCGGCCCGGTCTTGCTGTCGGGGAACTGGCGCACCAGCTCGGCCGGCTGCGCGCGGTAGCCGGTCAGCAGCGAGGCGACATAGTCGGTGCCGTGCTCGCGCGCCTTGGTCATCAGCGAAAGATCGGGCGGGACGGCGTTGTTGTTGGCCGCGCGTGCCGCGATCTCGTTGGGATAGGGCGAGGGGAAGTAATCAGTCGGGCGGCCGGGGCGCGTGCTGGCCTCGCCGGTCACGGGGTCGATCCCGGGGACGACCTTCTTCGCCGCGTAGGCCTTGATCTGCCCCTCGCTCAGCCCGAGCGCGGCGAGATCGCGGAAGGCGACGAACTTGAGGCTGTGACAGGCCGAGCAAACCTCGTCATAGACCTTGAGCCCGCGCTGAAGCTGGCGCGTGTCCCACCTGCCGAGCGGCCCTTCGAAGCTGAACTCGTGCTTCGCCGGGGCCTCGTGGAACGCCTGCTCGGCGGTCGGCGCGGTGAAGCGGCCGTGCTCGGCGAACACGCCGAAGGCAGGACCAATGCCGCTCACCAGCGCCCACAGCACCGCGAGCACGAAGAACAGCCCGACGAAGAAGGCGATGACGCGGGGAGTGATCAGTTGACGCATGGGGTTGGGTCTATCCGTTCTCTTGTCGCTCTCGCCTCAGACCGCGACCGGCTCGGCGGCTTCGCCCTTCACGACTTCCCGGTCGCCGCCGAGCACCGCCGCGGTGATCGAGGTCGGCATCGGTTCGGGCCGCTCGATCGTGCTGACGATCGGCAGGATGAGGAGGAAGTGGGCGAAGTAGTAGGCGGTCGCGATCTGGCTGAGCATGATATAGGGCTCCTCCGCGTGCGCGCCGCCGAGGTAGAACAGCAGCGCCATGCAGGGGATCAGGCCGAACCAGAAGAACTTGCGGAACAGCGGGCGGTAATGGCCGCTGCGCACCGGGCTGCGGTCCAGCCAGGGCAGGAAGAACCACACCAGAATCGCCGAGAACATCGCCAGCACGCCCATCAGCTTGGCGGGAATGAAGAAGAAATCGGCGGTGAAGGCGCGCAGGATGGCGTAGAACGGATAGAAATACCATTCGGGCACGATCAGCGCCGGAGTCGAGAGCGGATTGGCCTCGATGTAGTTGTCGGGATGGCCAAGCAGATTGGGCGTGAAGAACGCCAGCAGGCAGTAGATCAGCAGCGCGATCCCCAGCCCGAAGCCGTCCTTGGCGGTGTAATAGGGGTGGAACGGGACCGTGTCGCTCTCGCTCTTGACCTCGATCCCCGTGGGATTCGACGAGCCGGGAATGTGCAGCGCCCAGATGTGCAGGATGACCACGCCGGCGATCACGAAAGGCAGCAGGAAGTGCAGCGAGAAGAAGCGGTTGAGCGCTGCGTTGTCGGGCGCGTAGCCGCCCAGCAGCCAGATCTGGATCGGCTCGCCCACCAGCGGAATCGCGCCGAACAGCCCGGTGATCACCTTGGCGCCCCAGAAGCTCATCTGTCCCCAGGGCAGGACGTAGCCCATGAACGCGGTGGCCATCATCAGCAGGAAGATGACCACGCCCAGGAGCCAGATCATCTCGCGCGGGGCCTTGTAGGAGCTGTAGAACAGCCCGCGGAAAATGTGGATGTAGACGACGATGAAGAAGAAGCTGGCGCCGTTGGCGTGGAGATAGCGCATCATCCAGCCCCAGTTGACGTCGCGCATGATGAATTCGGTCGAGGCGAAGGCGAGCTGCGCGTTGCCGGCATAATGCATCGCCAGGATCACGCCGGTGATGATCTGCACCACCAGGAAGAACCCGGCGAGCACGCCGAAATTCCAGAAATAGCTGAGATTGCGCGGCACCGGATAGCCCGCGCCGACCGCGTTGTAGATCAGCCGCGGCAGTGGCAGCTTCTCGTCGAGGAAGCGCGTCAGCCCGTTCGCCGGCGTATATTCCTTGGCCCAGGGAAAGCTCATCGCGTGTACGTCCTGTTAGCTCAGCCGACGACGATCTTGGTGTCGGTGGTAAATGCGTAGTCCGGCACCACGAGGTTCAACGGCGCCGGGCCTTTGCGGATGCGGCCGGCGGTGTCGTAATGCGAGCCGTGGCAGGGGCAGAAATAGCCGCCGAATTCGCCCTTGTTCTCGCCCTCGGCCGCGCCGAGCGGGACGCAGCCCAGATGGGTGCACACGCCCATGGTGACAAGCATGTCGCCGTGGCCTTCCTTGGTCCGCTCGGCCAGCGTCTGCGGATCGCGCAGCGAGCTGGTGGGCACTGCGTTGGCGGCTTGCATCTCGGCGGGAGTCAGCCGCCGCACGAACAGCGGCTGCTTGCGGAACACTGCCTTGATCGCCTGGCCCGGCCGGATGGCGGCGACGTCGAGCTCGGTCGAGCTTTCGGCGAGCACATCGCGCGAGGGGGCCATCTGGCCGATCAGCGGCACCAGCACCGCGACCCCGCCCACGCCCGCGGCGCTGACCGCGGCGACATTGATGAAATCGCGGCGGCGGACGCCGTCCTGCGGCGCGGGGGTATCGTGAGCGAGTGAAGTATCAGCGGTCGCGGCGGTGTCTGCCATCAGCCCTTAGCCCTGCCTTGCCTAGTTGTCCGGCACCCGCCGGCGGGAAGCGCCGGGGTTGCGAAGTCCCTGTTGTGAGCGGATTGTCAAGCAGCTCCGCCGGCCCCTTCGCGCACGCCGCGCGGCGCGCCGCGAGGGGGCGATTGGGCAGGGCCTCTAGCGGCTCCCCCCCGCCTTGCCAACTGCCATTTTGGCACCGGCATCCGGTGCGACGCGCACGTCCCAGGCGCGCCCGACAACGCTTGTCTGGCGCCCCCCGGTCGGCTCGCCGCGATGCGTGGCCCGGCGGAACGAGAAGAAGCGGGCGGGCTGGGCATAGGTGTCCTGGGCGAGGTCTTCGACGCCCGCGAGCCCCGCCTCGCGCAGCTTCGCGGCGACCAGGCCGGGCAGGTCGAACTGCCAGTGCCCGGGCGCGCCGCGCACGAAGAAGCGGTGCGACCCCGGATCGAAGCAGTCGCGCAGCGCATCATCGACCTCGTAGCTCGCTTGCGCGATCGCCGGGCCGATCGCCGCGGCGATCCGCGCGCGCCGGGCGCCGAGCGCTTCCATCGCGGCTACCGTGTTTTCGAGCACGCCCGCCGCCGCACCGCGCCAGCCTGCGTGCGCCGCGCCGATCACGCCCGCCTTCCGGTCCGCCAGCAGCACCGGCGCGCAGTCGGCGGTGACCACGCCGATCAGCAGGCCCGGCCGGTCGGTGACGAGCGCGTCCGCCTCCACGGGCAGACCCTCCCACGGCGCGCTGACCGCGACCACGCGCGCGGAATGGACCTGCCTTGCCAGCACCAGCGGCGCGCCCGGCAGCACCATCTCCAGCGCCGGCCTTTCGCGCGTCGAAAAGCCATGCGGCACATCGCCCAGGCTGCGCGCCGTCAGCATCACCCCAGCGACCGGGTGACCTGCTCGTAAGTGTCGCGGCTGAGCCTGGGCGCGGCGGCGATGCGCTCGAGCTCGGCGTGCATCAGGCCCGCGCGCCCCGGCTCGAGCCGCCGCCAGCGGCCGAGCGCGGGCACGAAGCGCGCCGCGGTCTGCGCGTTGAGCGGGTCGAGCTCGAGGATCAGATCGGCGATCAGGCGATAGCCTTCGCCGCCCGGCGCATGGAAACCCTGCGGCGTGCCGGAGAAGGCCATGTAAAGCGCGCGCACCCGGTTCGGGTTCGCAAGCGTGAAATCTGGATGTTCGGCCAGCGCCTTGACATGGCTCAGGACCTCGGGGTGGAGCGAGCTCGCCTGGAGCGCGAACCATTTGTCGATGACCAGCGCATTGCCCTTGAAGCGGTTGTAGAAGTCGATCAGCGCGGCGGTCCGCCCGGCGCCGGGGAGCCCGGTCAGAACCATGAGCGCGCCCTGGCGGTCGGTCATGTTGCTGGCACCGTCGTATTGCGCGGTGGCAAGCTCGGCGGCGCGCTCGGGATCGGCGGCGGCGAGAAAGGTCAGCGCCAGCGAACGCACCTTGCGGGCGCCCCTGGCGGCGGCATCGGCTGCGAAAGGCACGGCGGCGGCGCGGGTGTGAAGCCCCTCGAGCGGGCCGGCGAGCGCGGCGCCGAGCGCGGCCTTCAAGGCCTCGCGCGCGGCGAAGATCGCGCCGGGATCGGCGATCAGCACCTGCTCCATCAGATAGGCGATCCCGGGCAGCAGCATCAGCTCGCCGCGCATCAGATCGTCGAGCCCGGAATCGTCCAGAATGGCGCCCAGCGCGTCGGCGATGGCTCGCTCGCCCTCGATCCGCCGGCTTTCCGCCATGCCCCCGCCCGAAGCCTCGACGAGATGGCGGACGACGAGATCCTGCATCGCTTCGTAACGCGCAAAGGGATCGTCGTCATGGCGGGCGAGAAAGGCGAGCTCGGCGGTATCGACCTTGCGCTCGATCGCCACGGGCGCGGAAAAGCCGCGATTGAGCGACAGCGCCGGCTCGGCCGCGGCGGGCCCGAGGTCGAAGCTGTCGCTGCCCTTGTCGAGGACGATCAGCCGCTCCTCACCGAGCGCGTTCCGGGCGCGATCGTGGAGCGCGACCCGCAGCGGGATCGGCATCGGTTGCTTCACCGGCTGGCCCGGCGTCGGCGGCGTTTCCTGCGCCAGGTGCAGCCGCGCGGCGCCGCCTTCGTGGCGCAGCTCGGCAGTGACTCGCGGCGTGCCGGCCTGGCTGTACCACAGGCGGAACTGGGCGAGGTCGAGCCGGGCCCCGTCCTCGATCGCGCTGACGAAATCCTCGCAAGTCGCCGCCTCGCCGTCGTGGCGGTCGAAGTAGAGGTCGGTTCCGGCCCGGAACCGCTCCGCTCCGGCCATGGTGCGCATCATGCGGATCACCTCGGCGCCCTTGTTGTAGATCGTCGGGGTGTAGAAGTTGCTGATCTCGCGAAAGCTTTCGGGCCGTATGGGGTGCGCCAGCGGGCCCGAATCCTCGGGGAACTGGACGCTGCGGAGCACCCGCACGTCCTCGATCCGCTTGACTGCCGCGCTGCCCATGTCCTGGCTGAAGAGCTGGTCGCGCAGGACGGTGAACCCTTCCTTGAGGCTGAGCTGGAACCAGTCGCGGCAGGTCACGCGGTTGCCCGACCAGTTGTGAAAGTATTCGTGCCCGATCACCCCCTCGATGGCGTCGTAATCGCCGTCGGTGGCGGTTTCGGGGTCGGCGAGCACGTATTTGGTGTTGAAGACATTGAGGCCCTTGTTCTCCATCGCTCCCATGTTGAAATCGCTCACCGCGACGATATGGAACTCGCCCAGATCGTATTCGCGCCCGAATGTCTCCTCGTCCCACTTCATCGATTTCTTGAGCGATTCCATCGCGTGTTCGGTGCGCGGCAGGTCCTCCCCGCGGACCCAGACCGCGAGATCGACTTGCCTGCCGCGCATGGTGGTGAAGCTGTCGCGCCGCGCCACCAGCTCGCCCGCCACCAGCGCGAACAGATAGCTCGGCTTGGGCCAGGGATCGTGCCATTGGGCCCAGTGGTCCGGGCCCTCCTCGCCCGCGCTCACCTTGTTGCCGTTGGACAGCAGCACCGGAAACTGCGCCCGGGGCCCGCGCATCCGGACGGTGTAGGTGCTGAGCACGTCGGGCCGGTCGGGGAAGAAGGTGATGCGGCGGAACCCTTCCGCCTCGCACTGGGTGCAGAGCATGCCGTTCGAGGAATAGAGCCCCATGAGCTGGCTGTTTTCGGCCGGGCGGAGCCGGGTGACGACGGTCAGCCGGTGGCTTTCGCCCGGAAGCGTGACGAGGAGATCCTCGCCATCCATCGCATGGCTGTCGCAGGGCTGGCCGTCGAGCGCGAGGCTTACCAGTTCGAGCCCGTCTCCGTTGAGGCGGAGAGTGGGAGACGGCTCGCCCGCCGGATTGCGCGCGACCTCGAGCGTGGCGGTGACCAGCGTCTCCTCGAGCCCGAGCGCGAAGTCGAGGCGGGTGGCGGGCACGAGCCAGGCGAAGGGCTTGTAGTCCGCGCGCCGGATTTCGGGGGGAGCGGCCGGCGCGGGGGCGGCGTCGGCCATCTCCGGGTTGCCGTCGGGGGTGGCGGGGGTGCGGGCGATATCCATGCCCGGCGCTCTAGGGTCTTTCGCTGCCAGGTCCAACGGCTAGAACGCGGCGGGTGAGCAGCCTGTTCGTTTTCGGCCTTGGCTACAGCGCGCGGCGGATCGCCGCGGTGCTGGCGGCGCGCGGCTGGCGGGTCGTGGCCACCGGCGCGGCCGGGGTGCTCGATTTCGCCGACGAGGCCACGGTCCGCGCGGCGCTGGCCCGGGCCAGCCACGTCCTGTCCTCGGTCCCCCCGGGCGAGGAGGGCGACCCGGTGCTCGCGCGCTATGGCGACGCGCTGGGGGGCCGGTGGCTCGGCTATCTCTCCTCGACCGGTGTGTATGGCGACACCGGCGGCGCCTGGGTGGACGAGTGTGCGCCGGTGGGGAGCGGGCGCCGGAGCGCGCGCGCCCGGGCCGACGCGCGCTGGCTGCAACTGGGCGCGCGGGTGTTCCGGCTGCCGGGCATCTATGGCCCGCAGCGTTCGGTGATCGAGCGCCTGCGCGCCGGGACCGCGCACCGCATCGACCTGGCGGGCCAGGTTTTCAGCCGCGTCCATGTCGAGGACATCGCCGGCGGGATCGTTGCGGCGATCGCAGCCGAGGTGCCGCCCGGCGCCTACAACCTCGCCGACGACGAGCCGGGCAGCCAGAACGCGGTGGTCGAGCACGCCTGCCGCCTGCTCGGCCTGCCGCTCCCGCGCTCGACGACTCTCGACGAGGCCGGGCTGAGCCCGATGGCGCGCGGCTTCTATGCGGAGAGCCGGCGAGTCGCGAACGGCAAGCTCAAGCGGCTCGCCGGCTGGACACCGATCCATCCCAGCTTCCGGGAGGGGCTCGCCGCACTCCTGCTTCACCGGGGCGCGGAATGATTTTCCCCACCGAAAGTCCTATTTCCGCCATTTGTCCCTTGACATAAAATCCAAAAAGGTTAGTTATGGCACTGGCTCTTTGACATCGTGAATCGAATCCCCAGTGGACGCATCCGGCATGGCGGATGTCCCGGGAGAGCTGCGCGCGCGCAGGGCGATGATCATGCCCGCCAGGCCGAGCAGCGCGCCCGCGCCCGCCAGCAGGCTCCAGTCGTAGCCCTCGACGAAGGTGGAGATCAGCATCGCGATCACCACCACCAGCACGCCGTTATAGGCGGCGCGGCCGGCGCCGATGCTGCGCACGATGCCGTAATAGAGCGGGAAGGTGACGACCGACCCCGCCAGCGCCAGCCAGGCCGTACCCGCCCAGAACGCGGTGCTGGCAGGTATCACCGGCGGGCCCGAGACCGCCCAGGCAAGCGCGGCGTCGGTCAGCGTCCCGTACGCCATTGCCCAGGCCAGCAGGCTCAGCAGCGGCGCCGCGCGGCCGGTCCTGCCCGCCTGGATGACATTGGCGACCGACGCCGAGAGGATGCCGCCGACCGCGAGTGCCACGCCAAGCGCCACGTTTCCGCCGAGCCGCGCGAGCTGCGCCTCGTGGACCAGCAGCAGCGCGACGCCGGCAATCGCCACCGCGCTTCCCGCCGCGAAGCGCGGAGTGATCCGCTGGCCGAGCAGCGCGCGGGCAAGCAGCGCGTTGGGCACCATCAGCAGCGCAAACATCACCGCCACGATCCCGCTCGTGAGATGCTGCTCGGCGCGGTAGACGAAGTTGAAGTTGCCGCAGAACTGGAACAGGCCGAGCGCGAGCGCGAGGCCATGCGCGGCGCGCGGCAGCCGCAGCGATTTTCCGGCCGCGAGCGCCAGCGCGAACATCGCCGGCGTGGCCATTGCGAAGCGGTAGGCGACCGACCAGCTTGGCGCGGCTTCGCCGATCTGCCCGGTGATGACGTACCAGGTCGAGCCCCAGATCGCCGCGACCAGCAGGAACGGTGCCGCGATGCCCGGACGCAGCAGCGCGTGCGGGGGCTTCGCGGTCACGCGGTCGTTCACAGCGATGCGATCGCCGCGGCGAGAGCGCGCGCGTCCTCGTCCCGCGTGTTCCAGGCAGTGACGAAGCGCGCCGCATCCGCGCCCCAGTCGTAGAAACCGAAGCCCCGGGCGCGCAGGCCGTCGCGCTCGGCCGGCGTGAGCGTCACGAACAGCTCGTTGGCCTCGACGGGGTGCATCAGCCGCGCCCCGCATCCGCGCGCGATCTCCGCCGCGGCGGCGTTGGCGGCGCGGGCGTTGGCGAGCCACAGATCGTCCTCGAGCAGCGCGAGGATCTGCGCCGCCAGAAAGCGGCCCTTCGACTGGAGGTGGCCGGCGCGCTTGCGCCGGTATCTGGCAAGGTCGGCGTCTGCCTCCTCGAAGAACACCACCGCGTCGGCGCCCATGCCGCCGTTCTTGATGCAGCCGAAGCTCAGCGCGTCGATGTCGCCGCAGGCCTGCGCCGGGGTGCAGCCGAGATGGGCGACCGCATTGCCGAAGCGCGCGCCATCGACATGGATGCCGAAGTTTCGCCCGCGCGCATGGGCGACGAGCGCGTCGATCTCCCGCGGCGTGTACACCAGGCCATATTCGCTCGCCTGCGTCAGCGAGAGCGCATGCGGCTGGATCTGGTGGGTGTCGTCGCGGATCGGGGCGACCACGCGCTCGACCGCCGCCGGATTGAGCTTGGCGCCCTCGCCCTCGGCCAGCATCAGCTTGGCGCCGTGGGTGAAGAAGCCCGGCGCGCCGCACTCGTCGACCTCGATATGCGCCTCGCGGTGGCACACCACCCCGCCGTGCGGCGGCACCATCGTCGCCAGCGCGAGGCAATTGGCGGCGGTGCCGGTGACCGTCCACAGCGCCCACGCCGGACGCCCGAACAGCGCCGAGAAGCGCTCGTCGAGCGCCTGCGAGAGCGCGTCGTTGTCATAGGGTGCATCGGCCTCGTCGGCGGCGCGCATCGCGTCCCAGACCCTGGGGTGGACGGGGGCGGCGTTGTCGGAGAGAAATGCGCGGCTCATCGGGGAACGCCTCTAGCCCCCGGCCCGTTCGGCGCAAGAAGGAGAAACGCGCGATGTCCCGGGAATCGAGCGCAGTGACGATCACGCACGAGGACCGCGGCGAGCGCGGCCGCTATGTCGCGACGGTCGCGGGGAGCGAGCACACCGGCCGCCTCGACTGGGACGCGGGCGGCGGGAATGTCCGGATCGCCGCGCATACCTTCGTCCCGCCGCAGATCGGCGGCCGCGGCGTCGCCGCCCGGCTGGTGGAGGCTCTCGTCGCCGATGCACGCGCCCGGGGCTTCCGCATCGATCCGCGCTGCTCCTACGTCGAGGCGATGTTCCGGCGCCACAAGGACTGGGCGGACCTGCGCGCCTGAGACCGGGCGGAACGCCCGCGGTGGCGGAGACGGAGGGTGCAAGTTCGGGCTTGCAAGCTGCTGTGGCAAAAAGATTCTTTGGAGTCGCATAGGCCATTGCCCAGCCTATACCCGCAAATCATCGTCGCTCGTTTTCCCGTTCAGGCAATTTGGGGCTCTACGGCTACGATGAAGATGCGATATTCCCGTTCGGTGTAAAATTGGTTGAAATTCGCCTTTTTGTTCCTTATTTTCCCGCTCGGGAACGAAAGAAGGCCATGTTCGATACCGCCGCGATTGGCAGCACAATACGCGCCGAACGTAAAGCTCTTGGGCTTCGCCAGGATGAGCTGGCGGCTGCCAGCGGTGTTGGCCTCCGCTTCCTGGTCGAACTTGAGCGCGGCAAACCGACCGTGCAGATGGGCAAGGTGCTCGACGTCCTCGCAGCGCTGGGCTGTGAATTTCAGATCCGGAAGCCGGATGGCACCATCGTAGACGGCCGATCACCCCGCCAACGTGCGGCTGAGACCGGATGAGCCAGCCGATACTCGATACGCTGAACGTGTGGTGGGGAGATCGCCTGGCAGGCGTCCTTTCGATCGACAAGGGCGGCGCGATGCATTTCGCCTACGATGAAGACTGGCTTTCCGACCATGCTGCGCCGCCGCTCTCGCAGGCACTGCCAAAACAGGCTGAGCCGTTTGGGGACCGCCTGTGCAAGGCAGTGTTCGGAGGCCTGCTGCCCGAAGAGGGACAGCGCACCGCGATTGCGCGAGCACTTGGTATTTCGCCCGACAATCCCTTCCGGCTGCTTGAAGCGCTCGGCGGTGATGTTGCCGGTGCGCTGGCCTTCCTGCCCGAAGGTGAGAAGCCGCCGCGAGACGACTCCGGGACGCCTCCGGAACCACTCCAGAACGACGAGCTGGCGGCGCTGCTGGACCGCCTGCCGCGCGTCCCCATGCTCGCGGGTGAAGGTGGGGCGAGGCTCAGCCTGGCCGGCGCGCAATCCAAGCTCCCCGTAGTGTTGACCAAAGACGGCGGCATTGCGATTCCTCGACCGGGCGAACCTTCCACTCATCTCATCAAGCCTGAGCCTGAGCGCTTCCCGGGCCTCGCCGCCAACGAAGCCTTCTGCCTCGCGCTGGCCCGCGCCATAGGGCTCGACGCGGTCGAGGCGGAATGGCGCGAGGTCGCCGGCAAACCGTTGCTGCTCATCGCGCGCTATGATCGTGCTGCAACTGGCGCGAGTACGATACGTCTGCACCAGGAGGACTTCGCGCAAGCTCTTGGTGTGCCATCGAACCGCAAATATGCGGCCGAAGGCGGGCCGACTTTTCGCGACAGCTTCGCCCTGCTGCGCATCGCCGCCACCCGCCCGGCGCGTGAAGTCCTGAAACTCGCAGACGCGGCGATTTTCAACCTCATCATCGGCAACGCCGACGCTCACGGCAAGAATTTCAGCCTGCTGCGCAGGCAGAATGGCGAAATCGTCCTGTCCCCGCTCTACGATCTGGTTGCGACGCACGTCTGGGAAGAACTCTCCCCGCGCCTCGCCATGCGCTTGGGCGGCGCGGGGACATTGGAAGAGGTAAGTGCGGAGACCTTCGCGTTCTTCGCGGAGGAAGCCGGGCTGGCGCTCCCCTATGTGCGACGCCGCGCGCAGGTTATGGCGCGGGGGGTGCAGGCCGCGATCGGGGAGGGAATAGACGTGGGGGGATTGAACGATCCATCCCGTTTAGCAAAGCCGGCCGCTTCCATCGCTGAACGAGCGCGTAGGTTGGAGCTAAAATGATGTGGTCGTAATGCGACGACTGGAAACGGGGAAGGGCCAGTGACGTGATGTCGTGGACGACCTCCGCACCAGCGTAGCTGTGCGATGATGTGGTCGTTGTAGGTCCACGTCTAGGAGTCGTTCCATGGAGCAGGAGGTTGTCACCGCCGGATTGGATCTGGCGAAGAATGTGTTTCAGGTTCACGCTATCGGCGCCGATGGCGCAGTGCTGATCCGGCGCAAGCTGCGCAGGACCGAAGTCATCCGCTTCTTCGCTGAGTTGCCGCGTTGCCTGGTCGGCATGGAAGCGTGTGCCTCGGCGCATCACTGGGCGCGTGAGTTGATGGCGATCGGCCATGAGGTGCGCCTCATGCCGCCAGCCTATGTTAAGCCGTATGTGAAGCGCGGGAAAACCGATGCAGCGGATGCTGAAGCGATTTGCGAAGCGGTCACCCGGCCGACGATGCGTTTTGTCGCAGTGAAGTCGGTCGAGCAGCAAGCGGTGCTGATGCTCCACAAAAGTCGCGACCTGATGGTCCGGCAGCGCACCATGCTGATCAACGCGCTTCGCGGCCACTTAGCTGAGTACGGGATCGTGACGGGTCTGGGCGCCGCCGGCGTAGTGGCTTCCCTGAAGGCGCTGCACGAAGAGCAGGACAGGTTTCCCGCACACGCACGTTCGGCCCTTCATGGCATTGCCGCTCAGTTGAGGGCACTAGCGAGCGAGATCGAGCGGCTTGAGGCGCAAATCCTCGATTGGCACCGTAACGACGAGACGAGCCGCAGGCTGGCTACGATCCCGGGGATCGGCCCGATTACAGCGTCGGCTATCGCGGCTGCGGTGCCGGACGCATCTCTGTTCCGATCAGGCCGTCAGTTCGCCGCCTGGCTTGGGCTCACACCTCGTGCGAACAGCTCGGGCGGCAAAGAGCGGCTCGGGGGAATAACCAAGCAGGGCGATGGCTATCTTCGCCGGCTTCTGGTCGTCGGTTCGACTGCTGTTATGCGAATGACGCGTAAGAGTCCGGCTCGCCAACCCTGGATGGCGGGCCTGCTTGAGCGCAAGCCAACCAAGATCGCGACAGTGGCGCTCGCCAACAAAACAGCACGGATTGCTTGGGCCGTGATGACGCGGAAGGAGGTGTACGCTCCCGCCGCATAAGGAGATCTCCGTCACACGATAATCGCGTGATGTGATGGGATGCGTTGGAGCAGCTCAGTAGTGATGACGAACCGGTCAGACGGGGGTTGGTGAAACCCAGGGGGTCACAGCGCTTCGAGCGCGATGACGTGATTAGGGAGCCAGCCTGCGGACTTCATCAGGGCCAGCAGCCATGCGGTGCTGCGCGAACAGGCCGAACACATGGATGCACCCGACCGAGGTCATCAATGCCGAAAAGCTCTTGCGCCGCGGAGGTCGTCCACACATGGACTCCATCCCTCTGACGGGTGCGATCGCGCCCTACGCCGTGCGGCAAATCGGCCAGGTCGCCGGCTGAACCCTGGAGCTCCGCAGCACCGAAAACAAGGCGCGCGCCGGCTTCCTGACGACGGCGAGATTGCCGAAATCAGGCTGAGATATGTCAGCGCAGCTAGCAGACGGCGTCTCCATAGCAATGCTCGCGCGATGCTTTGCAAACAAGAGCAGGTGCCGAGTGACGACGATAGGCCGCAACAACTTGCCAGTTCGAAGGGGCAGCGAAGCACTGCCGTCCCGTCCGAAAGCACTTCGCCGTACTCGGCAGCACGCGTTGTGAAATGCGAACTTTAACTCACAAACGGAGGATGGACGATGCGGAAACACCTAATCATCTCGACAGCCCTCGGCGCCCTCGCCATTTCGGCGTGGTCGAGCGCCGCAGCGGCCCAGGCTTCTGCACCCAGTCAGCAAGCGCAGCCGCAGACTTCGACTCAAGCGGCTCCGCCGGGCGGAGCCCAAGCGCAGTCGAGTCCCACCAACCCACCCGAGGCGCAGCGGGACAAGCTCGTCGACGAGGCGGTCGCCGCGGTGCGCGAGACGCAGAACGCTTTGACCGCAATCGACCAGAACAAGAACGACGACGCGATCGCGGCGCTGGAGCGCGCGACCGGCAAGCTCGAGATCGTCCTCGCCCGCACGCCGACGCTTGCGCTCGCTCCGGTCGACGTGAGCGTCGTGACGCACGACGTGATCGGAACCCCGGCCGACGTCGAGAAAATCCGCGGAGAGGTGGGCGCCGCGATCGCGCAGGGTCGCCTGCAGCTGGCGCGCAAGCTCATCTCCGACCTGGGTTCCGAAACGGTCGTGAACATCAGCAAGCTCCCGCTCGGCACCTACCCCGCCGCACTCAAGCAGGCGGCCGCGTTGCTGCACCAGGGCAAGCCGCAGGAGGCCAAGGCGGTCCTTCAGACCGCACTGGGCACGATCGTGATCGACCAGATCGTGATCCCGCTCCCTCTCGTTCGCGCGCAGCTCGCGCTCGAGGACGCGCGCAGCCTGCTCGAGAAAAGGAAGCGGACCGACGCGGAAAGCGCCCGCATGCGCCAGCTGTTGGGAACGGCCCGCACGCAGCTCCAGCTCGGCAAAGCGCTGGGCTATGCCACTGACAGCGAGATGACCGACCTGATCGCCTCGGTCGACGATCTCGAGCGTAAGACCGCCGGCTCGCAATCCGCGAAGGGGTTGCTCGATCCCTTTGGTCCCAAGTTCGACGAGGCCAGGCGGTCGAGCCAGCGCCCGCGCTAGGCAGCACTCGGCGTTCGATCGTCTCCCGCGCGGGGGCTGGTCAACACAAGCACAAGGGGCGTTCAATCTGGCGAACGCCCCACGGGAGGTAACATGTTGCGCCAGCCCGCCACCGCACGCGGCGCGTTCGAGGCCCTCGATCGTCTAGCCATCAACACGATCCGTACGCTCGCCATGGATGCCGTCGAGAAGGCGCAGTCCGGCCATCCCGGCACCCCGATGGCGCTTGCGCCGGTGGGCTACACGCTGTGGTCGCAGTTCCTCCGGATCGATCCCGACGTGCCGGACTGGCCCAATCGAGACCGTTTTGTGCTCTCGGTCGGGCACGCCTCCATGCTTCTCTACGCGCTTATCCACCTCGCCGGCATCAAGGAGGTCGATGCGGAAGGCAGGGCCACTGGCCTGCCTGCGGTTAGCCTCGACGACATCAAGAACTTTCGCCAGATGGGCTCCAGGACGCCGGGCCACCCCGAGTATCGGGTGACGACCGGCGTCGAGACCACGACGGGCCCGCTCGGTCAGGGCTGCGGCAATTCCGTCGGTATGGCGGTCGCCGAACGCTGGCTCGCCCAGCACTTCAATCGCGATGGCTTCACCCTCTTTGACCATGACGTCTACGTGCTGTGCGGCGACGGCGACATGATGGAGGGCGTGTCGGGCGAGGCGGCAAGTCTCGCCGGACATCTCAAGCTTTCCAACCTCTGCTGGATTTACGATTCAAACCGTATCAGCATCGAGGGCCATACCGACCTCGCCTTCACCGAGGATGTGGGCAAGCGCTTCGAGTCCTATGGTTGGAACGTGCTCCACGTCGACGACGCCAACGATACTGAGGCGTTCGCGCGGGCAATCGAAAGCTTCAAGGCGACCGACGACCGACCCACCTTCGTCGTCGTCCACTCTATCATCGGCTGGGGCAGCCCCAAGGCGGACAGCGAGAAGGCTCACGGCGAACCGCTTGGTGCCGACGCGATCGTCGCCACCAAGAAGGCGTATGGCTGGCCGGAGGACAAGACCTTCTACGTGCCCGACGGCGTCGCCAAGCACTTCAACGAGGCGATCGCCTCGCGCGGGCGCCGGCTGCGCGAGGAGTGGGAGGCGACCTTCGCCGGCTATCGTGAGACCTATCCCGGCATGGCGGCCGAGCTGGACGCGATGCGCAAGGGCGCGCTGCCGCCGGGCTGGGAGTCGGGCCTGCCGAGTTTCGACCCGGATCCCAAGGGCGTCGCCTCGCGCGATTCCGCCGGCAAAGTGCTGAATGCGCTTGCCGGCAACGTCCCCTGGCTGGTGGGCGGATCGGCCGACCTGTCGCCATCCACCAAGACCGACCTAAAGAATTTCGGCTCGTTCCAGGCGGACAACCCTGGCGGGCGCACGATGCACTTCGGCGTGCGCGAGCATGCGATGGGCGCGATCGCCAACGGAATGGCGCTGTCCTACCTCAAGCCCTTCACCGCCACCTTCCTCGTCTTCGCCGACTATATGCGCGCGCCGGTCCGGCTTGCGGCGATCATGGAGCTGCCGGTCACCTTTGTCTTTACGCACGATTCGATCGGGGTCGGCGAGGACGGCCCGACCCACCAGCCGATCGAGCATCTGGCAACACTGCGCGCGATGCCCGGGCTCGACACCATCCGCCCGGGAGATGCGAACGAGGCGGCCGAGGCGTGGAAACTTGCCGTCCGCCAGACCCGTCGGCCGAGCGCGCTGATCCTCTCGCGCCAAGCGCTGCCGACGCTCGACCGGAGCCGCTATGCGGCCGCCGCCGGGGTCGCGAGGGGCGCGTACATCCTTGCCAGCGCCGATGATCCGGAGCTCATCCTGATCGGCACCGGGAGCGAGCTGAGCCTTGTGGTCGGCGCCTATGAGAAGCTGGCAGCGGAGGGCGTACGGGCACGCGTCGTGTCGATGCCGAGCTGGTCCCGCTTCGAGGAGCAGGACGACGCCTACAAGCAGTTGGTCCTAACCCCCGGCATAGAGGCGCGCCTGGCGGTGGAGCAGGGCGGCGCAATCGGGTGGGACCGCTATGTCGGCGCTCGCGGCCGAACGATCACGATGTCGACGTTCGGGGCGTCTGCCCCGCTTGCCAAACTCCAGGAGAAGTTCGGCTTCACCGTCGACCATGTGGTCGAGGCAGCGCGCTCAATGATCTTGCAGGAGGCGTGACGATGGCGAGCCGGGTCAGGAAGCTGCACGATTTTGGCCAGGCCCCCTGGCTGGACTTTGTCGACCGCCGCTTCCTCAAGGAAGGTGGGCTGCAAAGGCTCGTCGAGGAAGACGGCGTCACCGGCGTGACCTCCAATCCGTCCATCTTCGAGAAGGCGATCGCGCATGGCGATGCCTACGACGCGCAACTCCTGGCTCTTCTCCAGAGCCGACCCGGCACGAGCATCACCCAAGCCTATGAGGCGCTCGCGGTTCAGGACATCCAAGACGCGGCCGACACGCTGCAGCCGGTCTATGAGCGGCTGAACCGGACGGACGGCTACGTCAGTCTCGAGGTCTCCCCCTATCTCGCTGAGAGCACCGAGGAGACGGTCGCGGAAGCACAGCGGCTGTGGCGACAGATCGACCGTCCCAACCTGATGATCAAAGTGCCCGGTACCCAGGCGGGTGTCCCTGCCATCCGCCAGCTGATCGAAGATGGCATTAACATCAACGTGACGCTGCTGTTCGGCCAGCAGAGCTATGCCGCGGTTGCGATGGCCTTCGTGGAGGGGTTGGAAGCACGGCTCGCCCAAGGCCAGCCGATCGACCGTATCGCAAGCGTGGCGAGCTTCTTCGTCAGTCGGATCGATGCCGCGATCGACAGGAAAATTGCCGAACGCCTGAAAAGCGCTGACGCGGAGGCCGAGGCGCTTACGGGACTGCGCGGACAGGTCGCCATCGCCAACGCCAAGCTCGCCTATCAATGGTATCTCGGCTTGGTAGCTTCGGAACGCTGGCAGGCGCTCGTGGAGCGCAGGGCGATGCCGCAGAGGCTCCTCTGGGCCTCCACCGGCACCAAGGATCCGAGCTACCCCGACACCCTTTACGTAGACAACCTGATCGGGCCTGAAACCGTCAACACGTTGCCGCCCAAGACGATGGACGCCTTCCGTGATCATGGCACGCTCGCGCCGTCCCTGACCGCCGAAGTGGAAAGCGCGCGTCGGATTCTCCGCGAGGTAGACCGTCTCGGGCTCGACTTGCCAGCGGTCGCGGACGAGCTCGTGCGAGACGGCGTGAAGCAGTTCGCCGACGCAGCCGATGCGCTCCTTGGTGCCGTTGCTGCCAAGCGCTCCGCCATTGTCGGAGACGGGCTGAACAGCATGCACGAGGCACTGCCGCGGGAGCTCGACGAGGCGGTAGAGGCGCGGCTCGAGCGAATGCGTCAGGAAAGCTGGTCCAGACGGCTATGGGCAGGCGATGCCACGCTATGGACCGGCGGCGAGGAAGCCAAGTGGCTCGGGTGGCTTGCCGCAGGTAAGGGCGAGCAGATCGACCCCGAGGCATTGAAAGCTCTCGGCGCTCAGGCAGCCCAGTATCGGTCCGCGGTGCTCCTCGGCATGGGCGGGTCGAGCCTCGGCCCGGAGGTCTTGGCCGAGATCGTGGGGCCGCGGAGCGGCAGCCCGATGATCCATGTGCTCGATACCACCGATCCGAAGCAAATCGCCGCAGTGGCGGCGGCGATCGACCCCGAGCACACGCTGTTCATCGTTGCCTCCAAGTCGGGCTCGACGATGGAGCCGGAACTGCTGCGCGCCTATTTCTGGAATCTGGCGGGCCAGGACGGCAGTCGCTTCATCGCCATCACCGACCCGGGATCGCGCCTGGCAAAGATCGCGCACGATCATGGCTACGCGGGCGTCTTCCTGGGCGATCCAACGATTGGCGGCCGCTATTCGGTTCTCAGCGTCTTCGGGATGGTGCCCGCGGCCGTGATGGGCATGGACGTGGCCGAGTTCTTCACCAGGGTTGCGCCGATGGTGCAGAGCTGCGCGCCCGACGCGCCGCCCGCCTTCAATCCTGGCGTGCGGCTCGGTGCGATCCTGGGGGAAGCGGCGAACCGCGGGCGCGACAAGGTGACGGTGCTGACCTCGCCCGCGCTTCGGGCATTCGGAGCGTGGCTCGAACAGCTGTTGGCCGAGTCCACCGGCAAGCAGGGCAGGGGCATCGTTCCCGTCGACCTGGAACCGCCGGTACCGCCGGCGCACTATGGATCGGACCGCCTCTTCGTACTGCTGTCGCTCACGGGCGACGATCACGCCAGGCTCGACGCCCATGCCGATGCGCTCGTTACCGCCGGCCAGCCGGTCGTGCGGATAGCGCTCTCGTCAAAGGAGATGATCGGGCAGGAGTTCTTTCGCTGGGAGATCGCTACCGCGGTAGCCGGCGCGGTGATCGGGATCGACCCTTTCGACCAGCCCGACGTCGAGGATGCCAAGATCAGGACGCGGGTGCTGATCGACGCCTACGAAGCCACCGGCAGCCTGGCGCCCGAGACACCATTTTTCGAGGATGGCAGGGTGGCCTTCTTCGGGCCCGCCGACCGAGGCCATTCCGGCGACAACGCGGTCCAGATCCTGCGCACCCATTTAGCGCGTCCCGGCCCCGGCGATTATGTAGGGTTCCTTCTTTACGTCGAACGCAACCCGGCGAACGAGGCTCTCGTCGCACGCATGCGCGAACGGGTCGTGAAGGCGCGACACGTCGCCACCGTCGCGGGCTTCGGGCCGCGTTTCCTCCACTCGACTGGTCAGGCGTACAAGGGAGGGCCGCGCTCGGGAGTGTTTCTCGAGATCACCCGCACGCCCGATCCCGACGTCCCGATCCCAGGACGTAAAGCCAGCTTCGGCACGGTCCAGCTCGCCCAAGCGCGAGGCGATCTCGACGTGCTCGCCAGCCGGGGCCAGCGCGTCCTGCGGGTCCACCTCCAAAGCGCCAGTCTGAGCGACCTTGAAGAATTGCTCGACGAAGCACTCCGGAATTGAGCGGGAGCCTGGAAATATGCGGATCGGAATGATCGGCCTCGGCCGGATGGGAGGCAACATCGCCCGTCGGCTTCAACGCTCCGGACATCAGCCAGTGGTCTTCGACCGCAATCCTGAGGCGGTGGCGGAACTCGAGCTTGAAGGATTCGAGCCGGCTGACTCGCTTGAGGAAATCAAGAAGAAGCTGGGCACGGAGGCAGTCTTCTGGGTCATGCTGCCCGCGGGCGAGCCGACCGAGAAGACGATCCAGATCCTCCGCACGATCGCCGAACCTGGCGACGTCGTCATCGATGGCGGCAACAGCTTCTACAAGGACGATATTCGCCGGGCGAAGCTGCTGGCCGACAAGGGCATCCACTATATTGATGTCGGTACCTCGGGAGGCGTGTGGGGCCTCGAGCGCGGCTATTGCATGATGATCGGCGGACCGAAGGAGGCCGTCGACCATCTCGATCCGATCTTCGACGCGCTCGCGCCGGGCATCGGCACCATTCCGCGGACGCCGAACCGGATGGAGCATGAGGGAGAGGATGCGCGCGCGGAGAAGGGCTATATCCACGCCGGGCCCGCCGGCGCGGGTCACTTCGTCAAGATGGTGCACAACGGCATCGAATACGGCCTGATGCAGGCATATGCCGAAGGCTTCGACATTCTGAAGTCGAAGCAGTCCAGCAAGCTTCCCGAGGATGAGCGCTACGTTCTCAATCTCACCGACATCGCCGAGGTGTGGCGGCGCGGCTCTGTCATATCCTCTTGGCTTCTGGACCTCACTGCGGCGGCGCTCGCCAAGGATCAGATGCTCTCGCAGTTCTCCGGGCGGGTTGCGGATTCGGGCGAGGGGCGCTGGACCGTCGAGGCGGCCATGGAAGAGGCGGTTCCCGCTGTGGTCCTTACCGCTGCGCTGTTTGCCCGGTATCGGAGCCGGGTCGAGCACACCTTCGCCGACCAGGTGCTTTCCGCGATGCGCTTCGGGTTCGGCGGGCATGTCGAGATCCCGCAGTGAATGGAGTGACCGTGCCGGGGCGCCCGGCGACGATCGTCATCTTCGGCGCGACAGGAGACCTCACCCGCAGGCTGCTGGTTCCGGCGCTGGCCAACCTCTGCTTCGACGGACTCTTGAGCGAAGAGCTCAACGTCATCGGCATAGCCCTTCGGGATGGCGATGATGAAAGTCTGCGCGTGAGCCTCGATGAGTTCGCGCCGCAGACACAGTGCTGGCAACGATTGCGCCAGCGGACCAGCTACCTCCCCGGCGACTTCACGCTTGGGACTGTCTACGAAAGGCTCAAGCAGCGGCTGGGCGAGGACGACGCGGCATTTTATCTGGCCACGCCGCCGCAGTTCTTCGGGGTCATCGTGGACAGGCTCGCCGACGCCGGCCTCACGGAGGAACATGACGGCGGCTTTCGGCGGGTGGTGATCGAGAAGCCCTTCGGTCACGACCTCGAATCCGCACGGGCTCTCAACCAGCGGATCCTGTCGCGAGTGAACGAGAGCCAAGTTTACCGGATCGATCACTTCCTGGGGAAGGAAACCGTCCAGAACATCCTGGTCGCGCGGTTCGGCAACGCCTGGCTGGAGGCGGTATGGAACCACCGCTACGTGGACCACATCCAGATTTCAGCCGCCGAAGCGATCGGCATCGGCACCCGCGGGGCGTTCTACGACACAACCGGTGCGCTCCGGGACATGGTTCCCAACCACCTGATGCAGCTTTTGTCGATGATCGCAATCGAGCCGCCAAACAGCTTCGACGCCGAGGTCATCCGCGACGAAAAGGCAAAGCTGCTTCGGGCCGTCCGTCGCATTACCCCGGATGAGGCGCGAAGCGACGCGGTGCGGGGCATGTACGCAGCCGGCCAGGTCAACGGCCAGATGATCCCCGCCTATCGCGAGACGCCGCACGTGGACCCGAACACCGCCACCGAAACTTATGTGGCGCTCAAGCTCATGGTCGACACCTGGCGCTGGACCGGCGTGCCCTTCTATCTGCGCACGGGGAAGGCGCTCGCCGCACGGGACACCGAGATCGTGGTCACCTTCAAGCCCGTGCCATATGCGACGTTTCGGGAGACCCCGGTCGCTCATCTCCCGGCCAATCAGCTCGTATTCCAGATCCAGCCGCACGAAGGGATCGACCTTGGTTTCCTGGTCAAACGGCCGGGTCCGCAAGTGGAGGCGGTCCCCGTAGCGCTCGATTTTGCTTATGCAGAGAAGTTCGCCGTCGCGCACCGGACAGGGTACGAAACCCTCCTGTATGACATGATGATGGGCGATCAGACGCTCTTCCAGCGTGCCGACCAGATCGAGGCGGGATGGGCCGTTGTGCAGCCGATCCTGGACGCCTGGGCTCGGGGCGAGGGGGTGCTGGAGGAATATACGCCAGGCACTTCCGGACCTCGCGCCGCCGACGCACTGATCGCCCGCGATGGCCGGCAATGGCACGCATTGGGTCGATAAATGGAGCGAACGAACTCCGGTCAGAAAGGGAGGCGGGACAAGGCCGGCACCTTTTTCCGCGAAGGGTTCGGATCGCCCCAAGCTGCGCTGACTTGGATCGGCTACCGCGCTGGGCTCCACGCGACAGGCGGGCTCCGAGTGGCATTTCAGTAGTCGCCCTACCGCTCGTACAGATAATAGCGGTCTGTTGCCGTAAGATCGTGCGCGAGCTCATACACGATCGGCTCACCCGTCGGGATCTCGATCGTGGGGATCTCATCGTCCGGGATGCCAGACAGATGCTTCACCAGCGCGCGCAGCGAATTGCCGTGCGCCGAGATCACGACTCTTCTGCCGGCCTTGAGCTCCGGCGCGATCCTTGCCTCCCAATAGGGCAGCACGCGCCCGATCGTGTCCTTCAGGCTCTCGGCGCTCGGAATTGCGATGCCGGCGTAGCGGCGATCGCCGGTGACATCATAGGGTCCCCCTGGGTGCTGTGGCGGCGGCGGGATGTCAAACGATCGGCGCCAGATCTTCACTTGCTCCGCTCCGTGCCTGGCTGCGGTCGCTGCCTTGTCGAGGCCAGTGAGCCCGCCATAATGGCGCTCGTTCAGACGCCAGTCCTTTTCGACGGGCAACCACAACCGCCCCATCACCTCGAGCGCAAGGTTGAGCGTCTTGATCGCACGCGTCTGGAGGCTCGTGAAGCAGAAGTCGAAGTCCAGCCCCTTCGCCGCCATCAGCCCGCCGGCCGCTTTCGCCTCAATCTCGCCCTGCCGCGTCAGATCCACGTCCCACCAGCCCGTGAAGCGGTTCTCGAGGTTCCAGACCGACTGGCCGTGGCGGATCAGCACGAGCGTGGGCAAGGGGTTCTCCAAAAGGCATTACGAGCTGAATGGACGTCTCTCCGCTCCGCGATCCGGCGTCCCGCAGGTTTCACACGCCATGCCCGAGGCTTGCGATCATTGCGGCCAGCTCAGACCCCTCCGGGATTTCCTCACGGCCCGCGGCCCGCGCGATCAGGCGGCTAACGAAATCGAGCTTGAGCATGACGCCGGGACTGAGACGAAAGGGATAGAGATCCGGTTGCCCCATTGCCCGGTTTACCGCGTTGAGAGCGAAGGAGATCGGTATCCAGCGCTCAACGAGCGTCGCCGTTGCAACACGATACGCATCGATGTCCGGGTGCGGTGCGCGATTGCCTTCCAGCCCCACACCGAAGTCCGCCATCGCTCCGAGCGTGTCGACGATGTGCAGGTAATGAGCGAACGTCTCGGCGAAATCTTCCCAGGGATGCGCAGTTGCATACGCGCTGACATGGTCATCAGCCCAGCCGAGTGCCGGACGGCCGGCATAGTAGCGCTGGACCGCTGCAGCATAATCGATGCGCTCGTCACCGAACAGTGCGCGAAAGGGATCGTGCATGTCGGTCACAGCGACGAGCCGGTACCAATAGTAGTGGCCGATCTCGTGTCGGAAATGGCCTAGAAGAGTGCGGTAGGGCTCGCCCATTTGATGGCGTATGCGCTCCCGCGCCGCGTCGTCCGCCTCGATCACGTTCAGCGTGATGACACCCCCGGCATGGCCGGTGAGAAGCTGTGGGACATAGCCGTTCTCGGCGGCGGCATCGTACAAGAAATCGAAGGCGAGCCCGTCTCCGCGCTCGGCCTTGGTCTCGAGGGGCAGGCCGAGCTTGATCGCACCGCGAATCATGCGCCGCTTGGCCTCCTCGATCCGCCGCCAGCGTTGAAGGACGCCGCGCACCGCGAGATCGGGGATCATGCGATTGTGCCGGCAGGCGCGGCACATTGCTCGGGTCGGACCGAGCGCTTCGCCCGTCTCATCTGCCAGCCAGTTGCACGCGCCGTAATGAACATTGGCGCAAGGCTTTACCGCGGCGGCTGATCCCTCTGCATCGAGCCACTCGCGCGCCCTGGGGTCGAGATGACGAAAGGCGTCTATGCGCCAGTCATAGCCAACGGCGTGTGCGCAGCTCGGGCAGGCGCTTTCCTCCAAGTGAAGCTGGTGGCGGCAGTTGGGGCAGGGGAATGCCAAGCGTTGGGTTCCTGTTACCTGCGCGACGGCAAGCCTTGTTCAGGTGTCCGCATGGGCAGCCTCGATCGGCTCCGACGTCGTGTTGCCGCAGCACACGGGATGAGGACCCGCAGGCATGCAGCAGGTAGGCGTGCCGACCGGGATGAAAGCCATCTCGTCCCGTGGCCGAGGTCCCGACCCTCGCGGTGCGCCCCGGCTCTCGTAGGAGAGGCCGTACCGCCGGCAATAAGCCTCGGCGGCTTCACGCGAAGGGAAGCCGAGCTCCAGATGGGCGAGGGGGTCGCTTCCTCCCGTCCAGCCGGTGAGCGGATCGACGAACGGGCGCGACCGCGGGCGGAAACGCAGCCGCCATCGACCCTCACGGGCGCGGCCGCCGGACCGACCGGCGAGCGGATCGGGTTCGATGATGGCGAATGCGTCCGTCGGCAGGGCGCTTGCGTAGCGTCGCCACGCCGTATCAAACGGCGAAGACACCTCGGTCGCGACGTTATCGTTGGCAAACTCCGCAAGGCGCGGAGCCAGCACGCGCGGCGTCGCAATGTACGGTGGAAGAGAATCAGCTCGTGTTGCCATTTGCGCCTCCGAAACGGGCAGCCGCCGACGGCGGCTGCCCGACGTCTCATCAGCCTGCGTTGATCGGAATGCTGCGCCGGCTCTCGATCGCCTCCGCGGACTTGGGCAGGACGATCGTCAGCACGCCCTTGTTGAACGTCGCGCTTGCCCGGTCCTGCTCGACCCCACGCGGCAGCCCGATATGACGCTCGAAGCGACCATAGCTCCGCTCCGAATACCCGCGCTCCTTGTCCTCGGTTTCGGAGCGCTTCTCGCCGCGGATCGACAAGACATTGTCGTCGACGCTGATGTCGACGTCCTTCTCATCCATCCCGGGCAACTCGGCGGTGACGCGGATCTCCTTGTCGGTCTCCGAAAGCTCGATCGTCGGCCACTCGAGGCTGCGCCCCCAGCCGCTCGTAGCCGGTACGCCGAAGCCCCGGAAGACGTCGTCGAACAGGCGGTTCACGTCGCGGTGCAGGGACACAAGCGGGTGCTGCTGGTCGGACCTGTCGTCGGTCCGTTCTGGAGCGCGGCTCTCCTGCCGGCCCCAGGGAATGAGATCACGAATTGCCATGATGATTATCCTCCTTTCCTGGCAGGCGTTGGACATGTCCGTCGGCCGCGCCGCCGAAGCGGCGCGCCGACGGAGCCACATCTATCGCGCGATCAGGCCGCTGCGCTGTTCTCGCCTTTGGGCGCTTCGAGCCGATCGCTGTCGCCGGTCCCGCCGGCGATCTCGATCTTGCGCGGCTTCATGGCCTCGGGGACGACGCGCTTCAGCGCGATCGACAAAAGGCCATTCTCGAACCGGGCGTCGCCGGCCTCGATGAAATCAGCCAACTGGAAGCGCCGCTCGAACGAGCGGGCAGCGATGCCGCGGTGCAGATACTCGCCCTTCCCGTCATCCTCGGCGCGCTTGCCGGTGACGCTGAGCAGATTCTGCTGAGCGACGATCTCGATGTCCTCCGGGCGGAAGCCCGCCACCGCAAGCGTGATGCGGTAACTGTCCTCGCCTTCCTTGACGATATCGAAGGGCGGGTAGCCATCGTCGTCGCGGGCACCTGCCTCGAGCAGGTTGAACAGACGGTCGAAGCCGACCGTCGATCGCCGATACGGCGCAAAGTCGAAGTTGGTTCTCATCTCCAAATCCTCCTGTGAGCAATCTGGGCATGAGAAGCGTCGGAAACGGAGAGCCGACGCCCTCTATGTCCACCGGACCCGAACGGCGTCCGGCAATCGAAAAACTAGGAACGGCTCAAGAGGTTTCAAGTGGAATTTAGCGAAGTCAGCAAAGCACTTCGCAAGCATCTCCGCCCTTGAAACGGGTGCGGGCGAATACAACATTAAGCCTGCGGACCGGGCCCCTCTGTCGACGGCGTTACGCCATCGTCATGTCGGACCGCATCGAGTGCGCTCGGTGCAGGATCGCGGGCTCCCAGGTGGAGCCGGCCGAGTGCCTCATTGACATTGGAGCAATGGAGTGAGGCTTGAACAGAATTTTCGAACCGAATACCTATCGGCCTTTCCCGTCGGCCCGGGCCACAACCACGGCCGTCTATGATGAAGGCCTACGCGGGCACATGCTCGGCGTCTATCGCAACATGGCGCTCGGCCTCGGCATTACAGCGCTGGTGGCATTCCTCGTCGCCAGCGTGCCGGCGCTGTACCAGCCAATCTTTGGCACGCCGCTTAAGTGGGTCGCGATCTTCGCGCCGCTGGCATTTGTCATGTTCTTCTCGTTCAGGGTCGAGCGCATGACGACAGGACAGGCGCGAACGGCGTTCTTCGCCTTTGCTGCGGTCATGGGCGTATCGATGGCCAGTATCTTCCTGGTGTTCACGGGCACCAGCATCGCGCTGGCCTTCTTCAGCGCCGCGGCCGTGTTCGCCGCCATGAGCCTGTGGGGCTATACGACCAACGTCGACCTGTCGCGCTGGTCCACCTTCCTGATGGTTGGCCTGATCGGCGTCGTGATCGCGAGCATCGTCAACCTGTTCGTCGGCTCCTCGACGCTGCAGCTCGTCTTCTCGATTGTCGGCGTGCTCGTGTTCACCGGCCTGACGGCCTGGGACACGCAGCGCCTGAAGAGCGAATATCTGGCTTATGCCGGGTCGGAGCGAGCCGAAAAGCTGGCCGTGATGGGCGCGCTTTCGCTTTACCTGAACCTGGTGAACCTCTTCCAGCTGCTGCTCAGCCTGTTCGGGCAGCGGGAGGAATAATCCGGCTCTGAAACGTTGGGCCCGGAAGACTAGGCAGCGCCGCCGCCGTCGACGGCAGGCGCTGCTCTTTCTGGTGTGTCCGGCGATCTACGGCCGCTCCATCGGTCAGCGATCGCCCTTCAGCATCGCGGAGTGACGATCGGATTCCGATCGTTCAACCGCAACGGCCTACCTAAGACGTCTGTCCGATAATCTTTCTTATCGGACAGACTTGAGCTGGCCGGGGAGGGGTGGCAAGACTGCCCTCGACAGTCCACGAAAGCGCGGCACCGATCTTGCACGACCCAAGTCCCGACGAAGTCGAGCCCGAGCCCGTCAAGCTGCCGGCGCTGGCGCCCGACGCCGCAATGCTTGCCGTCCTTCATGAGGACCTCGAACGCGCGGCCGCCTACAAGAAAGCCGCGCGCGCGGCTGCGACCCATCGCGCTTATGGCTCAGACTGGATCATCTACACGGACTGGTGTCGCACGCGCGGCCTCGTGGCGATGCCGGCACATCCGGAACAGATTGCCGCGTTCGTTGCCAATCAGGCCGCGTCGGGTCTTAAGCCAAGCACCATCGAACGGCGCGTGGCCGCGATCGGACACCATCATCGCACAAGCAACTATCCAGCGCCGACCGCGCACCCCGAAGCGGGTGGCCTGCGCGAGGCGCTTGCCGGCATCCGCAACGAAAAGCGGGCCAAGAAGACCCGCAAGGAGCCCGCAGACGCCGCCGCGCTCCGCGACATGCTGGCGCAGGTCAAGGGCGATGGTCTGCGCGCCCGTCGCGATCGTGCCGCGCTCGCGATCGGCATGGCTGCCGCGTTGCGCCGTTCCGAGCTGGTGGCGCTTACGCTCGAGAGCGTCGGCATCCTCGAGCACGGAATCGAACTCTATCTTGGCGCCACAAAAACAGACCAGGCAGGCGAAGGCGCGACGATCGCCATTCCCGAAGGCACCCGGCTGCGCCCGAAGGCGCTGCTGCTCGATTGGATCAGCGCCGTGCGCGTGTTGGAGGCCGGCATCATCCGCACGCCTGCGGAGGAAGCGGCGGTGCCGCTGTTCCGCCGCCTCACCCGCAGCGATCAGCTCACCGGCGACCCAATGTCCGACAAGGCAGTCGCGCGCCTGGTCAAGCGCTTTGCCGGCGCCGCGGGCTACGACGCCGCCAAATTCTCCGGTCACTCGCTGCGCGCGGGGTTCCTGACCGAAGCGGCGAGCCAAGGCGCGACCATCTTCAAGATGCAGGAGGTCAGCCGCCACAAGACGGTGCAGGTCCTCTCGGACTATGTCCGCTCGGCCGACCGCTTCCGCGACCATGCCGGCGAGCGGTTTCTCTGATACAGAGCGTCGCCGCTCGCGACAGCCGGCCTCATGAGCAGGCAGTGATGCTGCGACTGATCTAGCGCAGGGCGGGGCAGCCGCCCCCTCCTTACCTTCACGTAGCCTTGGCGGCGGATGCGGCCATCAGGATCGCGCCCAACGCTGAAAGGAAATCGGAAAAATGTCCCTGGAGCGCGCTGCTCCCCTGGTGGGACTTCGCGACAAGGGCCTGATTCATGCAGCTCATCCCCGTCATCCTTTCCGGCGGCGCAGGGACGAGACTGTGGCCACTCTCCGCAGAGCAAACGCCGAAGCAGTTCCTTCCACTGGCAGGCGAAGAAAGCCTCCTTCAGCAGACGGCCTTGCGCGCCAGGAGCATCGCGCAATCAAGCTCCCCCATCGTCGTCGCCAGCCAGGACCATGAGCGGCAGATCCTCGGAGAGCTCGAAGCGGTGGGATGCCCACCCTCCCGGCTGCTCCTCGAGCCGATCGGGCGCAATACCGCCCCCGCCCTCGCCATGGCGGCGCTCGAGTGCACGGACGAGAACGCCTTGTTGCTGGTCATGCCGAGCGATCATGTGATCAGGGACGTGGAGTCCTTCGGCGACGCCGTGCATCGGGCTCTTCCCCTGGCCCAGGATGGCAGGCTGGTGACGTTCGGCATCACTCCAGACCGCCCCGCGACCGGTTACGGCTATATCGACATGGGAGAGCCGCTCTCCGGCGAGATTTGCCGGGTGAACCGCTTTGTCGAGAAGCCGGAGGCCGCCCGCGCGGAACGCATGCTTGCCGATGGCCGCTATGTTTGGAACGCAGGCATCTTCCTCCTCCGCTCGGACCGCCTCATCGAGGAACTCTCGGTTCACGCGCCGGGCCTTCTCGGATCGGTTCGCAAGGATTTGGCGACCGCCGATCGCGAGGGCAATCGAGTGATTCCCGATAGAGCCACCTTCGCATCCGTGGAGGCGAAATCGATCGACTATGTCGTGATGGAGCACGCCGCGCGCATGGCGGTGGTTCCCGTCGACGTGGGATGGTCCGACATCGGGAGCTGGGATGCGCTTCATGCGATCGAAACCCAGGAGGACAGCGGAAATGCGCTGCACGGCGATGTCCTGGCGCTGGAAAGCCACGGATGCCTCATTCGGACAAGCGGGCCCCGCGTTGCCGCGCTGGGCGTGTCCGATCTCGTCATCGTTGCCACAGATGACGTCGTGCTGGTGATCCCGCGGAAGCGTGCTCAGGAGGTGCGCCGACTGGTCCAACGGGCCGGCCAAGCGACGCCTCCGCCACCGCGACGACCGCAGCGAACCGCCGCCCTGTCGATCGCCACGCCCGCCGTCTCCTGAGCAGGAAATGGGATCGGCAACACGAATCTCGAAGACTCCCGGAATGGAGAGTAAGATGAACGGCTATGCTCTGACGCCGCCGGTTCGCCACATCGCGCTGATCGGCAATTTCCCTCCTCGACGCTGCGGCATCGCGACTTTCACCGCCGATCTGCACGACGCGCTGCGCCAGATATCGCCCGACGCCAGTCTCTCCACTGTCGCGATGAACGATCCTGGGACGCGGCACCGATACCCGGAGGAAGTAGGTTACGAGATCGCGCAGGACGATCCCGACGCCTACCTGGCGGCCGCGGACCACCTCAATGCGCTCAATCCGGACGTCATCTGCGTTCAGCATGAATTTGGCATCTTCGGTGGGAAGGCAGGCGGCTACTTGCTGCCGATGCTCGAGAGGCTTCGAGCGCCGGTCGTGACGACGCTTCACACGGTCCTGACGCAGCCCGACCCGGATCAACGACGCGTGATGCGCGCCCTCGCCGAGCGGTCATCTCGCCTGGTCGTCATGACCGAGATGGGCCGAACCATCCTCACCCGTGACATGGAGGTGGCGGCCGGCAAGATCGCCGCGATCCCGCATGGCATTCCCGATTTGCCCTTTCTGGACCCAGCCTTCCACAAGCACCGCTTCGGGCTCGACGGCCATCGCGTCGTTTCGACCTTCGGCCTGCTTTCCCCAAACAAGGGCATCGAGGTGATGATCGAAGCGCTGTCTCGCCTCATCAAGGATCATCCGGATCTCGTATACATCGTCCTCGGCGCGACACACCCTCATCTGGCGGCGCGCGAGGGCGAACGCTACCGCGACGAGCTGGCAAGTCGCGTCCGCCGCCTCGGTCTCGAGAGCCATGTGCGCTTCGTGAACGAGTATGTCGACGCGCCAACCTTGCAGGCATGGCTCTCGGCCTGCGACATCTATGTGACGCCCTATCTCTCCGAGGCGCAGATCACGAGTGGAACGCTCGCCTACGCTGTCGGCTTGGGCAAGGCGGTGATCTCTACGCCCTATTGGCACGCGCAGGAGTTGCTCGACGGGTGTCGCGGTCATCTCGTCCCCTTCGGTTCGCCCGAGGCGCTCGCCGGATCCGTGGGCGCCGTTCTATCCGACAGGAACCTTCGCGACGAGATGCGGCGCAACGCTTATCAAGCCGGCCGTGACATGATCTGGCCGGTGGTGGCGGAGCGCTATGCGACGCTTTTTCAGCGGGCGCGCATCGAGGTTTTCGGAAAGACGGGCATCGTGCAGCTCCACGCCTCCAAGTCGAAGCCGCCGAAGCCAAGCCTTAGCGCCGTGGCGCGGATGAGCGATGGGTGCGGTATGCTGCAGCACAGCCGGTCCACCGTCCCCGACCGGCGCCATGGCTATTGCCTCGATGATAACGCCCGCGCGCTGATGCTCGCCGCGCAGTTCGAAGCGGAGCGAATCGAGGCCAAGCGCGCGCTCGCCCTGGCGCCTACCTACGCTTCGTTCGTCGACCTTGCCTGGAACGAGCAGTCACAGCGCTTTCGCAACTTCATGGGTTTCGACCGGAACTGGCTCGAACAGGAAGGTTCACAGGACAGCTTCGGCCGCGCCGTCTGGGCGATCGGCCGTACGGCCGAGCTCACCCGAAATCACGGTCTCAAGCTCTGGGCAACGGTGTTCGCAGACAAGGTGATCCCGGCAAGCGCGTTCCTCACCAGCCCCCGTGCCCGCGCCTTCGCCATTCTCGGCCTAGCCGCGCATCTCAGCGTCTACCCGGGCCACCGACCGGCGAGGCTTCAACTTGAATCGTTCGCCGGCGAGCTGCTCGACCTGCTTCGTACAGTAAGGCGGGACGCCTGGACGTGGTTCGAGCCGGTCCTTGCCTATGACAATGCCCGCCTGCCGGAAGCATTGCTTCTGGCGAGCACCGTTCTCGGCCGCACGGACATGCGACAGGACGCCCTGGAGGCGCTGGACTGGCTCCGGCGCCAGCAGACAGCTCCGGAAGGCCATTTCCGGCCGGTCGGCACGCAAAGCTTCGGCGCGGCCTTTCAACCGCCGCGTGCCTTCGATCAGCAGCCGCTCGAGGCCTGGGCGACCATCGATGCCTTCACGCTCGCATTCGCGCAGGACGGCGATCGCCGCTGGCGGGATCATGCCGAAGCCGCGTTCGCCTGGTATCTTGGCGCAAATGACCTCGGCGTGCGGATCGCGAGCCCCGATGGCGGTTGCTACGATGGGCTGCAGGTCGATCGGGTGAACCTCAACCAAGGCGCGGAATCCATCCTCGCCTACCAGTTTGCTGCCCTGGCGATCGCGCGCTTGCGCAACAAGGCGGCCGCTTCGAACACAAGCGAGGAGCGCCAGGTGGCCGCGTCGGGAGACAAGGCATGCCGCTGATCCAATCCAGCCTGCACCTCCTTCCGAACCCAGCCAGAGTAGTCGTCCGGCCCTTGCAAATCGCTTCGGAGCCGCGGCACCTCAATCCTGTCGATAATGAGCGGATGCGCCGGATCATCGCTGCCGTGCGGGCGATGGACGGCCGCACGACTCAAGCGGAGCTTGCCCTCGTGCTCGCGGATTTCGAAAGCCGGCACCGGGAGATTCGCAAGGTTTTCGAAGAGCGATACGATCAGGTCGCGAGCGACATTGGACTCACCGGTTCCTTAGACCGTTCGCAGCGGCAGCTTATCGGCGCCTATTTTTGCCATGAATATTCATTCGGTGCCGCTGCTGTCATGAACCCGAGCATCGTACCTCATCCTGACCAGACGGGGCTCCCGCATGGCGCATTGCGCTTCATCCTGTCCCTGCGCGCAGTCGGCGAGGGGCACATCTCGTCGGTGACGTTCCGCCAAGGCATCGTCCTCTCAGACGGCTCGCTCGAACTCGAACCGGAATCGGATATTGCGGTCGCCGCCAAAGCCGAGAGCCACGACAATGGCAGAGTCGTATTTCGCCGCCATGACTGCAGCAACCGTCTCGACGAGATGGTGCTGTTTCCCTATACGCCCGCGCAGCGCAACGGCTTGGAGGATCTGCGCCTGGTAAGGTTCGAGAACGGTGACGGCAGTACGGTCTATTACGGCACCTACACTGCTTACAGCGGCGCGACGATCGCGTCTGAGATCCTGGAAACTCGCGATTTCGAATGTTTCGAGCTTCGCCCACTCCAAGGCAGCGCCGCGCGCAACAAGGGCATGGCGCTCTTCCCTCGCAAGTTTGGCAAAGACTATGTGATGCTCGGGAGACAGGACGGCGAGAGCCTTTATCTACTGCGCTCCACCGATCTCCTTTCCTGGGAGCATGGCGAAATTCTTGCGCGTCCGGAATATGCCTGGGAACTTATCCAGATCGGCAACTGCGGAGCGCCTATCGAACTGGAAGAAGGATGGCTCGTGCTCACCCACGGCGTCGGCGCCATGCGCAAATATTCCATCGGGGCGCTGCTGCTCGATCGGGATGACCCCAGCCGCGTCATCGGCCGAACCGCAGTGCCGCTCCTCTCGCCCTCGGATGAAGCACGCGAAGGCTATGTTCCCAACGTCGTCTATACCTGCGGGGCGTTGGCGCACGCCGGCCGCCTGATCATGCCATATGGCGTGGCGGACAGTTCCGTGAGCTTCGCGTCGATGGACTTGGCAGAATTGCTGGCGATGCTGTCGCAGCCAGCTGCCGCCCGCTCTGCACTCGCCCATGATTTGGCGCCGATCCGGGACCGAACGGACGCGTGATCCCTCCTTCGCTCTGACGGGGTAGCGGACGTCAGTCGCGCACCAGCAGGCACTTGCCTAATGCAGCGTCGTGTCGGTCTCGACGTCCGCCTCCGCGATGACATACTCGTCCCCCTCCGCCGCGAAGAACATCGTGACGCGTTCTTCCTCGTTTTCTGGAGGCGGCCGATCGGGGAACTGTTCACCCCAGGCGCCGTTCACGTAGGACAAAAGGGTGGACCAGGCGATTGCATGATTCGGGTGCGTTGACAGGAAGACCTTTCCGAGGTGCTCGATCATCAGGACGACAACGGACATACGCCTACTCCGCCACCTTGACTCGCGAGAACATCTGCAAAGACGAGGTCGCAGAGAGAGGATCAGACCATCAACGGCTTCCGGCTGGGTCGGAAGTGCGAATGCGTGACAAAATCTGTTCCACTTCGAAGAGATCGCCCGACGTCTCGACACCAGGTCCGCAGAGACGAATGATCATTTGCCCCTTGACTACCTTGCTTCCTATTCGAGGCGCAGATCCGAGGCCAAAATGAACGCCTGGCTTATCGAGCACATGCCGATAGAGCCGCCAATAGCGGCGCCATTCAGCCGCGCTTCCGCTCGTCGAAATGGTCATATGACCGGATCGGAGCGGCACATACGACACATCGCGGCTTAACTGTGCGCGTTCGATCGCAAAGCAGCGCGCCCCACGGCCTGCAGCGACTTGCGCCGCTTTCCTCAACAACCCCGTCCGCACCGACCGGTCAGGCCAGCGTGTCGGGGCGAGGATGGCGATTTCATAGCTCGGCCGATCGCCGCTCCCGACCTCGTGGACTTCGAAAATCGGGAGCTGGGGCCCGCTCTTCGCAGGCGCCGAGTCGGCATGCGCGGCCGAGACGAGGGCGAGCACGCCGCACCACCAGTAGCCCCTTGTGGACCGGGCCGAGCGTCGCTGAAGCCGGCCAAAGCTCTGCCGTGTTCCGGGGGCGTCAGCGGCGGAGGCGAACCGTACCATCGGATCCGCCTCCCCGCTCAGCTCGCCCTTGAAATCACGACGCGCGCGGGCCGCACAAGCCGGCTTGCAACCCTGTACCCAGGCTGTAGGGTCTCTAGGATCAAGCCGTCACCTGTCTCATCATCAGATCGCGATGAAATCGCATCATGGATGTTGGGGTCGAACGCCTCGCCCTTGCCGGGGCATACTCGCTCGACGCCAATCTTGACCAGCGCATCGAGGAACGCGCGACTGGTCGCCCGGAGCCCGTTTAACAGGGCATCGACACTCGGCTGGGTTCCTTCCTCGGTCCGGCTGGCCGCCTCGATGGCGAGATCGAGGCTATCGAGAGCGGGAACGATACTTGAGACCAGGTCTGCAATCCCGGTCTCGCGCCCCTCGGCACGCGCGCGATCGGCTCGCTTCCTGGCGTTCTCGGCATCGGCCAGCGCTCGCAGGAGCCGCTCCCGCAGCTCGTCGGCTTCCGATGCGGCCGCCTGCTTGGACTCGGGCTTCTCCATCCCTTGCTCCTGCGGCTCCGGAGACTGCCCTCCTTCAGCGATGTCGTTCTGGTTCATTTGACCGAGCCTTCATTCATCCGTGCAAGCGGCAGGCGCCACTTCACCAAACTGTGATCAGCGGAACGGACCGGATCACTTCTTCGCGTCGTCCGCCTCCTCGAACTCGGCATCCACAATCCCGTCGTCAGCCGACGACGTGCTGCCCGGCTCGGAGCGCTGGGCGCTGGCGACCTTCTGCGTCGCAGATTGCAGATCCTCGCCGCGCGCGCGGATGTCCTCGATCTGGTCGCCTTGCATGGCCGTCTTCAGGTTCGAAACCGCGTCTTCCACGGCTTGCCGATCGGCGGCCGCGACGCGATCCCCTGCATCCGCAAGCGTCTTTTCGGAGAGGAAGATCAGAGCGTCGGACTGGTTCTTCGCTTCCGCCAGTTCGCGCCGCTTCCTGTCCTCGCTGGCATGCTCTTCGGCGTCCCTGACCGCACGCTTGATGTCCTCTTCGCTCAGTCCGCCCGACGACTGGATGGTGATCTTCTGCTCGCGCCCGGTCCCCTTGTCTGTCGCGGAAACATTCACGATGCCGTTTGCATCGATATCGAACGTCACCTCGATCTGCGGCACGCCTCGGGGCGCCGGTGCGATGTTCTCGAGATTGAACTGGCCGAGGAGCTTGTTGTCCTCGGCCATTTCCCGCTCGCCCTGAAAGACCCTGATGGTCACAGCGGGCTGGTTGTCCTCCGCCGTCGAGAAGGTCTGGCTCTTCTTGGTGGGTATCGTCGTGTTCCGGTCGATGAGCTTGGTCATCACTCCGCCGAGCGTCTCGATGCCCAACGACAATGGCGTGACGTCGAGGAGCAGCACGTCCTCGACCTGGCCCTTCAGCACGCCCGCCTGGATCGCTGCGCCGAGTGCCACAACTTCGTCAGGGTTGACGCCCTGGTGCGGCTCGCGCCCGAAGATGGACTTCACCGCCTCGGCGACCTTCGGCATGCGGGTCATCCCGCCGACCAGCACGACTTCGTCGAGCTGGTCGGCCTTGAGCCCTGCATCCTCCAGTGCCGCCTTGCACGGCCCCACGGTGCGGGAGATGAGGTCATCGACCAGTGCCTCGAGCTTGGCGCGCGTGAGGCTGATGTCGAGATGCTTCGGACCGGATTGATCCGCGGTGATAAAGGGCAGGTTGACGCTCGTCTGCGATGCCGAGCTGAGCTCGATCTTCGCTTTCTCGGCCGCCTCTTTCAGCCGCTGGAGCGCGAGCCGATCCTGGCGCAGATCGATTCCCTGCTCCTTGCGGAACTCGTCCGCGAGAAAGTCGATGATCCGCTTGTCGAAATCCTCGCCGCCGAGAAACGTGTCGCCGTTGGTCGACTTCACTTCGAAAACGCCATCGCCGAGTTCGAGAATGGACACGTCGAAAGTGCCGCCGCCAAGATCATAGACCGCGATCGTGCCTGCCTTCTTCTTTTCGAGCCCGTAGGCAAGGGCGGCAGCGGTTGGCTCATTGATGATGCGCAGAACCTCGAGACCGGCGATGGTCCCTGCATCCTTGGTCGCCTGCCGCTGAGCGTCGTTGAAATAGGCGGGAACGGTAATGACGGCTTCGGTAACCGGCTCGCCCAGATATTTCTCGGCAGTCTCCTTCATCTTGCGCAGGATGTGTGCAGAAATCTCGCTGGGGCTCGACTTCTTCCCGTTCACCTCGACCCAGGCGTCACCATTGGCGCCGGGAACGATCTTGTAGGGCACCATGCCCTTGTCCTTCTGCACGATGGGGTCATCGTAGCGGCGCCCGATCAGGCGCTTGATCGCAAAGAGGGTCTGCTCCGGATTGGTAATGGCCTGACGCTTCGCGGCGGCTCCGACCAGCACCTCGCCATCGGGGCGAAAGGCCACCATGGACGGGGTGGTCCGGGCACCTTCGGCATTCTCGATGACCTTGGGCTCCTTGCCTTCCATCACCGCGACGCAGGAATTGGTGGTGCCGAGATCGATGCCGATTGCCTTCGCCATGCCAGCCTCCAATAAGAAAATCGAACGCCGACGATGGAGAGTATCAAGCAGGTGAGTCCTGACCTGGATCAGTTGCCACGGAACCTCGCCTCGGCCGGCCGCCGGCGCGCGCACCCATCTACTATTCGTCCAGCGAACTTTGCCGACATACTCGCGCTGGATGAACTCGCGGCGACCGCCGGTCGCGTCCGCGGCGGCACTGCCGGGCCCGGGCGCCCGAGCGGTCACGCCATGAACCTGCAGCAGTCCTCATTGTCCCACCTGCCGAACGACAGCGGAATAGGGGATCGGCATCCAGGCATAGCCAGCGCCGGCTCGGACGATATGTCCCAAGCCCGGGAAAGAGATGTGCGGCGCTCCCACCAGCTCATGCGTGCCGGCAAGCTCCGCAAGAGCCGCCGTCCTCGTCTTCGCCGCCCGTGCTTCGTCGGCGTCAAAGTCGATGGTGATGTCGGGTCGAGGCAGCTGGACCTCCGCCGCATGAATGATGTCGCCGACCACCCTTAAGCGATACCCGCGGCTCTCGATTTCATAGAAGCTATGTCCGGGGGTGTGGCCCGGCGCGGCGATCGCACGAACGCCCGGAAACAACATTGCCGGTGCGGTGAAGGTGCGGATGCGACCCGCTGCCTGATAGGGTGCAAGCGCCGCCCGGCCTTCTTCGAACATCTTGCGATGGCTGACTTTTGCCCGTGCTTTCGCCGCCTCGCTCAGCCAATAGCCGAACTCCTGCTCGGCAAGGTAGACCTCAGCGTTCGGAAAAGCGCGACGGCCTTCCACTGTCAGGCCACCCGAATGATCGCCGTGCACATGAGTCAGGAGCACCGCGTCGATCGACTCCGGCGCATAGCCTGCCGCCTTCAGCATGGCGGGGAGACGCCCGCAGCAGTCACCAAACAACCGTCCCGCGCCCGCCTCGATCAGTATACGGCGCTCGCTGGTGTCGATCAGGAAGCTGTTGATCGACGTTTCGCGGTCCAGTGGCTCGCCGGCATTGCGAAAGCTTGTGACCAGATCCGCACGGCTGGCGCCATGGAGCAGGTCTCCGAACGGCACCGGCGTTGTTCCATCCGTCAGGACGGTGATCTTGAAATCGCCGAGCATCGCCCGATAGTAGCCGGGCGCCTGCTCTACCGGCTGTTCTGCCCTCGCAGTTTCCGGCTGGGCCGAAACTGGAAGGGACAATATTGCTGCTACGACAGCGGGCACGATCTTAACCAATGATTTCACCTCGAACCTCGTTTTTCTCGAGACGCGCCGGACCGCCAGCGGGACGGCGCCTTGCGCGCAACGAGATGTGTCCATACAGGACGTTGGGGAAGTACCTACCTTGAGGTAAGTAATGGAAAGCCCGCAGCCCTTTCGCGAACTTCAGTGCGACGTGTTCCTTGCTGATTGTCCCGCGAGGAAGGTGCTCGCGCTCTTGGCTGAGAAATGGACGCTGCTTGTTATCCATGCGCTTAGCGAGCGGTCATATCGCACGGCCGAGCTGCGCCGGCGCATTGGCGGCGTGTCGGAGAAGATGCTGATTCAGGCGCTGCGGCGGCTCGAGCAGTCTGGCCTGGTGGCGCGCACCAGCTACCCCGAGGTGCCGCCGCGCGTAGAATATGCGCTCACGCCACTGGGCTACTCCCTCAGCAGCGTCGTGCGCGAGCTCGATCGCTGGGTCGAGGCGCACGCCTTTGAGATCGAAGACTGGGTCGAGCAGTCAGCCAAGGTAAGCTGATCGACTTGTACTCGCGCGGCGGGCCTGACCGTCGCTAGCGCAAGGCGCCGCGTCCGCTCACACCCCCATCGACGCGCGCGGATTTTCGTCATGGTGCTGGGCCCAAGTGCGGGCGAACTCCTCAAGCTCGGCGTCTCCGGAAGGCAAATGCACCATAAGGCGGACCAGCTGATTGCCGCGGGAACCGTCCCGCCGGTGAAACCCCTTGCCTTTGATCCGTAGCGTGCGGCCCGAGCTCGATCCCTTCGGGATCGTCAGCAACACCGGCCCGTCGACGGTCGGTACCCGCACCTTGGCGCCGAGCACGGCTTCGTCCCAGCGCACCGGCAGGTCCAGCAATACATCGTCGCCTTCGCGCGTGAAGAAACGGTGCGGCTGAATCTCGAGGATGACGATCGCATCGCCAGCGCCTCCTGGACCATCCCCACCCTGCCCGCGAAGACGCAGCTGGGTGCCGGACTCGAAGCCTGCCGGCAGCTTGAGGTCGAGAGCCTTCCCACCGCCCAGGTCGATATGCTGCGGTCGCAGAGCCGCGGCATCCTCGAAGCTGACATTCAACCGATAGGCGACGTCCGCTCCGCGCGGGCGATACGACGCGTGCCGGCGCGCTCCACCCGCGGTGTCCGCGCGGCCGAACAAGTCGCCGAAGATGCTGGCGAAGTCGGCCTCGTCTCCGCTGAATTCGAAGGTCGTCGCGCCGCCATCGGCGCCCGCGCGGAAGCCGCCGCGCCGGGCGAAAGGACCGGCGCCATCGAAATCGGAGAAGCCGAAGGGAGCCTTCGGATTGCCGTCCTCGTCGATCTCGCCGCGATCGTAGCGCGCTCGTTTGTCCTTGTCGGTGAGCAGGTCATAGGCCGCGGTTACGGCCGCGAAGCGTTCCGCCGCCCCCGGCTTGTCCGCGTTACGGTCGGGATGATACTCCTTGGCGAGCTTGCGATATGCCTTCTTGATTGTGGCATCGTCGGCATCGCGCGGGACGTTCAGGGCATGGTATGGATCCGCCATTCTATTCAGTCCCTGTCCCGGCCCCTCATCGCCTGCGATCGCCCCGCGCTGCAGATGAGATGGCAAATCGTTCCGTCAGAATCGTCCGTTCGTCCCGAAGCTACGCGGCTGCCTTCGGAGCTAGACCGACCCACCATCGTCGTCCGGGCTCAACGGCCAAGCCACAGCGTCAGAGCATGAAGAATGCTCTTCGTCTCCTGCACGTCGCGAACGGCGACCGCATCGACCCCGACGGTGACGGCCGGATAGTCGTTGCCACCCGGGAAAATCGAATCGCCGAGGAAGACCATGTCTTCCAAAGGAACGCCGCTCTCCTCGGCGAGCTTGCGAAGCCCGAAACCTTTGTCGATTCCTGCCCGGGTGATGTCTATCGAGGTGGTGCCTCCGATATTGACCGACCATTCTGTCAAGGTCCGCCTCAACATCTCCTGGAGCTGTAGCCGTTTGCGCCGATCCGGATCCCAGGCCTCCTTGGCCTCGAGCGGCGCCTTCTGCCCAATCCCTGAATAGGTGATCTGCGTGCCGCGGTCCTCGATCCGGGGCCCCCATGCGGGATCGCGATCGAGTCCGGCAGCCTTGATCGCCCGATCCAGCTCCTTGAGTATGTGGGCCTTCTCGGCAGGCGTGATTGCCTCCGAATAGGTTTGGCGCCATTCTCCGTCGAATCGGAAAAGCTTCGCGCCTGCCGTCGGCAGGATCCACAGCCGCCCCAGTTCGGCACCCGGCGGCAGCCGATCGACGACCTGCTTCTTGAACTGAGGCCAGTCGCCCCCGGAAATCACCGCCACCTGCGCGAAGGACAAGAGCGCGGCAAGCAGCCCGGCTACCTCGTCATCGAGCGGGGCCTTGCTCTCGGCCAACGTACCGTCGAGATCGAACGCCATCAGCTGCTTCACGCTGCCACCGTCCCAAGTGCGTCGACATCGCGCTCGCCTCGTGCGGTCATCGGGTTCGGCTCACCACATAGGCCGTTCCGTCAGCGCGGACGATGATGAGGTGATATGACTTGTCCTCGCACTGCGCGCGCCAGACCGGCCCGTCCTTCTCGTCAGTCAGCCGCTCGGCTTGAATGACGTTCTGGCACGGAAGGCCCGCATCTCGGATCGCACGGAAAAGCACAGCCTTCCGCGATGCCTCGTTGAGGTTGATCACCGCCTGCTGATAATCGTTTATCCCGTCGCTCGTGGCGGTCTGGCCGGCGGCAGGCTGTTCGGCCTTCTGCGTTCCGCATCCAGCGAGTGCGACGTACAAGGCGGTCGCGGCGAGGAACCGACGCATCGATCGTTCTCCCCTGCTCAATGGGCCAGCAGCAGCGGCTTCGGGGACCGCAGCAACATCTCGCGCGTGACCCCACCAAGGATACGTTCGCGAATGCGCGAATGCCCATAGGCGCCGAGAACCGCGAAGCTCGACCGCGAGTCGATGACGACGTTCAGCAGTTCCTCTCCCACGCTGAGCTCACCGCGGGGCACCGAGAGCAACTCCGATTGGATGCCATGATGCGAGAGATAGGCGGCAGCGCCGGCGGCGGGAAACTCGGGAGCGTCGTCCCCGATCGTCACGATCTGGACGCGCGCCGCCCGGCTCAGGAGCGGAACCGCGAAACGCAGCGCCTGCGCGGCCTCGAACGAAGCGTTCCACGCGACGAGCGCAGTGCCGTCGAGGTCAAGCGTTCCGTTGTCATAAGGCACCGAGAGGATCGGAGCACGCGAATGGACTGCGACATCGCCGACGAGGTCGAGTTCCGCGTCCCAGCCGCCTTCGTCGCTTTCGAGATGACTGAGGATGATCACGTCGCTCAGCCGCGATTGATCGAGAAGCACCGTCGCGGGAGAACCAGCTCCGCGGAGCCAGTCGAACGCCACGCCCTCGTCGCGCAGTCTGGCCTCCACGGCCGCGCGCGTGGCATCCTGTCGTTTCTCATGCTCCGTGAAGAGCTTCACCGATGGGTAAACCCCGCCGAAGGGGTCGGCCATTGCGTAGGCCGACAGCGGCGCAGCCTGCGCGCCCGTCAGATGAAGGTCGAATGCCCGGGCAAGCTGGACTGCCGCGTCAAGCCGCGCGTCTCCGCCCCTGTCCTCGGCCACGTGGAGCAATCCTGTTTTCATCTACCGATCCTTTCGATTGCGTGGTCGGCCGAAAGGCAATGGCCGCAGCAGCAGAAGGGTAAGCAGCGGAAGGATTGCGGACGCTGACATAGGTCAGACGCGGCGCCCGCCGATCGCTGCCGCCCGTTGGAGGGTGGACTGCGGAGGTCAGCTCACTCGTCGAGGAGCGCGCGGAGCATCCAGGCCGCCTTTTCGTGAACCGCCACGCGTTGCGTCGCGAGATCCGCGGTCGCCTGGTCGCCCGCTTCATCGGCCACAGGAAAGAGGCTGCGAGCCGATCGGGCAGTCGCCTGGTGTCCGTCGACCAGAATCTGGATCATCGCCTCGGCTCTGGGGGGAGTTTCGGGCGCGTCAGCGAGCGAGCTCAGCCTCGCAAACTGCGCATATGAACCAGGTGCTGGCTCACCGAGCGAGCGAATTCTTTCGGCGATCGGATCAACCGCATTCCACAATTCAGTATACTGGACCATGAACATCGCATGGAGGCTGTTGAACATCCGCCCAGTGACATTCCAGTGAAAATTATGGGTCGTCAGATATAGCGTGTAGGTGTCGGCCAACAGGCGCGCCAGACCCTCGGCTATTTCTTTCCTCTTGGTATCGTCAATTCCGATTTCGATGGCCATTCCTGTCATCCTGTTAATCCGCCGCGCTAGGCGGGCGGCGGTCTGGTCGCGGGTTGCGCCTCGGCCGCAAGCGCGGTTGGTGAAGCACTGCGGAGGATGGCGCCGCATCGCGGCGATGAACTGACCCACATCAGACGGCAATGTAACGGTCGCAGACCGCGACCGGGCCGGGAACGGTCCCACCGGTTTTCGCCTGACCTAAGTCAGCGCGCATCGGCGACTCGCTGAATAGGAAAGCTGCGGCGGAGTGCCAACCTGGGCTGCTGGCCCGCAATCACTAGGAGAATCCACCATGGTTTCCCTTTTTCGCACCGATTCCACCATCAAGAGGGACGTCGAGGACGAGATCAAATACGACCCGTCGATCCAGCATGACGAGACGATCGCCGTCGCGGTGAAGGACGGCATCGTGACGCTCAGCGGCGTCACCAAGAGCTACATGGACTCATATTATGCGGAGAAAGCGGCGAAGCGGGTTTCGGGGGTGAAGGCCGTCGCCAACGAGATTCAGGTCAAGCTCTCGACCGAGCGCCTCGATCCCGAGATTGCCGAGGAGGCGGTCAAGTCGCTCAAGCGCGAGCTGCCCAGCAGCGCCGACAAGATCAAGATCGTCGTCAAGAGCGGCTGGCTCACGCTCGAGGGCCACGTAGAATGGAACTATCAGAAGGAATGGGCAGAGCGCGCTGTCCGATCGATCGCTGGCGTGAAGGGCGTCACCAACACGATCACGGTCCAGCCCAGGGTCAATCCTGGCGACGTCAAGAAGAAGATCGAGGACGCGCTCGTGCGCAGCGCGCAGGTTGACGCGCAGCGAGTCCAGGTCGAGGTCGACGGCAGCAAGATCACGCTCAAGGGCACGGTCAGGAGCTGGGCCGAACGTCAGGAGGCCGAAAGATCGGCATGGGCCGCACCTGGCGTGACGAGCGTTGACAATCAGATCAGGATCCTGCCCTGATGCGATCGGCGGGGATGGCGATGGCTATCCCCGCCTTCGCCGGCTGCGCAACATCCACACGCACGAACCGATCGCCGACCGGCGCAACCTTGCCGACCGAATTGAGCAAGAGCCGTCAGGTCGGCGGAAAGGTCGCGTCGATGATCGTCCCGCCCGGCAACTGGCAGCGTCCCTGCCCACCGCCAGCCATGCCTGCGCCGGGCCGCATCAGCCGGAAATGGCACCGCATCTGCCCGTCCGGCCCGCCTAGGTTGGCCAGGACTCTTCCGCTATAATGGGTGAGCGTGCTCTGGGTGGGACCCCAATAGGCCCAGCCGCGCCATCTCCACCGGTTGCCCCACCCGGTCCACAGCGGGCCGAGCTCTTCAATGGTTGTCTCGCTCGTGATCTGGAAGAACGGGCCTGCGTAGGTCGCGCCCGTGCTCAGGTTAGCGGTCATCGTACCCGATCGGGCACCGCTCGATTTCCACACGAACGTCGCTGTCGTCGACCCGCCCCTCGAAACGCCGATGCCGGACCCCGTGGTGGTGCACCCGGCTATGCCAAGAAGCATTGCGGGCAGGAGAGCAGCCCTGATTGCCTTCATCTTCACCTCAACCTCTTGCTCTATGCGTTTGATCGTCGCCCCTTCATCGGTGGTCGCCGCGCTCCACGGGGCTACCGACCTCCTGCGGCCGAGCCACGTCGAGCGGCGATCTTGGGTTAGTCGCAAGGGCGATCCGGGCTCTGATCTATCTCAGCCCGCCACCGGGCGACCGGGCTAGGTTGAGTCGGCGACATCAGAGCGGTTCGTCGCGCCATTCCTCGCGAAGACGGACCACGTTGCCAGCAAGGAGCCCTCAACTTGGATAGAAACGCAGGCACACTGGACCCCCAGCCAAGTCGACTGGAACAGCTCAGCACCGACTTCGCGGCGCTGGCGCCCAAGCTTCCGGACGGCCCGGAAAAGCAGGCTCTATCGCTGCTCCACGGCATGATTCAGGAATTGTGGCGCTCCGCCGGCTCGGCCCGCCCTGCCTTCGAGGCACCGACCGGCGCGACTCTGGATGATCTGAAAAGCCTCCACGAGCATGCGCCCGCGATGGAGGGAGATGCGATCAATTCCCCTCTCAGCGTGGGAGCGAAAGCGCCGGAGTTCGCCCTGCTGGACGCTAGCGGCCGGGAAGTCACCCTCTCATCTTATGCGGGACGGGCGATCGTCCTCGTCTTCTATCCGCTCGACTGGAGCCCGGGCTGCAGCAAGCAGTTGGACCTTTATCAGCAGGAATGGAGCGAGTTCGAGAAGCGCGACGTGGAGATCGTCGGGATTTCGGTAGATAGCCTTTACAGCCACGGCGCTTGGGCCGCCGCCCGCGGACTCTCGATGCCTCTCCTCGCGGATTTCAATCCCAAGGGAGAAGTCGCGCGCCGCTATAAGGTATGGCGCGACGCTGATGGCTTTTCCGAGCGCGCGCTCTACGTCATCGATGGAGCGGGCGTCATCCGCTACGCCCACATCTCGCCGAAGCTCCAGCATGTCCCCGACATCTATGAGCTCTTCGCCAAGCTCGACGAGATTGTTGGAACGCCAGCGAATGCGGGACGCGAATAATGGCGTCCGCGTATCGAGCACGCGGCCCAGCTCCCGCTCCGATCGTCATCTACGGAAGCCGTTGGTGCGGCATCACCATGATGATTCGGCGGTATCTCGACCGAGCCGGGATCCCGTATCGCTTCGTCGATTGGGAAGCCCATCCAGAAGTGCGGTCGGAGCTCGAATGGCTCGCCGGAGGCAGGCTTGCCAGTCCCACGATCAAGCTCGGGGGACAGGTTCTCGTGCAGCCCTCGATGCGCGAACTCGAATGGGCGCTGGCCCGCGCCGGATACGGTTAGCTTTAGGAATACGGCTCGGACGGACCACTCGCCCCCCCCCGGCCGCCGAGCCGTTGCACCGGGCAGCGTGATACTATTACTCCGCCCGTCACGCTGTCCGGTGCCCTTACCTACCAACGAATCTACGGTGTACCGGTATCTCACACGCGATTGAGCATGATGCCGCGGCCGACACGCGAATGTTTATTGCAAAACGCCCGAGAAGCCACGCAATGGGATCAGGGTTAGATCGCGACCTGTTCTAACTTCTCGGCGTGCCGGGCCGCCAAGCCCGCGCTGATCAGGTGGCGAGCCATGGATCAGGTTGGATTGTGGCAAGGGGCAACTCGTCCAGCGTCTTCTTCAGCTCGATTTCGTGCACGTGCACGTTGAGAGCTCCTGACTTCCGCATGATCTGCTGAGCCCTTTCCTCCGCGGCGGCATCGCGCGCGCGAACGAAGACGACCAATCCTCCCCCACGCAGATCGCGTTCCAAATCTTCCGCGCCAACGCCACCAAGAATTGCGCTGCGGACGACCTTCGCAATTCCCGCTCCGGCCGCGCCGCCGGCGGCCGTAGCGGCAAGCACCGCTGCGAGTGCGCCGCCGGATGCCACGACCGGCAAAGCTGCCCCGAGCGCTGCAAGCGAGATCAACGTCCCGAACACCAGACCCGTGACCGTCGTCCCTTCATCGCGCGTTACGAGCTCGCGTCGTGGCAGCTCAGGTATCTCGGCCAGGTGGATGGGATCAGCATAGATCGCCGGCAGCTTCTTTAGGACCGCCTCGCGGCTGGCCATCAGGTCGATATCACTCTTGTCGAAGCCCGCGGCGCTGAGTGCGACGACCATGCTCTCGAGCAGTTCGAGATTGTGCACGGTGCCGACGACTTCCCGAGCCCTGACGGTTCGGACAATGCTCTGCTCCGACTCTTGCGGCACGCTGCGCTCCACTGATGACCGAAATACTCCATCTCTCCCCGGTCGCCGCTCGAAATGCCCTGATGTAAATCAGCCGTTGCTCCGCACTGCTCCCGCATTCTTGGCGCTCGGGCCCGAGAGCCAAAAAAGTCACCCAAGCGGCTTCACGCCGTCTTGAACACGACTTCACCAGTACTAGCTAAATTGTGCCGGGTGCCTCTGCGGGCCCGGCAGGACAAGAGGGCGTCGGCTCTCTCTCCGACGCCTCAGATGTCCAAATTGCTCATGAGGAGGATTTGGCGATGAGAGCAGCGAATTATCTAGATCTGGCGCCCTATCGGCGCTCGACCGTCGGCTTCGACCGGCTTCTCGACCTGATGAACAATGCCGCGCCTGATGCGGCCGAGCCCTACCCGCCGTTCGACATCGAAAGACGCGCAGACGGCACCTATCGTATTTCGGTCGCAGTTCCCGGCTTCCGACCGGACGAACTGGAAGTGGTGGCACAACAGAACATGCTCACCGTCAGCGGACGCAAAGCCGGGGGAGAACCCCAGACCACGTACCTGCATCAAGGCATCTCCACACGCTCCTTCGAGCGTCGTTTCCCGCTCGCCGACTTCGTCATCGTGCAGTCGGCCGCACTGGAAAACGGTCTTCTGACCATCACGCTGAAGCGTGAGGTGCCCGAGGCGATGAAGCCACGCAAACTCGACATCTCCACCACCGCCCAGCCGGCATCCACGACCGAGAAGGACCAGGCCCAGGCTTAAGAGATTGCGCGCCATCGAGAGGCCGGTGGCGCGCACTTGGAAGGAGAGGTTTTATGATTGCGCGACTCGCGAAGGCCCGAGCGGCAGCGTCTGCCCGCTTCAGGGCGAGGCTTGCCCGTGTTTCGCGCCGACAACTGCGCCCAGGGCCGCTGATCACCCATGAAGAGGTCAGGTCCGGCCGCAATTCGCAGGATGACCGCTCGTGGCTCCGCTACCTGAGCGCGCTTCCAGAGGACGCGCGGGCCGTCCTCGAGCCGCTCCCAACGGCCACGAACCAGGGCGGGCGCGCGCGGAAGGGGCAGTGGAAGCTCAGTTTCCCGCAAAGGAAGAAGCCGTTTGTAGATTGGCTGATGGGGTGGACCGGTGGTGAGGATCCTCTGGTTCAGGTCGACCTTCGCTTTCCAACCCGCGAGGCGGCAGAGCGATATTGCGAGCGATTGAACTTGCCCTACGACGTGCATGAGCCTCCAGGCGGTCATACCGAGCCGGTCAACAAGCAGCGCTTCCAGCTCGACGACGCGCCGATCGCGGGATGGCCCGACACCTTGGCGCGGGACCGCTCCTGACACTGTATCGTGCGGCATCCCAGGCGGCGGATGCTCGGCACCGCCGCGCCCGATGCAGGTCGAGCCGCCGCCGCACTGGGATTTAGGTGCTGAACCGCTCGGCCCACCCTCTCAGCGTGCCTAGATCAGTGACGCCAGCCTGGCGCGCGACGACATTACCATTCTTAAAGGCGAGCAACGCAGGAATTCCCTGGACGCCGTACTCGGATGCGATGTGGGGATTGGCGTCGACATCGACTTTGATGAAGCGCGCCTTCGGTTCGAGGGAGCGCGCCGCCTGTTCGAAGATCGGCGTCATCGCCCGGCAAGGGCCGCACCAAGCCGCCCAGAAGTCGACGATCACCGGCAGGTCCGAATTGCGAATATGCTTGCGCGCTCTCGCCGCGTCGAGGGCGGCAGGGGTGCCCTCGAACAGCTTCTGATGACAACGCCCACATCTGGCGACGAGCGGCTCACGGTCGGCGGGCACCGCGTTGGTGGCATCGCAATGGGGGCAGACGACCCGACGCTTTTCGGCCATCGATGAATCCTCGTTCGCGGCAGGTCATCGCGGCAGCGCGTCGCCGCCGCGATGGGTCCTTTCAAGCAGCCTGCGCATCGGCAGGCCTTGATACGTTGGTCGTGAATGTCAGCGCGCTGTCCCCTTCATCGATGGTGACGGTCGAGCCATCCGGCACCTCGCCCCGCAGGAGGAGGTCCGCCAGGGGGTCCTGAAGATATCGCTGGATCGCGCGCTTTAGCGGACGCGCGCCATAGACCGGGTCGTACCCCACGCGGCCGAGCCAGGCACGCGCGCGCTCGGTGAGGTCGACCGTGATCTTGCGGTCCTTGAGGAGGTTCTGGACGCGCGCGACCTGAATGTCGACGATGGGACCCATGTCGGCCTGGCCGAGGCGGTGGAACAGGATGATCTCGTCGAGCCGGTTGAGGAATTCCGGCCGGAAATGCGCGCGCACCACCTCCATCACCTGCGGCTCGACGCTCTCGACCGTCTCCCCTTCCGCCAGGTTCGAAAGATACTGGCTGCCGAGGTTGGAGGTGAGGATGATCAGCGTATTCTTGAAATCGACCGTGCGGCCCTGTCCGTCCGTCAGCCGGCCATCGTCGAGCACCTGCAGGAGCACGTTGAAGACATCGTTGTGCGCCTTTTCCACCTCGTCGAAGAGGATCACCTGATAGGGCCGCCGCCGCACCGCCTCGGTCAGCACGCCGCCTTCCTCATAGCCGACATAGCCCGGCGGGGCGCCGATCAGCCGCGCGACCGAGTGTTTCTCCATGAACTCCGACATGTCGATTCGGACCATCGCGCTGTCGTCGTCGAACAGGAAGCCCGCGAGCGCCTTGGTGAGCTCGGTCTTGCCGACGCCGGTCGGGCCGAGGAACAGGAACGAGCCCATCGGCCGGTCCGGATCCTGCAGGCCCGCGCGGGCACGGCGGATGGCGCGGCTGACCGCCGTGACCGCCTGCCGCTGGCCGATGACCCGCTTGCCGAGCGCCTCCTCCATATGGAGCAACTTTTCGCGCTCGCCTTCGAGCATCTTGTCCACCGGGATGCCCGTCCAGCGCGAGACGACCGCCGCGATGTCCTGGGCGGTGACCTCCTCGCGCAGCATCGCGCCCTGGCTCGCCGTCTGAGCGTCGGCCAGCTGCTTCTCCAAACCCGGTATGACGCCATAGCTCAGCTCGCCAGCGCGGGCGAGGTCGCCGCGTCGCTGCGCCTGGTCAAGCTCGAGGCGAGCCTGGTCGAGCTGCTCCTTGAGCTTGGCCTCGGCCTGGATCTTCTCCCGCTCCGCCTGCCAGCGCTGTGTAAGTTCCGCCGACTGCTGCTCAAGCTGCGCGAGATCATGCTCGAGGTGCGTCAGGCGATCCTTGGATGCGGCATCCGACTCCTTTCTGAGCGCTTCCCGCTCGATCTTCAGCTGGATGATGCGCCGGTCGAGCGTCTCGATCTCTTCCGGCTTGGATTCGACCTCCATGCGGATCCGGCTTGCCGCCTCATCCATCAGGTCGATCGCCTTGTCGGGCAGGAACCGGTCGGTGATGTAGCGGTTGGAGAGCGTCGCCGCCGCGACGATCGCCCCATCCGTGATCCGCACGCCGTGGTGCAACTCGTATTTTTCCTTGAGACCCCGGAGGATGGAGATCGTGTCCTCCACCGTCGGCTCGCCGACAAACACTGGCTGGAACCGGCGCTGGAGCGCCGCGTCCTTCTCGACATACTTACGGTATTCGTCGAGCGTGGTCGCGCCGATGCAGTGCAGCTCGCCGCGGGCAAGCGCGGGCTTCAAGAGGTTGCCCGCATCCATCGCGCCTTCCGTCTTACCTGCGCCGATCAGCGTGTGCATCTCGTCTATGAAGAGGATGATGTCGCCCTCGGCCCCCTTCACTTCGTCGAGCACGCCCTTGAGACGCTCCTCGAACTCGCCGCGATATTTCGCGCCGGCGATGAGCGCCCCCATGTCGAGCGCCATCAGCTTGCGATCCTTGAGCGTGTCGGGAACGTCGCCATTGGCGATGCGGAGCGCCAACCCTTCCACGATCGCGGTCTTACCAACGCCGGGATCGCCGATGAGCACGGGATTGTTCTTGGTCCGACGCGCCAGAATCTGAACCGTGCGTCGGATCTCCTCGTCCCGGCCGATCACCGGATCGAGCTTCCCGTCCCTCGCGGCCTGGGTGAGGTCGCGGGCGAATTTCTTCAGCGCATCGTAGCGATCCTCGGCGCTTGCCGTGTCGGCGGCGCGCCCGCCGCGGAGCTGGTTGATCGCTTCGTTCAGCGCCTCGGGCTTCACGCCCGCTCGCGCCAGCGCCTTGCCAGCCGCCGCGCCTGTCGCGAGGGTGAGCGCCAGCAGCAACCGCTCGACGGTCACATAGCTGTCCCCGGCCTTCTGGGCGATCTGCTCGGCTTGATCGAGGAGACGGACGGCATCGTTGTCGAGCCCGGGAGGCTGGGACGCTCCACTTCCGGTGACCGAGGGCAACTTGGCCAGCGCAGCGTCGACCTCGCTGGTTGCCAGGTCCGGATTGCCGCCGGCGGCGCGGATCAGGCCGGCTGCCATGCCCTGCTCGTCCTCGAGCAGGGCTTTGAGGATATGCTCCGGCGCGATGCGCTGATGATTGAGCCGGATTGCGACGGTCTGCGCGGACTGGAGAAAGCCCTTCGCGCGGTCGGTATACTTCTCAAGGTTCATCCCGATTCCTTCTATTCGACAAACAGAGCCGGCGGAAGTGCGGAGCGAGCGGAGGCCTCGCGCGCGGACTTTCCGTCGGCGCATCGATCGGGAGGTCGCGTCCGATCACGATCGGAGCAAGCATCAGCCGCCTCGTCCAACACGCAAGGCGAGGAGAAGTGCCGCGCGCCAGTCCTCCTCTCCTCGCCATTTCTCAGGGCTTCCCGGAGAGCTCGACGCCGACGAACCGCGGTGGCACCGACCCGCGCTTCACCAACAAAAGCACCTGCTTTCGTCCCGCCTTCCTCGCTGCGGCGATCAAGCCCACCGCCTCCTGTGCGGTCCGCACAGCCTGCTGGTTGATCGACAGGATGATGTCGCCCTCGCTCAGCCCTTTCGCCGCGGCGTCGCTGGAAGGATCGACCTGCACGATGACGAGACCCTGGGTTCCAGGATCGACCCGCAGTTCGCTCGCAAGCGCGGGGGTGAGCGGCCGCACGGAAAGGCCCAGCCCGGCGGAGGCGCTCGCCTTCCCTTCACCATCGTCGTCGAGGTCGAATTCTTCGTCTTCGCCGTTGAGGCTCGCTTCTGCCGGCCGCTCGGCAACCACAGCCGTCAGCGTTTTCTTGGCACCTTCGCGAAGCACCTCGAGCGTGACTCGCGAGCCGACGGGAGCGGCTGCGACGAGCCTGGCTACCGAGTTCTCCGGCGTGATCTCGGTCCCATTCACGCGCAAGATGACATCGCCCTGCTGCAAGCCCGCACGCGCCGCCGGCAGGTTCGGCTGCACTTCCGCGACGATTTCGCCGCGATCCTTCTGCAAGCCCAGCGCGGCAGCGACATCCTCGGTGACAGGCTGCAGCAGGAGGCCGAGATAGCCACGGCGGACGCGACCGCCGGCTCTCAATGTATCGACGACCGGCTTTGCGATCTCGGCCGGGATCGCGAAGCCGAGCCCGACATTGCCCCCGGTGGGAGAAATGATCGCGGTGTTGATCCCGATCACATTGCCCTGCATGTCGAAGAGCGGGCCGCCTGAATTGCCGGAGTTGATCGAGGCATCGGTCTGGATGAAGCTGTCATAAGGCCCTGAGCGAAGGTCCCGATGAAGGGCGGACACGATTCCGGCCGTCACCGTGCCGCCAAGGCCATAGGGATTTCCGATTGCCAGGACCCAGTCGCCGGTGCGCGCGCCCGGCGAGTCACCAAAGCGCACGAAGGGCAAGTTATTGGCTTCGATTTTGAGGACAGCGAGGTCTGAGGCTTCGTCACGCCCGACCACGCGAGCCGGATATTCCTGCCCGCCGGTCAGCGTGACCTTGATCGCTTGGACCTGCACGCCCGCGCCGCGGCCCGCCACAACGTGGTTGTTCGTGACGACGTAGCCATCTGCCGAAATGAGGAATCCGGATCCGAGCGACGTCGCGTTACGGGGAGCGGGTGGCCGGCCCAGCTCCGGAAAGGGAAACAGGTCGCCGAATGGAAGGCCGCCCGGAAAGTCGGGCATTCTCGGCGCCCTGACACGCGACGTCGTCGAGATGTTCACGACAGCCGGGGAGAGACGGGCGGCAAGATCGGCGAAGCTCGGGGGCGCCCCACGCGCCGACTCCAGGCGACCGGAACCCTCCGCATTCAGCGGTGCCGTCTGGGCGTGACTACGCGTGTCGCAGGCGACCGCTAGCAACAACGCTGGAACGACAATGAACCTCCGCATCCAGGATCTCCTGTCGATCAGCTCGATCAGCCTTCCGGCGAGCCGATCGAGCACCAAAGACCCGGGCAAGCTAAGCGTGCCGGCTCGGCGAAACGCTGATCTTTGTCAGTGCTATGGAAAGGGCGGGCCGCAGCATCTTCTCCACGACTCCCAGCCTTTCGCTGCCATACTTTTTCGCAAAGAGCTTGCTGAGCCGGCGCCGCACGAGAGACGCCGCGAAGCGAGCCGATCCAGCGACAAAGTTCGAAGCTATCGGCTCCAGAACAGATCGGGCTGGCACTTCGCTTTAGCTAACACGATGCCCAGCGGCATCTGCGACTCCGCACCCTCATCCAGGGCCCGTTTGACGACTTCCAGCTTGTCCCGGCCGCTGCCGGAAATCAGCAGGCGCTTTGCCGAGAGAATGGCGCTCAGGGTCAACGTCACTCTGGGCACCGGCGCCTCGGCCGGAAGCGGCACGGGCCTGACGCCGGCGATGCGCCTCCAGTCAGGATAACGCATCGCGACGGGAAGGTCCGGTCCCGGGAGGAGCGAGGCAACATGACCGTCCAAGCCGAAGCCAAGCCAGACCAGATCTAGCGGCCAAGAAAAGTCTGATAGTCTCAGCTCGGCTGCGTCTGCCGCCGCGGCAGGATCATCGAATGGTGGTCTTGCGAGAGGGATGAGCTGTGCTTGCCCCGCCGCGAAATATCTCTCCAGCAGACCATAGTTGGACAGCCGGTCGCCCGGCGGCACGAGGCGGTCGTCGGTGGGGATGATCGTGACCCCACGCCACCCGCTCGCTCGCGGGGCAAGGAATTCGAACGCGCGCACAGGCGACCGGCCACCTGGAAAGGCGACGAAGGCGGCGCCTTGCGTATCCAGACGATCGGTGATGATGCCCGACACCTCTCGGACCAGGCTCTCGGCCAAATGCTCCGGAGTGGCAAACCCATGCCATTGCGGCTCAGGCACACCAAGGATTTCCGACTTCTCCGGCACTTAGCGGCGTCGCCAGTGGCGCTTGTACCAGTATCGGTGATAGGGATAGGGCCTGTAGATCCAGTGGCCCCCGTACCATACCCAAGGATCATACCACGGCGGCGCCACATAGACGTGCGGATAGACGGGTGGCGGATAGAAAGGCTCGGGCGCTGCCTTGACCACGAACCCGGGCGGACAGTCGGGGCTGGCATTCCTCGCGATGGCGCTGCCCGCGACCGCTCCTGCACCCGCGCCAAGGACGGTGGCCGGGGCTCTATCGTAGCGACCCGCGAGCCCTGAACCAGCAAGCGCCCCAATCAGCCCGCCGATCACCGCGCCTGCAGTGACGTTGCTTCGGCGATCGGCAATACAGTTTTCTGCCGCCCACCGTTCGGCTTCGCGGCTGTAGCGATCATCCTCCTCGCGCTCGCGATCCGACTGCACGAACCGGCCCGGAGACGGCTTGTAGCCAGGCGGCGGCGGTACATTGTACTGCCCGCTGGGGCCTTTGGTCCGGCTTGAAGACGAAGCGGTGGAAGTCTGGGCAATCGCGGGATTCCCGCATGCGAGAAGCAATGTCAGGATTGTGGCGCGACGAACCGGGCTAGCAGGCATTTCAAGGCCCATCCTTGGAGAAGCCCACCGAGGCGGGATCATCGGCTTCGCTATGCGCAGCACCTCCGTCCGGCACTGATCTAGCTCATTTCAACAAGCCATTTTCGGTTCGATCGGGAGCGACTTCAGGACTGCCGGTCCATTCCAGGATCGCTGATGAGCGCCTCGTGCACCGCTCGGCCGGAATAGGCGACGAGAAGTTCGCACGAGCCGGTAAAGTTGACGCCGGCATCGCCAGCGACGATCCACACGCCGCCTGGCTCTAGGGGCTCCGATCCCACCACCGCTTCGCCCCGGAGCGGTATCAACCAGACCGGCTCGCCTCGCCGCGGCGCCAGTATGCCGGTACAAGCGTCGGCCCAGCGTTCCACCACGAACGGCCCTCCGGCGACAAGCACGCGCCTGCCCCGCGCCAACTCGAATGGGGCGAATGGAGCCTCGTAGGGCGTCGGGCGGGCAGCCTCCACCGCCTCGTCCAAATGAAGCTCGCGGTTGCTGCCATAGTCATAGAGCCGATAGGTGACGTCGACATTCTGCTGAATCTCGATCAGGCTGAGCCCGCCGCCTATGGCGTGGATCGTGCCTGCCGGAGCGTACCAGAAGTCACCCGCTCTTACCGGCTTCCAATCGAGCAGCTCCACGATCGAGCCGTCCTTCGCTGCGGCGCGCAGCCGGTCTTTGGTAATCGGCTCACGCAATCCCATGGCAATGCTCGCCCCTGGCTCTGCCTCGAGGATCTGCCAGGCTTCGCTCTTCCCCCGGGGGAGTCCGAGCGCCTTCGCGGCGGCGTCATCAGGATGGACCTGGACAGAGAGCCGCTCGCTTGTGAACAAGTGCTTGACCAGCAGCTCTGGCTTCCCAAGGCCGCTCCCGTGCGGGACCTCGAACCAGATTTCGCCGATGGGCTCCTCGCCCGCGCTTACGTCCTCGAACCCAGGCCCAAGCGACCGCCGGCCCCAGGGCTTTCTGACCATTCTTGTCACCAAGCGGAAAACCGGCAAGGCAATTCCTCCCCTTCTAGAAGTTCGAGCGGCAGTGGCGGGCGTAATGGAGCCCTCTGAGGAAGCCGCGCCGCGCATAGCCCGCGTCGATTGCGGCATTCAGGCGCCGCTGCGCGGGAGCGGCGCCTGTTATCTCCCGGACGATGCCGCGGAAGGGGATCACGGTATTGACCCCGGACCTGCCGCCGGCTTCGGCTATTTTCCCGGCCCGATTTTCTCGTCTTTGGCGCGCAGTGGTGAAATCAGGGCCCAGGACGTCGCTCAGTTCCTTGATCGCCTCTGTGAGCGCGCTGCAGGTTCCAAGCTTCTCCACGCTATATGGATCCTCTGCGGCCTTGAGGAGCACCGGTGGAATCTCGGTCCTGGCGACGCCCACATCGTGGGCGGGCTGCACGGCAATCTTGCCCGCGCGGTCCAACACCTCGCCGACCGGCTGCTGAAGCTTCCGGTTATGCGCAAGCGCGCCAGCACCGCTGGGCGTAAGCGCAAGCAGAAGTGCTGACCGGAGCGGGCCAAGGGGCATGGTGTGCGGCACGCGGGCAGCTCCACGAGATTGCGCGTCGGCGGGCGCTATTAGACGGAGTGCTTTGTAAACAGTGAAGCCGTCTGGCTGGCTGACCCAAGTCAGTCGGAGAGCTGCGACGGCCGTCACCCTGCGGTACCGCCTAGTCCATCGCCGCCAGCAGAGCATCAAGGCTCAAGGTCGCGAAGGCAGTGAAGCTGTCCGCGACGCCATGTGGGAGCAATATGTCGTTCCCGCTCAGCAGCGCGCCGCAGCTATAGACGACGTTCGGAACGTAGCCGTATCGCTCCTCCGGGGGCGGGCGCAGCAGTGGCTGGCGTGTGCGGCCGATCACATGGCTGGGATCCGATCGATCGAGAAGGCACGCACCGATACAATATTCCCGCATCGCTCCCACGCCATGCGTGAAGACGAGCCAACCATCGGAAGTTTCGATCGGCGATCCACAGTTGCCGAGCTGCGTGAACTCCCATGTTCATTGCGGGTTGACGATCCTGATGCCGCCATCCCAGTGATGCAGGTTGTCGGACAGTAGAAGCCAAATATTTTCATTGTCGTGCCGGCCGAGCATCGCGTAACGGCCCTCGATCAGGCGGGGAAACAGCGCCATTCCCTTCGAGGCGGCGATGGACCCCTCGAGCCGGTGCATCTTGAAGTCGACGAAGTTTCGGGTGGCGAGCAGCTCCTGGGCGATTCCTCGTCCCCCGACCGCCGTGTACGTCCCTGCAAACAGTGTCGACCCGTCTTCCACTTCGAGGCTGGTGAGCCGAAGATCCTCAATGCCGCCGCGCTGCCGCTCGAGGATCGGGAACAGGACGGTCTCTGAGAGGTCGCGGCTGTCCTCGCAATGAAGATGCACAGCAGCATCATCGTTTTCGGGATATTCGATTCGGGGCGTGGCCGCCAGCGGGCTCGCCGCATCTAGGGCGATGTCTCTCCCTGGCTGCCAGGTGCCCGTTCTGAAGGCGATGGACGAAAGTTGCCCTTCGCCGATCGCCCGCAGCGATAGGATGAACCGCAGCGCGCCTGGCGGACAACCCGACTGATCTGGATGCCTGACGATGCTCGCGTTGAACAGGGCAGCCGACTGGTAGGCATATTCCTCGCTGAAATAGGCGCCGATCAGCTTTGCGCGAGCGCCACTCGCCGAGAAGCTCCCGCGGAGCAGTTCTCTGACGTTCTCGTAGCGCTGGAGAAAGACCTTCTCCACGTCGCGGTGGCGGCCGCAAAGAACACTCAGCAGCCGTGCGTACTCGTCCGCCAATTCATCCTCAGGCAGGCCGAGGATCCGCCCGACGATGCGCTCGGCCCGGGTCTGACCCTGCTCCAAGGCATTCGGCGAGTCGCCGGGCATGAACGTTCGTATAACCGTTCTTCGATGGTCGGGTTTGATGAAGTGCGGACTTCGCACGATTGGAACGTCCGCACTCATCGTCCTATGTTTCCCCTCGTTGCCGACCGGCGGAACCGTCGAACCTGCGCGCGTCCGCGCCTGCCGCACTCCCTTAGAGAGTGCAAAAGCTCACTACTTCTCCGCAGGCTGACTCGACTCCGTAGCTTTCTTAAAGCGCTCGCGGATCTTGTCGAAGATGCTGGTCGCCGCGCCTTTGTTCTTGATGCCGTCCTCGATCTCGTCGACCGTCTTCAGCAGGTCCTTCATTTCGTCCTTGGTCGCATAGCCGAGCGCCTGACCGAGCCGGAGCTGCTCGCGCGCAGTGGTCAGCAGCCGCTGAATCCTCGCTTCGTCTCCGGCGCCCCGCTGCGTGTTCGCGGCCAGCTTGCGCGCCTCTTCGATTGCCGCGCTTGCCCGCATCAGCGGGAGCGGGTGGATCACGTCGCGGATCACGATCGTGCTGAGCGCCGCTTCGAGCGCCGCCTTCGCTTCATCGAGCTTGTTCTGCGCGACGAGGACCGCGGCCGCCTTGATCGCGTCCGGGTAGGTCGCGAGCGGGAGATTGCTGACCCGCACGACGGTCTCGCTCGCCAGCCCTTCGATGAGATGGCGTGCTTCCTGCAGCCGCCCATCCTCGAGCGCCTCCTCGGCCGATTTCCGCAGCGCATTCACGGCGTCCACCGAACCCAGGACGTCGTAGCTGACGATGCTGACGTCGACCGGGGCGAGAGCAAGGTTAGGGTAGCGCGCGAGCACGATTTCCAGCTTGCCGGTGGCGCGCTCGAGAGCGGCTGTCGCGGCCTTGGCATCCTTCTTGTCGAGCGCGGCAAGAGCATTCTCTGTCTCCTGCAACGCCGAAACAGCGTCCTGGAGCAGCTCTTCGCGATCGACCGGCGGGGCCGGCGTCGCCTGCGCGGTGGTGTTGTTCGCCGCCGTGATCGTGTTCTCGGCTGCCTGGTTGTCGGCGTCCTGCTTGGAACAGCCCGCCGTCAAGATGAGGGCGGAGGCTGCGGTCGCGGCGAAAAGACTGCGTTTCATGATCTTCCCTTTGGTTGTTGAGGATACGGGCTCATTGGTCGGGAGCGGGCAGCGCCAGCGGCCGCCTCAGCTTGATGAGGTGATTCGTTCCGTCGCGATCGATCACCGCGATCGCCGCAACGCCATCGCCCGATTCTTCGACATAGATCGACTGCGGGTGGCGGATCATGTGATCCAGCCCCTCGAGCGTCACACCGACCAAGTCATCCTTGTGGTCATAGAAGATTCCGGTGATCGGCAGGTATTGCGCCTCGATCTGATCGCCGAGCTCGAGCGACGCGACTTCGATTTCGGCTCGAAGCCCGGTCAGGCCGCGGGACACGCGGTTCAGATATTGAGGCCATTCCGCCTTAGGAACGACGTTCACGGTTCGACTCCTTCACAAAGGGCGAGGGACCGCTCGCCGGGGTTTCTCGTCGAGAAAGGATTTCGGCCGTCCCGCATCGAGCCCCCGGTCCGCGGGGCGCGGTTTGCGGCAGCGCTTCCTCCTGAAGAGCTACGAATTGCGGAATGCCTTTGAAGGTTTTGGGCACAGTTTCCCGAGCCGCTTCCCGACATCCTGAACATCGGATCTTGATCCACCCGGCCGTCCGCTGGCGGGACCGGCGCGGGCGGCGAGATCGCGATCTTGGCCGATATCAAGCTCAACGCGCTCATCGATATTCTCCAGGTCGCGCCTGGAATTGCAGGCCCGGCCCACTGGCGCCCTGACATAGCTCAGCTTTTTTCCCTCGATCTGTGACACGCCTCGGCTGTCGAAATTGCCTAGTTACGTGACATATGGTATGCACAGTGACATGTGGAACATCTTACGAGGCCATATCAGATGCGGAAGCCCGCGATGAATCGCGGGCGAAACGTCGTTCCTCCGCCTCTGGGAAACGGCTTTAACGCCAAGCTCATCATGTTGAAGGACCGCCAGGAACTCCCGGCGCGCCCCGAGTCGGATGGCCTCTACTGGATCCTCTCCGGTGCCATTCAGATCAGCATCATCTCCGAGGATGGTCGCCGGTGGATCGGCGGCTTCTACCTGCCGGGGGAATTCATCCTGCTCGAACGCGACGAGGTGCGCAGCCAGTTCGCCCAGGCCCTGTGCCCGACCTCGCTCATCATGACGGATCGCAGCGTGCTCGAGGGCCTGTCGCAGTTCGATCACTTCACATGCGCCACGATCACGACCTGGTTTCTGCGCACCTATCGGATCGCGCTCCGCACCGGTTTCCTACTCGGGCGGTCGAATGCCATGGAGCGGCTGGCGTTCTTTCTTCTCGATCTCATGCAGAGGCTGGAAGGGCGCCGCCACTTCCATCTGCTCATGTCCAGAGCCGACATCGGCGACCATCTCGGGCTAACCAGCGAGACTGTGACGCGGACCTTCACCCTGCTCCAGCGGCATAATTATGTGCAGGTGAATGGCCGCAACCTTGAAATCCTGGATCCGATCGGGCTTGCGCGTCTCGCGGCGGCGGTGGTCACGATCTGACGGCGCCGGGCCCACGCAGCGGCCGTGTGACATGTGGGCCCACCTCTGCTATAGCGCACTGGCTATGCGGACGGGTCGGACTACGAATGAACTTCATACCGTGTGAAGACTGCGCGCTTCGCCGGTTGGCGCTGTTCAAGAAGTTTACAGCGCCCGAGCTCAGCTTTGTGCGCGCCCTCAAGAGTAATCAGATAGATGTTCCTGCGCGCCGCGTGATCATCGAGCCTGGGCGGTTCGCCGGAAAGCTGTACACGCTGTATGCGGGATGGGCATATCGCTACAAGCTTACACCAACCGGGCAACGACAGATCATCGACATTCTGCTGCCGGGTAGCCTGATCGGTCTTCAACAGTTGATGCTGGGTGATTCGGAGAGCGGTGTCGAAAGCCTAACCCCCGTGACGCTGTGCGTGTTGACAGGGCGCAATATCGACGAGCTGTTTCAGCGGCAGAGCCAGCTCTCCGAGGCGATGGTCTTCGCGCTCATGGAGGACCAGCGCCGCGCCGATCGCCGCATTGCGCTTGTCGCGAAGCAGAATGGCGCTGAACGCCTAGCCTACTTCCTCCTTGAGCTTGTAGATCGCCTCGTTGCGTTGGACCTCGGGCACGATGCGATGTCGTATTTCCCATTGCAGCGTCGCCATCTGGCTGACCTCCTCGGCTTATCTGAGACCCATGTCAGCCGCTCGATGCAGCAACTTCGCCGCGGCGATCTGGCAGCGATCGCAGCGAACTCGCTCGTGATCCGCAACCGGCAGCTCATGATCAACCTTTCGGGCTATACCCTGTCAACTCGGGAGCACCCTCGCCTTCTGCTCTGATCATGTGTGATATGCCGTTGCCGGGAGTGGGACAACTTCACCAGAACGGGCGCAATCACTGAGATGGCCCCGCCCGTGGGCACGCGGCCCACGGGCGGTAACTATCATGCCTGACCCGAATTGACGGCGATGCGGCGGACGCTCTCGGCGGCAGACGCCGATTTCGGCACCGTGACGGTGAGAACGCCGTTCTTGAACGTGGCGCTTGCCTTTTCCTGCTCGATACCCTTGGGAAGGCCGATGCGGCGCTCGAAGCGCCCGTAGCTCCGCTCGGAGTAACCCCGGTCCTTGTCCTCGACCTCCGACTTCTTCTCGCCACGGAGCGTGAGGACGCCTTCCTCGACGATGACTTCCACGTCCTTTTCGTCGAGTCCGGGGAGTTCGGCCGTGACGCGGATTTCCTTGTCGGTTTCAGCAAGCTCAACGCTCGGCGCGAGGAGCCCTCGCTCGACGCCGGCAAGCGCCGGCACGCCGAAGCCACGGAAGGCATCTTCGAACAGGCGGTTCACTTCCCTGTGCAGCGAGAGCACCGGGTCGCTCGCAGCGCCCGCGGCGCTGACCTGAGCAGGAACCTTGTTCTCCTGACGGCTCCAGGGGATCAGATCACGAATGGACATGGCATCTAACTCCTTCTTCGAACAGCGTCATCGCGGAGCCGCCGACATGCCTGGCACGCTGACTAAAAGCTGGGTGGCCGCTCGCCTCAGGCTGAGCGCCCCGGCGCGTGATTGCGCCGTTTCGCCGGCTAAGGCACAAAACCCTCCACGCTACTTTGGGTCTTCCAGTCATTCCGCCGAGGCGGCCGGTGGCAAGCTTCATCGGTAAGCGCTCCGGGCAGGCTAACACTGATTTAGCTCAGCCCCCGATTGGCGCCGGTCGCGATATGCTCCGGCATGGCATGGCGACCGAAGCTTGGCATCCGGCGACCGAAGGAGTGGTCATGGACATCACGACTGTGTTGAGCAGCCCGGCCGATCGGGTCGTTCGCGAAACCGACATGCTGATGCGTGGAATGGCGCACGACTTGGACAACATGCTGGCGGTGATCGCCTCCGGTCTGGTCTCGATCGAGCGCGGAGCGGATCAGCAGCAGCTGGCGCGCCTCGTAGCCGGAATGAAGCACGCGATCCGGAATGCCGCCGCCCTGGCCGACGATATCGCGGAGCTCAGCACCGATCGCGGCGTGACGACCGAGCGGGTTTCGGTTGAAGCGCTGATCCGCGGGATGGAGGCGCAGGCCAGCACCATTCTGGGAGACGGCGTGGACTTTCGGACAGAGATCGCGCGTGACCTCTGGCCGGTCCGCGTCCTCCCCAATTATCTCCAGTTTGCGCTCTTCAATCTTCTGGCGAACGCCGCCGACGCGATGCCAAAAGGTGGCGTGCTGGTCCTGCGAGCCTTCAACACGTTCCGAAGCACGGCGAGCCCTGCAGGCGCAGCGGGCGACTTCGTTCGGCTTGAAATGGTCGATTCCGGTGAAGGAATCGCGCCCGACGTTCTGACCCGCGTTTTCGATCCGTTCTTCACGACGAGGCAGTCGCTCAAGAGAACCGGACTCGGGCTGGGCCAGGTCCGACGGTTCGCGACCCAATTTGGCGGTGATATCGCGGTCGAAAGCGACCAAGGCGCTCGAACCCGAGTCATCCTGCACCTGCCGCGAGCAGCCCCGGGCAGGTCCTGACCCGATATCACCGCCAAAGAACGCGGCCGCCCTTCCCGTCGCAGCCGCGCTGCGGCCGCGTGTCACGAGTCCTGCCGCGCCTGCCCTGGTCAGGCAATCAGGCGGTTCCACGACCCGTACTGCGCTGACACCTCGCCTCTCCGGAGGGCGAGACCGATCAACGCAAGACCTAGCAGCACATAATATGCCGAATGCAGAGTCTCTGCGCCGAAAGCGAATGGCGTGACACAGAGCGCCGCGCCAATGGGGATGAGCAGGAAGCGGACGGAGCGCGCGACCTCGGCGGCGGCTATCGAGATCACGGTCAGCGCCAGTGATCCGAGCAGGTGATCCCAATCCGCAATCGGCGGCGCTGCGCCGAACGTGACCCGCGTGAACAAGAGCGATGCCGCCAGCGCGGCCGCAAGGGCCAAGTTCCAGGGCAGGCTCACGCCACCGATCGCCACGTCCTTCACAATCGCGCGGGCCGGTCGGTCGAACTCGTCAGGCACATCACCAGCCCCGCCCTCGTCCGTGTCCCCGAACAGGAAGACCCGAAGCACATTCTTGCCTGCCCGTGCACGGCGGCGAAGGAACTGGCCGACCGCCACCAGTTCGTCCAGCGAGTAGGGTATCTGGATCAGCATCGCCGCGGCGCCGATCAGCGCCAGCGTGCTCCAGGTGCCGATCCAGATCGGCTGGATGATGATGAAGAAGATCGAGACAATCCCGAGCGGGGCGATCATCAGTCCGAACAGAAGCACGAGCCACGGCATGGTCCGCCAGCGCGCGCGCGACCCGACGATTCCCGTGAGGATCTCGAGGCCGTAGGTGTAGCCGCCGAGCGCGGCATCGGAAACAGGCCATGCTTCCGAGACTTCGCTGGTGATGATCTCCTCGGTGCCGTTGCGCGGGTCGTCGACGCTTCCCAGAAAGAAGGGCTCCCAGACGTCGGACACATAGCCGAGCTGATATGCTGCGAGGTAACGGGAGACATAGAGGCCGATCAGTGCAAGGGCGATGATCGGGATGCGCTGGGTCCAGCTCGAGGGATTATACGTCCACCCCTGAGGCACCTGCGGACCGGTCACTCGCGCCAGGGGTGACGGCCCCACTTCGGGCTTTGTCCCGACGGCAAAGCCGAAGATCAACATACCCACCAGCGTGTCGGAAAGGTATGCTGTTGGATTGTCGGTCCAAAAGACAAACGGCGCTGCCATCACGACAGCGCCTATCGCGGCCGATATCCATCGCGCCCAGGGCGCGTGCCAGCTCAGCGACAGCGATGCGAAGACGATCAGCAGCACCCCGGAGACGATCTCGGTCCAGCGGAGCAGAGGCTCGACCACGCCGATCAGCGGCGGCTGAGTGAGCAACCAGGTTCCGAGCATGAGGTTCACGAAATGCGCCCAGCGCGTCTCGGAATGCTCCCTCCGGTAGCGCTCGTCGCTCGCCCGCCTGACCTCCTCAGGATGTTTGCCCAGCGCGGCGGCCTCGGCGAGATCGTGCGGCGGCCGGAGACCGTTTCTCTTGTACCAAGCCAGAGGATCGCGCTTCAGCGCCGCGATCATCTTCGGGAGCTCATCCTTGAGGCGATGATGGGGTCGCCAGCCCAGCAGTTTCTCCGCGCGGCCGATATCCAGCGCATAATGGTCGTCCGCAAGCCGGATCATGAAGGGCTTGATGAACGGCTTCTCACCCTCGTCGATTGCGTCGGGGACGACGGGCTCGAGCTTATCCTGAGCCCAGACACCGACTGCCGCCACCGGCTTTGGTACTCGCAACGTCGGCCAGTCCTCGATGCCGTGGATGAGATATCCGATCTCGTCTTGCAGCGCATCATACCCCAGCGCTTCGGGCTCGCCGATCAGGATCTCCGCATCGGGCGGCAGCGTATCCCGGCGTTGAACGGCGAGACGAACAGCTTCGACAAGATCCTCTCGATGGACCATGGACTGGCCTACTAGCGGCGAGCCCGAATAGAAGAAGCTCTCGAATTCGCGTTCGTAGATCCGAGCTATCTGATTGGAGAGCGTGGGGACTGCAGACTCCTCGTCGTACACGCCGGCGAAGCGCAAGATCGCATAGGAGATGGAGCCGTGTTCTTCGCGGATTACCTCTTCGGCCAGCGCCTTCGACTTCGGATAGGCCCAACGGGGATCGATCGGCCAGCTCTCGTCGATTTGTTCGCCCGGCGCGCACGGCGCGTGCACCAGCATCGTGCTTGAATAGACGAACTGTTCTACTTCGAAGTCCTGCAACGCTCGCAGGAGCCGGCGCGTGCCCTCTACATTGACCGACCGGTAGAGCGGATGTTCCTTGCCCGTGAAGTCGAAGTAGGCCGCCAGGTGGATCACCGACGCCACGCGTCCACCATGGCTCGCGCGGATCTGCGCCAAAGCATCGAGCACAGATTGGTCCGAAGCAAGATCGACCTTGGTCACCGGGAAGGTCAGCGCCTCTGCTTTGAGATCGAGGCCGACGATCCGGTAATCCGCTGAAAGCACAGCCGCCACCGAACGTCCAAGATTGCCCGTTGCGCCGGTGATGATGACAAGTGGCTTATCCATGTGTGCTCACCCCGATCTGTCTCGTCTTGGCCTCACGGCCACGCCGACCTGATCCCAACCGCGACGCCGGCGCATGGCGCGAGCACATCTGCCGCACGAGCTGAGCTTCGAGGCGACGCAAGGCGCCGAGCCCGAGCGCCCACCTGGTCCCTTCAGCCGTCATGCACGGCGGCACGAGCTACGCCATTCGACCCTTCGTCTGGGCATCACCTGGTTCCGGAAGGTCCGGCGCGCAGCTCATACCTTAACTTTCGTCGAGCTCGTCCTGAGCTATGTCAGGGCCACGCCACCCTGCCGGTGGGAAGCTCGCTCCTTCGAGGAGGTGATTATGTGCGAGCTGATCTCAACGGGCGCGGCTGGCGTCATCCGCAAGCGGCAGCAGCGGTTCGTGTACGAGGACGCCGGCCCGCCGGCATGAGGTGGCACCGTGCGCACCGCGCCAAGTGGTCTCCCAGCCCAGCATGCTGATCGACCAGACGCCCGTGGACCGAACCGCGCCGATCGCCTCCCACACGATCTTAGCCTCTCTGGACCTCGACACCGAATGGGTCGGGAGGCACGCTCCGCCCAAGGCGTCCCCTACGCGGCCGCGATGCCGGGATCGGATCACTTCGCGCAACACGGCTTCCTCATCGCCAAAGGCGATGAGGTGAACCTGGGCGTCGCTCTCGAGTGGCTGGCCGTCGCAGCGCCTTGGGCGATCCGGATCGGCGCGCTGATCGTTGTTCCCTTCCGCCGGTCGCCGGCTGCGACGCAAAGCTGGCTGCTCCTCTTCTTCGTGGCGCCGTGGCTCGGCCTCGTCCTTTATCTGGCGATCGGCCGGCCACTCCACCCCCGGTGGCGTCGAGAACGTGTTGCCCAACTCTGGCCGATCATCGACCGGGCAGTTTCCTGCATCGACCGGGTCGCCCGGCCGGCCGAGCTGCCGCTCGTCCAAGCTTCAGCGGCTTCCCTCGTGAGCGGGATTGGCCGCATGCCTCTCTTACAAGGCAATGAGGTCGACTTCCTGACGGACTACGACGCAACGATCGATCTCCTCGTTGAGGACATCGGGCACGCCAACGACCATGTCCACCTTCTCTTCTACATCTTCGCCACGGACGCCACCGGCCAGAAGGTGATCGCCGCCCTGCGCCAAGCCGCGCTGCGCGGTGTCAGGTGCAGGGTGCTCGTCGATGCGATCGGATCGCGCACGTGGGCCGCCCGCATCGAGCGGGAGCTGCGGCCCGCAGGCATCGAAGTTCACGAGATCCTGCCGATTCGGGTGCTTGGCCGCACCACGCGCTTCGACCTGCGCAATCACCGCAAGATTGCCGTAATCGACGGACGCATCGGTTACACCGGCTCGCAGAACATCATCGACGCCGATCATGGATGGGGCTGGCCAAACCGGGAGGTAATGGCCCGCGTTCGAGGGCCGATTGTCGGCGAATTGCAGGCGGTCTTCGTGGCGGACTGGTTCCTCGAGACGGAGAAGGAGCTCGCCGATGGGCATCTCTACCCTCCGGCGGACGATGCGGGCAGCAGCGTCGGGCAAGTTCTGCCGAGCGGGCCCGATCTCGAGCATGGGGGCATCGACGAGCTTTTCGTTGCGCTGATTCACTCGGCTCGAGAGCGTGTCCTGATCTCCACTCCCTACTTCGTCCCGAGCGAGCCCCTCCTGCAAGCGTTGCAGGTGGCGATCCTCAAGGGAGCCGAGGTCCATCTGCTCTTGTCCGGCCGCTCAGATCATCCGCTCGTTCACCTCGCCCAGCAGTCCTATTATTCCGAGCTGCTCGCCGCAGGAGCAAGAATCCATCTTTTCCAGCCGGGCTTTCTCCACGCCAAGCATATGAGCATCGACGAGACCGTCGCCGTCGTCGGGTCGAGCAATGTCGACATGCGCTCGTTCGCGCTCAATTCCGAGATCAGCCTCGTACTGTATGATCGGGACGCTACGCTCGCCTTGCGGCGCATCGAGGACGCGCGCCTCGAGAAAAGCATCCGGCTGATGCCGAGCGACTGGGAGTCGCGCAATCTCGTGCGCAAGTGCGCGGAGAATGTCGCGCGACTGTTCAGTCCTTTGCTATGAGCTCGCATCAACTCGGTCGGGGCAAACCGAGACCTCTATTCCGGCAGAACGACTATGCACCATAACGCTCCGCTCATCACCACGATCGTCGCCGGCCTCGTTGTCGCTTTTATTGCTGGAACGCTCGCTCACCGGCTCAAGATATCGCCGATCGCCGGCTATCTGCTGGCGGGTCTCGCAGTCGGACCCTCCACGCCCGGCTTCGCTGCTGATCCCGAGCTCGCCGCCCAGCTTGCCGAGATCGGAGTGATCCTCCTGATGTTCGGCGTCGGCCTGCACTTCTCGTTGCGAGACCTGCTTTCGGTGAAGAACGTGGCCATACCCGGGGCCCTGATCCAAATCACTGTCGCAACGCTTCTCGGAATGGGGCTGGCGTGGACGCTGGGTTGGCGCATGGGCGAGGGCTTCGTCTTCGGCCTCGCGCTATCCGTCGCGAGCACCGTCGTCCTGGTTCGTGCACTGCAGGTCCACAACCTGGTGCAAACCGACAGAGGCCGCATCGCCGTCGGATGGCTCGTCGTCGAGGACCTCGTGATGGTTCTGGCGCTGGTGCTGCTGCCCTCCGTCGCGGCCATCCTCAATGGCACAGCGGCGAACGCCGGCGCAGCTGCCGCGAGCGCCGTCGCGAGCACCTTCTTGAAGGTGGCGGGCTTCATCGCAGTGATGCTGCTGGTGGGCCGGCGCGCCATGCCTGCAGTGCTGCACTGGGTCGCAGACACGGGCTCCCGCGAGCTGTTCCGCCTCGCGGTGCTCGCCATCGCATTAGGAGTTGCCTTCGGCGCCGCGTTCCTTTTCGACGTCTCGTTTGCTCTCGGTGCATTCTTCGCGGGCATGATTCTCGGCGAGACGCAGCTCAGTCGGTTGGCAACCGAGGAAATTTTGCCCTTCCGCGACGCCTTCGCCGTCTTGTTCTTCGTTTCCGCGGGGATGCTGTTCGACCCAGCCGTCGTTGTCGAACAACCGGCGGCCCTGCTCGCCACCCTCGCCATCATCCTAGTGGGCAAGTCGGCCGCAGCCTATGCGATCGTGCGTTCGTTCCGCTATCCGGACCAGACCGCGCTCACGATCTCGGCAAGCCTGGCGCAGATCGGCGAGTTTTCGTTCATCCTCGCCGGCCTTGGCGTCAGCTACGGGATTCTCCCGCCTGACGGCCGGGATCTCATCCTCGCTGCCGCCATCATCTCGATCTTCCTCAACCCGCTTCTATTCTCATTCGCGACCAGTAGAGGCACGCTCTCCCTCCGCACCATCGTGGCGGCGCGCGGATCGTCGGAAAGTCAGGAAAGCGAGCAGAGCCCACCCCCGGGCCATGTTGTACTCGCGGGCTTTGGCCGCGTGGGGCGGATCATCGCCGACATTCTCGGAGCGTCGGGTTATGCGCTGACGGTGATCGAGGACCGCAGAGATGCGGCAAAGGCGGCAGAATCGTCCGGCCTCCGGGTCATCTTCGGCAACGCCACGGAGATTTCCGCGCTCAAGCAAGCCGACATCGCAAGCGCATCGAAGCTGCTGATCGCGATCCCGGAAGGGTTCGAAGCCGCTATCATCGCGAAGCGCGCGCGGAGGCTGAACCCGGATCTACGGATCATCGCGCGGGCGCACTCGGAACCGGAGGTCGAGCAGCTGCAGGCAATGGGAGCCGACGAGATCGTAATGGCGGAAAGGGAAGCTGCGGCGCGGATGGCGGCGCTGGCGAGCGAAGCAGGAGAGGAGGAGGGCGAAGGGCTGGTCCGTCTGGCGGACAGCTGACCGGCGATCGTCGTCTATTCCTTAGCCATGTCTTGGGAGGACCCACGAGTCTGACCGCCCGGAGTGCATACCCCAGCCAGTTCAGTGCGACATCAGGATCGGCAGGTCGGCCGAAGCGAGGATTGTTCGTGTGGCGCCACCCAGGATGAACTCGCGAAATTGCGAATGGCCGTAGGCGCCCATCACCAGGATGCCCGCCCCTGAGCGCCGGCAAAACTCGAGGAGCTCCGTCCCGGCATTCGCGCTTTCCGCATGGTGCTCGATCATCTCGGGCTGGATGCCGTGAGCCTTTAGATGCCGTTCGAGGGAAGCTTGCAGATCTGCCTTCAGCGACTTGTCCCCAGTGATCGTCACCACTTTGACCGACTTGGCGAGGACGCAGATCGGAAGCGCGTCTGCCAGAGCTCTGGCGGCGGCACGACCACCATCCCATCCGATCACGACCGCATCAAGGTCGAGTAACGGCAATCGATCATGGGCCGGAAGCAGCAGCACCGGCCGGCCGGCATCGAACACAAGATCTTCTGCGATGGCCTCCGAAGAGCCGAAGCTCGGAACGATTGTAAGGTCGAAGACCCTTGAATGCGGCGCGATATGCAAGGCGCTTACCACGGCCTTGCAGTGAACGGGTAACAGCTCTCCCTGTGAAGCCGGCGGGACGATCGCGCGGTATCGCTCCTCGAGATGCCGACAATTCTCGCTGCTCTTCGTGTTCTCGCCTGCGATGATCGCGCTGGCACCCACGAGCCGATCAGCGAGGAAGTTGGAGACCGGCGGAAGCTCGACCTGGCAGATCACTCCCGAGAGCCGCGCGTCGAACCTATTCGCCAGCGCCGCCGCGGCCTCGATGAAACGATCAGGCGTCGGCTTGGGATAAGTCGTCAGCTGAAGCAAGACGTCGCGATACACCATCGAGAGGCTCCTTTAGCGGGATATGCAGACTGCGGACCTGCGATGAATCATACCGGTCGCAGTGCTCGAAGTTCGGGATTGAGCCTGACACGGATCGCCCGAACGCGAGCGAGCGCTTCGGCCGGAGGAACCCCCAGGGCGATGAACGTCTGAGCCGCCAGGCCAAGTCCTGCAGCCTGGCTCTCTGGGAAAATGTGGGTGGCGCCCGCCTTCACGAGCGGCCTGAGCCCCCGGTCGTCCCTGGTGCTGACGAGGACGGGGACCGCAGGGTTGAGCTGCCGCACATGCCGGACAAGCTCCTCCAGCCGAGCGTCGCTGTTCAGAAGGCAGACCACGGCTCCTGCGTCCTCGACGCCGGCAGCTTCCAGCACACCGTAGCGGGTGGCGTCGCCGAAGATGACCGGATGTCCTTCGCGCTGCGCGATCCGAAGCCGATCCACGTCTCGCTCGATCGCGATGTAAGGAACGCCGCTGGCTTTCAGCACCTTGCCGACGAGGCGCCCCACAGGCCCGCAGCCTGCCAGGACGACGTGGTTCCGCAGATTTCCTTGCGCCCCCCCGATCATCCCTTCGGGATCACCCGAGATCTCGGGCGTGGCGATGACCTCGGTCACGATGCGCCGATTGAACTGGATCAGGAAAGGGGCGAGGAAAATGCTGACCGCGGTTCCGGCCATTGCAGGTTGCGCCACCTCCTCCGGCAGCAGGCCGCCGCCAATCGCCTGCATCAGGATGAGCAGCGAGATCTCGCCACCATGGGCAAGGATGAGGGCTGTCCGCAACGCCGAGCTGCGCTCGGCGCCGCTTAGCCGAACGAGGGCGAACACGATAGCGAACTTCACAAGGACGAGCACGAGCAGCGCACCGGCCGTGGCCACGGGTTCGGTGATAACGATGGACCAGTCCACGCTCATACCGATGGTGAGGAAGAAGAGGCCGAGGAAAAGGTCGCGCAGCGGACGGAGTTCGTCTGCAAGGTGATGGCGGTAGTTGCTCTCCGCAACGACCATGCCGACGATGAAGGCGGCAACCGCGACAGAAAACCCGATCGACTCCGCAATCAGCGCTACGCCGGCGACGAGCGCGAGCCCGGCCAGCATCAGCGGCTCATTCGAGCGCGATCGAGCGACCCAGTCGAAAACTCGGCCGATCGTCCGGCGGGCGAGAAGTGCCACCCCGGCAAAGATGACTACCGCGGCGCCAAGGCGCAGCAGCAGAGAAGCGAGGTCGTGCTCAGCACCAGAGGCCATCGCACCGACGAGCAATAGCGCCGGCAGTGCAACCAGATCCTGAAACAGCAGGATCCCGGTCGTCGTGATGCCGTGCGCCGTTGTGACTTCCTCCTGATCGAGCAGCTGCTTGTGAATGATCGCGCTCGACGAATGCGCCAGCGCAAATCCCAGTATCAGCGATGCGGTCAGGGAGAGCCCTGCCAGGAGAGCGGCGCCTGCAACCAACAAGGCGGTAACGCTCACCTGAAGCAGGCCAACAACGAAGACCAAACGCCGCGCCGCGACGATGCGCGGCCAGGAGAACTCGAAGCCGATGACGAACATCAGCGCGGCAATGCCCAGCTCGCCCAGGAAACGGGTGCCCTCGTTCGCGGCGACCAGATGCAGCCCGTATGGGCCAACGAGCGCGCCCGCAAAAAGATAGCCGGCGATCGACGAAAGCCGCAGCCTCGTGAAGAGGGCGACGAACGCCAAAGACGCAAGGATGAGGATCACGGCATCGGCGAGAAGGTGGTGCAGCATGGCGCGTACGGCTCTCGCCTGATCAAACCGCTTTCGAGCTCGCGAAGATCAAAGAGTCGCGAGGATCCTCTAGAGCGTCCACCCGGGCGGATCGCTCGCCGGGAACGATTCGATGATCGCCTCGTCGACAGGGTCCAGATCGTCGGCCCCTGCTTCTTCCTCGATCATATCCTCGCCGGCCTCTGTTTCCGGCTTTTCGTCTTCGGCACGTTCGTCCGGTGCCTTGGGAGTCGGCATCGTCTTTCTCCTGCAGCAAAGCCGCGCCGCGGCTAAAGGGCGGGCCGTTCAACTGGGTATTCTCTCCATCGTGCGAGAGGGAGAACTGATTCAGATCAGCCAGTCGATGTTTTGCGGTGTGGGGATGCACCGAGCGGCTCTCGCCGCCCGGTGCTTTTCCGCGGGCGCCTCCAGGTGAGCACCGGCTCCCGCGGCCCGCGGCGGATTCAGGCCCGCCGAAGCTTGAAGCCAAGCCCCAGGAGGACCACGCCGGCGAAGATCGCGTACGAGCCGATCACCCACGCGGCCGACGGCAAGGTTGTGAGGGGATCGAGGACCAGCAGGATGATGATCACGATCCCGAGAACGACCGAGAGGGCACCTGAGAGCCCCATCAACCACTCGCCGCTGATCTCCTTGCGCAAGCTCGTTGCGGCGACGATCTCGAGGGCGCCGGTCACAATCGCCCAGATCGCCAGCATGACCAGCGTGACGAGAGCGTAGCCGACGGTCATGACCTCGGGCATCAGCACGAACAGAACCGCAGTCGCGATGCCGATGATCCCGCGGATCACATACGCCCACCAGCGCTCCTCTTTACGCCGCGCACCGCGCACCGCCGCGACCATGGAAAGGATTCCATCGGCACCGGCGTAGGCCGCGAATACCATCGCAAAGGCGAACAGGGCGCTGAGCGGAAACAGGAAGGAAACGACGCCAAGCGCCAGCGCGAGGATACCGCGAAAGACAATCCATCCCCAGTTGCGGCGCAATGTCCCCAACATCGGCGGGCTGACCGCTTCGGGCTCGTCGGAAACGGCATTGATCTTAACTCCAACCATGAAAGCCTCCCTTTCTACCGCCTGATAGGACGGCGACGCGACGTCGCTATGCTCGCTGACGCTCCCCCATGAGGTTCAGCAGCAGCTGGAACAGGTTGATGAGATCCAGATAAAGGGACAGCGCCCCCATCACGGCCAGCTTCTCGCCGGATTCGGTGCCCGCATAGGCGAAGTATTGACTCTTCAATCGCTGGCTGTCCCAGGCGGTCAGGCCGGTGAAAACCAGCACGCCGATGATCGAAACGGCGAACTGCAGCGTGTCGGAGGCGAGGAACAGGTTGATCAGGCTCGCGATGACGACGCCGACAAGCCCGACCATGAGAAAGGTCGACCAGCGCGAGAGGTCGACATTGGTCGTATAGCCCCACAAGCACATGGTCGCGAACAGGGCGGCGGCCGAGAAGAACGCCAGCGCGATGCTGGTGCCGGTGAACACGAGGAAAATGCTGGCCAGCGACAGTCCCATGATGGCTGCGAATGAATAGAAAGCGACCCGCGCAGCGTTGGTGCTCATCTGCTCGACGCGGAATGAGAAGAACAGGACGAAGGCGAGCGGCGCCAGGATCACGACCCATTTGAGGGGCGTGTTGAAGATCGGTTGATAGAGAGCTGGGGTGCTGGCGACGAGGAAGGCGACAAGCCCGGTAAGGACCAGTCCCAGGGCCATCGTGCGATAGATGCCAAGCATGTAACGGCGAAGACCGGCGTCGTAAGCCACCGCTCGCCGGGAGGCGCCGTGCAAATCCGCGCCGGAACTTTCAAATGGCGTGTTCATCTGCAAATCTCCAACGGAAGGTGCAGCGATCGAGGAAGCACGTGCCGTTCCGGCCTTGCGCGCCTTCCCGACAGGGCCTGGAAACCGTTCGAAGCGTTCCGAACCTATAAAGGCTCGACGAGCGCTGCACAGCGCCCGCGTCCGCGATCGGCAAAGGCCATTGCGCGACCCACCTATGGAGCACTGAACCAAGCGAGATCACGGGCTGTCCGTCCTTGCCGAAGTCTTCCGGTCCTCTTGGGCAGTCCCGTAGCGAATCGGCCGCAATGGCCTACTGATCTACATCACCTCGTCGCCGCGACTCTCGAGGCAATGTCCGCTCGTGCGCTGCGCGACCGCGCATGCGCGTTGGCACTCGCATGGGTGAAGCGCCAGGAAAGTGCGGCAGATCTCTTGATGGTCGAAAATCGTCTTCCTAGCTCTGCCGAAACCGACCGTTCCCCGCGAACGGGAGGGTCATCACATCATGATCTGCTTAGGAGGTAATGCATGCATTTCCGTCCCCTGCACGACCGTGTCGCCGTGCGTCGCATCGAAGCCGAGGAAAAGACGGCTGGCGGCATCATCATCCCAGACACTGCCAAGGAGAAGCCTCAGGAGGGCGAGGTCGTCGCCGTCGGGCCGGGCGCTCGCGACGAGACTGGCAAGCTGGTCGAGCTGTCCGTGAAGGCCGGCGACCGCGTCCTCTTCGGCAAATGGTCCGGCAGCGAGGTCAAGATCGACGGCGAGGAACTGCTCATCATGAAGGAGAGCGACATCCTCGGGATCGTCGAAGCCGAAGCGTCGTCCAAATAGGGCGGCGCACCCACAGAAATTCACGCGAACATAGGAGGAAACGATACAATGGCTGCAAAGGAAGTCCGTTTCTCGACCGACGCGCGTGACCGCATGCTGCGGGGCGTGGACACGCTCGCAGACGCGGTCAAGGTGACCCTCGGACCGAAGGGCCGCAACGTCGTGATCGACAAGAGCTTCGGCGCGCCGCGGATCACCAAGGACGGTGTCACGGTCGCCAAGGAGATCGAACTCAAGGACAAGTTCGAGAACATGGGCGCGCAACTGATCCGAGAGGTCGCGTCCAAGACCAATGAGTTCGCCGGCGATGGGACCACGACCGCGACCGTGCTGGCCCAGGCGATCGTCCGCGAGGGCGCCAAGGCGGTCGCCGCCGGCATGAACCCGATGGACCTGAAGCGCGGCATCGATCTCGCCGTCGGAGCCGTGGTCGACGATCTCAAGGCGCATGCGCGCAGGATCAGCGCGAACAGCGAAATCGCCCAGGTCGCCACGATCTCCGCGAACGGCGACACCGAGGTCGGCCAGATCCTTGCCGAGGCGATGGAAAAGGTCGGCAACGAAGGTGTCATCACCGTCGAGGAGGCAAAGAGCCTCGCGACCGAACTCGAAGTCGTGGAGGGCATGCAGTTCGACCGCGGTTATCTCTCGCCCTATTTCATCACCAACCCCGAGAAGCTGCGGGTCGAGCTGGAAGATCCGTACATCCTGATCCACGAGAAGAAGCTCTCGAACCTGCAGGCGCTGGTGCCCCTGCTCGAAAAGGTGATCCAGTCGGGCCGCCCGCTCCTGATCATCGCAGAGGACGTCGAGGGTGACGCCCTGGCTACCCTGGTCGTCAACAAGCTGCGCGGCGGTCTCCAGGTCGCGGCCGTCAAGGCGCCGGGCTTTGGCGATCGGCGCAAGGCGATGCTCGAGGACATCGCCGTCCTCACCGGCGGCAATGTCGTCAGCGAGGACCTCGGCATCAAGCTCGAGAACGTCACCGTCAACATGCTCGGTCGCGCCAAGAAGGTGGTGATCGACAAGGACGACACGACGATCATCGATGGCGCCGGCCAGAAGTCGGACATCGACGGCCGCGCCGCGCAGATCCGCCAGCAGATCGAGACGACCACCTCCGACTATGATCGCGAGAAGCTGCAGGAGCGGCTCGCCAAGCTCGCCGGCGGCGTCGCCGTGATCCGTGTCGGCGGCGCCACCGAGGTCGAGGTGAAGGAGAAGAAGGACCGGGTGGACGATGCGTTCCACGCCACGCGCGCTGCGGTCGAGGAGGGTATCCTGCCCGGGGGCGGCATCCCGCTGCTCCGCGCGGTCAAGGCGCTGGAAAGCCTCTCCGCGGCCAACGACGACCAGAAGGCCGGCATCGAGATCGTCCGCCGGGCCTTGAAGGCGCCGGCGCGCCAGATCGTCGACAATGCCGGCGAGGACGGCGCCTACGTGGTCGGGAAGCTCGGCGAGGGATCGGACTACAACTGGGGCTTCAACGCTGCCACCGGCGAGTATGAAGATCTCGTCCGGGCCGGCGTGATCGACCCGGCCAAGGTCGTGCGCACCGCGCTTCAGGATGCGGCGTCGGTTGCAGGGTTGCTCATCACAACCGAGGCGCTGATCGCGGAGCTGCCGAAGGACGAAAAGCCGGCGCCGGTTCCCGCGATGGACTATTAAAGGATTGGGGGCCGCAAGGCCCCCATCCGAACACTGCGTTCATTTCTCCTAGGCGGAGTCACCGGTCGCGCTCGCCGCCGCCCGGATCTCGGCCAGTTTGGCGGCCAGTTCGTCCTGTCGAAAGGGCTTCATGAGGCGCGGAAAGTCCGGAGTGATCTCGCTGCTCTCGGCATAGCCCGAGACGATCAGGACGGGCGTGCGCGCCCGCAGCGCGCGGCCGAGGGCCGCGCCCGAAATCCCTGTCATCAGATGATCGGTGACCACGACGCTCGGGTTCATGCCGCTGTTCACCAGCTCCAGCGCGTCCTCCGCCGATTTCGCCTCGGTCACCTCATAGCCGATCGCGGAGAGCATCTGGCTGACGCTCGAACGGACGAGATCGTCATCGCCGACAAGAAGGGCGGTTCCCTCCTGGGGCAGCGTTCCCTCGATCTTTGGCGCCGCGCGCTGCGGGGTCTCCGTTGACACGGGAAGGAGAATCTCCACCCGAGTCCCGGCATGGGGAGCGGTCGTGATCGTGAGGGTTCCGCCGAGTTGCCGCGCAAGGCCATGCGCCATCGAAAGGCCAAGCCCCGTTCCCTTGCCCAGCCCCTTGGTCGAGAAGAACGGCTCGGCGGCTCGCTTAGCTGTCTCCTCATCCATACCGATCCCGGTATCCGAGACCGCGAGGCTGATATAGCTGCCGGGGCTCAGGCCCTCGTCATTTTCCTCGCTGAGATGCCGCTCGGATGCCGAGATGCGGAGCGTGCCCCCCTCGGGCATCGCGTCCCTCGCGTTCACGCAAAGGTTGAGCAGAGCCATCTCGACCTGGTTGTGATCGGCGCGTGCGGAAGGCAGCCCTTCCGGCACCTCGATCAACAAGCTGATTTTCGGCCCGATCGTCGATCCGACCAGTTCGGCCATGCCGCGCACCAGCGCGCCGATATCGATCGCGCGGAGCTGCAGCGGCTGCTGGCGCGCGAAGGCCAGCAGCCGCTGGACGAGCGCCCTCGCCCGCTCGGCCGACTGTATGGCACCCTCGATGAGGCGGCGCTGCCGCTCCGTGCCAAGTCCGCTGCGGCTCAGGATGTCCAGCCCGCCCACGATCGGCGTCAGCAGGTTGTTGAAGTCGTGGGCGACGCCGCCGGTAAGCTGCCCCATCGCCTCGAGCTTCTGCGCCTGACGGAGCGCCTCCTCGGCACGCTTGCGGTCGGTGATGTCGAGCGCTTCCACGATGAGTGCCAGCGTATCGCCTTGCGGACCACGCATCGGCCGCATGCCCACGTCGAATGAGCGCGGGCCGATCGGAAGATGGATGGTCAATTCTCTTTGCAAGGTCACGCCTGCTGCGACGCGCAGGACACCAGCCTTCACGGCGTTGTGAAGGTCGGGCGAATGCGCGAACCACGGGGTCTCCCATAGGGGCTTGCCGACGACATCCTCGAGCCGGCCCTCAATCCCCGCCAGCGCCGTGGCGTTCGCGTCCAGGACGGTCCCAGCGAGATCGATAAGCAGCTGATATTGGTTGTTGGTTTGGAAGATCGCCCGCATCCGCGCTTCGCCCAACGATAGCTCGGCCGTCCGCTCCTCGACCTTGCGCTCGAGCGAGCCGGCGAGGCTACGCAGCTCCTCGAGGCGCGCGCGTGCCTCATATTGCCGGCGGCGGGCGCGCAGCGCCGCGCGCGCCAGGCTCATGAGGGTAGTCGGATGGAAGGGGCGTTCGAGGAAGCTGACGTTCCCGAGCCGCTCCAGCAAGCGGGCAGCCTCGGGGTTGCGTTCGAGCCCGCTGCCCTGGTGCACAAGCAGCACGAACGGAAAGTCGGACCATTCTGGCTGGTCCCCGATCCAAGCCTGTAGCGAGCCGGTGTCGGCACCGATCAGCGCCTCCGAGGTAACGACCGCGAGCCCGGCGCCTGCTCGGATCTCCTCGACCAGCCGTTCGACCGAGGGGCATTCGAGCGCGGTGATGCCGGCGTTCGCCAAAACGGTTGCGGCGACGTCTGCATCCCGGCCGAAGGGCGCGAGTATCAGCGCGCGCTCGGAAAGCTCGGGCATCAATGGCGTTCTTCGATCAGCTCAGGTGCATCCCCGAAGAGGCTGCGCACGCCGCGCGCCATTCCCTGGAACGAGACCAGCGCTTCGCCGACCCGGACCCCGTCGGCGCCAATGCTGTATTCGCGGATGGTGTCTTCATGCGCACCGGTTCGCTTTTTCACGACCGAAATCGCCCGGCGGAGACGGCCGCGGGTCTCGAAGTAGCGCAGCAGGATCACCGTGTCGGCGAGATAGGTGACATCGACGGGGGTTCGCGTATCGCCGACCAGCCCGTGCTGCGCGATGGTCACGAACGTCGTTGCGCCCTGGCGGTTCAGATACTGCAGCAGCTCGTGCATGTGCAGCACCAGGGCGTTCTCGCCCGGCATCGCGGCCTGGTAACCATTAACGCTATCCACCACCACCGTCCTCGCGCCATTCTCCTCGACGCATTTCCGAACCCGCGCTGATAGCTCTCCGGGGGTGAGCTCGGCGGCGTCGATCTGCTCGACCTGCAAGGCACCGGCGTCCATCATCGCCATGATGTCGATTCCAAGCCCTCTTGCGCGTTCGGCAAGGAGCCCGACCTCCTCGTCGAACACGAACAACGCCGCCTTCTCTCCTTTTTTCACGGCCGCGGCGACGAACGTCAGCACGAGCAGAGACTTCCCCGTTCCGGCCGGGCCCAGGATCAGCACGCTCGATCCACGCTCCAGACCACCCCCCGTCAGCGCGTCCAATTCGGCGATCTCGGTCGTGACCTTGTCGCGCTCGAAGCTGGACCGGTGCTCGGCCGAGATCAGGCGCGGAAATACGCGGGCCCCGCCTCGTTCGATGACGAAGTCGTGATAGCCGCCGCGAAAGCCTCGCCCGCGATATTTGGCGACCCTGATCCGCCGGCGCTCCGGACCGTATTCTCTTGCGAGCTCCTCCAGGCAGACCACACCATGCGCGACGCTGTGAACGGTCTTGTCTTCGGTCTCCGTCGTCATGTCGTCGAGCATCAGCACGATCGTGCCCTGGCCGGCAAAATAGTGCTTCAACGCGAGGACCTGTCGCCGGTAGCGGAGCGAGCTCTGTGACAGCAGTCTTATTTCCGAGAGGCTGTCGAGGACCAGCCGGTCGGGCTTCGATCGCGTGAAGGCTTCGAATATTCTCCGGGTCGTCTCCACGAGCTCGAGGTCCGACGAGTAGAGCAAGCTCTGCTGCTGCTTCTCGTCAACGAGGCTATCGGGGGAGATCAACTCGACGATCTCGACGCCGTCGGGCGCCCACCAGTGCGCTGCGGCGGCGGCGCGCAGCTCTTCCTCGCTTTCGGAGAGCGTCAGATACAGCACCTTCTCTCCGTTCCGGGCCCCTTCGAGCAGGAACTGCATCGCGACCGTGGTCTTGCCCGTTCCCGGCAGGCCCTCGAGGAGAAAGACTCGGCCGCGGCTCAACCCTCCACCGAGGATGTCATCAAGGCCCGGCACTCCCGTTCCAGCAGGCTCTTCGCTATTCACCGTACAACTTGCCCCCTTCGAGCACGGGTTCCCCCGACCGTTCTGCGCGCCCCGCGCCGCCTGACGACGTATCGCGGGGCAGGAGCGACCCTCGTTGAACATGCCGACAAAGCACCCAGCGAAGCCTGGATTGCTGCCCCACGGCGCCCCGCCAGAAAGGGTGCCGGATCAGAGATGTAATCGTCCCTGAGCTATATCAGTCTGTCATGCAGGTGCCGGTCAGCCGCTACCCGACTCGAGGAGCCTGGCGAGCTTTACCCGCCCGCCTGTTCCCCACTGAGCCGATCACCTCCCCCACAGTTTCTCGCCGCGAAGACAACCGCTCGTGGCACTTTACCCCGCCGGTAAAGTGCCACAGCTGTTCATTCCCTCCCGAGCCTCGCCGGATCGGCAAAGCTTCGGACTAGTCGTCAGAAGGCGCAGGACGGGCGGCTCCCCTTGCCAAATTTTGCCAAACCCCTTAACTATCGCGGCCATGAGCACGATGAACATCTCGCTGCCCGATACGCTGAAGGCTTTCGTGGACGAGCAGGTTGCCGGCCGCGGCTACGGCACGAGCAGCGAGTATGTCCGCGAGCTCATCCGCAAGGACCAGGACCGCCAGAGATTGCGCCGGCTGCTGCTCGACGGCGCTGAATCCGCCCCGGGCGCCCCAGCAGACGACACCTATTTCGAAGGACTGCGCGTGCGGGCTCGCCGCACGGCATGACCATGAAGCGGGTCGTGCCCCGCGACCAGGCCCATCGCGACGTCGAGAACGCCATCGACCACTATGCTCACGAGGCTGGGCCGGACATCGCGCTCGGCTTCGTGACCTCGCTAGAAGCAGCCTACCGCGCGATCGCAGAGCAACCGGGCATCGGCTCTCCGCGTTACGCGCACGAGCTTATGTTGCCGGGTCTGCGACATCGTCGTCTCGCTCGCTTTCCGTGGCTCGTCTTCTACGTCGAACGCGACGATCACATCGACATATGGCGCGTGCTCGACGCACGACGCGATATTCCGACGTGGCTCGACGACCCCGACAGCCATGAGCCCACATCGCGCTGAGGTCCGGGCGCCCAAACGTTTGGCGGCTGTGCCGGCTTGCGAGCCAGGCACGCGACACCTCGATAAAATGGACGCGCCACAACAAGAGGGATTCACATGAGAATCGAGATGTGCTTGATTCGTTCTCATGTTCCAACCGGACTTCTTCGCCGCCGAAGGCAATGCGGAACGAGCAGCGCCGCAGGCCGCACCTGCGTTGGACCTGCCGGGCCTTCTGGATCGCTTGACGTCAGTCTGCGAGCGGCCCCGCTATAGCTTCATGGTACTCAATCTGATTGCACAGGCGAGCGCCCAAAGTGGTTCGGCCGGCCCTTACGTCCGTGAAGGTGACCGCCTAGTGCCGGTGCGGGACTGGCTATGCGATGCCCTGGTGCCCGTGGCCCGGCGCGACCCCCGTCGCCTTGCGATCGCCGACAAGGTTCGAGCGGAACTCGAGCAGCGCAATGAGCTTCCCGCCGACGCGGCGGTCGCCGCACGGCTGATCACAGCCGAAGTCCAAAAGCGGATCCGTCTCTCCGGACGCACGAACGTGAGCCGCGCGGTCTCGGAGCTCGTCAAGGCCGGCCTCATGCAGCGTCACTATCAGGGCTACCGCGTCGATCATCATAATCGCGGTGCCCAGCGCCAGGCCGTCTACACGATCACTGACGAGGTGCGGCGCGCGCTCTATCCTGGTCATGAGTTTGCAAGGAATGACCGGCGGCCGGCTGACGGCAACGGTGAGCACCGTCGCTCCTCCCACGCTGCACAGGCCCAATCCGCTACAAAGACTCGAGCTCCGCGCTGATCCTCCTTCGCTGACGGCGCTCGAACTCAGGCCGGGCGGAACGGTTGCAGGAGCCTGATCCCGTCCTCGATCGAGCCTTCCATCAGCTCCAGGAGCTGCGGCACCAGTTCCTGCATGCGTGGCGCGTGGAGATGGGCATCGAGCGCTTCCCGGCCGATCCAGCGCTCGTAGAAGACGAAGGTGCCGGGCTGCCCGTCCACCTCGTGCGGTTCGTAATCGATGCAGCCTGCATCGTGGCGGGACGGCGTAACCGCGCGGGTGAGGAACGCCTTCATCTCGGCTTCGCGTCTCCATTGCTTGTGATCGAACCTCGAACCTTGTATGTTGGGTAGGTTCGGAGGTTCTCATGCTGACGCTCGATACAGCGACATTCGCGGCGACCAAGGACAATCCTGGCGGTCCGATAATGCTTCTCGTAGACGACGGCGTCGAACCCCACGGCCCAGTCACTGATACCGAAGGCAATGTTAGCAAGGCAGGCGCAGCTGCCTACCTGCTGGCGTATGCTCTTCTAGCTGGCTTCGTCGGCTACTTGTTTGTCGCAATCTAGAGTACACGATTACTCACGCAGCTTCGGGTCGTTGAAGAAGCCGCGGTTGTGATCGCGGTGAACCTCCTGCTGTACGTCAACCGATCCCTGCGCGGCGTTAGTCCGAGCAGCCCGCGCCGCGCCACGATCGCTCTCAAGCCGGTCCGCGCCGGCCTCGATGATTGACTGTGCGGTCCGAGGGTCGCCGCCGGCAGGGCCAGACGGAATGCCAGATGTGCCCTGTGGGCGATACGAGCCCGCGACGTCCGCCGCGCTATCGATGCTCGGCCTGCTTACCTCAACGAGGTCGGGCTCTTGAAGCTTGCCGGCAATCTCCTCGCGAATGTCGTCCTGCTTCTCGCGCATCCAGCGAGTGACCATCTCCTGCCGAACGGCGCGCTGGTGGTCGCTGAGATCGGTCGCCCACAGCTCCGGAGCATCCAGACCCGGGTTTGAAGCCTGTTGCGCCCGGTACCACTGCGCTAGATCCTGGCTCATGTTCTCGCTTAGCTGCATGCCGTGCGTTTCGGCGTAGCTGGCGTCGCGGGAGAGCTGCTGCGACAATTCTTCGAGCTGCCGAGCCGTCTCCGTATACGACCGCGCGCGCGCCAGCGCCTGCTCGTGAGTGAGTGACGAACTGGACGTAGTCGACGCGCGGCTGAACACGCCCGAGCGGTCATAGGTGCCATCTGACGACGTTGCGCCTGTGCCATTAGCGTGCTCGTCCCGCACCCCACTGCTAGCAGAGCTAGAGCTGTCCGAAGATCTCGTGTCTGATGTACCATGGCGCAGGAAGTCATTCTGCTGGCCCTGTGCCGAAACGCTGCCGCCCACACCTGGGAGGCGGGACGACGCTTTGCCAGTTCCGCTCTGACCTCCGCCGCCCAGACCCGCTGACAACGATCCCGTCACCTGGTTGAGGGTGCCTGCCGATCGGTCGTGGCCATTTGTTACCGTCAGACTCTGCCCCGTTGACGACCGATCCTCCAACCCTTGCGAGCTGCTGCCGGTCGTTCGATCGAACTGCTCAACAGAGGTGTTCGACGACCGACCGCTGCTCGAATCCCAGCCTGACGAGCGCTCGCTGGACGTCCCGTGCGCACTCCGGTCGGTCTTGGTCCAGGTGAGCATCTCCTGAGCCGCGTTGTCGTAGGCTTGCGATTGACGGTGCGCCTCGGTCGCCATCTCCCGCCATTCCGCCACGGTGCCGGTGGTCACGGTTGGGGTGAATGAGAGCCGCGAGATCGCGCCACCGGTGTCGAACACTTCCTGGCCATTGCCGAAACCGCTGATCACAGCGCCGTTGTCCTGGCGCCAGCCGACGCTCGCCGCGCCACCCATGAAGCTCGGCGCCGTCTGCCACTGGTCGGCTTGCCGCATGTTCGAGGTCGAGTTCGCCCAACTTACATTTCCGTAGGAGTAGTTGCCGGTGGTCTGCTCCAGCGCAGCAGCTTCCGCGGCATTCTGCGCCGGCGCCAGCATCGACGTCGCCTGTCCCGCGATCGACATCGCGCCCCGTGCAAGCCCGCCCGCCAAAAACGGGATGCTCATCAGCATGAAGCCGGCGATCGTCGCCGTTTCGCCGTTCACCGCGCCGATGCCGGCATAGCTTCCGAGCGACATCCCTCCTGCAGCGACGCCGTTCGAGGCTGCCTCGGCCCGGGTCATGCAGATCATGTGGAGGATCACGTAGAGCGGTCCCCAGGCCGCCAGATAGAAGAACCCCATCGCGTAGCCCTTCAACGAACTCAGCCCGGTCTGGGGGAGCAGGAAGAGCGGGAAGATCACAGGGAACATCGCGAAGAAGACGACGGTCAGGACAATGTTCAGGATCGGCACCCACGCCATCGCCTGCTGCGCGATCGAATTGTAGGTGTTGCGGGCCTGAATGTCCGCGCGGGTCTGCGCGAAGGTGTCGATCGACGCCGCCCCGCTCCCGCCGGACATCGAGTTTCGCGCCTGCATGAAGGCGTTGATGGCGGTGTTCTGCCTCATGACGCCGGTGAAGTCGTCACCCGAGCCTGTAAAGGCCGCATTCACGATCGGGACGTCGTGCTTGAGCTTCGCCGCGGCGACAGCATTGCTGAGCTTGGGATAGACCTCCTTCGCCCAAGGCTCCGCGTTCGCCTCGATCATGCTCGCCCATTGGCCGTTCAGCGTGTCATAGGCCTGTCGGCACGTGACAATGAAGTTCTGGACCGAGCCGTCGCCTTGCCGCTCCAGCCACTCCTGCGACCGCGCTTCCGAGCCCGGCCCGATCGCCGCCCATAGGTCCGGCGCTTTCGCCAAGTTGGTGAGCGACTTCTGGTAGAGCATCACATCGCCGAAGAGGCAGTTTTTGAAGTGGTTCTCGAGGTTGGTCGAGAATTCCGCGTCACGGATAGTGAAATTGCGGGTCGCGTCGAATAGCCGGGCGCCGTACACCATGCCGTTCGTAGTGTAGTTGAGCTCTCCGGGCATGACGAAGACGGTCTCGGCCGTCCGGGTGAGCCAGTCGCCAATCTGGGTGGTGAAGCTCGCGAGGACCCCCAGGCCGAGAGGTACATTCGCCACCGTCGCGGGCGAGAGGCTTGGATTGAGGCGGTCGGTCACCTTCACGTCGATCGTCGGGACCATGAGGCACAGGTAAATGCCCGTCGCTTGAAGGAACCAGTTCAACCACGCGCGGAAGTTGAGGGTGAAGGCCACGACGAGCAGCGAATAGATCAGCCCCATCACCATCACGACCCGCAGGAGAGAGCGATAGCCCCCTCCCCCCGCCCACGCGGCGACCGCGTTGAAGGTATTGACGAGATACTCGCCCCCGCCGACGGTGTAGACCTCGAGCACGCCGCTACCTCCCTGTTGCGCGCCTAGAGCAAGCCCTGCGCGTTCAATCCTCGCGAGAAGTTGAGCGCTGAGGACATGCCGGGCGTCATGGTGTTCTGCAGCGTCGATTCGAGCATGATGCTCCGGTTGATGATCTGCATCGTCACCTGGAGCTTGTTGCTGAGCTTCACGTCCCGCTGCGCGAACTTGGCGCGGGTCGCCGCGATCTGCTGGCGCCACTGCGAGGCCGTCTCCTGATCCGCGGTCTGGTAGAAGACCTTCGCCTGCTCCACCCTGTCGAGCATGTTGTCGAGCATGGCGTTCAGCAGATCGACCGCGACGATCTCGGAGAGCGTCTGAATTTCGCCGTCGGTGAGCGCGTAGTGGGCGTAGGCCTGAACCGCGAGGATCTTGTAGATCGGAACAGTCGCCATGTTCAGCAGCTGCTTCTCGGCTGCGTCGAGCGCGCTGTCGCTGCGAATCTTGGAGCTCATGCTCTTGATCATCGTCGCGATCCGGGGCCGCAGCGCGCTTGACGCAGGCACGCTGAGCGTCTGGTCCGAGACATCAGTGCACGGGTCGTTGTTGCACTTCAGGATTTTCACTGCCGGCGCGTTCGCGGTGCCGTCGAGCAATGCCGTCACGACCGCCTCCTCGGCCGGTCCGTAGATCACCACCTTCGGGCCATGCTCGCTGCCTGTCGGCGGGGTCGTGACGATCGTCCCAACCAGCGTCATCACATATTCGGAGAAGGCCTGGTCGAACGCTCCGAACTTCGACGACTTCTTCAGCGCCTCCCACGTATAATTGTGCGGGTCGCCGATGATCTGCTCCTTCATCGCCGGATCGGTGTTGCCAGCGAGCGTCGCGTCCCTCTGGCCCCCGTTGTTGCAGCCTTGGCGGGACGCGGCCCAGTCCGAGAAGACGCCTTGGCTGTTGCCGACAGCCTCGCAGATGGTCGATCGGGTGGTTTCCATCTGTGGCCAGATCCCGCCCACCAGCGCCTGCGCGGTCTCGCAGCTTGAGATGTTCATCTGGTTGAGGAGCTGAGCTTTTTGGCTGAACTCGTCCATGACCTTGCCGATCTCAGGCGAGACGCTGTCGATCGCCAGCTTGAAGGCGAAGCCCAGCGCGTTGTTCGCCGTCGCCTTCAGCATCGCGACGATCTCGCTCGCGTTGATGAAGCTGAAGGAGCCGGAGAACAGGTCGATACCCCCGCATCCGGCCCGCGCGCTTGGGAGCTGCAGATTGAACGGCGACACGCTCTTCTGCGGGAAGCGCGTCCAGACGTTGCCGAGCGAGTAATAGCCAGCCGACTGCCCCTGGAACGCTGTTGGCCCGGTGACGTTCGCCGCGCCGCCGGCGTCGTTGAAGAACCCGTTCATCTCCGAGGCGACGTCGGCCCGTGCGACACCGATGAGCGCGAAGTGCGAGGCGGCGACCATGGTCAGGGCGGCGCCGGCCCGGTGAGCCAGCCTTCTCAGCCGGCCCTTCTGCCGTTGAATGGACATCAGTAGTCGCTCCCGACCTTGGTGTTGGTGAGCATGAAGATGCGATCCATGATCTCATCGGCACTGAGGATGCCGTAGCCGACGGGGATGGTGCGCTTCGTCGCGGTGTCGAACAGGACGAGCGCCGGCGTCTCGTTGCCGGGTATCCCCATCCGCGCGCGCTGGCCGGAGTCGACCACATAGTTGGGGAAGTCGCGGCTCGGCCCGCCGTCCATCGAGACGGCCATCACCGCCATGCGGTGACCGTCCGCGACCGATCGCAGGATCGGCGAGAAGACCTCGCACGCGCCGCAGCTCTGCGCGTAGAAGTAGAACAGACCGTAGCGCTGACCGAGGTTGGTCAGGACCTGGTCGCGGTCGGCCTTCCGGTTGTCGAGCCACGCGCGTTTGGCCACCGTGTTGACCGGCCGCTGCAGCGTGTAGTCGATGTCCGGGTTCTGCCAGAGGGCGCGCTGCCAGGTGTCCGAGAAGGTCGACGCGCGGTCCAGCTGCTCGCGCTGGAAACGGACATAGGCAATGACATTCTCCTCCGATGGATCGAGGATCGCCCGTGCCTTCAGCTCATCCAGCTCCCGCGTGATGGCGGCTAGGCGCTCCGCCGCGCTCCGCTCGGGCGTCTGTGGCTGCGCCTTCGCGGTCTCGGGCGGTTTCGGCTTGGTGCAGTAGAACCATTGCCCGAGCCTGCGCTCGCCGCAGTAGAAATCGTCGCCGCGGTCGGACGCCTCGACGCTGTCGTCCCGGCGCTCGGCGTCCTGCGCCCGCAGCGGCGCTGCCAGGGGCGCGACCGCCAGCAGGAGCATCGCCAGCTTCGCGACTTTCGACATGCTTATCGTCCTTCCTTCTGATCGGCCGCACCGTCCAGGGATGGCGCGGGGTCGTTGAGCGATGCGGTGGGCGGCGCCTTCCACAGCGCGAGGTCGAGGCAGCAGTCGAAGGCGGGGGTGATGGTTGCGTGACGGCTGCACGGCGACGCGGGCGCGGACATAGGCGCTGCAGGCGCTAGCTGGCCGGCGCCGGCGAGCAGCACCGCCAGGATCGCTGGCTCAAAGATCGCGAATGCCATGGTCCAGTTCTCCTTTCGACAAGCGCAGCACGGACATCATCAGGGCGACATCGATCAGCCGCGTCCCGTGATCGAGCATCCGCACCATGCCGCTCATCAGCGGTCGCGCCGCACGACGGCCTTCCTCGGTTGCGCAAAGGCCATGGCCTTTTTCCGCGACCCATCGATTGGCCAGCATGTGCTCGATCGGCGCGGCTGCGGCCGGCGGGTCGACCACGCATTCGAACCAGCCGCCGATCACCTTGCAGATGTCCTCGACGCGCCGCGGCTGCCCGGCGCGATACAGGCACATGAAAATCGCCAGCTCGAATACGGTCATCTTCCAGTCACACCCTGGAGCGCCAGCAGAGAGCAGGTCATTCGCCGTGGCCGTCATGTCGATCCCCTGGCTCGTGGCTGGTCATGGCTTGCCTCCATGCAGGTCGTAGTAATTCTGAATCTTGGACTGGATCTCGGTCATGGTCTGGACCTCGTCCGGCAGCTTGGCCGCGTCGAGGAAGTCGGCGTACACTTCCGTGAAGTCCATTTTCGAGAGATCGAGCCGCTGGAACTCGGCAATGCTGAAGCCCTTGCACTGCTCGTTCTTGGGCTTGCCCCACGGTTTGTTGAGCTGGACGCGGCCCTGCTCCTGAAGGACACGGCTCAGCTTGCTTTCGAAGCAGCAATAGGCAGTCTTCTTCGTCTTGCAGATGCCGAGGAAGCTGGACGAGCACCAGGTCCCGACCTTGTGGCAGAACCCCATGCGGTCCTTGATGTCGAGCTTCATCTCGTCCTGGGAGCAGGCGAACAGCGCGAGGAACGGGGTCGCGAGCGCGGCGATCGCGACGGGCCCGCCGGCGAGCGCTGCGCCGCCTGCGGCGACCGTCAGCGCGCCGGATACCTTGCCCGCGCAGCAGTTGATGAGGCCGAAGACCGGCTTGTGGCAGGTGTCCCGCGTCCCCGAGAAGACGGTGAGGTTGTTCGGGTCGAAGCCCTTTGAAGCGTCGTCGATCGCGTGCAACGCGACCAAGGCGTCCTTGAACTCGGTCGAGGCTTCGCGGGTGATCGGCTCGCAGTCCCCGTTGATGCAGTAGACGTCGTCACCACAGATGTACTGCGGTGCGTTTGAGGTCGGGGTGTCCGGTGTCGTGCAACGATAGACCTTCTCCTTGACCTTGCACGCACCCTGCTGCGGGTCGTCCAGGCAGTCCTCGCGCAGAAACGTGCACTGTCGGTTCGCGTCGAGATCGCCGCAGTCGTTACCTGCGCTCATGACATTGCAGGTGAAGTCGCGCTTCCACGCCCAACAGGCCTGCGTGACCGGCACGCCGTCGATGATCCGGGTCTCAGGTCCTTCGGTGCAGACCTCGCCGGCCGCGGCAGCGGTGCACATCGCATCGGCTGCCATTTCGGCGCAGCCGTCGACCCGCTTCACCGTCACGCTGGTCTGGACGGTCTTCTCGTGCCAGCCCTCGCCAGTGATGGGGCTCGGCAAGAGGGCGATATCCCTCAGGTTCTGCGAGCAGACATACTCCGTCGCATAGTAGTCATCGCAGAACTTGTTGGTGGACACGCCATAGATCCGGTGCGCGGCGCAGGCCTGCATGGCCACGCCCGTGGGCTTGCAGGTTCCGGCCGCGACGTGCGGCGCCATCGAGGAATAGCGTGCGAACGGCGTACCGTAGGCGCTGTCGGGAACGACGAAATATTTGTACGCATCGATTTTCGTGATCTCAGGCGCCATCCTGATGGAACAGGACCTCGGCACTTCGTCGAGCTTCGTTCCCTGGTTGCACGTCGCCTCGTAATATCCTCCCGCGCCGGAACCTGGCGGGAGCGGTTGGCACTGGCCGGTGGTCGAGCCGATATTCTCATCGGCAAGGTAAGCCGACGGATCGTTCTCGATCGACGTCGCGCGCGAAGTCGTCGCAAGGATCTCCGCGTTGCTGAAGGCGGGCCGCGTGCGGTCCGCATCGGTGACGGTCCGGTAGGACTCGTTGGTCGAGCGCTGGGCCGTCCCCGCTGCGATGAGCGCGTCCGGATCGTCGAAGTAGGTGCTCTGCGGCTGATTGGTCCCGGAATAGCCCGGCACGGCCTGGGCCTGCGCCTCCGAGCTGGGAACAAGGCTCTCATCTCCCCGCTTCGCATTGCCAAACGCTTTGCCCTCTTCGCGCGCCTGCTCGATCGTCATCTGCTGCGCGCCAGCAGAGCTGATCGTCAGGCAGACGCCGGCAAGCACGGTCACGATGGCGCGAAGCTTCATTGGCGCCGGCTCCGCGCCAGGTTGCCGAGCGCCACAGATGCGATGCGCGCGCCCGGTCCGTTGGCCTCCGCGAAGGTGTTGAGGGCATAGTCGACCGTGACGTTGCCCTCGATGCGATCATGGGGCGGAACCTTGGTCTGGCAGTGAAATCCGGCGCACAAGTCGAAGGTCGACGAGACCGCCACATATGTCGGTACCGCCTGCACGTCGAAGGCGCGGAAAAGCCGCGGGTCGATGCCGATATTCGGCATGTCGCCCTTCTGCACGACCTGGCCGAGACGGCTGACGAACTCCTTGGCCGAGTTGTTGGGGAAGCCGCGGAAAACGACGACGCCGCCTGCCCGCGCGGTATCGGCGATCAACTGCTTGAGCGACGCCGGCGGCATCGACAGGCTGGCGAAGACGATGAACTGCGGGGCATCGCCCCCTGGGACATTGGCATTTGTCGCCGCGCCCTGCACCAGCTCGTCAAAGTCGATCTTACCTTCCGGTCCCTTTGGCAGATCGGTCGCGGCAACCCGCTGCATGTTGTCGATGCCCGACTTACGGACGACGCTCGCCTGCTCGCGGAATTCGTCACCGCGGTCCTTCACCTGGTCGACGAAGGCCTGCGCTTCTGCCGCCATGTCGGCCGCGCGCTTCTTGACGGCCTGAACGTCGACCCCCTCGACGGATTGCGCGAGCAATGCCGAAAGGCCAGCGGTGCCGAGAAGCGCGACGATGCCGGATGTCAGAAGACGCATGTCTCTCTCCTCAGAACACGCAGCAGTTGCGCTTGCGCCAGACGAGGTAGCCCATGTCCTCGCCGCCGGCGGGAAAGGCGCGTCCGGCATCGGGCGGCATGGTCGAGGCGCCGATCGCCGAGCAGGCGAACCGGCCGCTCACCGTCGGGATCGGATTGACCATCTGGAAGCGGTATTGCTGCTTCCGCATGATCGGCATCAGGTACTTCTTGCAGAGCCCCTGCGAGCCCATCGTGCCCCAGGCGAGGCCTTCGCGGTGCATCTTGTAGGCGAACCGGGAAAGCGCGAGCCGCGACGACTGGACATGCCCGATCGAGGCGGGAATGTTGCCGTTGAGCGGATACATGCTGCCCTGGCACCCCGCGCACCAGAACAGCGCGTCGAGCGGCAGCGCGGCGGTTCCCGCAATGCAGTCGCCCGCGCACGCCGCCTTCGCGATCGGGTTCGCGAAGACGATCGCCTCGGGGTTGATGATCGCGGTCAGCGAGTCATCCTGCCACAGCGGATCGACCTCGGTCATATAGGCGATGTCGAACGATGCCTGCTCGAAGCAGATGAAGTCGGTCAGGATCTCCATCCAGTACAGGAGCGGGTAGACGTACCAGTGGACGTGCCACTTCGCCGTGCTCTGTGATCGGCCGCCTACCATCGACGGCCCGGCTAGGTAGCCTTGGCCGATGTCGAAGCCCGGCGCGATCCGCGTTCCCCCGAGATTGGGAAAGCACCACGGCTTCATCGTTACGTCCGCCAGCCTCGCGGGCTCCCAGAAGCCAACCGAGATGCCGATCCGGGGTAAGGGGTCGGCGCACGCGCAGACCGGCGACGCAGGATTGTTGGTGTCGGGGCGGCTGCCCGGCCAGATCTTCGCCCCGCCGATCGAAAGCGGAAAGAGGCACGACCAGCAGACGTCCGTGATGGGATTCACGAACTTGCCCGTGCACGTCGGCGCCGCCTCGGCGCGCGGCGCCAAGGCCACCACCACGAGCAGCAGCCCCAAGACGCCGAGGATGGCCCTCAGCCAGCGCATCAGCCCGCCTCCCCTGTCTCCTGGAGGAAGGCGGTGTCGGCCACATTCTTCCGGCGAAGATAGAGCCAGGTGTACAGCGCCGCCGCGGCGAGCAGCGCGGCCGCGAGGCACGGCGCAGCCCGGCCAAGGGCGGCATGGAACCGCGCGAAGAACCCCACGACCAACGCGACCGACAGGCACAGCCCCTGCCACACCAGCCGCATGCGGCGAAGGGCGCCGGTTTCCGGTGCGGCCATGGGGGTCCGCAGAAGGTCCAGCCAAAGCGGCATCAGCTCTTTGCTCCCGGCTTGAGGACGGTCTCCGAGACGCGCAGCAGACTGCCGGTCTGCGACACCACGGCCGGGATGTGGCGGATGCCGAACTTGGCGGTCAGGCGACCGTCCTGATCGAAGAAGAACCGGCGCTTGCGCGCCGTCATCGACTCGATCGGCGAGCCGTTGACGAAGATGATCTTCGCGTTGAGCTCGGTGAACCGTCGGGTCGCCCACGCGACCTGCGCTGTGTCGTCGCCGTCGACAAAGACGAGGCTCTGCCGCATCGAGACGAAGTCGAGCGGATTGATCCTCTGCCCGGCTTGCGCGATCACCTGTCCTTTGTGGTCCCGGATCTCGCGCTCGAGCGTGATGCTCGGGTCATAGTCCCAGGCCCGCGGCTCCTCGGCAGGCGTGATGCCGGCCACCGGCACCGGGCGCCGCACTTTGGCCTCCACGCGCTTGGCGAAGGCTGCGTTGACGCGGTCCATCTCTCCCGTCGCCTGCGCGCGTTGTAACCGAGCCTGGATCGTGGAGAGCAGGTCGGCTTCGATGACAGGGAACGTCTGCCCGAGCTGGCCGAAGTCCCGCGCTTCGCCGCGCTCCGATCCTGCGACCAGGACCCCGGCGCCCAGACAGGCAGCACCGGCGAGCGAGGCAGCGACCGCGCGGATCACAGGATCGCCTCGCCGGTGCCGACAATCTGGCGCCGACAGGCAAAGCCGATCGCTGCGTAGCGGGAGTCGAAACCATCCTTGTGGGGGGTGCCGACATAGTAGCAGCCCGCCGGTATCACGCCGCTCGGCCCGATCGCGAGCCGCTCGCCGCTTCTGGTCGTGGGCTTGGTGTAGCCCACGACCCGTCCGTTCACCGTCACGGCGCGGTGCCAGTGCGCCACAACGTCGCCCGGCAGGCCGTAGACGATCTTGCCGAACATCTGCGGCTTGTCGCCGAAATGGCGCCGCACCAGGTCGCTGGGGGGCGGATCGAAGAAGACGTACTCGCCCCTGACCGGCACCTTGTTCCGGTGGATGACGAACGCCCAGTTCGGAAGCGAGTCGGTGGTGTTGATCAGGAGCGCGTGATTGTCGCGCCAGTCGCTGATCGCGCCGAGCACCACGCTTCCCGCGACGAGACCGCCATACAGGCCCCAAAGTCGTTTGCGCGGCCGCCAGCGGGCGGCCGTCACATTACTGACCGCCACTGCCATCGGGACCTCCAAAGGTGGTGATCGCTGCCCCGGGGATTGCCGCGGGAGGCGCAGTGCCGGCACCGGAGCCGGCCTGCGGCATGGCTGCTCCGGCCGGGACGGCCGCCATCGGCTCGAGCGTTGCGTCGGCAGCGGCAGCGGGCCCGCCGGGCGTCGATGGCGTCGCCAGTCCCGGCGCCATCTGCTGCTGGAGCTGCTGCATCTCCTGAGCGCTCGCCGGCCGGGGTTGGCGAACGCCGCTCGCATAGACAGCCTTCCGCAGGCTGTCGGTGATGTCGGGCACGTTCTTCGTCAGCACCGCCTCGCCGACCAGCACCACTTGCCCGCCCGCCCCGCGGCGCTGGAGTTCGTGGTCGAGCGAGGACATGAAGGCACGCATCTCGGCCTCGACCTGCCCGGGCGGCGACGCGGAGCGCGCCTGCGCGCTCACATATTCGCCAACGATGTTGGAGAGGCTCGCCTTGACGATATGCTCCTCGCGGGGCTCGACGAGGGCCTTGGTCACCCACATCGCCCAGATCAGTGCGACGATCAGGATCGCGCCCATCACCAGCTGAGCCCGCGTGAACCCGCCGAAACCACGTCCCGAACGGGCCGGCGCAGCGGCCTTCGGCGCCGCCGGAGGAGCTTGAAGGTCGAGCTGGGGCTGATCAGACATCGGTGTTGCTCCCCTTGGGATCGCGCGAAGGCAGGATGCTGTGCCGGCGGAAGAAGATGACCGCGGCCGCGAGAAGCATGTGCGCGACGATCAGGACGTGCCGGAATGACGTGATGCGAGCGGCGTCGGCGGCGACGTACCGGCTCGCAAGATTGTCGAGCTGGTGCATCATCCCGTCGAATGAGAAGCCGCCGATGGCGAGGAAGAAGAGGACGAACAGGCCCCAGGTGATGAGCAGGGTCGACGCGAGGAACCCTGCCATGTGGAGGTAGAAGTAAAGCAGAAAGCCGACATCGAGCCCGCGCGATGGGCGTCGTGAGCTGGGCGTGGTCGGCTTTGTGAGCATGGTCGCCATGGGTTCACTCCGCAGCGATTGCCGCCGTATCACTGGCGGGCATCGTCCATTTTTCGGGGTTCTCCGGGAATGCGATCCGCTCGATCGCCTCATCCATGCTGAGCCCGTCGGCGACCATCGCCTCGATGGCAGCAAAGGTGCGCGGGCTCGACGAGAACAGCGCGGCAGAGAAGGGATCGAGGACCAGCCGGCCGACCGCCAGCGTCTCCGGCCCCTTGATCATGATGTCGGAATATTCGAAGCCGTTGCGCTTGAGCGAGCGGAGCAGCGCGTCGGTATAGTCGTCCATCTCGAAGCGATCGTGCTTCTTGAAGTCGGCGATCGTTTCCGGCTTCTGCTGGAGGATCACGAACCAGTCGCTGTTCTCGAGGGCGGCTATGGACCCGGCCGACTTGTAGTAGTCGTTGAGCGACTGCGTGGCCGTCACCAACGAGGCGCCATACTTGCGGCACGTGCGGGCGTAGGTTTCGATAAAATCGGCCATCGCCCCGCCGCGAAGCATCTGCCAGGCCTCGTCCAGGAGCAGCGCCTTGGGAATCGAGCGGTCGACCTTCCGCATCATCTGCTGCGACATGAACATGATCGCGGTCAGGACGACGCTGCGCAGTTCCTCGCGCGAGGACAGGTCGGACAGCTCGAACACCGTGAGCTGTGCCTGCAGCTCGAACGAGACCTCACCCTCGAAGAACTTGCCGTAGGTGCCGGCGCTCGAGAACGGCATCATCGCGATGGCGAGATGCGAGGCAAGCTCGTTGCCAGTCTCGTTGAGCGCGGCGATCACGTCGTCGATCGAGCCGTTCCTGCCTTTAGCCTCCCAGACGCGGTTGACTGCGCCGTCGATCAGGCCGCGCTCGGTGTCGGTCAGCCGGTCGATGTGGCGGGACATCTGGTTCACGATGGCCTTGAGCATCGCCATGCAGTCGAGGAGATAGTCCTCGTCCTCGGCCGCTTGGGCGGCGTCGATCATCGAGAACGGGTTCAGGCAGAAGCCGCTCGACATCGTGAACTCGACGAAGGCACCGCCCTGCAGCTTAGCCGAGTGCTCGAAGGAGCGGCCGTCATCGATCACGACAACCTTGGATCCCGCGCCGCACAACGAGGCGCACAGCTCCTGCAGGGCGACCGACTTGCCCGACCCCGACTTGCCGAACACCGCCACGTTGTGGTTGCCTGCGGCGTTCTCGAACGGGCTCCAGAAGAAGGGCTGGCCCCGTCGGCCGATCAGGAGCAGGTGCGGCGTGTGACCACCGAGATACTCGCCCTGTATGGGAGCCAGATTCGCCGCGGTCGTGCTGAGCATGGTCCGCATGCGCTTCATGCGCTCGAGGTCGCGGGACAGCCCGTTCGCCATCGTCATGGGCATCGCGCACAAGAGGCCCATCACCTGGAGGTAGCGGTCGTCGAGCAGGTCCCAGCCTGCGGCCCGGTACACCGACTTGAGGACGCGCTCATTGGCGTCTCCCTTCCCCTTGGGAGAGAAGGACGTGACGCTGTAGAACAGGCGCACGAGCTTGCGCCCCTGGCGGATCTCGTCATTGACGAACTTCCACTCCTGGGACTGGTCTCGGAGTTGGGGAAGGAAGCGCGCGGACTTGGAGTCGGCGAGGCTCGTCGTGCGCATGAACTTGAAACCGGCCTTGTTGCTCGAGGCCTGGGGATCGGGAAAGTCGAGGCACAGGTTCGTGGAGACCGGGCACGGCATCCGCAGCTTGTCGGCGAACATGTCGCCAATCAGCCGCGCGCAGTCCCATGGCGCCCAGCGCTGAGGAAGGTTGCGGACCGAGAACGAGCGCACGTCGAATACGTCGGGATAGATCTCGCCGATCTCGGGCGCGCCGTTGACCTCCTTGCCGGTCGGGCGGAACCGTTCGGTCCGCAGCAGGATGCGGTCCGGATCAACCTTCATCTCGATGTCGCGGCGCACCGCCTGGTCGGCGATGGGGTCAAGCGGATTGTAGCTGATGACGTCGTCGCCCGCGGCCGTGGTCGGCGAGGTGATGTCGTCGATCCACCCGATCAGCGCGACCGGATCCATTTTGCGCGCGGAGACCCCGATCGAGCCGAGCACGGAGATGAGGCCGTCCATCACGGCGACGATTTCCTCGGCCGAGACACGCGAGCTTTCCGGCGTCGAATAGGAAATGGCGACGCGGTGGTTGCGAAGACAGAATGGCGCATCGGCCGAAAGCGAGTTCCACACGCCGTCCGTGAGGAAGTCGACCCGGTGCTTGGCCATCCGCTCGTAGACGCCGCTCGCCGAGTAGCGGGGCAGATACCATTTGGAGAGCCGCTCGCTGATCCGCGGGCTCATCCAGTCGTGGAACTGCAGGCATCCGGGCACCGGGATGCCCTCGGACAAGAATTGGGTCAGGATCTCGCCGGTACGCTCATCCGCCCCGACGAGCGGCGAGACCTCGATCACGAATCCGCGCGAGGCGGAGTTGTAGAAGATGCCCGTCTTCGGGTCGTAGCTGCGATAGGGCAGCCAATGCGCGAGCATCGGCACGGCCAGGTCCGGACGCTCGGCCTCTGGTCGCTTGCTATCGCCGAACAGACCGGAGAGCAGGCTGTCGTAGAAGCGGGGCTTTGCGCTCATGTCAGTTGTCCTCCGGAACCGCCGCGGGGAAGCTCGCAGCGCGGACGGTGGGGCTCGTCAGGGTCGTGAGCCCCGCCCCGGGCGTCGCTCCGGCGCCGCCGCGCGCGCTGTCCTCGACCCGCTCGCGCGCTTCCTGGTACTCCTGGCTCGCCTTCACGCGCGCAGCTGCCTCCTGGCCGGACGCAGTGCTCGTGGCGGGAGCACCCTCCGATCGCTGTTTGGCTTGAGCCGGCGCCTCGCTTCGCCGGCTGGCTGGCACACCCGCCGCGGCGGTCTCGCCGCCGCCAGCTGCGCGCTTGGTGGCCATGACCGAAGCAGTCGGCCGCTGCGACCCCGACGCAGAGGATGCCGGGGCGGCCGCGCCAACCGTCGGCGCGCCGCCCGCCGCCTTGACCTTGGTGGCCAGACGGCTCGCGACATCCGCCTTGATTGCTTCCACCGGGTCCGGCTTTCTGGCCCGGGCAGCCGCCACCACATTCGGGTCCGGCATGTTCGGGTCGAACGCGGCAACGTCCACCACACCGGGAGCCTCGCGCTCGACCGCATCGACAAGGCTCAGCTGAACAGGTGCATCAGCCGACCTGCTGTCGGGGATGGGGGTCGCACCCGCAAGCGCCTGCGCCTGCCACTCGGATTGGACGACCGCGTGGACGGCGCTCGATTCATGCAGCCGGCCCCGGTCATCGACATAGGGCTGAAACACAATGCGGAGCACCTTCTCGCGGGTTCGCGGCGCGACCTGCCCATGTGCGTCTGAGGGCGGCGCTGCCACAGCGGTGCGCAGGGCGCGGGGCTGTTGTGCCGGTGTCGGATAGGGCCCTGCCGGGATCATGACATCGCCGGCGTCACCGGAGATCATCGCCAGCGCGCGATCGTCGATCGTGGAGGACGGCGCGCAGATGCCGTCCGGCGCCTGGCAGGTGAAGCTGCCCTTCACGTTGCCGCCGAAGGTCGTGCAGCCGTTCAGGCTCATCAGCGTGCCGAAGCCAAGCGCGGCGACAGCGGCCCGACGGCTGAGGCGCGGCGCGCTCACGAGCGTCCGTCCTTGAGCCAGCTTTGCAGGAACTCCCTGGGCCGATAGCCCTCGAGCATCGCCCCATCGCTGCGCACGATCACAGGCGTCCCGCTCAGGCCGTGCTTGTGAGCGAAAGCCTCGTTCGCATCGAGGCCCGACGTATCGCACGACGGGCCGCTCTTGAGCGGCTCGCCGGCATAGGCGGCATGCAGCGCCTCCTCGCGATTCTTGGCGCAATAGACGCGGTCGGCGATATCGCGGCTGCCGAGAACGGAGATCGGCCGCTCGACGACCCGAACATCCATGCTGCGCAGCACGTTCGTCAGCGCGCGGCAATAGCCACACCGGAAGTCGGTGAAGACCGTGACTGTCTGCCCCGCCGGATTGCCCCAGACGATCGCGCCGTCCTTCGGAAGTCCTTCCAGCGCCAGCCTGGTCGGCCGCGCGGGGAGCGCGGTCTTCTCGACCCTGGCCTGCGCCGGAGCCGCTTCCATTCCCTGGCCCTCGCCTTCCGCAGCCGCAGCATTGGCCTTGGCCGCACCGCCGACGAGCATGTCGGGGTTGATCTCGAGCAGCCGGGCGGCGGTGAGATCCTGGCGCGTCTCCATGTCATAGACCCGGCCGATGATGAGGTAGCGGGCGCCGGCGTCGACGTAGAAGAGGTTCGACCCAGCCGTCACCTCGCAGAGGCCACGCACCTTCTCGCAATTGACCTGGGTCAGGGGCGTCTTCGGCAGGCGCGTCTTGAGCAGGTTCGTGACCTCGACGCTGCTCGGACCCGCGACCTGGGCCGCGAGGGCAACGCTGGCAACGCCAAGCGCCGCGACGCCGGTGAGCAGCTTCCAGGGGCGCGCGAACGCGCTCCGGCGCAAGCGATCAATTGCGGACATAAACACCCTCCAGGAAGACGATTTCGACATCGACGCCGGTCGGCATCTCGATGACCGGCTGGTACTGTTCGGCGCGCTCGATCAGATATTTCGAGACGTCCCTGCCCGACTCCGCTGCACCGCCGCCGAGCGCCCGCAGGCCGACATTGCCGAGGCTGGGGGTGCGGTTGATGCCGCCCTCGCCATCGGTGCTGATCGTCGCCAGCGGCTGCTGAAAGGCCGTGTTCAGCGCGTTGCCGGCACCGCCGACGAGGCCTGCGAGGAATGCCTGCATGGCAAGCGAACCCTCGCGGCTGACCACCCGCCCGCGCACGCCGGTCTTGCCGCCGAACGCGATGAAGCCCTTGACCTCCGAGACGGCGTAGCGGCCGCCGGGCTGCGGGCAGGTCATCTTCTGCAGCTTGACGTAGACCTTCTCGCTGGAAAGGTCGCCGCGCGCCGCGCCGTTGATGAGGCAGCCCTGGATCTTGGTCGTGAGGAGCTTGCCGTTTTGCAGCACCGAGCGCGCCGGCCCGGTAACGCGCAGAACGACAGGCAGCGGGTCGGTCTGGCTGTTCACGCCAGCGCTCGCGTCCACGCCCACGATGACCTTGGCGGAGGCGAAGCTGTTGGGCGGCAGATAGTTCGGGCTGTCGGTATAGACCGTACTGCCCTTCGCCACCTTGGACGCGGTCCCCGTGTCGGAAGACGAGAAGCTGACCATTTTGACCTCGGCGGCGCGGCTGAGCGGAGGCGCTGCGCCGGCTTCGCCCGGCGCGTCCGGCCGCTGATAGGCTTGCGGGCCGCCTCGCCCGTACAGTGCCGCCGGGCCAGGCGCCGGGGGCGGCGCCGAAGGCCGCTCGTTCAGCTGCTTGCGGAGCTGCTCATTCTCCGCCTGGTAAGCGGACAGCACTCGCTGGCCATCGGCCTGCATCGACGAGTTCTGCCCCTTCAGCGCTTCGATCTGAGCGGCGAGATTGTCCATTCTCGCCTGCTGGCCGTTCACCGACTTCAGCTGGTTCTCGGTGGACTCGAACCGGTTTTCCGAGAGCGCCATCCACTCCTGCTGCGAGAGGTTGCGGTTCACCAGATCCTTGGTCGAGACCTCGACCTTCTCGGCGCCATCGGCGTCGGCGGCCTTCTCTCCTTCGTCGCCGCTGAAGATCCACATGGAGGACAGAACCAGCCCGACGCCGGCGACCCCGGCGAGCAGCATTCGCTGCTTGCGGCGCACCGCTTCGTTGCCCGCCAGTTCGCCTCCGACAGGCGAGACCCCCTCGCCCTCCGCCTCGTCGAGGGGCCTCCGCTTACGATTGAAAATGTCCGAGAAGGCCATGGCTTACCTCACAGTCTGGGAGACGAGGTAGGCCGTCGTGACCTTCCCCGGGTCGAGCTTGGGCTCGGCGATGGAGACGGCGAGCGCGCTTGCCGGAGCGACCGTGCGCTCGGTCAGCTCGGTCGGCGCATCGCCCGTGTTCTCGATGCGCAGCACCTTGCCGGTCAGGTCCTGCCCGCGATATTCAGCGATCATCTGGACCTTGAGCTTGCCGACATAGACCGGCTTCAGCGCGCGCTGCCGCATCTCATAGCCGTCGGCGACGCTGTTGGCGTACATGGCCTGGACGAGCTCGACCGCGGCATCCTGCGGCCCCGCGGCGACCTGCTGGGGCGAGCCCTCGGCTGCCTTTTCCCGGGCGATCGCCGGATTGGACACAAACACCTGCGCCGCCTGGTCGCCGGCGATCCGGCAGACGAACTTGTAGACGTAGCCGCGCTTGCTCGTGCCGAAGAAGGAAAGCGCCGGGCGGCCGAAACCTTCGGGCACGCTCAGGTAGATGTCGCCCCGGACCGGCTCGTTGACGACCGAGAAATCGTCCTGCGGGTTGCCGGTCGAGATCTTCGACACGCTCGCGAACTCGTCATCGACCAGGCTGATCCGGGTCAGGTCCTTCGCCGACGCCTGGCAGTCGACCTGGGCGCTGTCGGCGGCCACGACCGTCTGGTCTGCCCATGCCGGCTGCGCGAACAGGAAGACCGCCAGCGTGATCAGGCATGCGCCCGCCACCCTGCTCAGGATGCAGTAGATGCGGGACATGAGGATGGTGCCTGCAGCCGCGCTGCCGACGGCATAGAAAGCCATCATTTGTCTTGCTCCTTGCCGGTGCGGACCATCCCGAAGCCGACCAGGCGGAGCGACAAGCCCTCATACTCCCAGTCGTAGCGGAAGGTGCGGCGCTCCCTGGAGATCACCTTGTTGCCGACGATGGTGTGGAGCTCGCCGGTCACCTCAGACCGCAGGTTCTTGGGATCGATGTCCATCGACTCGATCGTGAAGAACTGAGAGATCGAGGAGCCGCGCTGCTCGTTGACGATCTTGAGGAGGTCGGCCTTGATCTTGCCCTGAACGCGCGGCGATGTGATCTCGAGCACCGCGTTCATCCAATATTCGAGGTTTTGCGGACTGCGGTCGAGCGTGAGCACCACCACGTCGCGCGTGATCATCTCGAGATATTCGCGGGAGACGCCGGCACTGCTGACTGTGACCGGCGAGCGCAGTACGGGCTGGAGGACGATCTCGCGGTCTCGCGAGATGCCGAAGGCGAGCAGCAGCGCTGTTATCGCCGCGAGCGCGCCGGCGACCACGACCAGGAAGTTGCGCTGGCGAAGAACCCGCTGGTTGCTTGCGTGGCTGAATGCGAGGTCCATCTCAGCCCGCCATCAGTCGGAGATAAGAGGGTGGCGTGGCCCTCAGGCCAGTGAAGCCGGCCGGAAGATGCCAATAGGCCAGATGGAGCAGCCAAGACGCGGCACGACCCGCTTTTGCCTTTTTCAATCCCCACCAGCCGGCGAATGCCAACGCCGTTCCGATGACGATGTGCTGGGTCATGATCCCCCAGACGAATGGCGTAACCATCGCCAGGAACTCATCCAGCGTCCACAGCCCGATCAGTTCTGGATCGTCCAGATGAGATGGGATCGCGTACTTGTCTGCGGCCATTGCACCACCCTCCCCCTGTGCGGCGCCGAGGCTGCCACCCCGACGCGCCAGGCTCGTTGCGTCAGATCGTCGCCGTCACCGTCGAGGTGACGATCGGAATGCCCGTGCCGGCGCCGACACCGACGCCGACCGGAATGGCGATCTGACCCATGGAGAAGCGGCCCGAGGCGAGCGCCACGATGCCGCCGGCGAGCGACAGCACGGTAATGACCTTGCCGCCCGACCCCTCGAGGAAGTCGGTGAACTTCGTAAGGGCCGTGTCGAACGTGGTATCCGCACCGGCAAAGGCCGGCCCGGCGAACCACAGGAGCGCGAACAGCATCACAGCGAGGGCGAGGATCGCCATCTCCATGCGCCCGCTCCGATTCAGCAGAGACTGCATAAGAGTTTCCCTTCGATGGAGACGCGGCACCTCCGCGCCCAAATGAAGGGTGGGTCCCCGACGACTTTCGCTACAACCGGCTTTTGTTGGAACCGCAGGGCTCTCGGCGGATTTATCTAGCGGCCGTGCCTAAAGAACCTTCGGCAGAGCCAAACATCGTCCGCGAAGAACGATTCTTCATCTCGATTCGCGGACACCTTGTCCCGGCTTTTAGGCGCGCTGTCCGCGGTTGCGGACCCAGGTCCGGCTTTGCGGGCAAGTCCCTGTGCGGGTACACTTGGCTCGCCCCGGACGAGTCGTATAGGGGGATGTCACTTCACCTTGGCGACTTCAGCCAAAGCCAGGCAAGCAGGGACATGCGGGAATGGGCGGGCAGGCAATGCGGGGGTACACCCTCGACGTATCCGAGTATCTGTTTCGGCTGACCACCGAGAGCCTGCGGATTCACTCCAATCAGACACGGCGCTACCAGTCGCTCGGGAACCTCGTGAACGCGCGGGCCACCGCCGGCGCCGCAGGCGCGATCGAGCAGCACGATGTGGAAACGCTGCGCAAGCACCTCGAGAAGGTGCCGACCAAGGGCCCGATCCGCATCTATCTAAGCATCACGAAGACCAGCGCGGAAAGCCTGACGGAGGCCAAGCGGCGACTCGAAAAGCATCTCGGATCGGCCCTGACGGTCGGCGACGCTATCTCCATGCTGCTGTTCGATTATGTGGTTGAGCAGGGCACCGCCAAGCTGTTGAGCAAGATCGGAATCGACGAGCATAAGCCGCCAAAAACCGCGCGCGGGCGTGGTCGTGACGAGGGCGAAAAGGTTGTGCGCATTAGATAAATTCGGATGTGAGGGGTGCTCGGGCTTTTCTCGAAGGGCTTGCCAAGACCGATAAGGTTTGATTGTGTCGCTCTGTCCGCAAAAAGGACTGCGGGGGCGAAAAGTGTCATCGCTTACGAATCGAATGGAGCAGGAGCTGCCCCTCGAGGCAGAAGCTGAAGCAGCGGCCGACTATGTGCCGATGATCATGCGCGCGATGGAGGCCAACGACATCGGCATCCGGACCATGGCGCTGCGCTCAGGTATCAAGAAGAGCAGGCTCGGCACGATCCTTCACCGGGATCCGGAGAAGCGCGCCTCGATGAGCTTGCCGGAATTTCAGGCGATCCTCAGGGCCCTTAACATCGACCTCATGCAGGCAGTCATCAGCGTCGAGATGACGCGCGAGATGGAGCTCGTGCAGGACGATCGCTTCACCGCGCTCGTGGCGATGCTGAGCACCTTGTTCAAAGGTCTGCCCCACCGGCTCGTCGAGGCTCTTCAGGAGCTCGAGGGCATGGACGGCAGCGAAATCCGCAGCGAGTGGGGCACCTATTTCCAGTCGGCGGTCATCAAGCGGATGGTCACCGAGATCACGGCGGTCCTCCAGCGTCGCTCGCAATTCGGCTCGGGGCGCGACCCGCTTCTCTAGCGCGGCACCCGTGCGATCGGCACGACTTCTCAGAAGCTCGACACCGTGGCGGCGCGAACGAAAGGCTCACGGCGCGGTGCCGGCGATGCACTCGTCTGGATAGTCGCAACTCTCGAAACGCCGCTGAGCCGAGACCAGTTGAGCAGGACGTTCGAGACGTAATCCCGGGTCTCGACGATCCGCGGCACACTCCCGTTCCTGACGCGCCCGGGCCCCGCATTGTAGGCCGCCAACGCCAGGTGATAGGCACCGAACCGGTCGAGCTGCTGACGCAGATACCGCGCTCCGCCACGAAGATTCTGCTCCACGTCGTAGCGGTTCACCCCAAGACCCGCGGCCGTCCCAGGCATCAGCTGCGTGAGGCCAAATGCGCTTTTCGGGGACAGCGCGGAGGCGTTGTAGCGGCTCTCCCGAATGATCATCGCATCGAACAGCCCGACCGGAATCCCGTACTCGCAGGCGACGTTGCTCATCATCGAGAAATATGTCTGGCGGCGGACTTCGGCATCGGCGGGCAGGAAGCCGCTTCGCCGGTATCCTGTCGGCGAGCACCCGGGGACGAAGGTCGTGGCAGCCGCAGCGAATACCGGGCCGCCGCGCATCCATGCCGGCACGGCGATCGCGGAAAATGGAGCAAGTGCCGCCGTCTGACTGGCCGGGGCGCCGAGCTGGGCAACACCCACCGGGGCAAAGGGGTCCTCCTCCGCGACCGCCGTCGTTGCGCCGGCCTCTGCCGCGAGTCTTTCACCCATCTGATACTCGACCCAGCGACGGCTCAGATCGTGGACCCGGAAGCCCTCCACATCCGCTACGACGGCCTCGGCCGGACCCTCCATGCTGGGCTCGGCCGTCCCATCCTTACCGTCGGCGGCGACGTCCGACCGCCCCGTCATGCTGATCAGCTGAACGCTGCGCACCGGCGAAGCGGCGCGTTGGGTCGCCGCGAGCGCGGCCCCGCTATCAACGATGACAAGTGTGCTCGCGAGCAACAACGCACGCATATCAAACCTCTCTGACCCCTGGTTCAGGAAGTTGAGATCAGGCGATTTGCAGTTGTCAATTCCCTGGAGCGGGCAAACTATGGCTGCATTGGATCGCCCGAAACTGGATCATGTGGCTGATTGACCGAGATACGGATGGCCGCGGCCCTCGGATCGCGCTGCCCGCTCCGCTCCGCGAGGCGCTGGTGCGTTGGTACATCGGCCAGGGATCGCCTGGCGATGAAGAGGCAGGAATCACGCTCGTCCAGAACGCCCGCATCGGCGCCAAGTGGATCGCCTGTGATTGCCTGGCCGCGGACGATCCGCCGCCGATACTCACGCCCGCCTTCCTGTCGGAGGCGGAGACCTATTATCTCCGCCGGCTGACCAGCGCGAAGCGACCCGACCACCGCGCCGACTGCCCCTTCTTCCGGGATCAGGTCACCCATCGCATCTCGGAGGTACGATCGCGCGAAACGCCGGCGGCGCCTCCCGAGGGCTTCTTCGAGGTCCTGCGGCCTGCCCCCAGCAAGCTCGCGCAACAGCCCGAGAGCGACGCCAGCGACGATCGTACGCGCCACGCCTCGGTGCCTCGGCTCGCCCGGTTGCTATGGCGCCTCCTCGACGTTGCAGGGACGACCCGAGCTTTTCCCTTGTCGGATGGCGCGGAGGAGCCTTCGATCAAGCGGGAGTTCGATGTTCTGGTGAAGGCGAGCAGCAGGATCGAGATCGCGCCCGGCATCGAGCTCAGCCGCGCCTTCTGGACCCACGCCGATGCCCTGCACAGCCGGCGCGCCTATGCGGTTCTGAGGCGTCTCTCCCGAGACTGGCCTCCCGGCCACGCGCCGCAGGCGTTCTTCGCGCTCTTCTCGCATCAGATCACCGGCCATGTCATCGAGACCGCCGACAACCGGCCAGTGCGCGTCGCCAATCGGGTGCAGTCCCCGTCGGTGAGGGGCAACCTGGTCCGTGGCCCCTTCCTCGTGATCGTCGTCGCTGGTCAATATCCCGAGGCGCGTGGCTATGCTCCGCTTCGCGCCTACGCGCAGCCGATCTACTCGGGGCAGCGGTTCATCCCGGTCGACTCCGAGTTCGAGCGCAGCCTGCTGCGCGAATTGCTGTCGATCCAGCGCAACCTGCACCGGCATGGCATCGATGCCGCGATCGAAAAGCCCGTGTTCGATATTCTGACGCCGCTCGGCCCTGCGCGACCGGACTTCCTGATCGAGGCGCGCTCGCGGATCACCGGGGAGATCAAGCGTCTGGCGATCGACGCCATCGACCACGGTGACGACGAGCATGACGGATCGAGCACCAGCGGGCATTCTCGCCTGTGCGAGATCGCTCCGCTGCTCTGCCTCAGTTCCGGCGACCTCGTGCTGGGCCGGGTAGCGCGAAAGATTGCCGCCGCCCTGGACCTGTGAGTTGAGCCCCGTGCCTCTCAGCTCCAGCGAAGCGTCATCGCGAACCCGCCCACAATGGCGATGATAACCGGCGTCGCGCGAAAGTAGAGCCGTTGCCACAGCCACCAGAGCTTGGGCACGAAGAGGATTGCTTGTCGAAGGCTCCGTACTTCGTTCCAGGCGCGTTCGCGGAAGACGTGCACTCCAGCGCCGACAATCGACAAGGCGAGGGCGATCGCACAGCACAGCGCCGTAGCAGCATAGAGGGCTGCCCAGTTCGCCAATTCGAGTTGCGTCAGCTGCGCCATTTCGACCGTACCTACTCGCACCGCCATCCGGGTAAGTGCCTGCCCTCGTTCCGGTTTCTATAATCGTTGCTGGCCGCCAAAGCCGGGCCTTAGACCCTTGACGGGGAGCCGAGGAATACTAGCTCGACTGACGCCGAACGCCATAGCGGGTTCGGCTGGGACTAGAGGGCGCCGGCTCTCTCTCCGGCGCATCTCATGCCCGAATTGCTCATGCAGAGGATTTGGATATGAGGACTATTCGCGATCTGATCCGTGGGCGCCGGCGCGGTGCTGCCGATAGCTCCCACAACAACCCGCTCCGCCATCGGGAGAGCCAGACGCCACCCTCTCGATCGGAGGCGCGTCGCTGGCCCTCGCGCGTGATGAAGGTGCTGACGTCGGCAATCGTCGGTCTGCTGGCGCTCCTCGGCACGTCCCTTACCCCCGCAGCGGCTCAGGTCTGGGCGCCGCCGCCGGCGTGGGGGCCGGGCTGGCATCATTGGACCGGCCATCATCGCTGGGCGCCAGGATGGCGCGGCCCAGTGTGGATAGCCGAACCAGGCCCTCGTCATGGTTGGTACCGCTGGCACGGCCGGTGGTACCGGCATTGCGGGTGGCGCTGGGAAGCACCGCATCTCCGCGTGTGGCGCTGCTACTGACGCGTTGGCCCGACCCGCGAGGGTCGGGCCAACATCGAGCCCGTGGCGATGGACCCCCGCCGCCGACCGGAGGCCGAGGGAAGCTTTGATGTTCGAGTGTCTGATCCTTGGGGACAGCACGGGCGTCGGCACCGCGCAGGCGATAAACGCGCGCTACGAGCGCCATTGTGACGTTCAGGCCGCAGAGCGGGCCACGGCCGCCCAGGTCCTTTCCTGGCGAAGACCGGGAAAACGCTACAATACCTGCATCTTCTCGATGGGCTCCAATGACATGGCCGGACCGGCTCTCGCCGCCCGCCTCGCTGAGATACGTGCGCAGTTCTGCTTCAACCGTGTGATCTGGCTGCTGCCATACGCCCGCCCCCAAGCCTACACCGTCAGCGCCGTCGCTGCTCGCTTTAGTGACGAGACCTTGGATCTCGGCCGCTTCCGCTCCCGCGACGGCGTCCACCCGAGCCGGTATATGGACGTGGCCGAAGCCCTTTTGAGATAGCCGTAAAGCAGCCGCTCGGTCCTTCGCGACGGCTCAACTGCGCAACGTGGGCGCTTCGCCGAAAGCTGTCTCTGCCTGCGAGAGGCAGCGGTCCCAGAAGGCAATCGCGGCATGAAAGTTCGGCAATACCGGCCGGCCAAGACGATCCCGCACCTCTCGCGCGTTGAACGCAGCGACGTGAGCCACGTTGCCCGGCATCGTCGGATCGACCACCACGGCAATCGTTCCGAAGCCCTCGCTGCGCAGTTCAAGGCCGCCTTGGAATTCCTTCAGGAGGGCGTTGCGCGTCGGCTCGATGAACTCGCTGAAAATCGGATCTCGCCGCCAGATCGGCCATTGTTCGCGGCTGTATTCGCGCCGAGCGGCATCGTGACAGTCGACATTGGCGAACACATGTCCAACCGACCGCAGGAGCGCAACGATCGCGACATATTGCGACTCGAAGTCGGCAACAGGCCGCATCATGCTGTCGTCCTGCTGAAAGCGGGCGACGAGGTCCCGAATGAAATCGAGCTGGGCGCGGGCGACAAGCATGGCCTAGGCTGTATCGACATTCAGGATTCCCATTTGGTTTGATGTCTGATTCATAGGCGTCCGTCATTTGCGGCGGAGGCGGTGATGGGGATCAAGCGTTACGAGGTTAGCCACGAGCAGTGGGAGCGGATCGCGCCGATACTGCCGGGCAAGGCTTCGGATCCGGGGCGGACGGCGCTCGACAACCGGCTGTTCGTGAACGGTGTATTGTGGGTGCTCAGGTCGGGGGCGCGCTGGTCGGACCTTCCCGAGCGCTACGGCAAATATAAGAGCGTCCACAAGCGCTTCACCCGCTGGGCTCGGGCGGGTGTATGGGAGCGGGTGTTCAAGGCGCTGACGCGGGATCGGAAGAACGAATAKCTGATGATCGACAGCGCTATCGTGCGCGCCCACGCCCAAGCCGCCACCGGCCAAAAAGGGGGGTCAAAGACCAGGCTCTGGGGCGTTCCCGAGGCGGACTGACCAGCAAGTGGCATATCGCCGTCGACGCTCTGGGCCGGCCGTTGCGCTTCCTCCYCACCGGCGGCCAGGCGAACGACGCCGCTTATGCCCTCCCCCYCATCGCCGGCCTGCAGCCCAGCCACGTCATCGCCGACAAGGCCTATGACGCCCACGCCATCCTCGACCAGATCGAGGCGATCGGCGCCGTCCCGATCATCCCGCAGCGCTCCTGCATGAAGCGGAGCCGCGCCTTCGACCCCAAAATCTACAAGGAACGCAATAGGATCGAGCGAACCATCGGCCACCTCAAGCAGATCAGGCGCATCGCAACACGATATGACCGCCTGCCCGAAAACTACCTCGCAACGCTCTACCTCGCCTCGCTCAGCTTCTGGTGCTGAATGTCGAATCAACCTAGGCCCCGTGCTTCCGCGCGATGCCCCATTCCATCCACCCGAACGGGCGCGGGGCTCTGGCGAGGTAACCCTGGCCGAGCGGCTCGACCTCGAGCCCGGCGGCCCGCAGCGATCCGCCGACCGGCCGAGTCAGATGGCATCCGCCGCCCAGCGGCTTCCACAGCGGCTCGATCCGGCGCTGCCAGGCGTAGACCGCTGGATCGGGCGCACGGCCGTGCTCGAGGAACAGGAGTTGCCCGTCGGGCTTCATGATCCGCCTCAACTCGGAGACAACGCGCGCGGGGTGCTCGACCGAACACAGCGTGTAGGTGCACACCACCGAATCGAACGTACTGCCGGGAAAGGGAATTTCTTCCCCCCAGGCCTGGCGGATATCGACGCCCCAGCCGCGGTTGTGCGCTTGCTCTCGCGCCGCTCCCAGAAGCCGGCCGTTCGGCTCTATCCCGGCGAAGTCAGTGACTGTGTCGGAATTATAGAAGGGCTGGTTGAGCCCGCCCCCGCAGCCGATCTCGAAAACCTTGCCGCGCGCCAGGGGGATGAGGGCGGCGCGCCGCTTGGCAATTCCCTTCTGCCCGCAGGCGCACGTGATCACGCGCGGCAGGATGTGATCCTCATACCAGCTCTTGAGTCCCACACGGCCTCCCCTCGCGTCCCCCGGTGAGGCTATCCGTGCCGGGGGACGTTGCAAAGCGCCAAATGCGGCAGGCAGGAGGCGCTGCTTGCATGGCTTGCGCGTGCCGTCGCGTAATTCGCGCGCGGGCCATGCTTGCTCTCGCCGCCCGGGCCGCTAGAGAGTCAACCAAATCCAGCATCCTGTGCGCGAGCGATCATGGCCACCTTCACCCTTCCCAAGAATTCGAAGATCACCGGGCAGGGCCGGGTGCACGCGCATGCGCGGGATGCAGGACCGAACGCGCGCCTCAAGCGGTTCAAGATCTACCGCTACGATCCCAACAGCGGGGCCAACCCGCGTTACGACAGCTTCGAGCTCGACCTCGACCAGACCGGCCCGATGGTTCTCGACGCGTTGTTCAAGATCAAGAACGAAATCGACCCGACGCTGACCTTTCGCCGCTCCTGCCGCGAGGGGATTTGCGGCTCATGCTCCATGAACATCAATGGCAGGAACGGGCTCGCCTGCACCATGGCGATCGAGGATTTGAAGGGCGACATCCGCATCACTCCGCTGCCGCATATGGAAGTGATCAAGGATCTGGTCCCCGACTTCACTCATTTTTACGCCCAGTACGCCAGCATCAAGCCGTGGCTGCAGACCGTGACCCCCACACCCAGCGGCAAGGAGCGGCTGCAATCGCCCGCGCAGCGTGAGAAACTCGACGGCCTCTACGAGTGCATATTGTGCGCCTGCTGCTCGACCGCCTGCCCGAGCTATTGGTGGAACTCGGACAAATTCCTCGGCCCGGCGATCCTGCTCCAGGCCTACCGCTGGCTCGCCGACAGCCGCGACGAGATGACCGGCGACCGGCTCGACCAGCTCGAGGACCCGTTTCGGCTTTATCGCTGCCACACGATCATGAACTGCGCGAACGTGTGCCCCAAGGGTTTGAACCCCGCCAAGGCGATCGCCGAGACCAAGAAGCTGATCGTCGAACGCGCGCTCTAGGCGTGACGCTGCGCGACGACATCTTCGAGAACGGGCCCGACCCCGAGAACCCGGGCTGGCGGCACTGGAACCTCAGGGACGAGACGCTGTTCAACGGCGCGGTGATGGGGCGGATGATCACCCGCGTCGACGATGATGGCCGCGCCCGGCTGCGGATGTTCCCTGAGCGGCGGCACGAGAACCTCCAGGGCATCGTCCACGGCGCGGTGACGCTCTCGCTGATCGACATCTCGCTCTTCACCACCATGCACATGATCGGCAGCGGCAATGCCGGGCCCTCGGTGACGCTCGAGCTGTCGACCCAGTTCGTCGGCGCGGGCCGCCCCGACCACCCGCTCGACGCGGTGACCGAAATCGTGCGCGAGACCGGCAGCCTGGTCTTCGTGCGCGGCATGGTGGTGCAGGAGGCGCATGTGGTCGCCAGTTTCTCGGGCATCGTGAAGAAGATGCGATGAGCGGCGTGCTGGCCGCCTACGAGCGGCTGGTGGCGTCCGGGGAGCTCAAGCCGGACCCCGACCAGCGGCGCGCCGCCGAGCGGCTGGCGAGTTTGCAGAAGGAACTGGAGAGCGAGAGCGGCGGCGGCCTGCTGGCCAGGCTCTTCGCCCGCCGCGAGCAGCCGCGCGGCGTTTACCTGTGGGGCGGCGTCGGGCGCGGCAAGTCGATGCTGATGGACCTGTTCGTCGGCACGCTCGGCATCGTGGAAAAGCGCCGCGTCCATTTCCACGAATTCATGCTCGAGGTCGACCGGCTGCTTCGCGATGAGCGTGCGAAGGAAGCAGGGGATCCCATCGTCCCGGTCGCCGCGCATCTGGCTGCAAACATCAAGTGCCTCGCCTTCGACGAGATGGTGGTCACCAACACCGCCGACGCCGCGATCATGAGCCGGTTGTTCACCGCGCTGATCCGCGACGAGGGCGTGACCGTGGTCACCACCAGCAACCGCCCCCCGCGCGATCTCTACAAGGACGGGCTCAACCGTTCGCTGTTCCTGCCCTTCATCGATCTAGTGGAGGCCGATCTCGATGTAGTCCCGCTCAACGGCCCGGTGGATTACCGCCTCGACCGGCTCGCGGGGCTCGAGACCTGGCACACGCCGCTGGGCGATGCGGCCACCGCGCAGGTGCGCGAGGCCTTCTTCCGGCTGACCGATTTCAAGCCCGAGGATGCGGCCAATGTCCCTGGCGCCGATCTCGACCTCGGTGGCGGGCGCAACCTCCACGTTCCCAAGAGCCTCAAGGGCGTCGCGGTGTTTAGCTTCAAGCGGCTGTGCGGCGAGAACCGCGGCGCGGCGGATTATCTGGCGATTGCGCGCGCCTATCACACGGTGATCGTGGTCGGCATTCCCCTGCTCGGCCCCGAAAACCGCAACGAGGCGATCCGTTTCACCAAGCTGATTGACGCATTGTACGAAAACAAGGTGAAGCTGTTCGCCACCGCCGCCGCCGACCCAAAGGCACTCTATCCCGCTGGCGACGGCGCTTTTGAATTCGCGCGCACCGTCAGCCGCCTCAAGGAAATCCAGAGCGCCGACTACATGGCCCGCGGGCATGGCGCGGGCTGATCGATCCCCAGCAGTTCCTCGACGAACAGCGCCACGAACATCGTCTGACTGGAGACCCCCGCCTTCGCATAGACCTGGCTGAGCTGCGAGCGAACCGTGCCCTCGGCCGAGCCGCGCATGGCGGCGATTTCAGCGATGCTGCACCCCTTGAGCGCAAAGAGCGCGACGTCGGTTTCGGCGCTCGACAATCGCCATTCGGCAAAGCGCGCCGCGATCACCTCGGCCAGCGCCCCACGCGCGATCGCGATGACCCGCTCGCGCTCGGTGGCTTCGGCAAAGAGCTGCCGCGTCAGCCGCGCTCCCATGACAATGGCGGCGATGAGCGCCGTGGCGACGACACTCTCCAGCCAGCTCAACCTGCTGAGCAAGGCGGTCGGGGACAGTTCCACGTCCGCCACCGCGTCGATGACGAAGAATGCGCCGGCGACAGTCTGGAACACGAGGATCGCGAGCGCCTGGCGCAGCCGCCGCCTTGGCGGCGGTGTCGCGGCTTCAACTATTGTTGCCGGGAGGTCCATTACGCGGCTGCTTATGGGCGATTGGCCGCGCCGATCATAGTCTTGGATGACCGGGCCACCCCCGCCCGGCCATGAACTTGCATTCCCCCTCGGGGCACAAGGAGTTAAGACAATGGTCTACAAGCACACCCTGGCAACCATCGCGGCCCTCGCGGCCTTAGGCATCGCGCAACCCGCGCTCTCCGCCACCCCCGCCGCCAGGGCCAAGCCCGCGATCGGCGAACACGCCGCCAAGGCCAAGCAGCCGCGTATGGACCATCACAAGGCCATGAGCGCTGCGAAGGGCGACAACAAGATGACGCCCAAGAAGAAGTAAGGCTACAGGGGCAGATCACGGCATGGATGCGCAATATCGGGAAGAACTTGTCCAGGTCCCAGCAGTCACGACCGGATGATGAGTCATCAGTGTCTGGCGACGACCCTGGGCGAAACACGCGGCGATACCGTATCCATGTCTTGATCCATGCCGTAGTTGGGCGAAACCTTGCTTCAGGAAACCTTGCTTCAGGAAACCTTGCTTCAGGGGGCAGTGGCAGGGTGAACGGCTATCGCGATCGACCGCGAAATTTCGGCGCCTTGCAGGGGGCGCCGGCGTGGGCGCAGATCGGAGTTCGGCGAACCCATCCGAGCTTGCGGGGCACTGCGAGCGCGATGCCGTGCTTTGCCAGCGCACTGGCATCAAGCCCGGCCCGGTTGACACGCACCGACCCGACCCCATCTGAGGCCTCTAAGCAACTTGCCTGCGGCAACATCCGGCTGCGGTGAGACTAGGAGCCGGCATGATCGATGTTCGACCCTTCGCCACGCTGGGGCAGGCCAACCACGGCTGGCTCGACGCCCGGCACCACTTCAGCTTCGCCAGCTACCACGATCCCGCCCGCATGGGCTGGGGCCGAATTCGCGTGTGGAACGACGACACCATAGCGGCGCAAAGCGGTTTCCCGCCGCACCCGCACAGCGATATGGAAATCGTCACCTTCGTGCGCAGCGGCGCGATCACTCATCGCGATTCGCTCGGCAATCAGGGCCGCACTGCGGCGGGCGAGGTTCAGGTGATGAGCGCGGGCACCGGCATCACCCACGCCGAGTTCAACGCCGAGGACGAAGCGACGACCCTGTTCCAGATCTGGATTCTCCCCGACCACCGCGGCGAGGCGCCCGGCTGGGCCCAGCGCGCCTTTCCCGAAGCGCGCCGCGAGGGCGGCTTCGAGGTGCTGGCGAGCGGTTCGCCGGACGAAGATCGCGCGCTGTCGCTCCGCACCGACGCCAGAGTGGCGGCGGCCACGCTTCACGCCGGGCAAAGCGCCAGCTGGGTCACCTCGGGCGAGCGCCACCAGTATCTGGTCGCTCCCAAGGGCCGCATCCGCGTCAACGGCATCGAGGCCGGACCCCGCGACGGCGTTGCGGCTACCGGCGAGCGCGAGCTCGTCATCGAGGCGCTCGAAGACGCCGAAGTCGTGCTGGTCGACGCGCGCTAGCCTGGGGTCAGGACCCTGGCGGCGGCCCGGGCGCCTCGCGCTCGAACAAGGCGATCAGGCGCTGGAGGATGTGGCGCAGCGCCTGATCGTGCTGGTCTAGCCGCGATTCGACAACATCCAGCCGCTCGGCAAGCACGTCCTCCCGCGCGCGCGGCGGCTGCTCGAGACCGGGCCGGGAACGCAACTCCTCCAATTCGCGGCGCAGCCGGGTCAGCATCCGTTCGTGTTCCGCGAAAGCGCCCTCGATCGCGGCAATCTGGGCCTCGGCGAGACCGTCGCGGGGCACCGCGGCAGGCTCGCTGAGGTCGTCCTCATGCTCCTGGGACATGGCTTACCTCCCCCCAGACCGCTGCTAAGCATGGCGGAACCCGGTCAGACAAGCATTTCCGCCGCCGCTCCATGGCCCAGAAAGGCACTCGGGCTCGCGCTTGCGCCATAGGCACCGGCGCAGAACACCGCCACCAGGTCGCCCACGTCGGCGCGGGGCAAGGCCGCCCTCTCCCCGAGGCGATCGAGCGGGGTGCACAGGCAACCGACCACATGGGCGACCTCTTCCGCCGCGGCGCCGAAGCGCGTGGCGATGGCGAGGGGATAGTTGCGGCGCACCACGGTGCCGAAATTGCCCGAGGCGGCGAGCTGGTGGTGGAGCCCGCCATCGGTAACCAGGAAGGTCTCGCCGCGGCTTTGCTTGCGGTCGACGATGCGGGTCAGATAAACGCCCGCCTCGCCGACCAGCCAGCGGCCGAGCTCGATCGCCAATTCGCACCCCCCGAGCGCTTCGGGAAGCGACGCGAAGCGCTCGGCCAGCGCCTCCCCGACGCGGGGGAAGTCGAGCGGGGTGTCGCCGGCGAAATAGGGGATCCCGAACCCTCCGCCCAGATTGAGCGCCGGTAGCGGGGTCCCGATCTCCTGCGCCAGTCGGTCGGCGAGTTCGAGCGTTGCGGCCTGTGCCGCAATCACTGCCTCGGCGTCGAGCGCCTGGCTGCCTGCGAAGATGTGCAGGCCCCGCCATTCGCAACCCGCCGCGATGACCTCCCGCGCCAGCGCCGGCACACGCTCCGCATCGATGCCGAAGGGACGCGCGCCCCCGCCCATCTTCATCCCCGAGCCCCTGAGATCGAAGTCGGGATTGACCCGCAGCGCCAGGCGCGGCGGCGCCCCGAGCCGGTCGCCGAGAAGCAGCGCCCGCCGGGCCTCGTTTTCGCTTTCCACGTTGAGCGTCCCCCCGGCCGCGATCGCGGCTTCCAGCTCGCTGTCGCGCTTGCCTGGCCCCGCGAAGCTCACCGTCGCCGGATCCGCTCCGGCCGCCAGCGCCATCGCCAGCTCGCCGCCCGAGGCGACGTCGAGCCCGTCGGAGAGTTTCGCCATCAGCGCCAGCAGGGGCGCGTAACCGTTCGCCTTGAGCGCATAATGAATGCGCAGCCGCGCAGGCATTGCGGCGCGCAGCGCCTCGAGCCGCGCCGCGATCATCGCGCGCGAATAGACGAAACAGGGGGTCTCGCCGGCGGCGAGCTCGGAGGCCATGCGTCCTCCGATCGTCAGCTCCCCATGCTCGCAGCCGAAGCCCGGAGGAATCGGGCCGAGCGGTTTCGCGCCCGCAGTCATGCGCCGATCTCGGCCACCAGCGCGGCCCGATCGATCTTGCCGTTGGGCCCGAGCGGCAGGCCGGCGCGCCAGTGGATGCGGCGCGGCTGCATGAAGTTGGGCAGAGCCGCGGCGAGCGCAGTCTTGAGCGCCGCTGTATTGGCGCTGCTCCCGCGCACCACCAGCTCGACCGCTTGCCCGAGCCGCGAGTCGGCGACTCCGAGCGCAACCGCTTCGCTGGCGAGGCCGGTTGCGAGCGCGGCTTCCTCGATCTCCTGGGGGCTGATGCGGTTGCCCGCGCTTTTGATCATGGCATCGTGGCGGCCGGCGAAATGGAGCAGGCCTCCGCACTCGCGGACGACTCGGTCGCCCGACCACACCGCCACCCCGCCGTGGCGGCTCGCGGGCGGCGCGGGGCGGAAGCGTTCGGCGGTGCGTGCCGGGTCCTGCCAATAGCCCTGGGCGACGAGAGGCCCGCAATGGACCAGCTCGCCCTCTTCGCCATCCTCGGCCAGGCTCCCATCCTCGCGCACCACGAGGACCTCGGCGAAGGGGACCGCGCGGCCCATCGAGGTGGGATGCGCAGCGACCAGCGCGGGATCGAGAAAGGTCGAACGGAAGGCTTCGGTCAGGCCATACATCGGGAACAGCCGCGCCGCGGGAAATATGGCGCGCAACCGCTCGACCAGTTCGACGCTCAACGCGCCGCCGCTGTTGGTGAGCCGAAGCATTGCCCGCGTGGCCGCGGTCGGCCAATCCGCCTCGACGAGCTGCCACCACAGCGGTGGCACCGCCGCCAGCGTGGTGACCCCATGCCGCTCGCAGGCCCTGGTGACGTCGCGCGCGACGAGATAATCGAGCGGGACCACCCGCCCGCCAGCGTACCAGGTGCTGAAAAGCTGGTTCTGCCCGTAGTCGAATGCAAAGGGCAGCACCGCGAGCGTGACGTCGCCAGCCGCCATGCCGAGATAATGCGCCACGCTCACCGCGCCCAGCCACAGGTTGGCATGGCTCAGCATCACCCCCTTGGGACGCCCGGTCGAGCCCGAGGTGTAAAGGATCGCCGCGAGCGCGTCCGGATTCGCGGCCGAGCGGCCGAGCCGCTCGCCTTCGAACGGCCCGGACTCCTCGAACCGGGAGCAATCCGGCGGCGCATCGCCCGGTTCCAATGTCGCGAGCCGGGCGGGCGTTGCGAGCAATGCTCGCGCTCCGCTGTCGGCGAGGATATGGGCCGCCTGCGCGCGCTTGAGCAGCGGATTGATCGGGACATGCACCAGCCCCGCGCGCGCCGCAGCAAGCGGCAGCAGGCTGGTCAGCCAGCCTTTCGCCGCCCAGCTCGCAACCCTGGCGCCGGGCTCGGGCACCGTGTGCGCCAGCCAGCCGGCGAGCCGCGCCACGTCGCGCTCCGCCTCGGCGAAGCTGAGCGTCCGTTCGCGCAGCACCAGCGCGGTGTCGCCGGGAGCACCGCGCAGGACATGATCGATGGGCCAGGGCGTCGGGTCGAGCGCAGTCACTCGCGCGCTATCGAGGGACCGCGGGAAATCCGCAAGGCCGCGTTCGCTTGCGCCCCTACCGCGCCGCCGCTAAGGGCGCGCAGCCGCCAACAACAGCAGGTCGCCCGAGCACGATGACGCGAAAGAGCGCCACCATCAATGCCGCCCGAACCGCGGCAACCGGCACCACGCACGCGGCGATCGACGCGGCGCTGCGCGCCGTGCTGGTCGATGTCCTCAGCCTCGATGCGGCGCGGGTGGCGGCGTTCGACCGAGAGACCGGCCTGTTCGGTCATCTCCCCGAGCTCGACAGCATGGCGGTCGCCACGCTGTTCACGGAAATCGAGGACCGTCTGGGCTTGACGATCGAGGACGACGAGGTCGAGGGCGAGATGCTCGAGACTTACGGCGCGCTGCTGGCCTTCGTCCAAGGCAAGACGGTCCTCCCCTAGCGCAGGAACAGGCTGGTCAGCTCGACATGCGTCGACCAGCGAAACTGGCCGACCGGCCGCAGTCTTTCGAGCCGGAAGCCGGCATCTGCCAGAACCCTGGCGTCGCGCGCCCAGCTCGACGGATTGCAGCTTACATAGGCGACCCGCCGCAATTTGCTCGCCGCAATCGCGGCGACTTGATCGCGCGCGCCGGCACGAGGCGGATCGAGCAGCACCGCATCGAAGCGGTCCAGTTCCTCTGGCAGGAGCGGGTTGCGGAACAGGTCGCGGTGGAGCGCATGGACCGGGGCGCCGGTCGCGCTCGCTCCCGCCTTGCAGGCGAGGTGCGCGGCGCGCGCCGCCTCGACGGCCAGCACCCGCGCGGGGCCCGCCAGCGCGAAGGCGAACGTGCCCAACCCGGCGAAAAGATCGGCGACCACCGTCGTCTCCGCGAGAAACGCCCTGGCATCGGCAAGCAGCCGTTCCTCCCCGTCCGCGGTCGCCTGCTGGAACGCCCCGGGCGGCAAGCCGACCCGCACGCCGGAGAGCGTGACCGTCACCGGTTCGGGCTCCCAGAGCGTCTGCGCGCCGTAGCCATCGTCGAGCGACAGACGTGCCAACTTCTGCTCGCGCGCGAAGTCGAGCAGCGCTTCGGCCGGGCCCAGCCCTTCGAGCGCCAGCCCGGCAAGCGAGCAGTCGACGCCCCGAGCGGCGAGCGTCAGCGAAATGTCGACCGGCGCCTTGCCGCCCCAGCGTGCGATCAGCCCGCGCAGCGGCGCGACCAGCGCGAACAATTCCGGGCGCAGGACGTGACATTCGCGCATATCCACGATGCGATGCGATCCGGCCTCGCGGAAACCCAGCACGGCGGCTTGCCCGGTCCTTTGCCCGTGCAGCGTCGCGCGGCGGCGGCTGCGCGGAGGCGAGAGATGGCTCGGCAACAGCGCGTCGATGGCGATTCGCTGCCCCTCGGCTGCATGGACCACTCGCTCGGTGACGAAGCGCGCCAGCGCTTCCTCGTCGGCATGCTGGAGCCGGCAGCCGCCGCAGGCCGGGAAGTGCCGGCAAGGGGGTGCGGCGTGGTGGGGACCCCACGCCAGCGTGCCGTCGACCCCCAGAGCGTCACCCGGGACGCCGAAGGGCACGTGGCGACCTTCCGCCGTGACGCCGTCGCCCTTCGCAGCGATCCGGACGACTGCTTCGCTCACAGCAGCGCTCTGGTCCTGCTCAATTCGTCGGCGAGATCGTCTGCGACGAAGGCCGAACCCAGCCGCCGCGCAGCCTCGGCATGCAGCCAGACACCGGCCGCGGCGGCATCGAGAGTGCTTTGGCCAAAATTCGCATAGAGGCCAAGCATCGTGCCGATCGCCCCGGCAAGGACATCGCCCGTGCCCGCGGTCGAAAGCCAGGGGTTCGTGCGCGTTTCGACCCGCACGCCATTCCAGCCGATGACATAGGTGGTGGAGCCTTTCTCCACCATCACCAGAGGCGCGCCGGGGGCCAGGGCGGCGGTTTCCGCAATCGTGCGCTCGATCGCCGAGGAGCATTCGGTCACATTCGCGCCGAAACGTTTCATCAGGGCGCCATGCTCGCCGTGGTGCGGCGTCAGCACAACGCCATCGCGGCGATCGGCGAGCCACGACCTTTCGACCAGGTGCAGCGCGTCGGCGTCGATAACCAGCGGGACGCGGGTTTCGGTCAGAAGAAACTCCACCCAACGCCGAGCCGTGGCTCCTCGGCCCAGTCCAGGGCCCACGACGACCGCGCTCAACCGCTCGTCGGAGAGGTTATCCTGCGTCAAGGGGCGGTGGACGATGGCATTCAGCGCGCGGGGCGCCTCCCCAAATACAACGACGTAACCCGCGCCCGCGCGAGCGGCGGCAGTGGCTGCGAGCATGGCCGCCCCGGGCATTTCCCCGGCGATGATTCCGATCATGCCGCGAAGGTATTTATGGATGTCGGCTGTCAGCGGGGGCGGGTCCGGACGATGATTGGTTCGCACCGGCCACCGGGCCAGGTCGAGACCCAGATCGATCACGCGAATTTCGCCGCAGGTGCCGCTGGCCGAGGGCAAAGTGTGCGCCGGTTTGAGCGCCCCGAGGGCCAGGGTCAGGTGCGGGCTGGGCGACGGCCGATCCATCCTGTGCCACCACCCGCCGGTGTCGCTGTCCATCCCGCTTGGCAAGTCCACGGCCACCCTGAAGCGGGCCCTTTCGCCAGTTTGCGTGAACCACCACATCGTTTCATGGTCGATGTGGCGCGAGATGCCGGTCCCGAACAGCGCATCGACCAGGATCGGCGCAGGCGCGGCGTCCTCGATCGGCTCGACAGGCCCGGTCCAGCGGTCGGCGGCCATTCGGCCGAGTTCGGTCGCGGGCGGAGCCATTGCCGCGAGGCGAACGCGCATCCCGCTCTCGCGCAGGATACGCGCGGCGACATAGCCATCGCCGCCGTTGTTGCCGGGGCCGCAGGCAACGAGAATGTCCGATCCAGCGGCGATACGTCGCACTGCCTCGGCAACGCCCCGCCCCGCCCGCTCCATCAGCTCATACAGCGAACCGGAATCGGGCGCGGCTCGCGCCTCCGCATCGCGCATCTGCGCCGCGGAAAGGATCGGCTGGCCACCAATGCGCTCCATCTCTAGCGCGTAAGCCGGCGGTCAGATATCGGCGAAGACGTGCGTTTCACGCGCGGCGCCGGGATGAGTGACGGCGCCCTGCGCGGCCGGCCCGACATTCTGTGCGTAGCGCCAGAGCGCTCCGGACTGGTAGTCATGCGCACGCGGCTGCCACTTCGCGCGCCGCGCGTCCAGCACTGCGGGTTCAACGAGCAGGTCGATGGTCCCGGCTTCGGCGTCGATGGCAATGAAATCGCCATTCTCGACGAGCGCGATCGGACCGCCGTCGGCGGCCTCGGGCCCGACATGGCCGATGCAGAAGCCGCGGGTGGCGCCGCTGAACCGCCCGTCGGTGATCAGCGCGACCTTCTCGCCCATGCCCTGGCCATAGAGCGCCGCGGTCGTGGAGAGCATCTCGCGCATGCCTGGCCCCCCCTTTGGCCCCTCGTAGCGGATGACGAGAACGCTTCCTTGCGCGATCTCGCGGGCCTCGACCGCGGCGAACGCGTCTTCCTCGCATTCGAACACCTGGGCAGGGCCGCGGAACTGGAGGCGGTGCATTCCCGCGACCTTCACGATCGCTCCGTCCGGTGCCAGCGAACCGCGCAGGCCGACCACGCCCCCCGTCGGGGAAATCGGGCTCGAGACCGGATAGAACACTTTCTGGTCGGGATTCCAGGTCACTTCCGCGATGTTCTCGCCGAGCGACTTGCCAGTGACGGTAAGCGGCTCGGGATCGAGGAAGCCGCCGTCGAGCAGCGTCTTCATCGCCATATAGACCCCGCCCGCCTCGTGCATGTCCTTGGCGACAAATTGCCCGCCGGGCTTGAGGTCAGCGATGTAAGGGGTCGATTTGAAGATTTCGGCAACTTCGAACAGATCGAATTCGATGCCTGCTTCGTGCGCCATCGCGGGCAAATGAAGCGCGGCATTGGTCGAGCCGCCGGTCGCCGCCACGACTCGCGCGGCGTTCGCGAAGGCCGCGCGGGTGCAGATGTCGCGCGGACGCAGGTTGCGCTCGAGCAGCGCCATCACCTGCCGCCCCGCCGCGAGCGCGATGTCCTCGCGGCTCTCGTACGGTGCCGGCGTCATGTTGCTGTTGGGCAGCGACAATCCGATCGCCTCGCCGACGCAGGCCATGGTGTTGGCCGTGAACTGCCCGCCGCAGGCGCCGTGTCCGGGGCAGGCGACTTTCTCGAGCGCGGTCAGATCCTTGAGCGGGCAGTTCCCGGCCGCATGCTGCCCCACCGCCTCGAACACATCGACCACGGTCACGTCCCGGTTTCGGAAGCGGCCCGGCAGGATCGAACCGCCATAAACGAAGATGCTCGGCACATTCAGCCGCAGCATCGCCATCATCATGCCCGGCAGGCTCTTGTCGCAACCGGCGAACCCGACCAGCGCGTCGTAGCAATGGCCGCGCACCGACAGCTCGACGCTGTCGGCGATCACTTCGCGGCTGACCAGCGAGCTTTTCATCCCCTGGTGCCCCATCGCGATTCCATCGGTGACGGTGATGGTGTTGAACCGCCGCGGCAGGCCGCCGGCTTCGTCGATCCCGCGGCGGCAGACATCGGCCTGAGCGTCGAGCGTGGTGTTGCAAGGCGCCGAATCATTGCCCGCGCTGACCACGCCGACGAACGGCCGCGCAATCTCCTCCTCGGTGAGGCCCATCGCATAGTAATAGGAGCGATGCGGCGCGCGCTCGGGGCCGACCGAAACATGCCGGCTGGGAAGGCGCGATTTGTCGAATTTGTGCATCAAATCCTCCACCACCGGTCCGCGCGCTTCCCCGAAGGCGGAGACTCGAGCGCGGAAAATCTGATCCTCCTGCAAGGAGACCGCCGCCTTCGCGGGGATGCGGCAAAATTTCAAGCGAGCAGAGCGGGCGGAGCGCTGCGCCCGTCGGAAGCGAAAGGGACACGCCGGCACGCCGGGGGATCGATTTGCCAGAGGCACTCGCGGCCCCCGGTCATTCGGGCAAGTCGCTAAAATCGGTCAGCGCGGCGTCCCGCAGCCCGCGCCAGACATTGCGGGCCTGGACAGTCTCGGGAACGTCGTGGACGCGCAGGAGCTGGGCGCCGGCATCCATCCCCGCAATCGCCAGCGCGATACTGCCCCCGAGCCGCTGGCCCGCCGGCGCCTCGTGCGAGAGCGCACCGATCAGGCGCTTGCGGCTCGCGCCCAGCATCAGCGGCTGGCCGAGCGCGTGGAACAAGGGCAGCGCGTTGACAAGCGCGGTCGATGCCCCCAGCACCTTGCCGAAGCCGATGCCAGGATCGAGCAGAATTCGCTCCCGCGCGATTCCCGCCGCGATGGCGGCGTCGCGGCGGGCGCGCAAATGGTCGAAGACCTCGAACACGACGCTGGCGTAGTCGCCGCCTTCGTGGAGGTCCTCGCCGCCCGCCCCCGGGGCGTGCATCAGGATCACCGGACAGCCCCGCGCGGCCACCACCTGGGCGCTGCGGGGATCGTGCAGCAAGCCCGAGACATCGTTGACCATCGCTGCGCCGCCATCGAGCGCGGCCTCCATGACCGCCGCTTTGCGCGTGTCGATGCTCACCGCCGCGCCCATCGCCGCGCAGCGTTCGATCGCGGGAACGATACGGGCAATCTCGTCGCCTTCCCATACCGGCCTGGCGCCCGGCCGCGTGCTCTCGCCGCCGATGTCGAGGATGGCGGCACCGGCCTCGACCATCTCGGCGGCGCGCGCGCGGAGCGCCTCGGGATCGGTGAAAGCGCCGCCATCGGAAAAACTGTCGGGGGTAAGGTTCAGAATGCCGACGACCTGCGGCTGATCGAGCCGGACCGTCCGCGCGCCAAGTGCGAGCGGCGGGTGCGCCAGGCGCAGATTGCTCCACTGTGCCTCAGCCTCCGCGCCCACGCTGTCGGGGAGCGCGGCGAGCACTCCCCCGATGGTGTCGGGGCTCGCCAGCCAGCGCTCCGCCACCGCGCCGTCGCGGCGCAGGATCACCGCGAAGCGGCTGGCGTAGACCATTCCACCGGCCAGCCGGACGGCATTGCCGTGTTCGTGCTGCGGGCCGGGTGCAAAGCCGATCGGGCGGATATAGACGGTGGAAGTCATGGCTTGGCCCATTGCGGTTGCCCGGCACCGCGACAAGTCAAAAGCTCATCCGCTCGCCCGGAGCGCAACGAAAGGCCCCGGTGCAAGGTCTGCGCCATCATGCCGCGGCCGGCTGAGGTGCGAGCCGGTTGCTGGTCAAGGGGGCGTTCGGGCGCTTTTCGGGGTCAGAATCAGGACTCCCTTTTCGACACGCCAGCCGTCGAGCCGCGAGAGCAGGTTCATGCCGATGATGTTGGTCTCGCCCAACCCGGGGGCGATCACCACGTCGATACCCTCGGCGGCGATGTTGCCAAATGTGATGCGGTCGGCGGTCGCGATCTTGGCTGTCACGGCGCCGTTGGCGGTGTTGATCTGAACCGGGATGCCGCCGCGCCGCGGGCTCAGCGCGGCCCTCCCCGCGATTCCCGGCGAGACCGCGCTGATCGTTGCCCCGGTGTCGATGAGGAAGTTGGCGGGCACCCCGTTGAGCCGGGCGCGCACCCAATAATGCCCATCGGGGGCGAGCGGAACGCGGGTCTCGCCGCCCGCCACGGTCTGGGAGGGCAGACCGAGTTGCGGCACCGCGATATCGAGACGCGGGTCGAAGCGCGAAAGCTGGAGCACCACCGTCACCAGTATAGCGCCCAGCACCAGCGAGCTCAGCAAGTTGAGAGCGCGCCCGAACGCAAGGCGCCGCCGCGCCATTACCGCTCCGATCCATCCCGCCAGCATCGCCGCGATCGCCGCAATCAGCAGCTCCGAGCGGGGAATCGAGCGGATGACGGAAGCGAGCCCGTTGAAAGCGGCCTGAAGGTCCATGCGCGCAATATAATCGCGGCCGCTGGCATTGCCATGACAACAGGTTTTATCCGCTGCCCCGCGGCTGCGCGCACCGAGCGAGCGCGGAGCCGGCATCCGGACCGCTACGGAGCTACGGCGCGCTGCGCGGCTCGGTGGCTTCGGCCAGGATCAGCGAGAACCGCTCCGCCGCGTCAACCCAGCGCGCGCGCGGCGTCCAGCCGGCGGCGGCCAGCAGCAGGTTTGCGCTGCGCCGGGTGAATTTGTGGCTGTTCTCGGTATGGATGGTTTCGCCCGCTTCCATCGCAAATTGCTCGCCCGCAACCTCGAAGGTGATGGAGCGCGCCGCCTCGAGATGCATCTCGATCCGCGCCAGCTCCTCTTCCCAGCGCGCCACGTGGCGCAGCGCATCGACGGGAATGGTGCCGCCCAGCTCGCGATTGATGCGGTGCGCAAGATTCAGGTTGAAGCGCCGCGTCACGCCCTGGGCGTCGTCATAGGCGGCGATCAGCACCGCCGGGTCCTTCACCAGATCCATTCCGATCAGAAGCATCGGCTGGACGCCGTGGTCTGCCTGAAGCGTCCCGCGCATCGAGCGCAGCAGATCGACGGCGGTGCGCGGAACCATGTTGCCGATGGTCGATCCGGGAAAAAATCCGAGCTTGGGCAGCGCCGAAACCTCGGCCGGCAGCTCGACATGACGCATGAAATCGGCCTCGACCGGGTGGACCGGCAATCCGGGAAACCGCTGCGCCAGCCGGGCGGCGGCCTCGCGCAGGAAATCGCCCGCGATGTCGAGAGGAACATAGGCCGCGGGGGCGATCGCGGTCAGCAGCAGCGGCGTCTTGACCGAGCTGCCGGAGCCGAATTCGACCACCGCGCGGCCCGCGCCGATCGCCGCGGCGAACGCGGGCCCGCGCGCTTCGAGAATCTCGGTTTCGGCGCGGGTGGGATAGTATTCCTCGAGCCGGGTGATCTCCTCGAACAGTTGCGACCCGGCGTCGTCGTAGAACCAGCGCGCGGGCACCGCCTTGCGCGGTTGCCGCAGACCGGCAAGAACATCGGCACGAAAGGCGCGATCCACGCCGCCCGCGTCACGGTCGACCAGGGCAATCCCCTTGCGCGCGCCCATCACAGATCCTTTGCAAGCCGCAGGCCGGTAAACTGCCAGCGCTGGTGGGGGTAGAAGAAATTGCGGTAGGAAGCGCGCGAATGGCCGCGCGGCGTGGCGCAACTCGCGCCGCGCAGCACAACCTGCCCGCTCATGAACTTGCCGTTGTATTCGCCCACCGCGCCGCTCGCGGGGCGATAGCGGGGATAGGGGAGATAGGCGGAGCGAGTGAACTGCCAGCAATCGCCGAACAAATCCCCGCCACCCAGCGGCAGCGGCGGCTCTGGCCGATCGAGCTGGTTGCCTCCCGCCGGATCGTGCACCGGATCGGCGCCTTCCCGAGCGCGGGCGATGGCCTCCCACTCGAACTCGGTCGGCAACCGGGCCCCGGCCCAGGCGGCGAAGGCCTCGGCCTCGAAAGAGGAGATGTGCGTGACCGGCGCAGCCGGATCGCGCGGCTGCCAGCCGGCATGGGTGAATTGCTCGCCCCCATTCTCCCCGGCCCGCCAGTACAGCGGCGCCGAAACGGCCTCGCGCTGCACCCAGGCCCAGCCATCGCTCAGCCATAGCCGCGCGTCGTCATAGCCTCCATCGGCGATGAAGGCGTCCCATTCACCGTTGGTGACCAGCCGCGCCGAGAGCGCGAAAGGCTCGAGCAGGACCCGGTGCGCGGGTCCTTCGTTGTCGAATGCGAAACCCTCGCCCCGATCGCCGATGCGCGCGATACCGCCGGGGTGGCTGTGCCACGCGAAGCCCTCGCCGCTGGCCCGAGGGGTCGGGCCATTCTCCCACATCGCGGGCCCCAGCGGGTTGCGCCACAGGGCGTGCTTGATGTCGGTCAGCAGCAGCTCCTGATGCTGCTGCTCATGCGCGATCCCCAGCTCGATCAGCGCGCGGTGCGCTGGATCGCCGAGAAGCGTTTCCATCGCGGCACTGACACGCGCCCGGTATTCGAGCACCTCGTCCAGCGCGGGACGCGACAGCATCCCGCGCGCCTGGCGGGCGATCCGCGCCCCTTCCGCCTCGTAATAGCTGTTGTGAAGGAACGCCCAGCGGGCATCGAAGGTCCGATAATCGGGCCGATTCTCGCGCAGCAAAAAGGTTTCCCAGAACCATGTCGTGTGCGCCAGGTGCCACTTTGCCGGCGAGGCGTCCTGCATCGACTGGATGGTCGCGTCCGCGTCGGAGAGCGGGGCGGCCAGCGCCTCGGTCAAGCCGCGCGCGGCGTGAAAGCGGGCCGGCAGATCGTCCCCCCGGGCCGCGGCGTTGGTCTGGCTTCGAGTCACGCGACACCTTGCTGGTCGCGGCCGCCGCGATGCGGCCGCCCCGCCGCCATGGGGCCTCCTGAAGCGAATTGAAAGCCGAAAAGCGGAACAAAACGCGCCCGGTTGGCCCGCCTAGGCGGACCGTGCCATCATGCCGCCATCCGGACCTGGTTGCGTCCAGCCTGCTTGGCTTCGTAAAGCGCAGCGTCGGCGCGGGCGAACAGGGTCAGGCTGGTGTCGCTCGCTTCAAAGCTGGCGTAACCGATGCTTGCGGTAATCGCGGGGAGCTCCTCGACCGAGCTTCCGGTCTCGATCGTCCAGCGCAGCTTCTCGGCGAATTCGCAGGCCGCGTGGGTATCGGCGTCGGGCAGCAGGATCACGAATTCCTCGCCTCCGAAGCGCGCGGCGAGCCCGCCCTTGGGAACCAGCAACTGCGACAGCCGCGCGATCTTGGCGAGGATGCGGTCGCCGGCGATGTGGCCGTAGGTATCGTTGACTCGCTTGAAGAAATCGAGATCGAAGACGATAAGCGAGATCGACCGTCTGGCCTTGCGCGCGACAATGATCGCCCGGTCGATCTCGGCCATGGCGTAGCGCCGGTTGGCGAGACCGGTCAGCGGATCGGTGTTCGCGAGCTCCTGCGCGCGGCGGGCGGTGGCAAGCGCCATCTCCTGCTCGGCGCGAAGCCGGCGGGCCTGCTCATATTCCTCCGTAACGTCGCGCGCGACCATGAACACCTGCGACGCCTCGCCGTCGCTGGCCAGCTCGTTTCTGGCGCGCGCGCGCAACAGCCGGTGCTCGCCGTCGGGTCTCACGATCTCGAACTCGATCATGTAGGGCTCGTCGTCGGCCCCGTGCCGCGCCAGAGTCGCCTCCAGCCCGCCGCCATCGGGGCCAAGCACCTCGCGCAGCAGGGCGTCATCGGGCTGGCGCGGGGGATAGACGCCCATCAGCGCGCACAGCTCGGGCGACCACTGATGGCTGCGCGTCTGCCTGTCGAAGCGCCAGCGGCCCACTCCGGCGAGGCTCTCGGCCAGTTCGAGCAGGCTTACCGATTGGGCCAGCGCGTTGTTTTCCTGCGCGAGTCGGAGCACGGTCCCGCGTTCGTAAACCACCAGCGAGGCGAGCGAGAGAATCGCCAGCGAGACGACCGCGACTGGCGAGACGCCGGCGAGCGACAAAGCCGGCACGGCGGCCGCCGCCGCGGCGGCAAACCCAAAGGCATGAAATCCCTTGCGGGCTGGCCGATTCCCAAACACGTCCGCAGAATCTCCCAACTGACTGAGCCCGCATACGAAGCGACCTGCCAACGGGGCGCGAACAGGCTTGGGTTATTTTGCGTTAACGGCGTGCGGAAACCGTGTTTTCCGCCGCCCTCACGCCGCGACGCGGCGGCGGTCGCTGGCGCCCTGATTGAGCATCTCGGCGACCAGGAACGCGAGCTCGAGCGACTGCGCGGCGTTGAGCCGGGGGTCGCAATGCGTGTGATAGCGGTCACCAAGCGCTTCGTCGGTGATGGCCACCGCGCCGCCGACGCATTCGGTCACGTCCTGGCCGGTCATTTCGATATGGACCCCGCCCGGATGCGTCCCTTCGGCCCGGTGAACCGCGAAGAAGCTCTTCACCTCGCGCAGGATCCGGTCGAAGGGCCTGGTCTTGTAGCCGCTCTCGGACTTGATGACATTGCCGTGCATCGGGTCGCAGCTCCATACCACCGGATGGCCTTCGCGTCCGACAGCGCGGAGCAGCGGCGGAAACCCCTCCTCCACCCTATCGTGGCCGAACCGCGCGATCAGCGTGATCCGCCCGGGCGCCCGCGCGGGGTTGAGCGTGTCGAGCAGCCGGATCAGATCGTCCGGCGCGAGACTGGGGCCGCATTTCATGCCGAGGGGATTGCCGATCCCGCGGGCGAACTCGACATGCGCGCTACCCACGAACCGAGTCCGGTCGCCGATCCACAGCATATGCGCGCTGGTGTCGTACCACTCGCCCGTCAGGCTGTCGCGGCGAGTCATGGCCTGCTCATAAGGGAGGAGCAGCGCCTCGTGGCTGGTGTAGAAGCTGGTGCCACGCAATTGCGGCAGCGTCTCGGGGCTGATCCCGCAGGCTTCCATGAAGTCGAGCGCTTCGCCGATACGGTCGGCGATGTCGGTGAACTTGTCCGCCCACGGGCTGCGGCCCATGAACTCCAGCGTCCACTGATGGACCTGGCGCAGATTGGCATAGCCGCCGGTCGCGAACGCGCGCAGCAGATTGAGCGTCGCCGCGGCCTGCGAATAGGCCCGCACCATGCGCTCGGGATCGTTGCGGCGCGCGCCGGGCTCGAACTCGATGCCGTTGATGTTGTCGCCCAGATAGCTCGGGAGAGTCACCGAACCCTGCGTTTCGGTCGGCGCGCTGCGCGGCTTGGCGAACTGCCCGGCCATGCGACCCACCTTCACCACCGGCCGCTTGCTGGCGAAGGTCATCACCACTGCCATCTGGAGCAGCACGCGAAAGGTGTCGCGGATGTTGTTCGGGTGGAACTCGGCGAAACTCTCGGCGCAGTCACCGCCCTGGAGCAGAAAGGCCCGGCCCTCGGCGACTTCGGCCAGGTCGGCGGCGAGCGCGCGCGCCTCCCCCGCGAACACCAGCGGCGGATAGGAGCCGAGCGTCGCGGTCGCGCGGCCGAGCGCCGCCTTGTCCTTGTAGTCGGGCAGGTGGCGCGCTTCGAAGCCGCTCCAGCTGTCTGGGGTCCACGCCTTGGTCATGTGCCTCGCCCGGTCTCCTGGCGCCATTGCGGAGCCGAACCGCGGTTATGGCGCAAGCAGCTTGTGCTTGGCCAGCGCAAAGCCGCGATTGCCAGGCCGCCGGCTAGCGGTTGCCGCTGCCTCGCCCGCCGGCGGGCAGCGTGGCGAGAGTCTGCCCCTCGGGGATCACCGCCAGCCGCCAGGGCTGCCGGCCGGAGAAATACTTCTGCGCCATTGCCTGCATCGCCTGGGGCGTGGTGCGCGAATAATCCGGCAGCAGCGTGCGCAGGTAGACGGCGATCCGCGGGTCCGCTGTCACCCCCTCGAGCTGATAGAGCCAGAACAGGTTCCCGGTCGAAGCGCGGGTGATGTACTGGCGCAGCGGCTCGGTCACGCGGGCCAGCTCGTCGGCGCTCGGCGGAGACGTCGCGAGCTCGTTCGCGATCCGCTCGGACTCGCGAAAAAAGATCGGCACGTCCTTGGGTTGAAGCTGGGCAAGCGCGACGATGCGCCCGCCCCCGGCGATATCGGTCGGCCAATCGGAGCGGACCACCGGGGCATAGCTCGCCCCCGCCTTCTCGCGCATGGCATCGAGCAGACGGTTGTTGAAGAGCTGCACCAGGATCTGGAGCTGGCGCGATTCGCGGATGGCGCCGACCCCGCCGCCGCTCGGCCATTCGACCACCGCCGCGGCCTGCGTCGCTTCGCCGCGGTGCGTGAGCACCTTGGTCTCGCCGGCCGCTCCGTGGCCGGGGAGCCGCGCAGCCATTGCCGCCGGCAATGTCGTTCGCGGCGGCAGCGCCCCGAAGGTCTTCGCCAGCGCCTGAACGGTCGCGGCGCGGTCGAAATCGCCGAACACCAGCACCTCGACCGGGCCCTGACGCAGAATCGGCTCCCACACCCGGCGGAAGCCTGCCGGGGTGGCGGCTTCGAGCTGGTCGCGGGTGGGAGCCGCGTAGCGCGGGTCCCCGCCGCGGGCGAGACCGTCGAGCTCGCGCCCCAGCACCCCAGCGGGGCTGGTGGCGTAGCTTTCGTAAGCGAGCAGAGCGGCGGCCCTGGCGCGAATGACCGGGTTCGTATCCCATCGGGGCACGCCCAGCTTGGCGGCGAACAGATATAGCTGATCGGCCAGATCCTCCTTGCGGGTCTGAGCGGAGAAGGTGAACGCGCCGTCCTCGATGGCGAAGTCGAAGCCCATCTTGCGCCCGGTCGAAATCCGGTCGAGCTCTTCCTGGCCCAGCGGGCCGATGCCAGACCCCACCAGCGCCATCTTGCCAAGCTCGGCATAGACCGCATCGCCGTCCCCGAGCGAGCGGTACCCGCCGCCGAACCGAACCTTCACCGCGACCCGGCCCGGCTCGGCGCTGTTCGACCACAGCAGCGCTTTCACGCCGTTGGCGAAATCGACCCGGCCGATGTCGTGAATGCCAAGCGGTGCATCGCGCTCGATCGCTCCGGGCTTGCCGATCGCAGGAAGCTGGGCGAAGGATATCGGCTTGCCTGAAATCCGAGCCTTGCCGTCCGGGGCGACGGGCGCCAGCAGGCCGGCCCGCAGATCGTCGGCGCTCGCCTCGCCGGTCGCCGGCGTGACATAGGTCGCGCGGACGACTGTGCCGCCGAAGATCCGGCGGGTGCTGTCGAGAATCTGCTGCGGCGTGATCGCATCCTTCATCCCGGTGAACACGCTCAGCACCGTCTCGGGAGCCGCCACGGCTTCGCGGATGTCCACCGCGTTGACGATGTCGTCCGCGAGGCGCGAGCCGGCGAGCACCCCGCGCTCGGCGACCGAGCTCTCGAACACTTGCTGCTGCTCGGCGATTTCGCGCGCGAGTTCCTCCTCGCTGGGCGGTCGGGCGAGTGCATCGGCGATCACCGCACGCACATCGCGCAGCGCGGCGCGCCAGTCCGCGGTGAGCGGCGCAAAGGAAACGAAAGTCGCATCGGCGGAGCGGCTGATCTTGTCCTGCTGGACACGGGCATACAGATAGCTGCCGCCCGCGCGGGCATGGGCCTCGAGCCGGCGATTGATGAGCGCAGCCGCCAGCGTGTCGCGCAGGATACCCTGGTTGTAGGCGATGGTGTCGTTGACCGGCCGCCACGGGCGCAGGATCGCGAAGGTGAAGCTGCGCGGAAGGTCGGGCTCCACCATCACCGCGGCCTCGCCCACGGGGTTGCCAGGATCGACGCCCGGGGGCGCGACCGGATCGCCGAACGACGGCGCGGGGGTAAGCGGGCCGCGGCCCTGCCAATCGCCGAACCATTTCTCGACCTGCGCGGCGAGCAGCGCGGGGTCGGCATCGCCCACCACCGAGATGACGGTGTTTTCGGGACGGTACCAGCGCCGGTAGAACGCCTCTACGCTCTTTCCGGTCGCTTCTGTCAGCGTCTCCACGGTCCCGATCGGGCTGCGGCTCGCGAGCAGTTGCCCGGCAAACAGCGTCTGCCGCGTGAGTTCGCCGGTGCGTTCGCCCGGGCCTCCGTTCTCGCGCTTCTCGGCCAGCACGATGGGCACTTCGGCGCGCACATTCGTGGTGCTCAGGACCGGCGCGCGGACCATGCCCGAGAGCAGCTTCATGCTCTCGTCGATCTTGGCCGCGTCGGCGCCCGGCAAGTCGAGCTTGAATACGGTGTGCGTCGGGCTGGTTTCGGCATTGGTATCGCTGCCGAACGTCGCGCCCAGCCGCTGCCACGTGGGGATCGCCTGCGCGACGCCGAGATATTTGCTCTGCCGGAACAGCAGGTGCTCGAGCAAATGCGCATAACCGCGCTCGCGATCGGTTTCGTAAAGCGAACCGGCATCGATCCGGACCCGGATCGAAACCTGGCCGGGCGGAACTCCGTTGCGCCGCACGGCATAGCGCAGCCCGTTGGGCATCTGGCCGAACAGCCACTCCTTGTCCTGCGGCACGTCGCTGCCGCGATAGATCCAGGGGTCGCTCGTCTGGACGTATCGCGGCTGAATGGCGGCGGTGTCGGCCACCCCCACGCGCGCCGCCGCGCGCTGCGCCAGCAGGGGCTGGAAAGCGACAAGCGCGGCGGGGAGGAGAAGCGCGAGGCGCCGGGCGGCGCGCGGGAGCGAGGACATGGCGGGCATATAGGAAACCAAGCGGTGAAGCGCGAGTGAATAGCGGGAAATCTTTGCTTGGCCGAGGACTGCTTGCCGCTGCCTTCCCCCGTTCCTACATCATTGCCATGCTGATCGAAACCGAAACCACCCCCAACCCCGCCAGCCTCAAGTTCCTGCCCGGGCGAGCGGTGATGGGCGTGGGCGGCGGGACGCGCGAGTTCGCCACTCCCGAAGCGGCCGGAGCGAGCCCGCTGGCGCAGGCGCTGTTCGACACCGGCGAAGTGACCGGCGTGTTCTTCGGCGCCGATTTCGTCACCGTGACCGCGGCTCCGGGCGCCCGTTGGAGCGATCTCAAGCCCGCGGTGCTGGGCGTGTTGCTCGATCATTTCATGTCGCAAGCGCCGCTGTTTGCTCCGGGGAGCGCGGCCGGAATCAGTGTGCCCGGCGATGGCGGCGAGGATTTGATGTTCGAGGACCGTGCCGAGGACGCCGCTATCGTCGCCCAGATCAACGAGCTCATCGAAACCCGGGTCCGCCCCGCGGTGGCGGGGGACGGCGGCGACATCCGGTATCGCGGCTTCAAGGACGGCGTGGTCTATCTCCAGATGCAGGGCGCCTGCTCGGGCTGCCCCTCCTCCACCGCGACGCTCAAGCACGGGATCGAGGGGCTGCTCAAGCATTACGTCCCCGAAGTCACCGAAGTTCGCGCCGCCTGATCTTTCCCGGAGTTTTTGAATGGCAAAGCAGTTCCACGACACCGTGCTCGGCGATGCCGCGCTCGACCAGCTGTTCCGCGAGGCGCGCAGCTATAACGCCTGGCTCCCCCGGGACGTGACCGAGGGGCAGATCGAGGCGATCTACGATCTCATGAAGATGGGCCCGACCTCCGCCAACATGCAGCCTGCACGGCTGGTATGGTGCAAGTCGGCCGAGGCGAAGGCCAGGCTCGCCGAGTTCGCGATGGAAAGCAACAAGGCGAAGATCGTCAACGCTCCGGTATGCGTGATCATCGGCTACGACCTCGATTTTCACGAGCACCTTCCCTGGCTGTTCCCGCATACCGACGCCAAGGCGTGGTTCGAGGGGAACGAGCACTTTCGCAAGGAATCGGCGGCGCGAAACTCGGCTCTGCAGGGCGCCTATCTGATGCTCGCCGCGCGCGCGCTCGGGCTCGACTGCGGTCCGATGTCGGGCGTCGATCTCGCCAAGGTGACCGAAGAATTCTTTTCCGACGAGCCGCGCTACCACGCCGACTGGATCTGTTCGATCGGCTATGGCGATCCGCAATCGGTCTTCGAACGCAGCCCGCGGCCCGAATTCGGCAAGTTCAACCGGATCGTCTGAACGCAATCGCTTGAAGCGCCCGTCGCGCTGAGGCATCGGCCCTGCCATGCGGATGCTGGCGATCGAATGCGCGACCGAGGCCTGCTCGCTCGCCTTGTTCGAGGGCGAGGCGCTGCTCGACTCACGCCACGAGATCCTGGGCCGCGGCCATGCCGAACAGCTCGTACCCCTGATTGCCTCGCTTCCCGGGAAGGGGCGCGCCGGTCTCATTCGCGTTTCGCTCGGCCCGGGCAGTTTCACCGGTGTGCGGATCGGGCTCGCCGCGGCGCGGGCGCTCGGCCTGGCCTGGGAAGCCGAAGTGCGTGGCTATCCGACATTGGCTCTGGTCGCTGCCACGGCGCAGGCGATCCGGCCGGGTCCGCTCAGCGTGTGCATGAGCGGCGGGCACGGCGAATGGTTCGTCCAGGATTTCGCCGCCGATCTGGCTGCCGACGGCGAGCTGCGATCGGTCACGCCGGCCGCTTCGGCCGGGCGCTGGAATCGGCCCGTCATCGCCGGCAACCGCGCCAGGGAGAAGGCGGCGCTCGAAGCGGGGCACCCGCTGGCGCTCGACCTCCTTCCCGACGCTCGTCTGGTCGCGCGGCTGCCCGCGCATCTGTTCACCGATAGGCTGGTCCCGACCTATGGCCGCGGCCCCGATGCACGGCTGCCAGAATGACCAGGGAAGACATTCTGACGGCGGTGATGGGCGTGATGGAAAGCGCCTTCGATCCGCACTGGCGCGAAGCCTGGACCCGCGCCCAGGTGCGCGATTCGCTGGAAATGCCCTCGACCATGCTGCTGCTCGCCGGCCCTCGCGGGGAATTGTCGCGCGAGGGTGCGGCCGGCGGCTTCGTGCTGTCGCGCCAGGCACTCGACGAAGAAGAGCTGCTGCTGTTTGCGGTGCGACCCGAACAGCGTGGCCGAGGGCTGGGCACTCGCCTGCTCCAGAACTATTGCCTCGCCGCAAAAAATCGCGGTGTGCGCCGGATCTTTTTGGAAATGCGAGCGAACAATCCTGTGCGCTCGCTCTACAGGCGCACGGGTTTCAACCCCATCGGAACACGCCCACGCTATTACCAGACGCTAGACGGCGAACTGATCGACGCCATCACTTTTGCCCGCCATTTGTGATGCGGGGGCGCAAGTCCTCGATACTTTACCCCGAACGTTCGTTCGACGTTTCACGGACATGTTGACAATCCCGAGGTCTATCCCGATGACAGATCGCCCAACGGGTCGGCAAAAAGAAGAAAGACGCAGCAAATGGATACCAGCGAATACGATCGCGCCGAGACGCTCATAACGCTAACTTCCGACATCGTCGCAGCGCATGTCAGCAACAACTCGGTCTCGACCGAGGAGGTGGCGGGGCTGATCTCCAGCGTTTACGGTGCGCTCTCCGGCCTCGGCGGGGCACCCGCCCTGGAGCAACCCGCGCCCGAACCGGCCGTGTCGGTCCGCTCCTCGCTGAAGAAGGACCACCTCGTTTGCCTCGACTGCGGCAAGAAGATGAAGATGCTGCGCCGCCATTTGTCGTCGGAACACGCAATGTCGCCTGCCGACTATCGCGAGAAGTGGGGCCTTGGCGGCGACTACCCGATGGTTGCCCCCGATTATGCGGAGACCCGCCGCGTTCTCGCGGTCAAGATCGGCCTGGGCCGCAAGCCGGGGCAGAAGCGGGGGCGCCGCAAGAAGGGCGAATAACGCCGGCTCCGGCCGCATCGGCTTGAGGAAGACGCCCCGTGGGCTTAAGGCTGCGGGGCGTCCCGGTTTTTGGAGCCCATCGTGAAGCAGCGGATCGATCTCGAACAGCTTTGCGCCGACAAGGGGCTGCGCATCACCGAGCAGCGCCGGACCATCGCCAAGGTGCTGTCGGAAAGCGAGGACCATCCCGACGTGGAGCAGCTCCACGTCCGGGCCGCGGCGATCGACCCGGGCATCTCGATCGCCACGGTGTATCGCACCGTGCGCCTGTTCGAGGATGCCGGCATTCTCGATCGCCACGATTTCGGGGACGGGCGGGCGCGCTACGAGGCTGCGCCCGAAGCGCATCACGACCATCTGATCGATGTCGAAAGCGGCAAGGTGCTCGAGTTCGTCGATCCCGAGCTCGAAGCGCTGCAGAAGCAGATCGCCGAGAAGCTCGGCTACCGTCTCGTGGACCACCGGATGGAACTCTACGGTGTCCGCCTCGACCGCGAAGGCTGACCGCCGCCTCGCCGCGATGCGCGGTGAAGCGACCGCGCTGACTTTCCTCGAAACGCTTCGTTTCGGCCTGCGGTCGCTGGCGCTCGTCCTGGCGCTGCTCGTTTTCGTGCCGCTCCACTACCTTTACCGCCTGTTCCGCTACGGCTCGCCCTTCCCGATGTGGTTTCTGGGCACCGCCGGCTGGATCTGCGGCGCGCGAGTCGAACGGATCGGCACGCCGCTGCGCCGCGAGGTGTTTTTCATCGCCAATCACGTCAGCTGGATCGACATCCTGATCCTCGCGGGGGCGAGCGGGACCGCATTCGTGGCCAAGCAGGAATTGAGCGAAGTGCCGGTGATCGGCTGGCTGTGCGGCCTCAACCGCACCGTTTTCGTCAAGCGCGAGAACCGCATGGGCGTCGCCGAGCAGATCAATGCCCTGCGCGAGGCGCTGGCGGATAACTGGTCGGTTACGGTCTTTCCCGAGGGCACGACGACCGACAACCGCTCGCTGTTGCCGTTCAAGACCAGCCTGCTTTCGATGCTCGAGCCGCCGCCACCCGGCGTGCTGGTTCAGCCCGTCATGCTCGACTATGGCGCGGTGGGCGAGGAAATCGGCTGGATCGGAGAGGAAAGCGGCCTCGACAACGCCCGCCGGGTGCTTGGGCGGCGCGGGTCGTTCAAGGTCCGCATCCACTTCCTCGAGCCCTTCAGCCCCGCCGACCACCGCGGCCGCAAGGCGATCGGCGTCAAGGCGCGCGCCGAGATCGAGGCGGCGCTGATCGCCGCCGTGGGGCCCTTGCGCGACTTCGCGCACACCGTCGCGCCGGTCCGCTATTCGCCGCCGGAACCTGCCGGCTAGAGGCCTGCCTGGACCAGCCAATCGTGAAAGATGCGCACCGGACGTTCCTCGAGCGCGGTCGGCTTGCACACGAACCAGTAGCTGTAGGGACTTTCGACCTCGACATCGAAGATCTGCGCCAGGCGCTCGTCCTGCGCGCGGCGGACGTGGTCGTCGTGCATGATCGCGATGCCGAGCCCCTGGGCCGCGGCTTCGAGCATCAATTGTCCCGAATCGAAATGATCGATGGCGGCGGGCTCCAGCTCCGGCACGCCGATTTCGGCCCGCCAGGCGTCGAAGCTTTCGGGAAGCTCGTTGTGGACCAGGAAGGTCTGGCGCGACAGCGCCTCGCGATCGGGCGTCCGGCCCAGGGCCGCCGCCACGGCCCGGTTGCCGATCGCGCGCACCATGTTGTGATCGAGGCGCACCGCGTGCAGCCCGCGCGAGGGGCCGCGCGACAGAATGATCGCGGCATCGAGCGTGTCGCCGACGCGGTCCTCGAGATGCGGTCCGGTATCGATGTCGATGTGGAGCAGCGGGTGCGAGCGGCGCAGCTCGCCGAGCCGGGGAAAGAGCCGCTGGCTGCCGAACAGCGGCAGGACCCCGAGATGCAGCCGCAACAGCGAGAAGTTTTCCGACTGGTTCTCGACCGCGCGCGCCAGGGCCTCGAGATGCGGATTGATCGCCTCGTAGAAGGCCTGGCCTTCGTCGGTCAGGCTCATCGCCTGCCGCGCGCGCGTGAACAGCCGCTTGCCCACGAACCCTTCGAGATTGCCGATCCGCCGCGACAGCGCCGACGGGCTGAGCCCAAGCTCGTCGGCGGCGCCCCGCGCCGAGCCGGCCCGGACCGTACGCACGAAAGCCTCCAGCGCGCGCAGCGGAGGGAGGCGGCGAGTGACCACCGGCTATTCGGCCTCGTCGGCAGCAGGAGCATGGAGGCGCAACCGGGTCACGTGCGTCTCGTCGCCCGCGATGACCTCGATCGTCCAGCCCGAGGGGTGCGCGACACAAGCCCCGACCGGAGGCACCTGCTCGGCCAGGACATAAGTGAGCCCCCCTAGCGTATCGACCGCCTCGGCCACCTCGGCGAGGCGCGGGTCGATCCGCGCGGCGATATCGTCAAGCTCGGCGCGGGCATCGCAGTCCCACAGCCCCTCGCCCACGGGGACGATGAGCTCGGCCGGAGCATCGTCGTGCTCGTCGGCAATATCTCCCACGATTTCCTCGACCAGGTCCTCGATGGTGATCATCCCGTCGGTGCCGGAAAACTCGTCGAGCACGATCGCGAGATGCACCCGTTGCCCGCGCATGTCGGCGAGCACGTCGATCGCGCTTCGCGACTGCGGGACATAGAGCGGCTGGCGCATCAGCGTGGTCCAGTCGTCCGGCGAGGGGCGCTTGTCCGCCAGGAACGGAAACACGTCCTTGACGTGCATCATGCCGACGACGTGGTCCAACTGGCCGCGATAGACCGGCATGCGCGAATGGCCGTGCTCGGCGAAGGCGGCGACCACCTCGTCCCAGCTCGCATCGGCGCTGAGCGCGACGATCGCGCCGCGCGGAATGGCAACATCGTCGGCGTCGAGCTCGCTGAAATGGAGCATGTTGCGAAGCATCTGGCGCTCGATCGAGGACAGGTCGCCGTCCTCGACGCTCTCGCCTTCGCTCTCGCTCGCCTCCTGCTCGGCCTCGTCGAGCGTTTCCTCGAGCTGCTCGCGCAGCGTGCGCTCGCCGCCGTCGAGGTCGAAAAGCTTGCGAATTCGCGGCCACAGCCCGCTGCTACTGTCCGCGTCTCCCGCGGAGGATGAATGTTCGGGCATGGCCCCCTAGACGCCGTCGCTCAATTGCGGTCCCCATATGGGTCCTTGATGCCCATCTGCGCAAGCGCCTTGATTTCGAGCGCCTCCATCGCCGCCGCCTCGGCTTCGCCCGCCTCATGGTCATGGCCGGCGAGATGGAGCAGCCCGTGGACGAGAAGGTGCGCGGTATGCGCTTCGAGCGAAATGCCCTTCTCGGCCGCCTCGCGCCGGCAGGTCTCGAGCGCCAGAGCGACATCGCCGAGCATCTCGGGCCCGCCTTGCGGCGTCATCGCCGCGAGCTCGGCCCGGGACAGCATCGGGAATGAGAGCACATTGGTCGGCGCGTCCTTCGTCCGCCACTCGCGGTTGAGGGCCCGGACCTCCTCATCGAGAGTGAACAGCAGGCTCGCCGAAAGCCGCTCGTTGACGAGCACCGGCTCGACCGCCTCGACCGCCTGCAACGCGGCTGCGGCCAGGTCAGCCCAGTCGGACCCGCCATTGGCGGGCGATGGCCAGCCGTCGATCTCGATGTCCAGGTCCACTTAGGAGCCCGGCCCCTCGTAGGCCTCGACGATACGGCCCACGATCGGGTGGCGCACCACGTCGGCGGAGTTGAAGCGGATGGTGCCGAAGCCCTCCACGCTCTCCAGCTTGAGCACTGCGTCGGCCAGCCCGCTCATGCGGTCGCCGCCGGGGATATCGACCTGGCGCGGATCGCCGCAGACGACCATCCGGCTGTTCTGGCCGAAGCGGGTCAGAAACATCTTCATCTGCTCGCGCGTGGTGTTCTGCGCCTCGTCGAGGATGATGAAGCTGTCGGCCAGCGTGCGCCCGCGCATGAACGCGATGGGCGCGATCTCGATTTCGCCCGAAGCCAGCCGCCGCTCGACCTGCTCGGGCGGCATGCAGTCGTAGAGCGCGTCGTAGAGCGGGCGCAGATAGGGATCGACCTTGTCCTTCATGTCGCCCGGCAGGAAGCCGAGCTTCTCCCCCGCCTCCACCGCCGGGCGGCTCAGGATCAGCCGCTGGACGCTGCCGGTCATCAGCTGCGCCACCGCCTGCGCCACCGCCAGATAAGTCTTGCCGGTACCCGCCGGACCGAGCGCGAAGATGATGTCGTCGCGGGCCAGCGCGCGCATGTATTCGGCCTGCGTGGCGCTGCGCGGCACGATCGTCTTGCGCCGGGTGCGGATCATGATCGGCGGCACTTCGAGCGTTCCGGCGATGATTCCCTCGAAAGTGGGCTCATTGGACATGACGATGAGCGATTCGATCATCCCGGCGTCGAGGTCCTGGCCCTGCGCCAGCCGGTCGTACATCGTGCGCAGCACTTCCCGCGCGCGCGCCACGCTGTCGGCCGGGCCTTCGATATGCAGCCGGTCGCCGCGGGCGGAGATGAACACGCCGACCCGGTTCTCCACCTGCACGAGATTGGCGTCGAACTGGCCGTAGAGCGCGCCCAGCAAGCTCTGGTTGTCGAACCCCAGCTCGGCCGAGGCGCGGCGGATGTCGCGGTTTGCGGCGCCCCGGGGGACGGCCGAACGATCGAGGAAGGCGGGGTGTGCCTCGCGGGCGGGTCTACGGGCCATGAGCTCCTTTCATGAGGGACGACTCCGAAGATAAGCGCCCGTTCGCGGCTGGCAAGCCGCGCACCCCGGCGCGGACGTGGATAGTCATCGGATGGTCACGATAGGCGAAGGGGAAATGGCGGGCGTCTTCCCGACGAGGATGCCGCAAAACGCCTGGGCTTCGCATCGCACCCTCACATATTTGGATAGTTCGGCCCGCCGCCCCCCTCCGGCGTCACCCATTCGATGTTCTGGTTGGGGTCCTTGATGTCGCAGGTCTTGCAGTGGACGCAGTTCTGGCTGTTGATCTGGAACTTCATCTTGCCGTCCGCCTCCTCCAGCCACTCATAGACGCCGGCGGGGCAGTAACGCTGCGAGGGGCCGGCGTAGGTCAGGTATTCGCTGCGGTATTGCAGCTCCATGTCCTTCACCTTGAGGTGGTTGGGCTGGTCCTCGGCGTGGTTGGTGTAGCTGTAGGCCACATTGGTCAGGCGGTCGAAGCTGAGGACGCCATCGGGCCTGGGGTAGTCGATCGGCTGGTAGAGATCCGCGCGCTGGAGCGTCTCGCAATCGCGGTGGTGCTTCATGGTGATGGGCAGGCCGATCTTCGCCGTGCGCATCCACATGTCGATGCCGGCAAGGATGGTGCCGAAGTCCTCGCCGTATTTGGCGACCGCGGGCTCGGCGTTCCGGACCAGCTTCAGTTCGGTGGCGATCCAGCTGGCGCGCACCGCCGCGTCATACTCCATCAGCTCGGCCTGCTCGCGGCCTTCGCCCAGCGCGCTGGCCACCGCTTCGGCGGCGAGCATCCCGCTCTTCATCGCGGTGTGGCTGCCCTTGATGCGCGGGACGTTGACGAAGCCGGCCGCGCAGCCGATCAGCGCGCCGCCGGGGAAGGCGAGCCTGGGCACGGACTGCCAGCCGCCCTCGTTGATCGCCCGCGCGCCATAGGCCACGCGCTTGCCGCCCTTGAGGATCGCGGCGATTTCGGGGTGGTGCTTCCAGCGCTGGAACTCCTGGTAAGGCCGCACCCAGGGGTTCTTGTAATCGAGCGCGGTGACAAAGCCCAATGCGACCTGGCCCGCGGCCTGGTGGTAGAGGAAGCCGCCGCCCCAGCTCCCGCTTTCGCTGAGCGGCCAACCCTGCGTATGGATTACCCGGCCGGGGACGTGGTTCTCCGGCGCGATGTCCCAGATTTCCTTGATCCCGAGGCCGTAGATCTGCGGCTGGCAATCGCGCTCGAGGTCGAACCTGGCCTTCATCCGCTTGGTCAGGTGGCCGCGCGCCCCTTCGGCGAAGAGCGTGTATTTGGCGCGAATCTCCATGCCCGGCTGGTAATCGGGCTTGTGGCTGCCGTCGGCGGCAACGCCCATGTCCTGGGTGATCACGCCCGCCACCTTGCCATCTTCCACAAGGACCTCGGCGGCGGGGAAGCCGGGGAACACCATCACCCCCAGCCCCTCGGCCTGCTCGGCGAGCCAGCGGGTGAGATTGCCGAGCGAGCCGGTGTAGCAGCCCTTGTTGCTCATCAGCGGCGGCATGAAGAGATGTGGCATGTCGTGGGCCTTGGTGGCCGACAGGTTCCAGTGCCAGTTGTCAGTGACAGGCACTTCGGCCAGCGAGCAGCTCGCGCGCCACTCGGGCAGCAGCTCGTCGAGCGCGCGCGGATCGACCACCGCGCCCGAGAGGATGTGCGCGCCGATCTCGGAGCCCTTCTCGAGCACGATCACCTCGATCGCAGCGTTCAATTGCTTGAGCCGGATCGCCGCGGCGAGACCGGCGGGGCCGCCGCCCACGATGACGACATCGCAGGGCATCGATTCGCGTTCGCTCATTTCCGTCTCTTTTCGTCGTATTGATGCGTGAATTTCTCCGGGCAAGCCTTGATTGGCGCGGCCGGGCAGGTCAAGCCTCGCGCCCGAACGACGATGTCCGAGAGCCTCTCCTCCACCCTTGCTTCCGACTATGCCGCCGCGCTCGACTGGTGGCGCGAGGCGGGCGTGGATCTCGACTATGCCGACGCGCCGACCGCGTGGCTGCGCGAAGCCGAGGCCGAGCCGGACATCGCGCCGTCGCCGCCGCCCAGAACGGTGCCCCGCCAATCCGCCACCCCCGCGATCGACCGTGCGCTGGCACGCGATCCGGCGGGCCCGATCGGCGGCGACCGGGCGCGCTGGCCCACCGACCTGGCCGGTTTCCGCGCGTTCTGGCTCGCCGAACCGAGCCTCGATCCAGGGCCGCGGGCCGAACGCATCGCACCGCGCGGCGAAGCCGGGGCGGCGCTGATGGTGCTGGTCGGCATGCCCGACGTGGACGACCGCGGCCATCTGCTCAGCGGCAGCCAGGGCGGGCTGCTCGACCGCATCCTGCTGGCGATGGGCCTGGCGCGGAGCGCGGTCTATGTTGCCAGCGCGCTCCCGCGCGTCACGCCGATGCCCCGGTGGGAGGACCTCGCGGCGCGCGGCCTTTCCGCCGTTACCCGGCACCACATCGCGCTGGCCACGCCTGCGCGAATCATCGCATTCGGCAAGCCCGCCGCCGGCCTCGCGGGCGATTGCGACTGTCCGCTGCTCGCAGCCCCGCAGCTCGAAACGCTGGCCCGCTCCGCAGCGCACAAGCGCAGGTTCTGGCAGGATTGGCTGCAATGGAGCGCCTGATCCCTCCGCTCGCCGTGGCAGCATTGCTGGCCCTGCCCGCGCCAGCTTTCGCCACCGACGCCAGCGTGGCCTATTTCACCCACTTGCACGCCGCCGCGCTGCCCGCTCTGCTCCCGGCGGACGACCGCGCCTGGTACGGACAGCTCTTCGCCGCGCTGGATGCCAAGGCCTGGGACCGGGTCGAGGCGATGCTGGCCGAACGGCCCGACGGGCCGCTTCACGGGGTGGCGCAGGCGCGGTATTATCTCGATCCCGCGAGCCCGAGGATCGAGCTCGAGCGCCTCACCGCGTGGCTGGGGCGCTACGCGGAGCTGCCGCAAGCGGCCGAGATCGCGCGAGTGGCGAAGACGCGCGGCCTGGACGCCGCGCCGCCGCTCCCCGCCGCCCAGCCCCTGCGCCCGCAGCCGGGCCTCACCCGCCGCAATCGCCCACGACCGGTGGACGACGGAACCATGCCCGCCGAGATCGCCGCCGCCATCGCGGAGCGGATCACGGCTGACGATCCCGATGGCGCGCGGGTGTTGCTCGACGGGATCGAAGCCGGCCTGAGCAGCGCGGCACGTGCCGAGTGGCGGCAGAAGATCGCCTGGAGCTATTACATCGAGAACCGCGATGCCGATGCCTTGGCCCAGGCCCGCACCGTGGCCGAGGGAAGCGGGGCGTGGGTGCCCGAAGGAGACTGGGTCGCCGGCCTCGCGGCCTGGCGCCTCGGCCTATGCCGCGAGTCCGCCGAGGGGTTCCGCCGCGCCGGCCAAGGCAGCGATCCCGAACTGGTGGCCGCGGCAAGCTATTGGCAGGCCCGGGCCCTGGTTCGCTGCCGCCGGCCCGGGGAGGCAGCGGCGGCGCTGCGCCGCGCGGCGCGCTACGACGAGACGCTCTACGGAATGCTCGCGCACGAGCAGCTCGGCGCTCGGCTTCCCGCCACCCACACTCACCCCGATCTGACCCGCGAGGACTGGACGCGGCTGGCGCGGAACGAGAATGCGCGGTGCGCCGTGATGCTCGTCGAGCTCGGCCGCCGCGCGGAGGCCGACGCGCTGCTGCGCCACCAGGCGCAGATCGGGTTGCCGCGCGATTTCCCCGCGCTGGCCCGGCTGGCCCGGGCGCTGGGCCTCACCACAGCGCAGCGGACCATGGCCTACAACGCGCCGCGCGGCGCCGCCCCCGATCCGGCGGCGCGCTGGCCCGTGACCGACCGCAGCCCGCGCGGCGGCTGGACGGTCGATCCGGCGCTCGCCTTCGCCCATGCGCTGCAGGAATCGAGCTTTCGCGAGGAGGTGGTGAGCCCCGCCAACGCCATCGGCCTGATGCAGGTGCGCCCCATCGCCGCGCGCGAGCATGCCGGACAAGTCGGCATGATTGCGAGCCACCTCGATCTGAAGGATCCGGCGACCAATCTGGCGATCGGCCAGCAGGCGCTGAGGGCGCTTGCCGCCAATCCCGCCACGGGCGGGAATTTGCCCAAGGTCATGGCCGCCTACAACGCCGGCATGACGCCGGTGGCGCGCTGGAATGGCGAGGTCCGCGATCAGGGCGATCCGCTGCTGTACATGGAATCGATCCCCTATTGGGAAACGCGCGGCTATGTGAACATCGTGATGCGCAATTACTGGATGTACCTGCGCCAGGCCGGCGCCCCCGCGCCGAGCCGCAGCGCGCTGGCGCAGAACCGGTGGCCGAGTTTTCCCGGAGAGAAGTGAGAATTGCCTCAACCGATTTTGCAAGGGATTCCCAGATGCCGATCGACACCACTCGCCTGTTCAAGCCGGTCCGCATCGCGCTGCTGACGATTTCGGACACGCGCACCACGGCGGACGATAGCTCGGGCAACATCCTCGCCGCCAAGATCGCCGATGCCGGTCACGAGCTGGTGGCGCGAGAGATCAGCAAGGACAGCGTCGAGCAGATTGCCGCGCACCTCCACCGCTGGATCGACGACGAGACCATCGACGCGATCGTCACCACCGGCGGCACCGGCCTCACCGGCCGCGACGTGACGCCCGAGGCGCTCGACCGGGTCAAAAGCAAAGACATCCCCGGTTTCGGCGAGCTGTTCCGCATGCTCAGCTACCAGACCATCGGCACCAGCACGATCCAGAGCCGCGCCTGCGCAGTGCTGGCGCGCGGCACCTATATCTTCGCCCTCCCCGGCTCGAACGGCGCGGTCAGCGACGGGTGGGATCTGATCCTCGCCGAGCAGCTCGACAGCCGCAACCGCCCCTGCAACTTCGTCGAGCTGATGCCGCGGTTGCGGGAGCGCTAGGCCGCAGACCGCTTTCGCACTACGAACTGATCAGCGGACAGCCCGGCAATTTGAGCGGCGCGTCGCAGCACGCCCCGCGCTTCAGGGCCCTTGTTGTTCGTCGCCACAAAGTGACCAGTGGAAATCTGCTCGGAATATCGCCGTTGCTTCGGCACGTCGTAGAGGTCCTCTAGCTTCCGGGACACAGGTCGCTTGCTTTGCTTCTTTTCGAGGCTCAGCTTGTCGAGGGTGCCAGGGACCAGATTCTCAATAATTTCCAGCCCCGTTGTCAGCGCGTGCGTTGCAGACCCGACCTCATAGATTTTGTCAGTCGTCTCAATCTCATGGCGTTCGGTGATCCGCTTGGCCGTGCTCAGCTTTGATATTCTCTTTTTTTCCACGGTAGCCGTAGGATCGCGGCGCTCTTGGCTCTCCCACCTTAGGGTTTCAGAAGTAAAATCGAACAACGCAGCGGCGTCAGGAAACTTGCCAAACGCTAGTGCATCGCCCGCAATCCAAACATGCGGACACGATGACACGTCAATTCGAGCAACTTCCCTCTGAAAAGAACTCACGGATGACAGCGCCGCCATAACTTTCCTCCTCAAAAATCGCTTTGTGGCCTTATAAGGCTTATAGGCCTCACAGGAATTGGTCAAGCGATTTGTAGATGGGTGGTGTTCGTACTATGTTCCAATCATGGACCGCCGACTCGCCCCTGCTGTTCCCGGTCGTGGAGCGCAAGGGTCACTGGTGCCGACGCGGTTCGGGCTGGCGGAGCGCGAGGTAGACGGCGACTGGCGCGACTACATGGCCCTGCTGGCCACTGGGGAAGGGGGTCCGCCGGTCAAGCTGCGCACCACGGTGACCGAGGAGCGGCCGAGGACGATCCTCACCTTCAACACCTCGCCCGACATCGGTTTCGACCGCTCGATCAATGCCTATCGCGGTTGCGAGCACGGCTGCATTTATTGCTTCGCGCGGCCGACGCACGCCTATCACGACCTCTCGCCCGGTCTCGACTTCGAGACGAAGCTGTTCGCCAAGCCCAACGCCGCCGCGCTTCTGCGCGCTACGCTGGCGAAGCCCAGATACAAGCCGCGCCCGATCGCGATGGGGACCAACACCGACCCCTACCAGCCGATCGAGCGGCGTTATCGAATCACGCGGAGCGTGCTCGAAGTGTGTCTCGAAGCGCGCCACCCGGTGACGATCACCACCAAGTCCGACCGCGTGCTGGACGACATCGACCTGCTCGCCGAGCTGGCGAAGCTGGGGTTGGTCGCGGTGGCGATTTCGGTGACGACGCTGGACCCGAAGCTCTCGGGCAAGCTCGAGCCGCGCGCGGCGGCGCCGGCCAAACGGCTCGCGGCGCTCGGCAAGCTGGCCGCGGCGGGGGTGCCCACGCATTGCTCGGTCGCCCCGGTGATCCCCGCGATCACCGACGAATTCATGGAGGAGATCGTCGCCAGGGCGGCCGCGGCAGGCGTGCCGAGCTGCGGCTGGATACCCCTGCGCCTCCCCCACGAAGTCGCCCCGCTGTTCCGCGAATGGCTCTCGGTGCACTTCCCCGAACGCGGCGACAAGGTGATGAGCATCGTCCGCTCGATCCGCGGCGGAAAGGACAACGATCCTGACTTCTTCACCCGGATGAAGCCGACCGGCGTGTGGGCCGACCTCTTCCGCGCCCGCTTCCGCCTCGCGTGCAAGCGCGCCGGGCTGGGCAAGGCGAAGTTCGAGCTCGACTGCACGCAGTTCCGTCCGCCCGAGGCGGGCGGGCAGTTGCGGTTGTTGTGATTATGGCTTGTGCGGCGAAGATCAGGAAACTGGAATACCTGCTGCTTCGCAGTCAGTCTTTTCTTTTTCTTTCCAGATTTTCCAGTTTTGCTCGTCCTTAGATTGAAGAAAGATCTGAGCAATGGCCATCGCTTGAGTGCAAGTTTGCATCTTGTCGTCATTCTTTTTGGCGATGTTGTAAACTTCGATTTGCTTCTTTGCGAAGGAGTTCAGCTGGCCGTCCACCAAGTCCGCTTGCACTTCGCTGGCGGCGTCACACCCAGCCAGCGGAGCCATTGTCACCACGAGCGCTAAGCTTAGCCGAAAAATGCTCACTTCGTCCCTCCCTAGAAACTTTCAGAGGGAGTGAGCTTGGCGGAAAAAAAAACGAGTCAATCGCTTGCGGCGAATCTTTCCATCATCGTCACCCCGGACTTGATCCGGGGTCCCGCTTCTCCGTGCGCCGAGCTGAAGGTTAGCGGGACCCCGGCGCGGGGGCCGGGGTGACGGTATGGGTAGGGTGGCGCAATTTAGTTACTGTGCTTGCCCGCCGCCATGCGTTGCCCAGACTTTGTGCTTGCCGTCCTTCTGGATCAGCATGACCTGGTAGCGGTCGGCGCGGCCGGGCACTTCCATGCCGGGCGAGCCGGCGACCATGCCGGGCACGCTCAGCCCCACCGCTTGCGGCTTCTGCGCGAGCAGGCGCTGGATGTCGGCGGCGGGGACGTGGCCTTCGACGACGTAGCCGCCGACCTTCGTCGTGTGGCACGAGCGCATGGTGTCCGGAACGCCCGCCGCCACGGCCACGGGCGAGGTATCGGGCACGTCGCGGACATTCACCGCGAAGCCCGCAGCCTTCATCTTTTCGACCCATTGCGTGCAGCAGCCGCAGGTGGGGGTCTTGACCACCTCGAGCGTGGCGGCGGTGGCGGCCTGCGTACAGGCGATCAGCGCGAGCGGGGCGAAAAGCGAGAGGCGGTTCATGTGGTTTCTCCTGTCAGTCCCACCGGGGAGGATCTTGTTATGGCGGATTGCGCCTATAGGATAGCGAGATTGCGGCCAGATTTACAGCCGGCCTCGCGCATTCGCCCGGCACGGGCGCCGCCGCGCCTTTGGGGCCCGCCGAACGGCGCTCATTCGACCTCGATCGTTCCGCTCATGCCCAGCGCGGCATGGCCGAAATGGGTGCAGACCAGCTTGTAGCTGCCTTTGGCCGGAACCAGATGCACCGTGGCGGCCGTCCCGCCTGGCACTTCGAGCTTGCCTTGCTTGAGCCTGGGTGCGTCGGCGGCAAGGACAGCCGAGGCGGCGAAGAATTCGGGCGCGGTGAAGTCATGCCCGCCCGACGCCTGGTTTTCGATCCTCAGCACATAGGGCTTGCCCGCGCGCAAGCGCAGCATGGCCGGCGTGAAGTCGAAATTGGCCAGAGTCACGGTTACAGTTTCGGCGGCGGCGAACTGCCCGGCGTCGGCGACGCTGCGAACTTCGATCGGGCGGCCCGAGACGCAGCCGGCCAGCAGCGCGGGCAGGAACACAATGGCAAGCAGGCGCATGGCGACATCTCCCTGCCGATGTGTTACTCTCTTGCGAAGCACACTTAAAGACCGGAAAGGCCCTGCGCGGCCGCTGGATGCTCGCCCGCGCAGGCATCGGCCAGAGGGCGCTGCATGTATACCGTATCGAGCTTGCGTCCGAATTTACGGCCCACATCGCGCAACCGCCCGGCGTGAACGAATCCGAGCTTCTCGTGGAGCGCGACCGAGGCCGGCTCGCCCCCGCCGATCACCGCGATCATCTGCTCGAAGCCGCTCGCCCGGGCCGCGACGACGAGCGCACCGAGCAGCGCCCACCCCACGCCGCGTCCGCGCATCCGCTCCGCGACGTAGATGCTGTTCTCGCACGTTTTCGCATAGGCGGCCCGGTCGCGGAACTGCGTGGCGTAGGCATGGCCGACGACTTCGCCGCCCTGCTCGGCGACCAGGAAGGGCCAGCCCCTCCCCCTCACCGCCGCGATCTTGTCGCGCCAGAAAGCTGCGTCGGGCGCCTCGGTATCGAAGCTGGCGGTGCCGTGCGCGACATGGAAGGCGTAGATCGCCTGCACCGCCGCGGCGTCATCGGGCGCGGCAGGGCGGATCGCGACGGCTCGTGGGTTCATGGCTCCTCGCAACTCCCCATTTTTGTCGGAGACGCAAACGGGAGAATCACTCCGCCAACCGATAATTCGCGAAGCGCGCGCGCAGATCCTTCTTGCTGATCTTGCCGGTGGCGGTGTGGGGGATGTCATCCACGAATTCGACCGCGTCGGGCAGCCACCATCTGGCGACCAGCGGGGCGAGGTGGTCCATGATGTCCTGCGCGCAGCAATCCGCGCCCGCCTTTCTCACCACGAACAGCACCGGGCGCTCGTCCCATTTGGGGTGCGGCATGCCCACCGCCGCCGCCTCGGCGACCGCGGGATGGCCGACCGCCGCGTTCTCGAGCTCGACCGAGCTGATCCACTCGCCGCCCGATTTGATCACGTCCTTGGTGCGGTCGGTGAGCTGAAGCGTTCCGTCTGGGTGGATGATGCCGACATCGCCGGTGTCGAACCAGCCGCCGGGACGCGCCGCGTCCTCCTCGGCCTTGAAATAGCGCTTGATGACCCACGGCCCGCGGATCTGGAGCGCGCCGCTGGTCCTGCCGTCGCGCGGCAGCTCGGTTTCCATGTCGTCGAGGCTGACGGTGCGGATCTCGACCCCGAAGGTCGCGCGGCCCTGCATCTGGACCACATCGACCTGCTCCTCGAAGCTCTTGGCGCTCCAGTCCCAGGTCGGGGCGCCGACAGTCCCGATCGGGCTGGTCTCGGTCATGCCCCAGGCGTGGGCGACGCGGATACCGGCCTTCATCAGCCGCTCGATCATGAAGCGCGGCGCGGCCGAGCCGCCGATGATCGCCTGCTTGAGCCTGGGCAGCTCGCGCCCGGCGGCATCGGCGTGCTGGAACATCGCCAGCCAGACGGTGGGAACGCCGGCGGAATGCGTCACCCCTTCGCGGTCCATCAGATCATAGAGCACGGCTGGGTCGTTGACCGCCGAGTAGACGAATTTGACGCCAGTCATCGCGCCGGCCCAGGGCAGGCCCCAGCTCGCAGCGTGGAACATCGGGACCACCGGCAGCATCACGCTCTCAGCGTCGAAATCGAAGGCCATCGGCTGAATGCCGGCCCAGGCGTGGAGCATGGTCGAGCGATGCTCGTAGAGCACGCCCTTGGGATTGCCCGTGGTGCCGCTGGTGTAGCACAGCATGCAGGGGTCGCGCTCGTCGACTTGGGCCCAGGTGGTGTCGCCGTTCTCGGCGCCGATCCAGTCCTCGAAGCTCAGCACATCGCGGCCCGGCGCAGGATCGTAGCAGATGTAGTGCTCCACGCAGCTCCACGTGGCGCGCATCTTGTCGACGATCGGCTGGAACGCGGCGTCGTAGAGCAGCACGCGGTCCTCGGCGTGGTTGACGATATAGTCGAGCTGGTCCTCGAACAGCCGCGGGTTGACGGTGTGGAGTATCCCGCCGACGCCCACCGCGCCGTACCAGCTCACCAGATGGCGGCTGTGGTTCATGGCCAGCGTCGCGATCCGGTCGCCCTTCGCGATCCCCAGCCGCCGCAGCGCCTGCGTCATCCTGAGGGCGTCGCGGCGGATGCCCGCCCAGTCGGTGCGCGTCTCGCTGCCGTCGGCCCAGCGAGTCACATGCTCGCGGTGGCCATGCTCGCGCGCGGCGTGGTCGATCAGATGGCTGACGACCAGATCCCAGTCCTGCATGGCTCCGAGCACTGTTACCCTCTCAACTCCGACCAGGAGCAAGCTCGCAAGTCTGTGAATCTTTCCCGTAAAGGAAGAGAGGGTCGCCACCCGTCCTCTCCCCTTGCGGGAGAGGATAGCGAAGCTTGCTTGCGTAGCAAGCCAGCGCAGCCTGGAGAGGGGCCTAAGCCACCAGCCGGAGGTGCGAGCCCGCCCGCCGCGTGGTCAGCTCCACCTTGGCAAGGCCGGGCGCGCCTGCCAGGCGTTCGGCCAGTTCGCCGTCGAGGTGGAAGGCGCGGCCGAGGCGCAGGGTGGGATCATCGCCCAGCCCCGTGCGCAGCGTGGCGACGACTTCGCCCGTGCCGCCTTCATCGCCCAGCTCGATCCGCAACGCCTCCAGTCCCGCCTCGTCGAGCACCTCGAGCGTCAGCACCATCCGCGCTTCGCTGGTGACTCGGGCGAGCGGAGTTCCGCCGCGCACGGTGATCCGCGGCGGCTGGTCGGGGCTCGGGCTGTCGAGTTCGACCTGGAGCAGGATGCAGGTCCCCTCCTCGGCCCATTTCTCGAAGCTGGGGACGAGCGATTCCTCGAAGCAGGCGGCGCTGAATTGTCCCGACGAATCGGAGAAATCGGCGCGGACGAAAGGCTTGCCCTTGCGCGTGGTGCCCTTGTTCACCTTCTCGACCATTGCCGCCATCACCGCGCTGGCGCGCCCGCCGGACGGCGCGCCCCCCGCCATCAGCGAGGCATAGCTGCGCGCCCCGTTCGCCGACGCGACCGATCGCCATGCCTCGACCGGGTGGGCGGAGAAATAGAAGCCGAAGGTCTCGCGCTCCCTCGCCATCCGTTCGGCGCGAGTCCACGGCTCGACGTCCTTGAGACGCAAGGTTTCGGCAGGTTGGGCCTCGCCCGCGAACAAAGCGTGCTGGCCGCTTGCGCGCTCGCGCTCGGCCGCTTCAGCCACCGCGAGCAGCAGATCGGCATTGGCGTAAATCCGGGCCCGGTTCGGTTCGAACTCGTCGAGCGCCCCCGCCGCCGCCAGCCCTTCGAGCCCGCGCGAATTGAGCGCGCCCTTGGGCAGCCGCTCGAACAGGTCCTCCAGGCTCTGGTAGGGCCCGCGCGCCGCGCGGTCGCGCGCGATTGCCTCCATCGCCTTCTCGCCGACATTGCGGATGCCCGCGAGCGCATAGCGCACCGCATGGCCCTCGTCCGTCTGTTCGACCGTGAACTCGGCGCCGGAAGCGTTCATGCTCGGGGGCAGCAGCGTCACTCCGCCGCGCCGCGCGTCGTCGACGAACACCGCGAGCTTTTCCGACTGGTGCATGTCGAAGCACATCGAGGCGGCGTAGAACTCCTCGGGATAGTGCGCCTTGAGCCAGCCGGTCTGATAGGCGAGCAGCGCATACGCCGCGGCGTGGCTCTTGTTGAAGCCATACTCGGCGAATTTTGCGATCAGGTCGAAGAGCTCGTCCGCCTTCGCCTTGCCGATGCCGCTATGCTCGGCGCAGCCGGAGACGAAGCGACCGCGCTGGGCATCCATCTCGGATTTGACCTTCTTGCCCATGGCTCGGCGCAGCAGGTCCGCCTCGCCCAGGCTATAGCCGGCGAGGATCTGCGCCGCCTGCATCACCTGTTCCTGGTAAACGAAGATGCCGTAGGTTTCGGCCAGGATACCCGCGAGCCTGGGGTGCGGGTATTCGATCGGCAGCTCGCCCGCCTTGCGCTTTCCGAACAGGGGAATGTTGTCCATGGGGCCGGGGCGATAGAGCGAGACAAGCGCGATGATATCACCGAAGCTGGTCGGCTTCACCGCCGTCAGCGTGCGGCGCATGCCTTCGGATTCGAGCTGGAACACCCCCACGGTGTCGCCGCGCTTCATCAGCTCGTAGACCGCAGGATCGTCGAGCGGCAGAGCCGACAGGTCGATCGTCGCGCCGCGCCGTGCGAGCAGTTCGACCGCCTTTTGCAGGACCGACAGCGTCTTCAGGCCGAGGAAGTCGAACTTCACGAGGCCAGAGCTTTCGACATGCTTCATGTCGAACTGCGTCACCGGCATGTCGGAACGGGGATCGCGGTAAAGCGGGACGAGCTGGGCCAGCGGGCGGTCGCCGATCACCACGCCGGCGGCGTGGGTGCTCGAGTTGCGGGGGAAGCCTTCGAGCTGCATCGCCAGATCGACAAGGCGCCGAACGTCCGAATTGTCGTCGTATTCGCGGCGGAAATCGGCCGCCCCGTTGAGCGCGCGCTTCAATGTCCAGGGATCGGTCGGATGGTTGGGCACCATCTTGCAGAGGCGATCGACCTGGCCGTAGCTCATCTGCAGGATGCGGCCGCAGTCGCGCAGCACCGCGCGCGCCTTCAGCTTGCCGAAGGTGATGATCTGCGCGACGTGGTCGTGCCCGTATTTGTTCTGGACATAGCGGATCACTTCCCCGCGGCGGGTTTCGCAGAAGTCGATGTCGAAGTCCGGCATCGAGACGCGTTCGGGGTTGAGGAAGCGCTCGAACAGCAGCCCCAGCTTGAGCGGATCGAGATCGGTGATGGTGAGCGCCCAAGCGACCACCGAGCCCGCGCCCGAACCGCGCCCCGGGCCGACCGGAATGCCGTTGTCCTTGGCCCATTTGATGAAGTCGGCGACGATCAGGAAATATCCCGGGAAGCCCATCTGGTTGATGACCTGGACCTCGAAATCGAGGCGTTCGAAATAGACCTGGCGCGCGGCGGCCGACAGCTCGTCGTAGCGGTCCAACCGCGCCTCGAGCCCGCGCCGCGCGTCCTCGGCCAGCATCCGCGCCTCGCCTTCGAGATCGCCCGCCAGGCTCGGCAGGATCGGCGGGCGATTGGGCGGGGCGAAGGCGCAGCGCTGCGCCACCACCAGCGTGTTCTGCATCGCCTCGGGAAGATCGGCGAAAATCTCCTCCATCATCCGGGCGCTCTTGATCCAGGCCTCGGGGTTGGAGCGGGCGCGATCCTGGGCATCGACGTGCGTGCTGCCCGCAATGCACAGCATGGCGTCGTGCGCCCTATGCTGGTGGGGCTCGCCGAACTGCGCGGGATTGGTGGCAACCAGCGGCAGGTCGCGCGAATAGGCAAGGTCGATCAGCGCCGTCTCGGCCGCCTCCTCGATCGGGTCGCCGCGGCGCGCAATCTCGACATAGAGGCGCCCGGGAAACAGCGCCGCCAGCCGGTCGAGCATGGCTTCGCCGTGGCTCTGCTGACCCTCGGCGAGCAGCCGCGTCACCGCGCCCTCGCCGGCGCCGGTAAAGGCGATCAATCCGTCGGTTCGCCGCTCGAGATCGCTGAGCGCGATATGCGGCTCGAGCGCCAGCGGGCGGTCGAGATGCGCGCTCGAGACGAGATGGCACAGGTTCTGGTAGCCGGCCTCGTCCTGCGCGAACAGCGGCAGGTAATCGACCTGCCTGCCCTCCGACCCCTCGCCGGCGCAGCGCGCCACCCCCAGCAGCGTGCCGACAATCGGCTGTACGCCTTCGTCGATGCAGGCCTTGGCGAACATCACCGCGCCGTAAAGCCCGTTGCGGTCGCACAGCGCGATCGCGGGAAATCCGCGCTCCCTGGCCAGCCTGGCCATCGCCTTGGGCTCGATCGCGCCTTCGAGCAGCGAATAGGCGCTCATCACGCGAAGGGGTACGAAGGGGGCGAATGCCATCGCGGACAATATGCGGATTGCGCCGGGATTCGCCAGCGCGGCGAGCAGCGATCTGTGCAAACCCACCGCGCCCCCGCGCAGGCGGGGACTCAGTGACCCGCTACAGCAGCTTCTCGATGTCCTTGGCGATGGACTCGGGCGCGTCGGCGGGGCCGTAGCGCTTCACCACATGGCCCTGCCGGTCGATCAGGAACTTGGTGAAGTTCCACTTGATCGCCTTCGAACCGAGCAGCCCGGGCGCTTCCTTCTTGAGCCAGTCGAACAGCGGGCTGGCGTTGTCGCCGTTGACATCCACCTTCTGCATCAGCGGGAAGGTGACGCCGAAGTTGACCTTGCAGAATTCGGCGATCTCGTCGGCATCGCCGGGCTCCTGCCCGCCGAACTGGTTGCAGGGAAAGCCGAGCACCTTGAAACCGCGCTCGCGATAGGTTTCGTGCAGCTTCTCGAGCCCGTCGTATTGCGGAGTGAATCCGCATTTGCTCGCCGTGTTGACCACCAGCAGCACGTTGCCCAGCTCGTCCCCGAGATCGAGCGGCGCGCCGCGATTGGTGGTGACGGTGAAATCGGCGATCGTGGTCATGCGCTGTCCCCTGGAAGCTCGAGCAGGCCGTCGTGCAACCGTACCACGCGATCCATCTTCGCCGCCAGCCGCTCGTTGTGGGTGGCGACCAGCGCAGCGCTGCCCGTCCCGCGCACCAGCTGGAGGAACTGCTCGAGCACCTTGTCGGCGGTCTTTTCGTCGAGATTGCCCGTGGGCTCGTCAGCGAGCACCAGCTTGGGCCGGTTGGCGAGCGCGCGGGCGACGGCGACGCGCTGCTGCTCGCCGCCCGAAAGCTGGCTCGGCCGGTGGTCCATCCGCTCGCCGAGCCCGAGCGCGACGAGCAACTCCTCGGCCCGGGCTTCGGCGTGTGCGCGCGGCATGCCGGCCACGAGCTGGGGGAGCAGCACGTTCTCGCGGGCGTTGAAATCGGGAAGCAGATGGTGAAACTGATACACGAAACCGAGGTGGTCGCGGCGCAGCAGGGTGCGGGCCCGACTGTCGGACTGGTCGGCGCGCTGCCCCGCGATGGTGATCTCGCCGCCGAATCCGCCCTCGAGCAGGCCGACTGCCTGGAGCATGGTCGATTTGCCCGAGCCCGAGGGCCCGAGCAGCGCCACGATCTCGCCCGGCATGACCGCCAGATCCACTCCGCGCAGCACATCGATGCGGGTCCCGCCCTGCACGAAGCTGCGAGTGACCTTGCTCAGGCTGACCACGGGCGCCACATCCCCGGCCGCAGCAGGGCTACTCATAGCGCAGCACCTCGACCGGATCGGTGCTCGCCGCCTTCCACGCGGGGTAGAGCGTGGCGAGGAAGCTCAGCACCAGCGCCAGCAGCACGATCAGCCCGATCTCCAACGGGTCCGCCTTGGCCGGCACCGCGGAGAGGAAGCGGACCTTGGGATCCCACAGCTCCTGCCCGGTCAGCGTCCCGATCCCGGCGACGATGCCTTCGCGGAAGAACAGCACCACCGAGCCAAGCACCAGCCCAGCCATGGTGCCGATCGCACCCACCGTGAAGCCGGTGGTGACGAAGATCTTGATCAGGCTCTGCCGCGTGGCGCCCATGGTGCGCAGAATCGCGATGTCGCGCGTCTTGGCGCGCACCAGCATGACCAGGCTGGAGAGGATATTGAACGCCGCCACCAGCACCATGAAGCTCAAGGCAAACGCCATCGCCACGCGCTCGACCTGCAACGCCTCGAACAGCGAGGCGTTGATCCGCCGCCAGTCGCTGAGCAGCGCGCGTCCAGCGAGCTTCTGCTGCACGGGCGCCAGGATCTCGCCGACCCGGTCGGGGTCGGTCACCTTGACCTCGATCATGCCGATCTGATCGCCCAGCAGCAGCAGCGTCTGCGCGTCGGGAATCGGCATGACCACGAATTTCTCGTCGTAGTCGTAAATGCCGACCTCGAAGACCGCGGCAACCTCGTAGCCGACCTGGCGCGGCACCGTGCCGAACGGCGTGCTGCGGCCCTGCGGGTTGATGACCGTGATGACGTCGCCGACCCGAGCGCCCAGGTTCTGCGCCAGCCGGGCACCGATCATGATCTTGCCGGCATTGGGCTCCAGCGCGGAAAGATTGCCGGCAACGAGCTTGTCCGCGAACTTGCGGATATCGGCCTGGGTGTTGCCCCGCACCAGCACCCCCTCGACCCGGCCGTTGAAGGTAACCAGCAGCGGCTGCTCGATCAGCGGCGAGGCGTTCGTCACCTCGGGCGTCGCGCGCAGGTCGGCGAGCACTTCCTGCCAATTGTCGAGCCGGCCGCCGTAGGCCTGGACGATGGCATGCCCGTTCAGGCCCACGATCTTGTCCATCAGCTCGGCGCGAAAGCCGTTCATCACGCTCATGACGATCACCAGCATCGCGACCGACAGCATGACGACACCGATCGAGATGCCCGCGACGAGCGCGATGAAGGCTTCGTTCCTGCCGGGCAGCAGGTACCGCTTGGCGATGGTCCATTCGAAGGGAGAGAGGATCAAGGGTGCTCGAATTCGCTGACTGGATTGCGCCCGGCCTTACGGGCGCAAAGGTGAACGCGCAATGGCCCCGGGCCGCCATCGCCCTGCCGCACCAGCCTTGTAATCGCCCTGCAACATCGCCATTGGCATGCGCCCAGGCAGCGGCACCGGGCGACCCATGAATTTCACCAATCCCCTCTGCGACGCGGATGGCGACAAGCTGCGCGAGGAGTGCGGCATTTTCGGCGCGATCAACGCCGCAGATGCCGCCGCCGCGACCGCGCTCGGCCTGCATGCGCTTCAGCACCGCGGGCAGGAGGCGGCCGGGATCAGCAGCTTCGACGGGCACGAGTTCTACGCGCGCCGCGGGCTCGGCCATGTTGCCGACAATTTCTCCGCCGCCGACGCCATCGCCGAGCTGCCCGGCCGGATGGCGGCGGGCCATGTGCGCTATTCGACCACGGGCGGCGCGGGTCTGCGCAATGTCCAGCCACTCTACGCCGAACTCGCGTCCGGCGGCTTTGCGGTGGCGCACAACGGAAACATCTCGAACGCACGCACGCTGCGCGACGATCTGGTCCAGCGCGGGGCGATCTTCCAGTCGACCAGCGACACCGAGGTCATCATCCACCTGGTGGCTACCAGCCGCTATCCCACGATCACCGACCGGCTGATCGATGCGCTGCGGCTTCTCGAAGGGGCCTATTCGCTGATCGTGATGACGCGCGAGGGCATGATCGCCTGCCGCGATCCGCTCGGCATCCGCCCGCTGGTGATGGGCAGGATCGGCGATGCCACGGTATTCGCCAGCGAAACCGTCGCGCTCGATATCGTGGGCGCGGACTTCGTGCGCGAGGTCGAGCCGGGCGAGCTGGTGCGGATCGATTTCGACAACACTCTCACCTCGCTCCGCCCCTTCGGCAGCCGTTCGCCGCGTCCGTGCATCTTCGAGCACGTCTATTTCAGCCGGCCCGACAGCGTCTTCGCCGGCCGCAGCGTCTATGAGGCGCGCAAGGCGATCGGCGGCGAGCTGGCGCGCGAAGCCCCGGTCGAGGCCGATCTCGTCGTGCCCGTGCCCGACAGCGGTGTCCCCGCCGCGATCGGCTTCGCCGCCGCCTCGGGCATTCCGTTCGAACTCGGCATCATCCGCTCGCACTATGTCGGGCGGACCTTCATCCAGCCGAGCGACGGCGCGCGCCACGCGGGCGTGAAGCGCAAGCACAACGCCAACCGCGGGCTGGTCCAGGGCAAGCGGATCGTCCTTATCGACGATTCGATCGTGCGTGGCACCACTTCGATGCAGATCGTCGAGATGATGCGCGACGCGGGCGCGACCCAGGTTCACTTCCGCGTCGCCAGCCCGCCGACAGCGCACTCGTGCTTCTACGGCGTCGACACGCCCGAGCGCTCCCAGCTGCTCGCCGCGCGGATGGAGCTGGAGCCGATGCGCGCGTTCATCAAGGCCGACAGCCTCGCCTTCGTCTCGATCGACGGGCTGTATCGCGCGGTCAGCGGCGTGGGCCGCGACCATGTTCGGCCGCAGTTCTGCGACGCCTGCTTCAGCGGCGATTATCCAACCTCGCTGACCGATCTGGCGCAGCGCGAAGGCAAGCTCGCGCAGCTCTCCTTCCCGGTCGACAAGGTCGCCTGAAGCGATGAGCGAGGGGACGCCGGCGTCGGGCGCGCTGACGGGCAGGACCGCGCTCGTCACGGGCGCGAGCAGAGGTATCGGCGCGGCGACGGCGCAAGCGCTCGCCGCGGCCGGCGCGCATGTCGTTCTCACCGGCCGCGATGCAAGGGCGCTCGAGGCGGTGGAGGATGCGATTGACGCCAGCGGCGGCACCGCCACGATCGCCCCGGTCGATCTGGCCGAGAGCGACGGCATCGCGCGACTCGCCACCGCGCTCGCCGGGCGGTGGGATACGCTCGACATCCTGGTGATCGCGGCGGCCTATCTCCCTCAGCTCGGCCCCGTGTCGCAGATCGACGGCAAGCAGTTCGGCCAGGCGATCACGATCAACCTGCTCGCCACGCAGGTGCTGCTCGCGAGCTTCGACCCGCTGCTCAAGCGCGCGCCCGCGGGCCGCGTGATCGGCCTCACCAGCAGCGTCGGCGCGGCCCCGCGCGCCTATTGGGGCGCTTATGGCGCGACCAAGGCCGCGTTCGACACGCTGCTTGACAGCTACGCGCAGGAGGTCGGCTCGATCTCGAACGTTCGCGTCGCGATCCTCGATCCGGGGGCCACCCGCACCCAGATGCGCGCCAGGGCCTATCCCGGCGAGGATCCCGCGAGCGTCAAGGACCCGCGCGTCGTCGCCGAGCGCATCGCGGCGCTGCTCGCCGAAGATTTCGAGAACCGCCACCGCGAGCGGATCACGGGTTGAGGTCCGGACCGACAAGGTCATTAACCATATTCGCTGTCCCTTCGCTAACCCCGCCGCGCCATGATCGCTTTTGCGCGGGCGTGCGGGGGCGCCGGCCGCGTGGGAATCGTTACGGAAAGAGCCGAACCATGTCTTACGCTACCAACAGCGACCGCTATACCCTCGCCGCGCAGGAGGACCGCTGTAGCCCCCGCACCAAGCTGACCATTCCCGGCCAGCTCCGGGCTTCGGGCGGGCGCGCGTTCCAGACCGTGGTTCACGACCTGTCGATCTCGGGCTTCTCCGCCGCCGCCATCAACCGGATGCACGACGGCCAGGTCTGCTGGCTCACGCTTCCAGGCCTCGAATCGCTTCAGGCGCAAGTGGTGTGGTGGGAGAACTGCCAGGTCGGCTGCGCGTTCACCGAGCTGTTGAGCCCGATCGTCCATGACAACATTCTCGCGCGCTATTCGGGCGAGGGCGCCTATCGCTCCGCTTACTGAGCCATCAGGGCTTCACCGCCGCGATCACATCGGCGAGCATCGTGCGGCGCGCTTCCGTCAGCGCCTTGCCCGTCGCGGCCGGATAGTTGGAGACCACCGCGATAACCAGCTTCTGGTCCGGCACGATCGTTATCGCCTGCCCGAAGATGCCTACCGCGCCGAAGCCCTGCGGATAGGTCCACCACTGGTAGCCGTAGCCATAGCCGCCGCCGAAATCGCTGACCGGCCGGCCCGCTTTCTCGAACCACCCGGCGGGCACCGATGGCTGCGCGCCTTCCATCACCCACTGGCCCATACGGGCATAATCCGACAGGCGCAGGCTCAGGCAGCAGCCGCCGATGTTGCCGCCGGTCAGGTCCTGCATCCAGAACAGCTTGCCGGCGAAGCCCGCCGGCCGCGCGATCTTCTCGCCCGCATAATCGCCCAGCGAACGCCCCGTCGCGCGCTCCACGATCAGGCCGAGGAGGTTGGTCTCCAGCGTCTTGTAGACCCATTTCTGCCCGGCCGGCACCTCGCGTTTCAGCGTGCGCGCATAGGTCACGACCTGCGATTCGCCCTTGACCGGCGCGATGGTCAGCATCCTGGCCACGTCGCTGGTCGGATCGGTGTAGTCCTCGTTCCAGGCCACGCCGGAGGTCATTGCCGCGACCTGCCCCACGGTGACGCCCTCATAGGCGGTCCCGGCCAGTTCCGGCACGATCGCCGTGACCGGAGTGTCGATGCTCGCGATCGTGCCGTCGCGGATCGCCGCGCCCAGCAATGTGGAGGTGAAGCTCTTGGCCACCGAAAAGCTGGTCCAGCGATCGGTGGGCCTGAAGCCCAGCGCATAATCCTCGAACACGATCCGGCCGTCATGCAGCACCATGACGCCCGCCGCCTGCGTCTGCGCCATGAAGGTCCGCAGCGCGCCTGCGGTGGCTGCATCGAGCGCCTTGCCCTGCGCCAGCGGCCGCACCGGCCCGGTCTGGCCGATCTCCAGCCCGGGAAAATAGTCCTCCATCGCACGGAACGCCGCGGAGCGGCGCTCGGTTGACCAGAACAGCAGCGAATCCTTCGGATCGAGGCTGGCGGGTGTGCTCGGCGCGGTCTGCACCACGATCGGCGCCTTGACCGCGGTCTGCACCGGCGCGGTCGCGCAACCGGCGAGCGCAAGCGCCGCGCTGAAGGTCAGCAATCCCCGCATCATCCCTCCCCCCTGACCAGCGTCACCTGGTGGACATCGATGCCGCCGCCGCGGAACCCGCCTTCGCAGTACATCAGGTAGTAGCGCCACAGATCGATGAAATCGCCGTCGAAACCGGGCGGCAGGCGATCCTCGGCCACAGCCTCGTCGAAGCGCTCGCGCCAGGCCTTGAGAGTCTCGGCGTAATCGCTCCCGAAATCGCGCTGGTCGGTCCAGCGCAGCCCGCGCTCCTCGGCCAGACGGCGGAACTCGCTGGTCCGGATCAGCAGGCCGCCGGGAAAGACATAGGCCTGGATGAAATCGGCGCTGGCGGCGTAGGCCTCGAACAGCGCGTCGCGCATCGAGATGTACTGGAGCGCCGCGCGCCCGCCGGTCGCGAGATTGCGCGCGAGGCAGTCCATGAACACCGGCCAGTTGCCGCGCCCCAGCGCTTCGACCATCTCGACGCTGACGATCCCCTCGTACCGACCGGCGGTGTCACGATAGTCCTGCTTGAGGAAGCGCGGGCCGGGATGTTGCGCGCGCGCCCAGGCAAGCTGCGCATCCGAAAGGCTGATCGCATCGACCTCGGCCCCGCTTGCGGCGAGATGCCCCGCCAGCGCGCCCCAGCCACAGCCGATCYCGAGCACGCGCGCCGCTCCGCCCAGGCGGTCCGTCAGCGCCGCCCACTTGCGCCGCTGCGCCGCCTCGAGCCCGTCGGCCGCCACCGCCACGGCGCAGGAATAGCTCATCGTCGGGTCGAGCCAGGCGGCGTAGAAATCATTGCCGAGATCGTAATGCGCGGCAATGTTCTTGCGCGCGCCCGCGGGTGTGTTGCGGTTGACGAGATGGGCGAGGCGGAGAGCGGCGCGGAAGGGCCCCTTGGCGCGCGCCGTATCGCCGAGCCGCTCGGCATGCTGCATGAACAGCGCGAACAGCGGCACCGGATCGGGGCTCCACCATTCGCCCGCCGCCCAGGCCTGATACCAACCGACCGAGCCGTTGCTGGCGAGCCGGAGGAGCGCGTTCCAGCTCCGCAGCTCCACCGTGCATTCGAACCCGGGAGCGCGGCCGCCCAGACGGCGCGGTGTCCCATCGGGCAGTGTGCCGTGGATCGTGCCGCTGACGAGCGCGCGGTCGATCCGGTCGAGCAGCCTGGCGAAGCGCGGCGCGACGATCCGCGCCAGGAGCCCCGGCGCGCGGGCAAAGCGTCGCCCGCCCTCGATCAGTTCGCGCCCCCGTATCGTGGTCACCGCATCCATTGCGCAGCTATGGCGACGGCGCGGCCGGCGGACAAGGTGGCGAGGCGCGCGAATTCCCACTAGAGCGAGCACTGGAGCCAGATGGCTCTCACGGACGGGGGGAGAGAGTGATGGCACATCCGGCAGTGCGCGGGCTGGTGGCAGTGATTGCCGGGCTGGCGGCGGCGATGCTGGTGACTGCGGGCGTGGAGGCGGCCGGCCACGCGCTGTTCCCGCCGCCGCCCGGGCTGGACCTGAACCGGCCCGAGGATCAGGGGAGGATCATGGCGGCGATCCCCCTCGCGGCGAAGATCGCGGTGGTGTCGGCCTGGTTCCTCGGTTCGCTCGCGGGCGCCTGCGCCGCGATCGCGATCGCCCGCCGGGTGCTTCCTGCCTGGATCGTGGCAGTGGTTATCGCCGGCCTCGGGTTGTGGACCACCCGGATGTTCCCGCATCCCGACTGGATGCTGGCGAGCGCGGTGGTTTTGCCGCTGGTCGCGGTGCTGGTGGCCAAGCGATTGACGATCCGGCGGCTGGCGGCATCGCGCTGAGGCGCACGGGTTTTCCGATCAGGCACGCGCCAGCCGAAACGCCGCCAGGGCGCGCTCGCGACCCTCGCGGTGGCCGATGATCGGCGGCGGATAGCTGCCGCGCAGCTCCTCGGGCGGATCGTGGATGTCTTCGTCCGAAAGCGCTGACAGCTCCGGCACATATTCGCGGATGTAGCCGGCTGCACCGAACTTCGCGCTCTGCGTCAGCGGCGCCATGATCCGCACGAACATGGCGCTGTCCACGCCCGTGCCGGTAATCCACTGCCAGTTGACGCCGTTGTTGGCGTAATCGGCATCGACCAGGCAGTCCCAGAACCAGCGCTCGCCGCGCCGCCAGTCGATCAGCAGATGCTTCACCAGGAAGCTGGCCGCGATCATCCTTACGCGGTTGTGCATCCAGCCCGTCCGCCACAGCTGCCGCATCCCGGCATCGACGATGGGGTAGCCGGTGAGCCCCCTGGTCCAAGCGGCAAAATCGGCGTCCGCTCCCCCACCCGTGCGCCACAGGCCGGAATATCCGTCGCGGAAACTTCTGGTGCCGTAATCCGGGAATTGCGCGACGATCTGCTGCGCATAATCGCGCCAGATCAGCTCCTTGGCGTAGGTCTGCCACCCTGCCCCTGCCCCTGTCCCGCCTGCCAGGCGATGCCAGACCTGCACCGGCGAAATCTCGCCCCAGTGGAGATGCGGCGAGAGGCGGCTCGAGCCGTCCTGCGAGGGCAGGTTGCGGCTCTCGGCGTAGTGCGCGACGGCGTTCGCCCATTCCTCGAGCCGCTCCTGCCCGGCGCTCTCGCCCACCGCCCAGAACGCGCGCAGCCCGCCCGCCCAATCGGGCTTGGCCGGCAATAGGTTCCAATCGGCCAGATCGTCCGATTTCGGCCATGGCGCCGGCGCGGCGACATGCTCGGGCGCGGGCAGCGCGTCGCGCGGCGGCATCCGCTCCAGCACCGCCTTCGCGAACGGCGTGTAGATCTTGTAACCCCCGCCCGATCCAGTGGCGACGCTGCCCGGCTCGGCGAGGTAGTTGCCGTCATGGAGGCGCAGCTCGCAGCCCGCCGGCAGGGCCTTCTTCAGCGCGCCCTGCGCCTCGCGCCACCACGGCTCGTAATGCCGGATGGCGTGGACGGCGCAGGCACCGGTCTCGCGGGCGATCTGCGCCAGCTCGGCACAAGCATCGCCTCGCCGCAGCACGATGCGCGAGCCCAGCTTGCCCAGCCCGGCGTCGAGGCTCTCAAGCGAATGATGCAGCCACCACCGGCTCGCCCCGCCGTATGCACGGTCACCCGCTAACGCCTTGTCGAGCACGAACACCGGCACCACCGGCCCCGCCTGCGCAGCGGCATGAAGCGCGGGCTGATCGGCCAGCCGCAAGTCGCGGCGGAACCAGACGATGCGCGGCACGCTCATCGCAGCGGCTCGCAGCGCACATCGGGCAGCGCGACGGTGAACCGGTCCCGCGCCCGCGGGTCGTAGTAGCGCGCGTCGCGGATCAGCACCGAGCCATCGGGCGCACGCTCGGCAAACGGTGCGCGCGACCAGAACAGGAAGGCGTCGAGTTGGGCATTGTGTCTTCGGCCGATTGCAGCGGAGCGGAGGTTGCAATCGCCCAACCGGTTACCCTCGACATAGACGCCGCCAGCCCCGTCCAGGCCGATGCTTTCGCGCTGCCAAAACGCCAGCGGCAGAGGCGACGAAATGGTGGCCGGGAACGAGGTATTCCGCTCGGAATCGACGTGCGAAAGGACCCAGTTGACCAGGACGTAAACAGCCGCCGCACCGAGCGCGATCCGCGCCGGGCCCATCCCCTTCCCGCCACGCCTCTCCCGCCGTAGCGAGAACCAGGTCCCGATCCCCAGCACCGCCCACAGCCAGACATCGACGATGAACAGCACGTCGCCGTAGAACCAGCGGCTGCTGAAAGGCTCCATGAGCCGGATCCCATAGACGTTGAGCCAGTCGAGCGCCGGGTGCGTCAGGCAGGCGAGGAAGGCGAGGCCGTAGAGCCAGCCGAAATGCACCGGCGGCCGCCTCTCGGGCCGCGTGCCGCGCCGCGTCTGCCAGCGGTCCCACCCCCACAGCCCGCCCGCCAGCAGCAGCGGCAGCAGCACCCAGGCAATCGGTCCGTGCGTGATGCCCCGGCGGAAGGCGAGGGGCTCCACTCCGTCGAGCCACAGGAAGCACGCTGCATCGGCGTCGGGCAGGTTTGCGCCCACCACCAGCGCGGGCATCGCGAGGCCGGTCTTTCGCTTGAGCCCCGCCTGCCCCATCAGCGCCCCGAGCAGGCTGTGCGTGAGATTGTCCATCGCCCCCGCCTACCCGGCGGCGGGAACGGCAGCAACCGGCGGCGGTTTCCCGGTGATGCAGCCACCCCCATCCGATCTCGTTCAGCCCGCCGAGCCACCGCTTCCGGCAGAAACCGTTCGTCTGCCCGAGCGGGGCTTCGCCATCGACCGGCGCAAGGCGCTGCTGGTGGCGCTGGTTTGCTGGCTGGGCTGGGGCGCGATGGTCTGGGCAGTGCTGAACCAGCAAACGGCCGGGCTCGACACCCGCGGATTGATGTGGTTCCGCACCGGTCCGGACTTCGCCGCCCGCAGCGCCGGCTTCGTGACCGAGGCGGTGCGCGACATCACGGCGCTCGGCGGGGTCTTCCTCAGCACGCTCGCGACCATCGCCGCGGTGGTCGCGCTGCTGTTCCTGAAGCTTCGGCGCGAAGCGGTGCTGTTCGCCGCGACCGTCTTCCTCGGCTGGATGCTCAACAACACGATGAAGGCGCTTGTCGGGCGCGAGCGGCCCACGCTGGTGCCATATCTGACCGAAGCGGGCGGGATGAGCTTTCCCAGCGGCCACAGCTTTGCCAGCGCGATGATCTACATCGGCATGGCGCTGGCCTTCGCTTCGCTCAGCCGGCGGCATTCGGTGCGCTATGTGCTTATCGGCACGGCGATGGTGATCTCGGCCTTGATTTCCTGGAGCCGGGTTCTGCTCGGCGTCCATTTCCCCAGCGACGTCGTCGCCGGATGGCTGGGCGGCGCGGCCTGGGCCTTCACTGCCGCCGCGTTGCTCTACAAGCCCGCGCGCGCCGCCGCCGACAGCACGACCGCGCGCAAGCTCGGCCCGGCCAGGCATCCGGCGCAGCCGATGCAATAGCGATTTGAGAACCACCGGGCGCATGGCTATGGCGGCCCGATGCGCTCCCCTCGACCGACCGCAGCATGAAGCGCTGCGCCAACTGGCCAATCACCCGCGTGCTCAACAAGGAAGACATCTGGCTGATCGAGCGCGTGCAGCGCGCCGTGGCCTCGCCAGGCTGCGAGGTCGGGCCGACCGGGCGGAGCGAGATCTGCCTGCGCAGTTTCGCGCGCAAGGGCCGCGCGCTCGTTCGCGAAGCGCGGCTGCATGGGGCTCCGGCGGCGGGTTCGAGCCAATGATCCTCCCCGGCGCGGATTTGTGAGATACGACGCGCTGATCGTCGGCGGGGGGCACAACGGCCTCGTCTGCGCCTTCTACCTCGCGCGCGCGGGGCTGAAGGTGCGCGTGCTCGAGCGGCGCGGGGTGGTCGGAGGCGCCGCGGTGACCGAGGAGTTCCATCCCGGCTTCCGCAATTCCACCGCCAGCTACACCGTCAGCCTGCTGCGGCCCAGGATCATCGCCGACATGGGCCTGCACCAGCGCGGCCTTCGCATCCTGGAGCGCGAGCTCAGCAATTTCTTCCCCTTCGAGAGCGACTATCTCAAGCTCGGCGGCGGGATGGCGCGCACGCAGGCGGAGTTCGCGCGCTTCAGCGCCGCCGATGCCGCCGCCTATCCCGCCTACGACGCGGCGCTCGACAAGGTGGCGCGGGTGCTGCGCGACCTGACCTTGCGGACCCCGCCCAACGCCGGCGGGGGCCTCGCCGCGCTGGCCGCGGGGGCGCGGCAGGGCTGGCCCATCGCCAGGCTCCCCATCGAGACCCAGCGCGACCTGCTCGACATCTTCGTCAAGTCGGCGCGCGATTTCCTGGGCGGCTGGTTCGAGGACGACCGCATCAAGAGCGTCTTCGCCTTCGATTCGGTGGTGGGCAATTACGCCGGGGTCTCGACCCCGGGCAGCGCCTATGTGCTGCTCCACCACGTCTTCGGCGAGGTCAACGGCAAGCCGGGTGCCTGGGGGCACGCGGTCGGCGGCATGGGCGCCATCACTCAGGCTATGGCGCGCGCCTGCCGCGATGCGGGGGTGGAGATCAGCCTCGAGGCGCCCGTTGCCCAGGTGCTCGTCGAGGGAGGCCCGGAAAATCTCAGGGCCGCGGGCGTGCGGCTCGAAAGCGGCGAGGAGATCGCGGCCACGGTGGTCGCCGCCAATGTCGGCCCGGCGCTGCTTTACCGGCGCCTGGTCGATCCTTCGGACCTCCCCGCCGACTTCCGCTGGCGGATAGCCAAGTACAAGACCGGCAGCGGCACCTTCCGGATGAATGTCGCGCTGTCGGAACTGCCGAGCTTCACCGTGCTGCCGGGCACGGCCGAGGCCGAGCACCATCGCGCCGGAATCGTGATCGCGCCGGGCATGGACTACATGGACGCCGCCTTCGCCGATGCGAAGAAGTTCGGCTGGTCGCGGCGGCCGATCGTCGAGATGCTGATCCCCAGCACGGTCGATGACAGCCTCGCCCCGGCCGGCCAGCATGTCGCCAGCCTGTTCTGCCAGCAGTTCGATCCCGAGGCCGACTGGGATGCGCACCGCGAGCAGGCGGCGGACCTGATCATTGACACCGTCGAGGCTCACGCGCCGGGGTTCAAGGCCAGCGTGATCGCGCGGCAGATCCACTCGCCGCTCGACCTCGAGCGCAAGTTCGGCCTCGTCGGCGGAGACATCTTTCACGGCCACATGAGCCTCGACCAGCTGTGGTCGGCGCGGCCCGTGCTGGGGCACGGCGATTACCGCTCGCCCATCAAGGGGCTCTACATGTGCGGCGCGGGCACACACCCGGGCGGCGGAGTGACCGGCGCCCCGGGGCACAACGCGGCGGCCGAAATCCTCAAGGATCGCCCGCTCAGAAAGCGGCTGGGACTGTAGCCGGGCGGCGATGGAACGGCTCAGCTTTCGGCTGGCAAGGCCAGCGCAAACGCCCGTCTTGCGCTTGCCCCGCGCGCGGGCGATGGTGCACAGCGATGCCCCCGGACGCTCCCATCGCCATCGTTGCCGCGCTCGAAACCGCCTTGCGGGAAGCGATCGCCGCCGCCGCCCGGCGCTGCGCGGTCGATGGCCGGATCGACCCGGTCCGCGCCGATGCGATCCAGGCCGGGCTCTACGCAGCGGCCCTGGCGCATGCCGATCTGCGCGCCGCGCGGGTGCTTTCCGAGGGTTGGGCCGCGCTGTCCGCGCTCGACCGGGGGCTCGCGCTGCTGTTCGTCGCCGAAGCGGCGACCAGAGCGCTGGGCCGGCTCGAAGCCATCCACACCGACCTCGGCCTCCCGCTCGAGCCCCTGTTCGCGCTGCGTGCCGGGCCGGCGATGGGGCCGCTGCGCGACGGTTCTTCGGCGAGCGCCGCCGACGCTCTGGGCGCGCGCGTCGCCGCGGGCGAAGCGCACGGCGCTGTCGAGCTCGGCGCGGACACCGCGATGGCCGCCGATACGTTCCGCCGGTTCGCCGAGGCGACCGTCGCCCCGCTCGCCGCGCGCATCCACCGCGAAAACCTCACCGTGCCCGAAAGCGTGCTCGGGCCGCTGCGTGCAATGGGCGTGTTCGGCCTCTCGATCCCCGAACGCTATGGCGGCAGCGCGAGCGAGGACGGCGGCGGCACCGCGCTGATGCTGGCGGTTACCGAAGCCCTCAGCGCCGCCTCGCTCGCAGCCGCCGGGAGCCTCATCACCCGGCCCGAAATCCTCGCCCGGGCGCTACTCGCGGGGGGAACCGAGGCGCAGAAGGCGCGCTGGCTCCCGGGCATCGCGGCGGGCGATCCGCTCTGCGCCATCGCGATCACCGAGCCCGATCACGGCTCGGACGTCGCCGCGCTCACCTTCAGGGCGACACCGACTGACGGGGGCTGGCTGCTCGACGGGGCCAAGACCTGGTGCACCTTCGCCGGCATGGCGGGGCTGCTGATGGTGGTTGCGCGGACCGATCCCGACCGCGCCAAGGGCCATCGGGGCCTCAGCGTGGTCCTGGTCGAGAAGCCGAGCTTCGCGGGGCACGCCTTTCGCTTCGAGCAAGCTGGCGGCGGGCTGCTGACGGGCCGCGCGATCCCCACCGTCGGCTATCGCGGGATGCACAGCTTCGATCTGGCGTTCGATCGGTTCTTCGTGCCGGGCGCGAACCTTATCGGCGAGGAGCGGGGCGTTGGCCGAGGCTTCTACCTGACCATGGCGGGGATGACCGGGGGCCGCATCCAGACCGCCGGCCGGGCGCTGGGGGTGATGCGCGCCGCGCTCGACGCGGCGGCCGCCCATGCCACCGCGCGGCGCGTGTTCGGGGCGCCACTCGCCAGCTATCAGCTCACCCGCGTCAAGCTGGCGCGCATGGCGGCGCGGCTGGCCGCCAGCCGGCACCTCGCGCATGCCGTCGCGCGGCGGCTCGACGCGGGCGGCGAGTCCGTCGCAGCCCGGGCCGACGCGAGCCTTGCCAAGCTGCTCGCCTGCCGCGCCGCCGAATGGGTCACGCGCGAAGCACTGCAGATCCACGGCGGCATGGGCTATGCCGAGGAAAGCGCGGTCAGCCGATACTGGGTCGATGCCCGCGTACTCTCGATCTTCGAGGGCGCGGAAGAGACGCTGGCCCTGAAGGTGATCGCGCGCCAGCTTCTCGAGGAAGCGCTCGAACCCACGCCCCCGCAAACCGTTACGGCAGTAAAATCACGATGAGAAAGAGCGATGCCGACGAATCGGCATTGGGAAGATATAACCCTTACGGTTCTCCGTGTCAAGCTAAATCGTCATCTCGTGTTTTCTCGATACACACCTACAAGGTTCGTTTCTGGCTTCGCGCAAACCTCATTTGCAATGGGCGCCCCTCCCTTCCCACGCCTCGAGCCTCAACCGACATCAGTCGTGGGGGCTCACCAGCATCCGGAAGCCAGGGTAGCTCGGCTGGTCGACCGACAGCTTCCCCATCGCCGCGCCGATCAGGATTTCGACCTCGCCCGCGCCCGTCGCTGCTGGCGCACCCGCCGCCAGCTCGCGTTGCGCGATTCCGAGCGCGTTCGCGGCGACCTTCTGCGCGAACCCCGGAGCGAGCCCCGTCTCGAGCCCCGCGCGCACCGCGGCAAGGATCAGCGCGGCCGGGGGATCGTCGAACCGGTCTGGCGAAGCCAGCGGCGCGCGGTCCCACGCCGCGTGGTCGGGCGCGAGCATCCGCATCAGGTCGAATTCGGTCTCGGACGCGCGGCGCGCGATCACCGCGCCCTCGACCGATCGGGCGCCGTCCATGAAGGCCCTGCCCACGCCCGCGCACATCACGCCCCAGTTGAGCGTCTGAAACACCTCCCAGGCGAACAGCTCGCGCGGATCGACCCGCGCCCCGCCCGCCGCGGCGTAACCGGCCAGCAGATCCTCGCGCGTGCCGAAGCCGCCCACCGCCAGCTCCGGGTGCTGGAAGCGCCAGCTCGGCACGCACAGCCAGGCCAGATCGGCGGCCGGCGGGCCGACATGCGCGAGCTCCCAGTCAAGCACCGCGCGCAGGCCCTCGGGCCCGACAGCGAGGTTGCCGTTGCGGAAATCGCCGTGGAGGAGGGCGCGGCCTCGTTCGGGCGGCAGATGGTCCGCCAGCCAGCGCAGCGCGTAATCGAACACCGGGCGATGCTGTCCGGTCTCGCGGTGCCGCGCCTCGAGCGCGGCCAATGCCTCTCGCGCCCCCTGTGCGCGCAGCCCCAGCGCCTCGAACCCGCGCGCCCCGTGGAGCCGGGCGAGTACCTCGCCGCAGCGCCGCGCCAGCCCGGCGCGGGCCGCGGCAAGCTCGGGCAGCTTCAGCACGCGCCCGCCCACGGTTTCGCCCTCGACCCGCGCCATCGCATAGCCGTCGCCGGCCGGCGATCCCGCGGGCAGCTCGAACGCGATCTCGGGGACGGGCACCCCCGCTTCGCCGGCGAAGCGGACGATCGCCGCCTCGCGCGCCACGCTGCCCAGGCCCTGAGCCGAAAGGCCGCGGCCGGGCGGCTGGCGGCGCAGCACCAGCGGCAGCGCCTCGCCGCTCGTGAGCGCGAGAGCGAAGCCCCACATCTCCTTGCTCGCCCCACCCGCCAGCCGCTCGAGCCGACCCGCCGCCACCGCGGGCAACCCCGCCGCGCGCGCCGCCGCGACCAGCGCCTCGGCCAGCCCCTCCGCGCCGCCCTCGCCGGTGGTGGCGCCGAGCGCGGCGGGGAGTTGCGGGGGCGTCATCGCGGCGCGTAACCTGCCGCAGCATGGCCGGTTGCGCAATCGCCGCCACCCGTCCACCTTGCCCTTCGGGAGGCAGGCATGGATTTCACCCTACCGCAGGCGCTGGAGGATTATTACGCCGCGCTCGAACGATTCATCGCCGCCGAGATCGAGCCGCTCGTCGCCGAAAACGACAACATCCGCTTCTTCGACCACCGGCGCGAGCATGCCCGCACCGATTGGGACGCGGGCGGCCTGCCCCGGGCGGAGTGGGAGCACCTTCTGGGCGAGGCGCGCCGGCGTGCCGATGCCGCGGGCCACTGGCGCTTCTCCGCCCCCGCGCGATACGGCGGGCGGGACGGGTCGAACCTGTGGATGGCAGTGATCCGCGAACGCTTCGCGCGCCGCGGCCTGGGCCTCCACAACGATCTCCAGAACGAGCACTCGATCGTCGGCAACTTTCCCTTCGTCGCGATGTTCGAGACCTTCGGCAGCGAGGCGCAGAAGCAGGAGTTCATTGTCGGGGGGTTCGAGGGGGAGCGGCGAGTCGCCTTCGGCCTCACCGAGCCCAATCACGGCAGCGACGCGACCTGGATGGAGACCCGCGCCGTGCCCGAGACTCGCGACGGCGTGAGCGGCTGGCGGATCGATGGCGAGAAGATGTGGATCACCGGGATGCATGCCGCCACGCACTGCGCCACCTTCGCGCGCACCGGCGGCGCCGACGGCGAGGCCAGGGGCATCACCTGCTTCCTCGTCCCCAACCCCTCCCCCGGACTGAAGATCGAAGAGTGGCTGTGGACCTTCAACATGCCGACCGACCACCCGCGGCTGAGCTTCGCGGGCGTGTGGGTCCCCGACCAGGCGGTGCTGGGCGAGGAAGGCAGGGGCCTGGCGCTGGCACAGAGCTTCGTCCACCAGAACCGCATCCGACAGGCGGCGAGCAGCCTGGGGGCCGCGCTCCACTGCATCGACGAAAGCGTGGCTCATGCGCGAAGGCGCAAGCCGTTCGGCGAGGAGCTGGCGCGAAACCAGGCGATCCAGTTCCCGCTGGTCGAGCTCGCCACGCAGTGCGAGATGCTGCGGCTGCTGATCTACAAGACCGCCTGGGAGATGGACAATCTGCCCCATGCGGAGATCGAGCGGCGTATCTCCGACAAGGTCTCGATGTGCAATTACTGGGCGAACCGGCTCGTGTGCGAGGCGGCCGACCGGGCGATGCAGGTTCACGGCGGGCTCGGCTATTCGCGGCACAAGCCGTTCGAACACATCTACCGCCACCACCGCCGCTACCGCATCACCGAAGGCGCGGAGGAAATCCAGATGCGCAAGGTGGCGGCCTGGCTGTTCGGCTATCTCGGAGGAAAATAGCCTCCAGCTGTCCGCCGCCTGCCGCGGGACCGGGAGCGGGCGCCCGCCCGGGCCCGCCGACGCGCCGGGCCAGTCCAATGAAAACGGCCGCGCTCCTCCCCGGAACGCGGCCGTAATGGCGTGATTTTCGTTCGCTCAGGCGAAAGCAGCCGCCCCGGTCGCGCGGCGGCGCATTCCGGCCCCGATCACCCCGAAGCCGAGGATCAGCAGCGCCCACGTGGCCGGCTCGGGCACGCTGGCGAAAGCAAGGTTGTCGAACTCGATCGAGTTCTGCGTCGAGCTGAAGGTGGCCGAAACGATCTTCCTGCCTGTCGCCGAATAGTCGTAATTGACATAGCCGTTCGACCCCAGGCCGTTGGTGATCGCCGACCCCATCAGAGTGGCGAAGGTGCCGTTGCTGAAGTCGAGCCGGATCGCGTTGTAGGTGTCGAGCGAGCCGAGCAGGAAGCTGAATTGATAGGCCGGCACGGGCAACGCGAAGGTTGCCGAGCCGCCGCCGAGCACGGCCGCGAAATTGCCGGTGCTGCCGGCCGGTTTGGCGGCGACGCCGCCGACGCTGTTCGAATAGGTGAACGCATTGGTGCCGATGGGCGTCCCGGCGGGCATCGCGTCGAAGTTCTGGAACACCGCCTGGCCGGCCGGAGGAGTCGGCGTCAGCGTGATCACGTGGGCGGCCATCGCGGGGGCGGAGATGACCGCGGTGAGACCGGCGGCGGCGGAGAGAAGATAGCTGCGCATGTAATTGGGACCCTTCAGTTGACACAATTCGATACAGAACGGCACCTAACGATTCTTAACGGTGGAGTCCATGGGGCATCTGGAATTAAGTTGTTCCGTTTTGGGGCTTTTGCGCTTTTCCCCAGCCAGGGACACTCCCAGAACCGGGAATGCACAACCGCGTCACAATTTCGATTTGTGTTTTTACGCCTCCTCGACCTACGTCGTGGGTTTGCAGCCGGTCAGAGGCCGCCGGCGCGGTTGAAGAACGGGAAATTGAGATGCCTGCACGATATCGGACACTTGCCGCCCTCCTGTTGGCCGCCGCCGCCCCTCTCGCGGCGCAGACCGCGCCCATCGTGCTCCCCGGGGCGCCCGGCCAGCCCAGCCGCACGCTGACCGCGGCCGAGGCGATCCGGCTCTCGAACACCCGCTATTCGCCCGCCGACGTGATGTTCATGCAGATGATGATCGTCCATCACCGGCAGGCGCTCGAGATGGCGAGGCTGGTCCCGGCTCGCACCGGCAACGCCGCGATCCGCAAGATCGCCGACCGGATCGCCGCCAGCCAGAAGGACGAGATGGCCTTCATGACCGACTGGCTCGGGGACAAGGGCGAGGACCGGGCGATGCCCGGGATGGGCCGCGACCCTCATCTGATGAAGGGCATGGCGAGCCCTGAGCAGATGCGCGCCCTGGCCGCCGCCAGCGGCACTGCCTTCGACCGCCAGTTCCTCAGCCTGATGACCGCGCATCACGAGGGCGCGCTCGACATGGTGGCCGAGCTCCACAAGACTCCCGGCTCCGCCTACGAGCCGGTGCTCTACGAGTTCACCACCGAGGTCGTCAGCGACCAGAAGGCGGAAATCGACCGCATGAACGCGGTCGCCGCGACGCTCTCGACCGACCCGCGCGCCACGCTCGCCGCCGGCTTCCGCGACGCCGGGCAGGCGATCAGCAACCTGCGGCTGGTGGCGAGCCAGCCCAAGCCCGCGGGCTTCTTCGATCCCGCCAACCCCGCGCAGCTTCAGCCCGCAAAGCCCAAGGACAAGGACGCCAAGCCCAGGCCGGTCAAGGAAGGCGATGAGCCGCCCAGGCCCGAATTCGGCGAGCGCGGTTCACTGCTCAATTTCGCCAACACCGACATGGCCTTTGCCGGCGAAATGATGGTGGCGGGCAATTACCACGGCTTCAACGCCTACCGTCTGGGAACCGACGGGGTGCCGCGACTGGTCAGCTCGACCGTCTGCCCGGGCGGACAGGGCGACGTCTCGATCGTCGGCAAGCTGCTGATCATGAGCGTCCAGGACCGCCGTGCGCGCAAGGACTGCGGGCTCCAGGGCGTCAACGACGCCGTCAGCGCCGAGCGCCTGCGCGGCATTCGCATCTTCGACATTTCGGACTGGCGCAATCCGCGCCAGGTCGGCCAGGTGCAGACCTGCCGCGGCAGCCACACCCATTCGATCGTCTCGGCCGACAGCCGCCGGATCGTGCTCTACAACTCGGGCACCAGCAGCGTGCGCGACGAAAGGGAACTCGCCGGATGCTTCGAGGCCGGCGGCGACAACACCGCCTTGTTCAGCATCGACGTGATCGAGATTCCCGTCGCCGACCCGGGCAAGGCGCGGATCGTCGACCGCCCGCGCGTCTTCGCCAGGGACGGCGAGATCGCGGGGCTGTGGCGCGGCGGCGACCACGGCGAGGGGACGCAGGAGACCGAGATCACCGACATGTGCCATGACATCACGGTGTTCCCGGCCAAGAAGCTGGCCGCCGGCGCGTGCTCGGGCAATGGCATCATTCTCGACATCGCGGACCCGCTCAAGCCCAGGCGGATCGACGACGTCACCGACAAGGGCTTTGCCTATTGGCACTCGGCCACCTTCAACAACGACGGCACCAAAATCCTGTTCACCGACGAATGGGGGGGCGGCGGGCGGCCGCGCTGCCAGGCGGGGGACCCGGCGACCTGGGGCGCCGACGCCTTCTACACGATCGAGAACCGCAAGCTCGTCGCCAAGGGCAGCTACAAGTTGCCGGCTCCGCAGACCGACAAGGAGAACTGCGTCGCCCACAACGGCTCGATCATCCCGGTGCCGGGCCGCGATATTTTCGTCCAGGCGTGGTACCAGGGCGGGATCAGCGTGATCGACTTCACCGATCCGGCCAAGCCGTTCGAGATCGCGTTTTTCGACCGCGGGCCGGTGGACAAGGATCAGCTGGTCACCGGCGGGTACTGGTCGGCCTATTGGTACCGGGGCCGCATCTACGCCACCGAGATCAGCCGCGGGCTCGACGTCTTCGCGCTCGAGCCCAGCCAGTTCCTCACTCGCGAGGAGATCGCCGCGGCCGAAGGCGCGATTTATCCGGGCGACGTCTTCAATCCGCAGACCCAGACCCAGGTCACCTGGCCCCGCGCGCTTGCCGCGGCGGCCGAGGCGAGCCGCAAGGGAGGTTAGACAGCCATCGCGCGAGCCTAAATCTGCGGCAGGCGAAGCGCGCCGCGTTCTCGCAGCAGGACCGCCATTGCGAACAGGCATGACCCCGCCAGAGCGAACCAGGTCAGCGCGTAGATCAGGTGCGTGTTGCGGAAGCGCGTGACGGTCAGGCCGCCGAGCGGATAGCCGCCCGGATTGGGAGCGGGGCCCGCGTCGATGAAGAATGGCGCCACGCCATCGAGGCCGCGCGCCGCCGCGATCGCGGCCACGTCGCGCGAATACCAGCGCCCTTCGCCCGGCCGATTGGGGCGCAGGACACGCCCGCCAGGCTCGCTGAGGCGGATCAGCCCGACAAGCGCGACCTTCCCCTCGATCTGGCCGGCGCTGCGGCTGGCCGGCGCGCGAAGCCGAGGCGGAACGAAGCCCCGGTTGACCAGCACTGTTCCGGACCCCGTGCGCAAGGGGGTGACGACCCAATAGCCGGGGCCGCGTTCGGTCAGCGCATCGACGAGCGTCTCGCGCGCGTGCAGGAAATGCCCCTCGGCGCGGACCTTGCGGTATTCGATCGCGCGCGGATCGAGCGAGCGCCATGCCTGCGGAGGCGGGAGCGGAACCGGGTCGGCCGCGAGCCTGGCCTCGACGCGCGCGATCAGGTCGAGCTTCCAGGCTCTCCGCTCGACCTGCCACAGGCCCAGAGCCGTGAACAGGACCGCGCCGGCAAGGAACAGCGCGGGCAGGAGGACCCGCCCGAGCCGGATTGTCACGGGGTCGAGCCCGCCTCGCCCGTCGCCATCCCCGGCATCATGTTGGCGTTGAGGTGGTACATGATCCACAGCGAGCCGGCGATGGTGATGATCACGATCACGGCGGTGAAGACATAGGCCAGGAGCGTCCAGCCGCCTTCGCCGCTGGTGTTGAGGTGGAGGAAATACGCGCTGTGAACCGCGATCTGGACGATTGCGCAAGCGACAATCACGGTGACCGCCCAGCTGCCCGCCAGCGCCCCCGTCATCACCACCCAGAAAGGCACCGCGGTAAGGACGACCGAGAGCGCGAAGCCCGTCAGATAGCCTTTGAGCGTGCCGTGCCCGTGCTCGGCCGCGGGCGAGTGCAGCGCGCGATCTTCGTCAATTATCTCGGCATCGCTCATCGCAGCATTCCCAGCAGATAGACGAAAGTGAAGACCCCGATCCAGATGATGTCGAGGAAATGCCAAAACATGCTCAGGCACAGAAGTCGGCGCCGATTCTCGACGATCAGCCCCCGCCGGCCCACCTGAACGAGCATGACGATGATCCACGCGATGCCCACCGTCACATGGACGCCGTGAGTTCCGACGAGGGCGAAGAAGCCCGACAGGAAGCCGCTGCGTTGCGGCGCGGCGCCTTCGGCAATGAGCTTGGCGAACTCGTAGACCTCGATCCCCACGAACGCGGCCCCCAGCAGCGCCGTGACCACCAGCCACGCCTGCGTCCGCGCCGCCGCCCGCGCCTCGGCGGCGAGCATCGCGAAACCGAAGGTGATCGAGGAGACAAGCAGCAGCGCGGTGTTAAGCGCAACCAGCGGAAGATCGAATATCTCGCGGGGCACCGGGCCGCCGGCATAGCTGGTGCTGAGCACGCCGAAAGTCGCGAAGATCGTCGCGAACAGCAGCGCGTCGCTCATCAGGTAGATCCAGAAGCCCAGCGCGGTCGGGCTGGCGGCCGCGTGGTCGTGCTGTTCCTGCTCGATCAGGTGAAAGGTCGGCTCGGGCCCGGCATCGACCGCCAGGGCCGGCTTGCGCGCCCCCGTCACGCCGCGGCTCCCGCAGCGCGGCCGCGCTCGGCGCGGACGACGTCCTCGACTGGAATATAGTAATCCCGGTCGTAGTTGAAGGAGTGCGCAATCGCATATCCGATCAGGCCGACGAACGCGACCGCGGCCAGCCACCAGATATACCAGACCATCGCGAAACCAAGCACCAGCGCGAGCCCGGCAAGAACGACGCCGGTCGCGGTGTTCCTGGGCATGTGGATGGGCCGATACCCTCCCTCGGGCCGGCGATAGCCGCGCTGTTTCATGTCGTACCAGGCGTCGAGATCGTGCACGACCGGCGTGAACGCGAAGTTGTAGGACGGCGGCGGCGAGGCAGTCGACCATTCGAGCGTCCGGCCGTCCCACGGGTCGCCCGTGGTGTCGCGCAACCGGTCGCGATTCTTGATGCTGACCGCGATCTGGATCACGAAGGCGAGGATGCCGACCAGGATGATCAGCGCGCCGATCCCGGCGATCACGAACCAGATTTGCAGGCTCGGATCGTCGAAGTATCGCACCCGGCGGGTCGTGCCCATCAGCCCGACGATGTAGATCGGCGTCCAGGCCACCCAATACCCGATCACCCAGCCCCAGAAGCATATCCTGCCCCAGAACTCGTCGAGCCGGAAGCCGAACGCCTTGGGAAACCAGTAGGTCATCCCGGCGAACAGTCCGAACACCACGCCGCCGATGATCACATTGTGAAAATGGGCGACCAGGAACAGCGAGTTGTGCAGCACGAAGTCCGCGGGTGGAACCGCGAGCAGCACACCGGTCATCCCGCCGACCACGAAGGTCAGCATGAACGCCACCACCCACATCATCGGCAGCTCGAACCGGATCTGGCCGCGGTACATCGTGAACAGCCAGTTGAAGATCTTCGCGCCGGTCGGGATCGAGATCACCATCGTGGCGATGCCGAAGAAGCTGTTGACGCTGGCCCCCGAGCCCATGGTGAAGAAGTGGTGCAGCCAGACGAGGTAGCTCAGGATGGTGATCACCACCGTGGCATAGACCATCGATGAATAGCCAAACAGGCGCTTGCCGGTAAAGGTCGAGGTGATCTCGGAATAGATGCCGAAGATCGGGAGGACGAGCACATAAACTTCCGGATGACCCCAGACCCACACCAGGTTCCAGTACATCATCGGGTTGCCGCCAAGGTCGTTGGTGAAGAACTGCGTCCCCAGATAGCGGTCGAGCATCAGCAGCAGGAATGCTCCGGTGAGCGCGGGGAAGATCGCGATCGCCAGGACCTGGCTGCACAGCGCGGTCCAGCAGAACACCGGCATCTTCATCATCGTCATGCCCGGCGCACGCATCTTGATGATCGTGGTCACCATGTTGATGGCGGACAGGGTCGTGCCCACGCCCGCTATCTGCAGCGCCCAGAGATAGTAATCGGGGCCCACGCCGGGACTGTTCTCGAGATTGGCGACCGGCACATAGTTGAGCCACCCCGCGGTCGAGAACTCGCCGACGAACAGCGAGACCATGACCAGCAACGCCCCGGCCACCGTCAGCCACAGGCTGAGGCTATTGAGATAGGGGAAGGCCACGTCGCGCGCGCCGATCTGGAGCGGCATGACGAAGTTGATGATGCCCGAGATCAGCGGGATCGCCACGAAGAAGATCATGATCGTCCCGTGCGCGGTGAAGATCTGGTCGTAGTGGTGCGCGTTGAGATAGCCTTCGCTGCCGCCGAACGCCATCGCCTGCTGGAGGCGCATCATCACCGCGTCCGCGAACCCGCGCAGCAGCATGACGATCCCCAGGATCAGATACATGATGCCGATCTTCTTGTGATCGACGCTGGTCAGCCACTCGCGCCACAGCCACCCCCACAGCCGGTACTTCGTGACCGCGCCGACGATGCTCACGCCGAGCACCGCCACCACCGCGAAAGTAACCAGCAGGATGGGCTCGTGGATCGGGAAGGAGTCCCAGCTCAAGCGGCCGAACACTGCCTGGGTAAGCGAATTGCCTGTCACGGGCGAACTTTCCATCGGTCTAGTCTTGCGCGGGGCGCGGGGAGCGCTCGGAGGGGTTGCGAGCAGGGGCAGTGACGTTCTCGCCTTCGCCCATCTGCCCTGGCGCGCGCAAGGCGCCGGGAGCCGGCCCGGCGCGTGGCGGCACCGACTGACGGCCGGCCGGCATACCCGAGCCCGCTTCGCGCGAATGCGGGTGCCCGCCGCCCGCTGCGCGGTCCTTCGCCATTATCTCGGTCATGCACGGCGCGCCCGGCTTCACGCAGCGCTCGAGAATCCGGCGATAGAGGTCGGCATCGACCCGCGAGAAGAACTTCGCGGGCACTTTCTCGCTCGGTTGCGCGAGCTGCCGGTAGGACGCCAGGTCGAGCGTCCGGCCGCCGCCCCGGGCGCCCGCGACCCAGCGCTCGAACTGCGCGGGCGGCAGGCCTCTGAGCTTGAAGCGCATGTCGCTGAAGCCGGCGCCGCTGTAATTGGCCGAGAGGCCAAACGATTCCACCGGCCGTTCGAGGACCGCATGAAGCGAGCTCTGCATGCCCGGCATGGTGTAGATCATGCCGGCCAGCGTCGGCGCGTAAAAGGTGTTCATCATGTTGGTCGAGGTGAGGTCGAAGCGCACCTGGCGACCGACCGGCAAGGCCAGCTCGTTGACCGTCGCGATGCCCTGCTCGGGGTAGATGAACAGCCATTTCCAGTCCATCGCGACGACCTGGACGCGCAGGGGCGCAGCGTGTTGCGCGGCCGGATTGGTCAACCGCGCCGCCTGATCGCGCGGCCGGAACGGATCGAGCAAATGGGTGCTCGACCAGGTCAGCGCGCCGAGCGCGATGATGATCATCAGCGGCGCGGACCAGATCAGCAGCTCGAGCGCGGTTGAATGGTCGAAGTGCGGGTCGTAGGTGCCGCCCTTGCCCCTGCGATAGCGCCAGGCGAAAGTGACGATCAGGATCATCACCGGCACGATGATCAGCAGCATCAGCCCGGTGGAGATGTAGATGATGTCGCGCTGCTCGCGCGCGACGTCGCCCGCCGGATCGAGCACCGCCCGATCGCATCCCGCCAGCGCAAGCGCGAAGCACAGCGCTGCCGCGATGCCAAGGTAGCGCGAAGGCCGCTCACTTGTTCGAATCATTCGCTTGCCGCCACCAATCCGCTGCTCGACTCGCCGTGAGGCCTCGCCCTCCGCCGCCGTAACGATCGGCCTGGGCAGGCCGCTTTGATCTGCGTCAAAGTCGGCATGCCGCCACTCCGCTATTGTCATTTCTCCCGGCCGGAGACAACACGCAGTTATGAGTGCGACCGAAATGCCTGCGAGCTCGCAGCCACTCGAGCGCGATGCGCAGATCGTCAACGCTCGCCACACCGGCATCCGCCCGGGCGAAATTGCCATCGGCGTCATCATCGGCCGCACGGGCGAGTTCTTCGACTTCTTCGTCTATGCGATCGCCGCGGTGCTGGTGTTCCCGGCCTGGGTATTCCCTTACGCGGATCCGCTAACCGCGACGCTCTATTCCTTCGCGCTGTTCTCGCTGGCGTTCATCGGGCGTCCCATCGGAACCCTGCTGTTCACGCTGATCGACCGCCGGCACGGGCGCGGGGTCAAGCTGACCATCGCCATGTTTCTGCTCGGCGGCTCGACCATGGCGATCGCCCTGCTGCCGAGCCATGCGCAGGTCGGCGCGCTCAGCGCCTGGCTGCTGGGCCTGTTTCGCCTGTGCCAGGGTATTGCGCTCGGCGGCGCGTGGGACGGCTTGCCCGCGCTGCTTTCGTTGAACTCCCCGCCCGAGAAGCGCGGCTGGTACGCGATGATACCCCAGCTCGGCGCACCGCTGGGACTGGTCATGGCGAGCGTGCTGTTCGCCTATTTCCTCGCCATCCTGACGCCCGCGGACTTTCTCCAGTGGGGCTGGCGCTATCCCTTCTTCGTCGCGCTGGCGATCAATGTCGTCGCTCTGTTCGCCCGGCTGCGGCTGGTTGCCACGCCCGAGTTCGTGCGCCTGTTCGAATCGGGAGAGCTGCGCCCCTCGCCGCCGTTCGAAACGCTGTTCGCCCAGTGGCGCACGATCCTGCTGGGCGCCTTTGCGCCCCTCGCGAGCTTCGCGCTGTTCCACCTGATGGCAGTGTTTCCTCTGTCCTGGGTCAACCTCTACGAGGAGCAGGATCCGCTGCGTTTCCTCCTGCTCGAAGCCGCGGGCGCCGCGGTGTGCGTTGTTGCCATCCTCGCCTCCGGGGTGATCGCCGACCGGGCGGGCCGCCGCGCCGTTCTCGGGGTCTCGGCGCTGATGATCGGGGTGTTCAGCGGCTTCGCACCGCAATTGCTGGGCGCGGGGCCGCTCGGCGAGGCGTTCTACATGCTCAGCGGGTTCGCGCTGCTGGGATTGGCGTTCGGGCAGTCGTCGGGGGCGGTCAACAGCAGCTTCCAGCCCTACTACCGCTACACCGGCGCCGCGATCGTATCGAATTCGGCGTGGTTCATCGGCGCAGGATTCGCGCCGCTGGTCGCCTTGTTCCTCGCGGCCAATTTCGGCCTCTGGTCGGTCGGCCTCTATCTGCTGTCGGGAGTCCTGTGCACTCTGGCCGCTCTCGCGCTCAACCGGGAATGGGCGCGGCGGGACCAGGAGTAGGAATGGTCCGGCTTCGCGTCTGCCCGACGCGATAGTCGCGCGGCGAAGGGCCCTGCCCCGGCGGCAGGGAATGTCTCCGTCACCCCGGTGTGGGCACCCTGAAGCGGGCGCTGCGGCCGAACCGCGCTCGCGCTCATGCGCGTCCGGAACCAGTTCCACCCCGGCGTGTTCTCCCTGCGGGAGGAGTCTGGACGCTTGCTCTCGACCAATAGCCGAGCGGCCGTGCCGCCCGAGGGAGAACACACGTGGGGTCAGCCGATACCGTGGACACCTGTGCGCAGTTGCGCGAAAATCTGATCACCGCGTTGACCCGGCTGCGCCAGGGCGATTTTTCGGTCCGCCTCGATCTCGATTCACGCGATCCGCGCGACAGGGAGATCGGCAAGCTGTTCAACCAGGTGGTGAGCCTCAACGAGAGCATCACCGAGGAACTGAACCGCGTCGCCAAGGTCGTCGGCAAGGAAGGCGACATTGCCAACCGCGCCAAGGTCAAGGGCGCGGCGGGCGGCTGGCTGGTGAAGCTCGACGCGGTCAACGTCCTCATCGACGACATGGTGCAGCCGATCAACGAGGTCGCGCGCGTGATCGGCGCGGTGGCCGAGGGCGATCTGTCGCAGCATATGGCGGTGGAGATCGACGGCCGCGGGCTGAAGGGTGAATTTCTGCGCATCGGCAAGGTGGTGAATACCATGGTCGATCAGCTCGGCTCCTTCGCCTCGGAAGTGACTCGCGTCGCGCGCGAGGTCGGCACCGAAGGCAAGCTGGGCGGCCAGGCGCGCGTGAAAGGCGTCGCCGGCACCTGGAAGGACCTCACCGACAACGTGAACCTGATGGCCGACAATCTGACCGGCCAGGTCCGCAACATCGCCGAAGTCACCACCGCTGTGGCGCGGGGCGATTTGTCCAAGAAGATCACCGTCGACGTGAAGGGCGAGATCCTGGAGCTCAAGAACACAATCAACGTCATGGTGGACCAGCTCAACGGCTTCGCCAGCGAGGTGACGCGCGTGGCGCGCGAGGTCGGCACCGAAGGCAAGCTGGGCGGCCAGGCCGAAGTGCCGGGCGTGGGCGGCACGTGGAAGGATCTGACCGACAATGTGAACCTGATGGCCGACAACCTGACCGGCCAGGTCCGCAACATCGCCGAGGTGACCACCGCGGTCGCCAAGGGCGACCTGTCCAAGAAGATCACCGTCGAGGTGCGCGGCGAAATACTCGAGCTCAAGAACACCATCAACACCATGGTCGACCAGCTCAACTCCTTCGCCTCCGAAGTGAGCCGCGTGGCCCGCGAGGTCGGCACCGAGGGCCGGCTCGGCGGGCAGGCGCAGGTCGAGGGCGTCGGCGGCATCTGGAAGGACTTGACCGACAACGTCAACGAGCTGGCCGCGAACCTCACCGGCCAGGTCCGCAACATCGCCGAAGTGACCACCGCGGTGGCGCTGGGCGACCTTTCCAAGAAGATCACCGTGGACGTGAAGGGCGAGATCGCCGAGCTCAAGAACACGATCAACGTGATGGTCGATCAGCTCAACTCTTTCGCTTCCGAGGTGACGCGCGTGGCGCGCGAGGTGGGCTCTGAAGGCAAGCTCGGCGGCCAGGCCGAAGTGCCCGGCGTCGCGGGAACCTGGGCCGACCTGACCAACAATGTTAACGAGCTGGCCGCGAACCTCACCGGCCAGGTCCGCAACATCGCCGAGGTGACGACCGCGGTGGCGAGGGGCGACCTTTCCAAGAAGATCACCGTCGACGTGAAGGGCGAGATTCTCGAGCTCAAGAACACCGTCAACGTCATGGTCGACCAGCTCAACGGCTTCGCATCCGAGGTGACGCGCGTGGCGCGCGAGGTCGGCACCGAGGGCAAGCTGGGCGGCCAGGCGCAGGTGAAGGGGGTCGGCGGCACCTGGAAGGACCTGACCGACAACGTCAACCTGATGGCCGACAACCTCACCGGCCAGGTCCGCAACATCGCCGAGGTCACCACCGCGGTCGCCAAGGGCGACCTGTCCAAGAAAATCACCGTCGATGTGAAGGGTGAGATCCTCGAGCTCAAGAACACCGTCAACGTCATGGTCGATCAGCTCAACGGCTTCGCCTCGGAAGTGACGCGCGTGGCGCGCGAGGTGGGCACCGAGGGCAAGCTGGGCGGCCAGGCCGAGGTGCCCGGCGTGGGCGGCACCTGGAAAGACCTGACCGACAACGTCAACCTGATGGCCTCCAACCTCACCAACCAGGTGCGCGGCATCGCCGACGTCGTCACCGCGGTGGCCCAAGGGAACCTGAAACGAAAGCTGACCGTGGACGCCAAGGGCGAAATTGCCGCGCTCGCCGAGACGATCAACGGCATGATCGACACGCTCTCCACTTTCGGCGACCAGGTGACCAACATGGCGCGCGAGGTGGGCGTCGAGGGACGCCTTGGCGGCCAGGCGCGCGTGCCTGGCGCCGCCGGGCTGTGGCGCGACCTTACCGACAACGTCAATCAGCTCGCGGCCAACCTCACCAACCAGGTCCGCTCGATCGCCGAGGTGGCGACGGCGGTGACCAAGGGCGACCTGACTCGCTCGATCTCGGTGGAAGCGCTCGGCGAAATGGCCGCGCTGAAGGACAACATCAATGAGATGATCGGCAATTTGAAGGATCAGACGCTCAAGAATGCCGAGCAGGACTGGCTCAAGACCAACCTCGCGCGCTTTTCCCGGATGCTCCAGGGCGAGCGCGACATGGCGACCATCTCCAACCTGATCATGAGCGAGCTCGCACCGCTGGTGAACGCGCAATACGGCGTGTTCTATGTCGCCAACGATGGCGAGGGTCCGAGCAGCACGCTCGATCTCGTCGCCAGCTATGGCGCCGGCAATCCCGATGAGATGAAGCAGCGGTTCGCGCTGCGCGAGGGCCTCATCGGCCAGGCCGCGGCGGACAAGCGGCCGATGCGCCTCGCCAATGTGCCCGGCGATTACATCCGGATCGGCTCGGGCCTCGGCGAAGGCCGCCCCGCGCATGTCAACATCCTGCCCGCGCTGTTCGAGGACGAGGTCAAGGCAGTCATCGAGCTCGCGAGCTTCGAGGAGTTCAACGAGACCCACCACAGCTTCCTCACCCAGCTGATGGAAACCGTGGGGATCGTGCTCAACACCATCGCCGCGACCATGCGCACCGAGGAGCTGCTCAAGGAATCGCAGCTGCTGACGCAGGAGCTTCAGACGCGGCAGGCGGAGCTTACCACCAAGCAGGAGGAGCTCCACAACACCAACGAGGAGCTGCAGGAAAAGGCGCAGCTGCTCGAGAACGAGAAGAAGCAGGTCGAGGCCAAGAATTTCGAGATCGAGATGGCGCGCCGCGCGGTCGAGGAAAAGGCCGAGCAGCTTGCGCTGACTTCCAAGTACAAAAGCGAATTCCTCGCCAATATGAGCCACGAGTTGCGCACGCCGTTGAACTCGCTGCTGATCCTGTCGAAGCTTCTGGCCGAAAACCAGGGCGGCAACCTCAATCCCAAGCAGACCGAATTCGCGCGCACCATTCATGGCGCCGGCACCGATCTGCTCAATCTCATCAACGACATTCTGGATTTGTCGAAGATCGAATCGGGCACCGTGTCGATCGAGCTCGGCGACATGCCGCTCGCCTCGCTGCAGCAGCACATGGAGCGCACCTTCCGCCAGCTCGCGTCGGAAAAGGGGCTCGACTTCCAGGTCAACTTCTCCCCCGAGCTGCCGCAATCGATCCACACCGACGAAAAGCGGCTCCAGCAAGTGGTGCTCAATCTGCTCTCGAACGCATTCAAGTTCACCGCCACGGGCAAGGTGGAGCTCGATGTCGGCATTGCTCATCAAGGCTGGAACCCCACCCATCCGGTCCTGCGCGAGGTCAAGGACGCGCTCGAGATCTCGGTTCGGGACACCGGCATCGGCATTCCGGCCGACAAGCAGAAGCTGATTTTCGAGGCCTTCCAGCAGGCCGACGGCACCACCAGCCGCAAATACGGCGGCACCGGGCTGGGCCTCTCGATCAGCCGCGAGATCGCCGGGCTTCTGGGCGGCGAGCTCCAGGTCCGCTCGAACCCCGGCGAGGGATCCACCTTCACGCTGTTTCTGCCGCTGCGCGCGGCAAGCGCCCCGGTGCTGTCGCATCCGGTGGCGAGCGAAGTTGCCTTGGCCGCGCCGCCGGCGATCGAGCCGACCGACGACCGCGGCAATCTGGGGAAGGACCCGTTCGTGATGATCGTCGAGGACGATCCCACCTTTGCCTCGATCCTGCTCGATCTGGCGCACGATGCCGGCCTCAAGGGCGTGATCTCGCCCACCGGCTCGGGCGCGACCGCGCTCGCGCGCAAGCTCCAGCCGGCTGCGATCACGCTCGATCTCGGCCTCAGCGACATGGATGGGTTCGTCCTCCTCGACCTGCTCCGCAGCGAGCCGGAGACGAGCGCGATCCCGATCTACGTCATCTCGGGCGGCGAGATGGCGGCCGATGCGCACAGCCTGGGTGCAAGCGACGTGATCGAGAAGCCGGTCGAGCGTCAGCGCCTGATCGAGCTCTTCGGCGCAGTCGCCACCCGCAAGCCGCGCAAGCCGGCATCGTCGCGGGCCAGGAAGAAGGCCGCCCCCCCCGCGCGCGAACTCGCCGGCAAGCGCATTCTCATCGTCGACGACGACATCCGCAACATCTACTCGCTCACCAGCGTGCTCGAGGCGCGCGGGGCCTCTGTCCTGCATGCCGAGCGCGGGCAGGAGGGGATCGAGCTGCTCGAAGCCAATCCCGAGATCGACGTGGCGCTCATCGACATCATGATGCCCGAGATGGACGGCTACGAGACGATGCGCCGGATTCGCAGCATTCCGCAGATCTCCAAAATTCCCCTCGTCGCCGTCACGGCCAAGGCGATGATGGGCGACCGGCAGAAATGCCTCGATGCCGGGGCGAGCGACTATGTCGCCAAGCCGGTCGACATCGACGTGCTGCTGGCCTTGCTGCGGGTCACTTTCGAGCGCGCGGGCCTCGACCGGCGCTCGCCCCGCCGCGCATCCAAGGCCGCTGCGTGACCAAGCCGCTGCCGATGGCGCGGCGGGCGCGCGTGCTCGTGGTCGATGACGATGAACGCAACCTTCTCGCGCTGTCCGAAGTGCTCGCCCCGATCGCCGAAGTGGTCTGCTCGAACTCGGGCCGCGACGCGCTGCGCCAGCTCCTGCGCGACGAGTTCGCGGTCATTCTGCTCGATGTCTTCATGCCCGATCTCGACGGCTACGAGACCGCTGCGCTGATCCGCCAGCGCGCGCATACCGCGCGCATTCCGATCATCTTCCTCTCGGCCGTCAACAAGGAAACCGAGCACCTGATGCGCGGTTACGAGATGGGCGCGGTCGACTACGTCTTCAAACCGGTCGATCCGGTGGTGATCAAATCCAAGGTGGCGGTGTTCGTCGATCTGTTCACCACCCATCAGCAGCTCGAGGAGAGCGAGAAGCGGCAGGCATCGATCCTGCGCGCGCTGCCGATGGCGATTTACGAGGTGACCGAGCGTGACGGCGAGCTGCTGCGCCAATTCCGCGGCGGGGACCTGGCGCATTTTCTCGGCGACCAGGTCGAGACCGTGATCAAGGGCCAGCGCCAGTGGCAGGATTGGGTCCATCCCGACGACCGGCCTCGCCTGGCGCAGGAGCCCGACCACGGCAGCGACAGTGTGACAGTGGAGTACCGCTGGATCGGTCCGCAAGGCACGCGCCATCACATTCTCGATCAGCGCGTCGCCACCGGCACCGGTTCGGGCCCGCGGCGCTGGGCCGGCTCGTTGCTGGACATCACCGAACGCAAGGAGCTGGAGGCGCGGCTGGTTCACGCCGGAAAGCTCGACGCGCTGGGCCAGCTGACAGGCGGGGTGGCGCATGATTTCAACAATCTGCTGGCCGCGATGCTGGGCGGGATCGCAATTTTGCAGCGGCGCCTGACGCTGGGCGAGCGCGAGCAGATGGTGATCGAACAAATGCGCCACGCCGCCACCCAGGGCACCGAGCTGGTACGGCGAATGATGGCCTTTGCCCGGCAGCAGGAGCTGATACCGGACAGCGTCAATCCCACCAGCCTGTGCGATTCGGTGGCGGGACTGGTCGCTCACACGCTGGGCGGCCAGGTGAAGGTGAACTGGCACTGCCCCGAGGCGGGCCTCAATCTCTTCATCGACCGCGGCCAGCTCGAGCTGGCGCTGATGAACCTGATCATCAACGCCCGCGACGCCATGCCCGAGGGCGGCGAGATCTCGGTCGCCATCGAGAAGGACGAAGGCGCTTCAGAGAAGCAGCCGATGCTGCGCATCAGCGTGACCGATACCGGCTCGGGCATCCCCGAAGACGTGCTGTCGCGAGTGACCGAGCCTTTCTTCACCACCAAGGAAGCCGGCAAGGGCACTGGGCTTGGGCTATCGATGGTGGCGGGATTCGCGCACCAGTCGGGCGGCGAAATGCGTATCGACAGCGCGGTGGGCAAAGGGACGACAATCGTCCTGCTGCTACCCGCGACGCAGACCGCGCCATCCCGGGCCGAAGCGGCGGAGCCGGCGGCCCTCGACTGGCTCAAGGGCAAATCGGTGATGCTGATCGACGACGACGATGCCGTTCGCACCGTGCTTACCGAGCAGTTCCGCGATGCTGGCGGGATCGTGGAGGATTTCGCCAGTGGCGACGAGGCGGTGGCGGCCATCGAGCGCTCGAAGCAGGCCTACGATTACATCCTCAGCGACTTCGCGATGCCCGGTCTCGACGGGGTCGAAACGCTTCGCCGCCTCGGGAAGCTGTCGCCGGGCGCGCGGACAGTGCTGATGACCGGCAATGCCGACGACGCCCGCCTGGCGAAAAGCCCCGGGCTCTTCGTCGTCCGCAAGCCGCTCAATCCCGAGATGCTGGCCAAGGCCTTCGCGAGCTAGGGTTTGATCCTTCCAGGTTGAAGCCTATCCGGGGTTTGCATTGCTGGCGCATGTGTATGGCGGAAAGGGTCGAGGAGCGATCCACACCGCCCGCCCCGCGCGCCGGAGTGCTTTTTGCGTTGCGACGATGCAATCGGAGGCGATCGAGACCGCCGAACCTGCCCATTCCGCTTGGCCCGAGCCAAAACTTTCGTGTAACCTTAGCAACGCGCGGGGAACCGTAGCCCCGGGGGCCGCAGCTGCGAGGGGAACAAGACGGCCATGCGTTTCCTGATCGTCGAGGACGATTCCGATCTGGGCGATGCGCTGTGCCGGCGCTTAAAACAGGAGGGGTATGCGGTTGACTGGGAGATAGACGGCGAAGCGGCCCACGATATTCTCCTCTACCAGAGCTACGACGCCATCGTTCTCGATATCGAATTGCCCTCGATGGACGGAATTGCCCTGCTTGCCGCGTTGCGGCGGCGAGGTGACCGGACCCCAGTGCTGATGCTGACCGCGCGGTCCAGGATCGACGACCGGATCGATGCCCTCGACATCGGGGCCGACGATTATCTCTCCAAGCCCTTCGACGCGCGCGAATTCGATGCCCGCTGCCGGGCCCTGCTGCGCCGCTCGAGGGGGGGGGCGACCGATCTGATCGAAGCAGGTCCGCTGCGTTTCGACGGCATTTCAAAGCTGGTCTGTGTCGGCGATGTCCAGCTATCCTTGCCCAACAGGGAGTTCAGGTTGCTTGAAATCCTCATCGGCAACCTGGGTCGCGTGATCAGCAAGGAGCAAATCGCCGCCCAGCTCTTCGATTTCGACGATGAGGCCGGTCCCAACGCGATCGAGGTTTATGTCGGGCGCCTGCGGCGCAAGCTCGGGGATGCGTTGGTCATTCAAACGGTGCGGGGGCTCGGCTATCTGACGACCGCGTCGGGCCAGGTTTGATGCGCCCACCGCGCCTACGATCGTTGCGAGCCACGCTGCTGGCCCAGATGGGTGGGCTCTTCGTGCTGGGAATGATCGGACTGTACTGGGCCGCGAGCGCCTATGCCACATTGGCAGCTGACAAATCCTATGACAGGCTTCTGGCCGGTTCGGCGTTGTCGATTGCGGAATCGCTCACCGTCACGCCGCAAGGCGTGCGCGTGGATATCCCCTACTCCGCGCTCGACATGCTGGCCGCCGCACCCGACGACCGGATGTTCTACCGCGTCGTCGCACCCGACGGGCGCACGGTAACGGGCGATGCTGACCTGCCACCAGTCGATGCCCCCCGGACGATGGCCAGCGCCGGTCTGGGCGCCAGCGAACGCTTTTATGATGCGGCATATCGCGGCGAGACCGTGCGATTCGTGGTCCTGGGCCGGGAATCGAGCAATCTGGCGCAAAAAGGATGGACGTGGATTCAGGTCGGCCAGACCCGCAACGCCCGCCGCGACCTGTCGCGCGAATTGTTGCTTCAATCGTTGGTTCCGATCTTTCTGATGACCATCCTCGCGCTTGCGGCGGTGTGGATCGGCATCGGCCGCGCGCTGCGCCCGCTGGGGCAGGTGGGCACGGCATTGACGGCGCGCGAACCGGCGGACCTGTCGCCGCTCCAAACCGATGTCCCGGACGAATTGCGGCCAATCATCGAGGGCATCAACGCCTTCATGGATCGGCTCCGGGGCAACATACAGCTCCTGCGCGATTTCATAGCCAACACCGCGCATCAGCTACGAACCCCTCTGGCTGCACTGATCGTGCAATTGCAGATGGTGGAAAGGTCCTCGGACGAAGACCGCCGGCATGGACTGGCCGTGGCCCACCGCAGCGCGAAGAAACTAGGCCGGCTTATCGACCAGCTGCTGAGCGATGCCCTGATCGAGCACCGCTCGAGCCTGCGCGAGACAGCGGTGTTTGACCTGAAGGCCGCAATCACCAGTGCGGTCCGGGAAACGGTATCGGCGATGGAGGACCACGACGTGCGTTTCACCAGCCCGCTGGCAGTCGCCCCGATAGCCGGCGATCGGATCGTGCTGGGAGAAGCGGTCAAGAACATTCTTCATAACGCTCTGACGCACGGCGCAAGCCAGGATCCGGTCGAGATCGCGCTCGATCGCACCGGAACGGGCTACCGCCTGACGGTGTGCGACCGTGGGGCGGGGATCGCTGCGGACGAGCTTGCGACAGTGTTTGACCGCTTCCGACGCGCGAATGGGAACACGCTCGGTGCCGGCCTCGGGCTGTCGATCGTGCGGCAGGCAGTCGAGCAGCACAATGGCCGGGTCATCGTAGAAAACCGCGAAGGTGGCGGAACCTGCGTCACGCTTGAGCTTCCGACGTGATGCGGGTTGCAACCATCGCGTGCCTGTGGGCATTGGTGTTGCTGGCCGGGTGCCGGTCGACCCCGCAGCCAGGGCTGCTGGGCCCGGGCGAAGCCGACGCGCTGACGATTTACAGCACCACCGACACCGATGTCTTTGCGCCGGTCATTGCCGACTTCCAGACGCTCCATCCGCGGGTTCGAATTCGGTTTGTCGAACTCGAGGCGGCGCAACTCAATAGCCGCTTCCTTGCCGAGGAGCGCGGCGGGCGGGCGGCGGCGGATATCGTGTTCAGCGCCGCGATGGACATGCAGGTCAAGCTGGTCAACGAGGGGCTGGCGGCGCGGCACACCTCCGCCAACGTGGATGCGCTGCCGCGCTGGGCGCAATGGCGGCGCGAAGCGTTCGGACTGACCTTCGAACCGGTCGTCATGCTGTACAACCCGCGGATGCTCAGGGAACGGCGAGTGCCCCGGTCGCGCGCCGAACTGGCGGAAGCGCTCGCCGCGGACCCCGCCTTCTGGCAGCGCCGGATCGGAACCTACGACATCGCGACCAGCAGCGTCGGTTACCTGCTCGCCACGCAGGATGCGCGCCAAAGCAGCGAGTTCGGAGCGCTCGCCAAGATCATGGGCAATCGCTCGGTCAGGACATATGCCAAGACCAGCGATCTGATCGCCGCGATCGAGGCGGGGGAGATCGCCTTGGGCTACAACGTGCTGGGTTCCTATGCGAAGCGCCGGATTGCCGCGGGCGACCGGCTGAAGATCGTCTATCCCCAGGATTACACGCTAGCCATCATCCGGACGGCCTTCATCCCGAAACGCGCGCCGCACCCCCGCGCCGCCCACACCTTCCTCGAATATCTCCTGTCGCTGCGAGGTCAGCAGGTCCTCTCGCGCAACAGCTTCCTGGCTCCGGCGCGCGAAGGGTCCGGCAGTCCCTACGGGCGCCTCGCCATCACCGGGACGGCGGTCGGCCCGCTGCGCCCCATACCGCTCGGGCCGGGATTGATGACTTATCTCGACCGCCAGAAGAAACAGAGATTCCTCACGAACTGGCGCGCCATGATCGGCACCGGAACGGAGTTTTCGCCCGACAATGCGGCGATGTCAGCCCGGTGACAGCATCGCCCGATAGAAGGCAAGCCGGCGTCTGAACGAGAGCCCGAGGCTCCACCGCGACGAGAGGGGGATGTGCATTGCTGATGGCGCTCGGCTTCACGATGATCGTGACCTTCATGGTTCTGATCATGACCAAGCGCCTGTCGCCCATGGTGGCGCTGTCGCTGATCCCGGTCGCCTTCGCGCTGATCGCGGGCTTCCCGGTCGATGCGGTCGGCAAGATGATGTTCGACGGAGTCAAGACGCTGGCCCCCACCGGCATCATGCTCATGTTCGCGATTCTCTACTTCGGCGTGATGATCGACGCCGGGATGTTCGATCCGGCGATCCGCACCATCGTGCGGCTGGTAGGCGCCGATCCCCTGAAGGTGGTGGTCGGTACCGCTGTCCTCGCAGCAGTCGTTTCGCTCGATGGCGATGGCTCGACCACCTACATGATCACGGTGGCCGCAATGCTCCCGCTGTACCAGCGGCTGCGCATGAGCGCGCTCAACCTCACCTGTGTCACCATGCTGGCTGGCGGCGTCATGAACATGACGCCATGGGGCGGCCCGCTCGCACGCGCCGCCAGCGCGCTGCATGTGGAGCCCAGCGCGATCTTCCTGCCCATGCTTCCCGCGATGGCGGCCGGGGTCGCCGGCGTGATCGCACTTTCCTTTATCCTCGGAGGTCAGGAGCGCCGCCGGCTTGGCCGCCTCACCGCCGGTGAGGCAAATTCCGACCCCTATGTGGATGACGGATTGATCGAAGCGACCGCCCTGGTGCGCGCTCAACCGGCAGCCGGCGTCGGGTCGCGCCCACGCCTCGTGTGGGTGAACGCCGCGCTGACCGCGGCCCTGATGACCGCGCTGGTCGCCGATGTGATGCCGGTGGCAATTCTCTTCATGCTTGGCTTTTCGGCGGCTCTGATGATCAATTATCCCAAGATCGAGGACCAGCGGCGGACGATCGCCAGCCACGCCGCAAACGTCGTGTCGGTGGTCGCGATCATCTTCGCGGCCGGAATCTTCACGGGCATCCTCGCCGGCACGGGCATGGTGGAAGCAATGTCGCGCGGGTTGCTGGGGATCGTGCCGCCGGCCTGGGGCCCTTATCTCGCCCCCATCACCGCGCTCGCCAGCATGCCCTTCACCTTTTTCCTGTCGAACGATGCGTTTTATTTCGGCGCGCTTCCCATAATCGCCGAAACTGCTCAGCAATACGGCATCAGCAACGCCGAAATGGCGCGCGCCGCGCTGATCGGCCAGCCGGTCCATCTGCTGAGCCCGCTGGTGCCTTCGACCTATTTGCTGGTCGGGCTGGCCGGTGTCGAGCTCGGCGATCACCAGCGCTTCACGCTGAAATGGGCAGTCCTGATCTGCCTGCTGATCGCAGTGGTCGCGATGCTGACCGGCGCGTTCCCCATGACAGCTTGACGACAGGCAAGCCCGCTAAGCTCGGATAATAAAAGTTGAGGGGAGAAAAATCGATGTCGCCGAAATTCACCAGCAGGATGCTGTCCACCGTTCCGGCCGGCATCCTCGCGCTCACCGCGGCCTCGCCGCTCGCTGCCCAGGACGCGGCCGCCGATCAAGCCCCGCAGGCGACCGGTCAAGCCACCGCCGACGCGCCCGAGCCCAATGGCGAAATCGTCGTGACGGGCTCGCTCATCACCCGGCGCGACGCGACCTCCTCGAGCCCGATCTCGACGGTAAGCGCCGCTCTGCTAGATCAGACCGCCTCACCCTCGCTCGACCGCGCTATCGGCCAATTGCCCCAATTTTCCGCAGCGCAGGGGGCGGCCGAGGTTGGCGACTCGCAGGTGACGATCGGGTTCGCAGGCGGTCAGTCCTATAGCGATCTTCGCGGCCTTGGGCCGAATCGCTCGCTCGTCCTGCTCGATGGACGGCGACTGATGCCGTCTGCACCCGATGGTGCGATCGACCTGAACACCATTCCTACCTCGTTGATCGGGTCGGTCGAGATCATCACAGGCGGCGCTTCGGCGACTTACGGGTCGGACGCGGTTGCCGGCGTCGTGAATTTCAAGCTCCGCGATCGCTTCGACGGCATAGAACTCTCGGCAAAGCAAGGCATAACCGATCGGGGCGACGGCGCCACCACGAGCCTTTCCGTGGCCTTCGGCTCAAAATTTGCCGACAATCGCGGGCGCTTCCTGTTCGCCCTCGAATATGCCAACCGCGACGCGGTGGCGGGCAAGGACCGACCATTTTTCGCCAACATCCGTCAACTGGCGCGCCCGCCAGAAGGCTTCATCGGTGCAGGGAACTATGGCGGCGGCGCGCCGACGGTCGCCGCGGTCAACGCCGTGCTGGCGCAATATCCCGGAACCACGCCGATTTCCGGAAGCGGGCAATACAATGGCGCGATCGGCGTCAACGGGGATGGAACGATCTTCACCACCCTGGCGGGAGCCAACTGCGTTCAGAACTATCGCGGCCTCAACAATGGCACGCTGGGCCTTAATATCAGCGCCAATTGCCGACAGGTCCAGGTGGCGCTCGGACAATATTTCGCCGTGCAGGTGCCACTGAAGCGCTACAACGCCTTCACCAAATTCAGCTATGAGCTAAGCGACGACATCACCGCTTACGGCCAGTTTGGCTACATGCGCTCCGAGGCGTTGAGTCAGTCCGGCCCCAGCTCGTCCAAACCTTCTGCGCCGCTGCTCGTGCCGCAGAACAGTCCGTTCGTAACAGGCAATGCTTCCCTGCAGCAAATCCTGTCATCCATCAGCCCGGCACCGACCGGCAACATCATCGTCACCAAGCTGCTCAACGACTTCGGCAGCCGGTATGAGACCTTCAAGTATAATGTATGGCAGGCCCTGTTCGGCTTGGAAGGAGCGGTCCCCGGTACCGGGTTGCGTTGGAATGTTTACGGCTCCTACGGCAAATCGCAGTTCGTCAACGCGATGATTGGCGACACCAGCCTCGCGGCCGTGACGACGGTGTTGAACGGAACGGCCAATTATCGTGGCACCGCCGGGAACTGCATAGGCTATGCTTGGAACCCGTTCGGCCTGACGCCCATGAGTCCAGGATGCGTCGAGTATGTCGGGCGCGTCAACAACAGCACTAACGATCAAACGCAGACGATCCTGGAAGCCACCGTCCAAGGGCCGCTGTTCGCGCTGCCGGCAGGCGATCTCAGCTTCGCAGCCGGCGTGGATCGCCGCGAAACCTCATTCAACTATCAGCCGGACTCGACACTGCGGACCAATGATTCGATCGGCTACGGCTTCGTCAGCGCGGCATCTGGCTCGCAGAAGGTCAGCGAAGCCTTCGCCGAGTTGCTGGTTCCGATCTTGAGAGACAAGCCCCTCTTCGAGGATCTGACCGCCAATCTCGGCTATCGCTATTCCAAGTATAGCCTGTTCGGCGGACAAAGCACCTACAAGGCGGACCTGACGTGGCGTCCCGTCGATGGCATTTTCTTCCGGGCCGGATATTCTGTTGCCCTTCGAGCACCTAGCCTCGGCAATCTGTTCGGACCAACGTCGGTCGCATTCTTGCCGATCGGCACGGGCCCGAACGCAGGCGACCCCTGCGCGGTAGGCAGCATCTTCCGAACCGGATCGAATGCCAGCCAGGTTCAGGCCCTGTGTCTGGCGCAGGGCGTTCCCTCGGCCATTTTCCCCACCTATACCTATGGCATCTCGTCCGTCCCGGGGCAGGACGGCAGCAACCCCAACCTGACCCCCGAACGCGCCAAGACCTACTCCTTCGGCGTCGTGCTTACCCCGCGTTTTTCAAGCTCTTGGCTGGAGCGCGTGCAATTGTCGGTCGATTACTACAACATCAAGATCAACGATGCGATCGGATCGCTGCTGCTGACCGACATTCTGCCGCGGTGCTTCAACTCCGACGGCGCGAGTAACCCAACTTATTCGGTCGGCAACGCCTATTGCACCCGCATTGCGCGCGATCCGCTGACCGGCCAGATCTCGCTCGGCAAGCAGGGGCTGTTCAACTTCGCGACCTATACGGTTTCGGGGATCGACACCCAGTTCAACTGGCGTATGGGGCTGGATGCTTTGGGCATGTCAGCCGACGCCGGGACGCTCGAGCTAAGCAGCACCGCTTCCTGGTTGAAGGATTACACCGTTGCCGGGCTTCTGGGCTCGCCTACCCGTAACTATGCGGGCAGCGCCGGGTTCGGCGGCGTTGGCGGCGGCATTTCGCACCCGGAATGGAAAATCAATACCAGCCTGACCTACCGTCGGGACAGTGCCAGCGCGACGCTCCTGTGGAGGTATATCTCGCGCCAGGTCCATGCCGACCTGCTCGCTAACCCCGCCTCGACCACACCGGCGATCCCCGCCTACAACTATCTCGATTTCAACGCCCAGTTCGAAGTGGCAGAGCGCTTCACGCTGGGGCTCGGGGTGACCAACCTGACCGACAAGGCGCCGCCCTTCATCAGCGCATCGCCGCTGACCACGGATGCCGCTACCTATGATGTCATCGGACGCACCTTTTTTGCCTCCATCAAGGCCAAGTTCTGAGCAGCGCGCGCTCTTTCGCGGCGGCCGGGCGAGCAAAATCGTCGGGCCGCCGGTTGCATGCAATATCGTGACAGCGGACCCGAGAGCCATGACCGGCAGCACCACCTCGCAAATGGCCTCCCGGCTCGATCGCGCGGCCGGGCGCAGCGTCTTCGGGGCTGACGCCGCCGGATATGACAGCGCGCGACTGGACTATCCGGCAGAGCTGTATGATCGCATCTTCGCCCGCGTTCGGGTCAACCCGGCAATCCTCGAGATCGGTGCAGGGACCGGGCTGGCAACCCGTGACCTGCTGGCGCGCGGACCCTCGTCCCTCGTCACAATCGAGCCCGATCCGCAGATGGCGGAGTTTCTGCGCACCGCATTGGGCATCCATCGCGCGCTGAGGATCGAAAACCGGGCGTTCGAGGATGTTGCTCTTCAGCCTTCGGCGTTCGACCTCGTGGCGGCCGCCGCGTCGTTCCACTGGATTGAACCGGCCATGGCGCTCAATCGTATACGTATGGCGCTCAAGCCGGGGGGGGTGATCGCTCTGTGGTGGAATGTCTATCGCGCTGCCGGAGAGGGCGATGAATTCGCCGATGCCCTTGCGCCCCTTCTCGAAGGGATCGCGCTCCCCCCGTCCGAGGGTGAGAACTCCCACCATTCGCTCGACCGGGAAGCCTATCGCAGCCTGCTCGAAGGCCATGGTTTCGCAGATGTCGAATGCAATATTTTCCGCCGTGAGCGGCGGCTCGATGGGGCCGCTATGTCCGCACTCTACAGTTCCTATTCCTTCGTCCGCCTGCTGCCCACGAAACAACGGCGCGAACTTCTCAATCGCATCGCGCAACTCGTCGACGGGCGATTTGGCGGTGAAGCGCCCAACATCGTCCAGACGCCTCTCTACACCGCCCGCCTCGCCTGACGCCGGGGGCAAGATGATGGGCTGGGCTGGCTCGACTACCGCGAACAATTTCGCTGACGCATCTTGTGGGGCGGGACCCCTGCCCGATCGGACCTCGCCAGTTTCGTCGAGCGTTCACGCGGGTGATTTCCGCGCTCCGATGATCTCGATCCGGCCTGTGATCGTGTTGATGGTGTCAAGGATCGTCGGCACCCCGAAGCCGGCCTCGTCGACCAGCGCAGGCAAGACGCCGCCCGCATTCGGCTGGGTATCGGCCTTCCCGTCGAGCATCTGCACGGTCACTCGGAACGCCAGGCGCGTCGCGAGCGTCGGCTGCCGCCCGTAGTCGGCAATGAACACATGGCCTCCTGGCTTGAGCCAATCGTGCATGGCCCCCAACATCCGCCGCTTTTCAGCGAGGGGAACCTGATGAAGCACGAGACTGCAGACGATCTTGTCGAAGCGTTCGCCGTCCACGGGCCGTTCGTCGAGTCGACCGATCTCGAAGGTGGCGCCCGACCCTGCGAGCGCGGCCTTGCGCCTGGCGATTGTGACCGCTGACCGATCGGGATCGATTCCTCGGAAATTGCACTCTGGTTGCACCGCTGTAGTTGCGATCGCCAGGCTTCCCGTCCCGGAACCCACGTCGAGGATCGCTTCGCTCCGCTGCGGGTTGAGATGATGGACCAGCCGGGCCCGCCAAACCGCCTCGCGGGTCAGCGCGGCGATGGCGCGGTCGTAGAATGGCGTAAGCGCGGCATAGCCGAGCGGCGGGGTGTGAGCCTCGCCGCTCATGACAAGTGCACCGAACGAAGCCGGAGCGAGTTGCCAACCACCAGAACCGAGCTCAGCGACATCGCGGCGCTGGCCAGGATCGGGCTGAGGAGGATGCCGAAGCTGGGGTATAGGATCCCTGCGGCGATCGGCACGCCCGCGGCATTGAACACGAACGAGAAGAAGAGGTTCTGGCGAATGTTGCGCATCACTGCCCGGCTCAGGCGGCGCGCGCGCACGATCCCCGTAAGATCGCCCTTCACCAGGGTGACCGCCGCGCTTTCCATGGCGACGTCGGTGCCGGTCCCCATTGCGATCCCGACATCGGCCGCTGCCAGGGCCGGGGCGTCGTTGATGCCATCCCCGGCCATCGCCACGCGGCGGCCGTCCGCCTTCAATTGCTGAACCTTGATCTGCTTCTGGTCGGGCAGGACGTCGGCCATGATGTCGTCGATCCCGACCTGACGTGCGACAGCCTCCGCCGTCCGGCGGTTGTCGCCCGTCAGCATTACGATGCGGATACCCTCGCGATGCAGCGCGGCGACGGCCTCGGCTGCGGTGTCCTTGACCGGATCGGCGACCACGAGGAGACCGGCGAGCTGCGCATCGATGGCGACCAGCATCACGCCCTGGCCCTCGGCACGGTGCTGGTCCGCCTGGTGCTCGAGTGCCGAAGCATCGAGGCCGAGCCCGCTCATCAGCGCGGCGTTCCCCAATGCCACCTTGTGGCCGTCGACGGTTCCGGTGACGCCCTTGCCGGTATGCGATTCGAAATTGCCGCTCTCCGGCAGTTCGAGACCGCGCTGCCCGGCCCCTTCGACTATCGCCGCAGCCAGCGGATGCTCGCTGCCGCGCTCGAGCGCCGCCGAGAGACGAAGCACCTCTTCCTCGGAGAACCCGGTGGCCGGGAGGACCGCAATCAGCTTTGGCTTGCCGAGCGTCAGTGTGCCGGTCTTATCGACCACCAGGGTGTCGATATTCTCCAGCAATTCGAGCGCCTCGGCGTTCTTGACCAGCACACCCGCCGTCGCGCCGCGGCCGGTGCCGACCATGATCGACATCGGTGTGGCGAGCCCCAGCGCGCAAGGACAGGCAATGATCAGCACCGCGATGGCGTTGACCAGAGCATGGCTGAGCCGGGGGTCCGGGCCGACGAGGCTCCAGACCACGAAGGCGAGAATGGCAACAAGGACCACGGCCGGAACGAACCACGCCGAGACCTTGTCGGCCAATGCCTGGATCGGCGCGCGCGAGCGCTGCGCTTCGGCGACCATCCTCACGATCTGCGACAGCATGGTATCGCGGCCCACCCTGTCGGCCTTCATCAGCAAAGCCCCGGTACCGTTGACCGTCGCACCGGTGAGCCGGTCCCCTTCCATCTTCTCGACCGGGATCGGTTCGCCTGAGATCATTGACTCATCCACCGAGCTGCGGCCTTCGACGACTATGCCGTCCACCGGGATCTTCTCGCCCGGCCTGATGCGCAGCACATCGCCGACGCGGACGTGCTCGATCGAGACGTCTTCCTCGATTCCGTCGCGGACGCGGCGCGCGGTCTTGGGCGCGAGGCCGAGGAGAACGCGAATGGCCCGCCCGGTGGCCGACCTGGCGCGCAGCTCAAGCACCTGACCGACAAGGATCAGCGCGGTGATGACCGCCGCCACCTCGAAATAGACCGGCACCATGCCGTTCATCGTTCGCAGCTGGGATGGAAAAATACCCGGGGCCACTGTCGCCACGACGCTGTAGCCGTATGCCACGCCGATGCCGAGGGCAATCAGCGTGAACATGTTGAGCTTGCGAGTGCGCAGCGACGTCCAGCCGCGCTCGAAGAACGGCCTGGCCGCCCACAGCACCACGGGGCTGGCCAGCAAAAGCTGGACCCACATGGACAGCCGCATCGGCAGCAGACGCAGCCCGAACAACTCCGGGCCCATCGCCAGGACGACGAGCGGGATCGAGAGGACTGCACTCACCCACAGACGGCGAGTAAAGTCCACCAGCTCGAGGTTGGGCCCTTCCTCGAGGGACGGTTCGAGAGGCTCCAGCGCCATCCCGCAGATCGGACAGCTTCCCGGCCCGTCGCGGCGAATTTCGGGATGCATCGGGCAGGTCCAGACCGACCCCTGAGCCGCCTCTGGCAGAGCGCCGAGTGCAGGCGACGAGACCGCCGGATCGCTCTCCGGCGGGTTGAGGAAGCGATCGGGCTGCGCGGCGAACTTTGCGAGGCAACGCGCGCTGCAGAAGTAATAAGCCGTGTCGCCAAGGACATGACGATGGTCGGCAGTGCGCGTGTCGACCGTCATCCCGCAGACCGGATCGCGGACGGCCGCACCGTCCCCGGCCTTCGCCAGATCCCCGGAATTTTCGCTGTCCCCGCAAAGTTCGGCCATTACCGGTCTCCTCTTCGTATGCGTCGCCCATCGAAGTGGACCCTGACACCGTGTCAGGGTCAACATCCATGTCACCTCGGTTAATGGTGAGAAGCGCTCACTGCGCCTCGCGGATACTCGTCAACGACCCGGTCTTTCCATTCCATTCGACCTCGAAGTCGACCTTGTCGCCCACCTGAAGCCCGGCGAGCTGTTCCGGCTTCGCTTCGAAACCCATCTGCATGGCGGGCCAGTTCAGGCCCGCAATTGCGCCATGATCGAGAGTGACCGAGCCCTTGCCCGCGTCAATTGCGGTTACCGTGCCTGCGCCCGTGCCGCGCTGGAGAGACGCAGCCGCGCCTTGCTCGGCAACAGTGCGGGATCCACCAGCAACGCCATCGGCGGGGGTTTCCGCCCGGTCGCCGCATCCCGCCAGTGCGATTGCGAGCACCGGAGCCGACATGATTGAAGCCTTCATTGTATTTCTCCTTCGGGTTGAACGGACTTCCGCGAGCGGCGCATCAGCAGATACGCTGCGGGAATGATCAGCATCGACAGCAGCGGGGCGGTGAGCATGCCGCCGATCATCGGCGCCGCGATTCGGCTCATCACCTCGGAGCCGGCGCCGCTGCCGACCATGATCGGGAACAAACCCGCCAGAATGACTGCTACCGTCATTGCCTTGGGTCTTACCCGGAGCAGCGCGCCTTCGCGCACCGCGGCTTCGACATCGCCGTCGCTGCGCGCCCCGAGCGCGTGCTTGAGGTAGATCAGCATCACCACTCCGAACTCGGCGGCGACGCCCGCCAGCGCGATGAATCCGACCGCGGTAGCGACCGACTGGTTGTACCCGAGCAGATAGAGCAGCCATAGCCCGCCGGTCAGCGCGAACGGCAGCGTCGCCATGATCAGCAGCGCCTCGTCCCAGCGGCGAAAGGTCGCGTAAAGCAGCACGAAGATGATCGCGAGTGTCACCGGGACGACGACCTTCATCCGCTCCGTGGCACGGACGAGGAATTCGAACTGGCCGGTGTAGGACACGCTGATCCCCGGCGGCAGCTTGACCTCCCGGGTGATCGCCGCCTGGATGTCACCGACCAGCGATTGCAGGTCGCGATCCCGCCCGTCGACGTAGATCCAGGTTACCGGGCGGCCATTCTCGCTGCGCAGCATCGGTGGCCCGTCGGCGACCCGAACCTCGGCGACTGTCCCCAGCGTGATCTGCTGACGCGATGGAGTCAGCACTGGCAGGTCGCTCAGCTTCCCCAGGCTGTCGCGAATTTCGCGGGGGTAACGAACGCTGATCGGGTAGCGCGCGAGGCCCTCGACGGTCTGGCCGATGCTCTCGCCGCCAATCGCGCCCGAGACCACCGCCTGAACGTCGACGACATTGAGACCGTAGCGCGCCGCGGCGGCGCGGTCGACATCCACGTCGATGTAGCGCCCTCCGGTCAGCCGCTCGGCCAGCGCCGAGGCGACGCCCGGAACGCGCTTGACCACCGCCTCGATCTGCTTGGCGGCGCGGTCGATCTCGGCGATGTCGGAGCCAGCGACCTTGATCCCGATCGGGCTCTTGATGCCTGTGGCGAGCATGTCGATGCGGTTGCGAATCGGGGGAATCCAGAAATTGGCGAGGCCGGGAACCCTCACCCGCGCGTCAAGCTCGGCGACCAGCTTCTCGGGGGTCATGCCTTGCCGCCACTCGTTCCTGGGCTTGAAGCGGATCGTGGTCTCGAACATCTCGAGCGGCGCCGGATCGGTCGCGGTGTCGGCACGTCCGGCCTTGCCGAACACGGTTTCGACCTCGGGCACTGTCTTGATCAGCCGGTCGGTCTGCTGGAGCAGCATCGAGGCCCTGGCGACAGAGATCCCGGGCAGCGCCGAGGGCATGTAGAGCAGGTCGCCTTCGTCCATCTGCGGCATGAACTCGCCGCCGAGCTGGGTCATCGGCCACAGGCTGGTGGCGAAGATCAGCCCGGCGATGACCAGCGCCTGCTTCGGCCTGGCCAACACCCGATCCAGCGCCGGGCGATAGATCCCGGTCAGCCAGCGGTTGACGGGGTTGGCGTTCTCATCGGGTATGCGCCCGCGGATCAGCAGCCCCATCAACACGGGGACCAGCGTAATCGAGAGCAGCGCGGCGGCGGCCATGGCATAGGTCTTGGTGAACGCGAGCGGAGCGAACAGGCGGCCTTCCTGGCCTTGCAGCGTGAAGATCGGCAGGAACGAGAAGGTGATGATCAGCAGGCTGAGGAACAAGGCCGGGCCGACCTCGGCGGCGGCCTCGGTCACGATTTGCCAGCGCGTGGGCGTGTCGGGTTCGTCGTCCGGATGGTCATGGCGCCAGCGCTCGAGGTGCTTGTGCGCGTTCTCGATCATCACCACCGCTGCATCGACCATCGCCCCGATCGCGATGGCGATGCCGCCCAGTGAGAGAATGTTGGCATTGAGGCCCTGCCCTCGCATCACGATGAAGGCGATCAGAATGCCGAGCGGCAAGGTGAGAATGGCCACCAGCGCCGAGCGCGCGTGCCACAGGAAGAGCGCGCAGACGAGCGCGACGATCACGAACTCCTCGACCAGCTTGCTCGTCAGGTTCTCGACCGCGCGGTCGATCAGGCCGGAGCGGTCATAGGTCGTGACGACCTCGACCCCGGGCGGGAGACTGCGCTTGAGCTCGTCGAGCTTGGCCCTGACGCCTTCGATCACTGCGCGCGCATTCTTGCCCTGGCGCATGACGATCACGCCACCCGCGACCTCGCCTTGGCCGTTGAGCTCGGCGATGCCGCGGCGCATCTCGGGGCCGACCTGCACCGTCGCAACGTCGCCAACGTTCACCGGCACACCGCCGGCTGCGGTCCGGATCGGGACCGCGCGGAAATCGTCCAGGGCCTTCAGATAGCCGCGTGCGCGCACGGTGTATTCGGCTTCGGCCATTTCGACCGTCGCGCCGCCGGTCTCCTGGTTGGCGCGCTGAAGCGCTTCGGCGACCTCGGTCGCGGTCACGCCGTAGGCCGCCAGCCGCTGCGGATCGACGACGATCTGATATTGCCGGACCATGCCGCCGATGCTGGCGACCTCGGCAACGTCGGGCACTGTCTTCAGCTCGAAGCGCAGAAACCAGTCCTGGATGCTGCGCAATTGCGCCAGGTCGCGGCGCCCGCTGCGATCGACCAACGCATATTCATAGATCCAGCCGACACCGGTGGCATCGGGCCCGAGCGAGGCGCGCGCGCCTTCAGGCAGCCGGCTCTGCACCTGGCTCAGATATTCGAGCACCCGGCTGCGCGCCCAATAGAGGTCGGTGCCGTCTTCGAACAGCACGTAGACGAAGCTGTCGCCGGTGAACGAATAGCCGCGCACCACCCGCGCGCCCGGAACCGAGAGCATGGTCGAACTGATCGGGTAGGTGACCTGATCCTCGACGATCTGGGGCGCCTGGCCCGGATAGGTCGTGCGGATGATCACCTGCACGTCGGACAAGTCGGGCAGCGCGTCGACCGGAGTGGAGCGCACCGCCGCGATCCCGATCAGCGCCAGGATCGCCGCCGCCGCGAGGACCAGGCTGCGCGCCTGGACCGAGGCCTGGATGATCCGCGCGATCATCGCGTTCCGCCGAGCGGGCGTATGGGCACGCCGGTCAGGCTTGCCTCGGAGTCGAGCAGGAACTGCCCCGAAGCGACGACCTTTTCTCCGGGAGCGAGTCCGGCGATGATCTCGGTTCGGCCCCCGCCTTCGCGGCCGGTGCGCACCTCGGCAGGCTGGTAGCGACCGTCCTTGGTGGCGAGCATGACGATGGTCCGGACGCCAGTGCGGATGACGGCTTCGCTGGGAACAAGCAAGGCCGCCCCGCCGCCCCCACCCATCGCCACGCTGGCGAACATGCCGGGGCGCAGCCGGCCGCCGCGGTTGGCGAGCTCGATCCGCACGGTCAGGGTCCGGCTGTCGGCTTGCGCCGCTGGCAGGATCGCTATCACCCGTCCGCCGAAGGTTTCGCCAGGAAACCCCGGAAACGTCGCGGTGGCGTACTGGCCCACCTGGACTTGACCCGCCTGCGCCTCGGGAATCGCCGCGTTGAGCCAGACGGTGCCGATCCCGTTGATCTCGGCCAGCGTCTGACCTTGCGCCAGCGTCACCCCGCGGCGCGCGTCGAGCGTCTGGACTACCCCGCCGATCGGCGCGGCGACCGTCACCGTGCCGTTGGTGCGGCCGCTGCGTTCGACCTGGGCGATCACGCTGCCGGGCATACCCAGCAGCCGCAGCCGCTCGCGCGCCGCGGCGGTCAGCGCGGGACGGCCAAGCTTTCGGACCGCGAGAAATTCGGTCTGCGCTCCACTCCATTCGGGTATCAGCAGATCGGCTATCGGTGTGCCCGCGCGGATCACGTCGCCCGGCGCGCGGCCGTAGACCCGGCTGACGAACCCTCCGGAACGGGCCTGAACGATCGCCACGTCGCGCTGATTGAACTCGATCGTGCCGGTCGCGACGAATCCCGCTTGCAAAGTGCCCAGCTCGGCGGTCGCGACGCGGATGCCCAGGTTCTGCATCGCCGCTGGATCGATCCGCACTCCAGATGGCGCGGCAGCCCCCGCCTCGTCGGCATATTTGGGCCGGCTTGCCTTCATCCCCATCGACGACAGCGAATCCGGACTGTCGTATTTCTCCTGCGGCACCATCGGATCGTACCAGTAGAGAACCTTCCGGCCCCCATCGCTCGTCGACACGGCTTTGTCGGCGTTACTCTGGCCGAGCCAGTAACCGCCGATGCCGGTCGCCAACGCGGCCCCGAGGGCTGCCGCGCGCCAGCGCGCCGCCCTACTGGCTTGCGTGATCATCGCTCTCGCTCCCGTATGTAAAGTTGATGCGGACGACGTCGCGAGCGACTTCGGCCTCCCGCGCGAGCGCTTCGACTTCCGCCTCGGCGAGTGCCAGCGTGCTCAGCAGCGCGCTGCCGAGATCCAGCGTGCCCGCCGCATAGCTCGCCTGATCGAGCTCCCCGCGGCGGCGGGCGAGCGGCACGAGCAGCTGGCGAGAGTTCTCGAGCTGCCGGCGATGCATCGCGTGATCCGCAAGATCGGCTTCGAGCGCTGCCATTACTTCGCGCTCGGCAGCCAGCCGACCGAAGCGGGCCCGCTCCGCTTCGCTGGCGCGCGCCTCGATCCGGGGATTCTGCCGGCGCCCGCCGAACAGCGGGAGATCGATGCTCACCTGGACCGAAACGAGATCGCCGAAGTTCGGCTCGCGCCGGCCATACATGGCGCTGGCCCGCCAGTCGGGGCGTTTCTCGGCGCGGGCGAGGCCGACCTCGGCCTCCGCCGCCCGGGTCCGCGCGTCGAGCGTCCGCAGCCGGGGGAGCGCCGCAACTCCGGCGGTCAGGTGATCGGGACGAATATCGAGCGCCGGCGGCTCGCCCACTGCGTCGGCGCGCGGGTCGCCCGTAAACCTGATCAGACGCGCCCGTGCCCTGGCGACCTCGGCCTCGAGCGCGCTCCGCCGATCGTTGACCGCCGCGCGCAACTGTTCCGGTTCGAGCGCTTGCGAAGGCCGAGCCGTTCCCGCGGTCAACCGCGCGCTTACCGTCGCCTGGAGGTCGCCAAGGCTCCGGTCGAGCAGCTCCAGCTGCTCGAGCCGCCGTTTGCCGTAATGGAGATCGATCCATGCCAGCGCCGTTTCCAGCCGAACGCCTTGCGCCTCGGCGGCAAGAGCAGCTTCGGCAACTCCGATCTCCGCTGCGGCGCGGGTGGCGCGCGCGCGGCGCTTGGCGGGATTGACGAATTCCTGCGTCACCCCGATCGTGCGCATCGTGAAGTTATCGCGGTTGATCCTGCCCGCGGCGGGTCCGGTCACCGGGAAATCGCGGATTCCCAACTCCAGCGTCGGATCGGGCAGGCGGTCGGCCGCGATGGCGTCTGACCGCGCGGCCCTCACGCCCGCTTCGCTCGCCCGCAGCGATGGGGCCTCGCGCGCGGCGTGCTCGAGGGCCGCTTCGAATGTCAACGGCTCGGCGCGAAGCAGCGCCGGCAACGACGCCAGGGCCACCGCCAGCAGGCCGCGCATGAACATCTCCGTCAACTGCACGTCGGGATGCGGCGACGAAGGAATGCCGCGCTACCTGTCGCGCCTCCCAGAGGAGAGCGCGGATGCGCGAAAGCAATGCCGCGCACGGCCAACGAGATACGGGTCTTCACCACAGATATCCTTCGGCAAAATCACGGGATGGCCGCAGAGCGGCAGGTGCGGGCGTCCTGGACGCCAGCGCCGCCGCGACGACCGGTGATGATCAGGCCAGGATCGTGGGAGGGTGCTGTTCGGGTGGCAGCTCGCCGCCGGCGAGGACCGCGACCGCGGACCAAAATGCGGGCGCGGCATGCATAACAGGCGGCGCGGTGGGGGCTGCCGGATCGCCGAGCATGATCGGAACGACGCAGCCCATTGCCGCGATACAATCGAGGGTCAGGCCCTTGCACGGCTGCTGTTTTGCCGGTTCGGGGGGTTGCTTCCGCATCATTTCCATGCAGTCCTCGCCCATCTGCGAGGCCGCCATCGGCGACTTGACCATGTGCGAGCCCGCCGCATAGGCGGCGTGCTGGGCGAGGAGCCCCGTGAGCGCGCCGACGAGCAGCAGGAGATGCAGAACGCGTTTCATGGATGTCAAGAAACCTAGTCGATCGATCAGCCCTCGGCAAGGGCGAGGACCAGCTCCAGGAATCCACAGCGAAACAGGCGGCAGATTTACTCTGTTTCCCGCAAAAAATGCGGACGCTTCTGGAAGCGTCCGGAATGTGGGATGGTAGCGGAGGAGGGACTCGAACCCCCGACACGCGGATTATGATTCCGCTGCTCTAACCGGCTGAGCTACTCCGCCCCAAGTCGCCTGCTCGGGCATCGACGCGGGGCCGGACCCCCGCGGAGGCGGCGCGTTTAGGGCGCGAGGGTCGCCCGGTCAATGCGCCAAATTCCCGCGCGCCCCGCCAGCCATCAAGGCGCGGCGGTCTCCCCCCGCGCCGCGGCGACCTCGTTCATCCGCATCACCTTGGCCGCGAGGCTGCGGTTCAATGCGCTGTCGAGCGCGCGCCCCACTTCGGGCGCCGCGCGGGCGAGCTGCGCGAGCGCCTCGCGGTCGAACCGCGCGACCCGCATCGTCTCCACGGCAGTGACGGTGGCAGTGGCGGTCTGCCCCGAGATCAGGCTCATCTCGCCGAGGAAATCTCCTGGCGCGCAGGCCCCGACCCGTTTCCCGTCCACCGCGATCTCGGCGGTTCCGCGCGCGACATAGATCAGCGGCGGCGCCGCCTGCCCCTGCGCAACCAGCGCTTGCCCCGGGGTCACGTCGCGCCAGTCGATCAGATCCCTGAGGTGCCGCTGCTGGCCCGGCTCGCTGATCTTCATCACCTCGTCGAACAGCGCGCGCTCTTCCTCGAGCAGCTTGCCGCTGCGCGCGCGCATCGCCAGCGCGGCGAAGTGGACGGCGTTGATAGCGGTGAACAGCCCGGACCAGAAGATCCAGGCCAGCCCCGCGCCCGCGAGCGCGAAATGGGCGAGCGCCGCCGCGCCCGCCAAGCTCGTCAGCAGTCGGATGACCCGCGGCCGCCGCTGCACTGCCGCCGCGACAAGCAGCAGCGCGCTGAGATGGGCGAGATACTGTCCCGAAACCAAGGCTTCCATGGCTGTGCTCCCCCGGCACTCGCCGCACCCGTTCAGGCGCGGCCGCGAAAGGCGAAACGGCGCACCGCCTCCCACGGGCCGCCACGATAGCGGAACAAGGCCATGCCGGGAAAGGCGAAATCGCGCGGGAGAATCTGCGGTGCCAGCGCCCCTTGCAGCGCGCGCGCCTCGGCAGGCGAAACCTTGTTCTGCACCGTGATGTGGAGCCGGGGCGGAGGGCTGTCCTGCGCGCTCAGCAGCCCGCGGAAATGGTCGGCGATCTCGGCGCGCAGCGCGAGCATGGCGGGGCTCGCCAGCCTGAGCGCCGTCCCCCGCCCCAGGTTCATCACGCCCTCGAGCCGGGCGGGGACCGGCGCGCACTCCCCCGCGAGCCGGGCCAGCAGCGCGCGCAGCTCATCCTCGTTGCAGGCAGGCAGCGCATGGAACAGCGTGACATGCGCCTCGAGCCGGTTGCGCCCGGGCGGATAATGCGCGCGCCGCAGGGCAGTAGCCCAGCGGTGGAGATCGGGGGGCAGCTCGGCGGTCAGGATAAGCGGCGCATCCGGCCCTCGATCGCCGGTCACATCTCGCCGCGCGCGCGGCGCAGCGCGCGCCACCTGGCCGCATCGGCATTGTGCTGCTCGAGCGTCTCGTTGAAGACATGCCCGCCGGTGCCGTCCGCGACATAGTAGAGCGCCCTGGTCGGCGCCGGATCGAGCACCGCGGCGATTGCCTCGCGGCCGGGATTGGTGATCGGCCCCGCGGGCAGGCCGGCGATGGCGCGGGTGTTGTAGGGGTTGCGGTCGCGCAGCTCGGACAGGCGGATCATCCGCCCGAGCGGCTTGCCCCGGGTGATCGGATAGATGGTGGTGGCATCGGCCCCCAGCATCATCCCCGCCCTGAGCCGGTTGGACAGCACGCCGGCGACCATGCGTCGCTCGCTCGCCTTGGCGGTTTCCTTCTCGACCACCGAAGCGAGCGTCACGGCCTCGCGCGGCGTGGTGACCACGCTCGACGGCTTGCGGTCCGGCCAGACCCTGGCGAGATAGTCGCGCATCGCTCTCTGCATCCGCGCGAGAACCGCCGCGCGCGGCTCGCCCCGCTTGAAATCGTAGCTGTCGGGAAGAACGGTGCCCTCGGCGGGCACCGCCACCGCGCCGGTCAGCAGCGGCTCGGCCTTGAGCCTCTCCCACACCAGGATCGAGGGCATACCCTCGGGAATGGTGATCAGCCGGCGCAGCGGGCGTCCGTGCTGGAGGATGTCGAGGATCCGGGCCTCGCTCGCCCCGGCGGGAAGCAGGAACTCGCCCGCCTGGATGCCATCGCCAGAGCCAAGCACCTTGGCCCGCAGCAGGAAGAGCCGCCGCGAGCCGATCGCGCTCGTGCGTTTGAGCGCCGCCGCGGCCGAAGTGAGAGTGGCGCCCTCGGCCACGGTGAACTCGGCGTCGCGTTCCACGCTGCTGCCCATCCACCAGCCCCCGGCGAACCACAGGAGGACGGCGGCAGCCAGCGCCGCCGCCGCCAGACAGCCGAACCGCTTCACGTCAATCGACCTTCTTGAAGATCACGCTGGCATTGGTGCCGCCGAAACCGAAGCTGTTGCTGAGCGCCGCGCGCACCCGGCGTTTCTTCGCGGTATGGGGGACGAGATCGACGCCCTCGGTGCCCTCGTCGGGATCGTCGAGATTGAGGGTTGGGGGCACGATCTGGTCGCGGATGGCGAGGATGCAGAAGATTGCCTCAACCGCGCCCGCGCCGCCGAGCAGATGGCCGGTGGCCGATTTGGTGCTCGACATGCTGGCGCCGCACAGATCGTCGCCCAGCACGCGCTTGACCGCGGCGAGCTCGATCGTGTCGGCCATGGTGCTGGTGCCGTGGGCGTTGATGTAGTCGATGTCGCAGGGCTCCATGCCTGCCTTCCTCATCGCCATCCGCATCGCCAGCTCGGCCCCGCGACCCTCCGGATGCGGGGCGGTGACGTGGTAGGCATCGCCCGACAGGCCATATCCCACCACCTCGGCATAGATCCGGGCGCCGCGCGCCCTGGCGTGCTCGTATTCCTCGAGCACCACCACGCCCGCGCCTTCGCCCATCACGAATCCGCTGCGGCCTTTGTCGTAAGGTCGGCTGGCCTTTTCGGGCTGGTCGTTCATGTCGGTGTTGAGCGCGCGCGCCTGCGCGAAGCCGGCGACGCCAAGCGGGTTGACAGTCGATTCCGCCCCGCCCGCGAGCATGATGTCGGCATCGTCGTCCTTGATCATCCGCGCCGCGTCGCCGATCGAATGCGCACCGGTCGAGCAGGCGGTGACGACCGCATGGTTCGGCCCCATCAGCCCGTATTTGATCGAGACCTGCCCGCCGACGAGATTGATCAGCCGGCCATGGACGAAGTGCGGGCTGACCCGGCCGGGCCCCCGCTGATGCAGATTGACCGATTCAAGCTCGATGCCCGGAAGCCCGCCGATACCCGCGCCGATCGAGACGCCGGTGCGTTCCTTCGTCGCTTCGTCCATGCCTTCCAGACCGGCATCCTCGATCGCCTGACCCGCGGCGTCGATGCCGTAAACGATGAAGGGATCGACCTGGCGCTGGATCTTGGAATCGACGCGCTTGTCGGGATCGAAGCCGAACTCGTGATCCCTGGCCTTGACCTCGCAGGCGATGGTGCATTTCTGGTTCGAGGCGTCGAAATGCGTGATCTGGCCTGCGCCGCTGCGCCCGGCGATGAGGTTCTTCCAGCTCGTTTCGACGTCGCCTCCCAGCGGAGTGACGAGGCCCAGTCCGGTCACGACCACACGGCGCATGCGCAATTCTCCAAAATTCCGTTCGCCGGCCAGATATGACGCCGGGGCGGAAACGACAACAGGCTCAGCCCACGGGTGGGGCCGAGCCTGTCGAAACCCGCCGCAGCGGAAGCCGCGCCCKGGTCCCGGGCACGCAGCGGGCCGGGCGCGCCCGCCTCAGCCCTTGTGCTCGTCGATATAACGGGTGGCGTCGCCCACGGTGGCGATCTTCTCGGCCGCGTCGTCATCGGGAATCTCCACCCCGAACTCTTCCTCGAAGGCCATCACCAGCTCCACGATGTCGAGACTGTCGGCGCCCAGATCGTCGATGAAGTTGGCATCCTGCGTGACCTTGTCGGCCTCGACGCCGAGATGCTCGACGACGATCTTCTGCACGCGCTCGGCAGTATCGGACATATGCGTTCCCTCTTGAACTTTTGGGGTTGGGATTGATTTCGCCCTAATGAACGGCGTGGATGCTGGCAAGAGCCCTGCCGGGAGGCGTTTTTGGCTTCCCGCTGCCACTGCGCGAGCCTATTCATCGCAGCATCCGATTCCAGGGGGAAATCATCCGTTTCGATCTGTCCGCCAGCATTCTTGCCATCGCCTTCGCCGCCGCCGCTCCGCTGGCCGCGCAGCCCGCCGCGCCCCCGCCCGCAGCGGAAAGCGGCGCGGTGGGCGCCGCGAGCGGCAGCGCCACGATCGCCGTGCCGCAAGGCTGGACCCGCAGCGAACGGGGCCCGGCAACCGTGCTCACCTCGCCCGAAGGCGACGTCACGATCGCGCTGCTGCGCGTCGAGGGGGCTGCCGATGGAGACGCAGCGGTGGCGCGAGCGTGGAAAGCCTTCATGCCCGCCTTCGCGCGGCCCGTCAGACTGGCGCAGGACGCACCCGGCCGCGACGGCTGGGAGGCCAGCCGCGTCGTCAATTACGACATTGCGCCAGCGGAAAAGCACGTCTCGCAGGGCATCGCGCTCAAGCAGGGCGGCGGCTACACGGTGGTGCTGGTCGATGGTGCGCTCGCGACCATCGCCAAGCGCGGCGGCCAGCTTGGCCAAATGTTCGGCAGCCTGCGGCCGGCCGGCTTCGCCAAGGAAAGCTTTGCCGACAAGCCTGCCCACAATCTGGACCCCGCGCGCACCAGGCAGATCGTCGATTTCACGCGCGAGGCGATGGCGAGGCTCAAGGTTCCCGGCGTGGGCCTTGCGCTGATCGACGATGGCAGGATCGTCTGGGAGGGCGGGCTGGGCGTGGCCGATGTCGCCACTGGCGCTCCCGTCGACAAGGATACGCTGTTCATGATCGCCTCCAACACCAAGGGGATGGCGACGCTGCTGCTGTCCACGCTGGTGGACGAGGGCAAGCTCGACTGGGACCGGCCCGTCACCGACTACATGCCCACGTTCCGCCTCGGCAGCGCGGAGACGACGAAGAAGGTGCTGGTCAAGCATCTCGTCTGCGCCTGCACCGGACTGCCGCGCAAGGATATGCAGTGGCTGTTCAGCACCAGCCCCAGGACCGCCGCCAGCGATACCTTCGTCCAGCTTGCCGCGACCGAGCCGACCAGCGGCTTTGGCGAGGTCTTCCAGTACAACAATCTGATGGCCAGCGCCGCGGGGTATCTGGGGGCCCACATCATTTATCCGGGCATGGAGCTGGGCGCGGCCTACGACAAGGCCATGGACGAGCGCATCTTCGCCCCGCTCGGCATGACCCGCACCACGCACAGCGCCGCCAGGGCGATGCAGAGCAACTGGGCCAGGCCCTACGACGTGACCATTCGCGGCGAAGTGCAGCCGGTCGAACCCAGAAACAACGATACCATCGTGCCCTATCGCCCGGCCGGGGGCGCCTGGTCCTCGGCGCATGATATGGCGCTTTATGTCCGGAACGAGCTGGCGGAAGGTGTGCTGCCCGGCGGCAAGCGCATGGTGTCGGCAGAGGCGCTGCTCGCCCGCCGGGCGCGCAACGTGCCCACGGGCGAGAACCAGTGGTACGGCATGGGCCTGTTCGAAGATGCCAGCAAGGGCGTGAGCGTGATCCAGCACGGCGGAAGCCTGTTCGGCTACAAATCGAACTGGTTCGCAATCCCCTCGGCGGGGGTGGGCGCGGTGGTGCTGACCAATTCGGATGTCGGACAAGCGCTGACGGGCGCGGTCAAGCGCAAGCTGCTGGAGGTTCTCTACGACGGCAAACCCGAGGCGGCCGAGAATATCGCCACCGGCGCCAAGCGCGCGGAGGAAGCCCGGGCCAAGCTGCTGAGCGAGCTCATCTGGCCGGTCCCTGCGGGCCAGGAAGCCATGGTGGCCGGGCGCTACAGCAACGCCGAATTGGGTCCGCTGACGATCGCGCGGGAGAACGGCAAGCTGATGATGCATACCACGGCAATTCACGCGGAACTGGCGACCAGGAAGAACGGGGACGGCACTTATTCGCTCGTCACCGTGTCCCCCGGCTTCTGGGGTGCCGACGTGCTGATCGCCGAGCGCGAGGGCAAGCGCGTGCTGGTGCTCAACGACAGCCAGCACGAATATGTGTGGGTGAAGCAATAGGGCCTGGCCACGCCTCCGCTCCGCAGAAAAGGCGTGAAGGCGGCGTAGACATTTGATACACTCACGACTCCTGAGGGATCGCGCCATATGGCGGCGGACCGCGACAGCCGGCAGCCGCAGCAAATCGGACACGATCGAGGGGAATCCACATGAAACTCACAAGCGCAATCGCGGTCGGCGCGATTCTGGCGATGATCCCCGCCACCGGGACACTCGCGCAGGACAGGTCCTCGGCGCGCAAGGCCCAGGAAAAGGGCACTCGGGAAATCCCGCGCTGCACGCGCAATCTCGGCACGGTCGCCATCGTCGAACCCGACAATCAGTGGTGGCGCCAGCTGAGCCTGGGCAGTCCCGAGGCGATCATGCGCGTCTTCGTGCAGCAATCGGGTTGCTTCACGCTCGTCAATCGCGGCCGCTCGATGCAGAACCGCGCGATGGAACGGGCGATGGCCGAGCAGGGCGAGCTCCAGCAGGGCTCCAACCTGGGCAAGGGCCAGGTCAAGGCGGCGGACTATTTCCTCCAGCCCGATATCGTCACCACCAATTCCAACAGCGGCGGAGGGGGCGTCGGCGCGGCACTGGGCGGATTGCTCGGAGGCCACGTCCTGGGCGGGCTCGTCGGCGGGATCAGCATCAAGAAGAAGGAAGCCAACGTCACGCTGGCGGTCGTCAACGCGCGCACCACGGTCGAGGAAGCGCTGGTGGAAGGCCATGCCCGCAAGAGCGACCTCGGCTTCGGCGCGGGCGGCGGTGGAGGCTGGTGGGGCGGATTCGGGGCGGCCGGCGGCACCGGTTACCAGAACACCGAGATCGGCCAGGTCATCGTGCTCGCCTATCTCGACGCCTACACCAAGTTGGTGAGCCAGCTCGGGGGCCTGCCCCAGAACGCCTCGGCGGCGGCTCCGCAGGCGAACTGATTTCCGCGATTCGCGCCACGGCGTCGCCGCGCGGGCATGTGGGGCTCGACCGAACCAGGTCCCCGCCCGCGCGGGGACACAGCCACGTCAAGCGCCGCCAAGGCGCAGCGGCTCAGCGGTTCTCGCCCGGATCCTGATCACGCTCGGTGGCGGAACCGCTCATATCCGTCATTTCGGCCTGGTTTCCCTTCGGCGGCTCGGCGAGGCGGATGTGCACATCGCGCAGCTGCCCGGCGCTGACCAGGCTCGGCGCGCCCATCATCAGGTCCTGCGCGCGCTGGTTCAGCGGGAAGGCGATGACCTCGCGGATGTTGGGCTCGTCGGCGAGCAGCATGACGATGCGGTCGATCCCCGGGGCCGAGCCGCCGTGCGGCGGCGCGCCGAGCTTGAACGCCTCGATCATGCCGGAGAAATTGGCATCGACTTCGGCCTGCGAATAGCCGGCGATCTCGAACGCCTTGTACATGATTTCGGGCTTGTGGTTGCGGATCGCGCCCGACGAAAGCTCGTAACCATTGCACACGATGTCGTATTGCCAGGCCTTGATGTCGAGCGGGTCCTCGTTCTCGAGCGCCTCGAGCTCGCCCTGCGGCATCGAGAAGGGGTTGTGGCTGAAATCGACCTTCCTGGCGTCCTCGTCCCATTCGAACATCGGGAAATCGACGATCCAGCAGAACTTGAAGCAGCCCTCCTCGATCAGCCCCAGCTCCTCGCCCACGCGGGTGCGCGCGGCGCCGGCGAGCCTGGCCGCGTCCTTCTCCTTGCCCGCGGCGAAGAACAGGCCGTCGTTCGCGCCCAGCCCCAGCTCGGCGTAAAGCGCGGCCATGCCCTCCTCGCCGTGGTTTTTGGCGATCGGGCCGCCGAACTCGCCGCCCTTGCGAGTGACATAGCCGAGACCCGCGAAGCCTTCGCGCCGGGCCCATTCGTTCATGTCGTCGAAGAACTTGCGGCTCTTTTCCGCCGTATCGGGCGCGGGAATCGCGCGCACCACCCCGCCCGAACCGACGATTTTCTCGAACAGACCGAAGCCCGATTTCTCGAAGCGGCGGGTGACGTCCGAGATCGTCAGCGGGTTGCGCAGATCGGGCTTGTCGGTGCCGTATTTGAGCATCGCCTCGGCATAGGGGATGCGCGGGAAGCTGCCCGCCGGGGTCACGCTCTTGCCGCCCGCAAACTCCTCGAACACGCCGGCGAGCACCGGCTCGATCGCCTGGAACACATCCTCCTGCGTCACGAAGCTCATCTCGAAGTCGAGCTGGTAGAACTCGGGGCTGCGGTCGGCGCGCAAATCCTCGTCGCGGAAGCAGGGTGCGATCTGGAAATAGCGGTCGAAGCCCGCCACCATCAGCAGCTGCTTGAACATCTGCGGCGCCTGCGGCAGCGCGTAGAAGCGCCCCGGGTGGAGGCGGCTGGGGACCAGATAGTCGCGCGCGCCTTCGGGGCTGGAGGCGCCCAGGATCGGGGTCTGGAACTCGGTGAAGCCGATCTCGATCATGCGGCGGCGGATCGAGCTGATCACCTGGCTGCGCAGCACGATGTTCCTGTGCAGCCGCTCGCGGCGCAGATCGACGAAGCGGTATTTGAGCCGCGTCTCCTCGGGATAGTCCTCGGGCGAATTGACGATCAGCGGAAGGTCGCTCGCCACGCTCTGCACCCTCGCCTCGCGGGCGAAGACCTCGATCGCGCCGGTCGGCAGATTGGGGTTCACCGCCGCCTCCGCGCGCGCCTTGACCGTGCCGTCGATGGTGACGACCGATTCCAGCTTCAGTTTCTCGAGCACGCCCAGCGCCGCGCTGTCGCTGTCCGCCACCACCTGGGTGATGCCATAGTGATCGCGAAGATCGACGAACAGCACCCCGCCATGATCGCGCTTGTTGTGCACCCAGCCCGACAGGCGGACGGTTTCGCCGGTCTGCGCCGCCGTCAACTGCGCGCAGGTGTGGGTACGATAGGCGTGCATCTAAACTCTTTCCGATTTGGGGGCTAAGGCGCTAGGGCGCCGCGCGCGATTCCGCTTGGGGATTCCGGGCGCGCTAACAGGGTATGGCCACGGCTTTGTCAAGGCACGCGGCGGGAGCGGCACTCCGCTCGGACTAACAGAAGAATTGAAACCATAATGCAAATCCATCCGCTTATCACCACCACCGCGGCGCTTTCCGATCTCTGCGCCCGGCTCGCGAAATCCGAATTCGTCTGCGTCGATACCGAATTCATGCGCGAGAACACCTATTGGCCCGAGCTCTGCCTGGTCCAGATCGCCGACGAGAACGAGGCCGCCGCGATCGATCCGCTGGCCGAGGGCATCGATCTCAAGCCGCTGCTCGACCTGATGTGCGAGAACGAGGACGTGCTCAAGGTTTTCCACGCCGGGAGCCAGGACGTGGAGATCGTCTACAATCTGACGGGCAAGACGCCGCACCCGATCTTCGACACCCAGATCGCGATGATGGCGGTCAGCCAGTCGGAGCAGATCGGCTATTCGAACCTGGTCGAGAGCTGGCTCGGCTTCACGGTAGACAAGGGCGCGCGCTTCACCGACTGGAGCCGCCGCCCGCTCACCGACCGCCAGATCGAATACGCGATCGGCGATGTCACCCATCTCGCCAAGATCTTCCCGCGGCTGCTCAAGAAGCTGGTCAAGACCGGGCGCGGCGCGTGGCTCGACGCCGAGATGGACAAGCTCGCCGACCCCGCGAACTACGCCAACGACAGCGGCCAGGCGTGGAAGCGCATCCGCTCGACCGGCCGCAACCTCGCGGTGCTGGGGCGGTTGAAAGCCCTCGCCGCCTGGCGCGAGAGCGAGGCGCAGCACAAGAACATCCCCCGCGGCCGCATCATCCGCGACGAGACTCTCGCCGACATCGCCAGCCACCCGCCCAAGAGCCAGGCCGATCTCGCCAAGGTGCGCGGGCTCTCGAACGCGTGGAAGGACAACGACATCGGCAAGCGGTTGATGAAGGTGCTCGAAAAGGCCGAACCGCTCCACAAGGACGAGCTGCCCGAACGCGGCACGCCGGGGGCGCCGCTGGGCAAGGAAGGCGCGCTGGTCGCCGATCTGCTCAAGCTGCTGCTCAAGATCCGCGCCCGCGAGATCGACGTCGCCGCGCGCCTGCTCACCCGCGCCGATGAGATGGAGGCACTCGCCGCCGGGGTGCGCGACCTGCCGGTGCTCCAGGGCTGGCGCTATGACGTCTTCGGACGCGACGCGCTCGAGCTGGTCGAAGGGCGGCTGGGCTTCACGGTCAAGAACGGCCACCTGGCGATGACGCGCATCGGGGCGGCGGCAGAACCCGAGGCTCCGGCCGAGGCGGCGGAGTGAATCCTGCCCTATCGGGGGAGCGGGACCATGCACAGCATGGTGTAGGAGCCGCTCCGGAAGCGCGGCGCGCGGGGCGAGTGCCCTCCACCGCACCTCGCGCGGTCGCCCTCCCGGTTCCGGGGAGGATTTCGTGACCACCTTCCTTCCCACGCTCAAGCAGCTCCAGTATCTGGTGGCGCTGCACGAGCACGGGCATTTCGGGCGCGCGGCGGAGGCCAGCTTCGTCTCGCAATCGACGCTCAGCGCGGGGCTGCGCGAGCTCGAATCGCTGCTCGGAGTGACGCTGGTGGAGCGCAGCCGGCGCGTGGTGCGGTTCACGCAATTGGGCAACCAGGTGGTTGCCAAGGCGCACCGCGTGCTGCGCGAGGCAGAGGAGATGACCGCGCTGGTCCAGGCCTCGGGCAAACCGCTCGCGGGAGAGCTCGCCATGAGCGTGATCCCCACCATCGCGCCCTTCCTGCTGCCGCGCATCCTGCCGCGCCTGCGCCGCGAGCGACCCGAGCTCAAGCTGCGCCTGCGCGAGGAAACCAGCCACGCCGCGGTCGAATCGCTTCATCACGGCCGCGCCGATTGCGTCCTCCTGGCCCTGCCCTTCGCCACCGGCGAGGTCGAGACCGCGCATATCACGGACGACCGCCTGTTCGTTGCCTTTCCCAAGGACGACCCGCGGGATCCGCCGGGCGAAATTCCGCCCAGCATGATCGAGGAGGGGCGGCTGCTGCTGCTCGAGGATGGCCACTGCCTGCGCGATCATGCGCTCGCGGCGTGCGGGCGGCCCGAGCTGCGCGGCTCGGCGACGATGATCGGTACCAGCCTCCACACGCTGGTCCAGATGGTCGACGGCGGCCTTGGCGTCACCATGCTACCCGAGATGGCGCTCGAGGCGGGCATCCTGGCCGGAACGCGGGTCGTCGCCCGCCCCTTGAAGGCCAGGCACGCGACGCGCGAGATCGCGCTCATCTGGCGCCGCAATTCCCCGCGGCGCGAGGAGTTCGAGCTGCTGGCCGAGGAGCTCAGGGCGGGCTGACCCCCGGGCGCGCGCGTCCAACCGGCGCGGTTTGCCGCGACGACCCGGGCGGGGTCCACCATTTCATTCACGATGAGAAAGAGCCGGGACGACGAATCGACCTTGCCAATACTCGCCGTTTTCCTGAGCTTTGTCAAGTAAAAAGTGCCAGATAGGATTTACCAAGGGCAACTCCTACGCGCCGATCCGTCTGCTGCGGGAACCGGGGAGGTTTGCGACCTGTGGCAGCACCTCAATCCATGTGCTTCAATCCGACGCGCAGGTAGTCCCACCCCGTCACGCAGGTCAGCACCGCGGCGGCCCACAGGCTGGTGAGGCCGACAAGGTGAATCCAGTTGGTCGCCAGCGTGCCGCAATATTCGAGCGTCGAGGTGCACGGCGGGCCGTTGACTGCGCCGCCCAGGATCAGCGCGCCCAGGCTGGTCAGCTGGAAGGTCGTCTTCCACTTGGCGAGCTTCGACACCGGCATCGAGACCTGGAGCCCGCCGAGGAACTCGCGCAGGCCCGAGACCGCGATCTCGCGGATCAGGATCACCAGCCCGGCGATGGCATGCGCATCGCCGACATAGGGTCCGCGCAGATACCCCTGCGCAGTGAGGATCAGGATCACCGCCGCGACCATGATCTTGTCGGCGATCGGATCGAGAAACTGGCCGAGCTTGCTCACCGTCCCCTGAGCCCGCGCCAGATATCCATCGAGATAGTCGGTAAAGCCGATCACGCAGTAGAGCACGAAGGCGACGCCATAGCCCAGGTTCCATTCCGGCCACCACAGCAGGAATCCCAGGAATGGCACCGCCAGGATGCGCGACAGGGTGAGAAGATTGGGCAGGCTCAGCATCGCCTCCCGCCTAATCCCTCCGGGGGATGGTGAAAAGCCTCGCTCTTGCCCGCCCCCTTCACGCTGCTAGACGCGATCCATTCGCCGGGCCCACACGAGCTGCAAAGAGCCAGATGACATGAGGTTGCTCCACCACCTGACGTCGTCCGGCTTTTCCGCATGACCACGACCGGGCTCCTGCGCCAGAGGCGGTTCCTGCCGCTGTTCGCGACGCAGCTTCTGAACGCTTTCAACGACAATCTCTACAAGACCGCCATGGTCCTGTTCGTGGTTTACAGCGTCTACAGCGACGAGGCGCAGGAGGCCCAGTTCTCGGCCATCGCCTCCGGGGTGTTCATCGCCCCGTTCTTCCTGCTCTCGGCGATGGCCGGCCAGCTGGCCGACATGCGCGACAAGGCGCGGATCATCCGGCTGGTCAAGGCGGCGGAGATCGGCATCATGCTGGTGGGCGCGTTCGGCCTGCTGATCGCCTGGCAGGACGCCGAGTGCGCAAGCTCGGCCGGGCGCTGCCTGGCCAGCCCGCCCGGCCCGCTGCTGGAGGGCCTGGCGATTCCGCTGTTGCTCGCCGCGCTGCTGGCGATGGGCGTCCATTCGACTTTCTTCGGACCGATCAAATACGCCATCTTGCCCCAGCACCTCAAGCGCGAGGAGGTGCTTTCGGGCACCGGGCTGGTCGAGGCGGGGACCTATATCGCCATTCTGTTCGGGACCATCCTCGCCGGCTGGATCCCGGTCGAGGTCGCCGCCGGGGGGATCGTCTTCACCGCGCTGGTCGGCTATGCCACCTCGCGGTACGTGCCCCCGGCCCCGCCGCAGGGCGAAGTGGACCCCATCGACTGGAACCCCTTCACCAGCTCCGCCCGGCTGATCCGCGCCACGATGGGCCAGCCCCAGGTCTATTACGCGATCCTGTCGATCAGCCTCTTCTGGACCATCGGGGCGGTGCTGTTCATCCAGTTCCCCCCGCTCGCCAAGAACACGCTGATGGCCAGCAAGGAAGTCGCCAGCCTGTTCCTCGTGATCTTCTCGATCGGCGTGGCGATCGGATCGGTGGCGATCAACAAGCTCCTGAAGGGCGAGGTCTCGGCGCGGCATGGGCCCGCCTCGGTGCTGGTGATGGGGCTGTTCGTGATCGGCTTCTATCTGATCGCGCGGGTGTGGGATCCGGGTTCGCATACCGGCCTGCTCGATGTCGGGGCGTTCCTCGCGCATCCCGGGGCGCCGCTGCTGATGCTGATGCTGCTCGGCATCGCGGTGTCCGGGGGCATGTTCGTGGTGCCGCTTTATGCCTTCCTGACCACCAAGGTCGCGCCCGACCAGGCGGCGCGGACCATAGCGGCGAACAACATCGTCAATTCCGGTGCGATGGTGCTCGGCTCGCTGCTCGCGGTCGGCCTGACGGCTGCGGGCGTGCCGATCACCGAGCATCTGCTGCTGAGCGCGGCGATGTGCCTGGTCTCGGCCTGGCTGGCCAGGCGGCTCCACGCGGTCGAGGACCAGCCGGTGCCGCGCGACCTGCTCGACGACCCCCACGACTAGCTGGGATCGGGACCCCTTGCCCCCCGGGGCCGGCGTTACACGATGAACGCGAGGACCGCGGCGAAGCTGGCGAAATAGACGGTCGCGAAGCCGCGGACGTCGCTGGCGGTCAGGCGCCAGTCGGTGGTGCGGCGCTCGGCGACCGGCTCGCGGCGGAACTGCGCTGGCAGGCTGGCGCGAAGCGGGTGGCGGGCGCTTTCGTCGGTCAGGACCAGGGCTCTTCTCATGGCTTTGCTACCCCTCTTGGCTGGCGGCTTCGATGTCCGGGGTTAACGCTTTCGAAACCATCGCGCTCCCGGCTATTCGGGGGTGCCTCGTAACGGAACATTAAGGCTGTTCGTTAGCCATTCGGCAAGGGCTTCGCGCCGCGATTGCCTTGCGCGCGGCGCGCCGCTAGCGCCGCGGGCATGAGCGCTATCCGTACCCCCCGCCCCACGCCCGGCGCCGCGCGCCTGCTGGTGGACTGCCTGATCGAGCAGGGGTGCGACCGTATCTTCACCGTGCCGGGCGAAAGCTTTCTCCCCGTGCTCGATGCGCTCCACGATGAGCCGCGCATCGATGTGGTGACCTGCCGGCAGGAGGGCGGCGCGGCCTTCATGGCTTGCGCCGACGGCGCGCTCAACGCTGCCGGCACCGGCCGCCCTGGCGTGTGCTTCGTCACGCGCGGGCCCGGCGCCACCAACGCCAGTATCGGCGTGCACGTCGCATTCCAGGATTCGCAGCCGATGATCCTGTTCGTTGGCGACGTCGACCGCGCGATGCGCGACCGCGAGGGCTTTCAGGAGCTCGATTTCGCGGCCTTCTTCGGCCCGACCGCGAAATGGGCGGCGCGGATCGACGATGCCGCGCGCATCCCCGAATACATCGCCCGCGCCTATGCCACTGCCATCTCCGGCCGGCCGGGACCGGTGGTGCTTGCGCTGCCCGAGGACATGCTGAGCGATCCGGCGCCCGAGGGACTCGCGCCGCGCCGCTTCGTGCCGCGACCGGCGCAGGCGCCCTGCCCCGATGCGATGCAGACGCTGATGGCGATGCTGGGCGATGCCGCCGCGCCCGTCGCCATCGTCGGCGGCGCGGGCTGGAACGCCAAGGCGCGCGCGCATTTCCAGCTTTTCGCCGAGCGGCTCGGCCTCCCCGTCGCCACCGCCTTTCGCCGCCAGGACGCGATCTCGCCCGCGAGCCACGTCTATGCCGGCAATCTGGGCTATGGGCCCAATCCCAAGCTGGTCGAGCGGGTCCGGACCGCGGACCTGATCCTGGCAGTCGGCGCGCGCCTCGGAGAGGCAACCACCGACGGCTATGCCATCCCGCCGCTGACCGATGCCGCGCGCACGCTGGTCCACGTCCATCCCGATCCCGAGGAGCTCAACCGGGTCTACCCCGCCGATCTGGCGATCTGCGCGAGCATGGACGAATTCGCCGAAAGCGCCGCGCTGTGGGACGAGGGCTCTGTCCTTCCCTTCGACGCGGGCGCCCAGGCCCATGCCGAATGGGAGGCGTGGGCGACGCCGCAGCCAGGCGCCCATGCGCTCGATCTCGGCCAGTGCGTCGCCTTCATGCGCGATTGTCTCCCCGCGGACAGCATCCTGTGCAATGGTGCGGGCAATTTCTCGGGCTGGTGGCATCGCTACTGGCGCTATGCCGGCTTTCCCACCCAGCTCGCGCCCACCGCCGGCGCGATGGGCTATGGCGTTCCCGCGGCCGTGGCGGCGGCCCGGCGGTTTCCCGACCGCACGGTGGTCGCACTCGCCGGCGACGGCGATTTCCTGATGAACGGGCAGGAGCTGGCGACCGCGGTCCAGCATGGCTGCGACATGATCGTGATCGTGGTCGATAACGGCGCCTATGGCACCATCCGCATGCATCAGGAACGCGAGTTCCCCGGCCGGATCAGCGCCACCGCGCTCGCCAATCCCGACTTCGCGGCGCTTGGCGCGGCATTCGGCGCATGGTCGGCGCGCGTCGAGACCACCGAAGCGTTCCGCGCCGCGCTCACCGAAGCCAAGGGCCGCCGCGGCGTGCGGCTGCTCCATTGCCTGATCGAGGTCGAGCAGCTCGCCGCCAGCGGCGCGACGATCTCGGGGCTTCGCGCGCCCGGTTAGAGAGCCGCAAGGCGAAGGGGCCGCCCGCGCGGACGGCCCCTCGACGTGGCGACATGCTGCGGCTCAGATGTCGTCGCCGAGCGCGCCCTTGATCTTGCCTTCCATCTGCTGGGCCTTGCCCTTGGCTTCCTGCTGGCGGCCACGCGCCCGCGCATCCCCATCGCCCAGCTGCTGCTTGGTATTGCCGATGGCTTCGTTGGTGTTGCCTTTGATCTTGTCGGTGAGCTCGCCCATGGCGGGTCTCCCTTGCGTTGCGGCCCAGCCCTCTGCCGGGCCAATGAACAGCGAACGGGCCAAACGGGCCGGAAGTTCCCCGCAGGTGGGCTCAGTCCGCCGCCATCTCGAGCACGACGTCCCATTCGGCGCGGGTGAACTGGCACACCGAAAGGCGCGAAAGCCGCACCAGCTCGCATTCGGCAAGGCGCGGCTCGGCCTTGATCGCGGCCAGCGTGACCGGCCGGGCCAGCTTTCGCATCGGCGTCACCTTCACCGCGACCCATTTGCCCGTGGAGTCGGTCGGATCGGGCATGGCCGCGTGGCTGACCGCGGCGATGCCGACGATCTCCTTGCCGATGTTGGAGTGGTAGAAGAACGCCTGATCGCCCACCTCCATCGCGGCGAGATTGTTGCGGGCGCGGTAATTGCGCACCCCGTCCCAGATGCCCTCGCCGTCGCGGACGAGCTGGTCCCAGCCGTAAACGTCGGGCTCGGACTTCATCAGCCAGTATCGCGCCACGCCGTTCCTGCCCTCCAGTCCGGGGGAGCACACGCGCGTCCCCGATTAACGCCTTTTTAGACCCGTTGGCTTAGGCAACGGCCATCGACAAGCGCGAGGATGCTGTTGTCCGCAAGCCCTGATCCATTGCCGCCACCGGCCCGCGCGCGGCTCGGCTTTGTCCAGTCGCAGCCGTTCGACGGCGTGACGCTGGGGATCGCGGCCGCCGCCATCCTGCTGTTCCTGGCAACCGGCGGCAGCGTGCTGCCTGCCCTCGTGCGCCACTGGCGGGGCATGGGAGCGGAGCCCGACGTCATTCTCGCCAATGCGCTGGTCCTCAATATCGCGGTGATCCTGTTCGGCTGGAGCCGGTACAAGGCGCTCTCGCGCGAGCTCGCGGCGCGGCGTCGGTCGGAGCAGGAAGCGCTCCGCCTTGCCGACACCGATCCGCTGACGGGCGCCCGCAACCGCCGCAGCTTCCTGCCGGCGGTCAACCGCCTGGTGGACGAATCGCTCGCCGCCGGCCGCGCGGTCGCGGTCGGCCTGGTCGATCTCGATCACTTCAAGAACATCAACGATTATCACGGTCATCAGATCGGCGATGTCGTGCTGCTGGAGGTTGCGGCCCGGTTCACCGATCTGCTTCCCGCCGATGCGCTGCTCGCGCGGCTGGGCGGCGACGAGTTCGCCTTCGCGGTCGCTTATCCGCCGCATGCGCATGACACGATCGAAACGCTCGCCGACCGGCTGGTCGCGGCGGCCGCGCGCCCCATCGCGGCCGAGGACGCCTCGCTCGAAATTAGCGCCTCGATCGGCATGTCGACCAGTCGCGAGGCCGAGTGGCCCGATGGGAGCACGGGCAGCGGCGAGCTGCTGATGAACCGCGCCGACATCGCCATGTATCAGGCCAAGAAGCAGGGCCGCAATCGGCTGCAATGGTTCGAGCCGGCGATGGAGTACGAGCAGCGCTTTCGCGGCGAGCTCGAAGCCGGCATCCGCCGCGGCATTCGCGGCGACGAGTTCGTCCCCTACTACGAGCAGCAGATCGATCTCGAAACCGGCGAGCTGACCGGATTCGAAATGCTCGCGCGCTGGCAATCGCCCGATCTGGGCCTCGTCAGCCCCGACATCTTCATCCCGATCGTCGAGGAAATGGGGCTGATCGAGGACCTGTCGCGCGCCCTGATGGCCCAGGCCTTCGACGATGCCCGGATGTGGCACCCCAGGCTGACGCTGGCTGTCAATGTCTCGCCGCTCCAGCTGCGCGATCCGTGGTTCGCGCAGAAGACGCTCAAGATGCTGGTCGCGCATGCATTTCCGCCCTCGCGACTCGAGATCGAGATTACCGAGTCAGCCCTGACCGACAATCCCGCGATGGTCCGCAACACTCTGGTCGGCCTGCGCAATCAGGGCATCAGGATCACGCTCGACGATTTCGGGATGGGCTACTCGAGCCTCTCGCAGTTGCGGACGCTGCCGTTCGACCGGCTCAAGATCGACCGCAGCTTCATCCGCGACTTGAAGCACGACGACACCAACACCAAGCTGGTCGGCGCGATCATCTCGATGGGTGTCGGCCTCGATCTGCCGCTGGTGGCGGAAGGGATCGAGAACGACGCGATCCTCAAGACGCTCCGTTCGATGGGCCAGCTCAAGGGCCAGGGCTATCACTACGGCCGTCCCGAACCCGCCGAGCTGGTGCTCGAGCGGCTGGCGGCGCTGGACCTGCTTGCGCCGGAGGCACCTGCCGCCTTGCGCGAGGGCCGATCGCTCGAAAGCGCCGCTCCCGCCACGCCCAGCAAGAAGGTTGTCTGAGCGCCCGCTGGACGCTTGCCTCCGCGCTCTCTAGGGCGCGGCGGGAATGCGGACACCCTTCGTCAAGATGCACGGCCTCGGCAACGACTTCGTCGTCCTCGACGGGCGCGAGGCGCCGATGCCCGCGCTCGAGCCGGGGGCGGTCCGCCGCCTCGCCGACCGGCGCGAGGGGATCGGCTGCGATCAGCTGATCGTTCTCGAACCGCCGCAAACGCACGCCGGCGACCTCCGGATGCGGATCTTCAACGCCGACGGCGGCGAGGTCGAATCCTGCGGCAATGCCTCCCGCGCCGTCGCCCTGCTGATCGGCAAGGCGGCGCGCATCGAAACCAGTGGGGGGCTCATAGCCGTCAGTCCCGAGGGACGCGGCGCCAGCGTCGACATGGGCACGCCCCGCTTCGAATGGGACGCCATCCCCCTCGCCTATCCCATGGACACGCTGACCATGCCGGTCGGCTGGGACGATCTGACTGCGCCCGCAGCGGTCAATGTCGGCAATCCGCATATCGTCTTTTTCGTGGAGGACTGCGACGCGGTGCCGCTGGAAAGGCTGGGCCCGGCCATCGAAACCGACCCGCTGTTCCCGGCGCGCGTCAACGTCGACGTCGCGACGATTGAGAGCCGGCAGCACATCCGGCTGCGCGTGTGGGAGCGCGGCGCGGGGCTGACGCGCGCCTGCGGAACGGGGGCTTGCGCCACAACGGTGGCGGCGGTGCGCCGCGGCCTCGCCGACCGCCGCGTGACAGTCGCGCTTTCAGGCGGCGCTTTGACCGTCGCCTGGGGCGAAGACGGACGGATCGTGATGACCGGCGCGGCCTGCGAAAGCTTTCGCGGGAATTTCGAATGGGACCACTACGCGTGAGCGCGCCGCAAGTCATCGGCCTGGGCTGCCGCCTCAACATCGCCGAAAGCGAGCGCCTGCGCGAACTGCTGGCGGGAACGCGCGACCTGGTGGTGGTCAACAGCTGCTCGGTGACGCAAGAGGCGGTGCGGCACACGCGCCGCGCGATCCGCCGGGCGCGCGCCGCGCAGCCCTCGGCGCGGCTGCTCGTAACCGGTTGCGCCGCCGAAACCGAGCGCGCGGCGCTGGTCGCGATGCCCGAGGTCGATGCAGTGATCCCCAACGCCGCCAAGCTCCGTGCCGGCAGCTATGGCCTGCCGCCGGCCGGTGTGGCTGCGGCGCCGCCGAGCAGGCGCACCCGCGCTTTCGTCGCGATCCAGAACGGCTGCGACCATGCCTGCACCTTCTGCATCATCCCGCAGGGGCGCGGGCCGAGCCGCTCGCTGACGCTCCGCGCCGTTCTGGACGACATCGAACGGCAGCTCGCGCGCGGCGCGGCCGAGATCGTGCTCACCGGCGTCGACATCACCGCCTGGGGCGCCGACCTGCCGGGTCAGCCCACGCTCGGAAGCCTCGTCGCCGCGATCCTCGCGCGGGTCCCGCGGCTGGCGCGCCTGCGCCTTTCCTCGCTCGACGGGGCCGAGATCGATCCGCTGCTGTTCGATCTCATCGCCGGCGAGCCGCGCGTCATGCCGCACCTCCACTTGTCGCTCCAGCATGGCGACGATCTGATCCTCAAGCGCATGAAGCGGCGCCATTCGCGCGCGCAGGCCATCGCGCTCGTCCAGCGGCTCAAGGCGCGCCGTCCGGGGATTGCGATCGGCGCCGACCTCATTGCCGGATTTCCCACCGAGAGCGAAGCGCACCATGGCGCGAATCTGGACCTGGTGCGGCTGCTCGGCATCGTTCATGGCCACGTCTTCCCCTTCTCGCCGCGGCCCGGCACGCCGGCGGCGCGGATGCCGCAGGTGGGCGGGGCGAGCATCCGGCGCCGCGCCGCCGAGGTTCGCGCCGCCGTCGCCGCGACCCGCGCCGAATGGCTGGCGTCTCTGGTCGACAAGCCCTTGCAAGTGCTCGCCGAACGCGATGGCAGGGGGTATGCGGAAAACTACGCCCGTGTCGCCACGCCCGGCATCGCGCCCGGCGCAATTGCGACGATCACGCCCCGAGCCTGCGAGGACGACCTGCTGCAATGAGTGACACGAGCTGGTCCCAGCGGCTGTTCGGCGGCTTCCGCAAGACGTCCGAGCGGCTCGCGACCAATCTGACCGCGGTGGTCGGCACCGCACGGCTCGACGATGCGAGCCTTGACGAGGTCGAGGATGCGCTGATCCTCTCCGACCTCGGCCCCGCCGCCGCCGCGCGAATCCGCGCGAAGCTCGCCGAGAAGCGCTTCGGGCTCGAGATTACCGAGGTGGAACTGAAGGAAGCAGTGGCCGAGGAGATCGCCGCGATCCTGCGCCCGGTGGCCAGGCCGCTCGCGATCACCGCCTTTCCGCGGCCGCAGGTGATCCTGGTGATCGGCGTCAACGGCAGCGGCAAGACCACCACCATCGCCAAGCTGGCGCATCTTTTCCAGGAAGACGACTATGGCGTGATGCTGGCGGCGGGCGACACCTTTCGCGCCGCGGCCATCGGCCAGCTCGCGACCTGGGCCGAGCGCATCGGCGTCCCGATCGTGCGCGGGCCCGAGGGAGGCGATCCGGCCAGCGTGGTGTTCGACGCAGTCAAATCGGCCACCGAACGCGGGATCGACGCACTGATCGTCGACACCGCCGGGCGCCTGCAGAACAAGCGCGAACTGATGGACGAGCTCGCCAAAATCCGCCGCGTGCTGGGCCGGCTCAATCCCGAAGCGCCGCACGACGTGGTGCTGGTGCTCGATGCCACCAACGGCCAGAACGCGCTTGCGCAGATCGATGTGTTCAAGGAGGTGGCGGGAGTGACCGGCCTGGTGATGACCAAGCTCGACGGCACCGCGCGCGGCGGAGTGCTCGTCGCCGCGGCCGAGCAATACGGCCTCCCCATCCATGCGATCGGCGTGGGCGAGAAGATCGACGATTTGCGCCCCTTCGATCCCGACCTTGTCGCGCGCGTCATCGCTGGAGTGGCCTGATGGCAGACAAAGATACTAGCTCCGATAAGCCCCGGACAGGTTGGCTCAACATCGCGGTCGATTACGGGCCGTTGATCGTCTTCCTCGCGGTCTACAAGTTCTCGACTCCCGATGGCGACGGCCCGCTGGGTCAGATCGCGGCGGTGATCACGGGGACCGTGGCCTTCATGATCGCCGCGGTCCTGGCGCTGGCGTTCTCGAAATGGAAATTCGGGCGCATCTCGCCAATGCTGATGCTGTCGACCGCGCTTATCGTGGGTTTCGGCGCGCTCACCATCTGGCTGCGCGACGAGCGCTTCATCCAGTTCAAGTCGACCGCGATCTACCTGCTGTTCGGCGTGGTGCTGGTCGGCGGGTGGCTGCGCGGCAAGGCGCTGCTCCAGGTCCTGCTCGAGGCGGTGTTCGAGGGCCTGGACCGCGACGGCTGGCTCAAGCTGTCGCGCAACTGGGGCCTGTTCTTCTTCGCGCTGGCCGGCCTCAACGAGGTGCTGCGCACCGCGCTCAGCTTCGAAGACTGGCTGTGGGCGAAGCTGTGGGTGTTCATGCCGCTGTCGTTCCTGTTCACCTTCACGCAGATCCCCATGCTGCTGCGCCACGGCCTGGCGCTTGAAGATCGGGACGAGGTCCTGAAGGACCAGCCGCCCACGGACTAGACCAAGGAATGGCCTGCGTCCCGCGAAGGCGGGGACCTCAGGCGACAAAGCGCCTGGCCGATTGAGGCCCCCGCCTTCGCGGGGGTGCAACTGGATTTCGACTAAATCTCGACCTGGCTGCCCAGCTCGACCACGCGGTTGGTGGGGAGCTTGAAGAACTCCATCGCCGTCGCGGCGTTGCGCAGCATCCACGCGAACAGCTTTTCGCGCCACAGCGCCATCCCCGGCTTCTTGCTGGCGATCAGCGTCTGGCGGCTGAGGAAGAAACTGGTCTGCATCATGTCGAACTTGCCTCCGCACATTTGCGCCTCGGCCAGCGCGGCGGGAATGTCGGTTTCCTCGAGGAAGCCGTAGCGCAGCTTGATGCGGTAGAAGCCGTCGCCCAGATCGGTCAGCTCGGTCCGATCCCCCTCCGCGATATAGGGCACGTCCTCGACCATCACCGTCAGCACGAGAACGCGCTCGTGAAGGACCTTGTTGTGCTTGATATTGTGGAGCAATGCCGAGGGAACGCCATCGGCGGAAGAGGACATGAAGATCGCGGTGCCCGGCACGCGGGCGGCGCTGTTCTTCGCGCTCTTGGCGAAGATTCCGATCGGAATCGAGCCTTCGGCCATCGTGGCGCGCATCAGCGAGCGGCCCCGGGCCCAGGTCGTCAGCAGCGTGAAGATCAGCAAGCCCATCGCCAGCGGGACCCAGCCGCCGTCGGGAACCTTGATCAGATTGGCGCCCAGATAGGCCATGTCGACGACAATGAAGAGCGCGACCAGCGGCGCCGCCTTCCATACCGGCCAGTGCCATAGCGAGAGCAGCACCGCGGCCAGCAGGATCGTGTCGATGAACATCGCGCCGGTCACCGCGATGCCGTAGGCGGCAGCGAGATTGCTGGAGGACTGGAAGAACAGCACCAGGACCAGCACCATGATCATCAGGCCCCAGTTCACCACCGGGATGTAGATCTGGCCCGCCGCCGAGGCGCTGGTGTGCTTGATCTGCATGCGCGGGATGAAGCCGAGCTGGATCGCCTGCTGGGTAAGCGAGAACGCGCCCGAAATGACTGCCTGGCTGGCGATGATCGTGGCCGCCAGAGCGAGGAACACCACCGGGATGCGCACGGCATCGGGGATCATCAGGAAGAACGGATCGCGAATGATGATCGCCGCGTCGGTTTCGGGGGAGAGGACCAGCGCACCCTGCCCCATGTAGTTGAGCATCAGGGACGGGAGCACCACCGCCAGCCAGCTTATCCCGATCGGCTTGCGCCCGAAATGGCCCATGTCGGCATACAGCGCTTCCGCGCCGGTCACCGCGAGCACGACGCTGCCCATCGCCACGAATGCGCGGAAGCCATCGGTCTGAAAGAAGATCAGCGCGTTGAGCGGATTGAGCGTTTCGAAGATGATCGCAGGCATTGTGACGACATACATCAGGCCCAGCGCCGCCAGCGTCAGGAAGTAGGCGAGCATGATCGGCCCGAACATCTTGCCGACCCGCTCGGTCCCGCGGGACTGGATCGCGAACAACGCGAACAGGATCGCCACCGCGAGCGGAACGATCCAGTCGCCGAAGCCGGGATGGACGTAGCGAAGCCCCTCGGTCGCGGACAGCACCGACATGGCCGGCGTGATCATCGAATCGCCGTAAAACAGCGCGGTCGCGAACACGCCGAGGAGGATCAGCGGCCCGGTCCAGCGCTTGTCGGCGCGGCTGCGGTTGATGAGCGCGAGCAGCGCCAGGCTGCCGCCCTCGCCCTTGTTGTCGGCGCGCATGATGGTGAAAACATATTTGAACGTCACCACGATCATCATCGACCAGAACACCAGGCTCAGCACGCCATGGATATGGACCGGATCGACCCTGATGCCCGGAACGTTGCCGTGCGATGCGAAGGTCTCGCGGAAGGCGTAGAGCGGGCTGGTGCCGATGTCGCCGAAGACGACGCCGATTGCCCCGATCGCCAGTCCGAGGCGCGAGGCGCCGCCATGTCCGGCCCCGTGTCCCTGGCCCGTTTTTACAGCCATCGCATCACCCGCCGAAGCGCCGGGATCCTGCAATGGCGGAGGCGCTTGTGTCATCGGGTCGAAATATCCGGCTGGGTGTCGCCCTCCTCCCCCGGCGCGGCCGATGGAGTCGACGATCGCGGCGCGCCTAGCAGGTCCCAGATGGGGCCGCAACGGGCCGTCAGGGCCCGGCCTGTCGCGGGACCGGCGGCGGCGTTCCTGCGGGGCCCATCAGAGCTTCGAGCCGGGCGAGCCGCTCGGCCAGGACTGGCCGCCAGGCCGCCTCGGCTGGCGCGCTCGCGAGAAGCTCCGCCCAGAGCGCGCGGGTGCGCTCGGGCTCGCCGCTGCGCAGCATGGCTAGACCGAGAAAATAGGCCGGGGCGGGCGAGCCGGGCGCGCGCCGCTCCGCCTGTCCATAGGCGTATAGCGCGGCCGGAGTGAGCTGCCCGCCGGCGTGCTCGGCCAGCGCATTGCCCAGCGCGGTCCAGGCCTCGGCATCGGCGGGGTTCTCGGTCACGGCACTCCGCGCGAACTCTGCGGCGCGCAAATAATCGCCGCGCCGCGCAAAGGCATCGGAGGTAATCAGAAACCGCGCCGGCGGGGCGGCGGAATCAAAGAACTCGCGCCGACTCTCGACCAGCAGCTCCCCCGTCGCGGCGGGATCGGCGAGCGGCCTGGCGGGAGCCGCCGGCTGGCCGGGCGCACCTTGCAGGGCATATCCCGCGAGCCCGAAAAGCAGAGTCGCGCCGAGCAGAGTGTAGGCGCTTCGCGGCACGCGCAGACCGAGCACCGCCACCAGAAAGGCAGCGCCCGCCACGGCCAGGATAGGCAGCCAGCTCATCGGCGCGCGCCCAGACGGCGGCGCAGGATCAGCGCGGCGAGCACGAGGAGCGCCAATGGCACCGCAAACAGCGGCCAGGTGCTCGCGCTGACCTCGGGCTTGTAGCTCACGTAGTCGCCGTAGCGCTCGCGCAGCCAGGCGCGGATGTGCTCGGGCTCTTCCCCGGCGGCGATGCGGAGGCGGACCTGGCTGCGCATGTCGCCGGCCATCGCCGCGTCGCTATCGGCGATCGACTGGCTCTGGCATTTGAGGCAGCGCAGCGTCTCCATCAGCGCCTGCGCCTTGGCCTCCTGCGCCGGGTCGTCGAGCTGGCGATAGGCGTAGGGCGCGGGCGGCATGGTGTCCTGCGCGGCCAAAGGTGACACGAAGTTGACACCGAGGATCAGGGCGAAAAGCAGCTTCACGGGGCAGCTTCTTGCAGTTTTTCCAATAGGACAGGAATATGCTCTGGCCGGATGTCGCCGATGTGCTGATAGGCGATGCGCCCCGCACCGTCGATCACGAAGGTCTCGGGCACCCCGGAGGAGCCGATCGCGAGCTGGACCTCGGACAGATCGTCCGCGCCGATCGCGCGATAGGGATTGCCGTGACGCGCGAGGAAGGCGGCGACATCCTCGGGCCGGTCGCGGATAGCGATCCCGTCGATCGCCACGCCGCGAGCCGCAAGCTGCCGGAGCTGCGGCGCCTCGGCAATGCACGGCAGGCACCAGCTGGCGAAGATGTTGAGCAGGCGGGGCTGACCGGTCCGCAGGTCGGCCGCGGAAAGGCCCGGCCGATCGGGCACCGCGGGGCGCAGCGCGAAATAGGGCAGCGGCTTGCCGATCATCCGGCTCTCGACGAACGCGTCCTTGGGCCTGGTGAGCATGATCCCCGCGAGCGCGAGGAAGCCCGCGAACAAGAGCAGGGGGACCCACAACCGCCAGCGATTCATTCGGCGGGCTCCGGCGCCAGCGCGCCGATCTCGGCGCGGCGGACTGCGGCTCGGCGAGTGACGCTGCGGCGCTTGAGGTCGGCGAGCACGCGCCCGGTCAGCGCCAGCGCGCCCCCCAGCGCCACCAGCATCCCGCCGAGCCATATCGAGGTCACGAAAGGCTTCCACCACAGCCGGATCTGCCACCGCGCGCCGCCCGGTCCGCTCCCGGCCTCCTCGCCGACCACGGCGTAAAGCTGGCCGTTCCAGCGGGTCGCGAGCGCGCTTTCGGTGGTCTGCTGGGGCGGGGCCCAGAAATGGCGGGCTTGCGGGGTCAGCAGGATCGGATCCCCGCCGCGGTAGGATGCGCTGAGCGTCGCCTGGAGCGCGGTCCAATTGGGTCCGGCAACCGGCTCGACCGCGCTCAGCGTCACGCGCCAGGGGCCCGCATCGGCGCTTTGCCCGGGCGCGAGCGCGGCAAGGCGCTCCTTGGTGAAGGCGTTGTCGCTTGCCATGCCGAACAGGGCGACCGCGATCCCGAAATGCGCCACGACCATCCCCCAGGTCGCGAGCGGCACGCGCCTCAGCGTCCGCCCGCGCAGCGGCAGCATGCTCGCCAGCGCCAGTGCACTCGCGAGCGAAAGCCCGATCAGCGGCAGCAGCGCGACCTCGCCCACGATGCTTACCAGCACCAGAGAAGCCACGATCAGCGCCGCGACAAGCGCCATCTCGCGGCGTATCCGCCCCAGCCTATCGGCCCGCCAGCGCAGCAGCGGGCCGACCGCCATCACCAGCAGCATCGGCACCACGAAGATCGCGCCCACCGGGTTGAAATAGGGCGGACCCACCGACACGCGCACGTCAAACGCCTCGGTAAGCAGCGGGTATAGCGTGCCCAGCAGCACGACGGCGAGGATCGCGCTCAGCATGACGTTGTTGACCACCAGCGCCCCCTCGCGGCTGGCGATGGCGAAGCGCTCGCCCTCGGAGATGGTCCCGGCGCGCAACGCGAACAGCAGCAGCGCGCCGCCGATGTAGATCGCGAGCAGCGCAAGGATGAAGCTGCCGCGTTCCGGGTCCACCGCGAAGGCGTGGACGCTGGTGAGGATGCCCGACCGCACCAGGAACGTGCCCAGCATGCTCATCGAGAAGGCGACCACGCCGAGCATGATCGTCCACGCGCGCAGCGCGTCGCGCGCCGCCAGCACGCCTGCGGAATGGAGCAGCGCGGTGGCCGCGAGCCACGGCATCAGGGAGGCGTTCTCGACCGGGTCCCAGAACCACCACCCGCCCCAGCCGAGCTCGTAATAGGCCCAGTAGCTGCCCGCGGTGATGCCCAGCGTCAGGAACACCCAGGCGCCCAGCACCCAGGGCCGCATCGCGCGCGCGAATTCGGGAGTCACTTGCCGCGTTACCAGCGCGCCGACCGCGAAGCTGAAGGCGACCGACAGCCCGACATAGCCGAAATAGAGCGTCGGCGGATGAAACGCCAGGCCAAGGTCCTGAAGCAGCGGGTTGAGGCCCATCCCCTCGACAGCGGGGATCGGCAGGCGCTCGAAGGGATTGGAGCTGAGCAAGAGGAAGGCATAGAAGCCGAGCGCCACGAAACCCTGCGCCGCCAGCGTCGCCTGCATGGTCCGCTCGGGCAGCCGGCGCTCGGCTGCCGCGATCAGCGCGCCCGCCAGCGCCATCACCGTGACCCACAGCAGCATCGAGCCCTCGTGATTGCCCCACGTCCCGGCGAGCTTGAACACCAGCGGCTTCATCGCGTGCGAATTGGCGGCGACCAGCTTGACCGACAGATCGGTGATCGCGAAGAGCCAGATCAGCATCGCGAAGGAAAAGGCGACGAGCCCGCCCTGAAGGATCGCGACAGGGCGCGTGATCAATGCCAGATCGGTATTGCCCTCTCCCACGCGGGTCGCCAGCGCGCCGCAGATCAACTGCAAGACCGCCAGGGCGGCGGCGAGCCAGAGGGCTGCAAGTCCGAGCTCCGCGATCATTGCTTGAGCCCGACCGTGGTTCGCTCAGCGACTTTCGCGGCCTGCGCCTCGCTCATGCCGGCAAGTTCGCGCGGGACATAATTCTCGTCGTGCTTGGCGAGCAGATTGTCGGCGCGAAAGGTGCCGTCGGGCTGGAGGCTGCCCTCCGCGACCACGCCCGAACCTTCCTCGAACAGGTCGGGCACGATCCCGGCGAAGCGCACCGGCACGCGCGCATCCCCCTTGCCCGTGACGGTGAATGCAATGGTGACGCCATCGGCCAGCGTGACGAGCGAGCCTTTCTCGACCATGCCGCCCAGCCGCACGGGCTGGCCCACGGCGGGCGGCTCGGACCGCATCTGCTCGGGCAGGTAGAAATAGCTCGCCTGGTTACGCAGCGCCCAGGCCGCGAGCAGCCCCGCGGCGAGCAGCACGGCGAGCGCGATCGCGATCAGCGTCAGTCGCTGGTGCTTGGCCTTCATCGCCGCCCCGATCCGGCGCGCGCACGGTCGCGCCGCGCCTCGGCCCGCCGCATCGCCCACCAGCTCCACAGCAGCGTCGCCAGCGTTCCGCCCACGCCCAGCGCATAGGCGGCGATGACGAAGGTCCAGGGATCGAGGGCCTCGCGCATCACCGGCTCAGGCCTCGAGCGCCCGGCGGCGCAGCCGGGCTTCGGCCTGGGTCTCGGCAAGCAGCGCGCGCATCCGGGCAAGGACGATCCCGCCGAACAGCAACGAGAATCCGGCCGCGGACACCAGCAGCGGGACGAGGAATTCGGGCGCAATCGCACTCTTGCCCAGCGTGATGCTGGGCGGCTGGTGGAGCGAGTTCCACCATACCACGCTGCGGTTGATGACTGGCACATTGATTGCCCCGAGCAGCGCGAAGATCGCCGGGATGCGCGCCGAAACGCCTTCGCGCGCGGCTGCCTGCGCCAGCGCGATATACGCCAGATAGAGGAACAGCAGCACCAGCATGCTCGTCAACCGACCGTCCCACACCCACCAGGTTCCCCAGGCGGGGCGGCCCCAGATCGAGCCGGTGGCCAGGCACAGCGCGGTGAAGACCGCGCCCGGCACCGCGATCCCGCGGGCCGCCAGCGCCGCGAGTGGATGGCGCCACACCAGATAGCTCAGGCTCGCGAGCGCGAGCGCGGTCCACCCGCCCATGCCGAGCCAGGCGAAGGGGACGTGCAGGAACAGGATCCGCACCGTCTCGCCCATCAACCGGTCGGGCGGTACCACCCATAGCCCCCAGGCGAGCGCGCCCGCGGTCAGCAGCAGGCCTGCGACCAGGCACAACGGCGTCAGCCATTGCGCGAGGCCGAGGAAGCGCTTGGGATTGGCGAAAGCGTGCATTGCGAGATGGGACCGTCCGCGCGGCGTTCTGGCAGGGGGTGAATGGTCGGGCAAGGCTAATCCTCCCCGGAGCGGGGAGGAGGAGCGCCGCCGACGGCGGGGGGCGGTGGGGGCCCGCCCCCAATGCGGCGCTTGCGGCGGGGCCCCTCCACCACCCTCGCGGGTGGTCCCCCTCCCCGTGCCGGGGAGGATCAGGAGGATTTACCGCCCGATCAGCTCTTGCGCCATGCGGTCGGCGACCTGGTCGGGGGAAACGCCGGTGGCGTCGCTCTGCTGCCAGATCTGCTCCAGCCGGCCGGGAATCTGGGCGATGCGCTTGCGCACCTCGTTGATGTCGCACGGCGCCTGCTCGCTGCGGCACAGATACTCGAGCGTGACGCTGATGATTCCGCCGGCGTTGATGACATAGTCGGGCGCATAGAGGATGCCGCGCTCGGCCAGCGCCTGGCCGTGGTGCGCGCGCGCGAGCTGATTGTTGGCGCCGCCCGCGACGATCGCGCAATCGAGCCGCGCGATTCCTTCATCGTCGAGGATCGCGCCGAGCGCGTTGGGGCTGAACACCTCGCAACTCGTGCTCATGATCGCATCGGGCGATACGGCGTGACCGCCGAGCTCGCTCGCCAGGGCGGCGGCGCGGCCTTCGTTGACGTCGGCGAGAGTGAGCTGCGCGCCGTCCTTGGCGAGCAGCCGCGCCACTCCCCCGCCGACGCTCCCGGTGCCCTGGACGGCGACGTGGATACCCGCGAGCTGGTCCCTTCCGAGCTTGTGACGGACCGCTGCCTTGATGCCGTGATAAATGCCCATTGCGGTAAACGGGCCAGGATCGCCGCCCGCCGCTTCCTCGCCCATTGCGGGGAGACCCGAGACGAATTGAGTGCGCTGGGCGATCGCCACCATGTCGGCCTCGGAGATCCCGACATCCTCGGCCGTGACGTAGCGCCCGCCGAGCGCATTCACCGCATCGCCGAAAGCCGCGAGCATTTCGGGCGTCTTGGTCCCCCCCGCGTCGGCGAGAATGACGGCCTTGCCACCGCCCATCGGCAGCCCGGCCATGGCGTTCTTGTAGCTCATCCCGCGGCTGAGGCGGAGCACGTCGCGCACGGCGTCGGCAGGTTCGGGGTAGTGCCAGAAGCGGGTTCCGCCGGCGCCGGGACCCAGATGCGTTGAATGGAGCGCGATGATCGCGGTGAGGCCCGACTTGGCGTCGTGCACGAGCTCGACCAGCTCGTGATCGTCGTAATCCGCCTCGGTCCAGAAAGCCGTCATACCCTGTCGATCCCCGCAAGATTGGTCGGCGCCCGATGGCGCAAGGTGTCGGGGAGCTGGGGCGATCGAGGGGTCTCGAACCCCCGACCTCCGGTACCACAAACCGGCGCTCTAACCAACTGAGCTACGATCGCCACACGCCCCCGCGCGCGGTTGATGCCGCGCCGGAACAGGGGCTGATAGTCCTCCGCCCGGGTGCGTCAAGCACCGCGCGCGGCGGGCGCTGCCTGTTGCACGAGAGCAGCGGATTGGGAAGGGAAAAGGCCTCACGGGCGCTGGTTCACGCAACGATCTTTCCCTGCTTGCGAGGGCGGCGGGCAGCGATATGGTCACGCCATGCTTCCCCCCGGCGAATCCTCGGCGGCCACGCTTCTCGCCCACCCGCGAGTCCAGCGAGTCCCGACAGACAAGCTTGAGCTGTTTCGGCTGCGCGGATTTCTTTCGCCCGAAAGCTGCGCCGAACTGAAGGCGCTGATCGACGCCCAGCGCCGCCCCTCGACGCTCGCCGATCCCAATGGCGACGCCTATTTCCGCACCAGCGAGACCTGCGACCTGGCCCCCGACCTGCCGGTGGTGCGAGCGCTCGAGGCGCTGCTGCTCGACCTCAACGGTATCGACCCGGCGCATGGCGAGCCGGTCCAGGGCCAGCGCTATGCCGAAGGGCAGGAGTTCAAGCCGCATTGCGATTACTTCAACCCCGGCGGGCAGGATTGGGAGAAATACACCTCGGTGGCGGGCCAGCGGACCTGGACCTTCATGATCTATTTGAACGAGGGGATGGCTGGCGGCGGCACGCGCTTCAAATGCATCGGCAAGACCTTCCAGCCCGAGACCGGCAAGTTGATCTGCTGGAACAACCGCCGCCCCGACGGCAGCGTCAATCCCAACACGCTCCACCACGGGATGAAGGTGCGGCGGGGCACGAAGTATGTGATCACCAAATGGTATCGGGAGAAGGAGTGGGGGTGGTGATGCGCCGCGTTGGCCGCTGTCATTGCGGCGGGGTGCGCTTTGCAGTCGAGATGCCCAGCGATGCGCGCCCGCATTACTGCAATTGCTCGATGTGCGCGCTGAAGGGATCGCTTGCGATCGATGTCCCGATTGCGGCGCTGACGGTGCTCGAAGGCGAGCAACTGCTGGGCTGCTACAGCTTCGGCACGGAGTGGCGAAGCACTGGTTCTGCCGGAAATGCGGCATCCACAACTTCCAGCAACTTCGCTCCGATCCCGAGAAATACGCTGTCAACGGCGTCTGCTTCGACGGCCGGGGCCGATTTGATTTCGACGAATTGGATGTTCACGACGGCCGCAATGCGCACCCGCAGGATACCGGCCTGCCGACGCGCATCGCCGGACGGGTGAGATATCGCCACCTGCCCGAGTGAACGCGAAAAAGGCGGCCCCGTCGGACCGCCCTTCTCCGGTGGCCAAGGCCACCAAGCTTGTTTTCAGACGCTTATTTCTTGAGCGTGAGCCCGCCGAAGCGCTTGTTGAAGGCGGCGACGCGGCCGCCTTCCTGAATCTGCTGCTTGCCGCCGGTCCAGGCCGGGTGGCTCAAGGGATCGATGTCGAGCGCGAGCGTGTCGCCCTCCTTGCCCCAGGTGCTGCGGGTCTGGAACTCGGTCCCGTCGGTCATCTTGACCGTGATCATGTGGTAATCGGGATGGCCTTCGGTCTTCACGGGCGTATCTCCATAGCTCGGAACGGTTCCGACCGGTCCTGCTGTTTTGGGAAAGTGGCGCGGGTAGCGGGGGTTCTGCCAAAACGCAAGGTCGCTGTACGGTCGGAGTTTCTTGTTTTCCGCACGCCTCCGGCGGGCGATGTCCTCGCGCCTCCGGCGCTGCGGGCGCGCGTTCGCGCTTGCGGTCCGCTGGTCGCGGACCGGATCACCGTATCCTGGAAGCGCTGGAAAACGGGCCACAGGCCCGCAAGGCCGAACGGCCGCCCGCAGGCGCCCGACCGAAGGGAGGAACAGCGCCGAGGACGAACCGACGGAGGTCGGTTCGAAAAACTAGGGTTTATCCGCAATCATCGCGGTGAAGCTGACCTCGCAGGTGACCTTGCCCTCCACGCTGGCACGCCCCGCGAACTTGCAGACGCGGGCGCGTTTCTGGACGAAGGTCGCTTCGAGCTCGAGCAGGCAGCCCGGCGTCACGGGGCTGCGGAACTTGGCGTTCTCGATGGTCATGAAATAGACCAGCTGGCCAGAATCCCGAAGGCCCAGCGTCTCGATCGCCAGCACGCCCGCCGCCTGCGCCAGCGCCTCCACCTGGAGCACCCCGGGCATGATCGGCGCACCGGGGAAGTGGCCCTGGAAGAACGGCTCGTTGAAGCTGACCGCCTTGACCGCGCGGATCCGCTCGTCCGGCACCAGTTCGAGCACACGGTCGACCAGCAGCAGCGGATAGCGGTGGGGGAGGCGCTTGAGCACCTCCACCACGTCCAGCCCGCCGGTGCCCGGCTCGCTCATCGGATCAGCGGCCCGTGGGGCGCGGCGGCTGCTGCTGTGCGGGCGGGGTGGCGCCCGGCTGCGCCTGCTGAACCGCCGCCGCCTGCTGCTGTGCGGCCGCGACGAGGATCTGCTGCACCGCCTGCTGGAGCTGCAGGACTTCACGGCCCGGCTGCCAGCCGGCAGGGACCGCGGTGGTCACGGTCGGCTTGCGCGTGTTGAGCGCGGCGACGATGTCGCTGGTCACGTCCACCGCCGGGGGAGCATACTGGATCGCGTCGGGGGCGAGCATGATTTGGATACGCTTGGCGGTGATCACCTGCTGACGCGCGGCGTTGTATTCGCGGGCGAGCTGATCGAGGACATAGGCCTGCGCGATGGTGATCGGCGTGGCCAGGGTGTTGATCTGCTGCTCCTTCTGCTGGATCTGCGTCACCACGGCGGGCTTGGCCTTGACCTCGGCATCGGAAAGCTGGTTGTCGTTGTTGGTGTCGAGGCTCTTCTGGAGCGTGGCGATTTCCTGGCGCGCCGCATTGATCTGCTGGATCTGCGCCGCGTAAGTGGTGCCGATCTGCTGATAGGCGGTGTTGCGCGCCGCGGCGCGGGCAATCACGATCTCGGGGCTGGTGGTCGCGATCCCGGAGACCTGGGCGGCGGCGGGGGCGGCAGCCGAAGCGGCGGCCACCATGGCGCCGGAGGCGAGCAGTCTGGCAAAACTTGTCATCAGAATTGGGTTCCTACGTTGAATGAGAAGAGCTTGGTGCGGTCTCCGGGCGCTTTCTTAATCGCATAGGCGAGATCGATGCGCAGCGGCCCGAAGGGTGAGTTCCAGTTCACCCCGACGCCCGCCGAAATGCGCGGGCTCGCGGTATTGCCAAGAAAGACCTCCTGGAAAGGCGCCGTCGAGGTTCCTTGGGCCACAAACCCGGGGGGGACTGGATCGCCGGCGGGAATCGCGCGGAGCACATCGTCGGCCGTGGTCGCCGGATCGCCGGCGAAGAAATATAGCGGCACGCCATTGGCGTCACGACGCGGAGTGAAGATGGTGCTGCCGGGCAGGTTCTGCGTCAGCAACGGCGCGGTCACGTTGAACAGGGCCCCGACATCGACGAAGACCGAGGGCCGCAGCCCGAGCTCGCGCGCCCCCGAGCCCAGCGGAATCTCGATCTCCGCGCGACCCAGGTAATAGGCATTGCCGCCGATCGCATCGTCGCCGATGCGCCTGCGGTCGGTGATCAGCGCGCCGTTGGCGTCGTAGGGATAACGCAGCACCCGCGGGCCCACGCCGCGGATGGCGAAGCCGCGAATCTGGGGCTCGCCGAGGAAAAAACGGTCGGTCAGGCGGACGTCGTCCTGCCCCGGCTGCTTGCGGTCCTCGAAGCTGCGGATCGCCCCGCCCTCGCCCGACAGCGAGAAGATGAAGCCGCCGCCGATGGGCCAGAACTGCGCCGCCCGGCCTCGCAGGCGGAGGTATCTGACATCGCCACCCAGCCCCGCGAACTCGGTGGTGAGCGAGGCGCTGCGCCCCCGCGTCGGACGCACCCGGCTGTCGGTGGTGTCGAGCGCGACGGTCAGGCCGAGGATCGAGCTGGTGCGGTTGCCGATGGCGTCGCACAGATAGCGCCCGGCAAGCAGCGGGTCACAAGACAGGCCGGGCGGGTTCAGGCGGTTGGAGAAATAGAGTCGCGGATCGAGAGTAACCTGGTCGAAATTGAGCGTGTAGCTGGCGATCACCGAGGAATATTCGGTGAGCGGCACGCCGAGCCGGAGCGAGCCCCCGGTGGTCGTCTGCTTGAAGGTGGTGTTGCGGCGGTTCCCGCTAGCAAAGTTGAAGTTGCTGAAATCGCGGCGATAGATGTCCACCCCGGCCGAGATGTTCTTGTCGAAGAGATAGGGCTCGGTGAAGCTCGCCTGCGCGGACTTAGAGTAGCTCGAATAGTTGACGCTGAGGCCGATGGTCTGGCCGCGCCCCCGGAAGTTGCGCTGCCGGATCGCGCCCTGGAGGATGAAGTTCTCGATCGAGGAGAATCCGGCCGAAAGCTGCAGCTCTCCGGTCGCCTTCTCCTCGACATTGGCCTCGAGCACGACGCGGTCGGGCGTTGAGCCGTCCTTCTGCTCGACTTCGAAGTTCTCCTGGAAGTAGCCCAGCGACTTGATGCGCGCCGTCGAGCGTTTCACCGAGAGGGTGTTGAAGGCGTCGCCTTCGGCGAGGCGGAACTCGCGCCGCACGACCTTGTCCTGCGTCAGCGTGTTGCCGTTGATATCGACGCGCTCGACATAAACGCGCGGCGCTTCCTTGAGGATGAACGTCACGTCCATCGTCAAGGTGTCCTTGTTGCGCGCGAACCGGGGATCGACGTCGGCGAAGGCGTAGCCAAAGGTTCCGGCCAGGTCGGTGAACTGCTCGACCGTGTCCTCGACCAGCTTGGCGTTGTAGAAATCGCCCGGTTTGATCGCCAGGTTCTTGGTCATGATCGCGCTGTCGAAGTCGCGCAGCTGGCTTTCGACCTTCACGTCGCCGAATTTGTAGCGCTCGCCTTCCTCGACCACATAGGTGATGATGAAGTCCTGCTTGTCGGGCGTCAGCTCCGCTACCGCCGAGACGACACGGAAATCGGCATAGCCCTGCGTCAGGTAGAACTGGCGAAGCTTCTGCTGATCGAACGCCAGCCGGTCGGGATCGTAGCTGGTGTTGGAGCTGAAGAACGACAGCAGCCGCGCTTCCTTGGTGATCATTTCGCCCTTGAGCTGGCCGTCGCCGAAAGCCTCGTTGCCGATGATGTTGATCTGGCGGACCTTGGACTTGGCACCCTCGGTGATTTCGAACACCACGTCGACGCGGTTCTGGGCGAGCTGCACCATCTTGGGCTCCACCGTGGCGGCGAACCGGCCCTGGCGCTTGTAGAGCTCGATGATGCGCGCGACATCGGCGCGGACCTTGCTGCGGGTGAAGATCTGGCGCGGCGCGAGTTTGATCTCGGGGCGGATCTTCTCTTCCTTGATGCGCTTGTTGCCTTCGAGAAGGATGCGGTTGATGACCGGGTTTTCGGTCACGGTGATGGTCACTACGCCGTTGTCGAACGCGACATTGGCGTTGGAGAACAGCTCGGTGGCGTAGAGCTCTTTGAGGATCTGGTCGCCCGCCGCCTGGTTCCAGGGATCGCCCGGGCGAAGGCGGATGTAGCTGAGGATCGTGTTGGGCTCGAGCCGCTGCGCGCCTGCGACCGTGATGGTGCGGACGGTTTCGCTTGCGGGCTCGGGGGATGCGGGCGTCGGGGCGGGGGCTGCGGGCGTCGGGGCGGGGGCTGCGGGCGTCGGCGCGGGCGCCGGCTGGGCCAGGAGCGGCGCGGGCATCCCGGCGAGCATGGTGCCGGCAAGCAGCGTCGCGGCGATCCGGGCCGCGGGCATGAGCAGACCGGCGCGAGCAGTTACGAAATCAAATGTCGACAAGAAAGTACCCGTCCCTCACATCATGGGTCCCGGAAGTGGGCGGCGCCGCCAGGGCGGCTGACCTGCCGGCGTGCCCGGCGGCGAACGCCGCGCTTTGCCCGAAGCGTGCCGGGCAATCAAGCGGCGAGGCAGTTCCGTTCTGGTCCGTGAATACCCTTTTCCCCCGGCTACCCGCCGAACAGCGACAGGCTGACCAGATCGTTAAATGTGACGAACAGCATCAGCATGAGCACGAGCGCCATCCCGGTACGGTACGCCAATTCGAGACCGCGTGGACCTACCGGCTTCCGGCGGACCGCTTCCGCCGCGTAGAAAGCCAGGTGCCCACCGTCGAGGCCGGGGATTGGCAGCAGGTTAATGAATGCCAAATTAAGCGAGATGAGCGCCACGAAGTTGATGAAGGCGAGCGGCCCGAGACTGAGCTGTTCGCCCGAGTACTTGGCGATCTTGACCGGTCCGCCGAGCTCCTTGACCGAGCGCTCCCCGGTCAGGATCTGGCCGATCCCGGTGGCCATCATCCGCAAGATTTCGCCGGAATATCCCCCCGCGAGCGCGAGTGCGGTGATCGGCCCCTGACGTTCGAAGGCGAATTGCGCCCCCGCCGGGCGCACGCCGATAAGCCCGACGCGCGAGACATTGCCGAACTTGTCCTTCAGCTCATGGCTCCCGGCGACGACGGAGAGCGTGCGCCGGGCGCCCTCGCGCTCGATCGTCACCGTCAGCCGCTTGCCGGGATAGAGCATGACCGCGTCCTGCAAGTCGCGGAAATCCCCCAGCCGCTGGCCGTCGATCGCGACGATCCGATCGCCCACCGCCATGCCGGCGCGCCGCGCGGGGGACTCCTGCGAGAAGCCGGCCACGGTGAGCTGCGTTTCGGGCGCGAGCGCGATGGGCTTGCCCACCGCCATGAAAAAACCGGCGAAGATCGCGAGTGTGACGAGGACATTGGTCGCCGGTCCCGCGGCGACGATCAGCGCGCGCTGCCACAGCGGCGCGTTTTGGAACGTTCCGTCGCGCTGCGGAACGGGCGCCTGTGTGCGCCGGTCGGGGACACTGGCGGGGTTCATGTCGCCCTTGAACTGGACGTAGCCGCCGAGCGGCAGCGCCGAGAGCTTCCAGCGCGTGCCGCGCCGGTCGGTGAACCCGGCGAGCTCCTTGCCGAAGCCGATCGAGAACGCCTCCGCCTGCACCCCGAACCAGCGCCCGACCAGGTAATGGCCGAGCTCGTGCAGCGTTACCAGGGGCCCCAGCAGGAGCGGGAAGCCGAGGATATACATCCAGAAGGGAATCGAGGCGTCCAACTCAGCGCGTCTCCAACATGCGAACCTTCATACCACCACCTACCCTCGTCGGCCCGGACCGGATCCGGGCCAAGGCTTTTCTTCCAAGCGCCGCGCTCGAAAGGAAGCGGGACCCCGGATCAAGTCCGGGGTGACGGAAGAGGACTGGTTCTCGAAACCCATCAAACCACCGCCAATGTCTCGCGCGCTCTCGTCCGGGTGGCAGCATCGAGCGCGAGCACGTCCTCCAGGGAACGCGGCGCGGGGGGCTGGTTTCCAGTGGAGAGGACGCGCTCCACCGCTACCGCAATCTCGCTGAACGCAATCTTGCCGGCAAGGAAGGCCGCGACCGCGACCTCGTTGGCGGCGTTGAGCACCGCCGGGGCGGAGCCGCCCGCCTCGGCCGCCTGGCGCGCGATGCGCGTCGCCGGGAAGCGATGTTCGTCGGGCGCTTCGAACGAGAGACTGCCGATCGCGGCGAGATCGAGCGGTTGACAGGGAGTGTCGATCCGCCGGGGCCAGGCGAGGCAACTGGCGATCGGCACGCGCATGTCAGCCGGGCCGAGCTGCGCCAGTGTCGAGCCGTCACGGTATTCGACCAAGGAGTGGATGACGCTTTGGGGATGGACCACGATGCGCAATCGCTCGAGCCCCACCGGGAACAGATGGTGCGCCTCGATCAGCTCGAGCCCCTTGTTGAACATCGTCGCCGAATCGACGCTGATCTTGGCGCCCATCTCCCAGTTGGGATGCGCGACCGCCTGCGCCGGGGTGGCGACGGCGATGCGCGCGGCGCTCCAGGTGCGGAACGGGCCGCCGCTGGCGGTGAGGGTGATGCTGCGGACATCGCCGAGATCATGGCCCTGAAGGCACTGAAAGATCGCATTGTGCTCGCTGTCCACCGGCAGCAGCGTGGCGCCGTGGCGCGCGACCGTCGCGGTCATCACTTCCCCCGCCGAGACCAGCGCTTCCTTGTTGGCGAGCGCGACGGTGCCGCCCTGCTCGATCGCCGCCATCGTCGGGGCAAGCCCGGCGCAGCCCACGATCGCGGCGATGGTGAGATCGACGGGGCGCGCGGCCGCTTCGACAAGCGCTTGAGCGCCCGCCGCCGCCTCGATGCCGCTGCCGCCGAGGGCCTCGCGGAGTGCGGGCCAGAAGCTCTCGTCACCCACGACTGCGAGCTGCGCCCCGAACTCGCGCGCCAGCTTCGCGAGCTCTTCCGCCTGGCAATTCGCGGTCAGGGCCACCACCCGCCATTCCGCGCGATTGCGGCGGATGAGGTCGAGCGTCGAAGCACCCACCGAACCGGTCGCGCCGAGAATGGTGATGCTGCGCATCAGCTGTAGGCCGCGAGGGCGCCGACGATCAGCGCCACCGGCAGCAGCCCGTCTATCCGGTCGAACACCCCGCCATGTCCGGGAATGAGGCGGCTCGAATCCTTCACCCCCGCGCGCCGCTTGAGCCAGCTTTCGAAGAAGTCGCCCGCCTGCGCGGCTATCGCCAGCAGGGCACCGGTGATCGCCCAGCCGAGCGCCTCGCCGCCCGCCACAGCGAGGGTGTCGGCCAGCCGCACTTCTCCGCCGGCGTTGTGCGCCAGCGCCATGTAAAGCGTCAGCCAGGCGGCGCTGCCGGCCATCCCGCCGGCCAGCCCGGCCCAGGTCTTGGACGGGCTGATCCGCGGTGCGATCTTCGGCCCGCCGATAGCCCGCCCGGCGAAATAGGCGCAGGTGTCGGTGAAGATTACGACGCCGAGCACACCGACGAGGTGATAGATGTCCAACCGCGCCAACCCCAGCGCGGCAAGCCCGATATAGGCCGCGCCCCCCAGGATCGCCAGCAGTCGAAAGGCCATGTTCGACGTCGCGCGCATCGCCAGCAGCGCCAACTCGACGAAGCAGGCCAATGCCACCAGCGCGATGAAAGCCTGGAGCAGAGCCCCGCCCAGCCACATCGCCGCCGCCGCCACCGCCAGCATGATTGCCGCTGCCGCCGCGCGCTTCGGCAAGTCGGAGGTGGCGATTTTGACCGGGACAGGATCGGAGGGGAAGAAGGGCTCGGTCATCCGTATCCTCCCCAGCCTGCCGGGGAGGTGGCGGCGCCGCAGGCGCTGAAGGAGGAGCCCTTCGGCCACCGGAGCTGCGCCACGGCGGCCCCGCTCTGCCTGCCGCAGACCTGCAGTTCCCTCAACGAACGGGAGAGGATCGTGCTAGCGCCCGCCATAGCGCCGCTCGCGACTGGCGAAATTGTCGAGCGCCTCGGCCAAGTGCGCGGGAGTGAAATCGGGCCATAGCACGTCGAGGAACAGCATCTCCGCGTAGGCCGCCTGCCACAAGAGGAAATTGGAGAGGCGCACTTCGCCGCTCGTGCGGATGAGGAGATCGAGCGGGGGCAAACCGGCAGTGAAAAGGTGCCGCTCGATCGCCTCGACCGTGACCGGACCCTCGGCCGCGGCCAGCACGGCGGCCCGCGCGATTTCCTGCTGCGAGCCATAATTGAGTGCGACCGCCACCGTGCGCGTGCCCGCGGCAGTGCGCGCCAGGGCATCGTCCAGCAGCACGACAATATCGGGCGCCAGCGCCTTGTAATCGCCGATGATCGCCAGCCGGACGCCGTTCTCGACAAATTCCTCGAGGTCCGATCTGATAAACTTGCGCAGCATGTTCATGAGGTCGGCCACCTCGTCCTCGGGCCGTTTCCAGTTCTCGGACGAAAAGGCGTAAAGCGTGAGGCACTCGAGATCGCTGTCGGCGAGCGAGCGGACCAGCTTGCGCACCGCCTCGACCCCGCGCTGATGGCCGACCGCGCGCGGCAAGTGGCGCTGATTCGCCCAGCGCCCATTGCCGTCCATGATGATGGCGGCATGGCGGGCCCGGTTGGGGATTGCAGCGGTCAAGGCGGGAGAAGCCCGCTCACTGGGTAAGGATTTCCTTGACCTTGGCGGCGACGGTGGCGTCGGTATCGGCGACGAATCTGTCCGTCAGCTTTTGAATGTCGTCTTCGGACCGCTTGCGCTCGTCTTCCGAGATATCCTTCCGCTTCTCATCGTCCTTGAGCGATTCCATCCCGTCGCGACGGACGTTGCGGATGGCGATCTTGGCCTTCTCACCATATTCGCCCGCGAGCTTGGCCAGCTCCTTGCGGCGCTCCTGGGTGAGATCGGGCAGCGGCAGGCGCAGCGTCTGCCCGTCAATCATCGGATTGAGGCCGAGATTGGCCTTGGCGATGCCCTTCTCGACCGGCGTCAGATTGGCCTTGTCCCATACCTGCACGCTCAGCATCCGCGGCTCGGGCGCCGACACGGTCGCCACCTGGTTGAGCGGCATCATCGCGCCATAGACCTCGACCACCACCGGATCGAGCAGGCTGGTGTTGGCGCGCCCGGTCCTGAGCCCGCCGAGATCGCTTTTGAGGCTCTCGACCGCGCCCGCCATCCGGCGCTCGATATCGGCTTTGTCGTATTTGGCCATGTCTTCTCTCCGCCCCCAGGCATCCTGTCTAAAACTTCCGCAAGTCAAATCGCTATGCAGCCTCGTCCGCCCGCACGATGGTCTGGACGCCCCGACCGGCGAGAACCCGCGCCAGGTTCCCCTTCTTGCGGATCGAGAACACCACGATCGGAATGTTGTTGTCACGGCACAGCGCCACCGCGCTGGCATCCATGACCTTGAGATTGTCGGCCAGAACCCGGTCGTAGGTCACGGTATCGAAGCGCGTTGCACCCGACTTCTTCTTGGGATCGGCGTCATAGACCCCATCGACGCTGGTGCCCTTCAAGAGAGCGTCGCACTTCATCTCCGCCGCGCGCAGCGCCGCCCCGCTGTCGGTGGTGAAATAGGGCGCGCCGACGCCGGCGGCGAAGATCACCACCCGGCCCTTCTCCAGATGGCGCTCGGCGCGGCGGCGGATCACCGGCTCGCACACCTGGTCCATCTGAATCGCGGACTGGACGCGGGTCTGGACGCCGATCTGCTCGAGCGCGTTCTGCATCGCCAGCGCGTTCATCACGGTCGCCAGCATGCCCATGTAATCGGCCTGGGCACGGTCCATTCCTTGCGCCGCGCCCGCCACGCCGCGAAAGATGTTGCCGCCGCCGATCACCAGGCAGATTTGCAGCCCCGTATCCTTGGCCGCCTTCACCTCGCGCGCCAGCTCCAGCACAAAGGCCGGATCGATCCCGCCTTGCTGGCCGCCCATCAGCACCTCGCCCGACAGCTTGAGCAACACGCGCTTCATCGGGGGCAGGGGCATGATTCTCGCCAAGCAAAGGTTCGCGCGGCCCTATAGCCTGGCGCGGGCCGTGCCAAGGGCAGCGGAAAAGGAAAAGCCCCGTCACGGCGGACCGGCGCGGGGCTTTTCGGTTGCTAACCGATCAAGCCGTCGGTTGCGGCTGCGGCACGCCCGAGGCCGCGGCGACTTCGGCGGCGAAATCGCTGATTTCCTTCTCGATGCCTTCGCCGAGCTGGAAGCGGACATAGTCCTTGAGCACGATGGGCGCGCCCGCATCCTTGCCGGCCTTGGCGACGACGTCGGCGATGGGCGTCTTGTTGTCCATCACGAACAGCTGGCTGAGCAGCGCGTTCTCCTTGGCGAACTTGGCCACCGCGCCTTCGACCATCTTGGCCTGGACCTCGGCGGGCTTGCCGCTTTCGGCCGCCTTCTCGCGGGCGATGGCGCGCTCGCGCTCGAGCATCTCGGCATCGAGCCCGCTCGCATCGAGCGCCAGCGGGAAGGCCGCGGCGATGTGCATCGCGATCTGCTTGCCCAGCGCCTCGAGCGCAGAAGCGTCGGCCCCGCTCTCGAGCGCCACGAGCACGCCGATCTTGCCGAGATTGGCGGCGGCGGCGTTGTGCACGTAAGGCACGACCGCGCCCTGCGAGACTTCGACCGCCTTGAGGCGGCGAAGCTGCTGGTTCTCGCCGATGGTGGCGATCATCTCGGTGAGCTTGTCGGCGACGGTGCCGCCATCGGGGTAGCCCGCGGCCTTCAGCGCCTCGACATCGGCAGCGCCGGTCGCGAGCGCGGTCTGAGTGACCTTGCGGACGAAATCCTGGAAGCCGTCGTTCTTGGCGACAAAATCGGTTTCAGAATTCACCTCGACCGCGACGCCCACGGTGCCGCTGACCGCGACGCCGACGAGGCCTTCGGCCGCGGTGCGGCTCGATTTCTTCTGCGCGGTGGCAAGGCCTTTGGCGCGCAGCGCGTCGACCGCCGCCTCGATGTCCCCGCTGGTTTCGGTGAGCGCCTTCTTGGCATCCATCATGCCCGCGCCGGTGCGCTCGCGCAGCGCCTTGATGTCGGCGGTGGTGAAATTCGCCATGGGATTGTCCTTCGAGTTCGATGGGTCGGCGCACCGGGCCGCGAAGAGCCGCCCGGTGCGCAATTGGTGCATTTCAGGCGCCGGGCGCGCCCGGAACGCCGTCAGGCAGCGGTTTCTTCGCTCGGCTCGGCGACGGTCTCTTCAACCGGGGGCTGTTCCATCGCGCCGACGTCGCGGCCCGAATCCTGGATCCCCTCGCCGCGGCCCGAACGTGCCGCTTGCGCCACCGCGTCGCAATAGAGCTTCACCGCACGCGCGGCGTCGTCGTTGCCCGGAATGGGGAACGCAATGCCGCTGGGATCGACATTGGTGTCGAGCACCGCGACCACCGGGATGCCCAGCACGCCGGCTTCCTTGATCGCGAGGTCCTCCTTGTTCGCATCGATCACGAACATGACGTCGGGGATGCCACCCATGTCGCGGATGCCGCCCAGGCTCATCTCGAGCTTGTCGCGCTCGCGAGTGAGCTGGAGGACTTCCTTCTTGGTCAGGCCCGAGGTGTCGCCCGAGAGCTGCTCCTCAAGACTTTTCAGACGCTTGATCGAGCCCGAGATGGTCTTCCAGTTGGTGAGCATGCCGCCCAGCCAGCGGTGGTTGACGAAATGCTGGCCTGCCGCGCGCGCGGCCTGGGCGATCGGCTCCTGCGCCTGGCGCTTGGTGCCGACGAACAGTACCTTGCCGCCGGCGCGAGCGGTGTCCTGGATGAAATCGAGCGCACGCGCGAACAGCGGCACGGTCTGCGACAGGTCGATGATGTGGATGCCGTTGCGCGCCCCGAAGATATAGGGCTTCATGCGCGGGTTCCAGCGATGGGTCTGGTGGCCGAAGTGGGCGCCAGCCTCGATCAATTGGTGCATGCTGACGGGTTGGGCCGCCATGGTGGTATTCCTTTCCGGTTTGACCTCTGGAAAGCTGGGACCCCAACTCGCCTAGAACCGCGGTCCTGGCGGTGGGGCACCGGTCTATGAGCGCCTTCCATGTGGATTTGGCCGCACGGGCGCGCACTATCGGAGGTGCGAATCCGCTCGGACGGCGGCGCGCTTAGCGCGGCCCGGCGGGAAAATCCAGACTCGTTTTGCCGCTTTTCCGATTCGCCTGGTGCCGATTTTGCTTGACATACCGGAACAGATAGTGAACATAAATCGAGACCAGCGGAACTGATTCGGCCAATTGCAGTTATCGCTTCATCTCCCGCGTTCTCGTTATGGCCCTGCCACGGTCCGGTGCCGGACAAATGAAAGCTCCTCTCGATGACTTTCCTCGTGTTAATCCTTCTCGTCGCCTTCGCCGCTGCGACGGCACTCGTCCTGGCCGATAGCGGATTGCGCTTCCTGTCCGCGGTGCGCGGGATCGCCGTGTCACGGGAAATCATCGGCGACCGGCCAGGCGCGGTTTGCGCGCGGCGCGCGGTTTCCAACGCCCGCGTCACCACCACGGTGAGCTACGCGCCTGCCCCGTGGCTTACGCTTTGGGCGGGGACGCGGCGCGCAGCTGCTTGACCCGGGCATAACGCGCAAGGCCGAGCGGCAGCGTCGTCAGATAGGCGAGGCAGATCGCTGCCAGGGTCCACCACGGCTCTAGCAGGAGGGCGGCAAAGATCATCCCGACCAGCAGGATCACCCACAGCCGCACTGTCCTGCGGGGCCGCATCGAGGCCCAGCTCAGCGTCGCCAGATTGGAGATCATCAGCAGCGCGATGAGCGCGACCCAGGGGCCTACCAGAAGCGGCTGGCGGAACTGCTCCAGCCCGGTTGCCTGCCACAGGTAGAACGGCAGAAAAGCGAGACCCGCCCCGACGGGCGCAGGTATTCCCGTCAGGAAACCCGCCGATTTGTGCGGCTGGACATCGACATCGATCTGCGCGTTGAAGCGCGCGAGGCGCAGGGCGCAGGCCACCGCCAGCGCCAGCGACGCGAACCAGCCGAGGCGAACATCGTGGAGAGTCCACAGATAGAGGACCAGCGCGGGGGCGGTGCCGAAGGAGAGCGAATCGGCGAGACTGTCGAGCTCGGCGCCGAAGCGCGACTGCGCATGGAGCAACCGCGCGATGCGCCCGTCGATCCCGTCAAGCACCCCAGCCAGGATAATCGCCCCCACTGCCAGCGCGAACTGCCCCCCCATGGCGAAGCGGACTCCCGTGAGCCCCGCGCACATTGCCGCCGTCGTGATGGCATTGGGAAGCAGCGCCCTTAGCCCGAGGCCGCGCCGGTGGGCCGGCCCGGTGGCCGGCGGCGGCATTTCGTCCTCGGCGGCCTTTGGCCCCAGCCGCGCCCGATCGACCGGCGGCCCGCTCATGCGGCGCAGTCTCCGGGCCTCATTGGGCGATGCCCTCGATCAGCCGCTGCTGCCCCGTCTCCGCCAGGATGGTCTCCCCGGCGATGACCTTCTGCCCCAGCAGCACCTTCGCATCGGTCCCCGCGGGCAGATAGACGTCCACCCGGCTGCCGAAGCGAATGAGACCGATGCGCTGTCCCGCGCCCACGATGTCGCCCGGTTTCACGAAGGGCACGATGCGGCGCGCCACCAGTCCGGCGATCTGGGTGAAACCGATTTTCAGCCCATCGGGACGCTCGATCAGGATGTGCTGCCGCTCGTTGTCCTCGCTTGCCTTGTCCAGATCGGCGTTGATGAACTTGCCCGGGATATAGACCACGCGCCGAATCGCGCCCGCGATCGGTGCCCGGTTGATGTGAACATCGAACACGCTCATGAAGATCGAGACGCGGGTGACCGGCCCGTCCCCGAGCCCCGCGATCCCGGTGCCGTCGTCGATCCGCAGCTCCGCGGGCGGCTCGACCTGCATGATCAGCGAGACCAGGCCATCGGCAGGCGCCACGATCGCGTCGTCAATCTGGGGGACCACCCGCTCGGGATCGCGGAAGAAGGCGAACACGCCGAGCGAGAGGAACAACAGCGGCCAGCCGAGCCAGCCCCACCCCAGCACCAGCAGGGCGAGCAGCGCCACCCCCACCGCTATCAGGCCGAACTTGCGCCCTTCGGGATGAATCGAAGGCCACCGCCACGACGCATCGCCGCGGCCACGGTTGTCGAGAAGATCGCCTGCCATTTCGGGCATCTAGGGTGCGGGCCGGCCCACGGCAAGCGCCCCGGGGTCATCCCGCCTTGCGCACGAACACCGTGCCGACCGAATAGCCCGCGCCAAAGCTGCAAATAAGCCCGCTGTCGCCCGCCGCCAGGTCGCGGCTGTGGAGGTGGAACGCGATGATCGAGCCGGCGCTTGACGTATTGCCATAGGTGTCGAGCACGGTCGGGCTCTCGTCCTCGCTGGCCTCGTGCCCCAGCACCCGCTGCGCGATCAGCCGGTTCATCCCGGCATTCGCCTGATGCAGCCACAGCCGCCGCAGCGCAGCGGGGTCTATGCCCAGCCGCTTCGCCTCGTCCAGGATCATCGCCGAGACCATCGGGACGACTTCCTTGAAGACCTTGCGCCCTTCCTGGACAAACAGCTTGTCCGGCGCGGCGGCGGTTTCGGGCGAAGCCCGGTTGAGGAAGCCGAAATTGTTGCGGATGGCGTTCGAGAACACGGTCTTGAGGCGTGTCCCCAGGATTTCCCAATGCGCGGCCGGCGCCAGCGCCGCGTCCTCCACCAGCACCGCGGTGGCCACATCGCCGAAGATGAAATGGCTGTCGCGGTCGCGCCAGTTGAGGTGGCCGCTGGTAATCTCGGGGCTTACCACCAATACGCTGCGGGCGTTGCCGGCGCGAATATAGTCAGCCGCCGTCTGGATCGCGAAGGTTGCGGACGAGCAGGCGACGTTCATGTCGAACCCGAAACCTTGGACCCCCAGGGCATTCTGGATCTCGATGGCCACGGCCGGATAGGGACGCTGCATGTTCGAAGCCGCGCACAGCACCGCGTCGACCTGCGCCGGATCGCGGCTTGCCCGCGCCAGCGCGTCGCGCGCCGCCGCGACGCCGATCTCGGCGAGAATCGAAAGCTCGTCGTTGCCGCGCTCGGGCAGACGCGGCGCCATCACCGCAATATCGAGCACCGGCGCCTTGGCGACGACATGCCGCGCCCTGATCCCGCTGGCCTTTTCGATGAAGGCCGTCGAGCTTTCGAGCAGCGGCTCGACTTCGCCCGCCGCGATCGCCGCGGCGTGGTCCGCGTTGAATGTTCGGACATAGGCATTGAAACTCTCCACCAGCTCTTCGTTGGTGATGGTCTCGGGCGGAGTGAAAAGGCCGGTCGCGGAAATGACCGGTCGGTGGGTCCAGTTCATCGCCGCGGGTTAGGCGCGACGCGAAGGCCTCGCAAGCGCTACCCTCGCCCGGATCCGTTTGCCTCCGCGGCGGGCCGCTTTTGGCCCGGCGCTTCGCTACTCGTCGGTCACTCTGCCAGGCATGGCTTCCTCCTCGCGCCTCGCGCCGAGCCAAAATCGGCTCAGTCACGGCGCTGCCACCTCACCTCATCCGGCTCTGTGCCCCGAACGGGCGAAGGATGGTGGACAGGGCTGGATTCGAACCAGCGTACGCTTGCGCGGGCAGATTTACAGTCTGCTGCCTTTAACCACTCGGCCACCTGTCCACATGACTTGCATTCGGTGTGGGTAGGGGCTCCGCCAGGGCTGCCCCCCGCCGGGGAGAGGCGCCTTTGGCGAAGCACCGCTTGCCTGTCAATGGCCCGGCTGGCAGGGCCCCGCCATGGCTAAAGGCGACAAGAAACGCGCTCTGCGCGGGCGGGCGGGACGCATGCAGGGCGGGCGCGGGAGCGGGCGCGCAAGCACCGGGCAAGTGCGGTTGTGGGGCCGTCACGCAGTCGAGGCGGCGCTGAGGAACCCGGCGCGCAGCCACCGCAAGCTGTGGGCTACGCGCGACGGGCTGGAGTCGCTCGATGGCGCGCTTCCGGATGATTTTCCGCTCGAACTCGCCGACATGCCCGACCTCGACCGGCTGGTTGTGCGCGACGCCCCGCACCAGGGCCTGGTGCTCGAATGCGCCGCGCTTGAGGACATCCATCTCGACGAGGTGCTGACAGGCGATCCCGCCCGGCCAATCGTGGTTCTCGACCAGGTCACCGATCCGCACAATCTGGGCGCGGTGATGCGCTCCGCCGCGGCTTTCGGCGCGGCCGCGCTGGTCACGCAGGACCGCCATGCGCCACCCGAAGGCGGCGTGGTGGCCAAGGCCGCGAGCGGCGCGCTCGAGGTGCTGCCATGGGTCCGCGTCGTCAATCTCGCGCGCGCGCTCGAGGAGATCGCCCAGGCGGGCTATTGGCGCATCGGCCTCGCCGGCGAGGCGGACAGTGCCCTCGCCCAGGCCCTGCCCGCAGGCGCCGTCGCGCTCGTGCTGGGCGCGGAGGGCCCGGGAATGCGCCACAATATCGCCGGGCATTGCGATGCGCTCGCACGCCTGCCGATCAGCGAGGCGATCGAGAGCCTCAACGTCTCGAACGCGGCGGCGGTGGCGCTATACGCGGTGGCAACGCGGCCTGCTGCCTGAGCGCGGCCGGCGCTGTCCCGCCAGCGGTTTCCCGGCTCCGCTTCGGCCGCGGCGGACCCGCAGTACCGCCCCGGATCTGCAAGAACCCAAGGCAGGCACCGAACAGGTCCGCCGCGCCACCCGATCGGGCAGACCCGACTTCGAGCCGGTTCCTAGTTGACCGAATCCTTCAGGCCCTTGCCCGCCTTGAACTTGGGCTGGTTCGACGCCTTGATCTTCATCGGTTCGCCGGTGCGGGGGTTTCGCCCGATCGAGGCCTTGCGCTTGGCGACCGAAAAGGTGCCGAAGCCGACGAGGCGAACCTCGTCACCCTTCTTCAGCGCGGAGGAAATTGCGTCGAACACGCTTTCCACCGCGCTCGAAGCCTGGCTCTTCGACAGACCGCTGGTATCGGCAACCGCGCCGATCAGGTCGTTCTTGTTCATATGGTGCACACCCCCTGGACCAGATTTTCGTGGCGCCGGTCGAGACTCGCCCGCGCATCAAGCGTGGAGGTTGAAAGGCTTTTGCCGCCGCTGTCAAAGGCAAATGGCGCCGCCCCCCGCCACCCGGCGCGGAAAATGCAGCGCCCGGCCGAAACGCGACCCGATTCGAGCGTGGCCCGCACTCAGTGCGCGGTGGGCGCAGGGGCAGAGGCAGGGGCGGGGGCCGGCGCGGGCTGGCTCGAAAGATCGTCGGCCTCGGTCCACTCGATTGCCTCAAGCGGCCCGGTGAGCGCGCGCGCCAGAACCTCGTCGACATGGCGCACCGGCACGATCTCCAGGGCATCGCGGATGTTGGCCGGTATTTCGGCGAGATCCTTGACGTTCTCCTCGGGGATGAGAACCGTCGCTATCCCGCCGCGCAGCGCCGCCAGCAGCTTCTCCTTGAGCCCGCCGATCGCCAGCACGCGCCCTCGCAAAGTCACCTCGCCCGTCATCGCGACGTCAGGCCGCACGGGCACGCCGGTCAAGGTCGAGACGATCGAGGTGACCATCCCCACGCCCGCGCTCGGCCCGTCCTTGGGCACCGCGCCTTCGGGCAGGTGAATGTGGATGTTCTTGCGCTGGATCAGCGTCGGCCGGATGCCATACGCCGGGGCACGCGCCTTCACGAAGCTGAAGGCGGCGGCGATGCTCTCGGTCATCACTTCACCCAGCTTGCCGGTGGTCTTGACTTCGCCCTTGCCGGGAGTGGTGACGCTTTCGATGGTGAGCAGTTCGCCGCCGACCTCGGTCCAGGCCAGCCCGGTGACCGCGCCGACCTGCGCGTCTTCCTCGCTCATGCCGTGCTTGAACTTGCGCACTCCGGCAAGCTCACCGAGCGTCTCGGGGGTGATCGAAACGGCCTGCGCCTTGCCCTCGAGGATGCGGCGCAGGCTCTTGCGCGCCAGCCGGGCGATTTCGCGCTCGAGTGTGCGGACGCCGGCTTCGCGGGTGTAGTAGCGGATCAGATCGCGCAGGGCGGGCTCGGTAAGCTCGAACTCGCCCTCCCTCAGCCCATGCGCCTCGACCTGCTTGGCGATCAGATGGCGCTGCGCGATCTCGACCTTTTCGTCCTCGGTATAGCCTTCGAGCCGGATGATCTCCATCCGGTCGAGCAGCGGCTGGGGCAGGTTGAGGCTGTTGGCCGTGCAGACGAACATCACGTCCGAAAGGTCGAAATCGACCTCCAGATAATGGTCCTGGAACTTCGCGTTCTGCTCGGGGTCGAGCACCTCGAGCAGCGCGGAGGCGGGATCGCCGCGGAAATCCTGGCCCAGCTTGTCGATCTCGTCGAGCAGGAACAGCGGGTTGGCCTTGCCGGCCTTGCGCAAATTGGTGACGATCTTGCCCGGCAGCGAGCCGATGTAAGTGCGGCGGTGGCCGCGGATTTCGGCCTCGTCGCGCACCCCGCCCAGCGACTGGCGCACGAATTCGCGTCCCGTCGCTCGGGCGATCGACTTGCCGAGGCTGGTCTTGCCCACGCCCGGCGGGCCGACGAGGCAGAGAATCGGGCCCTTCAGCCGGTTGGTGCGCGCCTGGACGGCCAGATACTCGACGATCCGGTCCTTGACCTTCTCGAGCGCGTAATGATCGGCATCGAGGACTTCCTGCGCGCGCGCGATGTCCTGCTTGAGCTTGCTCTTCTTGCCCCACGGCAGACCAAGCAGCACGTCGAGGTAATTGCGGATGACCGTCGCCTCCGCGCTCATCGGCTGCATCGCCTTGAGCTTCTTGAGTTCGCCTTCCGCCCTGGTGCGCGCTTCCTTGCTCAGCCTGGTCCTGGCGATGGTCGCGGCCAGCTCCGCCAGTTCGTTGGTCTCGTCCTCGCCCCCACCGAGCTCGTTCTGGATCGCCTTGAGCTGCTCGTTGAGGTAATATTCGCGCTGGTTCTTCTCCATCTGCCGCTTGACCCGGCCGCGGATCTTGCGCTCGACCTGGAGGACCGAAAGCTCCCCTTCCATGAAAGCCATGACCATTTCCAGCCGCTTGAGCGGATCGGGTTCGCTCAGCAGCGCCTGCTTGTCGGCCACCTTGACCGCGATCCCCGCCGAGATCGTGTCGGCAAGCTCGGAAGCGTCCTCGATCTCGCGCAGCGCCTGGATCCCGTCGTCGTCGAGATTTTTCTTGAGCTTGGCGTATTCGCCGAACTGCTCGACGACCTGGCGCATCATCGCCGTAAGCTCGGTCCCCTCGGCGGGGTGGGGGGGCACGAGGGCAACGCGCGCAACCACATAATCGTTCTCGGTGGCAAGCGCTTCGAGCCTGACGCGGGCACGGCCCTCGACCATCACGCGAACCGTGCCGTCGGGCAACTTGAGCATCTGCAGAACCTGGGCGACGACACCCAGGTCGTACAGGTCGTCGCGCTCGGGATCGTCGCACGCGGGATCGAGCTGCGCGGCCAGGGCAATTTCCTTGCCGCCCGCCATCGCGGCCTCGAGCGCGGCGACCGACTTGGCCCGTCCGACGAAGAGCGGCACCACCATGCCGGGGAAGACGACAATGTCGCGTAACGGCAGGAGGGGGTAACTGAGGGTCATGGTCATTCGATCCGCTGCAAATCTGGCGCGTATCGCGCTCTCGGCTTGTGATATGGGAAGTGGTGGCGACCCCTGCAACGCAGGCGCCATGCGCAATTGTGGGCGGGCTTGGCCCTCCTCCCCGGCGGCCGGTCAGAGAGTGATGGTGATGCTCACCCGGTCCGGCGTGGTACCCGCAAGAGCGGCGATCTGGGCCTTGCTCGCAGCCACCAGCTCACCCAGCCGCACGGTCCGCAAATCCCCGCCGCCTTCGCCGATCGACAGCGAGGGCAACTCGGCCGGCGGCGAGCCAGCCCCGATCTGAAGCTCCGAGACCGGCACCCCGAGCCCCTTTGCCAGCGTTTCGAGACTCCCGAGGCGCGGAACCGTCCGGCCGGTCTCCCACGCCCAGATGCTCGGGGTGCTGATGCCCGAGCGTTCGGCAAGTTCGGCGCGCGTGAGATCGCGCGCGATTCGCAACTGCTTCAGCCGCGCCGCGAGCGTGCGCGCCGCCGTGTTGGGCACGGGGACATCGGTTTCGGGTTGCTCTTCGTTCGCCGCTTCTCCCTTGGCCTTGACCGCATCGATCGTGACTTGCGAGAGGTAATTGTCGAGACGGCAGCCGGCGAGCTTGTCCCCTTGCCAGATTACATGCGCCTCGACATCCCCGGCTTCGGGCAGAGTCACGGCGATGGTGGAGTCGAGCACTGCCCCTTCCTCGGTTTCGAGCAGCAGCCCACGCGCGGAAATGTCGCGAACCAGGACCGGTTGGCTCCCGCCCTGCTCGCTGCGCGCGGTGGTCGCGAACAGCAGATGGCGCCGCGCCTCGCTCCGGCGCTCGTTCTCGCTTGGCCAATCGGGGTGGGTCATGCCGATCCTCCTTATATCAATCGTGCGGCCATATCACTCCGTTTGCGCGATGACAGGGCCAGCCCTAGCCAAAACCGGGGATGTTGAAGCCCGGCGGCAGTCCAAGCCCGCTCTGCATCTTCTGCATCTCCGCGGCGGAGGTGCGATCGGCCTTGTCGCGCGCATCGTTGAACGCCGCCGCCACGAGATCCTCGACGATCTGCCTCTCCTCCGGCTTCATCAGGCTTTCATCGATGGTGACGCCGAGAATGCGGCCGCGCGCGGTGGCGCGGACCTTGACCAGCCCACCGCCCGCGTTCCCCTCGACCTCGACGGTATCGAGCTTGGCCTGCGCCTCCCCCATCTGCTTCTGGATCGTCTCCGCGGCCTGCTGCGCAGCGGCGAGCATTTCTTCCATCGACTTCATGCCTGCTGTCTCCATGTCCGGGCGCCGGGGCCCGGCGCTTCCTTATCCTCGATCATTTCCGCTTCAGGAAAGGCAGCGAAGGCTGCCGCCACGAGCGGATGAGCGCGTGTTCGTGCCGCCGCGGCGGCGCGCGCGGCTTCCTCGCGCTCGTGAAGGGTGGGCTCGCCGCCCTCGGGGAGTTCCTCGAGCGTCCAGCGCATCTGCGTGGTGTCGCGCAGTGCTTCGCGAAGCACCGCCCCGATGTCGTCGCGGAACTGGGCAGGACGGCTGTAGCGCAAGACCCCCGGCTCGAGCGAGATCGGACGCAGTTGCAGTTCCATCATGCTGCCGGCGAGGGGATGCCCGCGGTCCTTGACCGCCTGCACAAGCGCCGCGAAATCGAGCGCGCGGGGGGGCGGCTCCACGGTGGGCGATGCCGGAGCCGCGGCCGGCGCGCTTGGCGCAGCCTCGGCAAGCGCCTGGATCGTCCGGGCCAGCTTGCCGGGGTCGGGAAGCGCCGCCGCGTGGAGCGCGCGCAGCAGCGCCATGCGCGCCGCCACCAGCGGATCGGGCGCCTCGCGCACCTCGTCGTGTCCCTTGAGCAGCAATTGCCACAGCCGATGCAGCTCCCCCGCGGGCAGCCGCTGCGCCCATTCCAGCAGCTCCGCCCGCTCGTCGGCGCCCGGGGCATCGGCTTCGCCGCCGATCTGCGCCACGGTAATGCGGTGGACGAGGTCCATCAGCGCCCGCATCAGCGCGAGCGGCTCGACCCCGAGCGCATATTGCTCGTCGAGCGCGGCGAGCAGCGCCGCGGCGTCCCCGCCGAGCAAATGGCCCAGCATGCGCCGCCGTGCGCCCTTGTCGGCCAGTCCGAGCATCTCGCGGACCTGCGCCGCGGTGACTCGCGGGGACCCCCCCGCCGATTCCAGATCGGCATGCGCGATCGCCTGGTCGAGGATCGACAGCCCGTCGCGCACCGAACCCTCGGCCGCGGCGGCGACGAGCTGGAGCGCCTCGGGCTCGGCATCGACGCTCTCCTTGCCGCAGATCTGCGCGAAATGCGCGGCCAGCATATCGGCCGGGATGCGCCGCAAATCGAAGCGCTGGGTGCGGCTGAGAATGGTGACGAGCAGCTTTTCGACCTCGGTGGTGGCGAACAGGAACTTCACATGCGGCGGCGGCTCCTCGAGCGTCTTGAGCAGGCCGTTCCAGGCCTGCTTGGAAAGCATGTGCGCTTCGTCGATGATGTAGATCTTGTAGCGTGCTGACACCGCGGCGTAGCGCACCGCCTCGATGATCTCGCGCACATCGTCGATCCCGGTGTGGCTGGCGGCATCCATCTCGATGACATCGATATGTCGTCCCTCGGCGATGGCGGCGCAGGGCTCGCAGACGCCGCAGGGATCGATGGTCGGTCCGCCCGTCCCGTCCGGCCCGATGCAGTTCAAGGCCTTGGCGATGAGCCGCGCGGTGCTGGTCTTGCCCACTCCGCGCACCCCGGTCATCAGGAAGGCATGCGCCAGCCGGTCCCGCTGGATGGCATTGGCGAGCGTGCGCACCATCGCGTCCTGGCCGATCAGCTCGGAAAAGGTCTGCGGCCGGTACTTGCGCGCCAGCACGCGATAGGGCTGGCTTGTTTCGGTCGGTCCCCCGCGCTCGGGCGCGGACCGGGCGGCGGCGGGCGGAGCGCCGAACATCGAACCCTGCCCCGCCGATTCGAGCTCGGCTGCGCTGGGCGCGGTCTCCTCGGGCTCGGTCGCCCAGGGGAGGCTGTCGGGAGTGTGCGGTGAATCGCCCATAGCGATCAGGTAGGACCGCCGGCCCTAAATGTCATGCCGGATGCTGGGGAAGAAAAGCCGGGGCGGTGGAGGAGCCGGCCGACCCGCCGCAACCCGTTGTGGCTGCTTCCTTCCGGACCTGACCAGGTTGGCGGACGCAAGCGTCCGACCGACTCCCGGGCGGGCATATGAGCGAGCGCGCAAGAAAAATCAACTCAGCGGAAATTATCGGCATAGGCCTGGAGCTTGAGGCTCCGGGGCGGCGTGGTGTGCACGCGCGCGGCGATGCCATGCTTGTCGGCATAAGCCTTGGCAGCCGCCTTGTCGGGGAAGGTCAGACGCACCTGCGCCTGCGTGTCGCCGCTGCCCGTCCACCCCATGAGAGGGTCGGCGCGGCGCGCCTCCGACTGCTCGAATTCGAGCACCCACCGGTCGGTGAGTGCCCTACCCGATTGCATCGCGTTCTTGGGTTGCTGGTAGATGCGGGCTGGCATGGTCAGCGCTTTCCCTGCTCGGCGGCCGGAAATCAAGGGGCTTGCCGGCCGTGACGGGGCGGTGATTCGAAGGCCTTCTTCGTCTTGAGGCTCGGCGCCTCGGTCCAAGGCTCCTCGGGCCAGCGATGCTTTGGATAGCGGCCCTTCATCTCCTTGCGGACCTCGGCCCAACTGCCGCGCCAGAAGCCGGGCAAATCGCGAGTCGCCTGGACCGGACGGCCGGCGGGGCTGGTGAGCTTGAGCAGCAGCGGCCTGTCGCCGATCATCGGATGCCGGTCGAGCCCGAACAGCGCCTGCACGCGCACCTCGACGCTGGGCGCGTCGTCGCCAGCGTAATCGATGACATGGGAGGTCCCGGCCGGCGCGGCAAACTGGCGAGGCGCGACTTGGTCGATGCGTTGACGCTCCTCCCAGTCGAGCAGCCCCAGCAGCGCGTCGACGAGTTTGCCGGGGGAGAGCTCCAGATCGCGGCGCCCGGCGAGCAGGGGGGCGAGCCAGAGCGGGGCGCTGTCGCGCAGCATCGCGGGCGCGAGCGCCTCGATTTGCGCGAAGCGGGCACGCGCCAGCAGATCGCGCGGAAGAAGTGTCCCCAGCCTGGCGACAGCCTTGTCCAGCAGCACGGCGGCCACCGCCTCGGGATCGGGGGCGGGATCGGGGCCGGTTGCCAGGACGATGGCGCCAAGCCGCCGCTCGAGCCGCCCCTCGACTCGCGCGCCGGTCCATGTGAGCACGCTGCGGCGCTCGATCCGAGCGGACAGCCAGCGGTCGAGCTCGGCCTCGCCCAGCGCGGCGGCGGCCGTAATGCGCGCCCCCTTCGCCTGACCCTGCGCATCGCCGATCACGAGGAACTCGGCGCGCGCGAGCGGCGAGGCGGGATCGAGCACGAAACCGCGCCCGCCTGCGGTCAGCCAGCTTTTCCCGCCCGAATCGCGGCGCCGGGCCACAAAGCCGGGGCGCCCCGCCGCCAGAATGGCGCCGACAGGGGCGCTTCCGCCGCGCCCGCCCCCCGCCTGGCGCGCCCAGCCAGCGGCCAGCCTGCGGCTGGCTTCGGCATAGGGGCTGCGATCCGAATTCCAGCGCGCCAGCCGCGCCGCGAGATCCTCTCCGGGGCCCCCCAGCCCCCGCTCCTGAAGCAGCACTGCGATCCGCGCCGCGATCTGCGCGCAATCGTGCTCGGCGCCGAACAGCACCATCGCCGCCGCTTGCGGATCGAGCGGCAGCGCCGCGAGGGTGCGGCCGCGCGCGGTGATCCGCCCGCTGCCGTCGAGCGCCTCGAGCGCGCGCAACCGTTCCCGAGCCGCCGCCACCGAGGCGGCCGGGGGCGGATCGAGCCAGCGCAGCGCGGTGGGATCGGCGCTGCCCCACTGCGCGGTGCGAAGCACCAGCGGTGCAAGATCGGCGGTGGCAATCTCGGGCGGATCGAAGGGCGTCCGGCCGGCGTGGGACGCTTCCTCCCACAAACGGTAAACGGCGCCCGGTCCCTGCCGCGCCGCCCGGCCGGCGCGCTGGGCAGCGGCGGCCTGGCTGGCGCGGCGTGTCACGAGGTGAGTGGTTCCTGCCGCGCGGTCGAACTCGGCGAAGCGCGCCAGACCGCTATCGACCACCACCGAAACTCCATCGAGCGTCAGCGACGTTTCGGCAATCGCGGTGGCGAGCACGATCCGCCGCCGCCCCGCCCGATCGCGACGGATCGCGGCGCGCTGCCCCGCCGGCTCGATCTGCCCGTGAAGCGGGAGCACCAGCCCATCGGGCAGCCGCGCCGCGAGCCGTTCGCGAGCCCGCTCGATCTCGCGCACACCCGGCAGGAAGGCGAGGATGTCGCCCGCGCGCTCCCGCCACGCGGTCTGGATCGCCGTGGCCATGGCATCCTCGACCGGCACGCCCGGAGAGGAACCGAGCCAGATCGTCTCGAGCGGATGCGCGCGCCCCGCACTTTCGATGACCGGCGCCCCTGGTCCCAGCAGCCCGGCAAAGCGCGCGCCGTCGATGGTTGCGGACATCACGACCACGCGCAGATCGGGCCGCAACACCTCCTGCGCCTCGAGCGCGAGGGCGAGGCCGAGATCGGCGTCGAGATGCCGCTCGTGCGCTTCGTCGAACAGCACCGCCGACACTCCGGCGAGCTCGGGATCCTCGAGGAGGCGATTGACCAGAATCGCCTCGGTCAGGACGAGGATGCGCGTCCTCGCCGAGTGGCGGGTGTCGAGCCGAGTCGCATAGCCCACGGTCTCGCCCGCCTGCTCGCCGAGCAGCTCGGCCATCCGCTCCGCCGCCGCGCGCGCCGCCACCCGGCGCGGCGAGGTCAGGATTATCTGCCCTCTGGCCCAATCCTCGCCGAGCAGCGCCGGCGAAACCGCGGTGGTCTTGCCCGCGCCGGGCGGCGCGACCAGCACCGCGCTGCCCCGCTCGCGCAGGCCGGCGAGCAGACCTGGCAGGACCGCGTGAATGGGAAGGTCGGCCGGCATAGGAATGGTGCGCCCCGATCCGGGAAGGGATCAATACCCCCGCGCGACGGCAAACCGGGCTGCCTCGGCCATCGCCGCGCGGGCGCTGCTGTCGGGAAAAATCGAGATTGCATCGACCGCGCGCTCTGCAAAATGCCGGGCGCGCTCGCGCGTGGCGGCGACAGCATCGTGTCGCGCGATGAGCCGGATCGCCTCGGCGAGATCGGCTTCGCCGCTGCGGTGGCCGCCGATCGCGGCCTTCCAGAACGCGCGCTCCTCCTCGGTCCCGCGGGCATAGGCGAGGATGACCGGCAGCGTCATCTTGCCTTCGCGGAAATCGTCGCCGCGAGTCTTGCCCATCGCCGCGGCATCGGCGTCGTAGTCGAGCGCGTCGTCGACAAGCTGGAAGGCGACGCCCAGGTTGCGCCCGTATTCGTCCAGCGCGTTCTCGCGCTCTTCGTCGCACTCCGCCACCACGGCCGCGATGCGCGTGGCCGCGGCGAACAGCGCGGCGGTCTTGGCGCTGATGATCTGGAGATACCGCCCCTCGCTGGTCTCGATCTTGCGCTGGGCGGTGAGCTGATCCACCTCGCCCTCGGCAATCACCGCGCTGGCGTTGGAGAGGATTTTCAGGACCTTGAGGCTCCCGTCCTCGACCATCAGCTCGAAGGCGCGGCTGAACAGGAAATCCCCCACGAGGACAGTCGCCGGATTGCCGAAGATGATGTTGGCGGCCGCCTTGCCGCGCCGCAAATCGCTCCCGTCGACCACGTCGTCGTGCAGCAGCGTGGCGGTGTGGATGAACTCGACCGCGGCGGCGAGCTTGTGCTGCCGCGTTCCGTTGTAGCCGACCAGCGCCGCGCCCGCGAGAGTGAGCATGGGCCGCAGCCGCTTGCCGCCTCCGGAGATGAGATGACCCGCGAGCGCCGGGATGAGCGGAATTTCGCTCTGCATCCGATCGAGGATCACTGCGTTCACCGCATTCATCCCGGCCGCGGTTATCGACAGCATCGGATCGAGCGATGCGGTGAGGTCGCGCTTGCGGGAAACCGGGGACGGAAGGGGCACGATATCGGCGCTCATGTCCCGGTCAGCCTGTCGCGGACAGCCGTGCGCTTGGCAAGCGCGGAAAGCTTGCTAGCGTGCAGCGCCATGGCGGGAGAGACCACTCCGGACACGCGCGGCGAGGCCGATCCCGTTCTGGCCGGCTATCGCAAGAGCATCGACAACATCGACGCCGCGCTGATCCACATCCTGGCGGAACGGTTCCGAATTACCCAGGCGGTAGGGGTTCACAAGGCGCTGAACGCGCTCCCGCCGGCTGATCCCGAGCGCGAAGACCGGCAGATTGCGCGCCTGCGCTCGATCGCGGAGAAGGCCGAGCTCGATCCCGAATTCGGGGAAAAGTTCCTGCGCTTCATCATCGAGGAGGTCATTCGCCACCACCAGAAGGAGCGGGGCTGACCGACCGGTCTGCTGGCCTGGCCCGCATCCGGACCCTGTAGCGAGATGACGTGAGGAGGCGCTGCAAGTGACGGAGCCCATTTCGGCCGGCGGCCGCGGCAGCCCTATCCCCGCGGCAGGCTGAGCCGCACCAGCAGCCCGCCCAGGTCCTCGCTTCCGCTCAGCGTAACGTCACCGCCGTAGATCTGAACCACGTCGCGCACGATGGCCAGCCCAAGTCCGGTGCCCGGCTTGCCGGTATCGAGCCGGGCGCCCCGGTCGAAGATGCGCGTTCGCTCTTTGACCGGGATGCCCGCGCCGTCGTCCTCGACCCAGATGATGCAAGGCCCCGATCCGGGCTCGGCATCGATGGTCACGAACACGGTTCCGCCCCCGTATTTCGCGGCGTTCTCGATCAGATTGCCGAGAATTTCGTCCATATCCTGACGCTCGATTCCGACGGCGACCTGGCGGTCCCCGGCAACGTCGATCCGCGCTTGCGGATAAAGCATCTCCACCGCCCGCCGCACCGCCTCGGCGCTTTCGCAAACTCCGGTGCGCGCGTGCCCGGCGGCGCGGCGGCCCACGGCGCGCGCGCGCGCCAGATGGTGCTCGACGTGGCGCTGCATGGTCCGCGCCTCGCGGATGACGGTCTCGCCCAGGTCGGGCGCACTCGCGGTCGCCGCGTTGGTGACCACGGTGAGCGGCGTCTTGAGCGCGTGGGCGAGATTGCCCGCATGCGTGCGCGCTTCCTCGGCCTGCTGCTCGGTGTGCGCGAGCAGCGCATTCACCTCCTCGACCAGGGGCTGGACCTCGAGCGGCAAGGGCTCGTCGATCCGGCTTGCCCCGGTCGCGCGCAGGTTCTGGATCGCGGCCCGGACCCGGCGCAGCGGCCCGAGCCCGATCCAGCTCTGGAGCATCGCCATCGCGAACAGCCCCAGGCCCAGCACGGCAAAGCTCCAGACCAGGATCGAGCGGATCCGGGCGATCTGGAAATCGAGTTCCTGCCGGCTCGCCGCGACCACGAACCACCACTGCGTCTCGCTGCCGGGCAGAATTACCGCGCGCTCGGCCATGCGCAGCGACTCGCGGGGAAACTGGGCCGAATCGTAGAGGTGGATCCGGTCGTCGGTGTGAACGCCCCTCACCTTGAGCGAACGGTCCCACAGGCTGCGGCTGGGGAAGTCCTCGTGACCCTTGCCGCTGATTTGCCAGTAGAGCCCCGAATTGGGCTCGAGGAACCGCTGATCGCCGAGGGGGCGGTTGAAATAGACCTCGCCATCGGGACCGATCTCGGCCGATGCGATCATCGCGGTGAGGATATAGTCGAGCTGGTCGTCGAAATTGTTCTCGACCAGATTGGTGAGCGTGCGGTCGAGCGCGAAACCGCCGGCCAGCAGGAGGACGAGAATCCAGCCCGCCGCGATCGCCATCATCCGCCCGGCGATGCTCCGCCGCGGCGCGCTTCTCACGGGCGGCACGGCATCCGCGCGCGTTTCGTCCCGGGGCAGAGCGCTGGGCGAGGCCCCGCCGGGCGCGTCGACGTCAGCCGCGGGGCGCGTCGGCGGGATCGTCGAGGCTGTAGCCAAGTCCACGGATCGTCGTGATGATTTCGGCGCCCAGCTTCTTGCGAATGCGCGTGACGAAGACTTCTATGGTGTTGGAATCGCGATCGAAATCCTGATCGTAGATGTGCTCGATCAGCTCGGTGCGGCTGACCACCTTGCCCTTGTGGTGCATCAGATAGCTCAGCAGCTTGTATTCCTGCGCGGTCAGTTTCACCGGCTCGCCCGCCAGCGTGACTCGGCCCGAGCGCGTGTCGAGCCGCACGTCGCCCGCGATCAGCTCGGAGCTGGTGTTGCCCGAGGCGCGCCGGATCAGGGCGCGCAGGCGCGCAATAAGCTCCTCCGACTGGAATGGCTTGGCGAGATAATCGTCCGCGCCCGCGTCAAGCCCGGCGACCTTGTCCGACCAGCTGTCGCGCGCGGTGAGGACGAGGACCGGAAAGGTCCGCCCTTCCTTGCGCCACATGCCGAGCACGGTGAGCCCGTCGATCTCGGGCAGGCCGAGGTCGAGAACCACCGCGTCGTAGTTCTCGGTCGAGCCCATGAAATGGCCGTCCTCGCCGTCGGTCGACAAATCGACGGCGTAACCGGTCTGTTCGAGCGTCGATTTGAGCTGCTTGCCGAGGGTCGGTTCGTCCTCGACGATCAGGATGCGCATGAGCGGTCGGGTTCCCTGAGCTGCTGGCTGATGGTGGTTCCACCCGCTTGGGCTTTTGCAGCAAACGCGTCAACGCGCCGCGCGTATCCCGCCGCGAGATTTCGCTTACCAGCTCTTCTGGATGATCCGGCCGCTCCTGGCGTCGATATCGACGAACAGCACCCGCCCCTCGCGGATGAACTTGAGGCGATAGGCCATCGCGGTCGAATCATAGGCAAAGCCGAGATATTCGGCATCGCCCATCGTCGGCAGGATGCGCGCCTCGATCTCGCGCGATTTGAGGATGCGCCCGGCCTTGGCCTCCTTGCGCGCGGCGCCCTGGTCGCTCTTGGGCTGACCGGCGAGCGAAGGCCCGGCCAGCCCCACGGAGGCGCACAGCAAGAGGCGGAGGAGCGGTTTCATCGGGCGCGTCGTGCCTAGAAGGCATTGAACAGCGTGTGAATACCATCCTCTGCCCAGCCTCAGCGGCCCGAGAGTCAGCGGGTCATTTCGTAGGTCACGTTGACCGTCACCGATGTGCCGACGAGGCCTGGCTCGACCGGGGTGGCGATTTTCGCGCCGGTGACGATGATTTCAGCCCGGTCCATGTAGGGCATCGGGCGCCCCGGATTGACCAGCTCGCTGACCTGGAGCAGCCTGACGCCCGAATAGCCGGCCCACCGCGCATAGTCCTCGGCCTGGCGCCGGGCCTTGTCCATCGCCGCCTTGCGCGCCTGCGCGCGCGGGGCGGTATCGTCGTCGATCGAGAAATTGGGGCCGGAGATGTCATTCGCGCCCGCCGCCACCAGCGCGTCGAGCACCCGGCCGGTGTCGGGCACCTTGCGCAAGGTCACGCTGACCCGGTTGGAAGCCTGATAGCCGCGAAACACCTGCCGCTGGCGAACCTGATCGTAATCGAACTGCGCCCCCAGATTGATGCCGGTGGTCTGGATGTCGTCAGGCGCGATGCCGAGCGCCTTGATGCGCGCAATGACCGCGTCCATCGCCGCCGCATTGCCGCGCATAGCCTCGACCGCGGTCGGCGCCTGGGTGGTCACTCCGGCGCTGACCATGGCGATGTCGGGGCGGGCCTTGACGCTTTCGGTTACCGCGAGCTCCACCACCGGCCCCTGCGCCGCAAGCTGGATTTCGGCTGCGGCCGCGGGCGAGGCGATTGCGGCGAGAAGGGCGGGAATGGCGAGCGTGCGATTCATGGGCAATCTCCTGTTCTGGCTGCGGGTGTGCCGCCCCCCCTTACGCATGGCTGAACCGGCTTGTTCCGCGCCGTGCTGGCACCTGCCGGGGAATGGCGAAGATGGTGAAGCAAGTGACCCGGCTTGCTGTTCTGGTGCTTGTGCCCGGGACTCCGCTCGACAATCTCAAGCTGCTGTACACGACCGGCCGCACGCGGCTCAACCGCGCAGCCAACACGCTCGAGACGGCGGGCGGAGTGCGCCGGACCATCAAGGACGGCGTGGTGTCCGACGCGCCGGGGCGCGGGGTTGCGGGTTCGCCTCCGCTCGCCTACCTCGCGCCGCCCATGGCGCAACCACCGATCCTGAGCTGGGAAGGCCTCGGCCTGCAACAGGGCGGCCGCTGGCTGTTCGGCGCGCCTCCGGGAGCGGGCATCGACCTCCATGTCGGCCCGCGCGACCGCCTGGCGCTGATCGGCCGCAACGGCGCCGGCAAGACCACGCTGTTCCGGCTGATCGACGATCGGATCGAGGCCGACCGCGGCATCCGCAAGATCAGGCCCGGTACGCGCATCGTGCTGCTCGAGCAGGATCCCGATCTGACCGGGCACGCGACGCTGATGGACTGGGCGCTCGCCGGCGCGCATCCGCCCGCGGTTCACGAGGTCGAGGCGATCGCCGGCCAGCTCGGCATCGCCATGAGCCGCGGGTGCGAGGGCGCCAGCGGCGGCGAACGGCGCCGCGCCGCGATCGCCCGCGCGCTGGCGCAGGACCCCGACCTGCTGCTGCTGGACGAACCCACCAATCACCTTGACCTTGCCGCCATCGAATGGCTGGAAGACTGGCTGACGCGCTACAAGGGCGCGTTCCTGGTGATCAGCCACGACCGGACCTTCCTCAAGCGGCTCACCAAGGCGACGCTGTGGCTCGACCGCGGCCGGCTCCGGCGCAAGGAAGTCGGCTTCGGCGGTTACGAGGCGTGGGAAGAGGCGGTCTATGCCGAGGAGGCGCGCGCCGCCGAGAAGCTCGACGCCCGGCTGAAGCTGGAGGCGCACTGGCTCGAGCGCGGTGTCACCGCGCGGCGCAAGCGCAATCAGGGCCGGCTCGAGAAGCTGTGGCAGATGCGCGCCCAACGCGCCGCGATGATTTCGGGTGCCGGCACCGCCAAGCTGAAGCTCGCCACCGAAGCCGAGTTCAAGTCCAGGTCGGTGATCGTGGCCGAGGGCATCTCCAAGGCCTATGGCGCGCGCACGATCGTCAAGCCCTTCACCCTGCGCATCCAGCGCGGCGACCGGATCGGCATCGTCGGCGCGAACGGCGCGGGCAAGACCACGCTGCTGAAGATGCTCACCGGCGAGCTCGCCCCCGACAGCGGCATGGTGACCATCGCCAAGACGCTGACCGGCGTGACCATCGACCAGCAGCGCAGCCTGATGAGCACCGACCGGACCGTGCGCCAGGTGCTTGCCGAGGGCGGCGACTGGATCGATGTCCGCGGCATCCGCAAGCATGTGCAGGGCTATCTGAAGGATTTCCTGTTCGATCCGGGGATCGTCGACATGAAGGTCGGCGTGCTCTCGGGCGGCGAAAAGAGCCGGCTGCTGCTGGCGCGCGAATTCGCCAAGGCGAGCAATCTGCTGGTGCTCGACGAGCCCACCAACGACCTCGATCTGGAGACGCTCGACCTGCTTCAGGAGGTCATCGCCGACTATGAGGGCACGGTTCTGATCGTCAGCCACGACCGCGACTTCCTCGACCGCACGGTGACGCTCACGCTCGGGCTCGACGGCAGCGGCACGGTCGACGTGGTCGCCGGCGGTTACGAGGACTGGGCGGCGAAGCGGCGCAAACCGGTTGCCCCTAGACCCCCATCCGCTCGCGCCGAGAGTGCCCAAGCGCCGGCCTCGCCCCCCGCACGCGCCGCCCGGCTCACTTACAAGGACCAGCGCGATTACGAGCTGCTCCCCGCGCGCATCGAGGAGCTCGAGGCCGCGATCGCCAGGGGCGAGGCGTTGCTCGGCGATCCCGAGCTGTTCGCGCGCGACCCCGGGCGGTTCGCGGCGATCGGCAAGGGCATCGAGACCGCCCGCGCCGAGAAGCACGCCGCCGAGGAGCGCTGGCTCGCGCTCGCCGAGCTGGTCGAGAGTGCCTGAGGGGGCGTACGCGCGCCTGGAGGCGGAAATCGCCGCCTGCCGGGTGTGCGCGGCGCATCTGCCGCATGGGCCGCGCCCGGTCGCCAGCTTCTCGCCCACCGCGCGGCTCGTCATCATCGGCCAGGCGCCCGGGACCAGGGTCCATGCCAGCGGGGTGCCGTGGGACGACGCCAGCGGCGACCGGCTGCGGCAGTGGACCGGGCTGAACGCCGCGACCATGTACGATCCCGCGCAGGTCGCGCTCGTGCCGATGGGCTTCTGCTACCCCGGCAAGGCCAGCGGCGGCGACAAGCCCCCGCGGCGGGAGTGCGCTCCGCTGTGGCACGAGCGGATCCTCGCCTTTCTTCCGCCCGCCCGGCTGACGCTGCTGGTGGGCACCTACGCGCAGGCGCGCTATCTGCCCCAGGCGCGCGCCGTGCCGATGACCGAGCGCGTACGCCGCTTCGCCGACTACCTCCCCGCCAACTTCCCCTTGCCGCATCCCGCCTGGCGCAGCACGGGGTGGATGCGCCGCAACCCGTGGTTCGAGGCGGACGTTCTGCCGGTCCTTCGCGGGCACATTGAATCGGCATTAACAATGCCACACGCCGATTGACAAAATCATCCAGTTAAGGGGCTGTCCCTCCCGGTCGCCGCATAAGTCGGAAAAATTTCCAGGGTCGCGAATTTTTTGCTTCTCAGGGGGAGGGTTATTCATGCGACTCACAATTGCGACCGCGGCCATCGTGCTCGCCGCAAGCGTCTCTTCGGCGGCCGTGGCGGCACCGGCGATTAATCTGCTCACTCCGGGTACGGAATATGGCGGCGGGCAATTCACGCTCGGCTTCGAGTTCAGCGTCACGGGCAGTCAGACGATCGATGCCCTGGGTGTCTACGACAATCTCGGTGACGGCCTTACCACCGGCGCCAATATAGGGTTGTGGGATACCAGCGGCAATCTGCTTGTATCGACCACCATCGCGGCGGGCGGGGGCACGCTCAACGGGCTGTTCCGCTATCAGGCGATCACGCCCTTCGCGCTGAGCGCAGGCAGGCGCTACATCATCGGTGCCTTTACCCAGGACCTGGCAAGTTCGCTGGGGACCGGCCAGGGCGGCACCGGGACCGTGAACCCGCTGGTCACGATTTATAGGGATCGTTACAGCAACTTCAATTCGGCGTTCAGCTTTCCCGATACCACGAGCAACAACGTCGGCGGCTGGCTGGGCGGCAATTTCAATCTCGCGGGCGCGGCAGTTCCCGAACCCGGGACCTGGGCCATGTTGCTGCTTGGCTTCGGCGCGCTGGGCTGGGCGATGCGCCAGCCGCGAAGGACGCAGCGCGTCACGTTCGGCTGATCCACGTTCCGGCGGGGCGAGTGCCTAGTCCGCGCCCCGCCGGCAACCGCTCCCCCTCGCTCACAGGGGCCAGAACCTAACTCACGGCAGGCGGTAGAAATCGGCCACGCGCTCGAGCGCCAGACGGAGCACCAGCTTGCCCGAGCGCGCGGGCCAGGCGAGCGCGCGCTCGGCGTCGGGCACGCTTTCGCAGGCGCAGACCACGCGCCACAGCACATCGGCCAATCCCTTGCCCGCCGCCGCCATGGCGCCGTCGAAGCGCGCCTTGGCTGCGAGCTGGCGTTCGGTGGGGGAAAGCCCGGGCGTCGGTCCGCCCTTGATCCGCAGCGGATCCCACCGCATCGTGAGCGAAGGCGCGAGGCGCGCGCGCTCGTAATCGGCGCGCAGCTTCTCGCCCGCGTCGAACAGGCGGGCAGGCATATGGCCACGGGCGTGAAGCCAGGCGAGCGGCGATTCGGCGAGGTTGACGGTGACGCGGCGCCCCTTCAGCTCCGCCGCGGCGAGGCGCCGCGGCCCTTCGGGGGTGAGATTTCTTTCGGCAAGCTGGCGATTCATGGCAAAGTTCCTTGTTTGTTCCGAGAATCTCCCCTTGCATTATCGGGTTAGGTGTAGGAAAGTGAAAAAACCAAACGGGTTGTAGATTTTATCGCTGTCACGAAGGAAGCCCCATGATCAATCGCATCCGCGCCATTCGGAAGGAAAAAGGCATGACGCTGGCGGACCTTGCCGAGGCCTGCTCGCCGCCGACCACGCCGCAGACCATCGGCCGGCTCGAGACCGGCATGCGGACGCTCTCGACCAAATGGATGGACCGCATCGCCGTGGCGCTCGGAGTAGAGCCCGAGCTGCTGGTGCGCGGCGAGCAGGCGCCGGCCACGCAGGTCATCGCCACGCTCGGAGAGCGCGGGCCCGAGGCGCTGGCCAAGCAGCGTGACGCGCTGCCACCCACCGCACTGGGCGGGGCCGGCAATCTGATGGTGCTCGCGATCGATTATCCGCACGGCGAATACCGCCCCGGCGACCAGCTCTGGCTGCGCGAGATCAGCCTCGAGGACACCGCCCGCGCAGTCAATCGCGATGTGCTCGTCCCGCGCCGGAACGGCCGCTATGCCTTCGGCCGGCTGATCGACCGCAGCGGCGACAAGATCGGCGTGCTCCCCCCCGGCCACGGAGAGAAGCAGCAGGTGGTGGAGAACCCCGCCTGGATCGGCGTGGCCGAAATGCTGGTCCGCAAGCTGTAAATCCGGCTTGACGCCTCTTTCCCGACGCGCGTTGGGGAGGCCCCGCCCGCCGGCCCTGGGCGCCATCGCAGCGGCCTGCCCTCAGGCCAGGGCCGCGTCGCTCACGAAGGCATTGGTCGCCCGCTCGCGGCCGAAGGTGCTGGTGGGTCCGTGGCCGGGGATGAAGGTCACGTCGTTGCCCAGCGGCCACAGCTTGCCGGTGATCGAATCGATCAGATCCTGGTGATTGCCCAGCGGGAAGTCGGTCCGCCCGATCGAGCCCTGGAACAGCACATCGCCGACGATCGCGAACCTGCTCGGGCGGTGGACGAAGACGACGTGGCCCGGCGTGTGGCCGGGGCAGTGGATCACCTCGAGCACGAGCTCGCCCACGGTGACGGTGTCGCCGTCCTCGAGCCAGCGATCGGGCTCGAAGCTCGCCGCCTCCATGCCCCAGCGATGGCCGTCCTCGTCGAGCCGGCTGATCCAGAACCGGTCGGCCTCGTGCGGTCCCTCGATCCGGAGGCCGAGCTCCTTGGCGAGGATGCCGGCCTGGCCGCAATGGTCCAGGTGGCCGTGCGTGACGAGCAGCTTCTCGAGCGTCACCCCCGTCCTCGCCACCGCCGCCTTGAGCTTGTCGAGATCGCCCCCGGGATCGACCAGCGCCCCGCGCATCGTTCTGGTGCACCAGATCAGCGAGCAGTTCTGCTGCAGCGGCGTCACCGGAACGATGCCGGCGCGCATGGCGGGCTGGGCGGAAGCGGGATCGGGTGCGGTCATCGCGCCGAAATGGCGTCTGGACCGGCCGAAGGCAACCGGCCTATCGCTCGCCGCATGACCGCGCTCCTCATTCGCCGCGCCACGCGCGCCGACATTCCCGCCATCGCCGCCCTGCTGGCGGACGATTTCATCGGCGCCGGGCGCGAGGGCGCGCCGCTGGCGGCTTACCAGGCGGGCTTCGATGCGGTCGCGGCCGATCCCAACCAGCTGCTGGCGGTGGCCGAGAGCGAGGGCGAGGTGGTGGGAACGATGCAGCTCAGCTTCATCCCCGGGCTCTCGCGCGCGGGGCAGTGGCGCGGCCATCTCGAGGCGGTGCGGGTGGCGAGCGGCCGGCGCGGCGAGGGCATCGGCGAGGAGATGATGCGCTGGGCCGAAGCGCGCTGCCGCGAGCGGGGCTGCGCGATCTGCGAGCTCACCAGCGACAAGCGCCGCGACGGCGCGCACCGTTTCTACGAGCGGCTCGGTTTCGAGCCCTCGCACCTCGGTTTCAAGAAGATGCTGGCGGGGCAGTAGCTCCCGCGCGGCCGAATCGGCGCGGTCACTACAGCCTAGCGCCCGTCGACGAAATCGCGGGCGTGGCTGAAGGCGTTGCGCTGCGCTTCGGCCAGCAGCCCGGGCGCGGCGGTGCGGGTGCGGACCAGGCAGGCGTTGGAGATCGGCCGGTCGAACACGACGCCGCACCAGTCGTCTCGCCTCCAGACGATTTCTCCGAGCACCTCGACGTCCATCCAGCGCAGGATGCCTGTCTTGGTGGGTCGCCCGCGCTGGACCTGAATCTTGGCGCCCGTGGCCGACAGATCCTGAAGCGTCACGGGCTCGCGCCCTTCGAGCGAGATGAATTCCGCCTCGATGCCGAGCATCAAGCGCGGATTCTGGCGGCGGTGCAGCGCTTGTTCCATGCCTCGAGAAACGCGTCCGCCGGCGGAAGGTTCCCAATTATCTAATGTTATACAGTAAGTTAGGCCGAAATTAACCGTCGCATAGCCGCCGTTCGCTCTGGTTGCCGCCTTGTTGCCATGGCGTGGCGGCGCGCGGCCCGGGATCAGGACCCTAGATCCGCCCCCCCTTCCAGACCACGCGGCCGATCACCTCGACCTCGGCGCGGGGGAGCTCGAGCGGGGCGTAGGCCTCGTTTGCGCTGAGCAGCGCGACGGTGTCCGCGGCGCTGGCGCGGATCTGCTTGACGTGGAGCGCGTCGCCGATGCGGATCACGAACACGCCCTCGCCCTGCCGCTTGTTGCGGTCGACGAAAATCTCGTCGCCCGAGCGCAGCAGCGGCTCCATGCTGTCGCCCTCGACGCGGATCGCCGACAGGTCGGCGCCTTCGAGCCCCATCTCGCGCAGCCAGCGGCGCGAGAAGCGGATGGAGTCGTAGGGCGTTTCCTGCGCCGCGCCGACCGCGCCCGGCCCGGCCGAGGCATCGAGCGGGAGGCGCGGGATTTCGCGGTAGTCCTCGCTGGCGCCGCGCGGCCCCGGCGGGGGCCCATCAGGCACGGGCCGGGTGCGCAGCTCGCGCGCGCCGACGCCGAGAAACTCGGCGATCCGCAGCAGGTCCGGCTCGTCGAGATGACGCGGGCTGCCGCGCGCGACATATTGCTGGAGATAGGCCGGGTTGCGCCCGAGCAGGCGCGACAGCTCGGCCAGGCTCGATCCGCGCGCGCGCGCCAGGTCCTGAAGCCGCGCGCGCGCCTGCGCCTCGGAGGCGGAAATGATTTTCTCCATAGGAAGTCCTATAGTGCATAGGATTTTCCTAGACAAGTAGGATTTGCGATGGAACAAACAGGAAACACCGATTCGCCCCGGCCCATTTGTCACGAGGAGCAGCATGTTGATCCGATCCGTCGAACAGTTCCTCCGCCGCCACGCAATGTCGCCCACCATGTTCGGCCGCGAGGCGGCGCAGGACCCCCGCCTGGTGATCGACATGCGCACCGGCCGCGAGCCGCGCTCACCGCTCGACCAGCGGCTGCGCGGGTTCATGGACGGCTTCGACTTCGCCCGCCGCTGCGCCCGCGACTCGGCCGGCGACCACCCGCACACCCAGCAGGAGACTCCCCATGCGCGCTGACTTTACCGCCCCTGCCGCTTTCGATCCGCACCGCCACGCTTTCGCCGGCGCGCCCCATCTCCCGCCGCTCTCGCCGCCATCCCGGCCGCGCCCTGCCCCGCCGCAGCGCTCCGTCGGCGATCGCCTGCGCGAGGCGCTGATGACGCTCGGCGACTTCCGCGGCCAGGTGCTGCGCCACAGCGAGAAGGCCTGGGCCAGCATCACCTTCGCCGGTGCGCGCCACACGCTGACGCTGCTGTTCGCCGGCGAGGAGGCGGTCGCGGCCGGCGAGCGCTTTCTCGCCGCGCTCCCCGACCACGAGTTCGCCATTGCCGGCCATATCGTCGCCGACGCCGCGATCACCGAGGCCGATCACCGCCTGCTCCCCACGCCGCGCCTGGTGGTGCAATGCGAGCTGCTGCTGCTCGAGGAGGGCTGAGCCTCGGACCGGCTGTGCACCGGCGCCAATGGCTGGCAATTCTCCGCTTATGGTGAACGAACTGCCAGTCACCGCCACGACCGATTCGCTGAAAGAGCATCTGGATTGCAAACGCGGTTCTGACCAAGGCCCTAACCCCGCCGCACCACCAGGTTCCTGATCTCGGTCATATCCTCCATCGCGAAACGGATGCCTTCGCGTCCAAGGCCCGAATCCTTGACGCCGCCGTAAGGCATGTTGTCGACGCGGTAGCTGGGCACGTCGTTGATGAGGATGCCGCCCACTTCGAGGCGGTCCCAGGCGTCAAACATCTGGAACAGGTCGCGCGTGAAGATGCCCGCCTGGAGGCCGAATTTGCTGTCGTTGACCTCGGCCAGCGCGTCCTCGAACCGCTCGAAGCGCGACAGGATCGCGACCGGGCCGAAGGCTTCCTCGCGGTAGAGCGTGGCCGAGCGGTCGACCCCTTCGAGGAGCGTCGCCTCGAGCATCGCGCCGTCGCGCTGGCCGCCGCACAGCAGCGTCGCGCCGCCCTCGACCGCCTCCTCGATCCAGCCCGCGAGCCGCTGGGCTTCCTTCACGTCGATCATCGGGCCGATGAAGGTCTTGCGGTCGTGCGGGTCGCCCGCGACGAGGCTTTTGGTCTTCCTGACCAGCATCGCCTTGAACGCGTCATAGACCGCCTCGTGAATCACGATCCGCTGCACCCCGATGCAGCTCTGGCCGCTCTGGTAGAAGGCGCCGAAGATCACCCGCTCGAGCGCATCGACGAGATCGGCGTCCCTGTCGATCACCACCGCGGCGTTGCCGCCGAGCTCGAGCACGACCTTCTTCTTGCCGGCCCGCGCCTTCAGGTCCCAGCCCACCACGGGCGAGCCGGTGAAGCTCAGCAGCTTGAGCCGCTCGTCGACGGTGAACATGTCGGCGCCGTCGCGGTGCGCCGGCAGAATTGAGAACGCGCCCTCGGGGAGCGCGTCGCATTCGGCCAGCACCTCGCCCATGATCAGCGCGCCCAGCGGCGTGCGGCTGGCGGGCTTCATCACGAAGGGGCACCCCACCGCGATCGCCGGTGCGATCTTGTGCGCGGCGAGGTTGAGCGGGAAGTTGAACGGCGAAATGAAGCTGCACGGCCCGATCGGCACGCGCTTCCAGATGCCCATGTAGCCTTTGGCGCGGGGGGAGATATCGAGCGGCTGGAGCTCGCCCATGATCCGCACGCTCTCCTCGGCGGCGATGCGAAAGGTGTCGATCAGGCGGGTGACCTCGCCCTCGGCGTCCTTGATCGGCTTGCCCGCCTCGACGCAGAGCGCATAGGCGAGCTCGTCGAAGCGCTGCTTGAAGCGGTCGACGCAGTGCTGGAGCACGCCCTGGCGCTCGTAAGCCGCCAGCCGCGCCATCGGCTCGGCGGCGCGGACCGCGCCGGCGATGCCCTCTTCGATGATATCCGGCGTGGCGAGCGCGGTTCTGAAGGCGACCTCGCCGGTGTATTTGTCCGTCACCTCGAGATCGGTGTTCGGCTGCGCGGCCTTGTTGTTGAGGTAGAGCGGATAGGTGGACTTGAGCTTCACGGGCATCTCCCCCCTCCCCTTCAGGGGAGGGGCCGGGGGTGGGGCCTGTCAGGGCGGAGGGTCCGGCACATTCCCCACCCCAACCCCTCCCCTGAAGGGGAGGGGCTTTAACGTCAGAGCGCCTTGCTCAGTTCCTTGATGTCCTTGTTCAGGATGCGGTCGTTCTCGCAATAGTCCACGGGGCAGTCGATCAGGTGCACGCCCGGCGCGGCGAGGCATTCCGCCAGCAAGGTCCGGAGATGGTCGCTGCTCTCGGCCCGGTGGCCCTTCGCGCCGTAGCTCTCGGCGTATTTGACGAAATCGGGGTTGCCGTAGGTGAGACCAAAGTCCGCGAACCCCATGTTGGCCTGCTTCCAGCGAATCATGCCGTAGGCTTCGTCGCGCAGGATCAGCACGGTGAGGTCGAGCCCGAGGCGGACCGCGGTCTCCATCTCCTGGCTGTTCATCATGAACCCGCCGTCGCCGCAGATCGCCATGACCTTGCGCCCGGGGAACAGCATCGCGCTCATCATCGCGCTCGGCAGCCCCGCGCCCATGGTCGCCAGCGCATTGTCGAGCAGCACGGTGTTGGGCAGATAGGCGGTGTAGCCGCGCGCGAACCAGATCTTGTAGACCCCGTTGTCGAGGCAGATGATCCCGTCGTGCGGCATCGCAGCGCGCACCTGCTGGACGAGATGCGGCGGGAAGATCGGAAACCGCGCGTCCTGCGCCAGCTTGGCGGTGTGGTCGAGCTCGGCCCGGCGGTAGGACAGCATGCTGGTGAAGTCCCACGCGGGATTGGGCGTCACCTCGTCCTTCATCTGCCAGATCGCATTGGCGATATCGCCGATCACCTCGACCTGCGGGAAATAGACCGGATCGACCTCGGCGGTGCGGTTGGAGACGTGGATCACCCGCGCACCGCCCGCCTTCATGAAGAACGGCGGCTTCTCGATCACGTCATGCCCCACATTGATGATGCAGTCGGCGTCCTCGACCGCGCGGTGGACGAAATCGCCCGCCGAAAGCGCCGCGCAGCCGAGGAACAGCGGGTGCCGCTCGTCGATCACGCCCTTGCCCAGCTGGGTGGTGAGGAAGGGAATGCCGGTCCTCTCGACGAACTGGAGGAGCATCCGCCCGGTCATCGTGCGGTTGGCGCCCGCGCCGATCACCAGCACCGGGGCCCTGGCGGACCCGATCATCTGCACCGCCTGGCGCACCGCCTTCGCCTCGGCGCTGGGGCGGCGCGCGGTGGAGCGCGGGATTGGCGCGGCCTCGGTCGGCTCCTCGGCGATGTCCTCGGGCAGCTCGAGATGCACTGCCCCCGGCTTCTCCTCCTCGGCCAGGCGATAGGCCTCCCGCACCCGGCTCGGGATGTTGTCGCCAGCCGCGAGCTGGTGGGTATATTTGGTGATCGGCTCCATCATCGCGACCACGTCGAGGATCTGGAAGCGGCCCTGCTTGGACTTCTTGATCGGCTTCTGGCCGGTGATCATCATCATCGGCATGCCGCCGAGCGTGGCATAGGCCGCGGCGGTGACGAGGTTCGTCGCGCCGGGGCCCAATGTGGCGAGGCAGACCCCGGTCTTGCCGGTGTGGCGACCATAGGTCGCCGCCATGAAGCCGGCGCCCTGCTCGTGGCGGGTGAGGATCAGCTTGATCTGTCTGGAGCGGCTTAGGCTGTCGAGCAAATCGAGGTTCTCCTCGCCCGGCACGCCGAAGATATATTCGCAGCCCTCCGCCTCGAGGCAGGCCACGAACAGGTCCGACGCCTTGCGCTTGTCCGCCATCGAAATTTTCCCCGATGGCCGTGCGTATCAGAGCCTTGCGAGCGAGTCAGTAGCCGAGTGCGAGGTCCATCCGCGGCCGGACCGGCTCTCCCGCGTGCCAGCGGGAAAGGTTCTCGATGAAGCGGTCGGCGCTGCGCTGGAACATCCTGGTCTGTGCGCGGCCTGAAAGGTGCATGGAGACCTGCGCGTTGTCGAGCGCCCACAGCGGGTGCTCGGGGGGCAGCGGCTCGGGTGTGGTGACGTCGAGCAGCGCGGCCTCGATCCGCTTCTCTCGAAGCGCCGCGAGCAGCGCGTCCTGATCGACCACGTCGCCACGCGCGATGTTCACCAGCACGGCGCTGGGCTTCATCGCCGCCAGCTCCGCCGCGCCGATCATATGGTAGGTGTCGGGAGTGGAGGGCACCGCGAGGATGACCCAGTCGAAGCTGCCGAGCTGGCCGCGCCATTGATCGGGAGTCAGCGCACCGCCAGCGCCGGAGCGGCGCACCGGGACGACCTCCATTCCGAACGCCTCGAGCCGGGATTTGACGAGGCCGCCGATAGCTCCCATGCCGAGCAGGAGCACCCGCTCCCCGAACAGCTCGCGCTTGCCGGGACTGTCGAGCAGCCACTCGCGCCGATCCTGCGCGCGGACCACCTCGCGATAGCCCTTGGCGTGCGCGAGCATCAGCATCACGGCATATTCCGCGATGGTGATCGCATTGATCCCCGCGCCATTGGTCACCACGGTCCCGCGCTCGGCCAGCAGCCCGAGCGGCAGGAAATCGAGCCCGGCGTAGATCGAGTTGAGCCATTTGAGGTTCGCCGCTGCGCTCACCACTTCGACCATCGGCCCGGGCTGAGTGAAATCGAACCAGCCGATTTCGGCAGTGGGCGCGAGTTCCAGCGCCTCCTCCTTCGACATGAACCATCGCGGCTCGACCCATTCGGGCAGGCGGGGCTCGACCAGCGGGCGGATAAGCCCGGAGAGCACGGCGATGGTCATCGCCGCATTTCGATCTCGTTGCGCGCGGCATCCGCGAGAAAGGCGCTGCGAGTGAGGCTGCGTTCGGCCGCAGCGCGATCAATCGCATCGAGCATACCCTTATCGAGAGAGATGTTGGCGCGGACCTGGCGACCCGCGCGCTTGATGAAGGGAACGGCCACGATGAAGGCACCCGCGGCAATGTCCTTGGCCGCGACTTCCCGGATGCGATCAAGCCGCTGGGGGGTTACCGCCTCGCCATCTTCGAACCATAGCTCAAGCGCCTCGCAGGCGTTGGGCAGGACATCCTCGATGGCTTCGGCAGCCGAAAAACAGCCGGGCAAATCCGGAAAACGCACGCCGAACGCGCTGTCCTCGTCCTTGTCCACGATCGCGTAGAAATATTGCATGGCCATACTCAGTCCCATCCCGCCATCTGGGCGATGCTACGTGCGGTGCCGAGCGGGAGGTCGCGCTTCGGATGAGGGACGATCACCGTCCGCTCGCCCTTGCGGAACTTGTGATGCGAGCCCTTCACCGCGACCAGCTCGAAACCATCAGCCGTCAAGCGCTTGACAATCAGCCTGCTGCTACATTCTATACGCATTTATATACACACGAACGGTCCGCGTCAAGGCTCACAATTTCCATTCCCACTCCAACGGATCGCCGTCCATCACCTCGACGCCCTTCGCCAAGAGCTCGTCGCGGATCGCGTCGGAGGTGGCGAAGTCCTTCGCCGCCCGCGCTTCCTTGCGGCGGGCGAGCGCGTCTTCGATCTCGGCCTCGGTGATTGTCGCGGCCTTGGGGCGGATGCGGAGGTCGGCGCGCGTAAGCGTCGCTAGCGACAGGCCCAGGATTTCGTCGAAATTTCCGACGAGCTTGAGCCTCTCTTCGACTTTGATGGCTGGATCGCCCAGTGCATCCTCGACCACTGTCAGACCTCTCGCAGTGTTGAGATCGTCGCTCAGGGCGGCTGCCAGTTCACCAGCATAGTCCCGGGACACATGTCGGTTCTCGAGACGTCGCGCCGTCCCAGGCCACCCGAGAAAGCTATTCGCCGCCATCACCATCCGCTTCAGCCGCACCAGCGCCGCCTGAAGCCCCTCCCACGAGAACTCCAGCTCGCTGCGGTAGTGCGCCTGGAGGCACAGCATGCGGTATGCGAGCGGGTGGTAGCCCTTGTCGACGAGGAGCTGGAGGCGGAGGAACTCGCCGCTCGATTTCGACATCTTGCCCGTGCGTTCGACGAGGAAATTGTTGTGCATCCAGATATTGGCGCCGCTCGCGTCGGTGCACTCATGCGCCTGGTTTTGGGCGATCTCGTTGGGGTGGTGGATCTCGCGGTGGTCGATCCCGCCGGTGTGGATGTCGAACGGAAAGCCGAGCACTTCGCCGCTCATCACGCTGCATTCGAGGTGCCAGCCCGGCGCGCCGCGGCCCCAGGGGCTGTCCCACTCCATCTGGCGCGTCTCGCCGGGCGGAGTCGTGCGCCAGATCGCGAAGTCGGCGGCGTTGCGCTTGCCATCGACCGCATCAATCCGGCTTTCGCCTTCGTCGGTGCTGGCGCGCGCTAGCTTGCCATAGTCCGCGACGGTCGAGACATCGAAATAGAGCCCGCTGTCGAGCTCGTAGCAGTGCCTGTCGGCAATATCCCGGGCGAAGGCGATCATCTGCGGCACGTAATCCGTCGCGATCGTCCACTGGCTGGGCTGGCGGATGTTGAGCGCCTCGATGTCGGCCCGGAACGCCTCGGTATAGTGCCGCGCGATGTCCCAGATACTCTGCGCCTTCTCGGCAGCGGCCTTTTCCAGCTTGTCCTCGCCCGCGTCGGCATCGTCAGTCAGATGGCCGACGTCGGTGATGTTGATGACGTGCGTAAGTGCGTAGCCCTTCCAGCTCAGCGTCCGCCCGAGCACATCGGCAAAGACATAGGCGCGCATGTTGCCGATGTGCGGATAGTTATAGACCGTGGGCCCGCAGGTGTAGACGCGCGCCTCGCCCGGATGAACCGGGGTGAAGGTCTCGAGGCTGCGCGTCAGCGAGTTGAACAGGCGCAGGGGCGTGGGCTCAGGCATGGCGCGCGCTTGGCCATGCCGCGCGCGCCGGGTCAAGCGGCGAAGGACGGGCTCACGATTCCGGCGGTTGCCACAGGTCTTCGTTGCCCGCCCCCGTGACCGGATCGTCGATCATCGGCCGGCCCGCCGGATCGTCGATCCGGGTGGTGTCGAGCGGCGGCGCCTCGGGCTGGCCATCGGCCACGCCTTCCTCGACCTCGCTGCCCTCCTCCTCCTCCTTGATGAAATCGCCGGTGCCGAACAGGATAGATCCAGGCGGCACGACCAGCGCTTCGGGAGCCGGGACCACGAGGCAGGCCGCGATGTTGGCGAGCGCGCACCCGTTGACGGACGAACCGGCCGCCAGAGCTCCGGTGACGGTGACTTTCTGCGCCGCGCCGATGCCGGTTGCGTTGGCGACGATCCCGTTCAGCACCACCAGCGTCCGCCCGTCGCTCGCGCCCGAGACGGTCAGCGAACCGACAGTGACGCCGCGGCGCTCGTCGGCCGTTGTCCCGCCGCTGTTCTGGACGAGGATTGCCTCGCGCGCTTCGAGCGTCAGCGCGCCGGTCCGGAACAGAGGGGCGTCGCGCGCCACGTCGGCGCGGCCGAGACGCAGCGTGATCTCCTCGGTCGTCTTGCCGACGATATCCGCCGCCGCCGAGGCGCTCATCGAAGTGATCAGGCGCCCGGTGACACCGATCCGTCCGGTCGCCGCATTGGCCCCATCGAGCACCGATAGCGCCGCATTGGCATAGTCGAGATCGACCGCGTCGCCGCTCAGGACCAGCGAACTCCCGCTCCCCGCCCGGACGATTTGGAGCGTCGCCTTGACGTTGAGCAGCCCGCTGGCCGCCAGGCCGAAACTTCCGCCGCTGCCGATCTGCCCGTCGCTGCCGGCATTGACCGTCAGGCTGCCCACCAGGAGCGAGCCCGCGCCGGCGCCGGTCCCCGCCAGCGCGGTGAGCAGGAGGTCGCCTCCGCTGCGGATGCGGCCGAACTCGGCCGCGTCGAGCGCGAAGCCGCCGGCGGCTCCCGCGCCCAGGTTCATCGCCGCGGTCGAGGCGAGCGAAATGCGCTGCGTAGTGGCGCTGCCGAGCGTGCCGCCGGCGCCGATCGCGATATCGCCCGCCCGCAAAGCGATGGTCTGGCCGCGCGCCGGACCCTCGAGCGAGACGAGCCCGCCCGCGGTCATGGTCAGCGCACCGCCCGCGATCAGGCTGTCGGCAACCGAGATCGCATTGGCCGCGGTCACTGCAACCGCGCCGCCCCCGTCGACCGCTTCGGCGCCGATCCCGCCATTGTCGCCGCCCGCTTGCCCGACGCTGCCGATGAGCACCGACCCGCCGGTGCTGGCCAGCGCGACATCGCCCGTCGCGCGGGCGTTGACGCGCAGGTCGCCGCCCGCGGTGATTGCGATGCCGCCCGCGGTGGCGCGGGCCTCGACTTGCAGCGCGCCGGGGGCGGCGAGCGCCAGAGCCGTGCCGGTCGCGTCGAGCAGCCCCCCGACCGCGACCCCGCTCGCGGTAACCGAGCCCCCGGTCGAGCGCAGACGCCCGGCGGCCGAGTTGAGCCCGCTCAGCGCGATCGCGCCGCCGGCGTCGATCGAAGCGAACCCGTTGGCCGCAAGCGCGCCCCCCGTGACCGCCCCGGCAGCATCGATCGCGATTTCCCCCGCTGTCCGGAGGGCACCGAAAGCGACCGAGCTGCGTCCCGCGACACCGACTCCGGCAGCCGCCACGTCGCGCACGACGATGGCACCGTCATAGCTGATGGTGAGCGAACCGGTGGGGCCCTGCGCGAGGTCGCGCATCGCGAGGCCGCCGCCGCCCGAGAGCGTTACGGCGCCGGTAGCCCGCATGTCGCGCAGGCTGGTCGCGCCGACGATTGTCGCGAGCCGCACTCCGCCGCCGGTCGCCGCGATGTCTCCCGTGCCCGCGATACCGCTTCCCGCCGAGAGCGATACGAGCCCCCCGGCGGTGAGGTCGGTGAAGGATATGCGCTCGCCCGCGGTCAGAGTCAGACCGCCGCCGGCCGCATCGAGCGAACCGACCACGATGGCGCCGCTCGCTTCGAGATCGATGGTTCCGCCGGCGACTGTCGCTCCGCTGCCGGCGATGTCGCCCGCGGTTGCGCGAGCGGTAAGATTGCGCCCCACGCTGCCCGCGGGGAGCGTGGCCGCAGGCCCGGACAGCGCCAGATCGCGGCCCGCGGCGACATTGGCGGCGTCGACAGTGCCCGAACCCGCGGCAAGCGTGAGGTCGCGGCCGGCTTCGGCGCGGACAACCGCGATCGCTCCGGCGGTCCGCACGGTAAAATCGTCCTGCGCGCGGCTGACGGGATTGAGCGCGGAAACCACGCCATCGAGCGTGATTGCTCCGCCGGCGACAAGCGAGACATTGTCCTCGCCCGCTGCGTCGGAGCCATTCGCCGCGACGCTGCTGCCCACGATCGCGCCCGCGGCGGTGACGCCAACCGAGCCGTCGCGGCTGCGCAGCTCGACAAAGCGGGCGTCCGCGCCCGCCACCAGCGTCACGGCGCCCAGGGTATCGACCGAACCGATCCCGATCCCGCGCGCCGCGCTGAGCTCGACCGGTCCGCTCCCCTGGTAGAGCCCGCTGCCGGTGAGATCGGTGGTCCGCGCTGTCAGCGACAGGCCATTGCCGAAGCTCGCGCTGCCCAGCGCGACGCTCGCGCCCGCGATGGCGATCGAGCCCGCTGCGCTGGCCGAGCCGATCGCGGCCGCGTTCTCCACGGCCAGCGCCATCGCCCCGCCCGAACGCAGGACAGCCGCGTCGATGCTTTGTCCCGAGATGGCGATGCCGCCGCCAGCGGCGAGATCGGCCACCGATATCGCGCCGGAAGCAGCGATGGCGATATCGCCGGCGGTGTCGATCACCGGCTGGATCGCGGAAAACCCGAGCACTCCCCCGCTTCGGGCAGTGAGCGCGACCAGCCCGGTCGCACGCAGATTGGCGAAGGAGATCGCGGCGCCGTCGAGACGGATCGCCGCGGTCCCGCCCCCCGTGGTCCCGAGCATGATGGCCCCGCCGGCGGTGAAATCGATCGGCGCGGTTCCGGCCTGCGCGCTCGCCACCGAGATCTCGCCTCGGGCATCGATCCGCATCGCATTGCCGCCGCCGTAGGTCAGCGAGCCCACCGTGATGCTGCCCGGGACAGTGAACACCGCCAAACCGCTGCCATCGTCGAGCCTGCCGCCGGTGGCGATGGTGCCCGCCACCACGTCGCTCCCCACCGCGAGCAGGATATCGTTGCCGCTTTGCAAGCTCGAGCTGGCCGCCCCAAGATAAGTGCCGGCGCGGATTTGCAGGCCGGGACTGGTGAGCGCAAGGTTCGCCAGCGCAACGAAGTCGAGCTCGCTTTCCAGCGCAATCAGCGAGCTCGCCGCGAGGGTGCCCGGCACCGTGGCGGAGCCGAGTTCGAGCGCCTCGCGCGTGGCCGCCTCGAACCGCGCCCCGGTGAATTCAATCGTGCCGGTCCGCAGCGAAACCATGCCGTTGTCGCTGGCCAGGCCAATCGCCACGTCGCCGCTGGCGACGAGCGTGCCGAGGCAGGCGCTCGCCTGAAAGCATCCCGGCGTAAGCAATCCGCCATCGCTGCTGTAGGGCGCAATTATCGGTGCGTCGGTCACATCGGCGAAGAGCTGCCCGGTGGTCATCGCGCTTCCGGTGGCGTCGATCGCATCCCCGCTCAGGACCAGCTGCCGGCCATTGGTCTGGAGGCTGCCCCGCACGATCAGCGAGGCGATCGGCGTGGTGATCGGGCCGACAAGGTCGCCGCTGTTGCCGCCGATCTCGATGTCGCCGGCCAGAAGCGACATCGCGAGAAGGGCATTCGGGTCAATGCCCGAAACCAGGCTCGAACCCGGCTGCACGACGATGTCGTCCCCCGTCCGGACCCTTATCGCGTTGTTCGAAAGCACGCGGCTGCCCGAAGCGAACTCGGCGAAGCCCCCCGCTTCGACGCGCACCGAACCGCCCGCGGAGAGCGTGCCCGTGACCAGCGCGCGAAATGCCGCATCGTAGCCATAAGAGCCATCGCTTTCGAGGCGCCCGGCGTATATCTCGATATCCCCGCCCGAGCTGGCCTGGCCGACGGTTGCGTCGGTGGCCGCCTGAAGGCGGATGCGATTGGCGGCGCGCGTATCGGCCGCGGCGAGCGAGCCCAGGGTCCGAACCCCCACCTCGTCGTCGCTGCCGACCGCCGAGCCAGCTCCGGCACTGTAATTGCGAGCGGCATAGGCTTCGACACGGCCGCCCGAAGCGATGGACAAGACGCCCGGGTTGTCGGGATGGGTGATCGCGATATCGCCCTGCCCGCTCGACAGCCGCGTGAAGCCCCCCACCGAAAGGCGCCCGCGGCCCGCAAAATCCAGAGCGATGGAATCGCCCGTCAGCTCGGTGGCGCCGTCCACGACGATGGCCTCGTTCCCCGCGAAGACCCGCACCGCGGGCGCGCTGGTCGGGAGATCGCCGCTTGCCTGGGCGTAGAGCGACTCGAAACGCATTCCGGCCCCCGGTTCACTGGTCCGGTCCTCGATCGCGACGCGGCCCGCGGTATCCCCTGACGCATCGAGCGCGGCGACGCCGACGTCGAAGATGCTTGCGCCATTGTCGCGGGCGGTGAGCGCAATCGCGCCGCCGTTCCCCACGCCGAACGTCCCGCTGCCGGTGAAATTGCCATCGAGGTCGAAGCCATTGGCCCCGCCGTCACCCCCGTATCCGCGCGCTTCGAGCTCCAGATCCCCGGCGATACGCCCGCCATCGGCGATGATCGCGAGCGAGCCGCCCCTGGCGTCGCCGCCCGCGCCTCCCGCGCCCGGGAGGCTCGAACCGAACTGGCCGGCGAAGGCATCGCCGCCGCGCCCGCCTGTCCCGCCTCTCCCCGACACGCCGAACGGGAGGGTCCATGCAAACTCGGCTCCCGCGCTCGAAATCACCGTGAGGCTGCCGCCGGTGCCCGCGCCGCCCGCGCCGCCGCTCCCGCTTTGCGTGGCGAGAAAGGCGGCTCCGCCGTTTCCGCCCGCGCCGCCGCTGCCCGCGACATCGAGCCCGCCCTCGAGGACGCCGGAAAGCGAGTTGCCCGCGCCCGCGAGGAGAAGCGAGGCGGTCCCGCCGATGGCGTCCCCGCCAGCCGCTCCGCTCTCGGCGTTGTATTGGGTTCCGCTGCCGCCGCGGCCGCCCTGTGCGCCGGCGTTGAGCTCGAGGTAGCCGAGACCCTGAGCGTTCCGGGCCAGGACGATCGACGCCGTTCCGCCAACCGCATCGCCGCCACGCGCGGCGAGCCGCCCGTCGCCATCCGGATCGCCCCCCGCGCCGCCGTTCGCGCGCGCTTCCACCACGATTCCCTGCGTGGCCAGCGATCCGCCCGCGCCTTTGCCGAAACTCGCCGTGCCGCCGAATCCCGCGCCGCCCGGGGTGCCGACGCTTCCGCGAGCCCCGAATGCGCGCGCCGACACCTCGATACGCGAAAAACTCGCCTCGCTGTCCCCCAGATCGACCAGCGCCGCGCCTCCGGTCGCGTCAGTGTCTGCTCCCGTTGCGGTGAACGAACCGCCGTATGCCTGGGCATCGGCGCTGACGATGAGAGAGCCCACCTCGATCGTGCCGCCCGTCGCGGTAAACCGGGCCGTGCCCCCGACCGCCAGCCCGCTCCCCGGCCCCACACACTCGCAATTCCCGGAAAAAGGCAGCCCCTGCGCGGACACGACGAGGCTATCGCCGACGTTCAGGCCGGCCCCGGCGCCGGTCATGCTCAGGATCGCTTCGCCGCCACGCGCCGAGACCACGCCGTTTGCATCCGCGGCGGCGTAGGAATCGGCACGGAGGGCGAACACGCGCCCCACCGCGATGCGTCCGCCGTCGCCGATCGCGGCTGTAGCGCTGCCGCCGAATCGGCGCACGCTGGCGTCGAGCGTCAGATCGCCGCCGACAATGATTTCGCCGCCGGCCAGATTGCCCGCTCCCGCGCTGGCCGTGGCGCTCAAGGCAGCGCGGTCACTGGTCGCGGAAAACCGGACGCTTCCTGCGATGTCGATCAGCGCTCCGGCGTCGGCGGCGAGCGCCCCGTCGATGCTTTCGATATCGATGTCGTAGCCGCCGTTGGCGTCGCCTCCCGAGCGGATGGCCTGACCGGCAGCGGCATGCAAGCGGACGCGGGGCGCATCGATCGAGGTCTCGGAGGTCAGTGCAAGACTGCCGTCGGTCTCCACCGAGCCGCTGGACAGCACGATCGATCCGTTGGCGGCCAGCGCGGCGCTGCTCGCGGGGGCATAGCCGATCGACCCCGACAGCAGCACCGCGACGTCGCGCCCGGTCCTGAACTCGATTGTCTGCGGATCGTAGATGAGGAAATTGTCGGTGCCCATCGAGGCAGGGCCGCCGGTGGTGCCGAAATGCCGGATCCGGTTGCCCGCCTGCGCCTCGGTCTGCACGAAGGCGCCCATCGTGCCCGCGCCATCGAAGGTGAGCGAGCCTTGTTCGGCGCTGAGATAAAGCGCGGAACCGTTGACGCTGACATCGCCGCCCTGCTCGATCGTCGGGGCGACAATCGCAAAATGACTCCCCGGCTGGGTCAGCGTAACGCGCGCGCCGGTCTGGAGGACGACAGCAGAGAACGGATCGGCGACGCCGGTGAAATCGACCGAGCGGAAATTGCCGCCTTCGAAGAAATTCGCAAGGTCGCTGGTGGTGAGCAGCAGGCTGCCGACATTGAAGCTGGCGCCGCCGGTGGCGAGGATGCCGCCCGGGCTGAAGAACCAGATATTGCCGCCGACCGGGCCCACTGAATTGGCCCCATCACCGGACAGATAGCTGGTGACCTGCCCCTGAAAGGCGATCCCGCGATAGGCGCCCGCGTTGTCGGGGTTGGTGAAGATGCGATTGACCGCGGTGAAGCTCGCGCCGTTTCCCACGAAGCGGAGCTCGGTGCCGGCGGGAAGGAAATTGACGTAGGAGCCGCCGTTGGCGCCGCCGAGGGGCGCGGTGTCGTAAGTCGTCCAGTTGAGGACGGCGTCGCGGTTCATATAGACGATGTCGAGCGTGCCCGAGCGCGATTCGAACGCGGGGGTCGGAGTCGGTCCGGGGACAGTGAAATCGCCTTGCGCCGAAGTGTTGGTGTCCATCCGGGGCCCGATCGACTGCGCGAATGCCGGTCCGAGCCCGCCCTCGGACAGCATCAGCGCCGCGGCCGTCGCCGCCGCCGATCCGTAGAGCATCAAGCCGCGGCGCAATTCGCCCGGCTTGCTCCTCGGCGTCTCCCATGCCCGTCCCATGCCCCAGCCCTTCCCGAAGAAATCCTAATCCCCCAGCCGGATGGCCAGGTTCACCAATATGCGAATGTTGCCCTTGCGCGTTGCGAGCGGCGCGGCCTCCAGCGGCACCGCCGCCAGCACTTCGGCATAGGCGCGGCGGCGGAAGTTCAGGCGCGCACCCGCGCCCGCCGAATTCAGATTGCGCACTCCCGGCGCGTTGGCGAACCAGGCGTTGAAGCTGTCGTAGAAGACGAAACCCTGAACCGCGCTGCCGGTGAGGGTGCGCGGCTCGAGCGAACCGTAAGCAAGCTCGGCTTGCCCGCCAAACCCCCTGTCGCCCGCCGCCGCGCCGGGATCGAAGCCGCGCCCGACGGTATAGTTGCCACCGGAGAATTGCTCATACGGAAGCAGCCGGTCGTTCGACCATTGAAAGCGCGGACGGCCGGTGATGGTGACCGACCCGCCCGGCCGATAGGACAGCTCGCCCTCGCCGCGAAGGGCAAAGCCATGGGGCTGGGCGTCGAGCCTCGAGATCGGTACCACCCCCGGCGCCGCACATGCGGCCAGCGCTGGTCCGCAATCCCTGCTGGCCCCCAGCGCGGCGATGCCCTTGCGCGCCTCGATCCGGAAGCGGGCCGCCCAGCGCGGCTCGGAAATGCTGGCGCGGTTCTCGCCCGCGACGCTGGCGGGGTCGGCGGCCCGGTGCTCGAGCGCCAAGGTTGCTACGCGCAGCTTGTCGCTGGAAAAGGCCAGGCCCGAAACGTCGATCCGCTGATCGATGACATCCAGCCCGCCGCGAAGATCGAGCGAGCGCGCCTGGTGCAGCGCCAGCGGATAGCTCGCATAAGCGTTCACAACCAGGGTCCGGGCGTCGAAGACATCGGCTCCCGGCACGTCGGGACGGGTCCAGGCGTGGACCGCGTTGACGCCAAGCCGCAGCCCGCCGCGGCCGAGGGCGAACTCGTGGCGGCCCTGCACCACCAGCTGCTCGCTGAAGTCGGGGGTGGCGTAGAAGCTGGCTTCGGTCTGGTCGGCCAGGCCAGTGAGCCCGTTGACGCGCACACGCACCTGCCCGCCGAAGGGACCCACCTCGTCCGAGCCGTAATTCTGCACCGCGAGATCGGCTTCGAACGGCCGGCTGACCACATCGACCACGCCCACGAGGTCCCCGGGCTTCGTCTCCGGCCCCGTCGCGCGCGCCAGCGTCAATCGCACGTCGAGCCCGGGAATGCGGCGCGCGAGGAGCAGGGCGCGCTCGGCGTCGCCGGTGACGAACACCGGCTGCGCGCGCAGGGGCGCCAGATAGCGCTCGACCACCGCGCCGGAGCGCCCCGTATCGCCGCGCACCACGAAGCTGACGAGGCGAGCGACCACCACGTCGAAGCGGACCGTGCCGCTCTCGATGGTCTGGACCGGAACCTGGACGCTCGCGACGTAGCCGCGGTCGCGCAGGATCGCAGCGGCGCGGTCGCGAATGTCGCAGATCGCCGCGACCGGAATCTCGCGCCCGGCATGCTGCCGCCAGGCAAGGTCGAGCAGACCGGGCTCGATCCTCTCCGCTCCCGCAAAAACGACGGACGACAGCGTCAGGCGAATGGCGGCGAACCTGGGATCGGCGAGCGGACACGGCGCCCGTTCGAACGCCGCGGAGGCGTCGATCGGTTCGCTGCCCTCGCGCAGCTGCCGGTCGATCTGCTCGCGCAACACCTCCTCGCGCGTGGGGGCCGGCGGCGCGGCGGTCTGGCCGCCCGCGGGCGCCGCGGCCAGCGCCGCCGCCAGTGCGGAGCTGGCCATGCCCTTGAGGCGCATGCGGGCGGACGCCGTCATGTCAGCGCGCTCCGGTACCGAAAGCGATCCGCTTTTCGGGCGCGGCGGTCGCCGGCGCTTGCCCCAGCAAGGGCTTGGCCGCATCGCCGATCAGCGCAAATCCGGCCCAGTAGTAAGGGTGCGACGTCTGGGCATCGTCCATCAGCAATTCCTGCGACTGGCCGAGCGCTTCGCCCAGCGTGGTGGTGCGGCCGCGGCGGAACATTTCGTTCATCAGCCGCTCGGTGGCACGATAGTCGTCGGGCGCGGGCCAGTGGCTGGCCAATACGGCGCGCCCGCCCGCGCCGATGAAGGCGCGCACCAATCCGTCGAGCGCGGTGCCCCCGCCGCTCGCCAGGCCGGCCGCGCGCGTCGCTTCGACCGACGCCGATCCGGCGGTGTCGCAGGCCGACAGGATCACGAGATCGGCATCGAGCGCAAGGTCGAAAACCTCGTCGAACGTCAGCAGCCCGTCCGAGCCCGCCCCGCCGAAGCTGGTCAGCAGCGCCGGCTTGACCGGACAGCCGGGCCGCGGCGGGGTGACCAGCCCGTGGGTCGCGAAATGAAGGATGCGAAAGTCCCCGAGATTGGACTTCTGCTTGACCGCGGTGTCGGTAAAGGCGGCTCCGGTCAGCAGCTCGGACGTGCCGCGGCCAACAAGCTGGCTGGCTTCGACCAGCTCGTCGGCGGCGATCGGCCGGTTCCATTCGGCCGCCGACCAGCCGCATTCCTCGTTGCCGCTCGCCAGCACCGCGCGCAACGCGGGGGGCGGATTGGGCCCCAGGGGCGCGTTGCTCCCCATCCCCAGATACTGCGCGCGCGCCTGCGAGGGCCGGGCCCTGCGCGCGTCGACAAAGCTCTGCGCCGAGGTCGCGGTGCTGATCATCCGCCCCCGCCCGAGCCACGCCGTGCCGCGAAAGTCGTAAACGTCCGCGCCCGCCTTCGCCGTGCGGCGCGAATAGCTCTCGACCGAGGCGTTGTCGGTTACCAGCAGATCGATCGGCAGGCGCAGCAACGCCCCATCCGGCTCGAAAATAAGGTGCTTGACCCGCGCCAGCTCGGTCTCGACCGGCCCGAACAGCGCCGAAAAAAGCGCGCGGCTGCGCGCGATGTCGAACGGATAGGTGACGAAGCGGCTGTTCTCCTCGGCCGATACCGAATGTCGCAGCAGATCGACCGCGGTGTCGAGGTCGATGGCGCTGAGCGGCGTGCGCCATGCCCTGGCCGACGTTCGGTCGGCAAAGAACACCATCACGTCCTGTCCGACCATGGCGATCCGCGCGTAGGCTTCTCCGGCGCCGAGCTGCTGCTGGAAATCGGCCAGCGAGATCGCGCGCGCGGCGACCGCGCGATACTGGGGATAGGCGGCCAGGCTTGCCTGCGCGGCGGCCTGGGTGGCTTCGAGCTCGCGCAGCTGGGCCGCCAGAGTGGCGATCTCGGCCGCCGCAGCGGCGGGATCGGGCGCACGCTGGAGCGCGAGGTAGCGGATCCGCAGCCGCTCGATCTCGCGCGACAGATCGGTGGTCTGGCGAAACAGCCGCGCCGCCTCGTCGGAGCCGCCCGAGAGCTCGCGGGAAAGCACCGCCTGCGTTTCGGCGACACCGGGGCGGACAAGCAGCTGGGCCGCGGTAAAGAACTCAGCCGGCGCCTGCGGATCGCTCGCCATCCGCTCGGTCAGCGCGCGAAAATAGGGCACCAGCTCGTTCGAGAACCCGGTCGCGGAGCCTCCCGCCGCGATCCCGCGGCCGACCATTCCGCGATAGAGCGCCAGACCCTCCGCGGCCTGACCGTTGCGCAGCAGGAAGCTCGCCAGCCGGCCCTGAACGGTGGCAACGGCGCGGCGCTCGGGGTATTGCGCCTGGACGATCGCCAGCCCTTCGCGGAGCCGCTTCTCGGCCGCGGCCTTGTCGCCCGCCGCTTCCTCGACCAGGCCCAGCTCGGCCAGGATCTGTCCACGCATCCGGGCAATGGTCGTCACCCGCCCGTCGCGCACCTGGATCGCCTGCGCCAGCGCCTGCTGGAGCGCGGCGCGCGCAGCGCCCGTTCGCCCCTGCAGCCGCAGCGCCGTGCCGCGCAGCTGGAGCGCCTGGGCATCGATGATCGTAACGCGCTCGCGCGGGGTGAGCGCGACATCTGCGGTGATCCCGTTGACTCCGCTGCCGCGATCGGCGTTCAGCCGGGCGGCGATGGGGATGGTGATCGCAAGCGCGCCGCCCTCGGTGCTCAAGCCCTCGAAATCGGTAGCCAGCGGCCGGTCGAGACGCGCGACCGCGCGGTCGGGCCGGCCGCGGTTGAGCTGGTGGATCGCCTCGAAATTGCGAAGCAGGCGCTCGTTGATGGCGTCGCCCGACCCCACCTTGCGAGCCTCGGCAAAGAGCCGCTCGGCTTCGCCGAAATCGCCAAGGTTGCTTTTCTGCAGGGCGCGGTTGGCGAGGAACTCGACCGGGTCGATGGTGGTGTCGCGTTCGACCGCGAGACGATCCTGGAGGGCCTGAAAATAGGCTTCCGCCTCCGCGTAGTCGCCGCCGAGATTGCGGCGATAGCCCTCCGCCAGTGCCTGCTCGGGTTTGAGGGTCTGCGCCTGGATGCGGGTAAACGCCGCCGGATCGCTTACCGAGGTGGTGGCCGCGTCGATCCGGCCCTGCGCGATCCGGTTGTCCAGCAACGACCGCAGCGCGAGCAGCGTCGCGCTGTCATAGGCGCCGAAGCCCTCGGCGATCCAGGTGAATCCCCTGTGCCTGAGCGAGAAGGCCGACCAGGCCAGCTTGCTCCCGGCAAGCGCGCAGCTCGTATGCCGGGCGCCCTTCACTCCGGCGGCCGGAGCAACGCGCGCGGCGCTGCAATCGACTCGCTCGCGGCGAAGCGCGGACACGCTCGCGGCTGCACCCTCCGCCGTGCCGCCGCGAAACGCCCAGATGTTGGCGACCGCAAGCGCGGAGTCGCGGCATACCACCGCCCACGACCGGTCGAAGCTCGATTGGCGCGCGCCATCGTCGATGCTGCGATCCTGCACCTGGCACAGGACGCCGTCGCCCGAGCCGATCGCGAAGGAATCGCGCAGCAGAACCGGGCGCCCCTGAGCATGCGCGGCTTGCGCCTGAACCAGCGCGGCCGAGGCGGCCAGAATCGAAACGAGGTGCTTGAGCTGCGCCATCATCCCCCCCACGCCGCGCGCCAGCCAAGGCGCGCGCCCTACGTCGATGTTCTTTTTTTGCGCGGCCCCCGGTTCGGCCTACTCCTGTCCTGACCAGACAAGAAGCCATAAAACCGTTTTCGGATTGATTTCGCCCGGCAATGGCGGGAGTGTCCCGTTCCTGCACCCTCTCGGCGTAACGATTTTGCTCGACTCGTCGGGCTCAGGGCGCGAATCCGGCCCACTGAATCGACTCGGCGAGAGGCGCCCGCGGGACGGCGAAACCGTTGACCGCGGCGTCCGGGTCGCGATAGCCGATCGACAACCCGCAGAAGAAGACGTGATCGTGGGGGATTTCGACAGTCTCGCGGATCTGCGGCGCATAGACCGCCCACGCCTCCTGCGCGCAGCTGTCGAGCCCCTCCTCGCGCAGCAGCAGCATGATCGTTTGCAGCCACATCCCGATGTCCGACCACTGCGGCGGCCCCATGTATCTGGGCGTGTGGACCAGCATCAGCACCGGCGCGCCGAAGGCCTGGAAATTGCGCGCGAACCACATCAGCCGCTGCGCCTTGTCCTCGCGAGGGATCGCCAGCGCAGCATACATCTCCTCGCCGATCGCGCGCCGCCGCTCCTCGTAAACGCCGTCGAGCTCGGGCGGATAGACGTGATATTCGGGGGCGAAGGCCTCGCGCCCGCGGGGCAGATCGCGCGCCACGCGGGCGATCAATCGCCGCAGCGGCTCGCCGGTGAGCACCAGCCCATGCCACGGCTGCGTGTTCCCGCCCGAAGGCGCGCGCTGCGCTTTTTCGAGCACCCGCTCGAGCACCGCGCGTTCGACCGGCCTATCGCGAAAGGCGCGGACCGAGCGGCGGGTGGCCACGGCTTCGGTGACCTTCATGCTTCGGCCTCGAACAAACCGGCAAGCTGCTCGATGATCGTGCCGCCGAGTTGCTCGACATCCATGATCGTCACCGAGCGGCGGTAGTATCGCGTCACGTCATGGCCGATCCCGATGGCGGAGAGCTGGACCGGAGACTGCTTTTCGATCCAGTCGATCACCTTTCTCAGATGGCTTTCGAGATAGCCCGCGTGATTGACGCTCAGCGTACTGTCGTCGACCGGGGCGCCATCGGAAATAACCATCAGGATGCGGCGGTCCTCGGGGCGGCGGAGCAGGCGGTCGTGCGCCCACAGCAGCGCCTCGCCGTCGATGTTCTCCTTCAAGAGCCCCTCACGCATCATCAGCCCGAGGTTGCGGCGCGCGCGGCGCCACGGCTCGTCGGCCTGCTTGTAGACGATATGGCGCAGATCGTTGAGACGGCCGGGATTGGCGGGCCGGCCGTCGGCGAGCCAGACCTCGCGGCTCTGCCCTCCCTTCCACGCCCTGGTGGTGAAGCCGAGAATCTCGGTCTTGACCCCGCACCGCTCGAGCGTGCGCGCGAGGATATCGGCGCTGATCGCCGCGATGCTGATCGGCCGGCCGCGCATGCTGCCCGAATTGTCGATCAGCAGCGTGACCACGGTGTCCTTGAAATCGGTCTCGCGCTCAACCTTGTAGCTCAGCGAATGGCCGGGGCTGATGACCACGCGGGCGAGCCGCGCGGCATCGAGCAGGCCTTCTTCCTGATCGAAGTCCCAGCTGCGGTTCTGCTGGGCCATCAGGCGGCGCTGGAGCCGGTTGGCGAGCCGGGTGACCAGGCCCTGGAGCCCGGCGAGCTGGCTGTCGAGATAGGCGCGCAACCGCTCGAGCTCGTCGGGATCGCACAGCTCGGCCGCTTCCACCTCCTCGTCGAACGTCACGGTATAGGGCTTGTAGTCGAAGCCTTCGGGGATTTCGGTCCACGGGCGGATGGGCCGAACCGGCAGCATGCCCTCATCCGCCTCGTCCGACGAGTCGCCCTCGGCCGCCTCCTGGCTGCCCTCGAGCTCCTCGCCGTCGGCATCGCTCTGGCTGTCGCCGTCCGAAACCTCGCCCGCGATCTCGGCGCTCCGGGGCTCGGCCGCTCCCACGGTCTCGTCCTCGCCCTCGTCCTGGGGCTGCTCCTCGTCGTCCTCGTCGCCGCTGTCGCTTCCCGTATCGTCGGCGGGCGCGGGGCGGGTCAGGTCGAGATGGCGCAACAGATCGATGCTGAGCGCCTGAAACGCCCGCTGGTCGAGCAGTCGCTCGGCCAGGCCCGCCAGGTCGCCGCTGGCCTTGTCCTCGATCCAGCCGCGCACCAGATCGACCCCGCCGCGCGCCCGCTCGGGTACGGCCTCTCCGGTCAGCGCTTCGCGCAGCAGCAGCGCCAGCGCGGTCGGCAGGGGCACGTCGCCCACGGTTTGCGCGCGGGCGATGGGATCGGCGGCGGTGCGCTGCTCGACCGCCGCGACCAGATTGGCGCGCACGCCGCCCATCGAGGTCGATCCGACCGCTTCGTAGCGCGCCTGTTCGATCGCATCGTAGCAGGCGCGGGCCACCGGCTCGGGCGGCGCGCCGCGGGCATGGAGCGACTCGCTGTGATGGCGCAGCTTGAGGGCGAAGCTGTCGGCGAAGCCGCGCGCCTCGCGCGCCTGCTGCTCGTGCAGCGCGCGGCCGGGCAGCGGCACGCGGAAGTTTCGCCCGTTCTGGACCGGCGTGTCGGCGGTCCAGGCGACCTCCACCTCGGCTTCGTGCGCAAGCGCGCGCGATGCGCCGGTAAGCGCGTGGCGAAAGCGGTCGAGAGGCGTCTGTTCGGTCATTCAGGATAAGGGCTGGCGATGCACATCGGCTTCGACAAGCTCAGCCTGAGCGGTCTTCCTTGGTCCGGCCACACCCCGCTCATCCCTTGCCTGTCTAAGGATGCTGCGCGACATCAGCCTGTCGGGATTTTCTGCCCGGTCTTGGCCCAGTCGGCGGTGAAGGCCTCGATGCCCTTGTCGGTAAGGACATGTTTGGCGAGGCTCCTGATGACCGCCGGGGGCGCGGTCATCACGTCGGCGCCGATCCTGGCGCATTCGAGCACGTGGATCGCGTGGCGGACGCTCGCGGCGAGGATCTCGGTCTCGAACGCATAATTGTCGTAGATCAGCCGGATGTCGCGAATCAGGTCGAGCCCGTCGAAGCCGTTGTCGTCGTGGCGGCCGAGGAAGGGCGAGACGAAGGTCGCGCCGGCCTTGGCCGCCAGCAGCGCCTGATTGGCGGAAAAGCACAGCGTGACATTGACCATGGTGCCCTCGCCGGTCAGCGCGCGACAGGTCTTCAGGCCCTCGATCGTCAGCGGCACCTTGATGCAGACATTGTCCGCGATCCTGCGCAGCGTTTCGGCCTCGCGCAGCATGCCGGCGTGGTCCATCGCGACGACTTCGGCGCTCACCGGCCCGTCGACCAGGGCGCATATTTCCCTGACCACCTCGATGAAATCGCGGCCCGCCTTGTGGATCAGGCTGGGGTTGGTGGTGACTCCGTCGATCAGGCCCGCCTCGGCGAGCTCGCGGATCGCGTCGGTATCGGCCGTGTCGGCAAAGAACTTCATCGGCTGGGCAACTCCGGGACTCTATCGTCGGCCCGCCTATGCGAACAATCGCTGCCCCGTGCAATGCCCGTGCAATGGGCGTGCGCGGCGCGTTGCCCGAGCGGCCCGGTGCTCGCCCGGACCTGCCCCGTCATGCCGGCGCGAGGCTGCCCCGCCTGCGGCGACGCATCGCCGCCCCGGTCATCCCCATGCCCAGGATCAGCAGGGCCCAGGTCGATGGCTCGGGAACCGCGGCATGATTGGGGTCAAAATAGGTAAATCCCTTGACCTTGAAGGCATCCTTGAAGGTATCATTGTTGCCGATTTTCGCGGCGATCAGCCACACGTTGCTGGTGACCAGACCCGGGTTCACCTGCCGGGTGGAGACGTTCACCCCGTTGACGAAGATGTTGTTCGGAGTGTTGGAAGACCACATATTGGCCGCGAACTGAGGCGCGGCGGCGTTCCAGAACGTGCTGCCCACCGATTTGTAAGTGATGCCCAGCCCCGCAAAGTTGACGCTGGCGCGCGAGATGGTCGCGTCGCTGTCGGCCCCGTCCCAGCCGCTGGTGAAGGTCACGGTATTGAGCGCGACCGCCTTGTCGAACTGCAGCACGAGGAAGTCATAACGGCCGGTGTTGTCGACGGTGTGCGAGCCGTCACCGGAATATCTCGCGCCGAGCCCGTAGTCCCACTGGTCGAGGGTGCCGCGGCTGCGACCGACGCTCGATCCCAGATTTCCCGTCGTGCTGTTCCACGCGGTGATCTGCACCTTTACCGTGCCGTCGTTGCGGTTGAGCGCGTTTCCGCTGACGCCGGTTCCAGACCCCGCGTTGAGACCGACGGCATGGATGACTTGCGCCGCGCTCGCCGGGCTGGCCACCGCCACCGCCGCCGCAAACGTCACCAAACCAAGAAAGTTACGCATCGCTCTTTTGCCATCCCCAATTCGCGGGCCGATTCGCCACCCGATTCGCAGGCCCGGTTCGCGGCGCGAATGGGCGCTGCCCGAAATGTGCTTGCCGCGCCCTTTAAACCCGCCAGCGCTGCTGTCGACGATCCCGCAGCTGCTATCTCTAAATGGGACAGTGTCAAAAAGCAATGATTATGCCTCGTCGCAGGTCGGCGATTAACGCGGCAGCCGCGCGTCAGCGCCAAAAATGGCAATGATAGCGGCATCGTTGGTCGCGGCGGGGTCGGCCCGGATCGCGGCTTCCTCGTTGCCGATCTCGCGCCAGATCGTCTCGTCGATCATGTCGGCAAAGCGGCGCGCGACTTGCGCGGTATCGATGCCGGTCAGCGCGGCCAGCGCCTGGCCGACCAGAGGATCGCTGGCGAGCCGCATCGCATCGCCGAGCTCGGGCACCATCGCATCGACCAGGCGCGGACCCAGATTGCCGCGCAGAAAGGCAGTCGCGGCGGTCGGGCCGCCGCGCACCAGATCGATCGCATTCTGAAAGCCGATCACGCGCACCGTCTCGGTCACCAGTGGCGCGGCGCGCTCGGCTCCGCGATAGGCTATCTCGCCGAACGCGCGGTCGAGCCGGCTCTTGAACAGGCCCGAGGTGAGAATGCGGCCGAGCACATCGCCGCGCGCGCCCAGGACATTGCCCAGACCGAGCGAGGCGACCTGCTGATCCCAGAACCCGTTCGCCTGGAGCATCCGGGCGAAGGCGCGCTGGCTCGACAGAAACAGCAGCCGCTGGACGGCGTCGACGAGGCCGAAGCGGCCGTAGCTGGCACATCCCGGCAACGCCAGTACCGCACTGCCCGCGGCCAGCCCGCCGAGCACCGCGCGCCGGCTCGAGCTCGCGGGGACGATGGTCACTCTATCCATAGCTTTGCTCCTCACCCGCCCTTGTTTCGCATTACTCGCCCCGCCCATATGGCCCGCCGATGAACCGCGTGCGCTGCCTCGTCCTCAATGCCGCCCTGGGCCCGCTCGATTACCGAGTGCCCGAGGGCATGGAGGATGCGCACTACGCGGGCCCCGGCGCGGTGGTGGCGTGCCCGCTGGGGCCGCGCACCGTGCTGGGGATCGTCTGGGAAGCCGAACGGCTGCCCGGGGCGGACGTTCCGCCCGAAAAGCTCCGTCCCTTGCGCGAGGTGCTTCCGGTCCCGCCGCTGGCCGCGCCGCTGCGCCGCCTGATCGAGTGGACCGCGGACTATTACTGCGCCCCGCTGGCGGCGGTGGCGCGGATGGCGCTGAGCTCGGGGGGCGCGCTCAAGGGGCCGGCGACGTCGATCGAATACCGTCTTTCGGGCGGGCTGCCCGAACGCCTGACGCCGCAGCGCCAGGCAGCGATCGAGGCGCTCGCGCAGGAGCAGGCGACAATCCGCGAGCTGGCGGGAATCGCGGGCGTGTCGGAGGGGGTGCTGCGCGGGCTCGTCAACCAGGGCGTGCTCGAGCCGGTAGCGGTCGATTGCGACCGGCCCTATCCCCAGGCCCGCCCCGCCTTCGCCGTGCCCGAACTGACGCCCGACCAGGCCGCGGCCGCCGATCGTTTCAGGCAGGCGGTGCGCGAGGCGAAGTTCGCCCCTTTCCTGCTCGACGGCGTGACCGGATCGGGCAAGACCGAAACCTATTTCGAGCCGATCGCCGAGGCGCTGGCGCTGGGCCGCCAGGTGCTCGTCCTGCTGCCCGAGATCGCGCTGACCGAGGCCTTTCTCAAGCGCTTCGAGGAGCGCTTCGGCGCCGCACCGGTGCTGTGGCACTCCTCGCTCAAATCGACCGAGCGCCGCCGCGCCTGGCGCGCCGTTGCCGGCGGAACCGCGCAAGTGGTGGTCGGCGCGCGCTCGGCATTGTTCCTGCCCTTCGCGCGGCTTGGCCTGATCATCGTCGACGAGGCGCACGAGGTCAGCTTCAAGCAGGACGACGGGGTGCGCTACAACGCCCGCGACGTCGCGGTGATGCGCGCGCATTTCGAGAGCGTGCCGGCGATCCTCGCCAGCGCCACGCCCGCGCTCGAGAGCCTGGCGATGGCCGAGGCGGGGACTTACGCCAGGATCGACCTCCCGGCCCGGTTCGGCGGCGCCGAACTTCCGGGCATCGCCACCATCGATCTGACGCGGGAGAAGCCGGGCCGCGGCTGGTGGCTGGCCGACCCGTTGATGCGCGGGCTCGAGGAGCGGCTGGCGCGCGGCGAGCAGTCGCTGCTGTTCCTCAACCGCCGCGGCTATGCCCCGCTGACCTTGTGCCGCGACTGCGGGTTTCGCTTCCAGTGCCCCAATTGCAGCGCCTGGCTGGTCGAGCACCGCTTTTCCAGCCGCCTCGCCTGCCACCACTGCGGGCATCAGACCGCGGTGCCCGAACGCTGCCCCGAGTGCGGCGAGCCCGACTGCCTGGTCGCCTGCGGCCCCGGGGTCGAGCGCATCGCCGACGAGGTGGCCGGGCGGCTGCCCGAGGCGCGCGTGTTCGTCGCCACCTCCGACACGCTCAACTCGCCCGGCCGCGCGACCGAATTCGTGGCGCTGGTGGAAAGCGGTGCGGTCGACGTCATCGTCGGCACGCAACTGGTCACCAAGGGGTTTCACTTCCCCGAGCTGACGCTGGTGGGCGTGGTCGATGCCGACCTCGGCCTCGAAGGCGGCGATCTGCGCGCCGCCGAGCGCACCTATCAGCAGATCGCCCAGGTTTCGGGCCGCGCCGGCCGCGGCGCCAAGCCGGGCGAGGTGCTGATCCAGACCCGCCACCCCGATGCCCCCGTAATCGCCGCGCTGGCGGCGGGCGACCGCGACGCCTTTTACGAAGCCGAGACCGAGGCCCGGCGCATGGCCGGCGCACCGCCCTTCGGCCGCTGGGCCGCGATCATTGTCAGCAGCGAGGAGGAAAGCGACGCCCGCGACGCCGCGGGCCGCATCGGCCGCGCCCGGCCAACTCACCCGGAGCTCGCCATCTACGGCCCCGCCCCCGCCCCGCTCAGCCTGCTGCGCGGCCGCTATCGCTACCGCCTGCTGGTGAACGCGCGCCGCAGCGCCGCATTGCAGGACATCATCCGCGGCTGGCTGGGTGCACTCGACCACCCGGCGGGCGTGCGGGTGGGCGTGGACATCGATCCCTACAGCTTCGTGTAGTCACAGCTTTGAGCAGGGAGACTTCGCTGCCTGGTCGAGTCGGAGCGCCAGCGGCCGCCCCGGAAGATGCAGTGCGCGCAGGGCTTTGACGTCTGAGCTCATCGCGCTTCCCTCTTCAGCAGCTCGCGCTTGATCTCGAGGCCATAGGCGTAGCCGCCCAGCTCGCCGCCGGTGCGGATCGCGCGGTGGCAGGGGATCAGCACCGCGACATTGTTGCGCGCGTTGGCGGAGCCGGCGGCGCGGACCGCGCGGGGGTTGCCGGCCGCCGCCGCGATCTGGGCATAGGTGCGCGTCTCGCCGGGCGGGATTTCGCGCAGCGCTTTCCAGCACGCCTCCTGGAAGGCGGTGCCCTTCACGTCGAGCGGGATATGCGCGCAATCGCCCGGCTGCTCGACGCTGGCGACAACCTCCGCCAGCAGCCTGCCGAAACCCTCGCCGCCTTCCACCAGCTCGGCATTGGGAAACCGGCGCGCCAGTGCGTGCTCGTTCTCGCCGAAGGAGAGCCGGCACACGCCTTTGTCGGTGGCGGCGACGAGCATCGGACCGAGCGAGGTCGGCACCACCGCCCAGCGGATGGTCGTGCCCCTGCCGCCATTGGCCCATGCGCTCGGCGCCATGCCCAGCTTCTCCTTGCTCGCCGCGTAGAACCGCGACGGCGCGCCATAGCCCGCCGCGTAAATCGCGCTCGTCACCCCCTCCCCGTTCGACAGGGCATCGCGGGCGCGCTCCTCGCGCAGCGCACGGGCGTAGGCAGCGGGCGAGAGGCCGGTCGAACGCTTGAACAGTCGCTGGAAGTGCGCCGGCGAGTAACCGGTCAGCCGCGCCAGCGCGTCGAGCGTGGGCGCGGTGTCGGCGGCGTGGCGGATTTCGTCGACGGCTGCGAGCACCGCGGCTTCCTCGCTCGATTGCCGGTCGGGAGCGCAGCGCTTGCAGGCGCGCAGCCCTGCCGCCTCGGCTTCGGCCACGCTGGCGTAGAAGCGCACGTTCTCGCGCCTGGGCGGGCGCGCCGGGCAGCTCGGGCGGCAATAGATGCCGGTCGAGTGAACCCCGGTCAGGAACCGCCCGTCGAACCGCCGGTCCTTGGCCAGCGCGATGGTCCAGCGCTCCTCGTCGGTGAGTTCGGTTGGCGTCATGGTGTGCTCCTGTCATGGCTTGCCGCCGTCATGCAACCACCTAGCGCGGCCGCGCCGCCCGCCGCGTCCCGCCGCTTGCGGTCAATGCCGCATGCGGCGATAGCGCGGGAGATGCTCCGCCTGTTCCTCGCTCTCGCCCTGTTGCTTGGCCCCAGCGCGCTCGCCGCCGAGCCGGGCGATATCGACGCCGCGGCGCGCGGAGTGGTGCGGGTGGTGATCGTCGGGCGCGACGGCGACGGGGTGTTCCCCGTCAGCCACGGCAGCGGCTTCGCGGTCGCGCCCGGGCGGATCGTCACCAACGCCCATGTGGTGCGCGACGCGGCAGGCGATTCGACCTTGCGCGTCGCGATCGTTCCGCCCGAAAGCGGGGGCGCGGTGGTGGGGCGCATCGTCGCGATCGACGCGCGCAGCGATCTCGCGCTGATCGCCGTCGAAGCCTCGACCAGGCTGCCGCCGCTGGCGCTCGCGGGCGGCGCGCCGCAGGACAGCGGCGAGGTTGCCGCGGTCGGCTATCCGATGAATGTCGACAAGGCGCAGGGGCTGGGCATCGAGGACATCTTCACGGCCCAGCCGCCGGTGAAGAGCCGCGGCTTTCTCTCGGGCTTCCGGCCCAGCCGCGAATTCGACACCGTGCTCCACACCGCGCCGATCGCGCGCGGCAATTCGGGCGGCCCGCTGCTCGACGGCTGCGGCCGGGTGGTGGGAGTCAACAGCTTCGGCGCCGAAAGCGAAAGCGCCGATGCCGAATTCTACTTCGCGGTCTCGGCGCGCGAGCTGCTGCCGTTCCTGCGCGGGAACGGAGTGGCGCCGCGGATCAACCAGACACCGTGCCGCAGCCTGGCCGATCTCGACGCCGCCGAGCAGTCGCGCAGCCTGGCGGAGCAGCAGGCCGCGCGCGCGGCGATGGAGGAACGCGCCGCCACGCTGCGGAGCAAGCGCGATCGGGCCCGGTTCGAAGCCGAGATGCGCGTGCTGACCGAGCGCGACGACCGGCTGCTGGCGACGATGGTGCTGCTGCTGATCGGAACCGGGCTCGGCTGGTGGGCGTGGGAAAAGCGCGCGCCGGCGGCCGCTTCGGGCGAGACCGCGGCTCCGGCGACGGCCTGGCCCCGCGCCAACCGCCTTGGAGCGGCGGGGGCCGGGGCGGCGCTGCTGGGGGCGCTGTTCCTCCAGCTCACCCGCCCGGGGATCGAGGAGATCGACCGGCTCGCCGATTCCGCCCCGGGCGCGGGCGCGGGCGCGGGCGCGGGCGCGACGCGCGAACCGGTGGCGCCCGGCGGCACGCGGGGTCCGGCACAGTTCGTCTGCCGGCTCGACCCGCAGCGCAGCCGGGTCACCACCTCGGACACTACAGATGTGCCGTTTCGCTGGACCCAGAGCGGCTGCGTGAACGGGCGGACCCAATACGGCTATTCGCAAGGGATGTGGAACCGGGTGCTGGTGCCCAACGACGACCAGGAGGTGTCGGTCAACAGCTTCGACCCCGAACGCCGCGAATTCCGCACCGAGCGGTATCTGCTGTCGCAACGCGCGATGGCCGCGGCGCGCGCGGCGCGCAGCGGTTACGCGCCCCCGGCCTGCGGCGCAAGCGAGGCCGCCGCGACGCTCGGCGAGCAGCAGCGCAGCGTGCTCGACGCCCTCCCCGCCCGGCCCAACGAGCGGCTCGTCTACGCCTGCGACGCGGCGCGGCGGTAGGGTTCGTCCAGGGCGGGCCCCGGACACCGCCGGAACGGCCCATTTTACCGGATTGGCGCGTGGTGCGCCTGAACCTGGCCCCAGCTGCCGCCTGATCGTTCGGAACTGCTTCTGGCGAGAAAATGCCTCAGGCGGCGGATATATTAACCGATGGGGCGAAGAAAACTCTTGACACGCATTCCCGATACGGTTAGATATGGCGAATCAAAGGAACCGCCAATGCCGCTCTTCGATTCGCTCCTCGCCCCCCTCGCCTCGATCCTCGACAAGGTCATTCCGGACAAGTCCGCGCGCGAGCGCGCCAAGCTCGAGCTGCTCCAGCTCCAGGGCTCGCAGGAAATGCAGCTGGTCGAGGCGCGCCTCTCGGCCATCGTCGCCGAGGCGCAGAGCCCCGACCCCTGGACCAGCCGCGCCCGTCCCAGTTTCCTCTATGTGATGTACGCGCTGATCCTGTTCGCCATGCCGATGGGCCTGATCGCCGCCTTCGACCCCACCACCGCGCGCGCCATCGGCGCCGGGATGACCAGCTATCTCGCGGCGCTTCCCGATTCGCTCTACGCGCTCTTCGGCACCGGCTACCTCGGCTACACCGCCGCGCGCCAGTGGGGCAAGGTCAAGGGGGTGGAGGGGTGAGGCCTGTGACAGCGCTCCGCGAGATTGTATTGCGCCACATTACGAGGTCCTTGACGCAATCTGTCATGCCCGCCATTACAGTCGGGTGGATATCGAAAGCATAAGGCATAAAGGACTCAAGCGATTGGCCATCAAGGGCGACCGCCGAGTTCTCGAAGCCGACCGCTTGATCGACATGTTGGCATTCATGGCCTCGGCGATCGATCTGGATGCATTGAGAACGCCGCCGAACTTTGGCTTTCATGCCCTCACGGGCGATCGTAAAGGCAGTTTTGCCATGATGGTGGCCAAGAACTGGCGGCTGACATTCGCAGTCGACGGCGAAAAGCTGATCGATCTCAACCTGGAGGACTATCATGGCGATTAAGCTGCATTCCGCCTTGGCGATCCACCCGGGACCTTGGCTGCGCCGCAACGTGCTCGAGCCCTATGGCCAGAGCGTGACGAGCGCGGCCGCGCATCTGGGCGTCTCGCGTCCGCCGTTGAACAATCTGCTCAACGGCAAGGCGGCGCTATCGCCCGAGATGGCGATCCGCATGCAGAAGGCGTTCGGGATCTCGGCGGCGACAATCCTGCGGATGCAGTCGGCATACGACCTTGCCCAGGTCGAGGCTCGCGCCGACAGCATCCGGGTCAAGCGCATTCCCGAAGCTGCCTGACCAGCCATGACCCCGACCGTTTTCGTCCTCAACGGCCCCAACCTCAACCTGCTCGGCACGCGCGAGCCGGCGATCTATGGGACCGGCACGCTTAGCGACATCGAGGTCAGGGTGCGCGCCAGAGCCGCCGGCCTCGGCCTCGCCATCGAGTTCCGCCAGACCAACCACGAGGGCCTGCTGATCGACTGGCTGCACGAGGCGCATCGGCAGGGCGCAAGAGCGGTGCTGCTCAATGCCGGGGCCTATACCCACACCTCGATCGCGCTGCTCGATGCGATCAAGGCGATCGGAGTTCCGGTGATCGAGGTCCACCTCTCCGATCCCGGCAGCCGCGAGCCGTTCCGGCATCTCTCCTATGTCGGGATGGGTGCAGTCGCCTGCGTCAAGGGGCTGGGCGCGGACAGCTATCTGGTGGCGCTGGAGCGGGCCGCGGCGCTTTGACCACCTCGGCGCGCCCCACTTCCCAACCCCGCGCTTGCCTCTCCCGCCCGCCACGCGCATAGGCGCGCAGCATCAGAACATAGGGGCGTTATGGCTGACACCAGCAAACCCGCGAAGCCCAGAGGCGGCCTCGAAGTCGACACTTCGCTCGTGCGCGCGCTCGCCGAGCTGCTCGCCGAAACAGGGCTTACCGAGATCGAGGTCGAGGACAACGACCGCCGGATTCGCGTGGCGCGCGAGCACGCGCCCGTCGCCGCCGCCTATCACGCCGCGCCCCAGCCCGCCGCCGCGCCGCCCGCCGCCGCGCCGTCCCCGCCCGCGGGCGCCGGCGCGGTCGGTGACGCTGTCGCCCCCGATCATGCGGACGCGCTGACCTCGCCGATGGTCGGCACCGTCTATCTCGCCGCCGAGCCCGGCGCGCCCAATTTCGTCAGCGTCGGCGATCAGGTGAAGGAAGGCCAGACGCTCGTCATCATCGAGGCGATGAAGGTCCTGAACCCGATCGCCGCCGACAAGGCCGGCACGGTCAAGGCGATCCTGGTCGACAACGCCCAGCCGGTCGAGTTCGGCCAGCCGCTGGTCGTGATCGGCTGAGCGGACCCGGCATGGCCATCACCCGCATATTGATCGCCAACCGGGGCGAGATCGCGCTGCGCATTCACCGCGCCGCACGCGAGATGGGGATCGAGACGGTGGCGGTGCATTCCACCGCCGATGCCGACGCAATGCACGTCCGCCTCGCCGATCACGCGGTCTGCATCGGACCGCCGCCTGCCAGCGAGAGCTATCTCAACGTCGCCAACATCATCTCGGCCGCCGAGATCAGCCACGCCGATGCCGTTCACCCTGGCTACGGCTTCCTGTCGGAGAACGCGCGCTTCGCCGAGATCGTGGAGGCGCACGGGCTCGCCTGGATCGGCCCCAAACCCGAGCATATCCGCACCATGGGCGACAAGGTCGAGGCCAAGCGCACCGCGGGCGCGCTGGGCCTGCCGCTGGTGCCGGGCAGCGACGGCGCGGTGAGCGATTTCGACGAGGCGCGCACGATCGCGGCCGAGGTCGGCTATCCGGTCATCATCAAGGCGGCGAGCGGCGGCGGCGGGCGCGGGATGAAGGTCTGCACCGGCGAGGACGAGCTCGAATCGCTGATGCGGCAGGCCGGGACCGAAGCCAAGGCGGCCTTCGGCGACGACACCGTCTATCTCGAGAAATATCTCGGCAATCCGCGCCATATCGAATTCCAGATCTTCGGCGACGGGCGCGGCCACGCGGTTCATCTGGGCGAACGCGATTGCTCGCTCCAGCGCCGTCACCAGAAGGTGCTCGAGGAAGCGCCTTCGCCAGTGCTCAGCGCCGAGGAGCGCGAGCGCATGGGCGGCATTTGTGCCAGGGCGATGGCCGACATGGGCTATCGCGGCGCGGGCACGGTCGAGTTCCTGTGGGAAAACGGCGCCTTCTACTTCATCGAGATGAACACCCGGCTCCAGGTCGAGCATCCGGTGACGGAGATGATCACCGGCATCGATCTGGTCCGCGAGCAGATCCGGATCGCCGAGGGCAAGGATTTGTCCTGCGCGCAGGAGGACATCCAGTTTCGCGGGCACGCCATCGAATGCCGCATAAATGCCGAGGATCCCTGGACCTTTGCGCCCAGCCCGGGGCTGGTCACTTATTATCACGCCTCGGGCGGGATGCACGTTCGCGTCGATAGCGGGCTCTATGCCGGCTACAGGATACCGCCCTATTACGACAGCATGATCGCCAAGGTGATCGTCTATGGCCGCACGCGCGAGCGCTGCATCATGCGGCTGCGGCGCGCGCTCGAGGAAATGGTGATCGAGGGCGTCAAGACCAATATTCCGCTCCACCAGGCGCTGATCCGGGAGGACGACGTGCTCGCGGGCAGCTACTCGATCAAATGGCTCGAGGAGTGGCTCGACGGCCGCAAGGGGTGAGCGGCGAGCCGTCCAACCCGATCACGCCCGACGGATATGCGCGGCTTCGCGCGCGCTACGATCACCTGCTCGGCACCGAGCGCCCCGCGATCTGCGAGATCGTGAGCTGGGCGGCGGGCAACGGCGACCGCAGCGAGAACGGTGACTATCTCTACGGCCGCCAGCGGATGCGCGAGATCGACCGCGAGCTGGCGCATCTCGCAAGGCGGATGAAGGCCGGGCGCGTGCTCGATCCCGCGGATCAGCCGGACAAGGACCGGGTGTTCTTCGGCGCCACTGTCACCATTGCAGACGAGGACGATGCGCGCCGCACCGTCACTATCGTGGGCGACGACGAGCAGGATGCCTCGGCCGACCGGATCGGCTGGTCGAGCCCGCTCGCCCGCGCGCTGCGCGGCGCGGCGGTCGGTGATCGGCGAACCGTGAGGCTGCCGGGGGGCGAGAAGCTGTGGGAAGTGCTGTCGATCGCCTACGCCGCCTGCGCCACCCGATAGGGATCGCGCTGGAGCTCGGTGAGCGAGGGCCGGCCGAGGTAGAACCCCTGCACCATCTCGATGCCCAGCGCCCGAACGGTGGCGAGTTCGGCGGCGGTTTCGATCCCCTCGGCAACCAGCCGCCGGCCGAGCGCGGCCATCATCGCGACCAGGCCCGCGACGATCGTCTGCCGCTCGCTCGAGCTGTCGATGCCGCGGATCAGCCCGATGTCGAGCTTGACGAAATCGGTCGGCACATCGGCGAGCGTCACCAGGCCGGCGTAGCCGTATCCGAAGTCGTCGAGCGCGGTGCGGAAGCCGTGCCTGGCGGAGCCGGCGGCGATCGCGCGTGCGTGCTCGACATCGAGCCGGTCGCTCTCGGTGAGCTCGAAAACGATCCGGCGGGTTTCGAGCCCCGCGCGGGCCGCGGCGGCCAGCATCTGGCCCAGGCACTGCTCCGCCTCGATGACCGCGCTGGGCGAAATGTTGATCGCGAGTGCCGCCGGCGTTCGGGCGATGCCGAGTGCCGCCGCCTTCTCGATCGCCCGGAGCCGGATGCGATGCTCGAGCCTCTGGCGGGTCTCCTCGCTGGCGGATTGGAGCACGCGGGCGGCCCCTTCTCCCTGCGCGCCGCGAACCAGCGCTTCATAGGCGCGCACCTGGCCCGAGAGAGTGTCGAAGATCGGCTGGAACGCGATGTCGATCGCGACTTCGCCATCCCTGGCTCGAAATTTCGCGGAGCCCGACATCGTCCTTTCCCAGCCTTCGTGCCCCGCACTGGCGCGCGCGCATGAAAAGTTTTCAAGTTCCCACCTGGGAAACACATGATTGCCCGTTTTGTTTCGCTTGGGTAATAATGCTTACGGCTCAGGAGCTTCGCCAGGTTCAGGTGCGCGCGCCCGCGGCGGGCAGGGGGTTGTGCGGCGGCGAGGCCCGCTGGCGCCGGCGGGCGATCGCGCCTATATGGCGCGCCTCCATGTCCGAAACCGCTCTCATGCCCATCCCGGGGCCGATCGATCCGATCCCCCTTTCGCGCGACATCACGCCGCGCGCCGACGGGCGTCTCGATCTGCTCGGCCTGCCGCGCGAGCGGATCGCGGCGCTGCTGGCCGAGGCGGGGCTCGATGCGCGCCAGTCGAGGCTTCGCGCCAAGCAGGTGTTCCACTGGATCTACCACCGCGGCGTGACCGAATTTGCCGCGATGACCGACATCGCGAAGACGATGCGGCCCTGGCTCGCGGACCGCTTCGTCATCGGCCGGCCGGACGTGGTCGAGGCGCAGCATTCGGTCGACGGGACGCGCAAATGGCTGCTGCGGACCGCCGATGGCCACGATTTCGAGATGGTCTTCATCCCGGACGCAGACCGGGGCACGCTGTGCGTGTCGAGCCAGGTCGGCTGCACCCTGAACTGCCGCTTCTGCCACACCGGCACGATGAGGCTGGTCCGCAACCTCACCGCCGGGGAGATCGTCGGTCAGGTCATGCTCGCCCGCGATGCACTGGGCGAATGGCCGGGCTCGAGTCCCCGCGAAGGCGGGGATCTCAGGCGAGGAAGCGCTCTGCCGACGGAGGCCCCCCCCTTCGCGGGGGAGCAGGATGAAGACGACGAACCAGGCGAATACACCTCCGACGGCCGCCTGCTCACCAATATCGTGATGATGGGCATGGGCGAGCCGCTCTACAATTTCGAGAATGTGAAGGGCGCTCTCGCCATAGTGATGGACGGCGAGGGGCTGGCGCTGTCGAAGCGGCGGATCACGCTCTCGACCAGCGGAGTGGTGCCGATGATGGCGCGCTGCGGCGAGGAGATCGGCGTCAACCTCGCGGTCTCGCTCCATGCCACCAACAAGGAAATCCGCGACGAGATCGTCCCGCTCAACCGGAAATACGGGATCGAGGAGCTGCTCGAAGCCTGCGCCGCCTATCCCGGGGCGAGCAATGCCCGGCGGATCACGTTCGAATACGTCATGCTCAGGGACAAGAACGACAGCGACGCGCACGCGCGCGAGCTGGTGGCGCTGCTCCGCCGCTACAAACTGCCCGCGAAGGTCAACCTCATCCCCTTCAACCCCTGGCCCGGCGCGGCTTACGAAACCTCGACCCCCGAGCGCGTGCGGCGCTTTTCGGAAATCGTGTTCGAGGCCGGGATCAGCGCGCCCGTCCGCACTCCGCGCGGGCGCGACATCGACGCTGCCTGCGGCCAGCTCAAGACCGCGGCGGAGAGGAAAAGCCGCGCCCAGGTTGACAGCGAAGCGCGCGACCGCGAAGCCGCGGCGGCCGCCGCCTGAGCTGCCCGCTCTGCCTGCGCACGCCGCGCCTGCGCATCGCCACCGCAAACATCCGCAGGAACAACACAACGCCTTAGCTCAGAGCCGCTCGATCTTGCGCGCCATCTCGTCGATCAGATCGACCACCTGCGCCAGCGCCTCCTCGTCGAGCTTGCCACCGCGCGCCTTCATCCTGACCACCTGGGCCAGATTGCCGAGCGCGCGAAACATTTCGGGCGTCGCAAAAGCCTTGCTGCGTTCGGCATGGCGCTCGCCGTGACCGGAGAGGCGCTCGATCAGGGCGTCCGCCTCATCCCTGCGTTGCTCCAACTCCCGGCGTCCCGTATCGGTCGCCTCGAATGCCTTGCGCGGCTCGTCGCCGCCGGCAACTTCGCGGATCGCCCCTTCGTCCTCGAGCAGCGAAAGCGTGGGATAGACGGCGCCCGGGCTCGGCGCGTAGCTGCCGGCGGTCATCTCCTCGATTGCCCTGATCAGCTCGTAGCCATGGCGCGGCTCGTCGCCGATCAGCCTGAGCAGAACCAGCCGCAGCTCGCCCTGCCCGAACATCCGCCCGCGGCGCTGGCCCCCGCTCTGGCGTTGCCACTTGCGACCCCAATCCGGCCCGAACGAATTGCCGGGTCCGAACGGCCCGCGGGGGCCAAAGGGGCCGTCGGGTCCGAATGGCCCCCTCCGGCCAAAGACGCCGTCAGATCCGAAGAACCCTCCTTCCCCACTCCCGCGCGAGCCGCGCTCGCCGTCATCGCCGCATCCATTGACCTCGATCGACATCGGGATCGGCCACCCCAAGCTGCGCCGCCAGCGCCTCGCATTCCTGTACACAAGATAATCCTTCCATCACTTATGATGGGTCTAAGATATATCTTTGATCACAATCCGCAAGCCCTTGCTGCAAAGTTCGCGGCGGGCGCCTATCTCACGGCAATGGCCGACCTTTTCGCCGACGATCTTCCGCCTTCTCCCGCACCCGCCGCCGCGCGCGGGGGGGCGCCGCTGGCCGACCGGCAGCGCCCCGCGTCGCTGGGCGAAGTGGTCGGGCAGGAGCACCTGACCGGGCCCGCCGGGGCCATCGGGCGGATGGTGGCGGCGGGCAGGCTTTCGAGCATGGTCCTGTGGGGCCCGCCGGGGACCGGCAAGACCACCATCGCCCGGCTGCTCGCCGATGCGGTGGGAATGCGCTTCGTCAGCGTCTCGGCGGTGTTCAGCGGAGTGGCCGATCTCAAGAAGGCCTTTGCCGAGGCCGACCGCGCCGCCGGGGCGGGCCAGCGCACGGTGCTGTTCGTGGACGAAATCCATCGCTTCAACCGCGCGCAGCAGGACGGCTTTCTGCCCTATGTTGAGCGCGGCACGGTCACGCTGGTGGGGGCAACCACCGAGAATCCGAGCTTCGCGCTCAACGCGGCCCTGCTGAGCCGCGCGCAGGTGCTGATCCTGCACCGGCTCGATCGCTCCGCGCTCGAGCAGCTCCTGACCCGCGCCGAACGGCTCGAAGGCCCGCTGCCTCTGACGCCGCCCGCGCGCGCGGCGCTGATCGCCAGCGCCGACGGCGACGGGCGCTTCCTGCTCAACCAGGCCGAGACGCTTTACAACGCCTGTCCAGGCGAGGCGCTCGACCCCGCGGGTCTTGGCGCATTCCTCCAGCGCCGCGTCGCGGTCTACGACAAGGACCGCGACGGGCACTACAATCTGATCTCCGCGCTTCACAAGGCGGTGCGCGGCAGCGACCCGCAGGCCGCGCTCTATTACCTGGCGCGCATGCTGACCGCAGGCGAGGAGCCGCGCTTTCTGGCCCGGCGCCTCGTCCGCATGGCGGTGGAGGACATCGGGCTCGCCGATCCACAGGCGCTGGTCCAGTGCATCGCGGCCAGGGACGCCTACGAGTTTCTCGGCAGCCCCGAAGGCGAGCTGGCGCTGGTCCAGGCCTGCCTCTACCTCGCGGTCGCTCCCAAATCGAACGCCGGCTACAGGGCGATGGGCGCGGCGTGGAAAAGCGCGCGCGAAACGGGCAGCCTGATGCCGCCCGCCACTATCCTCAACGCTCCGACCAGGCTGATGAAGGACATCGGTTACGGCGCGGGCTATCGCTACGATCACGATAACGACGAAGGGTTCTCGGGCGACAATTACTGGCCCGAGGAGATGGAACCGCAAGCCTATTACCAACCGGTCGAGCGCGGTTTCGAACGCGAGATCGCCAGGCGCCTCGAATATTGGGACCGCTTGCGAACCGAGCGCCGCGAAGAGCGCTGAGCCGCGGCTAGCCGCCGGTTCGCTCGCTTGCGAGCTCGGGCTTGGCGGCGGCGCGGTCCGCCATGCTGGCGACATGCCCCGGAGCCAGCATGCGCGACATCGGCGGCGGGCCGCCTTCGGCCCATGCCTGGTATTCGGCCACCTTTCCGTCGCGCACCAGCACCTGCCAGACCGCGCGGCGCCCCCAGCCGAATTGCCGGCTGTTGACGCGGCCGGTCATCAGAACGTGCGGCTCGCGCCAGTCCATCGTATCGACCTCGATCCCGAATTCGGGATCCATTTCGATCAGAGTGCGCAGCGCCGCCAGAACCTTGTCGCGCCCGGTGACGCCTTCGCGCCAGCTATCGATATAAGTGAAGTCGTCGGCCAGAACCGTCTCGAGAGCCCCCACGTCATGCGCGTTGAGCGCGGCGACGAATCGTTCGACCTGCGCCTTTGCGCGCCGAGACCGTCCCCATACCATGCACCGTAGCTATCATGCTTCGGCGGCGCGCGTTACCGCAAATGATAGCTTTTCGCCGGGCAGGCCCTCAGCCGACGATTTCCTCGTCCTTGAAGAAGAACCTGATCTCGGCCGCGGCGTTCTCGTCCGAATCCGAGCCATGGACCGAATTGGCTTCGATGCCCTCGGCATAGGTCTTGCGGATCGTCCCCTCGGCCGCGTCGGCCGGGTTGGTCGCGCCCATCACCTCGCGGTTGGTCTTCACCGCGTCCTCGCCCTCGAGCACCTGGACCACCACCGGGCCGCTGGTCATGAAATCGCACAGCTCGCCATAGAAGGGGCGGTCCTTGTGGACGGCGTAGAAGCCCTCGGCCTGCTCGCGAGTCAGCTTGAGGCGCTTGGAAGCGACCACGCGCAAGCCCGCCTCTTCCAGCATCTTGGTCACCGCGCCCGTCAGGTTGCGGCGGGTGGCGTCGGGCTTGATGATCGAAAACGTGCGGGTAACCGCCATGGGAAGCTCCATCCGATGAATAGCGATTGCGGAAAAGTCGCGGCCCTTTAGGCTTGGGGCGTGGGGCTGGCAAGCGAGACCGAGGGTGGCGCAAGTTTCCGCGACTCGCCCGATGGGGCGGCGCCGAGCGGTGGTTGGCAAGCCCGCAGGATACGCTAAGCTGCCGAGCGGTCGCGTTGGGGGGGAACTGACCATGAAGGATAAACTGAATGCCGCGATGTCGCGGCGCGCTTTCGCCGGGTCGGCGCTTGCCGCATCCTTCGCTCTTGCGGACGGTGCGCGCGCAGCGGACCAGGCGGTGCGGCTGACCGCATCGTCGGTCATGGGGCCGTTCTACCCCGTGGAACGGCTGGCCGAGGACGACGCCGACCTGACCTGGCTCAAGGGCCACAAGAACCGCGCGCGGGGCCAGATCATCGAGGTCACCGGGCGCGTGCTCGACCGGCGGGGCAATCCCGTCCAGGGGGCGGTGCTGGAAGCCTGGCAGGCCAACGCGGCCGGGCGCTATGCCCATTCCGCCGATGTCGCCACCGCCCCGCTCGATCCCGATTTTCAGGGCTTCGCCGCGCTGCGCACCGGCGCGACCGGCGAATGGCGGATCACGACGATCAAGCCCGCAGCTTATGATTCGCCGATCGGCAAGCGCACGCCGCACATTCATTTCGACATTCGCGGCCGGCACCACCGCCTGATCTCGCAGATGTACTTTTCCGACGACGCCGCGATGAACGCTCAGGACACTCTGTACCGGGAACTGGGTGCCGAGGCCGATACCTCGGTCGCGCGCCTCGCCGCGCCGGCAAAATATCGTTGGGACATTGTCCTGATGGAGGGCTAACGTCCTAGGCGCCTTCGCGCCAGCGGCCGTCGTCGAGTTGCTTGAAGATGCGCGGGGCGTGGCCCATGCCGGAAAGATGGGTCCACAGGCCGCGGGCGGTCGCGGTCTGCTCCGGACCGAACAGCAGCATCGCGCGCTCGAAGCCGATCGCCTCCTCGCGCCATTCGCCGTCGGCGAGGATCACGGTGCGCCCGCCATCCGCGCCGTCGCAGCGCGCCGCCAACAGCACGGGCTGCCGATCGGAGTGCGGCGCGTCCGCCTCGCCGTGAGCGAGGAATTCGCCTTCGCGGGCCCACAGCGCGTCCGACAATGCCGCCCGCTGCGCTGCGTCGCCGCTCACCACCAGCACCCGCCCCCCGCTCTCGAGCGCCTTGGCGGCCAGCAGCGGGACGACTCGTTCGACCGGGTCGCGGCGCAGCTGGTAGAAGCGAACCTCGACCATGCGGTTGCGGCTAAGCTTCCGCGGTGTCGCGGATCAGCCGGTCCATCAACCGCACGCCATAGCCGGTCGCGCCCTTGCCCCAGGTCTGCCCGGGCTTGTCCGCCCAGACCATCCCGGCGATGTCGCAATGCGCCCACGGCGTGCCGTCCTTGACGAAGCGCTTGATGAACTGCGCCGCGGTGATCGAGCCCGCACCCTTGGGACCGATGTTCTTCATGTCGGCGATCGGGCTGTCGATCAGCTTGTCGTAAGCCGGCGAGAGCGGGAAGCGCCACAGGGCGTCGCCGGTTTCCCGGCCGGCGCTGAGCAGCTGCTCGGCGAGCGTGTCGTCGTTGGCGAACAGCCCGCCATGCTCGTTCCCGAGCGAGATGATCATCGCGCCCGTCAGCGTGGCGAAGTCGACGATCCGCGCCGGCCGGTGCGTCTCCTGCACCCACCAGATCGCGTCGGCGAGCACCAGCCGCCCCTCGGCATCGGTGTTGAGCACCTCGATCGTCTGCCCCGACATCGAGGTGAGGATATCGCCGGGCCGGATCGCGCCGCCATCGGGCATGTTCTCCACGAGGCCCATCACGCCCACGACATTGGCGCGCGCCTTGCGCCGGGCGAGCGCGAGCATCGCGCCCGCGACCGCGCCCGCGCCGCCCATGTCCCATTTCATGTCCTCCATGCCCGGACCCGGCTTGATCGAGATGCCGCCGGTGTCGAAGGTCACGCCCTTGCCGACAAAAGCGGTCGGCGCCGCGCCGGCCTCCCCGCCGTTCCAGACCAGCGCCATCAGCTTCGACTCGCGCACCGAGCCCTGCCCGACGCCGAGCAGCGAGCCCATGCCGAGCCGTTCCATCTCCGCCTCGCCCAGCACGGTGACCTCGAGCCCGCTGCCCGCAATTCGTTCGCGCACACGGGCAACGAAGGTCTCGGGATAGAGCAGGTTCGCCGGCTCGCTGACGAGCTCGCGCGTGAGCTCGACGCCCTCGGCGAGCGCGGCGCCATCGCGCCACGCCGCTTGCGCGCCCTCCGGGGCGTTGAAGACCGTGACCTGCTTCAGATGGACCTTGTGCTCGTCCTTGATCGTGGTGCGGTGCTGATCCCAGCGCCAGTTCCTCAGCCGCAGCCCCAGCAGCACCGATGCGAGCGCGCTGGCCGAGAGCCCGGAGGCATCGAGCGCGAGGGCGGTCTCGCCCGCGGACTGGTATCTGGCCGCGAGCGCCGCCCCGGCGCGCTCGAGATGCGCGCCGCGCCGCTCCGAGCCCGGATCGCCGGCCCCCGCCACGGCCACGCGGACGACTGCGCCCTCGCGCTCGACGAAGCCGTCGAACACCTGCCCGGTGCGGCCTTCGAAACGCGCCGCGCGGGCCCCCTCTGCCAGCGCCCGCTCGAGCCCATCGGGAAGCTTGCCCTTGTCCGCGACATGGGCAATGAGCCGCGACCCTTCCGGACGGCTGCGCGTGAAATCGATCTGCATGAATTCTCCTGCACCAGGTTCGGCCGCTCCGTGGGCGGGAGGCGCCGTGGCGATTGCGAATAGAGTCGAGGGGTGCGATAGGCAAGCGATGCCCGGGCCCCGCGATGACGCGCCCAATTTCCGCCGTTCGCGCGCGCTGTGGGTGGCCTCGGCGGGCCTCGCCGCGCTGGCGTTCCAGGCCGCGCCAGTGGCCGCGCAGGCGCTTGCCGAGCGCCCGCTCGAGGATGCCCCCGCGCCGCCCCCCGCCCCGGAAACCGATGCCGCGGGCAACCGCCAGGTGGCCTTCGAGGCCGATCAGCTCCGTTACGACGAGAACGGGCAGACGCTGACCGCGACAGGCAATGTGGTGCTGCGGAGCGGCGATCGCTCGGTGCGCGCCGACCGCGTGGTTTATGTGCGCGAAAGCGGCCGGATCGTCGCGGAAGGCCGGGTCCGGTTGGTTGACGAGAACGGCAATCAGCTGTTCACCGAAAGCGTCGAGCTGACCGACCGGTTCGAAGCGGGGACGATGGAAGACCTGCTGATCGCGTTGCGCCAGGGCGGCCGGCTCGCCGCGCGCAGCGGCGAGCGGACCGCGAATGGCGCTATCGAGCTGAGCAACGCGGCTTATTCCGCCTGCCCGGTCGAGACTTCCGAGGGCTGTCCCAGGAATCCCACCTGGCGGATCACCGCCGACCGGGTGGTTTACGATCCCGCGACCGACAAGGTGAGCTTCAGGGGCGGTTTCCTCGAGATCTTCGGGCTGCGGCTGTTGCCGCTGCCGCTGCTCACGATCAGCACCACCGGGGGGGGGCAGAACGGCTTCACGATTCCCGAGATCCAGGTCTCGCGCAACAACGGCCTCGAGGTATCGCAAGGCTATTACTGGCGGTTGAAGCCGAACATGGATCTGGCCGCGAACGCCACGCTGTTCACCATGGCGCCGCCGATGATCGAGGCGAAATTACGGCACCTGACCGACCTGGGCGCTTATCAGGTGACAGGCTATGCGACCGCAAGCCAGCGTGTGCCCGACCCTTCCAATCTCGCCTTCACCCGGCGCGACCTGCGCGGCTATCTGTTCGCGAACGGCACCTTCCAGCTCGATCCCGCCTGGCGGCTGACCAGCTCGATCCGCCTCGCCAGTGACCGCACCTTCCTGCGGCGCTACAACATCAGCTACGATGATCGGCTGCGCTCGCTGGCCAATCTGGAGCGGATCGACGACAGCTCCTACCTGTCGGTGGCGGGCTGGTACACGCAGACGCTGCGGCCGTTCGCGGCTCAGGGTCAGGTGCCGATGGCGCTGCCGGCGGTCGATTACCGCAAGCGGCTGGATAGCCCGGTTCTGGGCGGAACGCTGCAATTCCAGGGCAACACGCTGGCGCTGTGGCGGCCATCGGGCCAGGACAGCCGGCGCGGTTTCGCCAGCGCGCAATGGGATCTGCGCCGCATCGCGCCGTGGGGGCAGGTGGTACAGCTCACCGCGCTCGCTCGCGGCGATCTGTATCAGTCGCAGGGCAATGCGCTGACCGCCGAACCGTTCTATCGCGGCGATCCGGGCTGGCAATCGCGCGCAGTGGCGCTGGGCGCGATCGACGTCAGCTGGCCGCTCGTCGGCAGGCTGTTCGGCGGGACCCAGGTCCTTACCCCGCGAGTCCAGCTGGTCGCGGCGCCCTCGATCCGCAACCTCGGCATCCCCAACGAAGATTCGCGCGCCATCGATCTCGAGGACACCAATCTCTTCGAGCTCAACCGCTTTCCGGGCTACGATCGGGTCGAGGACGGCGTGCGCGTGACCTACGGCGTCAACTGGCAATTGCTGCGGCCGGGCTGGGAGATCCGCACGACGCTCGGGCAGTCCTACCGCTTTACCGGGAACCGCGATTTCCTGGTCGACGGCACCGGCATCTTCAACAATGTCTCCGATATCGTCGGGCGGACGCAGGTGCGGTTCCGCGATTTCGTCCGCTTCACGCATCGTTTCCGGCTCGACAAGGACAGCTTCGCGATCCGCCGCAATGAAATCGATGCGACGGTCGGCTCGAACAGGACCTATCTCGAGCTCGGCTACCTGCGCCTCAACCGCGACATCACCGCGGTCGAGGATCTGCAGGACCGCGAGGAGGCGCGGGTCGCGGCGCGGATCGCCTTTGCGAGCTATTGGTCGGTGTTCGGCTCGGGCATCTTCAATCTCACCGACGCCCAGGAGGATCCGACGCTGACCAGCAACGGCTTCCAGGCCATCCGCACCCGGCTCGGCGTGGCTTATGCCGACGAATGCCTCGAGATGGGTCTGACCTGGCGGCGCGACTACACCGCCTCGGGCGATTTTCGCCGCGGCAACACCTTCCAGCTCTATTTCGCGCTTCGCAACCTGGGCTTCCGCTGACCACGGCGGCACGAGCGCCCGGATTGGCAGGCCCGCGGAAACGCGCTATCTGCGCCGCCAATCAGCTACGGTTAAGCCGCCAGGGGGCATCGCGGCGGCACGCTCCTCCCGCATCAGAATGGAAATGACCCACGTGACGTTCAAGACGGTATCCTCGCTGCTATCCATCGCTGCCGCAGCGGGGCTGGCGAGCGCGCCGCTCGCGCTGGCGGCGCAGCAGGCCCCGGCGCAGCAGGCCCCGACGCAGTCTGCCCCGACGCAGCCGCAGCAGCAGCAAGCCGAGATCGATGCCCAGGGCGCCGCATCGCTGGGCCTGCCGGCGACCATTTCGATCCTGGGCAAGAACGATCCCAACCACCGCACCGCCACCGCGGTGGTGAACGGCCATGTCCTGACCGGCACCGATATCGATCAGCGGCTGGCGCTGCTGATCGCCGCCAACAAGGGGGTGAAGCCGCCGCCCGAGGAAATGCAGCGGCTGCGCGCGCAGGTGCTGCGCAACCTGATCGACGAAACGCTCCAGATCCAGGAGGCCAAGGCCCAAAAGATCGAGGTTGCAAAGGCCGAGGTCGACGCCGCCTACGCGCGCGTCGCGGCGCAGAACTTCGGCCAGGACACGGCGCGGATGGACGCCTATCTCAAGAACCTGGGTTCCTCCCCCGCCTCGCTCAAGCGCCAGATCGAGGGCGAGCTCGCCTGGCAACGGCTGCTGCGGCGCAATGTCCAGCCTTTCGTGAATGTCTCGAACGACGAAGTGAACGACGTAATCCAGCGGATGGAAGCCTCGCGCGGGACCGAGGAATACCGCCTCGGCGAGATTTTCCTTGCCGCCACGCCTGAGAATTCGACGCAGGTCCTGGCGAACGCCCGCAAGATCGCCGAGCAGCTCAAGGCCGGCGGCAGCTTTGTCGCCTATGCGCGCCAGTTTTCCGAAGCCTCGACCGCGGCGGTGGGAGGCGACCTGGGCTGGGTGCGGCTCGAGACGCTCCCCGCCGAAATGGCCGAGGTGGCGCGGCAGATGCAGCCCAATCAGATGGTCGGGCCCTTCGCCATCCCCGGCGGCTTCGAGATCCTGCTGCTGATCGACAAGCGCCAGGTGCTGAGCGCCGATCCGCGCGATGCGACCTTGTCGCTCAAGCAGATTTCGCTCTCGTTCCCCGCCGGCACCACCCAGGCTGCGGCGAGCGCGCGGATAAAGGCCTTTGCCGAGGGGGTCCGGACCATCAAGGGCTGCGGCGATGCCGAGGCCGGCGCGGCGCGGCTGGGCGCGCAAGTGGTCGAAAACGACCAGATCAAGCTGCGCGCGCTGCCCGAGCAGCTCCAGCAGATGATGGCGAATCTCCAGATCGGCCAGACGACGGTGCCGTTCGGCTCGGTCGAGGACGGAGTGCGCGTGCTGATGCTGTGCGGCCGCGACGACCCCAAGGCCGATGCCAAGCCGAGCTTCGAGCAGGTGATGGAGCAGATCGAGAACGAGCGTGTCGGCAAGCGCGCACAGCGCTATCTGCGCGACCTGCGCAACGACGCCTACATCGAGTACAACTGAGCGCACGATGACTTCGGGCAGGCCCGCCCCGCTTGCCGTTTCGCTGGGCGATCCGGCGGGGGTGGGGCCCGAATTGATCGCCGCGGCGTGGGCGCGGCGCACCGCGCTCGGCCTGCCTCCCTTCGCCGTGATCGATGGCGCCGGGCTGCTCTCCGCCGCCGCCGAGCGCCGCGGTCTCGCGGTGCCCATTGCCCGGATCGCCAGTCTGGCCGAGGCGGCGCGCGCCTTCGCGCACGCCCTCCCCGTGCTCGGCGATGCCGACGGCGCTTACACGCCGGGCTCACCCACCGGGGACGGTGCCCGGCTGGCGCGCGCCTCGCTCGAACGCGGCGCGGCGCTGGCGCTGGCGGGCGAGGCCTCGGCACTGGTCACCCTGCCCGTCGCCAAGGCCGATCTGGGAAAGATCGGCTTCGCGCACCCCGGCCAGACCGAGTTCCTGGCGAGCGTCTGCGGCCTGGGCCCCGACGCGGCGGTGATGATGCTCGCCGGGCCGAGCCTGCGCGCGGTGCCGCTGACCATTCACTGCCCGCTCGCCGAGGTGCCGGGCCGCCTTTCGGCCGCGCTGATCGCACGCAAGGGCCGGATCGTCGCCGAGGCGCTGCGTCAGGACTTCGGCATTGCCAGCCCGCGCCTCGCCGTCTGCGGACTCAACCCCCACGCCGGCGAGGCGGGGCGGATCGGGCGCGAGGAGGCGGACATCATCGCTCCCGCCGTCGCCGCGCTGGTGGCCGAGGGAATCGCGGCCACCGGCCCCCACCCTGCCGACGCCCTGTTCGCGCCGCGCGCCCGCGCCAGCTACGACGCGGCCCTGGCGATGTATCACGACCAGGCGCTGATCCCGGTCAAGGCGCTCGACTTCGACGAGGGAGTCAATGTCACGCTCGGCCTGCCGTTCGTCCGCACCAGCCCCGACCACGGGACGGCCTTCGCCATCGCCGGCACCGGCGCGGCCGACGAAAGCGCCACCGTGGCGGCGATTCGCATGGCGGCCGGATGCGCGGCGCGGCGCGCGGCTGCCTGCACGGCGTGCGCATGAACGTCCCTCCCCTGAAGGGGGAGGTGATGTCCCTGCCCCCCTTGCGCGAAGTGATCGCGCGGCATGGCCTCGCCGCGTCCAGGGCCCTGGGCCAGAACTTCCTGCTCGACGAGCAACTGCTCGCGCGTGTTGCCGCCATTCCGGGCGAGCTGGCGGGCAAACCCGTGCTCGAAGTCGGACCCGGACCCGGCGGGCTGACCCGGGCGCTGCTGCGCGCGGGGGCGCGCGTAACCGCGATCGAAATGGACCGGCGCTGCCTCCCCGCGCTCGCCGAACTGGGCGAGGCCTTTCCCGGCCGTCTCCGCGCGATCGAGGGGGACGCGCTGCAAATGGATCACGATGCGCTGATGGGCGAGCCTTACGCCGTGGTGTCGAACCTGCCCTACAACGTCGGCACCGCGCTGCTGGTGCGCTGGCTCGGCGGCCCGGGGCAGGACCGCAAGGCGTGGCCGCCCCGGTGGACCAGCCTGACGTTGATGTTTCAGCAGGAGGTGGCGCAGCGGATCGTCGCGGCGCCCGACACGCCCGCCTACGGCCGCCTCGCGGTGCTGGCCCAGTGGCGCAGCCGGCCGCGGCTCGCGCTCAAGGTTCACCGCAGCGCCTTCACCCCGCCCCCCAAGGTGATGAGCGCGATCGTCCACATCGAACCGGCGCCGATGCCCGGCGGCGTCGATGCGCGCGTGCTCGAAGGGCTTTCCGGCGCTGCGTTCGGCCAGCGCCGCAAGATGCTCCGCCAGAGCCTCAAGGGCGTTCCCGGCGCTCTCGACGCGCTCGACGCGCTCGGCATCGATCCGCAGCGCCGCGCGGAAACGCTGTCGATCGAAGAGTTTACCCATCTGGCGCGAAAATTATCCAACCATGGTTAACTTTTTGGTTGACATGATTTCAAGGAAGTGCCATATAGGCGATGGCTCTTTGACATCGTGAATCGCATTCAACCCGCGCGCGCCGCGTCCTCCCCCTGCGCCTTGGCGGTCCTGCGCCAGCCGTGGAGGAGCGGCTCGGTGTAGCCGCTCGGCTGCGCTGCGCCGAGGAAGATCAGGTCCCTGGCGGCACGGAAGGCCGGTCCGTCCTCGTTGCCGGCGAGTGGACGGTAGTCCGGCTGGCGGGCGTTCTGCGCATCGACCTTGGCGGCCATGCGCGCCAGGCTCGCCAGAACCTGGACTTCGCTCACCACGCCGTGGAGCAGCCAGTTGGCGATATGCTGGCTCGAAATCCGCAGCGTGGCGCGGTCCTCCATCAGGCCGACATCGTGAATGTCGGGGACCTTGGAACACCCCACCCCGGCGTCGATCCAGCGCACCACATAGCCCAGCAGGCCCTGGCAGTTGTTGTCGAGCTCGGCCTGGATTTCCTCGCCCGGCCAGTTCGTCGCGCCGGCGAGGGGAATGGTCAGCAGCGCGTCGAGCCCCGGCGCCTCGCCCAGCTCCTTCTGCCGCGCGAAAACGTCCAGCCGGTGGTAGTGCAGGGCGTGAAGCGTCGCAGCGGTCGGGCTCGGCACCCAGGCGGTGTTCGCCCCGGCCGCCAGGTGGGCGATCTTCTGCGTCATCATGTCGCGCATCATGTCGGGCGCGGCCCACATCCCCTTGCCGATCTGGGCCCTGCCCGCAAACCCATGCCTCAGCCCGATCGAAACATTGCGCGCTTCGTAGGCCAGAAGCCAGGGCGCGGTCTTCATCGCGCCCTTCCTCAGCATCGGCCCGGCCTGCATCGAGGTGTGGATCTCGTCTCCGGTGCGGTCGAGGAAGCCGGTATTGATGAACACGATCCGCTCGCTCACCGCGTCGATGCAGGCGGCAAGGTTGGCGCTGGTGCGGCGCTCCTCGTCCATCACCCCGATCTTGATCGCGTGGCGCGGCAGGCCAAGCAGATCCTCGACGGCATCGAACAGATCGTTGGTGAACGTGCATTCCTCGGGCCCGTGCTGCTTGGGCTTGACGATGTAGATGCTGCCGGTCTTCGAATTGCGGTAACGGCCGAGCCCGGCCACATCGTGCGCGCCGATCGCGGCGGTGATCGCCGCATCCATGATCCCTTCGGGAATGTCCTCGCCGTGCCAGCGCATCGCGGGCGTGGTCATCAGATGGCCGACATTGCGCACGAACAGCAGGCTGCGGCCCGGAAGGCTCCGCCGGTTGCCTTGCGGATCGGTGTAGCCCACGTCCTCCGCCAGCGCGCGGGTCAGCGTTCGGCCAGTCTTTTCGAAGGTCTCGGTGAGATCGCCGCGCAGCACGCCGAGCCAGTTGCGGTAGGCGGCGAGCTTGTCCGCCGCATCGACCGCGGCCACCGAATCCTCGAGATCGACGATGGTGGTGAGCGCGGCCTCGAGCACGACATCGCTGATCCCGGCCGGATCGTCTCGCCCGATGGCGCTGGCAGGGTCGAAGCGGACTTCGAGGTGGAGGCCGTGATGGCGGAACAACCTCCCGGTCTCGGTCTCGCCGACATATTGCGAGGGATCGGCGAGCGCGATCGCGTCCGCCCGCCCGCCGAGCTCGGCCCAGCTTCCGCGCGCAAGGGGGACTGCCTCGTCGAGGAACGCCTTCGCCGCCGCGACCACCGCCGCGCCGCGCTCGGCATCGTACCCGCCGGGCCGGGCGGGCGGGGCGTCGAGCGCGTCGGTGCCGTAAAGCGCGTCGTAAAGGCTGCCCCAGCGCGCATTGGCGGCGTTGAGCAGGAAGCGCGCGTTGAGCACCGGCACCACCAGCTGCGGCCCGGCGGTGGTCGCGATCTCGGGATCGACGTTCTTCGTCCCGATGACGAATTCGCCCGGCTCGGGGACGAGGTAGCCGATCTCCTCGAGCAAGGCGCGATAGGCGGCCGGATCGTGCGGCCGGCCCCGGCGCGCGCGGTGCCACTCGTCGATCTGCGCCTGAAGGCGATCGCGCGTGGCGAGAAGCGCGCGGTTGCGCGGCACGAACGCTTCGAGCAGCGCCGCGAAGCCGCGCCAGAAATCGCCCTCGTCGCGGCCCAGCGGGCCGAGCACCGCGCGCTCGACGAAGTGCGCCAGCGCCGCGTCGACCGCGATCCCGGCTCGCTCGATCATTTCGCTCATGCAAACTCCAATAACCCGTGCCGCCGCCAGAGCGGGGCGATCCTTCGATGTGTATCCCGGGGAGGAGATGCGCGGGGTATGGCGAGCGGGCGGCGGCTTGGCAAGGCGGCGGGGCATCGGCTAGGCGCTGCGCGGATGAGTGAGGGCGAGGACCTGGCCGGGCGGATCGACGCCGACGCGATGCTGCGCGAGACCTGCGCCTGGGCCGCGGTCAACAGCGGCACCGGCAATCTCGCCGGCTTGGCCACGCTCGCCGGCATGCTCGCCGATGCCCTTGCCGCCCTCCCCGGAGACATCGCGCTGGTCGAGCCCGCGCCGGTCACCGCCATCGACGCCGCGGGGGAGGAAGCGGTCCGCGCGCACGGCCGGCACCTCGTGCTGCGCGTCCGGCCCCGGGCGGAGCGGCGGCTGCTGCTGACCGGGCATATGGACACGGTGTTTCCCGCCGATCACCCGTTCCAGGCGGTGACGCGCCTCGACACGGAGACGCTCGGCGGCCCGGGGACCGCGGACATGAAGGGCGGGATCGCCGTCATCCTCCACGCGCTCAAGGCCTTCGAGGCGACGCGCGATGCGGCGCGGATCGGCTACGATGTGATGATCAATTCGGACGAGGAGACCGGCTCGCTCTCCTCCGCCGCGCTGATCGAGCAGCTGGCGCGCGGCAAATACGCCGCGCTGACTTACGAGCCCAGCGCGCTGCCCGACGGCACGCTGGCCCACGCCCGCGGCGGAACGGGCAATTACAGCGTCACCATCCGCGGCCGCAGCGCCCACGCGGGGCGCAATCCGCACGAGGGGCGCAACGCGGTGGTCGCGGCGGCCGAGCTGGTTCTGCGCCTCACCGGGCTCGAGGCCGAGGACATCACCGTCAATCCGGCACGGATCGACGGCGGCAGCGCCAACAACGTCGTGCCCGACCTGGCGGTGGTGCGCTTCAACATCCGCCCGCGGACGGCTGGCGCGATGCAGCGCTTCGCGGGCCAGCTCGCCGATCTGTGCGCCGGCATTGCCGAGGAGCGCGAGGTGGAGGTTCGCCGACACGGGGGCATCACGCGCCCCCCCAAGCCCGTCGACGCGGCCGCGCAAAAGCTGTTCGATCTGGTCCGCGATTGCGGCGCGGCGCTTGGCCAGACGATCGGCTGGCAGCCTTCGGGCGGCGTGTGCGACGGCAACAACATCGCCGCCTGCGGCGTGCCCGTGGTCGATACCATGGGAGTGCGCGGCGGAGCGATCCATTCGCCGGGGGAATATCTGATCGTCCCCTCTCTCGCCGAGCGCGCCGCGCTCTCCGCGCTCGTCCTTGCGCGCCTCGCTTCCGGAGACCACCTGTGACCTTTCGCCTGCGCGCCGCGCATGCCTCCGACATCGAACCGCTCTACGAGATGGCCAAGCTCACCGGCGGCGGCTTCACCAACCTGCCCGCCGACCGCAAGGCGCTCGCATCCAAGCTCGAGCGCGCCGACGCCGCGTTCGCGCGCCACGGCGACATCGCCGACGATACCTTCGTGCTGGTGCTCGAGAACAGCGAGACCGGGCAGGTGCGCGGCACATGCCAGCTGATGAGCCAGGTCGGACAGCGCTGGCCGTTCTATTCCTACCGGCTCAACACGCTCACGCAGTATTCAAAGGAGCTTGACCGCACCGTCCGCGCCGAGCTGCTCCACCTGACGACCGATCTCGAAGGCTCGAGCGAGGTCGGCGGGCTGTTTCTCCACCCCAACGAGCGCGCCGGCGGGCTGGGGATGCTGCTGGCGCGCAGCCGCTACCTGTTCATCGCCATGCACCGCCCGCGCTTCGCGCCGCGCATTCTCGCCGAGCTGCGCGGCGTGATCGACGACCGCGGCGGCTCGCCGTTCTGGGATGGCGTCGCCGGGCGCTTCTTCGGGATGAGCTTCCAGGAAGCGGACTATTTCAACGCCATCAACGGCAACCAGTTCATCGCCGACCTGATGCCCAAGCACCCGGTTTATGTCGCGATGCTGAGCGAGGACGCGCGCAAGGTGATCGGCGTCCCGCATCCCACGGGGCGCGCGGCGATGCGGATGCTCGAGGAAGAAGGGTTCTCGCACGAAGGCTATGTCGACATCTTCGATGGCGGGCCGACCATGATCGCGCGCACCGATCAGGTGAAGAGCGTGCGCGAGGCGGTGCCCGCGAAGATCGTCGATGCCGAACTCGACATCGGCGAGACATGCCTGATGGCGACAGGCGCGCTCGGAACCTTCCGCGCCGCCTATGGCATGCGCGAAATCCGCGCGGAGCACGAGATCGCGATCGACGCGCGGACCGCGCGCCTGCTCGAGGTCGGCGAAGGCGACGAAGTGTGGAGCGTGGCCCGCTGATGCTCCAGGAAATCAACTTCGACGGCATTGTCGGACCGAGCCACAACTACGCCGGGCTCAGCCTCGGCAACATCGCCAGCGCGAGCCACGCTGGCGATGCGAGCTTCCCGCGCGCCGCCGCGCTGCAAGGCATCGCCAAGATGCGCGCCAATATGGGGCTGGGGCTGGCGCAGGGCTTCCTGCTTCCGCTCCCCCGCCCCAACCCGGGGCTGCTGCGCGATCTGGGCGTGGGCCCCGATGGTCCGCGCGCGCTGGTCGCGGCAGCCTGGTCGGCATCGAGCATGTGGACCGCCAACGCCGCCACGGTCAGCCCGGCGCCCGATACCGCCGACGGGCGCTGTCACCTGACCCCGGCCAATCTCGTGACCATGCTGCACCGCGGCCAGGAATGGCGCGACACGCAGCGCCAGCTGCGGATCGCGTTCGGCGACGAGCGGTATTTCGCGGTCCATGACGCCATTCCGCCCAGCTTCGGCGACGAGGGCGCGGCCAATCACATGCGGCTGTGCGAGGGGCACGCGGCACCCGGTGTCGAGGTGTTCGTGTTCGGCCGGCCCGGCGGCCGCTTCCCCGCGCGCCAGCATGAGCAGGCCAGCCGCGCGGTGGCGCGCCTCCACGGGCTCGACCCCGCCCGCTGCGTCTTCATCGAGCAGAACCCCGAGGCGATCGCCGCCGGCGCCTTCCACAACGATGTCGTCGCGGTCGCCAATGGGCGCGTCCTGTTCACCCACGCCCGCGCTTTCGCCGACCCGCAGGGGGCCTACCGGGCGATCCGCGCTGCCTTCCCGGCGCTCGAGGTGGTCGAGGTGCCCGAGAGCGCGGTGAGCCTCGAAGAAGCCATCCGGACCTATCTCTTCAACGCCCAGCTTCTCACGCTGCCCGGCGGAGAGATGGCGCTGGTGGTGCCCGAGGAGTGCCGCGAGAGCGAGCCGGTCTGGCGCTGGTGCGAAGCGATGCTTGCCTCCAACGGCCCGATCCGGCGCGTCGTTCCGGTCGATGTCCGTCAGTCGATGGCGAACGGCGGCGGGCCCGCGTGCCTGCGGCTGCGCGTCGTCGCCGATCCCGCGACGGTGGACCAGCGCTTCCTCCTTGACGAAGCCAAGGCGCAGCGGATCGAGGCGGTGATTGCCCAAATGTGGCCGGAAACGATCACCCCCGAACAGATCGGCGATCCCCGCCTGGCGCGCGAAGTCGCCGAGGCGCGTGAGGCGCTGCTCGGTGTCCTGGGATTGGACGCGCTCCTCTGACCCGGCGCGATCGGGGTTAACGCGCTTTACACTCTCCCGTCGGGGGGCTTTACAAGGCGCCGGGGCGTTAACCAACGGGGACGGCGCGTTTCGGCCGCTGGCACGGCCCTTGCGTGGTGAGGCGTTAACGAAAGGATGGATGGCTGGTGCTGCGCAGGATCGGGCGATTGTTCGTGATCAAGACGAACTGGGAAGCCTATCTCATCATCTACGCGCTGGCGCTCGGGGCCACCTCGCGCGGGGCGCACTATCTCCAGCAATTTCCGGGCTGGGGAGGGTGGCTGCTGTTCCTCGCCACCACCGGCGCCGTGTTCATGGCCGGCGCCAAGATCCTCGACTGCCTGAAATACGAGAAGGCCGCGCGCTTACGCCAGACCGCGGACCTCGGTGCCGATTGATTCACACAAAGACACAAAGAGGCCCCGAGATGAGGCACTCGAGGCGCTCGCCCGCGAGGTAGTGGATTGTGGATATCGGCTGCATCGCGATCTGGGACCAGGACTGCTCGAGTCGGCTTACGAAGCATTGTTGGCGACCCAACTTGATCGCCGCGGAATTCGGTAGCGCGGCAAGTGACCGTGCCGTTGAAATATGATGGCGTTGTCATAGACAACGCATTCAAGCTGGACTTGCTCGTGGCTGACCGTCTCATTGTAGAGATCAAGTCGGTCGAACGGCTGGTGCCGGTCCACGGCAAGCAGGTCCTGACTTATCTCCGCTTGACCGAACTACCCTTGGGGTTGCTCATCAACTTCGGCGAAGTGCTTTTCAGAAACGGCGTCAAGCGCATCGCCAACGGTTACGCCGGCGGATAAAGCAGCTTGCGACGTCTTTGTGCCTTCGTGTGAACCAATTTTAAGTGGGGGTTTCTGTTGCTAGGCACCCCCGGGCCCCCGGTTTCCGATTCTGTTACCCGGTTCGGTCCGAACCGTGCTCTTTGCGTTGTAAATTCAGGCCGTCAGGCCGTCACATTACGCGGCGAGAGCAAGTGCTTCGTTGTCGTTGGCACTTGTGGGTTTTGAGCCTTATGCGGGTTACTCAGCCCGGGTGAAAACAACGCCTTTCAACACACGTCGATCCTGGTTCGGCCCCGTCAACACCGGCGCTCTCATCGCCGGAGATGGTGGAGCCGCCGGGTACTGCCCCCGGGTCCGTTGTGCCTATTGCACGCCATCATTTATCACCATAGCCGGCCGAAGCCGGCGGGTTCCCATATAGGCGCCTTTCGCTGAATGAAAAGTGAGCAGATCAGGGCCGCCTGCGCAGCTCGTCCCTGATCTCGGTGAGCAGCTCGACCTCGGTCGGGCCCGCGGGCGCGTCCTCCGGCTTGGCGATGAGCTTGTTGGCCTGGCGGACCAGCAGGAAGATCACGAAGCCCAGGATCAGGAAATTGATCACCGCCGTGAGGAAGCTGCCCCAGCCGATCATCGCCACCCCCGCCTCCTTGAGCGCGGCATAGCTGTTGGGGTCACCCGTGAAGCTCGCCGGGATCGGACCCAGGCGGATGAAATAATTCGAGAAGTCGAGCCCGCCGAAGATCGCGCCGATGGCCGGCATGATCACGTCCCCCGTCAGCGAGGTGACGATCGCCCCGAAGGCCGCGCCGATGATGACCGCGACCGCCAGATCGAGCACGTTTCCCCGCGCGATGAACGCCCTGAACTCCTTGATCATATGATGCCCTCCACCCAAGATCGGCATTCGATAGCCGGACCGTGCGCCTCCTGCCAAGCACCGGGCATCTTGCGCGCGCTCGCAGCCGTGCTATCTTAGTAAGACAGTTATCCGTCTGGGAGCCGTTTCACGATGACCCGTTTCGCCGCCGTTCGCACCATGATCGCGCTCGCCGCCGCCACCGCGCTCGCGGCTTGCGGGATCAATTCCGTCCCCACCAAGCAGGAGGCCGCCAAGGCCGCCTGGGCCGACGTCCAGAGCGCCTATCAGCGCCGCGCCGACCTGGTGCCCAACCTCGTCGCCTCGGTGCGCGGGGCCGCGCAGTCGGAAACCACGATCCTGACCAATGTCACCGAAGCGCGCGCCCGCGCCACGAGCATCAACATCACCACCGACGATTTGTCCAATCCGGCGGAGTTCAGGAAATTCCAGGATGCGCAGAACCAGCTGACGCAGGCGCTCGGCCAGCTGCGCACGGTGGTCGAGAACTATCCCCAGCTCCAGAGCCAGGCGCGCTTCGCCGATCTGATGACCGCGCTCGAGGGCAGCGAGAATCGCATCGACACCGCGCGCACCCGCTACAATGACGCAGTGCGCGACTACAACACCGAGATCCGCACCTTTCCGAGCGCGATCGGCGCCAAGATCGTCCACGGCGCAAAGCCGATGGTCCCCTTCGAGGCGGCGGCGGGCGCGGAGGTCGCGCCCACGGTCGACTTCGGCAACATGGGCGCGCAACCCAACGCCGCTCCGGCGCCGGCGCCGGCGGTGAATGACAACGCCACGCCCACCCCGGCCCGGACCGCCGCGGCGCGGTAAGGGCCATCCGGTGCGCCGCCTGGCGGCCCTCCTCGCGCTGCTGCTGGCGCTCGTCTCCTCGGTCCAGGTCCTGGCAGCTGGGGCGCAACTGCCCGCGCGGCCCGAGGGGCCCGTGGCGGATTACGCCAAGGTCCTGACCACGGCGGATGCGGCTTTGCTCGATGCGAAGCTGCGCGACTACAACCGGGCCACCGGCCGCGCGATCATCGTCGCCACGGTCCCTTCGCTCGGCGGCGAGGAGATCGAGCCCTACGCGCAAAGGCTCGCCGAGAGCTGGGGCATCGGCGGCGAGAAGAGCGAGAACGGCGTGCTGCTGCTGGTCGCCCCGGCGGAGCGCAAGCTGCGCATCCATACCGCGCGGGGTGTGCAGGAGCGCATGACCGACATCATGTCGGGCCGCATCATCCGCGACACCATGGTTCCGCGCTTCAAGGCCGGCGACATGTCGGGCGGCATCGTCGCCGGCGTCGATGCGATCATCGCCCAGCTCGACATGGACCCGGCGCAGGCCAGGGCGATCGAGGAAGCGCAGGTCGCGGCCGAGCGAGCGCGGCAGGACAAGGGCGGCTTCCCCATCGGGGCGCTGTTCTGGCTCGTCTTCGGGTTCCTGTTCTTCGTCCTGCCGATGCTGAGCCGGGGCGGACGCAGGCGCCGGCGGGGTCGCAGCCCCTGGGGCAACACGGCGCGCGACATCATCCTGTGGGAAGCGGGCTCCGCAATCGCGCGCGGCATCCTCAACAGCGGCAGCGGCAGCGGCAGCGGCGGCGGCGGTTGGGGCGGCGGTGGCGGAGGCGGCTTCGGCGGCTTTGGCGGCGGGGGCGGCGGTTTCAACGGCGGCGGCGCGAGCGGGGGCTGGTGATGGAGACCATGGACCAGAGCGCGCAGGACATCGTCACCGCGGCGGTGGCAGAGGCGGAGGCGCGAACCGCTGGCGAGATCGTGACCGTGCTCGCCGATCGCTCGGACGGCTATACCGATGTCGCGCTGCTGTGGGCGGTGGCGATCAGCTTCACCGCCATGGCGCTGGTGACGGCCTTTCCCGACGCCTTCACCGGGCTTGCCGATCGCATGCTCGGGCGGTGGAGCCATGTCTGGACGCCCGGCGAGCTGCTGACGCTGGTCACCGGCGTGGGCCTGGTGGCGTTCCTCGCCATGTGGGCGCTCCAGGCGTGGCAGCCGCTGAAGTTCGCACTGATCCCGGGCCCGGTCAAGCACGCCCGCGTCCGGGCGGCGGCGGTGCGCCATTTCAAGGTCGGCGCCGATCGGCGGACGCATGGCCGCACCGGCGTGCTGCTTTACCTGTCGATGCGCGAGCACCGCGCGGAGATCGTCGCCGACGAGGCGATTGCGGGCAAGGTCGATGCCGAGGTGTGGGGCAAGGCCATGGCCGACATGCTCGGCGAAATCCGGCAGGGCAAGGTGGCGCAGGGACTGGCCGCGGGCGTGCGCGACGTGGGCGAGGTGCTCGCCGAGCACTTCCCGCGCAGCCAGGACGACGTCAACGAGCTGCCCGACCGGCTGATCGTCGTGTGACCGTTCCCGACCACGACCAGGTCGAAGAGATCGTCTGGCAGGGCAAGTTCCTCGCCGCAGTCAAGCGCGGCCGCTGGGAGTATGTGACCCGGCCTCGCGGAGTGCGCGCCGCGGTGGTGGTCGCTACGCTGGGAGGCGATATCCTGCTGGTCGAGCAGTACCGGGTGCCGCTGGGTCGGAACTGTCTCGAACTGCCGGCGGGCCTGATCGGCGACGACGTGGACGACGAGGCCCCGTTGACCGCCGCCGGTCGGGAGCTCGAGGAAGAAACCGGCTATCGCGCCGCGACCTTGCGCGAATGTGGCGAGTTCTATTCGTCTCCGGGCTTGCTCGGCGAGAGCTTCACGCTGGTCAGGGCGAGTGGCCTGACGCAGGTTCACGCCGGCGGAGGGGTGGAGGGCGAGAACATCACCGTGCACCGCGTTCCGCTGGACCAGGCCGCCGCCTTCGTTGCCGCGAAACGCGCCGAGGGTTGCGGCATCGATGTTCGCGTGCTGATGCTGCTCGCGGGGGATTTCCTGGCGGGAGAGGCGTGATGGCAGGACGGGTTGCGGGCAAGCTGGCGCTGGTGACGGGCGCGGCGCAGGGCCTGGGCGCGGCGCAGGCGCGGATGCTGGCGCGGCACGGCGCGCGAGTGCTGTGCACCGACATCAACGAACGCGGCGCCGAGGCGACCGCCGCCGCGATCGATGCCGAGTGCGGCGCGGGCACCGGCTTTGCCTTCCCGCTCGACGTGACGCAGCCCGACCAATGGGTCGCGGCGGTCGAGGCGGCGCGGGACCGGCTCGGTGGGCTTTCGATCCTGGTCAACAATGCCGGGGTCGGCGTGCGCGGCAATATCGAGACCTGCACCTACGAGGAATGGAAGCGCGGCTTCGCCATCAACGTCGACAGCGTGTTTCTGGGGTGCCAGAAGGCGCTGCCGCTGATGAAGGACCACCAGCCCGCCTCGATCGTGAACATCAGCAGCATTGCGGGGCTGATCGCGAGCGACACGATGCCCGGCTACAACGCCAGCAAGGCGGCGGTCTGGATGCTGACCAAATCGGTCGCGCTCTACTGCGCCAAGAGGGGCTGGAACATCCGCTGCAACAGCGTCCACCCGACCTTCGTCGACACCCCGATCCTTGACGGGATGGTGGCCGCCTCGGGCAAGGACAAGGATGTCATCATGGGCAAGCTCGCGCGGCAGATCCCGCTGGGGCGCGTGGGCGAACCGGACGATATTGCCAATGGGGTGCTCTATCTGGCGAGCGACGAAAGCAAGTTCATGACCGGGGCGGAGCTCAAGCTCGACGGCGGCATCTCGGCCATGTGAGTTTGAAAGAGGGGACCCCTCAGGGCCCCCTCAATCGGCGATCAGCCCGATCGCCAGGTAGATCAGCGCGGCGGTGCCGAAGCTGAACAGCGCGCCGAGCACGAAGGCGATCCGCACGAAGCCGGCGGGCATTCCGGTCCACTCCGCGATTCCGGCACAGACGCCCATCGCCTTGCCGTCGCGGCGATTGAGGCGGAAGCGCTTGCGGACCGGGCGGTTGGCGCTGGCGTGAACGGGGAGCCTGCTCATGCCACGAGCCCGTTGGGCGAGGCCGGCAGGATCGCCGTGGCGAAGACCAGCGCCGAAACCATCAGCGAAAAGGCCGCGGCGAAGAGTTTGCTCGAAGACGTCGGAGGCATTGTCGTGTTTCCCTGTATCAATCGGTGGTGGGTCGCGCCGGGCTCAGGCGAGCAGGCCGGCGGGGCTGGCGGGGACGATCGCGGTCGCCATGCACAGCACCGAAAGGGTGAGGGCGGCCAGGCCGGCGAGCGCGGTGTTGAGGTCGATGGTCATTTGCAAGTTCCCTCTTGTTTTCCTCTCCGACCCTCCGTCGGAGATATGGCCTACAGAGCACGGCCCGTGCCAAACCCGATAAACGGCGGAAATGCGCCGGTTGATGCTGAACCCACCACCATGCTTCCGTTCACCTTCGCGCAATGTTGGGAAAATTCACCATGACTTGGGATCGCCTGTTTGCGATGGTCTCGCTCTAGTCCCGGGACTAGGGCGATGCCACGCATGGCGCTCTCCCGCATCACTCTCGCCGACTTTCGAAACCACGCCGATACCGCGCTCGAGGAAGCGGGCCGGGTCAATCTGCTCGTCGGCCCCAATGGCGCGGGCAAGACCAATGTGCTCGAGGCGCTGTCGCTGCTCGCGCCCGGCCGGGGGCTTCGCCGCGCCCAGCTTTCCGCGATGGCGCGGCTGGGGGGAGGCGGCGGGTTCACCGTCGGCGCCACTCTCGCCGCCAACGCCGAGGTCCGCCTCGGCACCTATTGCGATGCGGTGCAGCCCAATCGCCGCCGGGTGCGGATCAATGGCGCCGAAGCGAGCGCGGCCACGCTGGGCCAATGGCTTGCGGTGGGGTGGCTGACGCCGGCGATGGACGGCCTGTTCATGGCTGCCGCCGGGGAGCGGCGCCGCTTTCTTGACCGCCTCGCTCTGGCGCTCGATCCCGCGCATGCCGGTCACGCCGGGCGCTACGAAGCTGCGCTGCGCGAGCGCAACAGGCTGCTCGCCAGCGACCGCAACCCCGAGCCCGCCTGGATCGAGGGCGTCGAGGCGCAGATGGCCGCGAGCGGAGCGAGGCTGGCCGAGGGCCGCGCCCGCCTTGTCGACACGCTGATGGCACAGGTCGTGCGGCACGGCGAGGACCCCTTTCCCCGCCCCGCCCTGACCTACGCGCCGGGCGGGCCGATCGGCGCGGAACAGATCAGCCAGGCGCTCCATGACAGCCGCGCGCGCGACCGCGCCGCCGGACGAACGCTTGCCGGCCCGCACCGTGACGATCTCGAAGTGTCCTACGCCGCCAAGCGCATGCCCGCCGCAGCCAGCTCGACCGGCGAGCAGAAGGCGCTGCTGATCGCCATCGCGCTCGCCCATGCAGCGCTCGCCGCCCGCGGCCGCCCGGGGCTGATGCTGCTCGACGAAGTCGCCGCGCACCTCGATCCGCATCGCCGCGCGGCGCTGTTCGCCCGCCTGGCCGAGAGCGGCACTCAGGCCTGGGTCACCGGGACCGAACTCGCGCCCTTCGAAGGGCTGGGCGAGGCGGCGGTGTGGGAAATCGTCGGGGGCAGTGCGCGGCGCCTTTAGGGTCCCGACCCCAGAATCAGGACCCTAGTCCGCCGGCGGAAGCGCTTCCTTCACCGCGGCCTTCGTCCCCTCGACCAACACCCCCAGCCCTTCGGTGGTCGGATGGAGCCGGTCGGACTGGAACAGCTCGGGCCGCCGATAGATCGTCTCCAGCCAGAACGGCACCAGCGTGACTCCCGGGCGCTTGCCGAGATCGGCGTAGATCGCATCGAACGCGCGCTGGTATTCGGCCCCGTAATTGGGCGGCGCGCGCATGCCCATCAGCAGGACGGGAATGCCTCGCTTCGCCAGCTCGTCGAGCATGGCGGCGAGGTTGGCGCGGGTCTCTGCCGGGCTCAACCCGCGCAGCATGTCGTTGGCGCCGAGCTCGAGCAGCACCAGATCGGGCGCGGGCTTCTGCGCGTCGAGCGTGAAGGCGAGACGCTGGCGTCCCGCCGCGGTGGTATCTCCCGAGACTCCGGCGTTGGCGATGCGCGCGTTGACGCCGTCGCGGCGGAGCGCGGCTTCGAGCTGCGCAGGGTAGCTGTTCTCCATCCCCACGCCGAGCCCGGCGAACAGGCTGTCGCCAAAGGCGAGGATGCGGCGCTCGGGCCCCGCGACCGTCCGATCGCCGCTCGCGGCCGCTGCCGTAGCGCCACGCCCGGCGGGCGCATCGGAGGCCGACTGCCCGCATCCGGCCAGCACCAGAGCAAAAAGACCAATCGAGGAAAGAGCGTTTCGCATCGGCTAAGTTCCTTGTTGCAACCCGTTGCCTATGCCATCTCGCCCCGGTGACAAGTCCCGACAAGGCTCCGGCCGCGATTTCCGCCCGCGATCTCACGCTCACGCTCGGGACCGCCGCCGCGCCGGTCCCGATCTTGAACGGCATCGACCTCGAAGTCGCGCCCGGCGAGACGGTGGCGCTGCTCGGTCCATCGGGCTCGGGCAAGAGCTCGCTGATGGCGGTGCTGACCGGGCTGGAGCGCGCGAGCGGCGGCACGCTGAGCGTTGCCGGCGCCGATTTCGCGGCGCTGAGCGAGGACGAGCTCGCGCGGGCCCGGCGCGGGCGGATCGGGATCGTGCTTCAGGCCTTCCACCTGCTTCCGACCATGACCGCGATCGAGAACGTCGCCACGCCGATGGAGCTGGCGGGCGAGCCCGACGCGCGCGAGCGCGCCGCCGCCGAGCTTGCCGCTGTCGGTCTCGGCCACCGGCTCGACCACTATCCGCAGCAGCTTTCGGGCGGCGAGCAGCAGCGCGTGGCCATCGCGCGCGCCACCGCGCCGCGCCCCGCGCTGCTGTTCGCCGACGAGCCGACCGGCAATCTCGACGCCGCGACCGGTCATCAGATCGTCGAGCTGCTGTTCGCGCGGCGGGCGGAGACCGGGGCAACGCTGATCGTGATCACCCACGACCCCGAGCTGGCGGAGCATTGCGCGCGCATCATCACTCTCGCCGACGGCCAGATCGCGAGCGATACCCGTCAATGAGCTGGGGCACGGCCTGGCGGCTCGCACGGCGCGATCTTTCGACCCGGTTCCGCGGCCTGCGCCTGCTGCTGGTGTGCCTGTTCCTGGGCACGATGGCGCTGACTGCGATCGGCTCGCTCACTGCGGCGATCGAGCGCGAGCTGGTAAGCCGCGGCGGCGAGCTGCTCGGCGGCGATCTCCAGGTCTCGGTGTGGCAGCGCGGGCTTTCGGAGCAGGAACGGCGCGCGCTGGCCAGCAATGGCGTCTTGTCCGAAGGCGTCCGCCTCCAGGCGATGGCGCGCCGGGGGGACCTGGCGGTGCCGGTGGAATTGAAAGCTGTCGACGCAGCCTATCCGCTGTTCGGCGCACTGCGGCTGAAGGATGGACGAAGCGTCGGAAGCCCGGCGCCGGGCGAGCTGTGGTTGTCGCAGGATGCGGCCGACCGGCTTGGTGCCTTGCCGGGAGCGCGCGTCGCAATCGGCACGCAGACGCTGAGCGTGGGCGGGATCATCGCGCTCGAGCCCGACCGGCTTGGCGAAGGCTTCCAGTTCGGCCCGACAGTGATCGTCGATGCCCGGATGCCCCGCGCGGCGGGACTCCTCGCGCCCGGCTCGATGTACCGCACCAAGGTCCGGCTCAAACTGGCGACTGCGCAGCCGCCCGAGGAAGTGGGCCAGGCGTTTCTCGCTCGCTTCCCGGCCGCCGGGTTCGAGGTCCGCACGCGCGACGAAGCCAGCCCGGGCGCCGACCGCTTCGTCCAGCGGATGGGCGATTTCCTGACGCTTGTGGGGCTTGCCGCGCTGGTGATCGCCGGTATCGGCATCGGCGGCGGCGTGGCGAGCTACCTCGACTCGCGCCGCAATGCCATCGCCACGCTGAAGATCCTCGGCGCGACCAGCGCAGACATCGCGCGCGTGTATGCGCTCGAGATTGCCCTGGCGGCGCTGGTCGGCAGCCTTGCCGGCCTTGCGGCCGGTCTTGCCCTGACACCGCTGCTGGGGCTGGCGCTGCGAGGTCTTCTGCCGGTCGCGGGCGGGCTCGTGATCGCACCGGGTGCGATCGCGCTGGCGCTGGGCTATGCGTGGCTGGTGGCGCTGGTCTTCGCCGCGCCGCCGCTGTTGCGCGCAAGGCGGGTCCCGGCGATGGCGCTGATGCGCGCGCGGGTAAGTCCCCTCGCGCCGGATCGCGCGGCGCTGGGTGTGGTCGTGCTGGGACTTGCGGCCATCGCGGCGCTGGCGCTGCTTACCGCCAAGGACTGGTTGCTGACCGGCGGGTTCCTCGCTGGCGCCGCGGCGGCCTTCGCCCTGCTCGCGCTGGCGGGCTGGCTGCTGCGCCGCCTCGCCGCCGCGCTGCCCCGACCGCGCAATCCGGTCACGCGCGCGGCGCTCGCCAATCTTCACCGCCCCGGCTCCGCGACCGGCACACTGGTAACCGCGCTCGGCTTCGGGCTCGCGGCCTTCGTGCTCCTGGCCGTGGTGCAGACCGCCATCGATCGCACGATCGCCAGGCGCGTGCCCGCCAAGGCGCCTGACTATTTCGTGCTCGATGTGCCCAGGGATCGCGGCGGCGATTTCCGCGCTCTCGTCGACCGGGCCGATCCCGCCGCCGAGACCCGACTGGTGCCGATGCTGCGCGGCGCGGTGATCGCTTATGGACCCGAAGGACGCATGACGCGCACGGCTGATCTGAAAAAGCTGCCCGAAGGCGCCTGGGCGCTGCGCGGCGAGCGGGGGCTGACCTACGCCGCGACGCTGCCCGAAGGCAATACGGTGACGGCCGGCCGCTGGTGGAAGCCGCACACCGGCGCGGCCGAAGTCTCGGTCGACGAGGAGTTTGCCAATGCGGTCGGGCTTGAGCTCGGCGACCGCATCACTTTCGGCGTGCTGGGTATCGAGACCACCGCCACCGTCACCAGCCTGCGGCGGATCGACTGGGACAGCATGGGCTTCAACTTCGTCTTCATCCTCTCACCGCCCGTGCTCGCGGGCGCACCGCACAATCTTGCGGCGACCATCGATCTGCCGCCGGGCGCCGCGACCGCGCCGCTGCTCCAGGGCCTGGTGCGCGCCTTCCCCTCGAGCTCGGTGATCGAGGTGGGCGGAGTGATGCGCCAGGCGCGCACGCTGCTCGAGCAGGTCGGCCTCGCCACGCTGGCGGCGGCCGGAGTGACCGTGCTTGCAGGGATCGCCGTGCTGCTCGGCGCCATCGCCGCGGCGCGCGCGCAGCGGAGTTATGACACCGTGGTGCTGCGCGTTCTGGGTGCCAGCCGGGCACAGATCCTGGCGCTGCTGATTGCCGAATATGCGCTTCTCGCCGGCGTTCTGGCGCTCGCCGCGCTGGCGCTGGGCGGCCTGACCGGGTGGCTCATCATCACCCGGCTGTTCGAGTTTGACTGGCTGCCCGATTGGGGCGTGGTCGCGGCCGCGCTGGGCGGCGGCCTCGTCGCGGTGCTGCTGTTCGCGATCCTCGCCTCGCTCCCGCTGCTGCGCGAACGGCCCGCGCAGGCGCTGCGGACGCTTTGAGCCGGGGCACGAAAAAGGGGGCCGCATCGGCCCCCTTCCCGGTCCGGCATTTCGCCGCGGTTCAGAACCTGAAGCGCGCCGCCACGCCATAGGTGCGCGGCTGGTTGGGGTAGCCCGAGATCGATTCGTCCTGCGCCACCGAATCGAAGATCGCGGTGAGGTCGCGATCGTTGAGCAGATTGCGGCCCCACACGCTCAGCTCCAGTCCCATGTCGAAGGCATAGGTGAGCGAGGCGTTGAGATCGTTGACCTCACGCCGATAGGGACGCGCGGCGGCGCGGGCGCGGGTGAAATCGCGCTGGCCGTTGATGACATCGATGAACTGCAGCAGGCCGGCGTTGATCTGCACCGGCGCCTGATACGAAAAGTCGCTACGCAGAATGACGCGGTCGCCGCGGCCGTTGACCTCGCTCTCGTATTGCGCGCCGAAGGTCGCTCCCAGCTCGGGAATTCCGGTCACTTCCTGGCCCGACAGATCGCCGAGCGGCGAGGCGACGTAGCTCTTGTACACCGAATCGAGGTAGGTCATCGCAAGGCTGAATGTCAGCCCGTCGGCCGGGCGAACGTAGCCATCGAACTCAACGCCGTAGGTCTGGCGCACGCCGGCGTTCGACAGGATGAACGAGGTTCCCGTGAAGGTGTTGGCCTGGAAGTTGTTGATCCTCTGGCGGAATAGCGTCAGGTTCGCCGCGGCGTGATCCCAGTTCCCTTTCAGGCCGATCTCGTAAACCTCCGAATCCTCGGCATTGGCGAAGCGGGTGCCGGGGCGCAGGTTCACCACCGCGAGACCGCGCGACTGCAAGGCCGCAAAGTCGGCGGGCAGCGGCCGGCTGTCTCGCGAGAGGTTGAAGCTGGGCGCCTTGTAGCCCGTCGCCCAGCTGGCATAGACGTTAAGTGTCGGCGTTACCTCATAGGCGAGCCGCGCCGTCCAGCTCCAGTCATCGTCATTGGTCGCACAGCTCTCGACCGCGTTGGGGCAATTCTGCATCGGCGGCAGGAACTGGAATGCGCTGAGGCCGAGCAGCGGCGCGGTGGCGGCCGCCGCGCCGGCCGAGATCTGCGCGAAGCCGGCAGGGTTGGCGGCGGCGAAGGCCCCCACCTGCGCCGCGGAGGCCACGCCTCCGGGCACACCCAGCAGTCCGCCGATGGTCTGCGCGATGCCGAACTGCGTGGCGGTGTCGCGAATCGCCGGGAGGTTGAGGTTCGAGAACACATCGGTGCTCGTCGAATTGGTGACGATCCGCTTCTTGTCCTTGGTGTAGTTGGCTCCAAGTGTGAGGACCAGTTGGGGGATGATCTCGAAATCGACGTTGCCAAAGATCGAGAAAGCCTGGTTGTCCTGCCGGATGTTGTTGAAGAAGCCCTGCCCGGCGGCGAAGAACTGACCGATCAGGTTCTGGCCTGTCAACGCGGAGAACGTCGCCTCGAGAGAGTTGACGTTCTGGGTGCCTCCCGTTGCCGCCTGCAACAGAATGTTGGCGTAAGGCCGGAACTGGCTGCCAAAGACGATCTGGTCCGCGGTGTCGACCTTCTCGTCGAAAAAATAGCCGCCCAACAGGAAGTTCAGCGGGCCGTCGAAGTCCGAGGTGAGGCGGAGCTCCTGGGTGAAGGTATCGATGTCGGCCCGGCCGATCTGGGCGCCGCTCGCCAGCGCGGCGCTGGTGAAATCGACGTCCTGGTTGGCCGCGAGTTCGGTCTTGCGGTAAGAGGTGATCGAGGTCGCGGTCACCGCGCCGAACGAATAATCGACCTGCCCGGAAAGCCCGTAGTTCTTGATCCGGTTGAACGGATCGACGTCGGTGAAGACCACGTCGCCGCCGGGGTTGTTGCGGAAGTCGTTGACCCGCCCGCCCACCGCCTGAACCGCGCCGGTCGCGGCCGAGGGCTGGACATTGAGCACCCCGCAGCAACGCTCGTCGATCTCGTCGTAATCGGCGATCAGGCGGACGCTGAGATCGGTGCCGGGCTCAAGCAGCAACTGGCCGCGCGCGAACCAGCGGTTGCGGTTGTTGATGTCCTGGCCGTTGACGGCGTTGGTCAGGTAGCCGTCGCGGCGGTTGTAGCCGCCCGCGATCGAAGCCGCGATGCTGTCGGTTATCGGGCCGGTCAGATAGCCCTTGGCGACCAAGGCGTTGTAATTGCCGTAGCTCGCCTCGACCATGCCGCCCGGATCGAACGAGGGCTTCTTGGTGACGATCGAGATCACACCCGCGCTGGCGTTCTTGCCGAACAGCGTCGACTGCGGCCCGCGCAGGACCTCGACACGCTGGATGTCGGGCAGGTCCGAAAGCTGCGAGATGGCGCGGCTGCGGTAGATGCCATCGACGAACAGCGCGACCGAAGGCTCCAGGCCGATGTTGTTGCCGTCGGTGCCGAAACCCCGGATCGAATAGCTGGTGGCGAACGCGCTCTGGAGCTGGCTGACGCGCAGCGAGGGGACCAGCGTCGAAAGGTCGGCGATGTCACGGATTTGCGCGCGTTCGATCGCCTCGGCGGTGGTCACGCTGACCGCCACCGGAGTTTCCTGAAGCGTCTGCTCGCGCTTGGTGGCGGTGACGATGATCTCGTTGCCGGTGTTCATGTCCTCGGCATCGGGCGTCGCGGCCGCATCGCTGTCGGCCTGCGCCTGCGCATCGGCGGCGGGCGTATCTTGCGCCTGGAGCGCGGCGGCGGGAAGCAAGGCGGCCCCGGCGAGCAGCAGGGCCCGGGCGCGAGTGGCGACGAAGCGCATAAGTTTCCTCTCCTGTCAGGCGGCCCCCCGATGCTGGTGGCTCGCCGGATGGACGGCGTTAAAGCGCTCGCGGGCGCCGCTCAATCGTTGCGGCGCGCAACTTACACGAGTGCAAGCGGGGCGTGACCTTCACGCCACAGTCCACCGCGCTTGCCGCTGCGCGCCTGCTCGGCTAGGGGCGCGCGCGACCGGCGCCGGATGCGCTGCTCCCCACCATCCCATCGCCCCCCGGAAGTCCTATGTCCCGCAGCCTGCGCAATATCGCCATCATCGCCCACGTCGACCACGGCAAGACCACTCTGGTCGATCAGCTCTTTCGCCAGTCGGGGACCTTCCGCGACAATCAGCGGATCGAGGAACGGGCGATGGATTCCAACGATCTGGAAAAGGAGCGCGGGATCACCATTCTGGCCAAATGCACCAGCGTGGAGTGGGAGCACGGGGGGGACACGACGCATATCAACATCGTCGACACCCCCGGCCACGCCGATTTCGGCGGCGAGGTGGAACGGATTCTTTCAATGGTCGACGGCGTCATCCTGCTGGTCGACAGCTCCGAAGGCGCGATGCCGCAGACCAAGTTCGTCACCGGCAAGGCGCTCGCGCTCGGCCTCAGGCCGATCGTGGTGGTCAACAAGATCGACCGCCCGGACGGTCGGCCGCAGGAAGTGCTCGACGAGGTGTTCGACCTCTTCGTCAGCCTCGACGCCAGCGACGAGCAGCTCGACTTTCCGGTGCTCTACGCCAGCGGCCGCAACGGCTACGCCAGTGAGGACATGGACGCGCGCGAGGGCGATCTGACTGCGCTGTTCGAAAAGATCGTGGCTCATGTCCCCGCTCCCAGGGCGGATCCCGACGGCCCGTTCAAGTTCCTCGTCACGCTGCTCGACCGCGACAACTTCCTCGGCCGCATCCTCACCGGGCTGGTCGCCTCGGGCTCCATCAAGGTCAACGATCCGATCCACGCACTCGACGCCGAGGGCAAGGTGGTCGAGACCGGCCGTGCCTCCAAGCTGCTCGCCTTTCAGGGACTCGAGCGCGTGCCGGTGAACGAGGCGCGCGCAGGCGACATCGTCAGCATCGCCGGACTGACCACCGCCACTGTCGCCAACACCATCGCGAACCCCTCGGTCACCGAGCCGCTGCACGCCCAGCCGATCGATCCTCCGACGCTGTCTATGCGCTTCGCGGTCAACGACAGCCCGATGGCGGGGCGCGAGGGCACCAAGGTCACGTCGAGGATGATCCGCGACCGCCTCGAACGCGAGGCCGAAAGCAACGTCGCGATCCGCGTCACCGAGAGCGCCGACGCTGAAGGTAAATCGGGGGGGGACAGCTTCGAGGTCGCCGGCCGCGGCGAGCTTCAGCTCGGCGTGCTGATCGAAACGATGCGCCGCGAAGGCTTCGAGCTCGGCATCAGCCGGCCCAGAGTGCTCTACCGCGAGGATGAGAACGGCAACCGCACCGAGCCCTACGAGACCGTGGTCATCGACGTCGACGACGAACATTCGGGCACGGTTGTCGAGAAGATGGCGCTCCGCAAGGGCGAGATGACCGACATGCGCCCGAGCGGTGGCGGCAAGACGCGCATCACCTTCAGCGCGCCCAGCCGCGGCCTTATCGGCTACCACGGCGAATTCCTCTCCGACACGCGCGGCACCGGCATCATGAACCGATTGTTCGAGAAATACGGCCCGCACAAGGGCCCCATCGAGGGCCGCGCCAACGGCGTGCTGATCTCCAACGCCACCGGCGAGGCGGTGGGCTACGCGCTCAACAGCCTGGAGGAGCGCGGAGTGCTGTTCGTCAGCCCGCAGGAGAAGCTCTACGAAGGCATGATCATCGGCGAGAATGCCAAGCCCGACGATCTGGAGGTCAATCCTCTGAAGTCGAAGCAGCTCACGAACTTCCGTTCGACCGGCAAGGACGATGCGATTCGCCTGACGCCCCCGCGGATCATGACGCTCGAGCAGGCCATCGCCTATATCGACGACGACGAGATGGTCGAGGTGACCCCGCAGAACATCCGCCTGAGAAAGGCAATCCTCGATCCGCACGAGCGCAAGAAAGCCCGCCGCAAGGGGGAGTGAGGATCGGCCCGCCGGGCAAATAATCCGGAGCGATCAGCCGAAATAGCGGCCTCTGAGGCGTTCCTGTGCGTTGATCCGACCAGCCAACAGCCGCGCACAGGACGGAGCCGAATTTCAACGAACAGCAAGTCAACGAGAAGGGGCCGCGACCCTTCGGACGCGGCCCCTGCCAAGGCTTGAACCGGGATCGGCACTCAGAAGCGGAAGTTGACGCCGACCTTGAAGGCATGGAGGTTGTAATCGGTCTCGGCGGGGCGGAGATTGGTGCCTCCGCCGTTCAGCAGGAAGGGATTGGTCGCGGGAGCGGTGCCCTGGCCCACGGCCACGAAATAGTCGCTGTCGTCGAAGCTTTGATAAAGGTATTCGAACGCGATCGAGAGGTTGGGAGCAACATAGAGCTCGGCGCCGCCGCCGACCTGGCCCCCGAGCTCGTATTTGTCGGCATTGGTCTGAGTGAAGCTGTTCGCCGTGTTGCTCGTCGAAAAGCCATGCTCGAGCTTGCCATAAGCGACGCCGCCGGTCACATAAAACAGCCCGCGTCCGTCGCCGGGTGCGATACCCAGGCGGCCACGCACGGCGAACGAGTGGTCAAGGCCGCGCGAGATCACATAACTGGCGGGCGTGGTGCTGAAAGCCGAGACATAGTCGCGCGATTCCTGCTTGGTCGCCTCGGCCAGCAGGCCGGCCACGAACAGGCCGCTTTCGCCGAGCCGCCGGTCGTATCCGGCGCGGATCGAATAGGCGTAACTATCCTTGTCGTCGCCGCAGCCGCCCAGCACTTCGCGGCCGTTGGCTGCTCCGCCGCAGAACCCGGGCGAGAAGGCGTTGGCGCCGGTGGAGGTGCGGACGGTGTTGTCGAACCTGCCATCGCGGTTGGTATCGAAGGCGACGCCGCCGTTGTCGTCGTTCGCGGTGGCGTCGAGGCCGAAGGTGCCACCGACATAGAAGCCATTGAAGGGCGCAACGGGGGCGGTATCGTCCTGGGCCAGCGCAGGCAGCGCAAAGGTGGCGGCCGCCGTAGCGGCGACGAAAGCGTATTTCATGGGAAAACCTCTTGCGAAATGGGGAGATTATGGCCCCAACGGGGCTTCGGCGGCGCCGTTCCCTTGACGGACAGGTTCGAGCCGACAGTGGCAAATCTGCCACGAATCCCAGTAATGGGTTAGATCAGCCTGTCGGGGAGATAGAGCGACGACTCTACATCCGCGGTCATCTCGTCGCGCTCGTGTCCCAGCAGGAGCTGCGCCGTCAGGCGCGCGCCCGCCGGTGCGGTCTGGATGCCGTAGCCCCCCTGGCCCGCGAACCACGCGAAGCCGGGCTCGCGCGGATCGCGGCCATAGACGGGCAGCCGGTCGGGCGCAAAGCTCCTCAGCCCCGCCCAGCGCCGCTCGACGGCCTCCACCCGCCAGCTCACGACCTGCTCGAAGCGGTCGATGGCTTCGGCCACCGCCAATTCCTCAGGAGCGGCGTCGCAGGGATCGCTCGGAGTCTCATCGTGCGGGCTGAGCCATAGCCGGCCGGCCTCCGGCTTGAAGTAGAACCGCCCCCCGATGTCGAGCACCAGCGGCAGGTCGGCGGGAGGCGGTGGGTCGGTGCGAAGCTGGGCCACGGTCCGCCGGAGCGGCTGGATGCCGAGCGGCGCCAGCCCCGCGAGCCTGGCGACCGCATCGGCCCAGGCCCCTGCCGCGTTGACGATGGTGGCGGCGGCGAACCGCTCGCCGCCTCCGCACGCGATATTCCACTGTCCCCCGCTGCGATCAAGCGCGGACACGCGCGCCCGGTTCGCCAGCTCGACGCCGCGTTGGCGGCCGAGCGCGAGGTAATGCTGGTGAAGCCCGGCGACGTCGATGTCGGCGCAGGCCGGCTCCCACACCGCGTTGGACCACTGCGGCTTCAGGCCCGGTATGAGGGCGGCGGCGGCGCCGCGTTCGAGCCGCTCGATCTCGGCGCCGGTGGGGCCGAAGCGCTCCATGAACCCGTCGAGCGAGGCGCGTTCGCTCTCCCGCCCGATATACAGCGCGCCGCGCCGGGAGAGGAAACCTCCAGCGCGCAGATAGGGCCCGGAGGCAAGAGTGAGCGGGACGATCTCGGGCCCGCCGTAGCACTGCTCCCAGAACGCCGCGGACCGCCCCGTCGCGTGGTAGCCGGGCCGGTCCTCGGCTTCGAGCAGCAGCACAGAGGCATGCGGCGCCAACTCGGCGGCAAGGCTGGCGCCCGCCATCCCCGCCCCGACGATCGCGAAATCGTAGCCGGTCACGGTTGGGCCCGGGGCGCGTGGGCGTCGAGAAAGGCGGCGATGGCGGCCATGGCGCGCGCGCGCACCGGTTCGGCCTCGCGCAATATCTCGTGACGGGCTTCGGAGCCGAAGCGAAACAGCTGGCAGTGCGGCATGCGCGCGCAAGCCCTGGCGATGGCGGCGAACTTGACCAGCTTGTCGGCAGTGGTCGCAATCATCAGGGTGGGCGTGACGACGTGCTCGAGGACGCCAGGCGCGAACAGCGCGCGCGAGGAGGCATAGGCACGCTCGACCCAGCCCCAGCTCCCCGGTCCCATCACCAGCTCGGGCCGCCGTTCGCGCCACCACAGCTCGTCGGCATAGCGGTCAGCGTCATGCGTGAGGAGCGCCTCGCGCATGGCGGGGACCTCGCCCGGCTTCTCGCTCCATTTCCATGCCGGGCGCGCGGGATTGCCCAGGACAGTCATCAGCCGCGCCGCCCCCTGGAGCAGCGGCAGCGGAAGCGGCGGCCCAGCCATGCCCAGCATCGGCGCCACCAGCACCAGCGCATCGGGCCGCACCCGGCCCTCTGCCACCGCCCGCAGTGCCAGGTGCCCGCCCATCGAATGAGCGGCGATGACATGCGGGCCCGGCGTCCCGCTCGCCCATACGCGCCACAGCGCGGCGAGGTCATCCAGCCACACGCCGAAATCGCCGACATGGCCGGTGGTGGCGTCGCTGCCCAGCCGCCCCGATCCCGCCTGCCCGCGCCAGTCCGCCGCGGTTACCCGCCAGCCACCCCGGTGCCACTCCTCGCAGGCTTCGAGATACTTCTCGTAATTGTCTCCCCGGCCCGGGAGGAACAGGATCGATCCCCGCGGAGCGGCTTCATCGCCTGGCCAGTCGATGCGCCGGATCGCATGGCCGTCGGGGCCGTGCCAGCGGCTTTCGCACGCTCGCGGCGGGATCGCGCGCCGGTCGATGGCCGGCGACCGGAGCGAGGTCATCGAACGCCCCCAGCCGCCTTGCGGTCATGCTCGCCGAAAGGCCAAGGAACGTGGTTACCGTTTGGTAAGCCCTGGGGTGTAGCAAGCGATGCGGCACAGGTGCCGGGGGTCCAATGCTGCATACGCCCATCTATTACGGTTTGCTCGCGCTACTGGCAATCGCGCTGCTGGTGGCTGCCGGGACCGATTTGCAGCGACGCGAGATCGACAACTGGCTGAACCTGGCGATCGCGCTTGGTGCGCCTGCATTCTGGTGGGCCGGCGGTCTGCCGCTGTGGCCCGAGGTGGCCTTGCAGGTGGCCGTGGCGCTGGGCGTCTTCGCACTCGCCGCGGGGCTGTTCGCGATCGGGCAGATGGGCGGCGGCGATGTCAAGCTCATCGCGGCGCTGGCGCTGTGGTTCCCGCCCGCGCTGTTCGTCGACTTGCTGATGATCATGGCGGTGATCGGTTACGTGCTGACAATGGGGCTGGGCGCGGTGCGCGTGGGACAAGCCGCGGGTGGCCTGCGCAGCCGCGACATCGCGGTGCTTGCGGCGCTGTCGCTGGTCGCCGCGCTGCTTATCGCGGCGTTTGCCGGGGTGCTGTCGCTGCCCCTGCCCGCGTTCCTGCGCGAAGCGGCGAGCTCCTCGATGACGGTGGCGGTGATCGTCTTTCAGCTTCCGGTGCTGGTGCTCGCCTATGTTTCGTTCCACGCGATCCGGATATTCCGCCGGCGCGAGGTAAGCATCGCCGCCCCCTATGGCGTGGCCATCGCCGGCGCCGGGCTGTGGCTCATCGCAGGCCAGCTCGGCGGCGCCGCTCCACTTCACGGCATCGCCGCGTGACAACCCGATCTTAACCACTGCGACCCTAAGCCGCAGAAACCATGAATACCCGCACGCAATCCTCGCGGGTCGAAAGAAGGGGCTGACACAGCCATGGACAGGAAGAAGCTGGTTCTGCTGGTGAGCGCGCTGATCGTGGCGATCGGCACCGCGTTCGTGGCCCGCAGCATGTTTGCCGGCGCCGGCGCGCCCCAGGCCGAGGCAGCCGTGGCCCCGGTGCCGACCGGGCCCAAGGTGCTCGTCGCGCAGCGCGCCCTGCCCCCTGGCACCATCATCACGCCCGACGCGCTGTCGTTCCAGCCCTGGCCCGGCGACATGGTCAAGGACGCCTACTTCATCGAGGGCGAGGCGGATTTGCAGAAGCTGATCGGCACGGTCGTCCGCTTCGCGGTCACCGCCGGCGAGCCGGTGACCCAAGGCGCCCTCGTCGCGCCGCAGGACCGGGGTTTCCTCGCCGCGGCGCTCACCCCGGGAATGCGGGCGATCACCGTGCCGGTCTCATCGCAGAGCGGCGTGGCGGGCTTCATCTTCCCCGGCGACCGGGTGGACATGATGCTGACGCAGGGAGTCGGGAACGAGACCGCCACATTGCAGGTCGCCGAGACCATCCTGCGCAATCTTCGCGTGCTCGCCACCGACCAGGCCACGACTCAGGAAGTGGTCGACGGCAAGACCGTGCCCAAGGTCAGCGGCACGGTAACGCTCGAGGTCACTCCGCGCATCGCCGAGAAAGTCACCGTGGCGCAGACGCTGGGGACGATCAGCTTCTCGCTTCGTCCGCTGGCCGATACCCACGCCGACCTCGAACGGGCGCTTGCCTCGGGAGAAGTGAAGCTTCCCGACAACGCCACGCCGGAACAGGAGGAGAAGCTCCTCAAGGCCGCCCTGGGGCAGCCCAGCGACGGCAAGACCAGCTACGTGACCGGCGGCGACGTGTCGCGCTTCCAGCGCAGCTCGGTCCCGCCCGCCGCCGCGGCTCCCGCCGGCGGAGGCCAGACCGGCGTCCCGGCCGCCCCGGTCTATCGCGGCCCGGTGATCAAGGTCCGGCGCGGCAACACCGTCAGCGACGAAGCCATCGGCCGGAACGGCTCGGTCTACTCGATGTCCGCAGCCTCCAGCGCCCGCGCGCCTGTCGCCACCAGCCAGCCGCTGCCCAATCCCTCTGCCCAGGGCGGCACCTGATGCGTGGCCGCCGCGCTCCAGTTCCATCCGATCGAAGGCAAACTCTCATGGCCCGTCGCTTTTCCCCCAAGATGATGCTCGCCTGCCTGGCGCTGTTCCCGGCTGGCTCGGTCATTCTCCCCGCCCAGGCCCAGACCGTGGTCAAGCCGACTTCGCAGGATGTCGTCCTGTCGATCGGCCGCGGTCAGCTGATCAGCGTCGGTGGCGCGATGGTCGACATCTTTGTCGCCAACGACGCCATTGCCGACGTCCAGATCAAGTCGCAGCGCCAGCTCTACATCTTCGGCAAATCGGGCGGGACGACCACCGTCTATGCCAGCAACGCGCGCGGCGACATCATCTGGTCGGCCAATGTGCGCGTCGGCTCCAACATCGACAGCGTCGATCAGATGCTCTCGCTGGCCATGCCCGAGGCGAAGATCGCGGTCGCCACCATGGGGGTCAACACCGTGCTGCTGACTGGAACCGTGGCCGCGCCCGAGGATGCCGCGGAGGCCCAGCGCCTTGTCGAGGCCTTCGTCGGGACCGGCACCAATGTGATCAGCCGCCTCAAGACCGCGACTCCGCTCCAGGTCAATCTGCGCGTCAGAATCGCCGAGGTCAGCCGCAACTTCGCGCGCACCATCGGCGCCAATCTGCTGAGCGTCGACCAGTCGGCGGGCAATGGCTTCAAGTTTGGCGTCACCACCGGGCGAGCATTCTCGCCTACCTTCAATCCGGGCAGCCCCGGCGGTCTGGGCGTGGGTGTCACCAGCGGGCCCACAGGAGCCAGCCTGGTGACGGGTACGCGCACCGGCTCGACCCTGGCCGCCTTCGGCAAGTTCCTCGGCCTCGACATCGGCAGCGCGCTGGACCTGGCCGAGCAGGACGGCCTGGTCACCACGCTCGCCGAGCCGAACCTCACCGCACTGTCGGGGGAAACCGCCAATTTCCTGGCCGGAGGCGAGTTTCCGGTCATCGCCACCAGCGGCCTCAGCGGTTCTTCCGTGACGTTCAAGCCGTTCGGCGTGAGCCTGTCCTACACGCCCGTGGTTCTGGCCAACGGCCGGATTTCGCTGCGCGTGAAACCGATGGTGTCTGAAATCTCGAGCCTCTCGGTCGTATCCAACGGTAATCAGATACCCAGCCTCTCGACCCGCAGCGCCGAAACCACGGTCGAATTGGGCTCCGGCCAGAGCTTCATGATCGCCGGGCTGATCCAGAACAATGCGATAAACACCATCGACAAGACACCGGGCCTGGGTGACGTGCCCATCCTGGGCAATCTTTTTCGCTCCTCGAGCTTCAAGCGCGGCGAGACCGAGCTGGTGATCGTTGTCACGCCCTATCTCGTCAAACCGGTCGAAGAGCGCGATGTCCACCTGCCGACCGACGGCTTCCGTTCGCCCAGCGAGGCGCAGCGCCTGCTGGGCAACCAGATCCACGACGGTCAGACCGGGTCCAAGCGCCCGATCCCGACGGCGGTCGGCGCTGCCGCGGCTCCCGCGCCGCGGGTCGGAGCGGCCACCACCCCGGGTACCGCGGCGGCCGCTCCGCCCGTCCAGTCGCGCCGCGAAGGCAAGGTCGCCAGCGCCGCCCCCGGCTTCAGCTTCAAGTGAGAGGAACTTCTCCGATGTCTCGTCGTGTCACTCGTCCGCTGGGCCATGGTCTGGCGCTTTCGCTGGGCTTGGCCCTGGCCGCTTGCGGCGGCATGCCCTCGAACCGCTCGCTCTACAGCATTCACCAGCCGGTGGTCGAGCGCAGCACCGTCATGCTCGATGTGACCACGAACGCGAACGGCTTGCCGGTCGCCGAACAACGGCGCATCGCCGAGTGGTTCGAGGCGATGGACCTGCGCTACGGCGACCGGATCTCGGTGGAGGACCCGCTCGACCGTCCCGAAACGCGCTTGGCGGTGAGCGACCTTGCCGGCCGTTACGGCCTGCTGCTGTCCGATGGCGCCCCCGTGTCGTCGGGCGAGCTGCAGCCGGGCCAGGCGCGCGTCGTAATCCTGCGCTCGCGCGCCAGCGTTCCGGGCTGCCCCGACTGGTCGGGCAAGAGCGGCGCCACTCTCGGCAACGGCATCCGTTCGGGATACGGCTGCGCCACCAACGGCAATCTGGCCGCGATGGTCGCCGACCCCGAAGACCTGATCCAGGGCCGCAAGGGCTCGAACGACACCTACATCAACACTTCTAACACGACGATCAAGACCTACTCGACCGCGGTCGGGACCAAGGTCAACGTCATTGGCGGCGGCACCGCCACCACGAGCGGAGGAAACTAAGCCATGAACGCCCCCTGGAAAGGCGGAATGCCGGGAAATCGCGATCCCTTCGCCGCCTATGTCTGCGACGAGGCTTCGCTGGATATCCTGCGCCCGGTCGTGATCGAGCTGGGCTGGCTGCCCGAGAAATGCAACAAGGGCGGTCTGCGCAACGCGGTCCAGTCGCTGTCGGTCAGCGCCAGTCCGAACATCCTGATGGTCGACCTGTCGGAAAGCGGCGATCCGCTCAACGACATAAATGCGCTGGCCGAAGTGTGCGAGCCTGGCACGGTCGTCATCGCCATCGGCCAGGTCAACGATGTCAGGCTGTACCGCGACCTCGTCGCCAGCGGCATCCACGATTACCTGCTCAAGCCGCTGGCCGCCAGCGTCCTGCGCGATTCGCTCAATGCCGCGCAGGCGGTGTTCAGCGCTCCCAAGACAAGCGACCCCGATGTCGCGAAGCGCCATGTATCGAGCGCGGTCATCGGCACCCGCGGCGGGGTGGGCGCCTCCACCGTCGCCACTTCGCTCGCCTGGCAGTTCGCCACCAAGAAACTGAAGCCGACCGCGCTGCTCGATCTCGACATTCATTTCGGCACCGGTGCGCTCGCGCTCGATCTCGAGCCCGGCCGCGGGCTCGCCGATGCGATCGACAACCCGAGCCGCATCGACGGCCTGTTCATCGAGCGCGCCATGATCCGCGCGCACGACAACCTCGCCATCCTGTCGGCGGAGGCGCCGATCAATTCGCCGCTGATGACCGACGGCGCCGCGTTCGTGCAACTCCAGGAGGAGTTCCGGCAGGCCTTCGAGATCACGGTGATCGATCTGCCCCGCAACATGCTGATCAACTTCCCGCACCTGTTCAACGAGGTGAACGTGGTCGTGGTGACGACCGAGCTCACGCTCGCCTCGGCGCGCGACACCATCCGCCTGCTGTCGTGGCTCAAGACCAATGCCGCGCATGCCACGCCGGTGATTGTCGCGAACAAGTTCCAGCCCAATGCACTCGAGATCAGCAAGGCGGATTTCGAAGCCTCGATCGAGCGCAAGATCGACTTCATGATCCCGTTCGACCAAGCCGGGGCCGCCAAGGCCGCCAAGCTGGGGCAGGCCTTTGTCGAGGCCAATGGCCAGAGCAAGGCGACAGCGCAGATCAAGGCGCTGAGCGAGCGCATTCTGGGCGCGGCGAGCGAAGACGAGAGCGAAGGGGCCGCCGCGGGCGGCAAACCTTCCGGGGCGAAGAAATCGCTGCTCGGCGGGTTCGATCTCAAGGGCTTGATGGCCAAGAAGGACAAGGCGCCCAAGCAGCCGGCCTGAGCCGGACCGAGGGCGAGCGCCGCCGCCGCAGCCGCGGCACGGCGGGACTGAACGGACGCGAGGGGGGGAAGCACCCAGATGATACAGGTCGTGCTGCTGGCAGTCGGGGTCATGGCGATGGCCGGCCTCGGCTATGCCGCCCTCGCGGGTCCATCCACCGGAAAGGCGGGCTCGCGCCGGCTGCAACAGATCCGCTATCGCCATTCCGACAGCACCGCGGCGCGCGTCGAGCAGCAGCTCAAGAAGGCCATCGCGGCGCGCAAGCCCACGGCCTACAAGGTCGCCGGTTCGGGCTCGCGGATCGAGGCGCTGTCGGTGCGTCTCGACCGGACCGGCAAGAAATGGACCTTGAGCCAGTATGCCTACAGCTCGCTCGGCTTGGGCCTGGCGGTGGCGCTGCTGGTGTTCCTCAAATCGGGCGCGTTTCTGCTCGCGCTCGGCGTGGGCTTGCTGGTCGGCGCCGGGCTTCCCCACCTTGTGGTCGGCAAGCTCATCAAGAAGCGCATCGCAAAGTTCAATGGCAAGTTCGCCGACGCGATCGAACTGCTGGTCCGCGGCCTGCGCTCGGGCCTTCCGGTAACCGAGACCTTGCAGGTCGTGGCGCAGGAAGTCGATGGGCCGGTGGGGATAGAGTTCAAGGGCATCGTGGATCGGATCAAGGTCGGGCGGACCATGGAGGAAGCCCTGCAAGTGACCGCCGATCGCCTGGGCATCCCCGAATTCAACTTCTTCTGCATCACGCTGGCAATCCAGCGGGAGACCGGCGGCAATCTCGCCGAAACGCTCTCGAACCTGGCCGACGTGCTGCGCAAGCGCGGCCAGATGAAGCTCAAGATCAAGGCCATGAGCTCGGAATCGAAAGCCTCGGCGATGATCGTCGGCGCGCTACCCTTCATCGTCTTCGGGCTGATCTGGTGGATCAATCCGAAATACATCGGGACCTTCTTCACCGACGAGCGACTGATCGTGATCGGGCTTGGCGGCTTCACCTGGATGGGCATCGGCGTGTTCATCATGTCGAAGATGGTCAGCTTCGAGATCTGAGGGAACAACGGCAATGATCAATTCCCCTCAGGGCCCGACGCTTCTTGGCTTCGACGTCTTTCTCGTCGGCTCGCTGCTGGCCGGGATCGCGGCGCTCGCGGTGATGTTCGCGATCTATACCGCGGTGACGATCAAGGATCCGATGGCGCGGCGCGTGAAGGCGCTCAATGCCCGCCGCGACGAGCTCAAGGCCGGGATCATCACCGCCAGCGCGAAGAAGCGCCAGAGCCTTGTGCGCAAGTCGGACAAGACCGAGAAGGTCCGCGACACGCTGAGCAGCATGAAGGTGCTCCAGCAGAGCCAGGTCGACACGATGGCGCAGAAGCTCGCCTGGGCCGGATATCGCAACAAGGAGGTCGCGGTCTATCTGATCGGCCTGCGCCTCATCCTGCCAGTCGTGCTGGGAGCGATCGGATTCGTCCTGCTCTATGTCCTCGAGGTCAAGCCCGACTGGCAGATGAAGCGCGTGATGGCGATGGGCGCGCTCATCTTCGCGGGCTACAAAGGCCCCGAGATCTACCTCGGCAACAAGGCCAAGAAGCGCACCGATCTTATCCGCAAGGGCCTTCCCGATGCGCTCGACCTGCTGGTGATCTGCGCCGAGGCGGGCCTGACCGTGGATGCCGCCTTTAACCGGGTCGCCAAGGAGCTGGGCCGGGCCTATCCCGAGCTGGGCGACGAGTTCGCGCTTACCGCCATCGAGCTTTCCTTCCTTAACGAACGGCGCAAGGCGTTCGAGAACCTGGCTTATCGCGTCAATCTGGATTCGGTGAAGGGCGTGGTCACCACGATGGTCCAGACCGAGAAATACGGCACGCCGCTCGCTTCGGCGCTGCGCGTGCTTTCGGGCGAGTTCCGCAACGAGCGCATGATGCGCGCCGAGGAGAAGGCCGCGCGGCTGCCGGCGATCATGACCATTCCGCTGATCATGTTCATTCTGCCGGTGCTGTTCATCGTCATTCTGGGCCCGGCCGCCTGTTCGATCGCCGACGCCTTCACCGGGATGAAGTAGCCGCTGGCGGTTGGTCGGCGTCCGCCGCCAGCCGCGCAGGGCCGGTCAGCCGCCCTCGGACAGATTGGCCGGGTCGAACTCGCCCGCGCCTTCGCGCACCCGGGCCAGCATCGCCGCGAAGGCATCGCGTTCCCGATCGTCGAGCACGGCGAAGAGCTCAGCCTCGATCGCCTCGGCCAGCGGCATGATCCGCGCATGGACGCCGCGCCCCTCGGCGGTCAGGTCGAGCAGATGCGAGCGGCCGTCGCGCGCGTTGGGCCGCCGGGCGGCGAGGCCGCGATCCTCGAGCACCCGGCAGGCGCGGTTGACCGGCACCTTGTCCATCAGCGTCAGCCGGCACAGCTCGCGCTGGGTATGCGGACCCGAATCCCCCAGCACCGCCATGATCCGCCACTCGGTCGTCTTAAGCGCGAAGCGGCGGCGATACTGCTCGGCGATGCGGGTCGACACCGCATTCGAGGCCACCGAAAGCTGGTAGGGCAGAAAGTCGGCGAGGCGCTTGGCCGGGCGGCGAGGCGAATTCATCGGCGTTCCACTATGCCCTGGGCCGGCGAATTCAAGCCATCCGCGCGCGGGGCTCCCGCTTTTCACGCGTAACCCGGCTCCTCCCACCACGGAAAAAAGTCGGGCATGTCGGCGCTCACCGTGTCGCGAAAGGCGGGCGAACGCTTCTCGAGGAAGCTCTCGACCCCCTCGCGCGCGTCGGCGCTGCGGCTGAGGCGATAGATCGAACGGCTGTCGATCCGGTGCGCGAGCATCGGATGCGGCTCGGTCGAGAGGCGCCACAGCATTGCCCGCGTCATCGCCACCGAGACCGCGGAGGTGTTGTCCGCGATCTCGCGCGCGATCGCGCGCGCCGCGCCGAGCAGCTCGCCTTGCGGATGGACCGAGCGCACCAGCCCGCGAGCCAGGGCCTCCGAGGCGTCGAAGATCCGCCCCGTCATGCACCATTCGAGCGCGGTCTGCATGCCCACCAGCCGCGGCAGGAACCAGCTCGAGGCAGCCTCCGGCGTGATCCCGCGGCGCGCGAACACGAAGCCGAAGCGAGCGTTGTGGGAGCACAGCCGGAGGTCGAACGGCAGCTGCATCGTCGCCCCCACGCCCACCGCCACGCCGTTGCAGGCGCCGATCAGCGGCTTCTTCGAATTGAACAGCCTGAGCGTCAGCCGTCCGCCCCCGTCGCGCACCCGCCCGTCGGCGAGATCCTCGACCGGGTTCGGATCGGAGAACACATGGCCGCCGCCATCCGGCGTCAGATCGGCCCCGGCGCAGAACGCCCGCTCGCCAGCCCCGGTCACGATCACGGCCCGCACCCTGTCGTCGGCGTCGGTGATGTCGATCGCCTCGATCAGCTCGGCCATCATCACGCGAGTGAAGGCGTTCATCTTTTCGGGACGATGCAGGGTGATCGTGGCGATGCCCTCGGCAATCCCGAGCCTGATCTGGGTAAATTCGGTCATCCGCAGCGCCCTTCGCCAACTTTCCGGAGTGTCGGACATGGACCACATGTTACACGGTCCAGGGAACAAAAAATCGACGCCCGCGCGGCCCGGCGCGAAGGTCGGGTCGTTAAGGGCGGGGAGGCGATCATCGCGGCGAGCCTAGCAAGGCACACGCACTGTAGGAAATCGCTTTCTTTTCGTTCCCGACCACCCGCGCAGGCGGTCCGCTCGGCCCGAAGCGAGCAACCGACAGAAGGTCCCCGCCCGCGCGGGACTGCGGGGTCAGCGCGGCGCCATCCTTATCGCGCCGTCGAGCCGGACGTCCTCGCCGTTGAAATAGCCATTCTCGATCATGCACAGCGCGAGCGTGGCATATTCCTCGGGATTGCCGAGCCGCTTGGGGAACGGGACCGAGGCGGCGAGCGCTTCCCTCACCTGCGGCGGGGCGGCGTTCATCAGCGGGGTGTCGAAGATGCCCGGCAGGATGGTGTTCACGCGGATGCCCTCGGCCATCAGGTCGCGCGCGATCGGCAGCGTCATGCCCACCACCCCGCCCTTGCTCGCCGAATAGGCGGCCTGGCCCATCTGCCCGTCCTCCGCCGCGACGCTGGCGGTGTTGACGATGGCGCCGCGGTCCCCGTCCTCGGACAGCGGATCGAGCGTCATCATCCCTGCCGCCGATTTGGCGATGCAGCGGAAGGTGCCGATGAGATTGACGCGGATCACGAATTCGAAGGCGGAGAGCGGGAAGTGCCTGATGCTGCCGTCCTCCTTGCTGCGGCTGGCGGTCTTGATCGCGTTGCCGATCCCCGCGCAATTGACCAGGATGCGTTCCTGCCCGTGCGCCGCGCGCGCCTTGGCGAAGCCTGCGTCGACTTCCTGGTCGCTGGTGACATCGACCTTGCAGAACACTCCGCCGAGCTCGGCCGCGAGCGCCTCGCCCTTTTCCGCGTTCATGTCGAAAATCGCGACCTTCGCGCCCCTGGCCGCCAGCGCCCGCGCGGTCGCCGCACCGAGGCCCGACGCACCGCCGGTGACCACGGCGGGAGTGTCATTGCCCAACTTCATGCGTGTCTCCTTTCGCTATCTCGCCCATTGCCATCGGGCAGCCGCCCGGCCCTGTCAAACCCGCGCTGGCGACCGCATCGTTGACGAGCGCCGCAAAGCCCAGTTCGGTCGCGAACCAGCCATCGATCCTTGACGGATCGAGGGCGCGGACTGCGGGCAACAGCACGCGCATCTGGGTGAGCGAGCGCGGGAAGCGGCGGGCGAGCGCATGTGCGGACACATCAGGCTCCACCGTCGCTGAGAGGAGCGCGAGATACCCCCCGCGTTTTGCCATCAGCGCCGCGACCGCCGGATGACTGTCCGTCAGGGTAACGCCATGTTGCCCGAACATGCGGGCAACAAGAAACTTCCAGGCAGCCGCCCCGCCCGGTGACGCGGGAATGACCAGCATCCCGGCCGCGAGGTCCGCCAGCGGCGCCGTATAGGCACCATACCAGCGCACCAGAAAGTCGCGGCTCGTACTGGTCAACGTTACCAGCCGGCGCCGCCGGTCCTGCCCATCGGCAGCAATCATCACCAGATCCTGCTGCTCGAGCGTCGCCAGCGTGCGGCGAATTCGGCGTTCGGATGCGAGCGACGGGCCGAGCAGGTCGACCAGCCCGCCGATCGTGGTCGGCCCGGTCAGCTCGCCTGCCATCAGCGCCGCGAAGATGGCGTAGCTGCCGGTATCGGTCACGGCGCGCGCCATCGGGTCGCGCCGCGCGAAACACGCCGCCACGCCCGCGCAAAACCGGTCCCGCGCGACCGCGAAACCCGCGTCGGCGCGGACTGCCGCGGCGCGTGCGGCCAATATGTCCCGATCCGGCACATGCGGAAGCAAAACTGCGGGCACGTAAATACCGGCCATTTTGGCGCGTCCCTCACCTGCCCCGAATCTGTTACCACGGCTCATAGATCGGGGGAGACCGGACATGAAGGCAATCGTAGCGGCGGGCGGGGTGCTGCTTGCAACGGCGGGGCCGGCGGATGCGGCCATCATTTTCACGAGCGTAAGCGAAATCTACGGAAGCACATTCGCATCGGCGGGCAATGAGAGAAATTACACCCCGCTCGTATTGAATGGAGACCTTTATACCGCTTCGATCACAAGTAGGTATCTTGGCACCGGGACGGTAAATTACAGCTTTTCGAGCAGCTCTTTGCGGATCGGGAGAGATACGGGGCGGATCGATTTCGACATCACCGCGAATGGTCTGGGCACCCAGGCCGCTGGATCATTGTTCACGACGTTCCGGCTCAGTGCCAATAACTTCGGAGACCAGCCGGTCAATCTGTACCTCGACACTCAACTGCAAGGCATGAGCACGAGCATCACCTGGCTGGGGAGTTCGGTCGTGCCGAACTCAAGCGGGGTCGGGCTCAAGTTCGACAACCCCTTGGGGGGCATCACCTTCGACAGCGCCAAGGGGGAGTTCACCACCTCCTTTCCAAAGCAGTCAGGCCCGACCTGCGAAAACCGCTTCGACAATGGCAATGCCGAACGGGCCTGTTTCTGGGGACCTCAGACTGCGCGGAGCCTGATCGGAGTGCTTGATCCCGGTTACGCCTACTTCCTGACCGCAACGTTTGCCAGCGACCTCGATATCGATGTGGTCGATGCGATGTATCGGGGGTACAACGCGACATATTCGATGACGGGCCTGCGCTTCGGCTTCAGCGCGGAGGCCCTCACCGTTCTCCCGCCGCCGCCGGTTCCGGAACCGGCAAGCTGGGTGATGTTGATCGCAGGTTTCGGCATGACAGGCGCGGCCATGCGCCGCGGGGCCGTTCGCATGCGCCTGGCCTGAAGCAGCGCCCGCCGGCGCGTCCAGCGCCTTACAACGCCTCCACGATCGTCACATTGGCGATGCCGCCGCCTTCGCACATCGTCTGCAGGCCATAGCGCAGGCCCCGCGCCTTCAGCGCATGGACCAGCGTCGCCATCAGCTTGGTGCCGCTGGCGCCGAGCGGATGGCCGAGCGCGATCGCGCCGCCGTTGACGTTGAGTTTCGCCGGATCTCCGCCGGTGTGCTTGAGCCATGCCAGCGGGACGGGCGCGAAGGCCTCGTTGACCTCGTAGAGATCGATGTCCTCGATCCGCAGCCCGGCGCGCTCGAGCGCCTTGTCGGTGGCGAACAGCGGCTCCTCGAGCATGATTACCGGGTCTCCGGCGGTGACCGTGAGCGTGTGGATGCGCGCCATCGGGGTAAGCCCGTGATCCTTGAGCGCCCGCTCGCTCACGACCAGCACCGCGCTCGACCCGTCGCACAGCTGGCTGCTGGTGGCGGCGGTGATGCTGCCCTCGGGGCTGAGCAGCTTGACTCCGGCGATCCCCTCGAGCGTCGCGTCGAAGCGGATGCCCTCGTCGACCGTATGGCAGGCCTCCCCTTCCGGAGTATCGACCGGTACACCGACGATTTGCGCCGCGAACGCCCCGCTCCGGGTGGCCGCGGCGGCCTTGCGGTGGCTCTCGAGCGCGAAACGGTCGAGATCGTCCTTGGAAAAGCCGTGCTTCCTGACGATCATCTCGGCGCCCATGAACTGGCTCCACTGGATGCCGGGATATTTCCGCTCGAGGCCCGGCGATTTGTAGTGCCCCAGCCCCTCCTTCATGTGGAGCAGCGCGGTCGAGCCCATCGGCACGCGGCTCATGCTCTCGACGCCGCTGGCGATGACCACGTCCTGCGTGCCGCTCATCACGGCCTGCGCCGCGAACTGCACGGCCTGCTGGCTCGATCCGCATTGCCGATCGATGGTGACCGCGGGCGTGGACTCGGGCAGCCGCCGGGCGGCCAGCACCGCGTTGCGCCCCACCTGCATCGCCTGCTCGCCGCCCTGGCTGACGCAGCCCATCACCACATCGTCGATCGCGGCGGCATCGATCCCCGAGCGTTCGACGATGGCATCGAGCGAGGCCGCGGCGAGATCGACCGGATGGATCCCCGCGAGCCGCCCCCCGCGCTTGCCCCCGGCGGTGCGGACGGCTTCGACGATATAGGCTGCGGACATCGCGCTCTCCGGTTTCGAAAGGCCACTGGTTTCCGCTCGCGTAAGTGCGGGCGCCGTGGGGGTCAAGCGGGCCTTGGCGCTTGAGGCGGCCGGGCCGGGCGGATAGGGATCGCCAGCCCTCCAGGATAATCCGCGACACATGAACAAGACTCTGTTCGCTATCAATCCGGACCTCGATCGCACCGTGCTGGCGGCGCAATTCGCCGCCGAGCGCCGCGTCCAGATCCGCGGCGTTCTCACCGAGGCTTCGGCGTTGGAGCTGCGCGCGCTGCTCGGGCGCGGCACGCCCTGGGGCCTGGCGCTGCGCGCGCCGGACGCAGAGGGAGGAGAGGCTTGCTATCTGCGTGCCGCCGAGCTCCAGACCGCAGCCGGTCGCGAGCGCGCGCAAACACTCGCTCAGGGCGCCGCGGCCGCCGCCGCGCGCGGGGAATACGGTTATAGCTACGCCAGCTATCCGCTGCTTGACGCCTATCTCCAGCGCTGGGACGCGGGCGGTCCGCACGATATCCTTCTCGAGCATCTCAACACGCCCGAATTTCTCGACCTGGCGCGCGTTGTCACCGGGTTTCCCGATCTTGCGAAGGCCGATGGGCAGGCAACCCTCTACGCCGGCGGGCATTTCCTGCCGCTCCATCATGACAGCCACGTCGCGCACGGTTGGAAGGTCGCCTATGTCCTCAACCTCGCGAGCGACGAATGGCGGCCAGACTGGGGCGGCTATCTGGCCTTCTACAACGAAGAAGGCGACATAGTGCGCGGCTATCGGCCGCGGTTCAATGCGCTCAACCTGTTCGCGGTCCCGCAGGCGCACTCTGTAACATACGTGCCGCCGTTTGCCCCTATCGGGCGATTCGCGGTGACCGGATGGCTTCGCACCGACTGACCACGGGCGCGGATCGTAGACGAAACAGGAAAACGGTGTCGGGGGCAGCCGCGGCCGGCTTGTTGCAACAATGGCACAGGGGCGCGCTCATTCGCTCCGGTCGCGCCTTTTCGATTGCCGAAGGTCTGCAATTTGACGCATTTCCCGCCGGTGACGGATGGCGCAGCGCGTCATTCTGTTCGCTGAATATCTGGAGCCGGATCACTTCCGGCGATCCATAGGGGACGATAACCACATGAAAAAGATCACGATCCTGAGGGCCAGTACCGCGTCGCTCGCGCTCTCCCTCTCGCTGGCGGCTGCGCCGGGCTTCGCACAGGTCGCGGACGGCACCCTGCCTCCCGAAGACGCCACCGCCAACGCCGATGGCTCGGCGCCCACCGGCGACGCAATCATCGTCACAGGTTCGCGCATCGCGCGCCCCAACATCGAGTCGCCGAGCCCGGTCACGGTCGTGGGCGCAGAACAGGTCCAGCTCACCGGCACCACCACGGTGGAAACGCTGCTCAACCAACTGCCGCAGGTCATCCCGGGTAACACCCGCGTGTCCAACAACGCCGGGGGCGAGAACTTCGCCACCCTCGACCTGCGCGGCCTCGGGCCCGGCCGTACCCTGATCCTTCTCAATGGCGAGCGGCTTCCGGCTTCGACCACCACCGGCGTCACTGACGTGTCGCAGATTCCGACCGGCCTCATCGAGCGCATCGAGGTCGTCACCGGCGGCGCATCGGCGGTCTACGGTTCGGACGCGATTGCGGGCGTCATCAACTTCATTCTCAAGGATGATTTCGAAGGCGTCCAACTGACCGGCTTGACCAGCGTTTCGGAATCGGGCGCCGGCTTCGCATACAACATTTCGGGCCTGGTCGGCGGCAACTTCGCCGACGGCCGCGGCAACATGGCCTTCTACGGTTCGTACAATGTCCGCTCCGCCGTGAGCCAGGCCCGCTATGACTATTCGCGGGTCTCGGCCGCGCTGTATTACGACCCCAATGTGGACGTCGGAGTTGGCGGGCCCGTTGTGGTCGTCGACAATCCGAACGAGATTCCCGCAGGATACGCGCCACTGGTCGGTGGCGGTTCGGCAACCCCGCCCTGGGGGTGGATCGTCAACAACGCCGGCAATCCCTTTACGGGGCTGGGCGCGCTGCTCCCAACACGGTTTGGTGCCGGTACCTATGACACCACCTGCGACGGGGTGGCAAACACCACTCCCTATAACACCGGCAACCTGTCGTTCGACGATGCCGGCAACCTCGTTCCGCGGGCCGCTTCGGGCAATTGCAACATCCCGCTGCGTTCGATCGGCTCCTCGCGTTACAACTTCGGACCCCAGAATTATCTCGTCACGCCTTTGGAGCAGCTGACGCTGACGCTCAACGGCTCGTATGAGTTCTCGGACAGCACACGGCTGCGCGTCTACAGCTCCTATATGAACAAGACCCAGCAAGTTGCGCTCGCCCCCACGCCGGCGACGGACATCAGTGTGCCTGCCAACAGCCCCCTGATCCCGGCGGATCTCGCGCTCGCACTGGCGAGCCGACCCAATCCAACGGCGCCCTTCGTCATCAATCGGCGCTTCTCCGAAACCGGCCCGCGGATCGGCGACTTCACGACCGATTCAAAAACCATCCGCGCGATCGTTGAGCATGACTTCAACGATAACTGGTCGATGAACTTTGTCGCCAGCTACGGGCGCGTCGACAACAAGAGCCTCAACGCGGGCAACATCCGCCGCTCGGCGGTGACTCAAGGGCTCATGGGCTGCCCGGCCGGGTCCGGCCCGGGCTGCGTGCCGATCGACATCTTCGGACCGGGTACTCTTACTCCCGCGATGCTGTCCTTCGTGGCGCTCAACACCACCGATACCGAAGTCTTCGAGCAGACCCGCTTGGCGACCAACCTCAACGGATCGCTGATGCAGCTGCCTGGCGGCCCCCTGGGTATCGCCGTCGGTGCCGAGTATCGTCGTGACTCGGGTCGGACCCTTGTCGATGACGCGAAGCGGACCGGCGACATTATCGGGTTCAATGCGCAGAACGACATCCGCGGTCAGGTCAGCGTCCGCGAGGTCTATGGCGAAGTGCGCGCGCCGATCCTGGATTTCATCACTCTGGGTGCCGGTGCTCGCTATTCCGACTATTCGTCGGTCGGCGGGTTGTTTAACTGGAAGGCCGAAGCGGAGATTACCCCGACCTCGTGGATCAAGCTGCGCGGCTCATACAACCGGGCGGCGCGCGCGCCGAACGTGTTCGAGCTCTTCCAGAACGGCAACCAGGGTTTCCCGAGCTACGTCGACCCCTGCAACGCCACGAACACCAACAGGAACACTGCCTTGTGTCTGGCTCAGGGCATACCGGCCGTTGTCCTGCCGACCTTTGCGCAGGTGAACTCGCAGGTGCAGGCATTCGCCTTCGGCAACCCCAACCTGAGCGAGGAAAAGGCCGAAACCTGGACCGCTGGTCTGGTCCTCACTCCGCCCAGGGTTTTCGGCGCGGCGGTGACCTTCACTGCGGACTATTACAGCATCAAGCTGACCAACCGTGTCGCAGGACTCGGCGCGGGGTTCTTCCTCTCGGACTGCTACAGCGCCGGCAACGCTGCTTCCTGTGCCCGTATCACACGTGATCCGACCAGCGGCCAGATCTCCTCGATCAACACCACCGTCGGAAACTCGGCCACTCCGCTGACGACGTCCGGTGTCGACGTGGGTCTCGATGCCCGGGTCGCGGCATTCGGGGGCATTCTCTACCTTTCGGACGTGCTGACCTATGTCGAAAAGTACCGGATCGGCGACACCGAATTTGTCGATACTGCGTTCGAGGGCATCGGCGGCGTCACGCCCAAGTGGGCTAACACAGCATCATTCGGCTGGCGCGACGAGACCATCCTTGCTGAGGTGCGCTATGTCTGGAAGAAGGGCGCGAGGCAGAACTTCCCCGGAGCGACCTTCGAAGGGTTCTTCCCCAACGATGCTCGCATTCCGGACCTGAACCTCGTCAATCTGTCGGTTCGCTGGCAGGCTGCCGAAAATTTCGAATTCACCCTGATCGCCAACAACATCCTCAACAAGTTCCCGCCGCAGACCGCGACCGGCAACTTTGAGCAGGCGAATACCAACATCAGCTTCTACGACCCGTTCGCTCTGGGTCGGAACTACTCCGTGCAGGCGCGCGTAAAGTTCTGATCGCGAGCGATCGCTGGAAACGAAACGGCGGGCTTCGGCCCGCCGTTTTTTTGCGCGTGGCAATCTGGCGAACGGTCAGCTGGGGACGGCGTCGAACGCCACCGTCAGCCGTTCCCCGGCGGCGAAGCTCCGCGTGCCATGCCACATCGATGACGGGAACAGGACCAGTGAGCCCGCCCGGGGCGCAATGATGCGGCGCGGGCCGAGGTTTAGCCCCAGTTCGTGCGGCGGCTCGCCCAGCACCAGCGCGCCTGCCTCGCCATCCGCGCCCGCCGGCGCGAGCACCAGGTGCAACGCAGACGAAATCCAGCCCTGCTCGTGCAAATGCGCGACATGGAACCCCTCACCGGTCAGCCGGACCGACCACGAGCCGATGAAACGGACATCCGAACGCCGACGGCCGTAGAAGGGGTGCGCGGGATCTTCGGGAAGAGCGGCGTTGAATTGGCGCAAAGCGCTCGCAATCGCCTCGCGCAGCCCGGCAATGGCCGGGTCTTCCAACAGAAACAGGGCGCCTTCGGTCTGGGTGCCCCCGCGAAGCGACTGGTCGGGAGGGTGGTGCCGGGCCGAATGGAGGCCCCGCAAGGTCGCGCACAGTTCCTCCATCACCGCGAAGTCCGCGAGATCGGGAATCGGGACCTGCGCGGTTTGGCGTTCGTAGTCATGGAGCCAGAATTCGCGGTCGTCCTCGAGAAGGCGCCAGGCCAGACCCAGATAGCCCCATCCGAACTGGTTGAGCGGCTCGATCCGCGTCACCTGTCCAGCAAGCTGTTCCGCACGCTCGGGCTCCTGCAAACGAAGAGCATTGCGCGCCCGCGCTGCGAGGAGATCGGTCCGCCCGCCCAGCGCGGGTTCGCAACGGTCGAAGAGCGCCTCGGCGGCCCTTGCCTTGCCCAATTCGCTCGAGGCGATGGCGGCGGCGAAAGTGATCGCCGGGTCCGCCCCGACGTGTCGTCCGGCCTCACCGACCAGCTCGCCGATCAGGCCGAACTCGCGGAAGGACAGCAACAGAGCCATCCACTCGCGCCAGATCACCGCTTCGCCCGGCCAGCGGTTGGCGAGCGCGCGAAAGCTTCGATACGGATCGTCCCCCAGTCCGTATTCGCGGGTGATTCGGGCGAGCGCCCGGTGCCCTCGCAGATAGGCTGGCTCTGCCTCGGTCAGCCTGACGAGTGCGTCCTTGGCGCCGGCTACATCGCCGTTGGCGAGCAATGCCCCGGCCATGCTCTCGGCAAATTCGGGCGAGCCGGCGTGCCTGGGCGAGGTCCGCCGGAAATGATCGAGCGCTTCCCGATTGGCGCCTATCTCGCGCAAGATCTGGCCTCGATTTATCGCGGCGGTTGCGTTGCTCGGGTCGGCGACGAGGACGGCAGCATATTCGCGCTCCGCCGCGCGAAGCTGCCCCGCCTCGCGGAGCGTCGCCGCCAACGCGTTGCGTGCCAGGATAGAGCCTGGCTTCTTCGCCAGCCAGCCGCGCAGAGCCGCCTCTGCGGGGCCGAAGCGCCCCATGGTCCCGAGCAGGCGCGCACGGTTGACCGCCGCGGGCTCATAGGCGGGATCGAGCGCCACCGCCGCGTCGAAGGCGCGCAGCGCGTCCGTGTGCCGGCCAAGCTCCTGTAAGGTCAGCGCCAGGCTGTTGCAAATCTCGGCGCTGTCGAGCCCGAGGTCGCGGGCGCGCGAAAAAGCGTCCGCCGCCGGTTCGAGCGCCCCCGCCCGCCGAAGCACCACCCCCGCCAGGTGCAGAGCCGAGGCGTTCAACGGTTCCGATACGATAACGGCTTCGATCCGGCGGTGTGCTCCCGCGATGTCGCCACGCGCCATCTGTGCGTGTATCGCCGCCAGCTCGGCGGGCCCAGTCACCATGCCCGGTTACCTCGGCCGGGACGCCACGGTTCACTCAATGCGTTTGACGCGCACGGCCCGGCCGCCCTGAACGCGTGCGAAATAGCTGCCGAAAGCGCCGCGCTTGATCTTTATTTCCTGATCGCGTTTCGGCTCGCGAAGGAAATCGCCCTCGCTTTGGGCCCACACCGACCCATCGGCCAAGGTGAACACATAACCGCGCTGGCCCGTGCGATGGCCCACGATGGTCGAGGCAATCTCGTTTATGTCCTGTCCGGCGCCGTCCTTCGAAGCGCCGAAAAGCTTGATCCTGGGCGTGGAAAAGCCGAACAGCCCGCGCCGCGCCTCGCGCACATCGGCGCTGCTTACGGTGGCGATTTCCTTGGCGTCCTGCGCCTTCGCGAGCGCCACCGCCGCCGCGTCGTAACACGCCAGGCGCTCAGCGGCCTGCGCAACCGCGCGGCACTCGATCACCCCCTCAATCACCTTCACAGGAGAGCCGGCTTGCGGGTTCTGCGCCAACGCGGGGCTGGGTCCGAGGACCGCCAGGGTTGCTAGAAGATAGGGACGGTGGCGGGTCACTGGGTTCTCCCTCTGACCGGCGCCTTATGCCAAGCCCGGTCCGGCGTCGTCAAACCCTATCTCCGCGCACGCTTCACGCACTCGGAGCGGCCCTGCGCGCAGGATAAGCGCATCGAGAACCTGCACCAGTACCGCGCGATCGGCGAAGCGGCGGCGCGCCTCGCCTGCTTCGACACGGCGGCGGTGGATCTGGTCGGGGCGCCGGCCAGGGCGAGTTCCGCATCATGGACAAGGATGCGGTCCAGAAGACCAAGCGGCGCCTGTTCGGTTTCGCACTGCCTGATCTCAGCCTGTTCGGCGACGGCAACAACGATCCCGAGCTCGAGATGCTCGAGACCACGATCAGTACGGTTGCGCGCGGCCACGGCAGCGATTGGACGCTCACCACGCCCGAGGGCGGGGTCAGGCTGATCAGCAAGGCGCCGTTCAGCTTTCGCGATCCCAAGCCCGGCGACAAGGTGGTATTCAAGCGCCCGCCGCTGGGCTCCGATTTCATCCGCGAGAACGCCGGACCGGGGTCAAGGGCCGGTGGATCGGATAAGGGCGCCTGGGGCGCGATGTTGCGCGAATGCCACGCTTGATGACGAACTGATTGCGGCGGACACTGGATCGTCGCGTCTGGCTTGCGCGGGTCTCGCACTGGCGCTTAACCTGAGCGCTTACGTCGCACGCAAAAATCACAGGGGATGTCTGATGCTCAAGTCCACTTCGCTGGGCCGTGCCGGCCGCGTTGCGCTGTTCGCCGGAGTTGGTCTCGCCAGTCTGGCCGTTGCCGCGCCCTCGCTGGCGCAGGACAGCGCACCCGCGCAGGCTTGCCTCGATGCGGATTCGGATGGGGTCTGCGATCCGGTCCTGAACGCGGATGGTTCCGAAGCGCAAGGTGGCGCGATCGTCGTCACTGGCTCTCGCATCAAGCTTCCAAATCTGGAGGGCAAGGAACCGGTCGTCACCGTCGATGCGCAGTATATCGAAGACCGCGGCCTGACCAACATCGCCGACGCGCTGAATGAGATTCCGGGGTTCCGCGGATCGGTCACTCCGAACGGCGCGCAAGGTTCGTTCGGCCAGGGCGTGAACTTCATCAACACCTACGGTCTGGGATCCAACCGCACTCTTACCCTGCTTAACGGCCGCCGCGTGGTCTCGTCCAACGTTACCACGATCTTCGGCAACGCCGCGCCCGGTACGCAGGTCGATCTCAACGTCATTCCGCTGATCCTTGTCGACCGGATCGACCGGGTCTCGATCGGCGGCGCCCCGGTTTACGGCAGCGACGCCATTGCCGGAACGCTCAACATCGTAATGAAGCAGGACTTCGAAGGACTCGAATTGCGCGGCACTTCGGCCGTGACAGAACGCGGCGACAACTTCCGCTACAACCTCACCGGTGCGGGCGGGATCAATTTCGCTGGCGGGCGCGGCAATGTGGCCGCCGCGTTCAGCTACGAAAGCGTCGATGGCGTGCTGGGGAACTCCCGCGATTTCCTGCGCGCGAATCTCGGCGTCCTCACCAACCCGTGCACCTCCACCGCCGGCGGGACCTGCACGGCCGTGGGCACGGTGACGGCGCTCGGCTTCCCCAATCGAACGCCCGGCAACGACGGGCGGATCAATTCGACCATCGGCTTCAACGATTCGGCGACGGATGGTTTCCCCGGCACTCTGCTGGTGCGTAACGTCACCATTCCCAGCCTGTCGCGAGGCGGGGTAATCTCGAACGGTCCCGGCGCCTATAACTTCCAGTTCGCGCCAGATGGCAGCATCGTGCCGTTCAACCGCGGCATTCCGTTCAACGCGGCGCTGCCCAACGGGGCCGCGCGCGCTTCCGGCGGGGACGGGTTCACCTTCAACGATTTCGTCCAGCTCACCAGCCGCCTTGAGCGGATCAACGCCAACCTGCTCGGGTCCTTCCGTGTCACCGACAATATTCGCCTATTCGCTGAGGGCATGTTCTTTCAGGGCCGGGGTGACGAGCTGGTTCAGCAGCCGACCTTCAATTCCACCTTGTTCGGTGGTGTCTCGGGTCCGCTCACGTTCCAGGTCACCGATCCGCGGCTGACCGCTCAGGCTCGTGCGCAGCTTGCGTCGCTGGGCTATACCAACACCTTCCAGGTGAGCCGAGCCAACCTCGATCTCGCGGACCTCACGGGGTCGTCCAAGAATCGCCTGTACCGCGGTGTGCTGGGAATCGATGGCGACTTCACGCTGTTCGGCGATCGGGAGTTCAACTTCGAAGCTTATGTGAACTACGGCCGCAACGATTTCACCGATTTCGGCCAGAACATCAATCAGCAGCGCTTCGTCAACGCGATCAATAACTGCGGCACCACGCAGATCGTGACCGGAACGCCCACCGCGCCGCAGGCCGACGCCGCGTGTCAGCCTCTCAGCATCTTCGGCGAGGGTGTCCGCTCGCAGGGGGCCCTCAATTACATTCTTGCCAACACCGTCAGCAAGACGCGACTCGAGCAGTTCGTGGGCAACGTCAACGTGGGGGGTTCGCCGTTCGACATCTTCGGCAACCCGGTTGCCTTCAACGCCGGTTACGAACACCGCGAGGAGTTCGGCTCCTTCACGCCCGATCCGTTCCTAGAGGCCGGCCTCGGGCGGTCGGTCGCGATCGCGCCGACCCGCGGAAAGTATAATCTCGACGAGTTCTTCGGCGAGACGTTGGTACCCCTGATAAGCCCCAGCAACGACTTCCTGATCCACAAGCTCGAAGTTTACGGGCGGGCCCGGCTCGTGAACAACACGGTGAACGGAAACTTTGTGTCCTGGGCCGCGGGCGGCAGCTTTGCCCCCCTGCCCGATCTGGAGTTCCGCGGCAATTACACCCGCTCGTTCCGGGCGCCGGCAATAGTCGAGCTGTTCTCGCCGCGCACCAATGTCTTCACCACCGTGCCCGACCTGTGCTCACCGACAGCACGCCGGCAGGGCCCGGTCCCGGCGACGCGCACGGCCAACTGCGTTGCCTTCCTTGCCAAATTCCCGACCGCCACGCCGCTGCTCGCGGCGGGCGCGACGATCCCCGGGCTGAACGGCGGCAACCCGAACCTCGAGAACGAGCGCGCGAACAGCTTCAGCTATGGCGTCATCGTCCGGCCGCGGTTCATTCCCGACCTCGCGGTGTCGGTGGATTACATCAGCATCGAGATTCAGAGGCCCATCGCCAATCTGAGCGTGGCGCAGATTGCGGCGGCCTGTTTCGACAACCCGGTCTTCGACACCAACGATCCGGCCAACGGCAATTCGTTCTGCTCACTGATCAAGCGTGACGCCAGCGGTCAGGTCATCTCCGATGCCGCCAACCCCGGCGTCAGCAGCGGGTTCGTCAACGGCAATCGGACCAAGGTGTCGGCTTTCCAGGGGACTCTCAATTACCGGATCGGGCTCGGCAATTTCATGGGCGAAGGGACCAAGCTGGAGCTTGGGGGGGACCTGTTCTACCTACGCGATCGTCTGGTTGACATCACGGGTGTTGCCCCGCTGAGCTCGGACGGGCTGGTGGGTGATCCCAGGTGGCAGGGCCAGCTGCGGATGCGGATGTCGAACAAGACCTGGGGTGTTTCGACCAACGTTAATTATGTTGGCCAGCAGTTGATCGCGGTGACTCAGCGCGGACCCAATCCGAATGATACCCGCGAGTTCGACCATTACGAACCTTATGCCACTGTCGATACCGCCCTGTGGCTCGACACGGCCGACGATTTCCGCCTGACGCTGTCGATAACCAATCTCCTCGACCGCGTTGGGCAGGGGTACTACGGCTTCGTGATACCGGGCTCGATCAACGACAACTTCGGCCGTCGCTACGCGGTCACGGCCATTAAAAAGTTCTGACGCGGCCGCGGCCACGCAACCCGAGAGGGGCGGCTTTCGAGCCGCCCCTTTTTATTATCAAACCACCGTCATCGCCAGCGCCCCGTCGCCCTCGTCGATTGTCAGCGTGCTGCCGTCGGGCACCTGGCCGGAGAGGATCTTCTCCGCCAGCGGGTCCTGGAGATAGCGCTGCACCGCGCGCTTCAGCGGCCGCGCGCCATAGACCGGGTCGTAACCCACCCGGCCGAGCCAGCGCTTCGCCGCCTCGCTCAGCTCCAGCACGATCTTGCGGTCGGCGAGCAGCTTCTGCACACGCGCGACCTGGAGCTCGACGATCGGCGCCATGTGCTCCTGGCCAAGCCGGTGGAACAGGATGATCTCGTCGAGCCGGTTCAAAAACTCGGGCCGGAAATGCCCGCGAACGACGTCCATCACCTGCGGCTCGACCTCCTTGACGTCCTGGCCGTCCTCCATCTGCGCCAGGAACTGGCTGCCGAGGTTGCTGGTGAGGATGATCAGCGTGTTGGTGAAATCGACCACCCGGCCCTGGCCGTCGGTCAACCGGCCGTCGTCGAGCACCTGGAGCAGAATGTGGAAGACATCGGGATGCGCTTTCTCGACCTCGTCGAACAGCACCACCTGGTAGGGGCGGCGGCGCACCGCTTCGGTCAGCACCCCGCCCTCGTCATAACCGACATAGCCCGGGGGCGCGCCGATCAGCCGCGCGACCGCGTGCTTCTCCATGAACTCGCTCATGTCGATGCGGACCATGGCGTTGTCGTCATCGAACAGGAAGCCGGCCAGCGCCTTGGTCAACTCGGTCTTGCCCACCCCGGTGGGGCCGAGGAACAGGAAGCTGCCGAGCGGGCGCCCGGGATCCTGCAAGCCCGCCCGCGCACGGCGCACGGCCTTCGATACCGCCTCGATCGCCTGTGCCTGACCGATCACGCGCTTTCCGATGGTGGCCTCCATCGCCAGCAGCTTGTCGCGCTCACCCGCCAGCATCCGGTCGACCGGAATGCCGGTCCAGCGGCTGACCACGCTGGCGATGTCGTCCTCGGTCACCTGCTCGCGCAGCATGGCGTTCTCGGTGTGGCGCTCGGCCTCCGCGAGCCGCTTTTCGAGCTCGGGGATGCGCCCATATTGCAGCTCGCCCGCCCGGGCGAGATCGCCGATGCGCTGCGCCTGCTCGAGCTCGAGTCGCGCGGCGTCCAGCTCTTCCTTCACCTTGGTCCCGGCCTGAATCTTGTCGCGCTCGTTCTGCCAGCGCGTGGTGAGCTCGCTCGAGCGCTGCTCGAGATCGGCCAGCTCCTTGCGCAGCACACCCAGGCGATCCTTCGAGGCCGCGTCTTTCTCCTTCTGGAGCGCCTGCTCCTCGATCTTGAGCTGGATGATCCGCCGGTCGAGGTTTTCGATCTCCTCGGGCTTGCTCTCCACCTCCATGCGCAGCCGGCTCGCCGCCTCGTCCATCAGATCGATCGCCTTGTCGGGCAGGAACCGGTTCTGGATGTAGCGGTGCGAGAGCTGCGCCGCCGCCACGATCGCACCGTCGGTGATGGTCACGCCGTGGTGGAGCTCGTATTTCTCCTTGAGCCCGCGCAGCATCGAGATCGTGTCCTCGACGCTCGGCTCGTCGATATAGACCGCCTGGAAGCGGCGCTGGAGCGCGGGGTCCTTCTCGACGTATTTCTGGTACTCGTCGAGCGTGGTGGCGCCGATGCAATGCAGCTCGCCCCGGCTGAGCGCGGGCTTCAGGAGATTGCTCGCATCCATGCTGCCCTCGCTCGCTCCGGCACCGATCAGCGTGTGCATCTCATCGATGAACAGGATGATCTGACCCTCGGCGCCCTTAACCTCGTCGAGCACTGCCTTGAGCCGCTCCTCGAACTCGCCGCGGTATTTCGCGCCCGCGATCAGGCTGCCCATGTCGAGCGCCATGAGCGCGCGGCCCTTGAGGCTGTCGGGCACGTCGCCGTTGGCGATGCGCAGCGCGAGCCCTTCGGCGATCGCGGTCTTGCCGGTGCCAGGCTCGCCGATCAGCGCGGGGTTGTTCTTGGTCCGGCGGGCGAGGATCTGGATGGTGCGGCGGATTTCCTCGTCGCGCCCGATCACCGGATCGAGCTTGCCGTCGCGCGCGGCCTGGGTGAGGTCGCGGGCGTATTTCTTCATCGCATCATAGGCGTTCTCCGCCCCCGCGCTGTCGGCGGTGCGGCCGCCGCGCAACTCGGCGATGGCGGCCTCCAGCGCCTTCGGATCCACTCCGGCGGCCTTGAGCGCCTGCCCCGCCGCGGTGGTCGTCGCCAGCGCCAGCGCAAGCAGCAGCCGCTCGACGGTGACATAGCTGTCGTTCGACCTGGCCGCGATCTGCTCGGCCTGGTCGAGCACCCGGACCGCGTCATTGTCGAGCCCCGGAGTCTGCTGCGCGCCCCCGCCGGTGACCGCCGCCACCCTGGCGAGCGCGGCGTCGACTTCCGCCACCGCCTTCTTCGCATCGCCCCCGGCGCGCTGGATCAGCCCGCTGGCCATGCCCTCGCTGTCCTCGAGCAGGGCCTTGAGGATATGCGCCGGGCCGATGCGCTGATGGTTCATGCGGATCGCGACGGTCTGCGCCGCCTGAAGGAAGCCCTTGGCGCGATCGGTGAATTTCTCGAGATTCATACGCTTTCCCTGTCGGCCCTCACACGAGCCCCCGGGATATGGTGGAGTAGCCGGACAGGACAACCCCTGGCGCCCCGGCGAGGCTTGCCGCTGGCCCTGGCTGCTGTAGGAGAGTGGCGAACGGCCAGGGGAGACGGGCATGCGGGCGGTGAAACGGGTCGGTGCGGGGGCGCTGGTCGTTCTGCTCCTCGCATTTGTCGCGCTCGCGAGCTGGGAGCCGTTCGCCGCGAGGTCCTCCGCCCCGCCCCCGGCGCGCGCCTACACCGCCGAGATCGTGCGTGACGAATTCGGCGTGCCGCATATCTACGGCAAGACCGACGCCGACGTCGCTTATGGCGTGGCGCAGGCGCATGCCGAGGACGATTTCGCGACGCTGCAGGACGTGGTGGCGATGGCGCGCGGCCGCTATGGCGCGGTCCGCGGGCCGGAGGGCGCGCAGGTCGATTTCATGTATCACCTGCTCGACGCGCGCGGCACCGCGCAGCGCCGCTACCCGCTGCTCCCTGCTGATACCCGCGCGCTGTTCGAAGCCTATGCGACCGGGCTCAACGATTTCGCGCGCGCGCATCCGGGCGAGGTCAAGCTGGCGCGGCTGTTTCCGGTCAACGGCATGGACGTGGCGGCCGGCTTCGCGCTGCGCCAGCCGTTCTTCTTCGGCCTGGCCGACGTGATCGGCCCATTGATCGAGGGCAAGCCGCTGCGCCCCGAAAGCGGCCCGCCGATCCCCGCCGCCGCACCATCGTCCGTCCCGACGCCGGAGGTGACGGTCCAGCCAGCACGCGGTCCCGCGCCGACCACGGCCTCCGCGATGCCGCTGCCCTGGGGCGAGGACGGCGGGCTGGCGGGCTCCAACGCCTTCGTGGTCGCGCCCAGGGCCAGCGGCGGCCCCGCGATCCTGGTCTCCAACAGCCACCAGCCGTGGCGCGGCGGAGTGGCGTGGTACGAGCTGGTGGTCGAGAGCGGCGAAGGCTGGCACTTCGCGGGCGCGAACTTTCCGGGCAGCCCCTACCCCTTCCTGGGCCACAACCGCGACCTCGGCTGGACCAACACGGTCAACCGGCCCGATATGATCGACGTTTACCGACTGGTCCTCGACGATACCGGCACGAAGTATCGCATCGGCGGCAAATGGGTGCCGCTCGAGCGTAGGACCGTCACTCTGCCGGTGCGCTTCGGGCCGCTGGTGCTGCCGGTCCGCCGCACCATCTGGCGCAGCGCGCATGGGCCGGTGATCAAGAACGAGCGCGGCGCCTTCGCCATCCGCTACGGCGGGATCGACCGGCTCGACCAGCTCGACGCCTATTACCGCCTCAACAAGGCCAAAAATCTGGCCGAGTGGCAGGCCCAGCTCGCGCGGATGGCGGTGCCCAGCACCAATTTCCTCTATGCCGACGCCGCGGGCAACATCGCCTATGTCTACAATGCCGCGATCCCCCGGCGGCAAACCGGCCATGATTGGCGCAAGGTGCTGCCGGGCGACGATGCCGCCCTGATCTGGACCGGCACCGTCCCCTATGACGCGCTCCCCAAATATGTGAACCCGGCCTCGGGCTGGCTGTTCAATTCCAACAACACGCCGTTCTTTGCCGCCGGGCCGGGTAGCGATCTCGCCTTCGACAGCGTGGCCCCGGAAATGGGGGTCGAGCTCGACATGACAAACCGCGCGCGCCGCTCGTGGCGGCTGATGAGCGAGGCACGCCGGCTTGATCCCGAAACGCTCGAAAAGATCAAGTTCGACACGGTCTATGACGAGGCCGGCTATGTAAAGCATATGCTCGATGCGGTGCGTGCCGTCGATCCTCGGGGCGACCGGCGGCTCGCCCAGGCGCGCAGCCTGCTCCTGGGGTGGGACCGCAGCGCCGACAACATCGGCCGCGGCGACGCGATCGCGCTGATCGTGCTCAAGGAGTTCATGTCCGCGAGCTATCAGCACAAGCCATGGCCAGACGCGCGCGCGCAACTGGCCAGCGCCGCCGACCATCTCGTGAAGTACTTCGGCCGTCTCGACCCGCCGATGAGCGAGGTGTTGCGCCTGCGCCGCGGGTGGGGGCGCGGGGGAGGCCCTCATGCGGTCGATCTGCCGCTCGACGGCGGTTCGGACACGCTGCGCGCCTCGACCACCTGGGATGTCGCCGGGGACGGCCGCCTCGCGGTCAAGCACGGCGACAGCTTCATTCTGTGGGCCGAGTGGCGGCCTGGCGAGCGCGTCCGCTCGCGCTCGATCCAGCCCTTCGGCACGGCCACCACGCGCCCTGGCAGTGTGCACTACACTGACCAGTCGACGCTGTTCATCCAGCACCGCTTCAAGCCGGTGCATTTCTGGCGCGACGAGGTGATGGCCAATGCGGCGCGGCGCACTGTCGTGAGCCATCGGCCCTGACATGCCGTGCGAAATGGCGCGACAAGCGGGCCGGATTCACCCGCCAAGCCCTCCCCACACTTTTTCCGTGCGCCCGGGGCGTCCACATATTTCCTCCAGGCATGTGGCTGTGCCAGGCTAGCCGGATGACCGATAACCAGACCCGCCCGCAATCCGCCCGGGGCGGAGCGGGGCAAGGTGCCGCTTTGCCCGTGCAAGGTTGCGCCTTGGGCCCGCAAGGCGGGGCCTATCCATGAAGGTGACATTTAATCCTCTTGAACCGTGTAACACCCGGTCCATGTCCATCACTCCGCGCCCCGCGCTTCGCGCGAATCAATCGGAAGCATCCTGATGCCACGCACGCTTGCCATCACCCTTGCCGCGCTGCCGCTCGCCGCTTGCGCGACAGCGCCCACGCGGACGGCTGCGCTCCCGGCGCTCGCCGCCACTCAGTCGAACCCCGCCCCGCTCGCCGATCTCGTCGCGGGCGTCGATATCCCTTACGAGCAGTTCACGCTCGCCAATGGCCTGACCGTGCTGGTCCACACTGACCGCAAGGCGCCGATCGTGGGAGTCACTACCTATTACCGTGTCGGCTCCCGGCACGAGCCGCGCGGGCGCACCGGCTTTGCCCACCTGTTCGAGCATCTGATGTTCGGCGGCAGCGAGAACGTTGAGAATTTCGACATCCCGCTCGAGGCGGCGGGCTCGACCAGCACCAATGGCTCGACCTCGTACGATCGCACCAATTACGTCGAGACGCTGCCCACCGGCGCGCTCGACCGGGCGTTGATGATGGAATCGGACCGCATGGGCTATCTGCTCGGCGCGGTGACGCAGGACAAGCTCGACAAGCAGCGCGGCGTGGTCCAGAACGAGAAACGCCAGGGCGACAACGATCCCTATGGCCTCGCCGAATATGCGCTCAGCGAGGGCCTGTTCCCGGTCGGCCACCCCTATCGCCATTCGACCATCGGCTCGATGGCCGATCTCGCCGCGGCGGACCTGGCCGACGTTCGCGCATGGTTCAGGGACAATTACGGCCCGAACAATGTCGTGCTGGCGCTGACCGGCGACATCGATGCCGCCGCCGCCCGGCCGCTGGTCGAGAAATGGTATGGCGCGATCCCGCGCGGGCCGGAGGTCCGGCAAGTCACCGCGGCGCCGGTCACGCTGACGCAGCCGAGGCGGCGCGAGATGACCGATCAGGTCCCGCTGACGCGGCTCTATCGCACCTGGAGCGGGCCCGGCCGCAACGATCCGCAAACCGCCGCGCTGACGCTGGGGATGAGCGTGCTCGGCGGGCTCGGCAGCTCGCGGCTCGACCAGATCCTCGTCCGCGAGGAGCAGCTCGCGGTCTCGGTCACCGCGTTTCACTGGCCGTTCGAGCAGGCCAGCTTCCTGACCGCGCAGATGGACATCAAGCCGGGCGTGGACCCGGCGCTGGCCGAGAAGCGCTTCGGCGAGGTGATTGCGGAACTGGTGGCGAAGGGTCCCGCGGCCGACGAGCTGAGCCGCGCCGCGGCCACGGCGGTCTCGCAGCAGATCGGCGCGCTCGAGCGCGTCGGCGGGTTTGGCGGCAAGGGCTCGACGCTTGCCGAGGGCAAGCTCTATTCGAACGACCCGGCGCAATACCGCAAGGAGCTCGCCGCCATCGCCGCGCAGCGTCCGCGCGATGTCGCCGCCGCGCTCCAGCAGTGGCTCGGCCGCCCCGCCTACACTCTGATAATCAAGCCCGGCGCCCGCACCGAGGACGGCGCCACGATGGGCGGCTGGGGCAACGAAGGCGCCGTGCCCGCCCCCGCGCCCGACGCGAGGAAGCCGGTCGCCGCAATCAAAAGCGGCCCGCCGCGCAAGCTCCCCGCGATCGCCGATGTCGGACCGCTCCCGTTCCCCGCGCTCGAGCGGGCGGTGCTTTCGAACGGGATTCCGGTGCTGCTGGCGCGGCGCGCTGCAGTGCCCAAGGTCACGGTCAATGTCCGCTTCGACGCCGGCTACGCGGTGGACGCGAAGGACCAGGCCGGGGTCCATTCGCTGATGATCGAGGCGCTCGAGGAAGGCACCCGCACACGCGACGCCGCGGCCATCGCCAGGGAGCAGGAACGGCTGGGCGCCGATATCGCGGCCACCAGTTCGCTCGATGCCGACGATATCACGCTCACCGCGCTCAGCGCCAATCTCGCGCCCTCGCTGGCGTTGCTGGCCGATGTGGTCAGGAACCCGGCCTTCGCCGACAAGGACGTGGCGCGGATCAAGGATCAGCGCGTGGCGGCAATCGGACAGCAACTCGCCAGTCCAGGCGCGATCGCCGCGCGCGCGCTCATGCCTCTCGTCTATGGCGAGGCCCATCCCTATGGCACGGTCGGCGCCTCGGGGACCGCCGCGGCGATCGGCATGGTCACACCCACGCGACTGGGGGCCGAGCACCGCCGCTGGCTGCGGCCCGATACCGCCGCGATCACCGTCGTCGGCGATGTCACCCTGGCCGAGCTGATGCCGCGGCTCGAGGAAGCGTTCGGGCGCTGGCCCGCCGGCCGCTCGGCGCGTCCGGTCAAGGACCTTTCGGCCGCCATCCCGCCCGCGCGCACGCGGCTGGTGGTGATCGACCGCCCCAACTCGCCGCAGTCGGTGATCTATGCCGGACGGGTGCTGCCGGTGACGGGGACCACGCCCGGGCTGGAAGCGCTCGATCTCGCCAATGAAGTGCTTGGCAACGGTTTCCTCTCGCGGCTCAACCTGTTGATTCGCGAGGAGAAGGGGTGGAGTTACGGCGTGCGCAGCAGCGTCAGCGCGCCGCGAGGCCAGCGGCTGCTCACCATCGCCGCGCCGGTCCAGGTCGACCGCACCGGCGATTCGATCGCGCTTATCCTGGAGACGATGAATGCCTTCGCGGATGGCAAGGCGGGAGTCGACGCGGCCGAGGAAGGACGCGTGACCGACGGCAATATCCGCGGCCTGCCCAACCGCTTCGAGACCAATGCGCAGGTGCTTGGCGCGCTGCTGGCGATGCAGGCGCGTGGGCTGCCCGACGATTACTACCCCACTCTTCCCACCACCTACCGCGCGATCCGCGCCGCCGCGCTCGACGCTTCGGCCAAGGCCCATCTCGGCGGCCGGGACCTGGCCATCGTGGTGGTGGGGGACCGCAAGGTGATCGACCCGCAGCTCGCCCGGCTCGGCCTGCCGGTGGATGTGAGGGAAGCGCGCTGAGCCTTGTTGACACGCCTGTCAGCAGGCGCGAAGGAACGCGCCTCATTCAAGGAGGAAGTCCATGTCCGTAGCCGGCACCTACAACACCACCGTCAAGAGCCCGATGGGCGACCAGAAGGGCACGCTGACCGTCAATCAGGGCGAGGGCAACGCCTGGACCGGCACGATGGCGGGCGGGATGGGCTCGATGGACATCACCGATGGCCACGTGGACGGCAACACGCTGCACTGGACCATGGACATGACCGTCCCGATGCCGATGAAGCTGACCTGCGAGGCGACCGTCGACGGCGACACGCTGACCGGCAAGGTCAACGCCGGCGCCTTCGGCGACATGCCGCTGACCGGCGAGCGGGCCTGAGCTAGAGGCTGGCGCGCATCGCCTGGTAGGCGGCGGCCGCCACCGAGTTCGCCAGGTTGAGCGAGCGGATGTGTTGCGAGCGCATCGGCAGGTGGAACTGGCGGCCCGGATAGCGCCGCCAGATCTCCTCCGGGATGCCGCTGGTTTCCCGCCCGAACACCAGCAGCGCGTCATCGGGGTAGTCCGGCTCGTAGAACGAGCGGCTGGCGTGCTCCTCGAACAGGAACAGCTGATCCTCGCGCGGGCGGCGCGCCTCGACGAAGGCATCCCAGCTCGCGAACTCGGCGAGGCGGACATGCGGCCAGTAGTCGAGCCCCGAGCGCTTCACGTGGCGGTCGGTGATGCGAAAGCCGAGCGGGTGGATCAGGACCAGCTCGGCATCGAGCGCCACGCAGGTCCGCCCCACCGCGCCGGTGTTGCCGGGAATCTCGGGCTGGACGAGGACGACGCCGAGCACCGATCTGGACTCACCCGTCGAGCTTCGCTTTCAAAAGCTGGTTGACAACCGCGGGGTTGCCCTTGCCCTGCATCGCCTTCATCGTCTGGCCGACGAAGAAGCCGAACAGCTTGTCCTTGCCGCCACGATATTCGGCGACCTTGTCCTGGTTCGTGGCCAGCACCTCGGCGATTACCGCCAGAATCGCGCCGGTGTCGCTCTGCTGCTTGAGGCCCTCGGTTTCGGCGATCTCATTGGGGCTGCGGCCGGTCTTGAGGACGATCTCGAAGATTTCCTTGGCCTGGCCACCGCTGATCTCGCCCTTGGCCTGCATGTCCAGGATCGCCGCCTGCGAGCTTGCCGTGGCGTTCGCCGGGTTGGCCTCGGAGCCAAGCGCGTTCATCACCCCGGGCGCGACAGAGAGCGCCCAGTTGGCGACCTGGGTGGCAACTTCCTTCTCGGGCTTGCCGATGCCCTTGGCCGTCTCGGCCAGCAGCGTTTCGAAGCGGGCGAAGGTCTCGACTTCGGCGGTCAGCTCGCGCGCGTTGTAGGGGGTGAGGCCCAGCTCCTCGACATAGCGACGGCGCTTGGCGTCGGGCAGCTCGGGCAGGCTGGCGCGGCACTCGGCGAGAAAGGCCTCGTCGAGCTCGAGCGGAAGCAGGTCAGGGTCGGGGAAATAGCGATAGTCGTGCGCGTCTTCCTTGCTGCGCATCGCGCGCGTGCTGCCGGTGTTGGGGTCGAACAGCCGCGTTTCCTGGACCACCTTGCCGCCGTCCTCGATCAGCTCAACCTGGCGGCGCGCCTCGTGCTCGATCGCCTGCATCACGAAGCGCACCGAGTTGACGTTCTTGGTCTCGGTGCGGGTACCCAACGGTTCGCCCGGCCTGCGCACGCTGACGTTGACGTCGGCGCGCATCGAGCCCTCCTCCATGTTGCCGTCGCACGATCCGACATAGCGCAGGATCGCGCGCAGCTTGCGGACATAGGCGCCCGCCTCGGCGGGGCTGCGCATGTCCGGGCGGCTGACGATCTCCATCAGCGCCACGCCGCTGCGGTTGAGATCGACGTAGCTCATGGTCGGGTGCTGATCGTGCATCAGCTTGCCCGCGTCCTGCTCGACATGGATACGCTCGATGCCGATGACCTTGTCTTGCGCGATGCCGGCCTTCTCGTCCGCCTCGATGGTCAGCGCGCCCTCTCCCACTAGCGGATGGTAGAGCTGGCTGATCTGATAGCCCTGCGGAAGATCGGCGTAGAAGTAGTTCTTGCGGTCGAACCGGCTCCAGCGGTTGATCTCGGCCTCGATCGCCATGCCGGTGCGCACCGCCTGGCGGATGCATTCGCGGTTGGGCACGGGCAGCATTCCAGGCATGGCGGCATCGACCAGGCTGACCTGGCTGTTGGGCTCGGCCCCGAAGGCGGTGGCGGCGCCACTGAACAGCTTGGATTTCGAGGTGACCTGGGCGTGGACTTCGAGGCCGATCACGACCTCCCATTCGCCGGTGGCGCCGTGGATGCGATAGCTGCTCATGTGAAATTGTCCATCGGATCGACAACTCTCAGGTCAGGGAAATAGCTACCAAAGCCATTGCGGTCCCGTGTCACCAGCGTCCAGCCCCTCGCCGCCGCCTGGGCGCCAATCAGGAAATCTGGCAATATGGTTGTCCGTGCGCCGCCACGCCGCCGATAGACCGCGTGAGCCCGACCAGCCAGGTGACAATCGTCCAAGGTTAGCGGCTCGATGTCGATGCCAAGCTCGACGAGGTAGCCTGCAAGCTGGTGGCATCGGGCGAAATTCGGTGAGAGTTCCGCGAAAATGATCGGATTTATTCGCAGCTCCTGCCCGTACTGAGCATACAACCAATCGTTGAGCGGAGACTTTGGCTGCTGGATGATCTCGATTAGGACATTGCTGTCCAGTATCATACGTCAATCCGGTCTGGACGGATCCAGTGCTGGTAAGCGAGCCCATCCATGCGAGCGAACTCCGGCAGAGGTTGATAATGCTTCCGAGCTTTGGCGAGCCGTTCCAGCCACTCTTCTTTTGTGGGGTGGACTGGCGGTTCGCTCTTCACGATCCGCACAGTGCCGTCTGGGTCTGTCTCTATGCCGACTCGCTGCCCTGGCTTGAGCCCAAGAAGGGTTCGGACATCTTTGGGAACGGTAATCTGCCCCTTGACCGTCATATTCGTTTCGTAGCGCATTGCAGAGTATTACTTTACCAAGGTAATACCGTCAAGTCTTCGGGCTGAACCGCCGCGCCCAGTGGCGCGCGGGTTCCTCGATGAAGCGCCAGGCCAGCCAGGCGGTGGCTGTGGCGCCCGTTAACAGGCCGAGCGAGGTCGCGGTGGCGACGGCGGGCGGCGGGGCCATGCTGAGCAGGCCGTATTTCTGGCTCACCGGCGCGATCCAGTCCGAATGGCCGAGCGCGGCAAGGAGGGCGGGCCCGAGGCGGTTGGGCAGGATCACCCAGAACAGGTGCACCATGAACAACGCGAAGCTGAGCTGGCCGAGCCACACCAGCGGCTTGGCGTGAAGGGCGCGGGCGAGGAGGCCGCGGTCGCGCGCGAACACCAGCACCATGACGGCGTAGATCGGGGCCAGGAGAAGCACCCAGCGCCCATCCTTCCCCGGGAGGGAGAGCAGCCAGATCACGAGTGCGACCAGCGCGATCTCGGCGAGGGTCAGCAGCGCGGCGCTTGGCTCGAACCTGGCGAGCCTTTGGTGAACGGCCCATACCAGCACACCGAGCGCGAAATCGAACAGTCCGCGTTGGAGCAGGAAGCCGAACCCGAAGACCTTAAACTGCGTCGCCATGCCCCACGCCCCCGCGGCCGCCAGCAGGACCGCGATGGCAGTGGCGATGGCCCCCCGACCAAAAAGCAACGCCGAGAGCGCGTAGAGCACCATCTCGACGCCCACCGCCCAGCTCACCGGGGCGTAGAAATTGCCCGCCCCGGTGGCGAAGGCGTCGAGCAGAAAAGTCCCGCGCACCCACTCCCAAAGCCCATGCGCTTCGCCCAGCACGGGGCCGAACACCGCGAACTCGAGCAGCGTGAAGCCCGCCACCACGGCCAGATGGAGCGGGACCACTCGCCCGAACCGCACCGCCAGGAAGCTCCCGCGCGGATAGCCCTGCGCCAGCCGCGCGCCATAGCTCATCGCGATCACGAAACCGGAAAGCACGAAGAAGAAATCGACCAGCATCCAGCCCGACTGGAACGGCGGCCATCCGGCGATCCAGCCGAAGGGACCCATGTGGTAGAAGACGATGAACAGCGCCGCGATCCCGCGCAGGGAATCGAGCGCCATGAAGCGCTGCGGCGCTGCCGTGGCGGGGGCCTCAGCGGTCGTTACCACCACCGCTCCGGCCGCGCGTCGAAACCGGCGCGCTGCTGGATCGCGAGGGCGGTGTCGAGCACGCCCTGCTCGTCGAAGGGCTTGCCCACGATCTGGAGGCCCAGCGGCAGGCCGTCTGCGTTGAGCATCGCGGGCACGCTCATCGCGGGCAGGCCGGCAAGGCTCGCGGGCACCGCGAAGACGTCGTTGAGATACATCGTCAGCGGGTCGGCATCGAGCGAGCCGAGCGGGAAACTGGCCGTAGGCGTAGTGGGGGCGAGAACCGCGTCACACTGCGCCCAGGCCTGCTCGAAATCGCGGGCCACCAGGGCGCGGACCTTTTGCGCCTGTGTGTAATAGGCGTCGTAGAACCCGGCGCTGAGGACATAGGTGCCGATCAGCACGCGCCGCTTGACCTCGTCGCCGAAGCCCGCGGCCCGGGTGGCGGCGTACATGTCCTGAAGCCCGGCGCGCTCTGGCAGCTCGCGCAACCCATAGCGCACGCCGTCATAGCGGGCGAGGTTCGAGGACGCCTCGGCCGGGGCGATAATATAGTAGGCCGGCAGCGCGTATTTGGTGTGCGGCAGGCTGATGTCGATGATCTCCGCGCCCGCGTCGCGCAGCCAGGCTTTGCCCTGCTCCCAGCTCGCCAGGATTTCGGGGTCGGTGCCTTCCATCCGGTATTCGCGCGGGATGCCGATGCGCTTGCCGCGCAGGTCGGCATTGAGCGCATCCTCCCAATCGGGCACCGGCATATCCAGGCTGGTCGCGTCCTTGGGATCGAAGCCGGCCATGGCCTCGAGCATGATCGCGCAATCCTCGACGCTGCGCGCCATCGGCCCGGCCTGATCGAGGCTGGAGGCGAAGGCGACCACGCCCCAGCGGCTGCACCGGCCATAAGTCGGCTTGATCCCGCAGATGCCCGCGAAGGCGGCGGGCTGACGGATCGAGCCGCCGGTGTCGGTGCCTGTCGCGGCTGGCGCGATCCGCGCCGCAACCGACGCGCTGGAGCCGCCCGAGGAGCCGCCCGGGCTCATCGCGGCATTGGTGCCGGCCTTCTTCCAGGGCGAGGAGACGCTTCCGAAACAGGAGGTCTCGTTCGACGAGCCCATCGCGAACTGGTCGAGATTGAGCTTGCCCAGCATCCCCGCGCCCGCGTCCCAAAGCTTCTGGCTCACGGTGCTCTCGTATCCGGGCACGAAGCCTTCGAGGATGTGGCTCGCGGCCGTGGTCTGCACGCCCCTCGTGGCGAAGAGATCCTTCATGCCGATCGGCACGCCGCCCATCCTGCCGAGCGGCTCACCCTTGGCGCGCCTGTCGTCCACCGCGTCGGCGGCGGCGAGCGCGTGATCGGGCGTGGTGACGATGAAGGCGTTGAGCGCGCTCGCCTCGGCCACCGCGACGTTGAAGGCCTCGGCCACCTCGCGCGCGGTGAACTCGCCCGTGGCCACCCCGTCGCAGATGGCCTTGATGCCCAGGGATGTGAGGTCGGTCATCAACTTTGAGTCCCCGCGAAGGCGGGGACCTCAGGCCGCACGCGCTCCGCCAAATTCAAGGAGGCCCCCGCCTTCGCGGGGGAGCAGGTGTAGGTCGAAGCCATCATTCAATCACCTTGGGGACGGCGAAGAAGCCGTGCTCGGCCGCGGGCGCGTTGGCCAGCACCGTGTCGCGCCGTCCACCGCCGGTCAGCGGGTCGGCGTCGACCACATCCCCGCGCAGACGGAGGTGATTAGGGATCACCGCGGTTACCGGCTCGACGCCCGTCACATCGACCTCGCCGAGCTGCTCCACCCAGGCCAGGATGTTGTTGAGCTCGGGGACCATGCGATCCAATGCGGCATCGCCCATGGCGATGCGCGCCAGGCTCGCGATCTTGGCGACGGTGGCTTTGTCTACGGACATCGGCGCGCGTTAGCGGCGGGGCGGCGGTGGTTCAAGCGGCAGCGGCGAGTCGTCCATCGGGCGGTCTAGAGGCCTGCCGTCGACGAAGATGTAAGGGCGAGACACCGAGCGGATTTCCACCGTGCTGTTCGGTTTCAGATTGGGCGATACCGCCGGCGCCGGGGCAACCTGAGGTGCGGCGGGATCGAAGGGCAACGAGGCGACGTGAAAGGTTCCGCCGGTGACGAGCGCCACGCGCCGCCCACCGATCTCCGCTCTGCCCAGATCGAGCGCGACACAACTTCCCTGACACGCCCAGGGATAAGCGCGAATATAGTCGCGCACCAGCCTTTCAAGCGTCGGATCGGCGGGCTGAACGCGGAGGTGGTAATTCTCGGCGCGGCCATAGGGATAAATGCGCGCCTTCCGGGCCCGCGCTTCGCGCGCCAGCCTGGCAATGGCTGGATTGCCGCTTGATTCCAGCCTCGCCAGCGCGCGCCTGCCGGCCGCGCCGAAATCCCATCGCAACGCCTCATAGTCGAAGTCCTCGGGGCTGACCGCTCCGTTCTCGAGCCGCGCGATCTGCTGGCGCGCGCTGATGGCGCCGAAGTCGAGGATGGGCGGCGCCAGGAACAGCGCGACGGCGCAGATCACCACCGCGAGATGGAGGTTGGCGCGGCGCACCCGCTCGCGCCATTGGCCGCCCTTCCAGCCGCGCACCACGGCGACAAACCAGGCAACCCCGTAAGCCACCGCCACAGCGATCGCAACGAGGCCCCACAACCGTTCCGGGCTGAGGCCATGTTGGGCGACGCGCGTGCCCATCGACACCGCCGCGAACACTGTCAGCGGGAGGATCGAGAGCACCAGCACCAGGCCAGCGACACGGAGCACGCCATTGCCGACGATCGCCGCGTCCTCGTCCCGCAGGATGGCATTGGCGAGCACCCAGGCCCCCGCAGCGCAGGCCAGCAGCACGGGCGTGGCGCTTCGTGTCGCCTGCCACAGTACCTGCGGCCCGGACACCACCATCGCCACCAGGAACAGCGCCAGCCCCGCCGCGAGCGGCACCGCGAGCAGCGACAGCACGGTCATCACCACCCGCCGCAGCGTGCCGATGATCGCCGCCTCGTTCCTGAGCACGCCCAGCGCGGCGCCAAAGCCCGCGCCCGACCAGCTCCAGCCAAACCAGCCCTCGTCGAGCAGGTTCCTGAGGATATCGATCCTGAGGAGGTAAAACAGCTCCGCCAACAGCAACAGCATCAACCAGCTTGCGCCCACGAAGGCGAGGCTGCCCGCCGCGCATATCGCATCGCTCCAGACGTGCTGGTGGATGGTGCGGTAAGGCGTCGCCCAGCGGCTGCGAAGGAAGCCCGCCTGGAACAGCGGCAGCGCGAGCGCGGTTGCCACCAGACCGGCGAGAAAGCCGAATTGCGGATCGGCCACGGCTTCCGCCTGGCCAACCGCGCGCCATGCGAGCCCGGCCATCACCAGGCCAACGATCAGCGCGAAGGCGAGCGGCGCCCTCCAGCGGTCGGGCTCGAGCGTGAACGCCAGCGCGAGCGGACCGAAGAACAGGAGGGCGGTTACCGCCGCTTGCCAGCCGACGCGCGTGTCCGGCCCCCGACCGCCGCCGATATGGTAGATCAGGAGCCCGGCAATACCGAGCAGCGCCGCCAGCAGCCAGGGCCGCCGGGGCCAGTCGTTGCTCTCGGCCCGGGTCTCGCTCCCGATCCCGGTCCCGGTCCCGGTCTCGATCTTGGCTTCGATCTCGGTCGCGCTCATTGCGGTCTCCCTGGCCCGCCCATCCCGAGCCCGTCGAAGGATGGTGCGCCAAGCGAGCGAGTAAGGCAGCATCGAAGCGCGCGCCATGAGCGCGGCGTGAGGAAATGGTGAAAAGCGCTACTCGGGCGCTGGGCTCGGCGGCGCAGACCCCTCGGCCCCAGGGGCGCCGCCCTGTCCCTGCTGCATCTGCATGGCTTGTTGCAGCACCTGAATGCGGCGCTGGAAATCGGCTTCGGACATGAAATCCACCAGCTCGACATCGAAGGTCAGGTCAGAATTGGGCGGGATGACCTCATTGCCCTGCTGGTCCTTCTGCCCCTCCGCGCCATAGCCTTTGTCAGCGGGTATGAAGAGCGTGTATTTGCCGCCCTTCCTCATCCGGATCGCACCCTCGGCGAAGCCGGGGATCATGCGGCTCAGCGGCAGCGGGCTACCCTTCGGAAGCAGCCCTCCGATCGGGAGCGGCACGTCCTGCGACCGGTCGAAAACCGTCCCGTCCGCGAGCTTGCCCGTATAGCGGACGAAGATCACGTCCTCCTTCGTCGGGGTCGGCCCGGTCCCCTCGGCCACGGTGTCGACCTCGACGCCCTGAGGCAGGGCAGCCCACGCGATTCCCGCCCCCAGCAGCACCGCCGCCACCACCCCGAGCCACAGCTTGACAAGCGAGCCCCGCGCGATCGGCTCGATGGGTACGCGGGTGATCTCAGTCATCGGGCGAGTCCTGCAATGCAAAAGGGCGCGGGAAAATCCGCGCCCTCATGGCTTGGGTATGGCGGGAGCGCAAGCCGCGCGCGGCCGGCGGCGAGGCTTATTTCACCCCGTCGCGCTCCATGCGCTTGCGCTCCATCTTGCGGGCACGGCGCACTGCGGCGGCCTTCTCGCGCGCGCGCTTCTCGCTCGGCTTCTCGAAATGGCGGCGCAGCTTCATCTCGCGGTAGACCCCCTCGCGCTGTAGCTTCTTCTTGAGCGCGCGGAGAGCCTGGTCGACGTTGTTGTCGCGAACGATGATCTGCATAAAAGTCCAACACCTCAAGTTTTGCGGGGCCTGATGCCCGCAGGTGCGGACTTGCCTCCTTAGCCGATTGACGATTCGCCACTCATACAACGAAAAGCGCGCCGAATCCATGCCGGATCGGCTCGAATGGCGGGCCCCTTAAGCAGACCGAGCCAAAAACGCAAGCGCCCAAGGAAAGGGGGCGCCGCGCCCTTCCAACCTTGCGCGCGCGCCGCTAGGGCGACGCTTCATGTCTACCGCGCTCTCGCCCCTCGTCGCAACGCTCAATGTCGCCGTCGGCGGCGCATTCGGCGCGGCGTTCCGCTATCAGCTTGGCCGCTCGATGACCGCCTGGCTGGGCCCGACGGCGATGACCGCCTTCCCCTGGCCAACGCTTGCCGTCAATACGCTCGGCAGCCTGTTGATGGGGCTTCTCGCGGGCTGGCTGGCGTTTCGCGGCGGCGGGGGCGGCGAGCAGATGCGGCTGTTGCTCGGAGTCGGCCTGTTGGGCGGGTTCACCACCTTTTCCGCTTTCAGCCTCGAAATTGTGCTGCTGGTCGAGCGCGGCCAGTACACGATCGCTGCGCTCTACGCCTTCCTCTCTGTCGCGCTCGGCATCACCGGGCTTTTCGCCGGGCTGATGCTGATGCGGGCGGCTGCGTGATGGGAGAGCCGGGTCCAAGCGAAGTCCGCCAGTTCACCGTAGACGACGACGATGCTGGCGCGCGGCTCGACCGCTGGTTCAAGCGGCATCTGCCGCAGCTCGGCTTTGCCACTGTGAGCCGCTGGGCCCGCACCGGCCAGATTCGCGTCGATGGCAAGCGCGCCAGGCCCGAGGATCGGCTCGAAGCGGGCCAGCAGATCCGTGTCCCGCCTGGGGGGGAAGCGCCCCAACGATCGGCTCCGGCGCCCCGGGCCCTGTCCGAGGAGGACCGCGCTGCCGCGCGGGCGATGATCATTCTCGAAACGCCCGCCGCGTTGGTGCTCAACAAGCCGCCCGGCCTGGCCACCCAGGGCGGCACCAAGACCACGCGGCATGTCGACGGGCTGCTCGATGCCTTCGTTACCGGCGAACCCGGCGACGATGCGCCGAGGCCGCGCCTCGTCCACCGGCTCGACAAGGACACCTCGGGCGTGCTGTTGGTCGCCAAGACGCCGGGCAGCGCAGGCTTCTTCGCCAAGCGCTTCGCCAGCCGCAGTGCGCGCAAGGTCTATTGGGCGCTGGTGGTGGGCGTGCCCGAGGTGCGCGAAGGCACCATCGACGCCGCGCTCGCCAAGCAACCCGGCAGCGGCGGCGAGAAGATGCACGTTGACCACGAGGGCGGCCAGCCGGCCAGGACGCGCTACCGCGTCGTCGACAAGGCCGGCGACAAGGCCGCATGGCTCGAGCTCGAGCCGCTGACCGGGCGCACGCACCAGCTTCGCGTCCACTGCGCGGCGATGGGCCACCCGATCGTGGGCGACGGCAAATACGGCGGGCCCGATGCCTTCCTCACCGGCAGCATCAGCCGCAAGATGCACCTTCACGCACGGCGGCTGATCATCGACGCTCCTGGCGGCGAGGAGATCGACGCCATCGCCGAGCTGCCCGAGCATTTCGCGGCAAGCATGGCGCAGCTCGGCTTCGATCCGGCCGCCACCAGTTCCGCACCGCTGCGCCAGAGCACGATCGAGCGCACGCCCGAGGAAAAGAAGCAGGCCGCGCGCCAGCACGCCAAGCAGTACCGCAAGGCGCGCCGGGGCGAGCGGCGCGGGCGGCGCGACGCCTCCGCCAGATCGAAGCCCAAGCCGAAGGGCAAGCGCTGATGCACCCGAACCCGCTGTTCCGCAGCGAGGACCGCGCGCTGCTTGAGGCGCTGATCGACCAGGTGGGGTTCGGGATGGTCTTCCTGACCACGCCAGACGGGCCGCGCGTGGCGCACACGCCGCTGCTTTCGACCGGGGACGGCGCCGTGCAATTCCACCTCGCGCGGGGGAACTCGTTGACCCGCCATCTCGACGGCGCGATCGCGCTCGTCGCGGTGAACGGGCCCGATGGATACATCAGCCCCCGCTGGTACGCGAACCGGGATACCGTGCCGACCTGGGACTATGTCGCGCTCGAGCTCGAAGGCAGGGTGCGGCGCATGGCGGACGAAGGCCTCGAGGCCTTCCTGCATAGGCTGATCGGGAAGCACGAGGCGCGTACACCGGGCGAGCCCTGGCGCGCCGGAGAAGCGAGCGCGGACATGTGGGCGAAGCTGTTCAAGGGCGTCGTTGGCTTCGAGCTCGAAGTGCTTGCCTGGCGTCCGACGATCAAGCTGTCGCAGAACAAGTCGCCCGAGGAGCGCGCGAGCATTGCCACCGGGCTCGACGGGGCCGGCTCGACGGCGGTGGCGCAACTGATGCGGACGCTGGTAGGGTGACCAAGCTCGTCGTCTTCGATTGCGACGGGACTCTCGTTGACGGGCAGTCGGCGATTTGCGACGCCATGGAGACCGCGTTCCGGGCGGCTCGTCTGCCTCCGCCGGAACGCAACGCGGTGCGGCGGATCGTGGGGCTCAGCCTGCCCCAGGCGATGGCGCGGCTTGCCCCCCACGCGACGCCGGATTGCCATCGGATCGCGCTCGACGCCTACAAGTCGAGCTTTCGGAGCGCGCGCGCCGAGGGTCGGCTCGAAGAACCGCTCTACCCCGGCATCGCCGGTCTGCTCGGACGGCTGCATGTCAAGGGGCGGATGCTCGGGGTCGCCACCGGCAAGAGCGACCGCGGCCTCATCGCCTGCCTGACGCACCATGGCGTGCGGGCGCTGTTCGCCACGCTCCAGACCGCCGATCGCCACCCCTCCAAGCCGCATCCCGCGATGCTCGAGGCGGCGCTGCACGAAGCAGGAGCGGCGCGGCGCGAGGCGGTGATGGTGGGCGATACCGTGTTCGACATCGCGATGGCAGGGGCCGCTGGGGTGCGCGCGATCGGAGTGGCCTGGGGTTATCACGAACCCGCCGAGCTGCTCGCGGCCGGCGCGACGGGTGTCGCCGAAAGCGCGGCAGACCTGGAGGACTTGATCGATGGCTGACCAAAGCGGCGGACCTGCGCCCGAAACCCGGGGGGTCAAACCCGGGACCGACCCGGCGAAGGCGCGGTTCTGGTTCATCGCCGGGCACCGGCTCATCGGGGCGGTGCTCGTCATCCTCGGCATCCTTGCGATCGAGGGAGCGCTCGGTTGGGGCCGCGGCGTGGGCAAGGTGCTGGCGATTGTCGGGCTGATCGATTTCTTCGTGATCCCGCTGCTTTTTGCGCGCTTGTGGAAGAGCGTCCCCAGGTGATTTGGGAAGGCGGGCGAAGGTGAAGCGCTTCTACCGCGAGGCGGAGGCGGTGCGCGGCGCCGAGGGCTGGCACGTCACGCTCGACGGCCGGCGACTAATGACGCAGGGAGGTCGCGCGCTGACTCTGCCGACGGAGAATCTGGCGCGTCTGCTGGCGGGCGAGTGGGCCGCGCAGGGCGAGACGATCGATTCGCGCGGCTTCGCGATGCGCGATCTGGCGGATTTTGCGATAGACGTGGTTTCGGCGGACCCGGGCGCGACCATCGATGCACTGCTCCGCTTCGCCGAGACCGACACGTTGTGCTACCGCGCGCACCCCGACGAGCCCTTGTGGAAGCGCCAGCAGGAACTGTGGGAGCCGCTGCTGGCCGGCTGCGAGGCGCGCGAGAGGGTCAGGCTCCAGCGCGTGAGCGGGGTCATCCATCGCGCGCAGGACCGGGCAGTCCTGACAAGGCTGCGGGCGCGGCTCGAGGAAATGGAGCCGCTGACCCTGGCCGCGCTCACCACGTTGGCCTCGCTTACCTCCTCGCTGATGATCGGCCTCGCGGCGCTCCAACGCGATGCCGATGGCGAGGCGCTGTGGGCGGCCGCCAATCTGGAGGAGGAGTGGCAGGCAGAACTGTGGGGCCGCGACCCCGAGGCCGCCGAGCGCCGAGAGCTCAGAAAGGCCGAGTTTCTCGCCGCGGTTGCCTTCGCGCGCGCGATCTGACCTCGCGCTTCAATCCACAAAGGTCCGCTTTCTCCCCGGTCTTTTTGCCCAGTCGCGCAAATAATCGGCGATTGCTTGTTGCAAACCGCTCTCATTAGCATTAGCGGCGGGCCACCACGGAGGGCAATAAGCCGGATGACTATCAGGACTTCCATTCTCGCCGCGAGCGCTGTGCTCGCCCTTCCCCACACTGCGTTCGCCGCCGAGAGCGAGGCCGAGGCCCAAGATCCCATTCTGGTCATTGGAAAGGCCGACGGTTACCTCGCCAGCGAGAGCGCCACCGCCACCAAGACCGACACCCCGCTCCTCGACACCCCGCAGTCCGTAACCGTGATCACGCGCGAGCAGATCGAGGACCAGGCCTATCGCAGCCTGGGCGACGTGCTCCGCTATGTGCCAGGCGTGACCCTGAGCCAGGGCGAAGGACACCGTGACCAGATCGCGCTGCGCGGCCAGGGCACCACGGCCGACTTCTTCATCGACGGGGTGCGCGACGACGTTCAGTATTTTCGCGGCCTCTACAACATCGAACGCGTCGAGGTGCTCAAGGGACCTTATGCGCTGATCTTCGGCCGCGGCGGCGGGGGCGGGATCGTCAACCGCGTACAAAAGACGCCATCGGCCGACGGCCTGTTCGTCACCGCGGAGGGCGGCGTGAACAGCTTCGGCGCATGGAGCGCCGCGCTCGACGCCAATGCTCCTCTGTCGACAGGCGCCGCGTTGCGCGTCAACGGCATTTACGAACGGCTCGATAGCTTCCGCGATTTCGTGGATGGCGAGCGCTATGCGGTCAATCCCTATGTCGCTTTCGAGTTGGCGCCGGCGTGGCGGGCGGGGCTCAGCTATGAATATGTCAGCGACGATCGGGTCATCGATCGCGGCATCCCTTCGCTCGCCTGCGTCCAGCCGTGCACGCCCGGCCCCCTGCCGGGCAATCGGAACACCTTTTTCGGCGTGCCCGGAGTCAATCGCGCGGGGCTCGAGGCGCATATCGCTAAGGCGCGGCTGGACGGCGAGCTTGCACCCGGCCTGTCATGGTCGACCACCGTTCTTTATGGCAACTACGACAAATTCTACACCAACGTTTACGCCAACGGGCCCGCCACCGCACCCAATGGCACAGTGGCGCTGGCCGGCTACACCGACCCCACAAGGCGCGAGAACCTGATTGCGCAAAGCAACCTCGTCGCCGATTTCGCGGTCGGCGGCACGCGCCACAAACTGCTCTTCGGCCTCGAATACTCCAACCAGTCGTCGGCCAACCAACGCCGAGACGCGGTGCTCTCCAACGGCACACTCAATCTCGCCAACATCGTCTATCCCACGGTTACCTTTCCTTCCGTCACCCGCAACACCGTGTCCGACGTCGAGGTTTTCAGCGCTTATGCGCAGGACCAGATCGGCCTTGGCGATCTGGTCGACCTGATCGTCGGCCTGCGCTTCGACAGCTTTTCGATCAAAGGAGTCGACATCGCCGCGGGCAATCGCGCCTTCGCGCGCACCGACCAAGCGGTCTCGCCGCGCATCGGGCTGGTGCTCAAGCCGCGCCCAGAGATGTCGCTCTACGCCAGCTACAGCCGCTCGTTCCTGCCGCGCTCGGGCGAACAGTTCCTCGCGCTCACCCCCAGCACCGAGAACCTCGCCCCCGAGAAGTTCACCAACTATGAGATCGGCGGCAAGTGGGACATCAATCCCGCGCTCAACCTGACCGCGGCGTTGTTCCAGCTAGACCGCACCAACGCCACAACCCCCAACCCGGCCAATCCCGCCCAGACGATCCTGGTCGGCCAGACCAGAACCCGCGGCGCCGAGCTCGCGCTGACCGGACGCATCCTCCCTGGCTGGCAGATGAGCGCGGGTTACACCTACCAGGCCGCCAGGCTGCGGGGTAACGACAGCGTCAGGCTCGCCCAGGTGGCCGAGCATCAACTCGCCGTGTGGAATCGCTACGATCTCAATCCGACCCTCGGCCTTGGCCTGGGCGTCGTCTATCAATCGAGCCAGTTCGCGGCCATCCGGACCGGCCCGGGGACGACCCGCCTGCCTCCCTTCACCCGCCTGGATGCCGCCGTGTATTATAAGATCAGCGACGTCGTCGAGCTGCAACTCAATGTCGAGAACCTGCTGGACCGGAGCTACTATTCGGATGGCTACAACAACAACAACATCACTCCGGGCGCGCCACGCAACGCCCGGCTGACGGCGCGGGTGAAGCTCTAGCTGGGCAGTCGCAGCGGGCTACCCGGGCATGCCCGAGTAGCCTGCTCGCTTCGCGCAGATCGTTCGCGGCGAGGCGTAGCCGCCCGGGAACACGGTCTCGACTCGGGGCAGGGTGGCGGGCTCCTTCGGACACATCGCCATCGACCAGCCTGATGCGTTTCGACTATCCCACCCAGGCGGCGACTTCGGCCGCGACCTGGTTGGCCGCCCGGTTGAGCGCCGCGCCCACCGAGCCCGCTTCCGCCACCACGCCCGGCACGCGGGCCTCGAAGCGCTTCGTGGTCACGCTGCTTCCCGCGCCGGCCCTGGCCGCGTCGAGCACCAAAACGACTTCGCCGGTGCGGGCGTCGTAACCGAATTCGCGCAGGAACCCCGACAGCCGCAGCTCGGGCTGCGCGCCCGGATCGTCGCCATCGATCACCAGCCGCTCGCCGCGCGCGCGAATGGTCTCGGCGATCAGCCGGCTCAAAAGGCGCGCGGGCTTTTCGTTCCACACCGCGTCCTTGACATAGGCGATTTCACTGTCGCTCACCTGCACCGGCACGCGGGTGACGTCGAGCTTGGCCGGCGCGTCGAAAACGCTCATCGCGATCGCGGTCCTGGCATTGCCGCTCGCCACCGAACCCGCCGGAGCAGTGGCCGCGGGAGTCAGGGTGATCAGGCTCTTGGGCGTCTTGCTGCCAAGGCCCAGGCAGCCGGTCAGGCCGAGCACGGCAAGAGCCATCGCGCTGGCTTGAAACGCTGTTCGCATGGTGATCCTCATGGCTTGTAATCCGGCAGCTTGGGCCCGCCCAGCAGCGCACCCGCGCCGTGGGTGTCGATCTTCTCGGTCACGGTGCGGAGCGCCTTGCTGGTGGCACGCAGGTCGCGCAGCGTGGCCTCGGCGGCGGGGAGCGTGCTTTCGGTCAGCTGCTTGGTGGCGGGGCGCACCTCGACCAGCGTCTGCTCGAGCGCCGCAGCCGCGCCGCTCGCGGACTTGAGCGTCGAGCGGAGCTGCTGCGCAATCTCGGCGCCCTCGTTATTGAGGAGCCGGTCGGTCGAGGCCGTCACCTTCTCGAATTGATCGAGCGCTTCGCTTGCTTCGCGCAAGGTAATCTGGAGCTCGAGCATGGTGCGCTCGACCTGCGGACTGGCCTTCGCCAGATTGCCCGAAAGCCGGTTGGCGTTGGCCAAAATGCCCGAAAGCTCCTCCTGATTGCGGTCCGACAGCAGCTGCGTCATCCGCTCGGTCAGCGTCGCCAGCCGCTCGAGCAGCAACGGCGCATTGGCGAGGATCTCGCCGAAGCCGCCGGGCTTGGGGGGAATGATCGGCACTCCTTCGGTGCAGGCCGTGGTGTCGCAGGAGATCGGCGGGCGGCCGCGCCGCGCTCCGTCGAGCAGGATGGTCGAGACGCCGGTGAAGCTCGATTGGATCGTGGCGGTGGTGCCGACGAGGATTGGCACGCCTTCTTCCACCTTGATGCGCACGCGGACGAATTCGGGGTCCTTGTCCCACAGCACGATCTGCGCGACCTGGCCCACTGGAACGCCCGCGAAGTTGACTTCCGAGCCCTTGGCCAGACCCGAGACCGATTGCTTGAAGAAGATGTCGTATTCGCTCTGGTCGCCCTGGCCGAGCCGCGCCAGCCAGACGATGAAGGCAGCGAGCATCGCCAGCAGAACCAGCGTGACCGCCCCCACCCAGACGTGATTTGCCCGCGTTTCCATCCGCTTTGCCTATGCCCCCTTGCTCGTCCGCTTGTCCAACGCTTTGACCGCGCTGGCGGCGATCGGCATGTCCATGTGCTTCTTGAGCTCGTCGAGCGCCTGCGCGGTCAAGGCGGCGCGGCCGCGCGGGCCGTTGAAATATTCCTGGATCCACGGATGGTCGAGTTCCATCAGCCTGGGCACGGTATCGACCGCGATCACCTTGTGATCGGCAAGCACCGCCACCCGGTCGCAGATTTCGTGCAGGGTATCGAGATCGTGCGTGATCAGGAACACCGTCAGCCCGAGCGTGCGCTGAAGCTCGCGGGTGAGCCGGTCGAAGGCCGCCGCGCCGATCGGATCGAGCCCCGCGGTCGGCTCGTCGAGGAACAGGAGCTCGGGATCGAGCGCGAGCGCCCGGGCCAGCCCGGCGCGCTTCTTCATGCCCCCCGACAGCTCGCTGGGATATTTCGCCACCGCGTCCTCGGGCAGGCCCGAGAGCTTGATTTTGTAGCGCGCGATCTCGTGGGTGAGCTCGTCGGACAGCTCGGGATAGAACTTCTTGAGCGGGACTTCCACATTCTCGCCCACGGTCAGCGTCGAAAACAGCGCGCCGCCCTGGAACAGCACGCCCCAGCGGTTGCGCACGCCCACCACGTCGTCGGGATCGCCGGTCGTGATCGAACGACCGAACACATCGATCCGCCCGGCACTTGGCAGCTGCAGCCCGATGACCGAGCGCATCAGAACCGATTTGCCCGTGCCCGAGCCGCCGACCACGCCGATAATCTCGCCGCGCCTTACGGTGAGATCGAGATCCTGGTGGATAACCTGCTCGCCGAAGCTGTTGCAAAGCCCCCTGACCTCGATTGGGAACTTGCCGCGATAGCGCTCGTGGCGGCCGAGCACCGGTTCGTTGCCCTCGTGGTCGTCGTCCGGAACCGGCTCGACTTCGGGCAGCTCGTCCTCGCGCTCGTCGCGGCCTGGCACCATCAGCCCCACCCCACATTGGAGAAGAACACCGCGAAGAAGGCATCGATCACGATCACCGCGAAGATCGCCGAAACCACCGCCATGGTGGTCCTGAGCCCGACTTCCTCCGAGTTTCCCTTGACCTGCATGCCGTGATAGCAGCCGGCCAGCGCCACGATCAGCCCGAAAACCGGGGCCTTGATCAGCCCGACCCACAGGTCGTAGATCGGGACCACTTCCTGGATCCGCGTGAGAAAGGTGAGGAAGGGGATACCCAGCATCACATCGCCCACGAAGGCGCCGCCGATAATCGACATGACCGAGGCATAGAAGCCCAACACCACCATCATGAACACGCTGGCCATGATGCGCGGGATCACCAGCGCCTCCATCGGGCTGATGCCGATGGTGCGCATCGCGTCGATCTCCTCGGTCAGCTTCATGGTCCCGATCTGGGCCGCAAAAGCGCTGCCCGAGCGGCCCGCGACCATGATCGCGGTCATCAGCACGCCCAGCTCGCGCAGGGTGATGCGGCCGACCAGATTCACCGTCAGCGTCTCGGCGCCGAACTGGGCGAGCTGGACCGCCCCCTGCTGGGCGATGACGATGCCGATGAGGAAGCTCATCAAGCCGATGATCGGTAGCGCGGAGACCCCCACCAGCTCGAGCTGGCGGACGAAAGCCTTGCCCGCGAAGCGCCGCGGGTGGCGCGCGATGCTGGCAATCGCCAGGATCAGCGCGCCGAGGAACCCGATCAGGCCATAGGTGCCGTGGCGGGCGTTGGCGACCATCTCGCCCATGCGCCCGGTCACCCGGATCAGAAGTTGGGCGCGCGGGGCGCTGATATCGCCATCGAACCCCAGCCCGCCGACGGCGTCGATCAGCCGCTGCGCACGCTCGCTGGCGCCGGCGATCCGGGCTCCGCGCTTCTCCGCGGCGCGGCTGATCAGCCACGCGCCCGCCGTGTCGATCTCGGTGACGCCCGCAAGGTCGAGCCGGGTCGCGCGGTCGGTGGAGGTGTCGAGTTCTTTCTCGACCCCCCCGATGGTCGCAACCAGCCAGGGCCCGGACAGCGCCATCGCGGCGTCCTGCCCCTCCCCTCCGGTGACCTCGAACGCAGGACAACGCTCCATACGCGCCTGCCTATGCGGGGATTTGCGCCGCGAGACAAGCGAGGGCGCGGAGCGGGGTTGCGGATTGTTGCGCTGCGGCAGGCTCGCTGGCAAAGGCTGCGGCGATGAGCGATACTGATAAAGAGCCCCGGACCGGCGCGCTGGCCAAGACTTTCGATACCGCTGCGATCGAGGCGAAGTGGTATGCGCATTGGGAGGCCAGCGGCGCCTTCCGCCCCCATCGTCCGGAGGCCGAGCCCTTCACCATCGTCAACCCGCCGCCCAACGTCACCGGCTCCTTGCACATCGGCCATGCGCTCGACAACACGCTCCAGGACGTGACGGTCCGCTACGAGCGGCTGCGCGGCAAGGACGCGCTGTGGGTGGTGGGCACCGACCACGCCGGCATCGCCACGCAGATGGTGGTCGAGCGCAACCTCGCTTCGCAAGGAATCAAGCGCACCGACATGCCGCGCGAGGCCTTCGTCAGCCACGTCTGGGAGTGGAAGGACCAGTCGGGCGGCACGATCACCCGCCAGCTCCGCCGCCTCGGCTGTTCGATGGACTGGTCGCGCGAGCAGTTCACCATGGACCCGCATTTCAGCCGTGCGGTGACCAAGGTCTTCGTCGATCTCTACAACCAGGGGCTGATCTACCGCGCCAAGCGGCTGGTGAACTGGGACCCGGCCTTGAAGACCGCGATCAGCGACCTCGAGGTGGAGAGCCGGGAGGTCCAGGGCCACATGTGGCACGTAAAATACCCGCTCGCGGGCGGCGAGACCTATACCTATGTCGAGCGCGATGCGGAGGGCAATGTCGTGCTCGAGGAGGAGCGCGACTACATCGCCATCGCCACCACCAGGCCCGAGACCATGCTCGGCGACGGCGCGGTGGCGGTGCATCCCGGTGACGCGCGCTATGCGCCCATCGTCGGCAGACTGTGTGAAATCCCGGTGGGCCCCAAGGCGCACCGCCGGCTGATCCCGATCATCACCGACGACTATCCCGATCCCGCCTTCGGCTCGGGCGCGGTCAAGATCACCGGCGCGCACGACGAGAACGACTATGGCGTGGCGCAGCGCAACGGCATCCCGATGTACCGGCTGATGGACGAGGTTGCCGCGATGCGCAGCGACGGCGCGGCCTATGCCGCGGCGGCGGCGATGGCCACGGCGATCGCCAAGGGCGAGCTGTCGCCGAGCCCGGCCGAAATCGATGCGCTCAACCTCGTCCCCGACGAATACCGCGGGCTCGACCGCTACGAGGCGAGGACGCGCGTCGTCGCCGACATCGACGCCGAGGGGCTGATGCTGGCGGTCGAGGACAAGCCGATCATGCAGCCCTTCGGCGACCGCGGCGGCGTGGTGATCGAGCCGATGCTGACCGACCAGTGGTATGTCGACGCGGAAAAGCTCGCGCAGGCCCCGCTCCAGGCGGTGCGCGACGGCCGGATCGAGATTGTGCCGAAAAGCTGGGAGAAGACCTTCTTCAAGTGGATGGAGAACATCCAGCCGTGGTGCGTGTCGCGGCAGTTGTGGTGGGGACACCGCATCCCGGCGTGGTTCGACGCCGAGGGCCGCATCCACGTCGCGATGACCGAAGCCGAGGCGCAAGCGCAGGCGGGGGAAGGCGTGGCGCTCCGTCAGGACGAGGACGTGCTCGACACCTGGTTCTCCTCGGCATTGTGGCCCTTCGCGACCCTGGGTTGGCCGGAACAAAAGCCCTCTCCCCTTCAGGGGAGAGGGTTGGGAGAGGGGGACTCTCTCGACGTTTTCGACAGCCCCCTCCCCCCGACCCCCTCCCCTAAAGGGGAGGGGGAGTTGTCACTCCTCGCCCGCCACTACCCCAACGACCTGCTGATCTCCGGCTTCGACATTCTGTTCTTCTGGGATGCGCGGATGGCGATGATGGGAATGCATTTCCTTGGCGAAGCGCCATGGAAGCGGCTCTATCTCCACGGACTGGTGCGCGCGGCGGACGGGCAGAAGATGTCCAAGTCCAAGGGCAATGTGGTCGATCCGCTCGGCCTGATCGACAAGTACGGCGCCGACGCGCTGCGCTTCTTCATGTGCGCGATGGAGAGCCAGGGCCGCGACGTGAAGATGGACGAGAAGCGGGTCGAGGGATACCGCAACTTCGCCACCAAGCTGTGGAACGCGGCGCGCTTCTGCCAGGCCAACGGCATCGGCGCCTCGCAGTCGGTTGCCGCACCGCAAGCCACCACCGCGGTCAACAAATGGATCGTCGGCGAGGTGGTCGAGACGGTCGAGGCGCTCGACAAGGCCTTTGCCGAGCTGCGCTTCGACGTCGCCGCGAACGCGATCTACCGCTTCACCTGGGACCGCTTCTGCGACTGGTATCTGGAGCTGATCAAGCCGGTCCTGTCCGATAAGCCCCTCCCCTTCAGGGGAGGGGATGGGGGTGGGGGCCGTGCCGATGGCGCCGCGCCGAACATGCCCCACCCCAACCCCTCCCCTGAAGGGGAGGGGCTTGAAGTCGCCGAAACCCGCGCCGTCGCCGGCTGGGTGCTCGACCAGATTCTGGTCATGCTCCACCCCTTCATGCCCTTCGTCACCGAGGAGCTGTGGCACGGGCAAGCCCAGATTTCCGGGGGCGCTCGGCCCTACGATCTGATCCTGGCGAAGTGGCCCGAGCCCGAGGCTGAGGTGGACGCCGCTGCGAAAGCCGAAGTGGATTGGCTCATTGCGCTCACCGGAAATGTTCGCGCCGCCAAGAACGAGCTCGGCATTTCGCCCGGTGCGAAGCTGGCCGCCTTCAATCCCGCGCCAAGCGACCTCGGCCGCTCGGTCATCGAAGCCAATCGTGCTGCGATCGAGCGTCTCGCGCGCCTGACGCCGATCAACTTCGGCGAGGCCCCCTCAGGAGCTGCCATGCAGGTCACAGCCGGGCAGGATTCCTTGGTGATCCCCCTCGAAGGCGTGATCGACGTAGCCGCAGAGAAGGCCCGGTTGACCAAGGCGCTGGAAGCGGCCGCCAAAGAAGCGAAGGCACTTGAAGCCCGCCTTTCCAACCCCGCCTTTGTCGAGAAAGCCAAGCCCGAGGCGGTCGAGAAGGCGCGCGCCGACCACGCGCACCATTCTGCCGAGGCGGCGCGGCTGAAGGCGGCGCTGGCGAGGCTGGGCTAAACCATTTTCCTACCTGCTTTGCGTTGTGCGATAATCGCCGGGTGACCCGCCGCTCCGCCCCTGCCCTGCCGTGCCCGGTCCGGGCCCGCGCGTGGCCGGATTTTTCTTCCCCGGGACCGTGTAACAGATGGTCCATGTCCGTGTTTTTCCGGTGACCCTGGTCCTCGCGCCTCGCGCGCCGGGGGAGCCGGAAATCTTCGCCTCGGTGCAGGGCGAGGGGCCGAGCGCGGGCGCGCCGGTGGCTTTTGTCCGCCTCAGCCGCTGCAACCTCGCCTGCGTCTGGTGCGACACAGCCTATACCTGGCATTTCGAGGGCGACGAGCGCCCGCATCGCTCCGGCGTCACCTGGGACCGGCGCGCCAATCAGGTGACGCTGCCGGTAGCCGAAGTAGCGGAGCGCATTCGCGCGCTCGGTCAGAAGCGGCTGGTGGTGACCGGCGGAGAGCCGATCCTCCAGGCTGGGCCGCTGGCCGAGCTGCTCGAGGTGGTCGACGACATGACGGTCGAGATCGAGACCAATGGCACCACCCGCGCCCCGCCCCGGCTCGACATCCGGATCGATCAGTACAACGTCAGCCCCAAGCTCGCGCATTCGGGCAACCCGGCAAGCCTCGCGCTGGTCCCCGAGCGCCTCGCGGCTTATGCCGCCGACCCGCGCGCCTGGTTCAAGTTCGTGATCGCCGCGCCGGGCGATGTCGAGGAGGTGCTGGCGCTCCGGCGCGCCTACGCGATCCCCTCGGGCCGCATCTTCCTGATGCCCGAAGGCACCGACAGCGCCACGCTTCGCCAGCGCGAGGAATGGCTGGTGCCGCTATGTCTCGAGCACGGCTACCGCCTCAGCGACCGCCTCCACATCCACCTGTTCGGGGACACGAGGGGGACATGACGGGCATCCGCTCATGCGTCCCCGCGAAGGCGGGGACCTCAGGCGGCGGAGCGCCATCCCGAAGGAGGCCCCCGCCTGCGCGGGGGCTCGGAGAACGGCTCAGCCTTGGCTCCGCCACCTTTGCACGATGCGCTCGACGGCCTCTTCTTCTCCCCCGCTCCGGCTCCACAGCTCGACGAAGCTGGGGTCCTCGGAAGCGGGGCGGCGGCTCTCGTCGAGAGTGTCGAAGGCCACGCGCATCGGGATAGCTACGCCCTCGCCGCAGATGATGCATTCGCGATTGCGCAGCGCGGGGATCGAATCGAGAAACCCGCGCGCGCCTTCGGGCATGGCGGCTTTCACGAACTGCTGGTCGCGGTCGTTGTTGAGGCGCATCGAGATGATCGTGCCGCACTGGCTGAGCACCCCTTCGGCCAGATCGCTCGGGCGCTGGGTGATCAGACCCAGGCTGATACCGTATTTGCGCCCTTCCTTGGCGATGCGGCTGAGGATTTTGCCCACCGAATTGCCGTCGGCGTTCTTCTCGTTGGGGACATAGCGGTGCGCCTCCTCGCACACCAGCAGGACCGGGCGAGTCTTTTCCTCGCGGCCCCAGATCGCAAAGTCGAACACCAGCCGGCTGAGCACCGCGACCACGGTGGCGGTGATGTCGGAAGGCACGCCCGAAACGTCGATGATCGAGATCGGTCGTCCGTCCGCGGGCATGCGGAAAATCTTGCAGATGAACTCGGCCATCGTGTCGCCGACCAGCATGCCCGAGAACATGAACTGGTAGCGCGGGTCGGCCTTGATCTCGTCGAGCTTGTTCTTGATCCGCATGTAGGGGGCGGAATTGGTAGACTTTTCGAGCTTCCCCATCTGCGTATGGAGCTCGTTGGTGAGGTCGGAAAGCAGATAGGGTATCGGGCTGTCGACCGTGATCTTGCCCATCGTGCTGGCCAGCCGGCTCTTTGAGCGGGCGGCCAGAATGCATTTGGCGAGAATGTCGGCGTCGACCGTCCGTTCGCTGCCCGTCGCGGTCAGCAGAACTTCGCAATGCTCCTCGAAATTCATCAGCCAATAGGGCATGTTCAGATTCGAGACGTCGAGGATCACGCCGGTGTTGCGGAACGCCGCCGAATACTCCCCGTGCGGGTCGATCATCACGATATGACCCTCGGGCGCGGCCTCGCAGATGCGGTGGAGGATCAGCGCCGCGCTGGTCGATTTGCCCGTGCCGGTCGAGCCGAGCAGCGCGAAATGCTTGCCCAGCATGGCATCGACATAGAGCCCGGCGCGGATGTCCTTGGTGGGATAGACCTTGCCCACAGTGATCGCGTCGCGCCCGTCGCTGGCGTAGACCTGGCGCAGGTCGGGGGTGGTCGCCGGATAGACCAGCGCGCCAGGCACGGGGTAGCGCGTGACTCCGCGCCTGAAGGCGTGGAGCTTGCCGGTCAGCTTCTCCTCCTGCCCTTCGCCCAGAAAGTCGATGTTGGCGAGCACGGTGCCGTCGGCACGGCCCTGCTTCTGGTTGCGGACGCTGGCGAGGAGCCAGATGTGCCCGACGCGGATCTTGATCTGGCTGCCGACCTGTCCGGCCAGCGCGACCGAGGGATCAGCGTCGTCCATGCATTCGTTGAGGCGCTGCAGGTCGATCGCGATCTGCGAGCCCGAGCCCGCGATCTCGAGCACGACGCCGATCGGCTGCCTGGCGCTTTCGCTTACCAGGTCGGGTTCGGGCGCGGGCTGGTGCCTGGGCGCCTCCACTTGCTTGGGCGCTTCGGGCCGCGGGGGGGCGCGCTCGGCCAGCTCGGTCTCGGTCAGCGGGCGCAGGCCTTCGGACCGGGTTCGCGAGAGGGCCGCGGGCGCCATCGTGGCGGGATCGCAGGCGTGGAGCGGAGCAGTCGGCGCCGTTGCCGCGGCGTTCGCCGGAGCGGACACGGGCGTTCCCCCCTGACGCAGCCGTTCGCGCAGCGCGCTCCTCTGCGGGGGGACAGCGCCTTCCTCGGCGGCGGGATCGAAGGTGCGGAACGAGCGGTGGCTGGCATCGGTCATATCCCCCGCCCGATAGCGCGCAGGGGGTTAAGATCGGGTCAACCCTGGGGCGCCCCCTCCCGGTGCTAGGCTCAGGACCCATTAAGGGGATTCACAAGGCGGTTGCGATGTGATTCAGTGGCGGCGCTGAGGAGGCGTTGCCATGAGCGATCTGATCTGGTTGTCGGAGGCGCAAATGCGCCGGATTGAGCCTTATTTTCCCCTGTCGCATGGGATACCGAGGGTTGATGACCGACGGGTGATTTCGGGAATCATCTTTGTCATTCGCAAGGGCTTGCGCTGGCGCGACGCACCCTGCGAGTACGGACCCCACAAGACGATCTACAACCGCTTCATCCGCTGGAGCCGGATGGGCGTGTTCAACCGCATCTTCGCGGCGCTCGCGGCCAAGGGCGGCAGGCCTGACCGGCTGATGATCGACGCCACGCATCTGAAGGCGCATCGCACCGCCGCCAGCCTGTTAAAAGGGGGGCTGTTCCCCGACGTATCGGGCGCACCAAAGGCGGCCTGAACTCGAAGCTGCACGCGGTCTGCGACGGCCACGGGCGTCCCCTCGTCATGCTGCKTACCGAAGGGCAGATGMGCGACTACAAGGGTGCCGCGCTGATGTTCGACGCGCTGCCCAAGGCTCGGGCGATGATCGCCGACAAGGGCTATGACGGCGACTGGGTCCGCTAGCCGCCGACCGCGCGCGGCACC